>Ga0302320_10000044_pt1 | contig 222959 bp, 229 predicted proteins | sample Bog_T0_3_FD_202130 | JGI IMG/M metagenome (GOLD analysis project Ga0302320, IMG submission 202130) | Peat permafrost microbial communities from Stordalen Mire near Abisko, Sweden - Bog_T0_3 | ecosystem: Environmental > Terrestrial > Soil > Wetlands > Peat | place: Sweden: Abisko, Stordalen... | reverse complement strand
CCCAGGCGTCGAACGCGGAACCGTGGGGTTTGAAGAAATATTGTTTGCGCACGGTCTCAAGTATCGCGTACCGCGCGTTCGCCTACGAGCCCTCGACGGTTCGCGGTGAGGTCGAGACCTCAATCAAGTGCGCCTAAAGACGTGCCAGACCTTCCCCCTCCCTAGAATTGTCCAATGCATTCGCTCATCACCTTCGTGGGCAAGTACTTCATCTTCTTGAGCATCCTGGTCGCCGTGGTGTTCTGGCTTCGACTTGGCGTCAAGGAGAAGATTGCCCTCGGCTGGCGGGTCGTCGTGGGCGGCGTCCTCGCCGAAGGATTAGCGCAGATCGCTGGCCACCTCTTCTACGACACGCGCCCGTTCGTGACTGAGCACATCGCGCCGCTCATCGCCCACGCGCCGGACAACGGGTTTCCCTCTGATCACGCGCTGTTGGCGTCCTTCTTGGGTTTCGTCGTGCTGCTCTATTCACGTCGAGTCGGGCTCTTGTTGTTGCTGCTCGCGTTGCTCGTCGGCTGGGCGCGAGTGGCGGCCCACATCCACCACCCGATCGACATCATTGGTTCGTTCGTGCTCGCTGCACTCTCGGTGGCGATCGTGGAAATCGGTGCCCACTTGGGCCAGCGGTGGCGACACGACGTTCAGTCCTAGGGTCCACACCCGACCTCACAAAGCAGAAACCGGGTCCTCGAGGGACCCGGTTTCTGCGTCAACCAAATGACTGGCTACATCATGCCGCCCATGCCGCCCATGCCGCCGTCGCCCATAGGGGGACCAGCCGGCTCGGGCTTGTCGGCGACGATCGCCTCGGTCGTGAGCAACAGCGCCGCGATGGACGCCGCGTTCTGCAACGCCGAGCGCGTCACCTTGGCGGGGTCAATCACACCAGCCTTGACGAGGTCGACGAGTTCGCCCGTGGCTGCATTGAGTCCAATGGAACCCTTCGCGTCGGCGACCTCACGTACCTTAACGGCACCCTCGAATCCGGCGTTGGACGCAATGTGACGCAGTGGTGACTCCAGCGAGTTCGCGACAATGCGCGCACCCGTGGCCTCGTCACCGGTCAAGGTCGCAATCAACTTGTCAACGTCCACGCGTGCGCGAATCAGGGCCGTGCCACCACCGGCGACAATGCCCTCGTCGATCGCCGCGCGAGTCGCGCTGAGCGCGTCTTCGATGCGGTGCTTCTTTTCCTTCAGTTCCACTTCGGTGGCGGCGCCAACCTTCACGACGGCCACACCGCCGGCGAGCTTGGCCAGACGCTCTTGGAGCTTCTCGCGGTCCCAGTCCGAATCGGTGTCGTCAATCTCTCGCTTGATCTGAGCGACGCGTCCCGCGAGGTCCGCGGGCGTACCGGCACCGTCGACGATCGTCGTGGCGTCCTTGGTCACGACGATCCGACGCGCGCGACCGAGCAGGTCCACGGTGGCACTCTCGAGTTTGAGGCCGATCTCCTCGGAGATGACGGTCCCGCCCGTGAGGATCGCCATGTCTTGCAGCATGGCCTTGCGGCGTTCACCGAAGCCCGGCGCCTTGACGGCGACCGAGGTGAAGGTGCCGCGGATCTTGTTCACCACGAGCGTCGCCAGGGCCTCGCCCTCGACGTCCTCGGCGATGATCAGCAACGGACGCGCGGACTGCATGACCTTTTCCAGCACGGGCACGAGGTCGTGCACGGCCGAGATCTTGCCCGAGGTGAACAGGATGAACGCGTCTTCCAACACGGCCTCCTGTCGTTCGGGGTCGGTCACGAAATACGGCGACAGGTAGCCCTTGTCGAACTGCATGCCCTCGGTGAGCTCGAGCTCAATACCAAAGGTGTTGGACTCCTCGACCGTGACGGTGCCATCCTTGCCGACCTTGTCGATCGCGTCAGCGATGACCTCGCCGATGGAGGCGTCCGCCGCCGAGATCGTGGCGACCTGGGCGATCTGGCCCTTGTCGTTCACGGGCTGACTCTGCTTGTGGATCGACTCAACCGCAGCGTTCACGGCCTTCTCGATGCCGCGCTTGAGACCCGACGGACTCGCGCCCGCGGCGACGTTGCGCAGTCCCTCCTTGATGAGGGCCTGGGCGAGCACGGTCGCGGTCGTCGTGCCGTCACCGGCGACGTCGTTGGTCTTGGTGGCGACTTCCTTCACGAGCTGGGCGCCCATGTTCTCGAACGGGTCCTCCAGTTCGATCTCGCGCGCAATCGAGACACCGTCGTTGGTGATCGTCGGTGCGCCGAACTTCTTACCAATCACGACGTTGCGACCCTTGGGTCCCAGCGTCACCTTGACGGCGTCGGCCAACTTGTCGACACCGGCCTCGAGGCCGCGACGGGCCTCTTCGTCAAACTTCAGTAGCTTCGACATGTCGGCCTACTTCGAGATCGTTGCGAGTACGTCACGACTGGAGAGGATTAGAAGGTCCTCGCCGTCCACCGTGATCTCGGTCCCGCCGTACTTCGAGTAGACGACCGTGTCGCCGACCGAGACGCCGGTGGGGATCAGTTCGCCCGAAGTCTCGGTGCGACGACCGGGACCAGTCGCGATGACCTCGCCCTGCTGGGGCTTCTCCTTGGCCGTGTCCGGAATGACCAGACCCGACGCGGTGGTCGCCTCGGCGCTGTTGGGACGGACCACAATGCGGTCTTCTAGTGGGTGTAGCTTCATTATTTGTTGCCTCCTGTGCAATTAGCACTCGAAACCTGTGACTGCCAATTTAGCAGCCCGAGTGCCCGAGTGCCAACGGTCAGCGTCCCCGAAGGACAGATTCCTCGGTTCTCACCTAGGGATACAGGCGCTCTAGGCGCCACGCACCGGACTCGAGCCAGTAGAGGACCCGGTCGTGGAGCCGGTCCTGGCGGTGCTGCCAGAATTCGAAAAACGACGGGGTGAGCGTATACCCACCCCAGTTCTCGGGCCGGTCGATCTCGAGACCCTCGTAGGCGACTTCGAGGTCGGCGACGCGTTGTTCGAGGTCGCTCCGGCTCGCGAGGGGCTCGCTCTGGTGACTGGCGTGCGCGCCGATCTGGTGACCGCGGGGTCGCGAGGCGAAATACTGATCCGACGCCGACGAGCTCATCTTGGCCACGACGCCCTCGACGCGGATCTGGCGACCGAGGGGCTCGCAGTACCAAAGGATCGCGGCGTGCGGATTCTCCTCGAGTTCGCGCGCCTTTCGCGACTCGTAGTTGGTGAACCAGCCAAAGGACGTCTCGTCGACGTGGCGCAACAGCACCATGCGCGCAGACGGTCGCGCGTCTCGCGTTGCGGTGACGAGCGTGATCGCTTCGCGCTCGCGCACGAGCCCCAACGCCTCGTCGAACCAGCGGCGAAATTGCGTGAAGGGATCAGGGTCGCAGTCCGCCAGGTTGAGTGCCGTCCAACGTTCGCTCACGACACGTCGACCAATTGCCAGTTCGGTCGGGCCGAGAGGTCAAGTGAACTGGGTCCACTTCGTTTGATCCGGAAGATCCCCGCCGCGGCGATCATCGCCGCGTTGTCGGTACACATGGCCATCGTGGGCAGGTGAGCTTCGATGCCGAACTCGTTGGCGAGCGCGCTGACACCCTCACGCAGTCGAGAGTTGGCCGCGACGCCACCGGCGAGCGCGACACCACGAACGTCGTGGGCGACCAGCGCGGCGCGAAGCTTGCGCAGCAGCTGTTCGGCGACCGCCTCTTGGAACGAGGCCGCCACGTCCGCCAGGGCCACGTCGCGTTGCTTCTCGGTCGCGCGCACGACGGCCGTCTTCAGTCCCGAGAACGACAGGTCGAGGTCGTCGCCGATCATCGACACGGGTAGTTTCAGCGCGCCGGGCGATCCCTCGCGAGCGAGACGGTCGATCTCGGGTCCCCCGGGGTAGCCCAGGCCGAGCCAACGGGCGACCTTGTCGTAAGCCTCGCCCGCCGCGTCATCGATGGTCTCGCCGAGCACCCGATGGTCGTCCGGTCCCTCCTGCAAGACGAGCAGGCTGTGCCCGCCCGAGACGAGCAGCGTCACCATGGGCCAGGCCAGGTCGGGCCGTTCGAGCAACGGGGCGAACAGGTGTCCCTCCAGGTGGTTCACGCCGACGAAGGGGACGCCCCAGGCGAGGGAGTACGCCTTCGCGGCCGACAGGCCGACGAGCAGTGAACCAATGAGTCCCGGGCCGCTCGTCACGGCGATCGCGTCGATCGCGGGACGATGCGGATCGAGCCCGGCGTCCTCCAGAGCCCGGCGCACCACCGGTCCGATGGTCGTGACGTGGGCGCGGCCCGCGAGCTCGGGCACCACACCCCCGAAGGCGCGATGCTGGTCGATCGAGGATTCGACGACCGACGAGTACACGTGCAACGAGTCGTCCACGACCGAGGCCGCGGTCTCGTCACAACTCGTCTCGATGCCGAGGACCTTCACGAGTCCAGCGTAGGCCGGGCGGGTTTTGATTCGTCCGAAGCCACGACGTCGGCCCACAGCACCAGCGCGTCCTCGCGGGTTCGTGCGTAGTAGTTCTTGCGGATCCCCACTGGTTTGAAGCCGTAGCGCGAATAGAGGCGTTGCGCGCGCTGATTCGAAGCCGCCACCTCGAGCGTCGCGCGCACGACGCCGCGCTCGCGCGCGTCACGCCACGCGTCGTCCATCAACGACGTGGCGACGCCCCGACCTTCGAAGCCCGGCAGGGTGCCGATCGTGTTCACGTGCAGTTCGTCGAGCACGAACATCACACCTAGGTAACCTACGATCGCGCCCTGACGCACCGCGACGGTATACCGACGGGTCTCGGTATTGGTGATCTCGTCGAGCAACATGTTCTTCGTCCAGGGTTCGGGGAACTGAGCCTGTTCGAGACCGAGGAGCTCGTTCACGTCACGGCGCTCGGCCAGACGAATGGTCCAGTCGCTCATGGCTCACGTTCTCGCGTCGTGAAGTTTGCCACGGCGTCCGCCTCGCGCAAGTAGAGCGGCACCACGCGTTCGCTCGGCTCGCGCCGCTCGCCGAGCGCCAGCGCGGCCGCGACCGAGGGCACCGGCTGATCAAAGACCTGGCCGTTGGGCACCGCGGCGAAGTCGCTCAGGTACCGCTCGACGCCGTCGCCGGTGAAGACGACCGGCGCCCCGTTGGTCGCCCACTCGATCACCACATTGCGCGCGGTGGTCACCTGGGCCGGACCGACGGCGCTCACCCCCTCGTCGCCAACTCGAAACGTCTGGACGAAGACTTCGCCGCGCCTTCCGTCCACGGCCGCGACGACGATCGCGTGCAGTCCCGCGAGCGCGGCGCCGTGCGCGAGCAGTTCTAACGACGTGACGGCCACGAGAGGACATCCCAGCCCTTCGCCCAGGCCAATGGCCGTCGCCACGCCCACGCGAAGCCCAGTGAATAGGCCCGGACCCACGTCCACCACCACCCGCTCAAGGTCTCGTGGTCTCAGGCCCATTTCATGGAGTAGTTCTGAGATGCCCGCCGCGAGGACCTCGGTGTGGCGACGCCCCAGATCGAGCACGCGAATCTCCTGGCGCTGGGCGTTGGCGAGCCCCACGGCGCAGGCGCCCGTTGCGGTCTCGATGGCGAGGACGTTCACGTCGCGCTCCACTCGACGAGCACGGCGAGTCGTTCGGGTTCGATTGCGCCGTCGACGTCCAGAACGCGCACGTCGTCGTCGTCGACCGCGAAGTTCACGCGCACCACGTGGGGACCGAAGATCGTCGCGGCGAGATCACCCCACTCGACCAGGGCGACGCCGGCCTCTTCGACCAGTTCGCCCAACGCCAGGTCGAGCACCTCGTCGAGGGACTGCACGCGATAGACGTCACAGTGGTGCAGGGTCACGATGCCGAGGTTGTTGTGGCACTGGTGTTCGCGCACGACCGTGAAGGTTGGACTCGTCACCCGCTCTCGCACGCCCAGACCCTGGGCGACGCCCTGGACGAACGTGGTCTTTCCCGCGCCCAGGGTGCCCGAGAGCAAGACGATGTCACCACTGCGCAACAATCGCGCGAACTCGCGCCCGGCCTCGCGGGTATCGACCTCGCTGACGCAGCGTCGAGCGGGGCTCACTTCTCGCTCAAGAGTCTTTTGAGGACCCGCAGGTCATCTCGCATCACGTCTACGACGCTAGGTCCCCCACGCAACGCCGCCGCCGGGTGATAGGTCGCCAGACCCCGACAGGTGCCGAGGTCCACGATCCGACCGTGGGTCAGACCAATTCCGGCGTCGAAGTCGAACACCGACTTGGCCGCCGTGTTGCCGAGCGCGAGGATGACCCTGGGTTGGCACCGAGTTATCTGCTCGTCGAGCCAGGGTCGACACGAGGCGATCTCAATCGGTCGAGGCGTCCGATTGGCGGGCGGGCGGCACTTGACGACGTTGGTGACAAAACACTCCTCGCGCTCGAGGCCTAGTTCCTCGTGCACCAACGAAAAAAGCAGGCGTCCACTGCGCCCAATGAAGGGCTCACCACCCTCGTCCTCGCGCTGACCGGGTGCCTCGCCCACGATCATCAGGTGCGCGGTCGCAGGACCACTGCCCACGACCACGCGCTGACGCGTCTGGCTGAGTGCGCAGCGGGTGCAGGTCGACAGTTCGGCGAGGTCCACGTCAGGTCAACGTCAGTCCACGAGCACGCGCGGCACGCGCGCGCCCACGCCGCACAGGATCTCCCAGGTGATGGTCTGAGCGTGTTCGGCCCATTCGTCCGCCGTGATCTGTTCGTCACCCTGGCGCCCGAGCAACACCACGTCCTCGCCGATCACCACCGGGTCGTCGCCGACGTCGACGAGCAACTGGTCCATGGTGACGCTGCCCGCGAGCGGGTAACGACGGCCGTTGATCAAGACCTCGGCGCCGGCGTCGAAGAGTCGCCGCGGAAAACCGTCCGCGTAGCCGAAGGGAACGGTCACGATGTTCGCGTCTCGGGCGAGCGCCCGACGGCGCCCGTAGCTGGGTCGCTCGCCCGCCGCCACGCGTCGCACGGCCACGACCTTCGCGCGAAGGCTTAGGACCGGCGTCAACGTCACGTGATGCTCTTCGAGGGCGCCCGCGAGCCAGGCCGCGGGCAGATAGCCGTACATCGCCAGTCCCACGCGGGCCAGGTCGCGACGCGCCTGTTCGTAGCCGAGCGCGCCCGCGCTGTTGGCCAGGTGCGCGACGCGCGGGCGTCGGTGCACGGGCGTCGCCGCGAGTACCGCGTCGAACGCCTCGATCTGGTGGCGCGTGAAACCGCGATCGTCACCGCTGGGCCCGTCGGCGACGCTGAAGTGGGTGTAGATCCCTTCGACGTCGACGTGGTGCGAACTCGCGAGCAGGTCGAGCACCTCGTTGAGGTCCTCGGGCGCCACGCCCATGCGGTGCATGCCCGTGTCGACCTTGAGGTGCACCGGGTGGACCCCGGCGGCCTGGCTTGCGGCTTCGAGCACGTCGCGCGCACCGGCGAGCGAACCCACGGTCAACGTGAGTGAACTGGCGAGCGCGTCGCCCAGCGACGACGACGGTACTTCGGCGAGCAACAGGATAGGGGCCGTTACGCCCGCCTCGCGCAGTTCGACGCCCTCGTCGACGGTGGCGACCGCCAGCGAGTCCGCACCCGCCGCCAGGACGCCGGGCGCCACCAGTTCGACGCCGTGACCGTACGCGTTGGCCTTGACGACTCCGCAGAGCGCGGTCGCGCCGAGCACCGATTTCAGAGCGACGACGTTGGCTCGCAGTGCGGACGCAGAGATCTCCGCCCAGGCCGGACGGTGACTACTGGCCGAACTCATCAGCCCCGCTCGTCGAGTCCCACCACGAAGGCCGCCGCGGTGAGTGGCGTATGGGTCATCGAGACGTGCAAGTGGGCCACGCCACGACGCTGGGCGAGTTCGAGGGCGGCCCCGTGCAACTCGATGCTCGGCACCCCGTCACTGTTTCGGTGGATCTCGATGCTGCGCCAGGGCGCACCGCCGATGCCCACGTGCAAGGTCTTGAGGACGGCTTCTTTCGCGGCGAAGCGCGCCGCCAACCGTTCGGGACGCTGCCTCGCGTCCAGGCGCTCCTGGTCCGTGAACAGACGCCCGAGCAGGCGCGGATGACGCTCGAGGGCGAGGGTGAAGCGCGGTACGTCTACGACGTCCACGCCCACGCCGAGCGTCGCCACTACTCCACCGTCACGGTTTTGGCGAGATTGCGCGGGCGATCGACGTTGCGCCCGAGACCGTGCGCCATGAAGTACGCAAAGAGCTGCAGGGGCACGATGTCGACCATGGGCGTGAACATGGGCTCGGTCGCCGGTACGCGCAACACGAAATCCGCGACCGCAGCGATCGACTCGTCGTCGTCCGTCGCCACCGCGACGACGCTGGCGCCGCGCGCCTTGACTTCGGCGAGGTTGGAAAGGATCTTCTCGTGCATCGCCGGGTCGGTCGCCACCGCCACCACGACTACTCCCGGCTCGATCAACGCGAGCGGTCCGTGCTTCAGCTCGCCCGCGGGATAGCCCTCGGCGTGTAGGTAGGTGAGTTCTTTGAGCTTGAGGGCGCCTTCCATCGCCGTCGGATACCCGACGTGGCGTCCGAGGAAGAAGAAGTCGTGCGATCCGATCAACTGCTTGGCGACATCCTTGACGTGGTCGCGGCGCTCGAGCGCCTTGGCGACCTGGGCGCTGACCGCGTTGAGGCCGAGGAACAGTGCGTCGATCTCCGTCGGTGGCAACGTACCGCGAAGTTGGGCCAGGCGCAGGGCGAGCAGTTCGAGGGCTGCCACCTGGGCGACGAAGGCCTTGGTCGAGGCGACCGAGACCTCGAGACCGGCGCGGGTGTAGATCACCGCGTCCGCTTCGCGCGCGAGCGAGGAGTCCACGATGTTCGACACCGCCACCACCCGCGCCCCGCGACGCTGGGCCTCGCGGGTCGCCTGAATGGTATCGATGGTCTCGCCACTCTGGGAGACCCCGATGACGAGCGTGCCGATCTCAACGATTGGATCGCGGTAGCGGTACTCACTGGAGATGTCGACTTCGACACTGATGCGCGCCCAGCGCTCGATGGCGTACTTGGCCACGAGGGCCGCGTGGTGCGACGTGCCCGCCGCCACGAGCACGACACGCTTGACCGCTCGAAGTTCCTCGTCGGTCACACGCAGCTCGTCAAAGGAAATACGCCCGTCGCGGCGACGCCGGTCCAAGAGCGTGGCGAAGATGGCATCGGGTTGTTCGTTGATCTCCTTGGTCATGAAGTCTTCGTTGCCGCCCTTCTCGGCGGTCTCGAGGTCCCAGTCAATCTGGAGTTGACGGAGTCGGACCGGGGCACCTTCAAGGTCGATCGCGCGAAAACCCTCGGGACCGAGACGTACGATCTCGTCGTCGTTCACCGCGTAGAACGCCGTCGCCCGATCCAGGATCGCCGGCACGTCACTGGCCAGATACGTGACCCCCGGAGCGGTGCCCACCACGAGCGGTGAGATCCGCCGAGCCGCGACAATGACGTCGGGCTCGTTACAGTCCATGGCCGCGAGCGCGAAGGCGCCGCGCACGGTGTGCAGGCTCTGGCGCACGGCCTCGATGAGTTCGAAGCCCGACGCGCGCGACTCCTCGATCAGGTGGGCGAGGACTTCGGAGTCGGTGACCGAGGTGAACCGGTGGCCGCGCGACTCGAGTTGCTCTTGGAGTTCGGTGTGGTTCTCGATGATGCCGTTGTGGATGATCGCGATGTTGCCCGAACAGTCCAGGTGCGGGTGGGCGTTGGCGGCCTCGGGCGCCCCGTGAGTCGCCCAGCGCGTGTGGCCAATGCCAGAACTGAAGCCCGTCGGCGCGCTCGCGCACAGGGTTCGAAGCGCGGCGACCGACTCGGTGCCTTCGGCGGTCCGCGCTCGCCAGGTCAGTCCCGGGCGTACGAGGGCCACGCCCGCGGAGTCGTAACCGCGGTACTCCAGGCGTTGGAGTCCTTGGAGAAGCGTCTCGAGTGTGTCGGAGGATCCAACGACCCCGATGATGCCGCACATGCGACCAGCCTACTCGGGGCCAAATATCGCTCCTCGGCGAGTTCGTTTCAGGAGAATTGCGTTCGAATGCGCGACGCGAACGCCGCGACAAATCCTTCGTCCAACGCCTCGATCATCACGCGCACCACCGGTTCGGTACCCGACGGTCGCACCAGGAGGCGCAGCTCGTTCGGGTCGAGACCGAACTGGGCGACCAACTCGGCGAAGATCTCTCGAACGACGGCGTCGTCGTAGTGGTCGTTGGCCACGTTGATCAATGCCTGGGGCACCCGAGTCCAGGCCGCTTTGGCCAGTTCACTCAGCGCCCCGCGTCGCACCACGAGGTCGCTCAACAGCAGGCCAGTGAGCAGTCCATCACCCGTCGGACTGAGTTCACGAAAAATGAGGTGGCCCGACTGCTCACCGCCGAAGATCCAGGCGTGCTGTTCGAGGGCGAGCAGCACGTTGCGGTCCCCCACGTCCACTTCAACGATCTCGACTCGCGCACCCAAGGCTCGGTACAAGCCGAGGTTGGTCATCGAAGTCACGACGAGCCCGCCCCCCAGCGAATCGGATTCGAGCCGGTCGAGGCAAAACAGGACCATGAGGTCGTCCCCGTCGCGCACCACTCCTTCGTGGTCGACGGCGATGAGCCGGTCCGCGTCACCATCAAAGGCCAGACCGAGGTCCGCGCCCACTTCGGTGACCATGGCGACGAGGTCGTCGACGCAGGTCGATCCGCAGTGCTCGTTGATGTTGCGCCCGTCGGGCTGATCGTGCAGAATCGTGATCGAAGCGCCGGTGCTCTCGAAGAGTTCATGCGCGACGTGGCTCGCGGCGCCGTTGGCACAATCAATCACGATTGAAAGAGTTGAGAAGTCCCTCGGCACCAGTTGGCGAAGGTGAAGGGCGTAATCGTGCTCGGCCGTCTCGTCGATGGCGAAGGTCTCAAAGGCGTGACTCATGGGCGACGGCGCGGCGTTCAGCGCCTGGGTGACCGCCTCTTCGGTGGCGTGGTCGAGTTTCGAACCGCCCAGTCCGAGGACCTTCAGTCCGTTGTCGTAGTAGGGGTTGTGCGACGCCGAGACCACCACGCCCGCTCCGTGGCGCTGGTGGGCAATGACTGCCACTCCCGGGGTGGTGAAGTAGCCGATGTTGCGCGCCGGGGCGCCCCCGTCGCGAAGTCCGGTGAGGACCGCCGCCGCGAGTTGGGGCGAGCTCTCGCGAGTGTCGTAACCCACGAAGACCGGCACCGAGAACACCGAGGCGACCGCCCGACCGAGCCGGTAGGCCAGGTCCAGGGAGATCTCCTCGAACGCCCTTCCGCGGATGCCGTCCGTGCCAAAGCGCACGGGCTCGACCATTAGCGCTTCGAGTACTGAGGAGCCTTACGCGCCTTCTTGAGACCGTACTTCTTGGTCTCCTTCTTACGAGAGTCCCTCGTGAGCAGTCCGGCCTTCTTCAAAGCGGGTCGGACGTTCTCATCGATCTCGAGCAGTGAACGCGAGATGCCCAGTCGCAGTGCGCCGGCCTGGCCGGCCACGCCGCCACCCTCGATGGTCGCGTCGATGTCGTAGGTCTGCTGGGCGTCGATCAGGCGCAGCGGTTCCATGACCATCTGGCGGTGCGTCGCCGAGGTGAAGTAGTTGTCAAAGGCGCGCGCGTTGATAGTGATCGTCCCGGTACCGGGGCGAAGTCGGACGCGTGCTACCGCCTCTTTGCGACGGCCGGTGGTTTGGGTGAGCGGACTGGTCACGAGACTGTTCTCCTTAACCGCGGCGGATCGCCGAGGTGTCGTACTTCGTAGGTTGCTGGGCGGCGTGAGGGTGCTCGGCGCCGGTGTAGACGAACAACTTGTCCATCTGGGCGCGACCGAGACGGTTCTTAGGGATCATTCCCTTGACGGCTTCGTAGACCAGCTTCACCGGGTCGGTGTCGATCAAGGTCTGCCAGGAGACCGAGCGAAGACCACCGGGGTAACCCGAGTGATGGTGGTGAAAGTTCTGGGCGGCCTTGTTGGCGGTGACGACGACCTTGTCGGCGTTCACGATGATCACGAAATCACCGGTGTCCACGTGGGGCGCGAAGAAGACGCGGTGCTTGCCGCGCAGCAGTGACGCGGCGACCGTAGCGAGGCGGCCGAGCACGAGGCCCTCGGCGTCGATGACGAGCCAGTCACGGGTCAACTCGTTGACCTTGGGAGTGTAGGTACGCACAGTTATTCCTTCAGCGATCTTCCAGTCACACGGGACCAGAGGGACTCTCTAGCCTACAAAATCCGGGGTCCCGTGGGCAAATGCGGGGTAGCCGACCCCCACGAGGCAAAGCCCCGCCGCCGGCGCCGGTGGGGGTAAATGATCGCGTTTTAGGCTCTCCAGGCGCTCTTGGACGGTGTTCTCGGCCAGGCGACCCTGGCCTACTGCGACGATCGTCGAGACCAGACAGCGCACCATGTTGTGACAGAACGACTGGGCACGGATGTTCAGGCGCACTACCGGGACGTTGCCCGGGCTCATAGTCCAGCCGTCGGCGAGGCGCTCCCACTGGGCGAACTGGACCTCGCGCAACAGCGCCTCGCCCGGCTCGGCGTTGGCCGGACGTCGACAGAAGGCCCGAAAGTCGTGGGTGCCGAGCAGTTCAGCACTGACCGTGTTCATTTGTTGCACGTCGAGCGGACCCTCGACCGCCCAGGACCAGGTGTTCGAGAGCCCGAGCGCCGGTGGCGTGGACTCGAGTACGAGGTAGCGGTACTCGCGCCAGGTCGCCGAGAAGCGGGCGTGGAAGTCGTCACTCACGCGCTGGGCCGCCAGGACTTGGATCCGACCGCGCAATTGCTTGTTGAGCGAGAGCGCGAGACGCTCGGGATCAGGTCCCCGGTGCTTTCTGAACAACGTGATCGGCAGGTCGACGTGGACCACCTGGCCAAAGGCGTGCACGCCGGCGTCGGTGCGACCCGCGCCGACGATCACTGGCTCTTGGGAGAGATGCAGCGTGCTCGCGAGGGTCTCACGCAAGACGCCCACGACCGTGGTGGACTCTGGCTGGTACGCGAAGCCCGCGAAGGCCGCACCGTCGTAGGCAATGTCGAGGCGCCACCGTTGGGTGTCGCCCTGGACTGGATCAGACGAACTCAATGCGCGCCATCGGGGCGTTGTCACCCTGACGCGGCCCAAGCTTCAAGATGCGCGTGTAACCACCGGGACGATCCGTGTAGCGCGGCGCGATCTCGGTGAAGAGCTTGTGGGTCATGTCCTTGTCGCGAATGAAGGCGACGACGCGACGCTGCGCGTTGACCGAGCCTTCGGGCGAGTTCTTCGCGGCGGTGACGACCTTTTCGGCAATCGGGCGAAGCGCCTTGGCCTTGGCCTCGGTGGTGACGAGTGATTCGGCCGCGATAAGCGAGGCAACGAGATTGCCCATCATCGCCTTTTGGTGGGCACTGTCGCCACCGAACCGCTTGCCCTTGGTGGGGGTTCCGCGCATGCTTAATCCTCCACTCGAAGTGACAGGCCGCGCTCTTCGAGACGGTCGGTGACGTCCTTCAGCGACGTGGCGCCGAAGTTGGTGATCGAGGTGAGGTCACGCTCCGTGGCGTTGACCAGCTGGGCGATGGTGTTGATGCCTGCGCGCTTCAAGCAGTTGCGCGAACGCTCGGTGAGGCCGAGCTCTTCGATGCGGATGTCCAGTTCGCTCGCCGCGGCCTGGGCGGTACCGACGTCGCCGAGTTCGAGCGACGGGGCCTCCTCGTCGAAGCTGCCGATGAGGCTGACCAACGAGCCGAGGGTCTTGCCGGCCGAGGCGAGCGCCTCACGCGGACTAATCGAACCGTCGGTCTCGATGTCGATCACCAGGCGGTCGAAGTCCTTGCTCTGCTCGACGCGCACCGGCTCGATCTCGAAGCTCACGCGACGAACGGGTGTGAAGATCGCGTCCAGGGGAATGACGCCGATGGTCGAGGAGCCCTTGTTTCCCTCAGCACCGACGTATCCCTTGCCGCGCTCGACGGTGAGCTCGAAGGTGAGCGCACTCTTGGCGTTGGTCAGGTAGGCCAGGTGCAGGTCGGGGTTCAGAATCTCCACGTCAGCGGTCGTCGAGAGGTCGCGCGCGGTGACCGGTCCCTCGGAGCGCTTGTCGAGGCGCAACGTGACGGGCTCGTCCGAGTGGACGATGAGCAGAAGGTCCTTCAAGTTCAGGCAGATGTCCTGGACGTCTTCCTTCACGCCTTCGATGACGCCGAACTCGTGCAACACGGCGTCGAACTTCACGCGCGTGGCGGCCGCTCCGGGGATCGACGAGAGCAGCGTGCGACGTAGCGAATTGCCGAGCGTGTGGCCGAAGCCGGGGTCGAGCGGACCGATGCCAAAGGACTGGCGGTGGTTGACTTCTTCGCCGAGGGCTTCGATGGTGGGGCGTTGGATGATCAACATGGGGACTCCTTAAAGATCTAAAAAACTGTGGTTACTTCGAGTACAACTCGACGATGAGTTGCTCTTGAATCGATTCGTCTATTTGTTCGCGCTGGGGTACGACGCGAACCGTGACCGAAAAGCCGTTGTCGCCCTTCTCGAGCCAGCCCGGGACGGTGCGGTCCAGGACGTCGAGGTTGCGCTTGACGTTGAAGTTGTCGCGGGTCACGGCCTTGAGGGCGACGACCTCGCCGGGACGCACGCGGTACGAGGGGATCGTGACGCGCTTGGCGTTGATCGTCACGTGACCGTGACGAACCAGCTGACGCGCTTGGGCGCGCGACGCGCCCCAACCCGCGCGGTAGGCGACGTTGTCGAGGCGGCACTCGAGGAACTGCAGTAGGTTCGTACCGGTCATGCCCGGACGACGGCTCGCCTCCTCGTAGAGGTTGCGGAACTGCTTTTCGAGGATGCCGTAGATTCGACGGGCCTTCTGCTTCTCGCGAAGCTGGGTGAGGTACTCCGAACCCTGGCGCTGACGGTCACGACCGTGCATGCCCGGCGGGAAGGCGCGGGTCTGGCGGTCCGAGTTCTCGGCGACGGGGCACTTCAAGGTGAAGCAGCGCTCGCCCTTCAGGTAGAGCTTGGTGCGCTCACGGCGACAGAGGCGGCACACGGGTCCGGTGTAGCGGGCCATCGTTAACCCCTCCGACGCTTCTTGGGCCGACACCCGTTGTGAGGCAGCGGCGTGACGTCCTTGATGGCGACGACCTCAATGCCGGCGGCGGCGATCGAACGGATCGCGGTCTCGCGGCCCGAACCGGGTCCTCGCACCAACACGTCGACCTTCTTCACGCCGTGCTCCATCGCGGCGCGCGCACACTTCTCGGCGGCGAGCTGGGCGGCGTACGGCGTGGACTTGCGTGAACCCTTGAAACCGACCTGACCCGACGAGGCCCACGACAGCACGTTGCCCTCAGGGTCGGTGATTGAGACGATCGTGTTGTTGAACGAACTCTTGATGTGCGCGACGCCGAAGGCGACGTTCTTTCGTTCCTTGCGACGACCCTTGCGGACCGTGGTTGGCTTGGCCATTACTTCGTTACCTTCTTCTTACCAGCGACGGTGCGCTTGGGTCCCTTGCGGGTGCGAGCGTTGGTGCGGGTGCGCTGTCCGCGCACGGGTAGGCCCTTGCGGTGACGGATGCCCTGCAAGCAGTTGATCTCCATCTTGCGCTTGATGTCCTGGGCGACGTCGCGGCGACGGTCACCTTCGACGGTGAGGTTCTGGTCGATGTAGGCACGCAGCTTGTTGACGTCAGCTTCGCTGAGGTCCTTCACGCGCGTGGACTCGTCGATACCCGTCGCGGCGCAGATCTGCTCCGCGGTCGTTGGTCCGACACCAAAGATGTACGTGAGTGCGATCACCGTCCGCTTTTCGCGGGGGATGTCTACTCCGGCAATACGGGCCATGTTCTTCCTCTCCTAGCCCTGACGCTGCTTGTGACGCGGGTTCTCGCAGATCACGCGCACGTGACCGGCCCTACGAATGACCTTGCACTTCTCGCACATGGGCTTGACGCTGGCGCGGACCTTCATGTCTTTTCTTTCTCGAACGAAACGGAAACTGAGTTATTTGTACCGGTAGGTGATGCGTCCACGGGTCATGTCGTAGGGCGTGATCTCGACTTGGACCTTGTCGCCGGGAAGGATACGGATGCGGTGCATGCGCATCTTTCCTGAACTGTGGGCGAGAACGGTGTAGCCGTTCTCCAGCTCCACGCGGAACATGGCGTTTGGTAGAGGCTCGACGACGGTCCCTTCGACGGTGAACGCGTCTTCCTTTGGCTTACTCAGGTTCTTCTCCTTGTGTGGGTAATACGACGTCAAAGGGCAAAAAGCTCCTTGACGGATGGACCTCTCGCTTCCAAGAGGTCGGCTGACCATTCTACCGGAAAACTCCCGGAAAGCAAAAGCCGGCCGAATGCCTCGCGGCCGGCGGATGTCCGGCGACCGAAAAACCCCGATATGTGACCAGAGCCCCTAGTGACTACGCCAAAACGTCGACAATGCTTGGTGAATGACGGAACCGTCCAGGACCCTGGTACCCGAGTCTATACACCGCGATGAATGCGTCAGCCTGCTGGGGGCCGCCGCCCTCGCGCGGGTCGTCATCTCGGTCAAATGCCTGCCGGTCGCCCTGCCAGCACGAATTGCCCTGATAGAGGGCAATTTCGTACTGCTCGCCAGCTCGGACCCCGCCGTAATCCTGGCCGCCGAGCGCGGGGACGTCGTCTCACTGCAGATAGACGGCCTCGATGCCGACGGTCTCACCTGGTCGGTCATGGCCTCGGGCATCGCCAAACGAGCCACTGGTCAGTCGCCGCCCAACGAAATCATGCGCCAGGCCTTCGATCGAGGCGCCACTTTCGTGTTGTTGCCGCTCTCGGTGGTGGTCGGCCAGCGGGGCTAGCCCCTTTCGCACCAAGTAGGAGGCACCAAGAATCGACTACCGGGCGCAAACGAGGTGTGGAAGGCTCTCGGTGATGCCGTTTCACCAAATCAAGGACCCCGAGAGGCTCCACGCGCTCATTGACGCCATCTTGCTCATCGAAGCTGACGCGAACCTGACGACACTGTTAGAGAACATCGTCGAGAGCGCCACCACGCTGGTGGGCGCCCGCTACGGCGCCCTCGGCGTGCTGGCGAGTGACGGTGCGACGCTGTCGAGTTTCATCACCCACGGTCTGGACGACCGGCGACGCGCACTAATCGGCGAACTACCGCGCGGCCACGGAGTGCTCGGTGAGACGATCCGGCTCGCACGGACGCTGCGAGTCGACGACCTGTCGTCGCACGACGGCAGTTCGGGATTTCCCCCTCACCACCCACCCATGACCCAGTTCCTCGGGGTGCCGGTCATCGTCGAAGACGGCACGGTCTTCGGGAACCTCTATCTCACCGACCCGCTCTCGGGCAAACCCTTCAGTCCCGAGGACGAGGATCTCGTCGCGGGTTTCGGGCGCGCGGCCGGACTCGTGATCGACCAGGCCAAGTTGCGCAGTCACGTGCGCGACCTCACCATCGCCGAAGAGCGCGAACGACTCGCGCGCGACCTGCACGACACCGTCATCCAACGGCTCTTCGGCGTGGGTCTCTCGTTGCAACTCACCCTCTCGGGCTCACTCGAGGACCGAGTGCGCGAGCGCATCAACACCTCGCTCGACGAACTCAACGAGACCATCCACGACATCCGTACCACCATCTTTGAGATCGACCAGGAGCGTAGCGAGGTCGACTCCCTCGAACAGCGCATCGAGACACTCACCGTCGAAGTCGCCTCTCGCCTCGGCGTCCAGGTGCACCTCAAGACCTTGGCGGGCATCGACGACCTGGTGGCGCCCCACTGCGCCCAGCACGTCGTGCAGGCCTTGCGCGAGATCCTCTCGAACATCGTGCGCCACTCCCAGGCCCAACGAGTCGACGTCGACCTGAGCATCGACGAGAACATGCTCGTGCTGCTGGTCAACGACGACGGGGTCGGCTTCGCCTCGGCCGCGAGCGGCGGGCGGGGGCTGCGCAACCTCGCCTCGCGCGCCCGCGACCTGGGCGGCGATTGTTACGTAGACTCAGAGATCGGCCACGGTACGCAAGTGCGGTGGACCGCGAACCGACTGGACTGACGTGATCCGACTCTTCCTCGTTGACGACCATGAGATCGTCCGGCGCGGACTGCGCGAACTGCTCGAGTCGAACGAGGACCTCAAGGTGGTTGCCGAGGCGGGCAACCTCGAAGAGGCGCTGAGCCTGTCGCTCGACGAGGTCGACGTCGCCGTGCTCGACGTGCGCCTGCCCGACGGCAGTGGCGTGGACCTCTGTCGCTCGTTGCACGAACAGCGCCCTGACCTGGCGTGCCTGATGCTGACATCCTTCGCCGACAACGAGGCCCTCAACGCGTCAATGCTCGCGGGAGCGCGTGGCTACGTGCTAAAGAACGTGCGCGGTGACGACCTCGTCAACTCGATCCGCCGGGTCGCCGCGGGCGAGACCCTCATGACCGCCGAACAACTCGATCGCGCCAAAGAGCGCCTGCGCCGACAGATCGCCGAGGACGTTCGACTCGAGAGTCTGAGCGGCCAGGAACGTCGTATCCTCGAACTGCTGAGCGAAGGCATGAGCAACCGTGAGATCGCCGACGTGATGTTCCTCGCCGAGAAGACAGTCAAGAACTACGTGTCGAACCTGCTCGCTAAGCTCGGCTACCAGCGTCGCACCGAAGCCGCGCTCTTCGCCCAGCGTCAGTTCGATCGCACCCACCCGCGCGACTAAGGGAGCGTGAAAACCTCGGGCCCGTTGTCGGTGACCGCGATCGTGTGTTCGAAGTGCGCCGAGAGTTGGCCGTCCTGGGTCATCACACCCCACCCGTCCTCGAGGACGTAGGTGTCGTAGGTACCGACGTTGACCATTGGTTCGATAGCGAAGACCATGCCCTCTTTTAACGTCGGACCGGGCGTGCCCGGCCAGTAGTTGGGCACCTGGGGACTCTCGTGCATCGCGGTGCCGATCGCGTGGCCGACGTACTCGCGCACCACCGAGAAGCCCGCCGCCTCGGCCACGTCCTGGACCGCCCGGCCCACCTCGTGCAGACGGTTGCCGATGCGCAGTTGCTCGATGCCCGCCCACATCGATCGTTCGGTCACCTCGATCAACTTCTGGGCGAGATCACTGATCGTGCCCACCCCCGCGGTGTAGGCCGCGTCGCCGTGATAGCCCTCGATGATCGCTCCGCAGTCGATCGAGATGATGTCGCCCTCGACGAGCCGGTAAGTGCCGGGGATGCCGTGGACGATCATGTCGTTGGGGCTCGTGCAGATCACCGCGGGAAAGCCGTGGTAGTTGAGGAAGTTCGAGCGAGCCCCGCGCTTTTCGAGCACGGCGGCGGCGACTTCGTTGAGTTGGCTCGTGGTCACGCCGGGGCGGATCGCCGCCCTCGTCGCCTCGTGCATCTCGGCGACCACCTTGCCGGCCTTGCGCATCTTGGCCAACTCCTCGGCCGATCGCCTCACGCGAGACCCCGTTCGCTGATGACGGCCACGAGAGCAGCGGTGACCTCGTCGGGGCTCTGGGCGCCGTCGACGACGACGAGCAGTCCACGTTCCTGGTAGAAGGCGAGCAGTGGCTCGGTGTCGCGTTCGTAGGCCTCGAGGCGCTTGGCAATCGCTTCGGGCTGGTCATCCTTGCGTTGGATGACGTCGCCCCCGCAGTTCGAGCACGTGCCCGAGATCGCCTCGATGTCGGTGTCCTTGTAGATGTTGCCGCACTCCTGACAGACCCGGCGCGACGAGAGCCGTTCGGTCACGAGCGACACGGGCACGTCCAGATTGATGCAGAGCTTGATACCGTCCTCGCCGAGCAGCGTCTCGAGCGCCTCGGCCTGGAGGATCGTGCGCGGAAAGCCGTCGAGCAACGCTCCGCGCGACGCGTCGGGCTCGCCAAAGCGCTGGTCCACGAGGCGGATCACCAGGTCGTCCGAGACCAGGGCGCCCGCGTCCATGATGGCCGCCACCTCGCGCCCGAGCGGCGAGTCGGCCTTGACCGCGGCGCGCAACATGTCGCCCGTCGAGACGTGAGGGATGGCGTAGGCCTCGGCGAGACGCTTGCACTGCGTACCCTTGCCTGCGCCTTGTTTACCAAGAACGACCAGGTTTAGACGTGGCATTGCTACCTCTTCAGGAATCCCTCGTAGTTGCGCATCATGAGCTGGGAGTCAATCTGACGCATCGTCTCGAGGGCCACGCCCACCGCGATCAGCAAGGTCGTTCCGTAGTAGGGGAATCGGTTGATGTTCCACAGGGCCATGAGAATCGACGGGATTACCGCGACCGAGGCGAGGAAAAGAGCGCCCACTACCGTCAGTCGACTGAGCATCTTGGCGAAGTACTTCTCGGTCGGCAGACCCGGGCGGATGCCCGGCACGAAGCCACCCTGCTGGCGCAGCATCTCGGCCTGCTGGTGGGGTTCGAAGGCGATGTAGACGTAGAAGAACGTGAAAGCGAGGATGAGCAGGAAGTCCGAGAAGATGTAGAAGAAGCTCGTCGGGTGCAGCGAGGAGTTCACGAAGTTCTGGAAACTCGTCCAAGGCACGATGTTGCTCATCAACACCGGGATGTAGAGCACCGAGGACGCGAAGATGATCGGGATAACGCCGGACTGATTGACCTTGAGCGGGATGTACGTACTGTTGCCCCCCATCTCGCGTCGACCGACGACGCGGCGTGCGAAGGTCACCGGGATTCGTCGTTGTCCGTTGTCCATGAAGACGATGAGCACGAGCAGGGCAATCGAGACCGCGAGGATGACGAAGAACTTGGCGGGGCCGCCCTCGCTCCAGACCGCGTGGCCGCCCGAGGGCATACCGGCGACGACGTTGGCGAAGATCAACAGACTCATGCCCTGGCCGATGCCGCGCTGGGTGATGAGCTCGGCGAGCCACATGACGAACGCGGTGCCCGCGGTCATGATCGCGACCATGAACAGACCCAGGGCCAAGGTGAACTTCGGGATGAGGTCGATGTTAAAGCCGAGCAGCGCTTGGTCGTGGCCGTGGAAGGCGTAGATGAGGCCCGTCGACTGCAACAGCGCCAGGGCGATGGTGAGATAACGGGTCGTCTGGGTGATCTTCTTTTGACCCACCGCCCCCTGGTCGCGCCACTCACCGAGCTTGGGGATGACCGTCGTGAGCAACTGGATGACGATCGAACTGGTGATGTAGGGCATGACGCCCAGACCGAACACGGCGAGGCGGGTCAGCGCGCCTCCCGAGAAGAGGTTGAGGAAGCCCAGCACCCCGCTCGCCCCCGCCTTAGACTGCAACAGCTGAACCTGGGACCAACTCACACCGGGGATCGGGATGTTGGCGCCCGCCTGGTAGAGGCAGATGATCGCGATGGTGAACAGGACCTTGTTACGAAGGTCCGGTACACGAAAGATGTTCGAGAGTCTGCGCAGCACAGTTCAGTCCTTAGCGGTTCTGGTGTTGGTTGCCCGAGGCTGGTGGTCGAACCGCGAAGGGCAGGTCGATTTCGGTCGTGGTACCGCCGGCCGCTTCGATGGCGGCCTTGGCGGGCGCGGAGAACGCGTGGGCCGAGACGTTGAGCGCCGTGGTGACCGTGCCGCGCCCGAGGACCTTGATCAGGTCCTTCTTGCGCGCGAGGCCTCGCGCGACGAGCACGTCGGGGTTGACGTCACTGACCCCCAGCGCGACGAGCGCGTCGAGGTTGACGGGCGTGTACTCCACGCGAAAGGGATTCGTGAAACCCTTCAGCTTGGGGATGCGCTGGAGAAGCGGCAACTGGCCGCCCTCGAAGCCCGCCGGGATCTGGCGGCGGGCCTTTTGGCCCTTGGTGCCACGGCCCGCGGTCTTGCCGCCCTTACCGCCGATACCGCGACCGACGATCTTCTTGCGATGCGTCGAGCCTTCGGGTGACTTGAGATCGTGCAACTTCATTCGTTGACCTCTTCTACTTTGATCAGGTGGGGTACGCGAGCGATCATGCCGTGGATCTCAGGACGGTCCGGCAGCACGTTGGTCTGGCCGATGCCACGAAGACCGAGCGCTCGCAGGGTCCCGCGGTGCTTGGGCTTGGTCGCGATCGCCGAACGGATCTGGGTGACTTTCAATTGGGTCATGGACTACGCCTCCGTCTTGAACAGGTCGCCCTCGCGCTGACGCTCGCGATAGGCACGAAGGGTTCCCGAGGGGATCACGTGCTCGGGCGACTGGTCGCGCAGGGCCGCGATGTCCTCGGGCCGACGTAGTTGCTTGAGGCCGTCGATCGTCGCGTGCGCGACGTTGATGCCGTTGGGTGAACCGAGCGACTTGGCGATGATGTCCTTCACGCCCGCCATCTCGAGGATCGCGCGCGCGGCGCCGCCGGCGATGACGCCGGTACCGGGAGCCGCGGGCTTCATGAGCACGCGACCGGCACCCGAGGCGCCGATGACGGGATAGACAATGGTCGTGCCCGCGATCGGCACGTCGAAGAGGTTCTTGCGCGCCTCTTCGATGCCCTTTTGCACCGCGAGCCCCGCTTCCTTGGCCTTGCCGTAGCCGAGGCCGACCCGGCCGTTGCGGTCCCCGATCACCATCAGCGCGGTGAACGAGAAACGCCGTCCACCCTTGACGACCTTGGACACGCGGTTGACCTTGATGGTCCGCTCTTCGAACTGTTCTACGTCACTCATTAAAACTCCAGTCCATCAGCGCGAAGCTGGTCTGCGAAGGCAGCCACGCGGCCGTGGTAGTCGAACCCACCGCGGTCAAAGACCACGGTGGTGATGTTGGCGGCCTTCGCGCGCTCGGCGAGAAGCTTGGCGACAGCCTTGGCCCCGTCCACGTTGCCGTGGACGCTTGACTTCAGTGAAGCCTCGACCGACGACGCGGCGGCCAGGGTGACGCCCTGGGTGTCGTCGATGATCTGGGCCGAGATGTGCTTGTTGGTGCGGCTCACCGCGACGCGCGGGCGCTCGGGCGTACCCGACAACTTGTTGCGGATGCGCTTGTGGCGACGCTCGCGCAGTTCTCTCGTAGTACGTGCCATTACTTCGCAGCCTTTCCAGCCTTGCGCGCCACTCGCTCACCGAGGTAGCGCACGCCCTTGCCCTTGTAGGGCTCAGGCTTACGGATCTTGCGGATGGTCGCGGCCACCTGACCCACGACCTCCTTGTCGGCACCCTTGACGATCACGCGCGTGGGGGCGGGCACCTCGAAGGTGATGCCTTCGGGCGCGGTGAACTTGACGGGGTGCGAGAAACCTAGGGCGAGGTCGAGCACGCCCGGCGCTCCGGCCGCGGCGCGGTAACCGACGCCGATGATCTCGAGTTCCTTGGTCCATCCCTCGGTCACGCCGGTGACCATGTTGGACACCAGCGTACGGGTCAGTCCGTGCAACGCCCGGTAGGCGGTCTCGTCGTTCAGGCGATCGACGTTCAACTGGTCACCGTCTTGGTGCAACGTGATGCCCTCGGGCAGAATCCGCGTCATGGACCCGTTGGGGCCCTTGACGCTGACGATCCCGTCGGCGACCGAGACGGTCACCGAGGACGGCACGGTGATGGGGTTACGGCCAATACGTGACATCAGCGGTTCTCCTTGGATGACGTCGAGTTACCAGACATAGCAGAGCACCTCGCCGCCCAACTTGGCCTTGCGGGCTTCGCGGTCGGTCATGAGTCCGTGGCTCGTCGACACGACGGCCACGCCGACGCCGCCGAGCACCTTGGGCATCTGGTCGGACTTCTTGTAGATGCGAAGACCGGGCTTGGACACGCGCTTGATGCCGACGATCGTCTTGCGACGGTCCTCGGAGTACTTAAGCGAGATCTCGAGGGTCGAGCCGGGCTTACCCTCGGACTTGGTCACGGTGAAACCCGAGATGAAGCCCTCCTTCTCAAGGACCTTGGCGAGGTTCTCCTTCAACTTCGAACTGGGCATCTTGACGGTGTCGAACATCGCGGAGTTCGCGTTGCGGATCCTGGTCAGCATGTCGGCGATGGGGTCAGTCATAGTCATAGCTGTCCTCCTACCAACTCGCCTTGGTCACGCCGGGAACCTCGCCAGCGTGCACCATCACACGCAGGCAGATGCGGCACAGACCGAACTTGCGATACACCGAGCGCGGACGACCACAACGTTCGCAGCGCGTGTAGGCGCGTGTCGAGAACTTGGGGGTCTTCTGCTGCTTAATACGAAGGGCTTTCTTAGCCATGTCTATCGATTCTCCTGCTTGAAGGGAAAGCCGTACGCGCGAAGGAAAGCGCGTCCCTGCTCATCGTTGGTGGCCGTGGTGACGATGGTGATGTCAAAGCCACGCGGCGCGTCGATCTTGTCGTAGTCGACCTCGGGGAAGATCAGCTGGTCGTTCACCCCGAAGGTGTAGTTCCCGTGACCGTCGAACGACTTGGGCGACAGACCACGGAAGTCACGGATACGCGGGATCGCGAGGCTGAGCAGTCGATCGAAGAACTCCCAGGCCCGGTCCCCGCGCAGGGTGACCTTGACGCCGATGGGCTGCTCCTCGCGCAACTTGAAACTCGCGATCGACTTCTTGGCGCGCGTCACCACGGGCTTTTGGCCCGTGATCAGTTCGAGGTCGCGCTGGGCGCCCTCGAGCAGTGACGCCTGCTGGGTCGCCTTGCCGACGCCCGAGTTGAGCACGATCTTGGTGAGGCGCGGTACCTGCATGATGTTGTCCAGACCGAGCTCGTCCTTCAAGGCCGGACGGATCTCCTGGTCGTAGCGAACCTTCAGACGCGGGCGGGTTTGGGTACTCATAGCGTCTCTCCACACTTGCGACAAACGCGCACCTTGGTGCCGTCAGCGATCTTGTAGCCCACCTTGGCGGGTCCCTTGTGACCAGCGCACCACAGGGCGACGTTGGACACGTGCAGGGGCATCAACTTGTCGATGATGCCGGCCTGCATGGTCGCACCCGCCTGCTTGGTGTGACGCTTGGCGATGTTGAGGCCGTCCAGGATGACCTTGTTGCTCGCGGGCATGGCCTCTTCGACTTGAGCGCGCTCGCCGCGGAACTTGCCCGACAGGACCAGCACGTCGTCGCCTTTACGAATCTTCATTACAGCACCTCCGGCGCCAGGGAAATAATGCGCATGAACTTCTTGTCGCGTAGCTCGCGTCCGACCGGCCCGAAGATGCGGGTACCGCGCGGCTGGAGCTGATCGTTGATCAACACGGCCGCGTTCTCGTCGAACTTGATGTAGGAGCCGTCGGGACGGCGGCGTTCCTTCGAGGTGCGAACCACCACGCAGCGAACGACGTCACCCTTCTTCACGGCGGCGCCCGGGATGGCGTCCTTCACGGTGGCGATGAAGACGTCACCGATCGAGGCGTAGCGACGGCGTGAGCCGCCGAGCACCCGGATGCACAAGACTTCCTTGGCTCCGCTGTTGTCGGCCACCTTGAGACGGGATTCTTGCTGGATCATCGGGCACGCTCCACGATCTCGGTGAGCCGCCAGCGCTTGAGCTTAGAGAGCGGACGGGTCTCTTGGACCCTTACGCGGTCGCCGATCTTCGCCTCGTTCTTGTCGTCGTGCACGTAGAGCTTCTTCGTACGCTGGACCGTCTTGCCGTAGCGAGGGTGGCTGACGCGCTCATTGACCGCGACCACCAACGTCGAAGCCATCTTGTCCGACACCACAATGCCCTCGCGGACCTTGCGCGGATTCTCTCGCTGCGTTTCGTTCGTCGAGTCAGTCATGACTACTCACTTTCCTGGGCCGCTTCAGCGGCCGCGATCTCGCGCTCGCGCACGAACGTCGACAAGCGCGCGATGTCCCTGCGCACTTCGTGCAGACGCGCGGAGTTGTCCAACTGGCCCGTGGCCAGTTGGAAACGCATGTTGAACAACTCGCGACGCGAGTCACTCAGACGCTCCAGTAGTTCCTTGTCGCCGAGGAGACGAAGCTCCGCGACGCGTTCAGCGGTCTTTGCCATTAGATGGTCACCTCCGGTGTGCCGTGGGTCCCGGGACGAATCACGAACTTGGCCTTGATGGGCAGCTTCTGGATGGCGCGGTCCATGGCGGCGCGCGCCAGCGTCTCGTCCACGCCACCGAGCTCGAACATGATGCGCCCGGGCTTGACGACAGCGACCCAGAACTCCGGGTTGCCCTTGCCCGAGCCCATGCGGGTTTCGGCTGGCTTCTGGGTGACCGGCTTGTCCGGGAAGATCCGGATCCAGACCTTGCCACCACGCTTGACGTGACGGGTCATGGCGATACGAGCGGCTTCGATCTGTCGAGCGGTGATCCATCCGGCCTCTTGGGCCTGGATCCCGAAGTCACCGAAGGCCAACTCCACGCCGCCCTTGGCCATGCCGGCCATGCGGCCGCGCTGCTGCTTGCGGTGCTTTACCTTGCGGGGCATCAACATGATTACTCAGCGTCCTTTCGGAAGTGCGGCGTGTCGGTGTGATCTTGGGCCGTGCGACGCTCGATCTCCTCTTCCACGCTCAGTCGACGCTCGACCTCGTCGTTCGCCGCCAGTAGGTCAGCGGGGTTCACGTCGGTGGCGACCTCTTCGCTGGGCACCTCGTGTTCGACACGACGACGTCCTCCACCAGCGCGCACGACGCCCTTGGGCACGGCGGGCGTCGCGCCCACCGGCACCGCGTCACCGGCCGCCATGGCCGCCTCGCGCACGATCTTCTCGTCGTTGGTCAACTGGTAGGGCAGGATGTCGCCCTTGTAGATCCACACCTTCACGCCGATGCGGCCCGTGTTGGTGCGAGCCTCGCGAAAGCCGTAGTCGATGTCGGCGCGAAGCGTGTGTAGGGGCACGCGCCCTTCGCGGTAGGACTCACGGCGCGACATCTCGGCGCCGCCCAGACGACCCGAGGCCTGGATCTTCACGCCCATGGCGCCGGCCTTCTGGACGGTCTGGATACCGCGCTTCATCGCGCGACGAAACGCCACCCGGCGAAGCAGCTGGTCACAGATCCCCTGGGCGATCAACGCGGCGTCAAGTTCGGGTTGCTTGATCTCTTGGATGTTGAGCGAGATCTTGTTCTTCTGACCGGTGATCTTCTCGAGGTCCTTCTTCAGACGCTCGGCCTCGGCCCCGCGTCGACCGATGACGATGCCCGGACGCGCGGTGTGGATGTCCACGCGGATACGGTCCGAGTTGCGCTCGATCTCGATGCGCGACACGGCCGCGCTCTCGAGCTGCTTGGTCAAGTAGTCGCGGATCTTCCAGTCCTCGATGACGAGGTCCTTGTAGCCGCGCTCCTTGAACCAGCGTGACTTCCAGTCCGTCGTGATACCGAGACGGAAACCGTAGGGGTTTACCTTCTGACCCATTAGTTCGTCTCCTCAGTGGTGTCCTCGGACACCGTGTCGTCGCTCTTGTCGTTCTGGTCGTCCTCGTCGCTCGAAGCCTCGAGCATCAGTTCGGGCTCGGTTGGCGCAGCGTCGCTGGCCTCGTTGTGGGTGGCCACGTCGTGGGTGGCCTCGTCGTGGGTGACTTCGCTCTCGGTGGCTTCGTCGGTCGTGGCACCCTCGTCGAGCGCGTCGGTCTCGACGTCGTGTTCACTGGATTCGACCGCGGTTGACTCGTTGTCGAACGACTCGTTCTCACGGGCCTCGGCCTCGCGGGCCTCGGCCTCTAGAGCCTCGTTCTCGGCGGCTGCGGCCGCGGCGGTCTCGCGCTTGTTGAGACTCGCGGTCTGGTCCGCGCGACGGCGCGAGGTCGACACTCGACGAGCGCGCGACGCGGTCGCCTGGGCCGAGCGCGACGCGCGCAGGGCCTCGATACGCTCTGGGTCCAGTCGTGAGACGATCACGGTGATGTGGCACGAACGCTTGCGGATCGCGCCCGCTCGCCCGCGCGCACGTGGCGTGAAGCGCTTCATGGTGATGCCTTCGTCGGCGTAGGCCGCCGAGACGAAGAGCTCGTCGGCGTTCATGGTGTCGTTGTTCACGGCGTTCGCCACGGCTGACGCGAGGACCTTGCCGACCACGTCGGCGGCCTCGCGGGTCGTGCCCGCCAGGATCTCGCGCGCGGTCGTGACGTCCTCACCACGGATCAGGTTCAACACGACGCGGGCCTTGCTCGCGGACATGTGATAGCCGCGCAGCGTCGCGCGCGTACCCGGACGTTCGTTGGTCTTGGGACCGGTCATTAGCGCCTACCCGTCTTTTCCTGGCCCGCGTGGAACTTGAAGGTTCGCGTGGGGGCGAACTCGCCGAGCTTGTGGCCGACCATCGACTCGTTGCAGAACACCGGCACGTGGCGCCGTCCGTCGTGCACCGCGAAGGTGTGTCCGACCATGTCGGGGATGACCGTCGAACGACGACTCCAGGTCTTGATGACCTTCTTCTCGTTCGCGGCGTTCATCGCGTCGACCTTCTTCAAGAGGTGCGCGTCGATGAAGGGACCCTTTTTTAAGCTACGTGACATTCTCTACCTACCTCCGCGAGCCGCGTCCACGGCGACGACGAATAATCAAAGCGTCTGATGCCTTTGGCAGACGCGTACGACCCTCTGGCTGACCCCACGGTGAAACCGGGTGGCGTCCACCGGACGTCTTTCCTTCACCACCACCGAGTGGGTGGTCGACCGGGTTCATGGCCACGCCGCGCGTCTGGGGGCGAATGCCCTTCCAACGACTACGACCGGCCTTACCGACCTTGATGAGCTCGTGCTCAGAGTTGCCGACGATGCCGAGCGTCGCTCGACAGTCGATCGGGACGCGGCGCATCTCGGTCGACGGGAGGCGAAGCGTGGCGTAACCGCCATCCTTGGCGACCAGCTGGACGCTCATACCGGCACTGCGGCCCATCTTGCCGCCGCCACCGGGGCGCAACTCGACGTTGTGCACCGTGGCACCCGTGGGGATGAATCGCATGGGCAACGCATTGCCGGTGCGGATGTCGGCCTTGGCGCCGGACTCGACGAAGTCGCCCACCTTCAGGCCGTTGGGCGCGAGGATGTAGCGCTTCTCGCCGTCGGCGTAGTGCAGCAGGGCAATGCGGCACGTCCGGTTCGGGTCGTACTCGATCGCCGCGACCTTGGCGGGCACGCCGTCCTTGTTGCGCTTGAAGTCGATGATGCGGTACTGCTGCTTGTGACCACCACCGCGGTGGCGCGAGGTCTTGCGTCCGTAACTGTTGCGACCGCCGGTGCGGGGCTTGGGGTCGAGCAGCGACTTCTCCGGGGTCGACTTGGTGATGTCAGCGAAGTCCGAGACCGTCTGGAATCGACGACCGGGGCTGGTTGGTTTGCGATGACGTAGTGCCACGACAGTCCTTAGTTCTCGAAGAGATTGATCGTGTCGCCCTGCTTGAGGGTGACGATGGCCCGCTTCGAGTCGGGGCGCGTGCCCACGACTCCGGTGCGACGGTTGCGCGTCGACTTGCCCTTGCGGTTGAGAGTGTTGACGTTGACGACCTTCACGTTGAAGGCCTGCTCGACGGCGTTACGCACGTCGATCTTGGTCGCACGAGGGTCGACCACGAAGACGTAGGTGCCGCGGTCCATCAGCGCGTAGGTCTTCTCCGAGACGACCGGACGGATCAGGATGCTCATGGCGTCGCGCATTACTCGACCTCTTTCGCGGTGGGCAGGGTGGCGTCGGTGAACAGGATCCAGTCACAGTCCAAGACGTCGTAGGCGTTGATCTCACCCGCGTCGATGGTCTTGACGTGGGCGAGGTTGCGAAAAGCGCGCAACGCCGTGGCGTCGTCGTTGCCGAGGACCACGAGGACCTTGCCCTCGAGTCCGAGGGCGGAAAGGGCCGCGATGGCCTCTTTGGTCTTGGGGCTATCCCAGGCGGCGAAGCTGTCGAGCACTGCGACGCGCTCGAGACTCGCGCGGTCCGACAGCGCCGAATAGAGCGCCAGGCGGATCATCTTCTTAGGCGTTTTCTGGTCGTACTTGCGCGGCTTGGGGCCGAGCGCGATGCCACCGCCCGGGTAGTGCGGCGCGCGGATGGTGCCCTGGCGAGCGTTACCGGTGCCCTTCTGGTTGAACGGCTTCTTGCCACCGCCGCGAACTTCCTTGCGGGTCTTGGTGGACTGAGTACCCTGGCGCTTGGCGGCGAGCTGGGCCTTGATGACCTGGTGCAGCACGGCCATGTTGGGCTCGATGCCAAAGATCGTCGGTTCGAGCTCGACCGTGCCCAGTGCGGCACCGTCGATCGAGTGGCGCGTGGCTGATCGCTTCGCGGGCTCGGGACGGTCCTTCTTGATCGGGCCACGTAACGTGAACACGTCGCTCATCGCTTACCTCCGGCCTTCATGGGGTTCTTCACCGAGGTACGCAACACGACGACCCCGCCGCGCGGACCCGGAACGGCACCCTTGACGAGCACGAGGTGGCGCTCGACGTCGACGCCGACGACTTCGAGGTTGGTGGTGGTGACCTGACCGCCGCCGTAGCGACCGGACATCTTGGTGCCCTTGAAGACACGACCGGGCGTCGCACAGGCGCCGATCGATCCGGGGGCGCGGTGGTGCTTGTGGTTGCCGTGCGCGGCGCCCTGACCGGAGAAGTTGTGGCGCTTCATAGCGCCGGAGAAGCCCTTGCCCTTGGAGACGGCCGTCGCGTCGATCATCTCGCCCTTTTCGAGCGTGTCGGCGAGGATCTCCTGGCCGATCTCGTAGCCCGAGACGTCGTCGAGACGAAGTTCGACGAGCTTCTTGCCCGGGGTGACGCCCGCCTTCTCGAAGTGTCCGAGCTCGGCCTTGGTCAACGTTGAGGTGCGTCGCACGCCCCACGTGACCTGCACCGCGGCGTAGCCCTCTTTCTCGGGAGTCTTTACCTGGACGACGCGAGCTGGACTGACGCGTACCACCGTCACCGGTATGGCCCGGTTCTGGTCATCCCAGACCTGGGTCATGCCCACCTTCTCGCCGACGATCGCTTTGGTCGCCACGTGTGCCTCTCTTCATAAAACTGCGTATCGGATCCTCCGACACACAGACGCTCCGCCGGGCCAAAAAACCCGAACGGAGCGCTCGACTGGTTCGGTTCAGCGTTCCCGCAAGGGCAACTGAACACATCTTTTGTGTTTGCCCACCTCGAAAGGAGGGGCTTTCAAGAGTACATCACCGGGCCCTTCGGACGCAAAGGCGCCGAGGGGCCCGGTGAATACTGCCTAGTTCTGACGAATTTTGATCTCGATGTCCACGCCGGCCGGCAGGTCGAGACGCTGGAGCGAGTCGACGGTCTTGGCGGAGTGGTCCACGATGTCAAGCAGGCGCTTGTGCACTCTCATCTCGAAGTGCTCGCGGCTGTCCTTGTGCTTGTGCGGCCCGCGAACCACCGTATAGCGGTGCTTCTCGGTGGGCAGCGGCACGGGACCCTGCACGCGCGCGTTGGTCCGCTCGACCGTTTGGACGATCTTCGCCGTGGACTGGTCTAGGACCCCGTGGTCGAAGGCCTTGAGGCGGATTCTGATCATCTGACGGTTATCGGCCATGACGACTACTTCAGGATCTTTACGACGCGGCCCGAACCCACGGTGCGGCCACCCTCGCGAATGGAGAAAGTGAGACCCTCTTCCATGGCGATCGGCTTACCCAGGGTCACGGTCATCTCGGTGTTGTCACCCGGCATGACCATTTCGGTTCCCGCGGGCAACTCAATGGTGCCCGTGACGTCGGTAGTGCGGAAGTAGAACTGGGGGCGGTAGTTCGCGAAGAACGGCTTGTGACGACCACCCTCGTCCTTGGTCAACACGTAGACCGAGGCCTCAAAGACGGTGTGCGGCGTGATCGAACCGGGCTTGCACAGCACCTGGCCGCGCTCGACCTCTTCCTTCTTCGTACCGCGCAGCAGCGCGCCGAGGTTGTCGCCCGCGCGTCCCTCGTCGAGGAGCTTGCGGAACATCTCGATGCCGGTAACGACCGTCTTGGTGGTGTCACGCAGACCGACGATCTCGACTTCGTCGCCGACCTTGATGACGCCCTGCTCGACCTTGCCGGTCACGACCGTGCCACGACCGGTGATGGACATGACGTCCTCGATCGACATCAGGAACGGCTTCTCGGTGGAGCGTACGGGCTCGGGAATGAAAGTGTCGACGGCGTCCATGAGCTCCATGATCTTGTCGCCCCAGTCCTTGTCGCCTTCGAGGGCCTTAAGGGCCGAGACGCGCACGATCGGGGTGTCGTCGCCGGGGAAGTCGTAGCTCGTGAGCAACTCACGCACTTCGAGCTCGACGAGCTCGAGCAGCTCCTCGTCGTCGACCATGTCGGCCTTGTTGAGGGCCACCACGATGTAGGGCACGCCCACCTGGCGCGCGAGCAGCACGTGCTCACGGGTCTGGGGCATGGGACCATCGGTCGCGGACACGACCAGGATCGCGCCGTCGACCTGGGCGGCGCCGGTGATCATGTTCTTCACGTAGTCGGCGTGACCAGGCATGTCGACGTGGGCGTAGTGGCGCTTGGCCGTCTCGTATTCCACGTGGGCGATCGAGATGGTGATACCGCGCTGGCGCTCTTCGGGGGCCTTGTCGATCTGGTCGAAGGGCGTGAAGGCGCTGCCGGGGATGCGTTCTGAGAGAACCTTGGTGATCGCCGCGGTAAGAGTGGTCTTGCCGTGGTCGATGTGACCCATGGTTCCAATGTTGACGTGCGGCTTAGTGCGCTCGAACTTCTGCTTTGCCATTGTCGGGGACTTACTTTCTGTCTAGTGACCGGTTCGATATGAACCCGTCTGGTTTGTTTCGGCCCTCCCCGACCACGGTTTGGACCTTGTTGGTGCCGGTTTCCCGGCTTCTTACGCTCCCGTTGCCTTGGCCACGATCTCCTTGGAGATCGCCTCGGGAACTTCTGCGTACGAATGGAACTGCATGGTGTACGTCGCGCGCCCTTGGGTGCGAGAACGCAGGTCAGTAGCGTAGCCGAACATGTCAGCCAGCGGCACAAGTGCCTTAATTGCTTGACTATTGCCCTTCTGCTCCATGCCCTCGACGCGTCCACGACGCGACGACAAGTCACCGATCACGTCACCCATGTAGTCCTCGGGGGTGACCACTTCGACCGACATCACGGGCTCGAGCAAGACGGGACTGGCGAGGCGCGCGGCCTTCTTGACGGCGATCGAACCGGCGATCTTGAACGCCATTTCCGAGGAGTCGACGTCGTGGTAGCTACCGTAGGTGAGGCGTACGCGTACGTCCACGACGGGGTAGCCCGCGAGCACACCCGAGGTCAGTGCCTCGGTGATGCCCTGGTTGACCGGGTTGATGTACTCCTTGGGAATCACGCCACCGGTGATCTCGTCGAGGAACTCGTAGCCGCCGCCGGGACCCGTGGGCTCGAGGGTGATCACGACGTGGCCGTACTGACCCTTACCGCCGGTCTGGCGCACGTACTTCTCTTCGACCTTCTCGACCTTCTTGCGAACCGTCTCGCGGTAGGCCACCTGGGGCTTACCGACGTTGGCGTCCACGCTGAACTCACGCAGCATGCGGTCCACCAATACCTCGAGGTGCAGTTCGCCCATACCTGAGATGACGGTCTGGCCGGTCTCCTCGTCGGTGCGCACGCGAAACGTCGGGTCCTCTTCGGACAACGCGTAGAGGGCCTTGCTCAACTTCTCCTGGTCCGCCTTGGTCTTGGGCTCGACCGCGACGTGGATGACCGGCTCGGGGAAGGTGAGCGTCTCGAGCTGGATGGGCTGGTCGACGGCCGAGAGGGTGTCGCCGGTGGTGACCTGCTTGAGGCCCACCGCGGCGACGATGTCACCGGTGCGGATGGTGTCGAGGTCCTCGCGGTTGTTCGCGTGCATCAACAAGAGACGTCCGAGACGTTCCTTCTTCATGCCCTTTGTCGTGTTCACCACGGTGTCGCCCTTTTCGAGGGTGCCCGAGTAGACGCGCAGGTACGTCAACTTACCGACGTAGGGGTCGGTCATGATCTTGAAGGCCAACGCCGAGAAGGGCTCGTCGTCGCTGGGCTTGCGCTCGATGACGTCTTCTTTGCCGGGCTTGGTGCCCTGGGTAGGCGGTAGGTCAACGGGAGAGGGCAGGTAGTCCACGACCGCGTCGAGCATGGGCTGGACGCCCTTGTTCTTGAACGCGCTGCCGTTCAGGATCGGCACGCAGTGGTTCTCCAACGTGCCCTTTCGAAGAGCAGCGTGAAAGTCCTCGGAGGTGGGGGTCTCGTCGCCGAGCACCTTTTCCATCAGTGTGTCGTCGAAGCGGGTCAGCACGTCGAGCAACTTGGCGTGGTATTCCTCGGCCTGGGCCTGGAACTCGGCGGGGATCGGAATAACCTCAAGCTGCTCGCCCTTGTCGTCGTGATAGATCGTGGCGTTCATCGCGACCACGTCGATGATGCCCTTGTAATCGCCCTCGGCGCCGATGGGCAGTTGGATCACGGCCGCGGTGCAGTCGAGGCGGTCCTCGATCATCTCGACGCAGCGAAAGAAGTCCGCGCCGATACGGTCCATCTTGTTCACGAAGCAGATCCGGGGCACGTGGTACTTGTTCGCCTGGCGCCAGACCGTCTCGGTCTGGGGCTCGACGCCCGCTACCGCGTCAAAGACCGCGACCGCGCCGTCGAGCACCCGCAACGAGCGCTCCACTTCGACCGTGAAGTCGACGTGTCCCGGGGTGTCGATGATGTTGATGCGGTTGCCCTTCCAGTAACAAGTGGTCGCCGCCGAGGTGATGGTGATGCCACGCTCTTGCTCTTGGACCATCCAGTCCATGGTGGCGGCACCTTCGTGCACCTCGCCGATCTTGTAGTTCTTTCCCGTGTAGAACAGGATGCGTTCGGTCGTCGTGGTCTTGCCGGCGTCGATGTGCGCCATGATGCCAATGTTGCGAACCTTGTCGAGGGGGTATTCGCGTGCGGTCATTTCTGAAACTTTCTTTGATTACCAGCGGTAGTGCGCGAAGGCCTTGTTGGACTCGGCCATCTTGGCCATGTCCTCGCGGCGCTTCACGGCGGCGCCGACGCCATTGCTGGCGTCGATGATCTCGTTGGCCAGGCGCTCGGCCATGGTCTTCTCACGGCGCTTCTTGGCGAAGTCGGTGAGCCAGCGGATCGCCAGGGTCGTCGCGCGACGGGGACGTACTTCCATGGGGACCTGGTAGGTAGTTCCACCCACGCGGCGGCTCTTGACTTCGAGCTCGGGTCGTACGTTCTCCAGGGCGCGCTTCAAGGTGGCGACCGGGTCACCGCTCGTCTTTTGCTCGACGAGCTCGAGGGCAGTGTAGACAATGCGCTCGGCGATGGTGCGCTTGCCGCGCTCGAGGATCTTGTTGGTCAACTGGGTTACCAGGACCGACTTGTAGATCGGGTCGGTGGGAACTTCACGACGGACGGCGGGACCTTTGCGAGGCATTAGCTTTCCTTCTTCGCGCCGTAGCGACTACGGGCTTGTTTGCGGTCACGAACGCCCGAGGTGTCCAGGGCGCCGCGAATGATCTTGTAACGAACACCGGGCAGGTCCTTCACACGTCCACCTCGTACGAGGACGATCGAGTGCTCCTGGAGGTTGTGGCCGACACCGGGGATGTAGGCCGTGATCTCCACGCCCGAGGTGAGGCGCACGCGCGCCACCTTGCGCAGCGCCGAGTTCGGCTTCTTGGGCGTGACCGTGTGAACGCGGGTGCACACACCACGACGCTGCGGGGCCCCCTTCAGGGCCGGCGTCTTGGTCTTGGATACTTTGTCCTGTCGGCCCTTTCGGACCAACTGTGCGATTGTGGGCACGCGGAACCTCTTCTAGTTGTACTTCGGCTGGTGCGTGCGAGAACTGCGCACGCGGACTTTCTATCCTAGGGCACTTTCGCTTCCAACGGCAAGCCCGCGACGGGCCCGGTGGTCAGGGCGCCTAGAGCGCCTGACCACCGAGCTCGTCCTCGGGTCGAACGTCGTCGTTCTCGGGTAGGGCCGACTCGTCGTAGGTGGCGGTACCGATGTTCTGGAAAGCCGTCAAATCAGCGCTGAAGGTGTCGTCACCCGTGATCTCGCCCAACAGACTGGCGAGGTCGAGGTCGTCGTCGGACACCTGGGCCCAAGCGGGCAGCAACTCGGCGTCGGGCATGTCCAGGCGCAGTTCCTTCTTGTTGTAGTACTCCAGCCCGGAACCGGCGGGGATCAGCTTGCCGATGATGATGTTCTCCTTGAGGCCCACCAGGTGGTCACGCTTGCCCTCGATGGCGGCTTCGGTGAGCACGCGGGTCGTCTCTTGGAACGACGCCGCGGACAGCCACGAATCGGTCGCGAGCGACGCCTTGGTGATACCCATCAACTGGGCGCGGCCGTCGGCGGCCTCCTTGGAGATTGCCTCGAGCTGGTCGTTGGTGTCGTTGAACAACTTGACGTCGACCATCGCACCGGGCAGCCACGGGGACTCACCGGCGTCGACGATCTGCACGCGGCGGGTCATCTGACGAACGATCAATTCGATGTGCTTGTCGTGGATCGACACGCCCTGGTCGCGATAGACGTTCTGGACCTCTTCGACCAGGTACTGCTGGGTCTCACGGGTACCACGGAACTTCATCATCAACTTGGGGTCGAGCGGTCCGTCGTGCAGGGGCATGCCGACTTCGACCTCTTGGCCGTCCTCGACGAGCAGGTGGCGCGCGATCGAGATCGACTCCTCCTGGACCTCACCCTCGTTGCTCACGACGGTGACCTTGCGCTCACGCCCGACCAGTTCGACGCGAACGACGCCCGAGTGCTCGGCGACCTTGGCGGCACCCTTGGGGGTACGCGCCTCGAAGAGCTCGACCACGCGCGGCAGGCCGTGGGTGATGTCGCTCTCGGTCACGCCACCGGAGTGGAAGGTACGCATGGTGAGCTGGGTTCCCGGTTCACCAATGGACTGGGCGGCGATGACGCCCACCGCCTCACCGAGCTCGACGAGCTGGTGGGTGGCGAGTGAGAGTCCGTAACAAGCGGCGCAGACACCCTGGATGGCGTCACAGGTGAGCGTCGTGCGAACTCGCACGCGGTCCACCGCGGCGTCGTCACGCAGTCGGTCCACGTCGTCTTGGAGCAGCATCGTGCCCGCGGGGATCGTCGAACCATCGGACAACGTCACGTCCTCGGATACGACGCGACCCCACAGCTTGGTCTCGAGGTGAGCACGAACGGCGCGGGTGTCCGCGGCGACGTGCTCGATCCACATGCCACGCTGGGTGCCACAGTCGAACTCCTTGACGATCAGCTCCTGGGCGACGTCGACGAGTCGACGGGTCAGGTAGCCCGAGTCCGCGGTGCGAAGCGCGGTGTCACCGAGACCCTTGCGGGTGCCGTGGGTCGAGATGAAGTACTCGAGCACCGACAGACCCTCGCGGAACGAGGACTTGATCGGACGAGGGATCATCTCACCACGCGGGTTGGACACGAGGCCCTTCATCGCGGCGATCTGGCGGATCTGCTGGCTGTTACCACGAGCCCCCGAGTCGACCATCATGCGAATCGGGTTGTTGGCGATCGCGTTCATGGCGCGGTCGGTGGCGTCACCGACCTCCTTGTTTGCGTTAGTCCAGATCTCGATCTCCTGCTGGCGGCGCTCGTCGTCGACGATGACGCCTCGGCGGTAGTTGGTCTCGACCTTGGCGGCCTGCTCCTCGTACTTGTTGAGGATCTCCGCCTTCTCCGAGGTCGTGACGACGTCGTCGATCGAGATCGTCAGGCCCGACTTGGTGGCGTAGCGGAAACCCAACGACTTGATGGCGTCGAGCGACTCGGCGACCTCTTGGCGGCTGAAGCCTCCCGAGATCTCCTCGACGATGACCCCGATGGGCAGGGCGTTCTTGCCGATCAACTCGTTCACGTAGCGGAACCCGAAGGGCAGCGCCTCGTTGAAGAAGACGCGCCCGGGCGTCGTGACGAGTGAACGACTGGCACCCTTGACCTCGATGCCCGAAGCGTCCAGACGAGTGTCGAGCGACGAGCCGTCCAGTGGCCGGATCTCGATAGGCGTGCGAAGACCAATGGTCTTGTCCGCGAGCGCGTTCTCGATCTCGTAGACGTGGCGAAACACGAAGGGGTGTTCCACCTTCTCCTCGGCGGGCAGGGTCAGGTAGTACGCACCAAAGACCATGTCTTGGGCGGGCTCGGTGATGGGACGACCCGTGGCGGGCGTGAAGATGTTGTTGGTCGACAACATCAAGATGCGCGCCTCGGCCTGAGCCTCGGCGGACAACGGCACGTGCACGGCCATCTGGTCACCGTCGAAGTCAGCGTTGAACGCCTTGCAGACGAGCGGGTGGATCTGGATGGCCTTACCGTCCACGAGCACGGGCTCGAAGGCCTGGATACCCAGGCGGTGCAGGGTCGGGGCACGGTTGAGCAGCACGGGGTGCTCGCGGATGACCTCTTCGAGCACGTCCCAGACAATGGCCTTGCGACGCTCGACCATGCGCTTGGCGCTCTTGATGTTCTGGGCCATCTGGGTCTCGATGAGCCGCTTCATCACGAAGGGCTTGAAGAGCTCAAGGGCCATCATTTTGGGCAGTCCGCACTGATGCAACTTGAGTTGGGGGCCGACCACGATGACCGAACGGCCCGAGTAGTCCACGCGCTTGCCGAGCAGGTTCTGACGGAACCGACCCTGCTTGCCTTTCAACATGTCCGAAAGACTCTTGAGGGGCCGACCGCTCTGGCCCGCGACGGGGCGACCACGGCGACCGTTGTCGAACAGCGCGTCCACGGCCTCTTGGAGCATGCGCTTCTCGTTATTGACGATGATGTCCGGCGCCCCGAGGTCGAGCAATCGCTTCAAGCGGTTGTTGCGGTTGATCACGCGTCGATAGAGGTCGTTGAGGTCACTCGTGGCGAAGCGGCCACCGTCGAGCTGGACCATCGGACGAAGGTCCGGAGGGATGACCGGCACGGCTTCGAGGATCATGGCGCGCGGGTCGTTGAGACGGCGTCCCTGGTCGTCGCGCCGGTTGAAGGACTGCACGATCGCGAGGCGCTTCAAGAACTTCGCGTGACGCTGCGCGGAGAGAGGCTTGCGGCCGTCCTTCGCGTCGATCATCTCGCGCATCATGCGCTCTTCCTCGTCGAGGTCCATACGGTCGATCAATTGGAGAATGGCGTCAGCGCCCATACCGCCTTCGAAGTAGTCGCCGTAGCGGAACTCCATCTCGCGGTACAGCACCTCGTCTTCGATGATCTGGCGTGAGTGCAAGCCTTCGAAGGTGTCAAAGGCCTGCTTGGCGAGGTCCCGCTCTTCGGCGAAGCGTGAACGCACGCCGTCGAGTTCCTTCTCGGTGCCGCGCTGGAGGGCGCGAAGTTCGGATTCTTTGGCCCCGTCGGCTTCGAGCTTGACGGCCCGGGCCTCGATCTCCTTGAGCTTGTTGTCGAGTGCCTTGACCTCGCGCTCGCCGATCTCGACCTGCTCTTCGGCCAGGGCGACGCGTAGGTCGCCCAGGTCCGCGTGACGCTTGTCGACGTCAACGAAGGTAACCATGTGGGCGGCGAAGTAGATGACCTTCTCTAACTGCTTGGCCTTCAGCTCCTCCTTGGGCGCGGTGCCCATGAGCAGGTAGGCCAACCACGAACGCGTGCCGCGCAGGTACCAGATGTGCACCACCGGCGCCGACAAGGCGATGTGGCCCATACGGTCGCGACGGACCTTGTCGCTGGTGACCTCAACGCCACAGCGCTCACAGACGATGCCCTTGAAACGCACGCGCTTGTACTTACCGCACGCGCACTCCCAGGCCTTTTGAGGTCCGAAGATCTTCTCGCAGAAGAGTCCGTCCTTCTCGGGGCGCAGAGTCCGGTAGTTGATCGTCTCGGGTTTCTTCACTTCTCCCGAAGACCAGCTGCGGATGTTCTGGGCAGTGGCGAGGCCAATGCTCAGCTCGTCGAACTGATTGACGTCGAGCGGGCTCATGACAACTTCCTTTCGGCGGCACGACGGGCGTCCTCTTCGTCACTGCCGCGCTCGGGTCGACTGATGTCGATGCCAAGTTCGCGCGTGACCGAGAAGAAGTCCTCTTCGGTGTCCGCAAGATCCACGTGGGCGCCGACCTTGTCGCGCACTTCCACGTTCAAACAGAGTGATTGCATTTCCTTGATGAGCACCTTGAACGATTCAGGGATACCCGGCTCGGGCAGGTTCTGACCTTTGACGATGGCCTCGTACGCGCGCTCGCGGCCCTTCATGTCGTCGGACTTGACCGTCAAAAGTTCCTGGAGCGCGTAGGCGGCGCCGTAGGCCTCGAGGGCCCAGACTTCCATCTCACCGAATCGCTGGCCACCGAACTGCGCCTTGCCGCCGAGCGGCTGGGCGGTGATCATCGAGTACGGGCCGGTCGAACGGGCGTGGATCTTGTCGTCGACCATGTGCGCGAGCTTCAAGATATAGGCGAAGCCCACCGAGATCGGGTTGTCGTACGGCTCACCGGTGCGACCGTTGTACAAGGTCACCTTGCCGTCGTTGTCGCCGGCGAGCAGACGCTTGCCGTTCGCTCCGTCGACGTTGAGCGTCGCGAAGGTGTGCTGGATCGTCGGCTTGTCCTTGGCGCGCTCGGTCTCGTCCCAGTGCGCACCGTCGAAGGAAGGCGTGGCGACGTAGACCGCGGGCTCGGTGCGCGGACGCGTCTTGCGGTACGGACGACTGGCGGCGTCTTGCTGGTCGAGGTGACCGGAAGTTCCCACCGCCGGGTTGACCGTGATGCCTTCCCAGCCGTAACGAGCGGCGTAGCCCAGGTGACTTTCGAGCACCTGACCCACGTTCATGCGGCTCGGCACGCCCAGGGGGCTCAAGATGATGTCGACGGGGGTCCCGTCGGCCATGAAGGGCATGTCCTCTTCGGGCAGGATCTTGGAGATGACACCCTTGTTGCCGTGACGTCCGGCGAGCTTGTCGCCCTCGGAGATCTTGCGCTTCTGGGCCACGTAGACCTTGACCAGCTGGTTGACGCCGGGCTGCATCTCGTGGTCCTCGTCGCGGCTGTAGACCTTGACGTCGATGACCTTGCCGGACTCGCCGTGGGGGACCTTCAGTGAGGTGTCACGAACTTCGCGCGCCTTCTCACCGAAGATCGCTCGCAAGAGACGCTCTTCGGGCGACTGCTCGGTCTCACCCTTCGGGGTGACCTTACCGACGAGGATGTCACCGGGCTCGACTTCGGCACCGATGCGCACGATGCCACGGTCGTCGAGGTCCGCGAGGATGTCGTCGGGCAGGTTCGGGATGTCGCGAGTGATCTCTTCGGCACCGAGTTTGGTGTCGCGAGCGTCGATCTCGTACTCCTTGACGTGGATCGACGTCAAGACGTCGTCACGTACGAGGCGCTCGTTCAAGATGATGGCGTCTTCGTAGTTGTAGCCCTCCCAAGGCATGTACGCGACGAGCAGGTTCTTGCCGAGCGCCAGTTCACCGTTGCTGGTGCTGGTGCCGTCGGCGAGCAGGTCGCCGGCCTTGACCGTCTCGCCACCAAAGACGAGGGGCTTCTGGTTGATCGACGTGTCCTGGTTCGAACGGCGGAACTTGTTCAGGTTGTACTGCTTCTTGCCGAGCGTCTTGCCGTAGCGGTCGCTCACGTCCTTCTCGTACTCGACAACGATCCGGTCGCCCGAGACCGAACGAACGACGCCGTCGCCCTCGGCGATGAGAACGTCACCCGAGTCGAGCGCGGCGCGCGCCTCCATGCCGGTGCCCACGAAGGGTGCCTCGGGCATGATGAGCGGTACGGCCTGCTTCTGCATGTTCGCACCCATTAGGGCGCGCTGGGCGTCGTCGTGCTCGACGAAGGGGATGAGCGAAGTCGCGACCGAGATGATCTGCTTGGTCGAGACGTCCATCAGTTCGACCTCGTCGGGCTTGACGAAGTCGATCTCAGACGTCGTCGACGACGACTTGTTCGACGCACCGACGCGAAGGCCGGTACCGATCGGCCCACGGCGCACGAGGACGCGGTCAGCCTTGATCGTGCCACTCTCGTCGACCTCGGTGTTCGCCTGGGCGATGACGTAACGCTCTTCCTCGTCGGCCGTGAAGTAGCGGACCTCGCCGGTCACCTTGCCACCGGTCACGACGCGATAGGGCGTCTCGATGAAGCCGTACTCGTTGATGCGCGCGTAGTTGGCCAGGTAGCCAATGAGGCCCACGTTGGGTCCCTCGGGCGTCTCAATCGGACACATGCGTCCGTAGTGCGAGGAGTGGACGTCACGGACCTCGAGGCCCGCGCGCTCACGCGACAGACCGCCCGGTCCCAGCGCCGAGAGACGGCGCTTGTGGGTCAGGCCTGACAGAGGGTTGTTCTGGTCCATGAACTGGCTGAGCTGGGAGGTCGCGAAGAACTCCTTGATCGCCGACATCACGGGACGGATGTTGATCAGGGTCTGGGGCGCGATGGCTTCCACGTCCTGGGTGTTCATGCGCTCGCGCACGACGCGCTCCATGCGCGACAGACCGGTGCGCAGGGCGTTCTGGATCAGCTCGCCCACGCTGCGAATGCGGCGGTTGGCGAAGTGGTCCTGGTCGTCGATGTGGTACGTGGTCTCCTTGGCGGTGCGGTCGCGCGCCAAGTTGAGCAGGTAGGTCGCGGTCGCGAGGACCTCGGCCTTGGAGAGCACGTGCAGGCTCGGGTTCGGTCGCTCCAGGAGGTCGCCGAACAGTTCGAGGTTCTTGGCGACCTCGCTGCCGAGCTTGCGGTCGAGCTTGTAGCGGCCGACGCGGCTGAGGTCGTAACGCTTCTCGGAGAAGAACGCACCTTCGAAGTACTGACGAGCCGCCTCGACGGTCTGGACCTCGCCGGGGCGGGCGCGGCGGTAGATCTCGAGCCACGCGGTCTCCTGGCTGGCGCGCAGGTAGTTCTCGGGGGTGTCCTCGAAGTTGTACTTGTCCATGTGCTTGGTGATCTCGACGTGGGCCTTTTTCCAGTCGGCGTGGAACTGGTCCTCGAGGAAGTCGAAGTGCGCGACGAAACGCTGGAAGAAGCCCTCGTCCATCGACGTGTCCAGTGCCCGCAGCAACGTGAAGATCGAGATGCGACGCTTGCGCGCGATGCGCGCGCCGGCGTTGGCCGCCTTGTTCTTCTTCTCTTCGAGGTCGACCTGAAGCCACTCACCACGACTCGGGTGGATGGTGCCCTCGAACGCGACCTTCTCGTCCTTGCCGGGCTGGAACAACACGCCGGGTGAACGCACGAGTTGGGACACCACGACCCGCTCGGTGCCGTTGATGATGAAGGTCCCCTGCTCGGTCATGATCGGGAAGTCGCCCATGAAGACCGTCTGCTCTTTGATCTCGCCGGTCTCGGAGTTCAAGAAACGTGCGCGAACGAAGATGGGCTGGGAGTACGTGGTCGCGCGTTGGCGACATTCCTCGACCGTGAACTTCGGCGGACTCTTCAGATCCGCGTCATCGGGGTCGAACTCGAGTTCGAGCGACAGACGACCGGTGAAGTCCGAGATGGGCGAAAGGGCTTCAAAAGCCTCACGCAAACCCTGCTTCATGAAAAGGTCGAAACTGTCTCGCTGGATTTCGAGAAGATTTGGCAGTGGGTAGGCTTCACCCAGCGCCGAGAAATTAAAGCGCTCCGGGCTAATGGACCGAGACGTCAACGGACAATCCTCCGTGTAAAAGGGTGGCTACTACAGGTTTTTCCCATGACCAGGGACAGGACGGCGTCAAGGGTTGACGAAGTAGAGCACAGGGGCACGGTCTTTCGATGCTAGCGGCTCCAACAGGCGATGCGCAAGTAGCGCTCCCAATCGAGGGGCGCAGCCGCTACAGCGGTTGAAGTCACCCTAGGCAGTTTACGCGCTGAGGTCAAGTCTTTGTCATAAAAAGCAATACGCCCCGGCTGGCGGACCAGCCGGGGCGTATTTCCTTGAAAACAATGGGCTACTTGACTTCCACCGTAGCGCCAGCGGCCTCGAGGGCAGCCTTGGCCTTGTCGGCGTCAGCCTTCGAGACCTTCTCCAGCACAGGCTTGGGGGCACCGTCGACGAGGTCCTTGGCTTCCTTCAGACCCAGGTTGGTCAGCGAACGCACTTCCTTGATGACCTGGATCTTCTTGTCGCCACCCGCCGTCAGGATGACGTCGTAGTCGCTCTTCTCTTCGGCTGCGCCGCCGGCATCGCCGGCCCCGCCACTCGCGGCCGGAGCCGCCACGGCGACGGGTGCCGCCGCGGTCACGCCGAACTTCTCTTCGAATTCGCTGAGCAGTTGGCTCAGTTCGATCACGGAGAGCTCAGCGATGCCGTCGAGAATCTGTTCCTTGGTCAATGTTCCAGCCATGGTGATTCCTTTCTTTTCTACGTTTCGGTACTGCGTTGGTGTGGTTATTCGGCCGGTTCGCTCGCGGCGTCGTCAACTGGCGCCTCGGTGGTTTCGGCGTCGACCTCGACCACGGGGGCCTCGATCTCTTCCGCGACCTCCGCGACAGGTGCCGCGGCGTCGTCGCTCGCTGCGGGAGCAGCTTCCTCGACCCCGGCCGGAGTCTCGGCGACCTCTTCGACCTTCTCGACAACGGGGACGACTGCGCCGCCCTTGCTCTCAAGAAGGGCCGACAGGCCGTAGGCGAAGTTTTGCGGGACGGCCTTTAAGAGACCGGCCATGGTGCGAAGCGGTGAAGCGAGCAGACCCGCGAGTTGGGCGAGCAGCACGTCACGGCTCGGTAGGTCCGCGAGGGCGGTCAGCTCCTTAAAGGAGACGACCTGACCGTCGACGACCCCGCCCTTGACGACGAGCATCGGGGAGTCCTTGGCGAAGTCACGCAACGCCTTGGCGACCGCCGAGACGTCACCGTCGACGAAGGCGATAGCGGTGGGACCCTGGAGGAACTGGCCAATGGGCTCGAAGGTCGTGCCAGTGATGGCGCGCAGCACGAGCGTGTTCTTGAAGACCTTGTAGTCGGCGCCAAGGGTGCGCAACTGCTTGCGCAACGACGAGATCTCGGCGACGGTGAGGCCGCGATACTCGGTCACGACGGCCGTCGAGGTGCCGTCGACCTTGGACTTGACCTCTTGCACGGTGGCGACCTTGTCGGGGCGAATCTTGCTCATGATGCTCCTTCACCGGGTATTCCGGATCTGGCCTCGGACACCCGAGCACACGAGCCGCGCCAACGCGAACTCGAAATCCTCGTCAGGCTGACCTAGGTCACTTAAGTGGTTACCCACACCGGATGTCTTCGGCTTTCCTTCAAAACTTTGGCACCGACTTCGTGCGAGGTCCCATCGTAGCCAACGCGCGCGAGGCCCGTCAAAACCTAGGCCGTGGTGAGTACGTCCTCTTCGTGACGGGTGCGCGCGGGGTCGATCTTGACCCCAGGTCCCATCGTGGAAGAGACCGTGATGCTCATGACGTAGCGGCCCTTGGCGCTCGCGGGCTTGACGCGAATGATCTCGTCGACGACCGCTTGGACGTTCTTGACCAGGTCCTCGCGACTGAAGCTCACCTTGCCCACGCGCAACTGGACGTTACCCACCTTGTCGGTGCGGTACTCGACACGCCCACCCTTGAATTCGGCGACAGCCTTGGCGACGTCCATGGTGACAGTGCCGGTCTTGGGGTTCGGCATGAGACCGCGCGGACCGAGCACGCGCCCTAGTCCACCCACCTGGCCCATGAGGTCCGGTGTCGCGATGGCGATGTCGAAGTCGAGGAAGCCGCCGGCGACCTTGGCCACCAGGTCGTCCGCGCCCACGACGTCCGCGCCCGCGTCACGAGCGGCCTGCGCCGCTTCGCCCGCGGCGAAAACCGCCACGCGATTGGTCTTGCCGGTGCCCGCGGGCAGCGAGAGCGTGCCGCGCACGATCTGCTCGGCCTTGCGAGGGTCGACGCCGAGACGGAGTGCGAGTTCGACGGTCTCGTCGAACTTCGCGGTCGCGAGGGTCTTCACCTTCTCGACGGCCTCGGGAATCGTGAGTAGTTCCTCACGATCCACCTGAGCGAGTGCGTTGACGTACTTCTTTCCGTGCTTCATGATTTTCTCCTAGCCCGCCACCGAGATGCCCATGGAACGGGCAGTACCGGCGACTTGCAGTTTGGCCATTTCAAGGTCGTCGGTGTTGAGGTCCTTGAGTTTGGTCTTGGCGATCTCTTCAATCTGGTCCATGGATACCGTGGCGACGGTCTCACGGCCGGCGAGCTTGGCGCCCTTCGCGACGCCCGCCGCTTGGCGCAACAGCACTGGCGTCGGGGGGGTCTTGAGCACGAAGGTGAACGAGCGGTCTTCGTAGATCGAGATGTCGACCGGAATGACCGTGCCCTTCATGGACTCGGTCGCGGCGTTGTACTGCTTGCAGAACTCCATGGTCTGGATACCGTGCGGTCCGAGCGCGGTACCAACTGGCGGCGCAGGGGTTGCCCCGCCCGCCTCGAGCTGGATCTTTACGATCGCGACGACTTTCTTTGCCATTGTTCTCTCCTTAAGCGTTCTTTAGAGCTTCGTGACCTGGGTGAAGTCGAGCTCGACGGGGGTCTCGCGACCGAAGATGTCAACCAGGACCTTCACCTTCAGTTGGTCCTCGTTGATTTCGGCGACGTGGCCCGAGAAGGTCGCGAACGGACCCGTCTTGATCTGGACGGTGTCGTTGACCTCGAACTCGTGGGTGGGCATGCGACGCTTGGCGAGCGGCTGTTCGACACCCTCGACGTGGGGACGGATGATGTTGTCGACCTCGCGACGCGTGAGCGCGGTGGGCTTGGTCTTCTCGGCACCCACGAAACCGGTCACGCCCGGCGTGGAGCCGATGACGTAGAAGATCTCCGGGTCCGGCTCGCAGCGGATCAGCAAGTAACTGGGGAACATGCGCTTAGAGACGGTGACCTTCTTGCCGGACTTGAACTCGGTCACGTCTTCTTCGGGCAGGTAGATCTCGTAGATGCTGTCGGTCAACTCGCGACTCTTGATGATGTTGTTGAGAGCTCCGATGACCTTCTGCTCGTGGCCCGCGAACGTGTGAACGATGTACCAGCGACCGGGTCGGTCGTATGCGCTCTCGACTAGTGGCTCCTCGTCGAGGCCGTCCTCGAGGATGGTGACGTCCAAGATCTCTTCGGCGTCGTGGACCTCGTGGTCGTGGTGGGTGGTTTCGATGTCGCTCATGGTCGCTCTACTTCTGGAAAAGGAAGGTGACGAACTTCGAGAAGCCGTAGCCCAGGCCGAAGATCAGGGATGTCATGAAGATGAGGACGAAGAGCACGATGGTGGTGTAATTGATGACCTCGGGGCGCGTAGGCCAAGCGACCTGACGCATCTCCTCGCGGATCTCACGGATGAACTGCGCGGGCTTGGTGCGCTGGCCCCGGCGACGCTGAACGTCCTGGGGCGTGGTGCGTCGCGAGGTGGAGGTGCCGTCGGCACCCGCCTGACCCTGTCGCTGCATCATGCGCTTTTGTTCGCGGTTCATGTCACTTCTCTCGTTGTTACGTCGGTACTACGTCAAACTGTTCGCTACGAGCAGGGCAGGAGGGACTCGAACCCCCAACCCCCGGTTTTGGAGACCGGTGCTCTACCAATTGAGCCACTGCCCTCTGGACGAACCGCCTTTTTACGACGGTGGCCGTAGGGAAGATAAATCTTACCACCCCCTACGACGGGTCTTCTAGCGAGTCTCCTTGTGCAGGGTGTGCTTGCGTTCCCACTGGCAGTACTTGGACATCTCAATCCGCTCGCGCTGGTTGACCTTATTCTTCATGGTGATGTAGTTGCGGCGCTTGCAGTCTTCGCAGGCCAAGGTGACCTGCACGCGCTTCTCGTTCTTTGCCATCGTTCTCCTTTTCGATACTTCATTCACTGCACGGGCCAAGGGCCCTGCCTGGTAGCGGCGGCGGGACTCGAACCCGCGACAACACGATTATGAGCCGTGTGCTCTAACCACCTGAGCTACGCCGCCTGGCGAGCCCTCTGTCGGGATTGAACCGACGACCCCTTCCTTACCATGGAAGTGCTCTACCACTGAGCTAAGAGGGCAATCGTGTCAAAGCGACACGGAGGCGAATTCTACTCGCCCATTACGGTTCCTTTCCAACCCGACGAGAGTACCCTTGTCTCTCATGAGAACCCGCCTGGTCGAAGTCGACGACGCAGCGGCGCTCATGAACATCTACAACCCCGAAGTCGTTGAAACGACGGTGACTTTCGACCTCGTGCCGCGCTCATTAGAGGAGCAGAAGGACTGGATCCGCAACCACCTGAACACCCACCCGTGCATCGTGGCGCTCAACGACGACGACGACCTGGGCGAGGTCGGCGCCCGGGGCGAGCGGATCCTCGGTTTCGCACTCGTGTCGCCCTTTCGAGACCGGCCCGCCTACGCCACCACCGTCGAGAACTCGGTCTACGTGCTGCGCGCGGCACGTGGTCGCGGGGTGGGCGAGACCCTGCTGCGCGAACTGCTCGCGACCGCCGGTGAGTCGGGGTTCCACTCGTTGATCGCACGCATTGTCGGCGAGAACGAGGGGTCCATCCGACTGCACGAGAAGTGCGGCTTCACCCTCGTGGGCACCGAAATCGAAGTCGGCCGCAAGCACGGCCACTGGCTCGACGTGGTCGAGTACCAGTACGTCGTGCGCGCCCGCCAGGCCTAGGCCGAGACTTCGATCTCCTGTTCGGGCCAGGACCACTGGGTCCAACGACCCATCGGCAGCACGAGCACGCCCCCGAGCACCGCGACCGCCAACGCAATGAGCAATGGATTCGAATGCACGAGGCCGGCGAGGAGTTGTCGCCCACCCGGGAGGCCGATGAAGGGTCCGGTGATCGACAAGGCCAGGAGCCAGAAGTGTTCGCGACCCTGATAGCTCGCCGCGAGCAGAACCAGTCCCCAGGCGAGGTACCACGGTTGGACGACGGGGCCGAGTTCGACGAACAACAGCAACGCCACCGCGAGCGAACGCACCCATCCTCGGCGTTCGCTGTTCAGCAGCAGCCAGACGGCGAAGATCGCCGCGACCATCAAGCCAATGAACCTCGTGACCGAGAGCACCGAAGCGAGGCCCAGCGAGTGAAGCCCGACTGCGTGCATCGTGTTGGTGATCGCCATGCCCACGCCAGTCGCGGGAGCGGCCCACGAGCGCACCGTGCCATTGGAGAGCAAGTTGCGAACCCAACCGAATCCGAAGCCGGCGAGCAAGGTCCAGAACCCGAGCGTGACGCTCGCCACGATCACCGCGATGCCGACCGGCCTCATTCGTTGACGCACGCTCGCGCGCGGTCCGAGCCAGGTCCACGCGACAAAGGCGATACCCAGGGCGGCGGGCGCCTTGATCGCGGCGGCACACGAACAAAAGACGAGGGCCCAGACCGGATGTCGCTGGACCGCGAGCGCGATGCCGACCACGAGGAACCCGGCCATGATCGCGTCGTTGTGCGCACCACCGATGAGCGTGAGCAGTACGAGTGGGTTCATCGCGCTGAGCACGAACGCCTCACCCGGGTCGCGGCCCATGCCCCTCGCGAGCAACACCACGCCGTAACCAATCAGGGCGACGGCCGCCACTTCGAGTAGACGAAGTCCGACGACGATCGCGAGTTCGTGATGGCGCATGATCTTGTCGACGGTGCCGTCAAGGAACAAGAAGAACGGGCCGTAGGGCGCGGGCGTGTTGCCCCAGAGCGGGTCGACCGGCGCGACCCAGGGACCGGCGCCCAGTGAGAAGGGTCCGTAGAGATAAGGACTGATGGCGTGACTGGTCATCTCGCCCTGGGCCGCGTAGCTAAAGACGTCGCGAGAGAAGAGCGGTGGCGCAATGATCATCGGCGAAGCCCACAACAACAGCATCCACCAGAGTGACTTGAGCGACGCGCCGGGGTGCAACTTCATCACCTCGGCGAGTCGGAGCCACACGCGCATGAGCAGGAGCAATCCTCCGTAGACCAGCACGATGGAAAGCAGGTACTTCGTCTCGCTCGTGACGCCCGCGGCCGTGGAAGACGGTTCCCCGAAGAACCAGGTTCCCGGGTAGTTGAACTTGAAGGGCGAATTCGTGAACGAACTTCCCGAAAGGATCAACACCATCGCCACGAAGCCGAGCACCGCGGGTTGCCAGAGGAACGACCACCCTTCGAAGGGCCCGGGGGTGAAGCGACCGAGCGGCGTGTACCGGTGCTCGAGCAGTTGGACTCCGGTCTCGAAGCGACTGGCGACCCGCTCGTAGTTGCGCCGCACCGCGCTCGCCCACGACTTGAGTCGATCCACGCCGCTCCTTTCGCCCTCGTCTGAGAAACCGTAGTCCCCGATTGCGAATCGAGGCACGGTCAATTCAGCTCGTCGCTGAATTGACCGTGGTGGGCCGGGAGGGATTTGAACCCCCGTAGGCAAAGCCGTCTGGTTTACAGCCAGATCCCATTGGCCGCTCGGGCACCGACCCGTCGGTAAGCCTACAGTCCGCGCACGACCCACTTCCAATGGTCGAGGCTCTACGATTCGTAACGTGCCAAGTTTCGACATCGTCTCCGAGATCGACCTGCAAGAGGTCCGCAACGCCGTGGACCAAGCGAACCGCGAGGCATCGACTCGCTTTGACTTCAAGGGTACCGACGCCAAGATCGAGTTCAGCGAGAAGGAACTCACGCTGTCGGCCTCGAGCGAGGAACGGTTGCGCGCGTTGTACCAACTACTCGAGGAGAAGATGGTCAAGCGCTCGGTATCGCTCAAGACCCTCGACGCGGGAAAGATAGAAGAGGCGAGCCACAACGCCGCGCGCCAGAAGGTCTCGCTCAAGGCGGGTATCTCACAAGAAGTCGGTAAGCAGATCAACAAGATGGTCAAGGAGCTCGGGTTAAAGAACCTGAGTTCGTCAATCCAGGGTGATCAGGTCCGAGTCACGGGTAAGCAGCGAGACGACTTGCAACAGGCGATCGCCTTCTTCAAGGAGTCCGATCTACCGGTGCCCTTGCAGTTCACAAACTTTCGCGACTAACCCGCCGAACTCTCCTCGGCGGCGAGATGCGCGTCGATGTCGTGCAGTTTGTCGGTGTGGAAGATCCTGTTGAAGACCAACATCTTGAGCACCCAGAAGATCGCGAAACTCAGCACGTTCACGCCGCCGACCAGGGCCGTGTTGGCGAGGTGGCCCCAGTGGTGCGTATGCACGAGGTGCTTGGTATAGGTGGCACCGATGAGTGAGAAGGCAATACCCAAGAACGCCATCACCCAGTAGGGGATTACCTCGTTGCGGAAATGGCTGCGCCCGCGCTTGCCCCAGGCCCACATCCGGTTCAAGTAGTAGGACGGAATGACCGCGATCACATTGCCGAACAACGTCGCCTCGATGATGCCATGGATGATCTTGAATCCGTAGGTGATCAGAATCGCGGCGAGTGACACACCCGTCGTGATTACTGAACTCAATGTATAACGGATGAGTTTCTTGCCTTCGTGCGATTTTGACCACGCCACGAGGTCACTCAATCGTTTCGACACGGTCACCACCCTACTTGGCACCCTTGGAGAGCACCGAAGGATGACACAATGTAGACATGTCCGAATCCTTAGAGTTCCTTGTGAATCTCCTTGACGTCGAGACCATCGAGGTCAACATCTTCCGAGGAAAGCACCCCGAAGAGGAGCGCCAGCGCACCTTCGGCGGCCAGGTCGCGGCCCAAGCCCTGATGTCGGCGGGACGCACGGTCGAGCGTGGTCGAGTCCACTCATTGCACTCGTACTTCCTGCGTCCCGGCGATCCGCGCATCCCCATCCTCTACGAGGTCGACCGTATCCGCGACGGTCGCAGTTTCACGACCCGTCGCGTGGTCGCCATCCAACACGGCAAGGCCATCTACAACATGCAGGCCAGTTTTCACACCGAGGAGGCGAGCCTCGAGCACCAGTTCGTGATGCCCGACGTCCCTGGTCCCGAGACCATCCGGCCACTCGCCGAGCGCGTCGCCGACGAATTCGGCGACATCGACGAATGGTTCAAGCGCCAGCACCCGATCGACCAACGATTCGTCGGCGAACTGCCCTGGAGCCCACTGCGTTCCAAAGAACCTCGCCAGCAGATCTGGATCAAGGCCGACGGCGTCCTGCCCGACGATCCACTGTTGCACGCTTGTGTCGTCACGTACGCCAGCGACATGAGCCTCTTCGACGCCATCCTCGCTCCGCACTCCGTTCGTTGGGACGACGGGACATTCATGGGCGCGAGCCTCGACCACTGCATGTGGTTCCACCGCGACTTTCGCGCTGACGAGTGGCTCCTCTACGACACCGACTCGCCCATCGCCCACGGGGGCCGCGGACTCGCCCGGGGTTTCCTCTTCGACCAAGCGGGTGAATTGAAGGTCTCGATGGTCCAAGAGGGCCTCACCCGGGTGCTCCAGCCCCACTCGAAGTGAGCGGACCTACAATCACTCCATGACGATCGAGACCATGGCTCACGACTACGAGGCGTCAACCAACGAATTCCTGATCGCGGTGGCGAGCATCTCGCCCTCCCAGTACGACCGGCGCGTCGAGGGTGGTTGGTCGCCTCGACAGGTGATCCATCACGTGGCCGACAGCGAGGCCCAGTCCTACGCGCGCCTGCGCCGGTTGGTCGCCGAACCAGCGGGTGTCGTCATCCAGGGCTACGACGAAGCCCTGTGGGCCGCGTCACCTCGGCTCGGCTACGAAGAGCTACCGTTCGAGCACTCCCTCGCGGTGTTCAGCGCGGTTCGCCAGGCGTCACTGGACGTCCTGCGTCGACTCGACGAAAATGACCTGGAGCGCGAAGGCGTGCACACCGAGTCCGGTCCCTACAGTGTTCGTACCTGGGTTGACACCTACGTTCGCCATCCCAAGGAGCACGCGGCCCAACTACTGGAAGCGGCGAACTCCTAGGACTAGTCGCGTTGGGCCATCGGCACGTAGTCGCGCACCTCGGCGCCGATATAGAGCTGGCGAGGACGAGCGATCTTCATGTCCTGGGCCAGCAGCTCCTGGAAGTGCGCGAGCCAACCCGACGTACGCGGAATCGCGAAGAGCACCGTGAACATCTCGACCGGGAATCCCATCGCCTGGTAGATGAGCCCCGAGTAAAAGTCCACGTTCGGGTAGAGCTTTCGTGAGATGAAGTAGTCGTCCTTCAAGGCGATCTCCTCGAGCTTGAGGGCGATGTCGAGCAGTGGGTTCTTGCCCGTCACCTTGAACACGTCGTCGGCGGTCTTCTTGATGATCGTCGCACGTGGGTCGAAGTTCTTGTAGACGCGATGACCAAATCCTTCGAGCTTGGTCTTGCCTTCCTTCACCGTGGTGATGAAGGCGGGGATGTTCTCGATGCTGCCGATCTTGCCCAACATCTTCAAGACCGCCTCGTTGGCGCCGCCGTGACGCGGCCCGTAGAGCGCGGCGGTGGCGGCGGCGGTGGCGACGTAGGGGTCGCCGTGGGACGAACCCACCACACGCATCGCGGTGGTGCCACAGTTCTGCTCGTGGTCGGCGTGCAGGATGAACAGGATGTCGAGCGCCCGGGCGAGAATCGGATCCGGCTCATAACGCGGCTCGGCCACCTTCCACATCATCGACAAGAAGTTCTGGGTATAGCCGAGCGAGTTGTCCGGGTACACGAAGGGCATGCCGACCGAAAAACGATGTGCCGCAGCGGCGAGGGTCGGCATCTTGGCGATGAGTCGTACGACCTGCTTGTGCAGGATCTCCGGGTCGTCGAGGATCTTGGCGTCCTTGTAGTACGTCGATAGGGCGGCGATCGCCGAGACGAGCATGCCCATGGGGTGCGCGTCGTAGTTGAAACCTTCGAGGAATCGTTTACGCACGTTCTCGTGGATGTACGTGTGGTACGTGATCTCACGTTCCCAGTCCGCTGCCTGGGTCGCGTTCGGCAACTCGCCGTGATTGAGCAGGTACGCCACCTCGACGTAGGTGGATTTCTCGGCCAACTGCTCGATGGGATAGCCGCGGTAGCGCAGGATGCCGGCCTCACCGTCGAGATACGTGATGGCGGATTCGCACGCGGCGGTGACCATGAACGCCGGGTCGTAGAACCACACACCGGGCACGACCTTGGAGAAGTCCTTGGCGGCGATGCCCCCGTTCTGGATCGGAATCTCGAGCGTCTCACCAGTGCGGTTGTCGGTCACGGTAATGGACTCGGTCACGGTTCCTCGGTTCAACTAGGGGGCAGGACTATCGTATGCCAACTCGCCGGTAAGCCCAAAAATCAGGAGTTCCCCGAGGGCGAAACGATGACCAAATAGTGACGCGACGTTGACATTTTCGGTCCCGCCGGCGCGCCTCTCGCCACAATCGTCAACTGCGATCGCAGACCCGAAGCGACCTTCAAAAGTTTGGGAACGAAGGCGAAGGAGCCGAGCGGACCCAAGGTCGCGGTCAGGGTCTGACTCTGGCTAAGGCGAGCGCCGTTGATCTCGACGAAGGTGCAGGTGACAGCCACGTTCTGGCGGACGTAACTCGCGTTGGTCACGGTGATCCCCAGTCGTATCGAACCAGACGGAGGCAACAAGAGTTCACCGGCCGGCGAAGGTAACGGCGAAGGGCTCACCAGAATCGCGGTGATGCCGATTCCTTTGGTGACTTCGAGCGAGGGGGCGGCCGCAAGATTAGCGAGCGCGTTCGACAGGTTCAAGGTGCCGACGTGGTCGCTCGTCGCGGGCATCATCACCCGGCCGGGCTCTCGCACCAGGGACCAGCGGTCCACGTCCCACGCCGCGCTGGAGGATCTCAACGACGTTTGGGCGCTCTGCGCGCTTTGGGCGACTTCGACGGCACTCGTCACCGACCACGGCAACTGAAGCGAGTTGGCCACGTAGCCCAAGAGCACCTGGTAGTCGTTCACGCGCACGTCGGTGAGCGAAGCGAGGGAACTGTTGACGTGATGAGCGAGTTGGGGCGAGCTGAGCAGCGACGCTTGGGTCAACCAGGCGGGTAGCTGCTGTTCGAGTTGCTCGAGCCGAGCCTCGAAGCGAGGGCGAGTGAGTGACTGGCCAGTTGTCAAAAGATAGGAGAGGTGATTGTCAAATTGATTCTCCTGGGTGATGAGCACGTTCGCGAGTGCGGCAAAATCACGATTCTCCGCGCGTCGCGGACTCACGGCACCGTGCGCGGACCGGTTCACGTCGCGCACGAAAAGAGATCCCAGGAGCAGCACCACGATCGTCACCGTCCATATGACGTAACGCCGGCGTCGTTGAGCGCGAGTGGTGGGCACGAAATAAGAACTTACTCACTGTTGAATTCGTCTCGCCCCACGTCCGACGTCACTCCTCGTCGTCGAACTCCTCGATGTCGATGATCTCGGAGGCTCCTTCGAGCAGCGGGGTGTCCGGACCGGTGCCCCATTTCGCTTCGTTCATCGCCACCGCACCCTCATTCACGCTCTGAAGTTCCGGAACGACTTTGGCGTGCTGGGCACCGCCCAAGCGTCGAATGTTGCGTGCCGACACGATGAGGCGTGATTCGACTGACTTGACCATCTGGTTGTAGTTCTCCACCGAGTTATTGAGCGACTTGCCCAACTTGGTGATGGGCTCGGCGACGAGACGGATCTGATTGACGATCTTCTCGGCGGCGTCGAGGATCTCCTTCGCGTTGACCTGGGCCTCGTGCGTCTGGAGCACCAGCGCCACCGACCACAGCAACGACAAGAGGTTCGTGGGTCCCACGACGAGCACCCGTTCTTTGCTCGCGTACGAATGCAACGACGAATCCGCGTCGAACGCCGCGGTGATCGCGGCGTCACTGGGCACGAAGCAGACAGTGAACTCGGGAGCGGGACTCAGCACTTCCCAGTAGGACTTGTCCTTCAGGGCCTTGACGTGTCCGCGCAGCTTCTTGGCGAACTGTTCGAGGTGCGCGCGGCGTTCGTTGACGTCTTCACTGGCGATGGCCTTCTCGAAGTCGTCGAAAGGGAACTTCGCGTCGACCGCAATGCTCACGCCGTTGGGCATGCGCACGATGCAGTCCGGACGCTGGGTCTTACCCAGGTCGCTCACCCCAGAGACCTGCAGGTCGTAGTCAATACCTTGTCGCAGTCCAGAGGCTTCCATGACGTTGGCGAGCTGAATCTCGCCCCAGTGACCGCGCTGATCGCCGCGTCCGAGCAACTGATTTAGGCGCCGAGTCTCCTCTTGGGTCTTTTGCTGGGCCTCCAGCAATTCGTTCGCGCGGTTCTTCACGTCCGACAGGGCACCCACGTGTTCCTTGTTGAAATCCGCGAGGTTGCGCTTGTACTCGTCGAGCAGGTCCTCCAGCGGTTTGAGAGTGTGGGTCAACTTCGAATCCCTCTCTTTGACCACTTGCTCCTGCGAAGCGCCAAACTCCTGAACGGTGCGGGTGAGCACGCGGTTCGAGAGGTTCTCGAAGAGCACGCCCAACTTCTCGCCGTCCAACTGATGCTCCTCGCGTTCACGCTCAAGCGTCTCGTTGGCGCTCACCAACTGCGCGTCGCGCACCGCGAGGTCCTGGAGGGCGCTGGACTTCTCCTCGCGAAGCCTTCGCGAGCGCGCAGCGCCAAGCGCGACTACGACTAGCGCGCCGACGAGGAAACCTCCAACTCCGCTGAGAATGCCCACCATCGTTCGGCCCTTTCACTCGACCCCCTCACCCTAGAGAATCGGTGTCACGTACCGGTAGCCTTGCACCATGTACCGCCTCTTCGGCTCCAATTCCGAGTCCCGAGAACCTTCGGTTCCCGAGGAAAGCATCACGCCCGAGTTCCGCCAAAAAGTCGTCCAGGTGTTCGCACTCGTGGGCGAAGCGATTGCCGAGGCGACCCACGCACTCTTGGCGGGAGACCGCGAACTAGCCAAGCAAGTGGTCGACCAGGACGTGGTGATCGACAACCTGGTCAACGAGATGGTGATGGCCGCCGAAGAGCGCCTCTTCACCCAGGATTCGCTCAGCGCCGAGGTGCGCCGCGAACTGCTCACCTTGTTGAGGATTCTTCCCGAAGTCGAGCGCAACGGTGACCTGGCCGAACACATCGCGCGACGCGCGGCGAGGGGACTAGGCATCGAGATGTCCCCGCGCAGTCGTGGTCTGATCGAACGAATGGGAGAAGTCGCCTCAACGATCTGGCGCGAGGCGACAGACGTCATCATCGACGGTAAGACCGAGGCGGTGGGGGCGATCGAGGACATCGACGACGAGCTCGACGATCTGCACGTGTCGCTCACCGCGGAACTCACTTCGGGTTCGATGACGCTACCCGTCGCGGTGGAGTTGGCGTTGCTGGCGCGCTTCTACGAGCGATTCGGTGACCACTGCGTCAACCTGGCCCGCCGCCAGGTCGGTCGCGACGGCGCTGACTAGCGAAGCTTCATCCAGGCTTCAGCGATCTGAATCGCGTTGAGCGCGGCACCCTTGCGCAGGTTGTCACCGGTCAAGAAAAGCGATAGTCCGTTCGGGACCGTCTCGGCACGACGTATGCGTCCCACGTAGGTCGGGTCCTTGCCCGCCGCCAGACGAGGCGTCGGTAACTCGTCGACCACCACACCAGGTGCGTCGAGCAGGATCTTCGTCGCCTCCTCGGGTGAGAGCGGTCGCTCGAAGCTGGCCGTGATCGACAGGGAATGCCCAGTGAAGACCGGTACGCGTACGCACGTGCCGTCGACGAGAAGTCCGGGGATCTCGAGGATCTTGCGGCTCTCGTCGCGCAGTTTCTGCTCCTCACCCGTTTCAAGAGAACCATCGTCGACGATGGAACCGGCGAGCGGCACCACGTTATAGGCAATGGTGGCGGGAAACTTCACTCCCAAGTCGATCGGAAAAGCCGTGCCGTCAAAGGTCAGCACACGCACGTCGACGTCGCGCAACGCTTCGAGTTGCGAGGCGAGCTCGTCGACGCCCTCGCGACCCGACCCGCTCACCGCCTGATACGTGGCGACAACCATCGATCGCAGACCGGCGGCAACGTGCAGCGGCTTGAGTACTGGCATTGCCGCCATCGTGGTGCAATTGGGATTGGCGATGATCCCTTTGGGAATGGACTGAAGCGCGTGCGCGTTGACCTCGGGCACCACTAAAGGCACGTCAGGGTCCATGCGAAACGCCGACGAGTTGTCGATCACCATCGCACCGGCACTCGCGAGACGCGGCGAGAGCACCTTCGAGGACGTCGCACCCGATGACGCGAGCGCGAGGTCGATGCCGCTGAAGTCAGCGATCGCGGCGTCTTCGATTTCGATGGACTGACCATTCCAGTCGAGCTTTTGGCCCGCCGAACGTGAGGAGCCGAAGAATCGAATCTCATCAACGGGGAAGTTCCGCTCGCGCAGAATCGCCCGCATCACCGTTCCCACTTGGCCCGAGGCCCCGATAATCGCTACGCGCATGAATCGAGTCTAGGACTACGCCGCGTCAAGTCCAAACGCCGTGTGCAGATGACGCACGGCGTCATTCACCTTGTCGGCACGAATCACGCACGAGATGCGAATCGAACTCGTTGAGATCATCTCGATGTTGATGCCGTGTTCGGAGAGCGTCTCGAACATGAGCGCGGTGACCCCGGGATTGGACTTCATGCCCGCACCCACGATTGACACGCGACCGATGCTGTCGTCCGTGGTGACCTCGGCGGCGCCGATCTCACGCTTGACTTGATTGCAACACGCACCCGCGGCTTCGAGGTCCGTCTTGGCGACCGTGAAGGAAATATCGGTGAGGCCATTGGCGCCGGTGTTCTGGACGATCATGTCCACGTTGATGCCCGCGTTCGCGAGTTCACGAAACAATTTGGCGGCGATACCCGGCTTGTCGGGAACGCCTCCGACGGTGACCTTGGCCTCCGACTTGTCATCGGTGATAGCCGAAACGACGGCTTCTTCCATAGTGGGGTCCTCCTCCACAATCCAAGTCCCTGGTTCCCAGGTGAAACTTGATCGAACGTGCAGCGGCACACCGTGACGACGGGCGAATTCGACTGAACGCAGCATCAGCACGCGACCTCCAGTCGCCGCCATCTCCATCATCTCGTCAAAGGACACCTTCGCCAGTCGACGAGCCTTGGCGACCACTCGCGGGTCCGCCGAGAAGACGCCGGTCACGTCGGTGTAGATCTCACATACGTCCGCCTTTAGTGCCGCCGCCAGCGCCACCGCGGTGACGTCGGAACCACCGCGACCCAGCGTGGTGATGTCCTTTTCGGTCGATACTCCTTGAAAGCCCGCGACGACGGGCACGAGTCCCGAGTCCAGCGCCTCACGAATGCGATCGGGTCGCATCTCGAGGATCTTGGCTCGCGTGTGATCGGTGTCAGTGATGATGCCGGCCTGGGAACCGGTGAAGGAAGCCGACTCGACGCCTCGAGCGCCAAGCGCCATGCTCACGAGCGCCATCGAGATCCGCTCGCCCGCCGTGAGCAACATGTCGAGTTCACGCGGGGGTCGAGTGGGCGAAACGTCATCGGCGAGTCGGATGAGGTCGTCGGTGAACTTGCCCATCGCCGAGACCACGACTACGACGTCGTTGCCCGCTTCGCGCGTACGCGCGACGTGATCGGCGACGGCCCGAATACGTTCGGCGTCACCGACCGAAGTTCCTCCGTACTTTTGCACCACGAGTGCCATAGGCACCAAGAATACTTGAGCGCAACAAGGCCCTTGCCATGGCCTAGTAAAGTCGCGCCCATGGCTACTTCCAAACGTCAACGTCAGAAAGCGGCTCGCCGCGCGAGGATCGAACAGATGCAGCGCGAGGCGAAGCGGCGCAAGAACTTCCGCCGCGCCGCGATCGTGATCGTCGTGGCGGCCGTGGTGATCTTCACCGGCGCCTACCTCTTCGCCGGCAAGTCCACGAACACCTCGACGACGACCACGACCGCCGCGGCGAGCGCCACGACGACCACGACCGCACCCACCACGACGACCACGGCCGGTTCAAGCACGACGTCGTCGACGACGACCACCGTCGCCACGACCACCACGACCGCCGGTTCGACTGCGGGCGAGAGCGCAGTGACAGGCTTTCCCTCGATCGCTGATCCTTCGCCCGCCGGCAAGACAGGCGTCGCACCCACCGTCATCGTGCCCACCACCGCGCCGCCCAAGGTCCTCGAGGCCGAGGACCTGTTCAGGGGCACCGGCGCCGAAGCAGTCAACGGAAGAACCCTGGAAGTCCAGTACGTGCTCGCCACCTATTCGACTCATAAGGTCATCCAGTCTTCGTGGACGAGCTCGCCCTTCAGTTTCGTCCTGGGAGCGAACACCGTCATCAAGGGATGGGAAGAGGGAATGGTCGGCATGCGCGCCGGAGGACGCCGTGAGCTCATCATCCCGCCCTCGCTCGGCTACGGTTCCCAAAACCCCGGCGGTGGCATTTCCGCCAACGACACGCTCGTCTTCGTGGTCGACCTGTTAAAGGTCAGCTAACGCCAATAATCGCGAACACGGCCTATGTCGAATCCTGGTACTTCATCGAAGCACGTCACGAAACGAGGAAATAATGAGTAGTCCAGTCCCCAACCCTGATGGTTCGAGCGAACAGCGTCAGAAGTTCGACGCCGCGCCACCCATGATCATCGATCCCGCCAAGACGTACACGGCGACCATGGTCACCTCCCACGGCACGCTCGAGATCGTGCTCGACCCACTGGCCGCCCCGGTGACGGTGAACAGTTTTGTCTACCTCGCGCGTTTCCACTACTACGACGGCGTCATCTTTCATCGCATCATTCCCGGCTTCGTGCTCCAGGGTGGCGACCCCGGCGGCACCGGTACCGGTGGACCCGGTTACCGTTTCGACGACGAGTTGCCCAAGGCCGGGCGCTACGAAGTCGGCAGCCTCGCCATGGCCAACGCCGGACCTCACACCAACGGTTCACAGTTCTTCATCATCTCGGGACCCGACGGAGTTCGTCTTCCACCGCTCTACGCGCTGTTCGGCAAAGTTGTGAAGGGACTCGACGTCGTCGCGAAAGTAAATGACTTGGGCACGTCGTCGGGTAAGCCTCGCGAAGGCGTCGTCATCGAGTCGGTCACCATAACCGAGTCCTGAACTCGACCTTTACAACGTCGTCAATGTGGTGCCGCGACTCACGATCACGTCTTGATCGACGACGATTCGCCACACTCCGCTCTCGCAGGCCACGACACCGCGAGCTCCGAGCACCACGAGGGCCGTCTCCTCGCCGAGCAACGACCTGGTGCGAGCGAGTTGGTCGACATTCGCGGGCGCACTGAACGCCACGCCCGCACTGAGCCCGAGTCCCGTCGTCGGGGCACCACCTCGCGGATCGATCATCACTTCGCCGAGCACCGAAGCCGAAGCACCCACGGCGACCAGTGAACGCGCGCGCGCCAGCGCTTCACCGACCGGCGTGTCACGCCAGACCGACCTCGCGTGCAGGGCCGAGCCGTCACACAAGACCACCAGCGAGGCTTCGACGATGCGCGTGGCGAAGTGATTTTCCCCGGCGGAAACTCGATCGACCACCATCAACGCCTCGAGTTCGAGGTCCAAACCCTCGACGGACGTGGCGACCTCGACGGCCGCCTGCGCGGCGCCGCGAAAGGCTGCGGCGGTCGGCACCACCACCACGTCGGCTCCAGGGCCCAAAGTGCACAAGGATTTGTCACCGAGGTAGCCCGCTAACGCGCCGAGGGAACCCACGGCGACCAGGGAACGCTCCACTTCTCAAGTCTCGCACTTCGTCCCCACTTTTACTGGCCAGTAATGTTCGCACCATGACCTTTCAAAAAGTTGGCGTTCTAGGTTCGGGCATCATGGGCAGCGGCATCGCCGAAGTCGCGGCAGCGGCGGGGGCCCAGGTGCTCGTGCGCACCCGCTCCCAAGCCACCGCCGACGCAATGCTCGCCGGACTCGAGAAATCTCTCGCCAAGCAGGTGGAGAAGGAAAAGCGAACCCGCGACGAAGCGGACCAACTGCGCGCACGAGTCAGCGCGACGACGTCAATAGCCGATCTGCACGACTGCGACCTGGTTATCGAGTCGGTCGTCGAGGACCTCAACGTCAAGCGCGCTCTCTTCAATGAACTGGACCGCGCCGTCAACCACCAGGCCGTGCTCGCGACCAACACCTCCACCCTGTCGGTAATCGAACTGGCGATGGAGACCTCGCGACCCGAGTTGGTCTGTGGCGTGCACTTCTTCAATCCGGCTCCGGCGATGTCACTCGTCGAGGTCGTTCGCCCGTTGTGCGCGAGCGACTCGACGATCCAGGCCGTCATCGAATTCGCCCAGGCCTGCGGTAAAGAGCCCGTCGAGGTAAAGGACCAAGCGGGCTTCGTCGTAAATGCTCTTCTCTTCCCCTACCTCAACAACGCGATTCGACTACTCGAACAAGGTGTCGCGAGCAAGGACGGCATCGACGTCGCCATGAAGGGCGGCTGCGGCTTTCCGATGGGACCGTTCGCCCTGCTCGACCTGGTCGGACTGGATACTTCCCTCGCCATCCTCGAAGCGCTCTACGCAGAGTTCGCTGACCCTAATTTCGCGCCCGTGCCGTTACTGCGTCGCATGGTGAGCGCGGGACAACTAGGACGTAAATCAGGTACGGGCTTCTACGACTACCGTCGCTAAGTAGATCGAGAAAGAGGAACCATGCCAGAGCGCTCGAAGCCTTGGGTGATGCGGACCTACTCGGGCCACTCCACCGCCGTGAAGTCCAACGAGCTCTACCGCAGCAATCTCGAAAAGGGTCAGACCGGTCTGTCGATCGCCTTTGATCTGCCGACCCAGACGGGCTACGACCCCGACGCCCGCGAAGCGCAGGGGGAAGTGGGCAAGGTCGGGGTTCCCGTAGCGCACCTCGGACACATGCGCCAGCTCTTCGACGGCATTCCGCTCGCCGAGATGAATACCTCGATGACGATCAACGCCACCGCGGCCTGGCTCTGGGGTCTCTACCTCGCTCTGGCGGACGAACAGGGTGTCGACTACGCAGAGCTCTCCGGCACGGTGCAGAACGACATCGTCAAGGAGTACCTCAGCCGAGGCACGTACATCTACGCACCCGAACCATCACGACGACTCATCGTGGACATGATCGCGTTCGCCATACACCACGTGCCAAAGTGGAATCCCATCAACGTCTGTAGTTACCACCTCCAAGAAGCGGGTGCGACCCCGGTCCAGGAGATCGCTTACGCGCTCGCCACCGCGATCGACGTGCTCGACGCGGTACGCGACTCGGGAAAGGTCGAGAAGAGCCAGATGCCCAGCGTCGTCGGACGCATCTCGTTCTTCGTGAACGGCGGCGTGCGTTTCATCGAGGAGATCGCCAAGATGCGTACGTTCACCGCGATGTGGGACGAGATCTGTCGTACCCGTTACGGCGTGCAGGACCCGTCGCTTCGCCGCTTTCGCTACGGCGTGCAGGTCAATTCACTCGGACTCACTGAACAGCAACCCGAGAACAACGTCCAGCGCATCGTGCTCGAGATGCTCGGACTGACCTTGTCGGCTGACGCGCGTGCACGAGCGATCCAGTTACCTGCGTGGAACGAGGCACTTGGCTTGCCCCGACCCTGGGACCAGCAGTGGAGCCTTCGTATGCAGCAGGTCCTCGCCTACGAGAGCGACCTACTCGAGTATCCCGACATCTTCGCCGGATCCCAAGTCATGGACGCCAAGGTCCGCGAACTCACGCTGGCCGCTCAGGTCGAACTCGACGACGTGCTGGCACTCGGCGGTGCCTTCGCCGCGATCGACGAACTGAAGAGCCGCCTCGTGGCGAGCCAGGCCGAACGCGTCGTACGCATCGAATCGGGTGAACAAGTCGTGGTGGGCGTCAACCGGTTCACCGAGACCACGGAATCGCCACTCACGAGTGGCACGTCGCTCGCGACGATCTTGACCGTCGATCCCGATGTCGAACGCGAACTGGTCGACGACGTCGGCAAGTGGCGCGCCAATCGTGACGACGTCGTGGTTCGCGCAGCGCTCGACGAACTCGCCCGCGTCGCCGCGGGCACGTCCGCCGAGGACAACATCATGGTGCCAACGATCGCCCTGGCCAAAGCGGGGGGCACGACCGGCGAATGGGCGTCGGTGCTTCGCGAGGTCTTTGGCGAGTACCGCGCTCCGACGGGCGTGCGCACGGGGGTCGGGTCACGAGGCGACGTGTTCGCCGCACTCGTCGAACGATCGCGGGCCGTGCACGACAAACGGGGCACACCGCCAAAATTGCTCGTCGCCAAACCAGGGCTGGACGGGCACTCCAACGGTGCCGAACAGATCGCGGTCGCCGCGCGCGACGCCGGATTCGAGGTCGTCTATCAGGGGATACGTCTCTCACCCGAGGAGATCGTCGTCGCCGCGCGCGACGAAGACGTCGACATCGTGGGCATCTCGATCCTGTCGGGTTCGCACCTCGCGCTGGTGCCACGCGTGCTCGAGGGACTTGCCGAGGCGGGCGTGGACGCGAAGGTCGTCGTCGGCGGCATCGTGCCCGACGAGGACGCCGTTCACTTGAGGGAGTTGGGCGTCGCCGCGGTCTACACGCCCAAGGACTTCTCGCTGAGCTCGATCATGAGCGACCTCTTGGCGCTCGTGGAGGACTAGACGTCCACGACCCGGTAGGGACGTCGATACGCGTATGGACCGGCGTTGAACCACCGTCCCGAAAAACGCCAACTCGGCGGCGCGTCGGCGACGATCTGCGCCTGACTCTTCAAGAGCTCCTCGGCTGCGACGACCAGGGCCGCCATCTCGTCGGGGGGCAACTGCGGGCGCGGGCGCAGTCCGTAGTTCACAGCGGCACGTTCCCGTGCTTGCGCTTGGGAAGTTCCTCACGCTTGCCGCGCAGGATGTCGAGCGACTTGGCGATGATGCGGCGAGTCTCGGCGGGGTCGATCACGTCGTCGATGAAGCCGCGCTCGGCCGCCAGATACGGGTTGGAGTAGCGCTCCTCGTACTCCTCGACCAACTCCTTGCGCAGCACGTCGGGATTGTCCGAGTTCGTCAGGTCGCGACGATGCACGATCTCCACCGCACCCGAGGCCCCCATGACCGCGATCTCGGCGGTGGGCCACGCGAAGGCGAGGTCCGCGCCGATGGACTTGGAGTTCATGACCACGTAGGCGCCGCCGTAGGCCTTGCGCGTGATGATCGAGATGCGAGGCACGGTTGCTTCACAGAAGGCGTAGAGCAACTTCGCACCGTGACGGATGATGCCGCCGAACTCCTGGTCGGTGCCGGGCATGAAACCCGGCACGTCGACGAAGGTGACGATGGGTACGTTAAAGGCGTCACACGTGCGCACGAACCGCGCGGCCTTCTCGCTGGACTCAATGTCGAGGACGCCGGCGAGGATCTGCGGTTGGTTCGAGACGATGCCGATGGTATGGCCATCGATTCGCGCAAAGCCACACGTGATCTGCTGGGCGTACGTCGAGTGCACTTCCATGTAGTCCCCACCGTCGACCACCGCCGCGATGACCTTCTTCATGTCGTAGGGCTGGTTGGGCGACGTGGGCAACAGGTCGCGCAGCTCGGGGCAGAGTCGGTCCCCGGCGTCGCCGGTGAGGATACGAGGTGGCTCCTCCATGTTGTTTGACGGAAGGAACGAGAGAAGGTAGCGGACCTCGTCGAGCACGCTCTTCTCATCGGGCATGACGAAGTTGGCCACACCCGACTTGGTGGCGTGGGTGAGCGCTCCGCCCAACTCTTCGAGGGTCACGTCCTCACCGGTCACGGTCTTGACGACGTCGGGTCCGGTGATGAACATGTGACTCGAACCTTGGACCATAAAGATGAAGTCGGTCAGCGCCGGTGAGTAGACCGCCCCGCCGGCGCAGGGCCCCAGGATCACCGAGATCTGGGGCACGACGCCCGAAGCCATGGCGTTACGACGAAAGATGCCACCGTAGGCGTGCAGACCCGCTACGCCCTCTTGGATTCGCGCTCCCGCGCCGTCGTTCAGCCCGATGATGGGCAGCCCCATGGTCGTGGCGAGGTCCATGATCTTGTGGATCTTCGTGCCGTGGGTCTCGCCCAGTGCACCGCCGAAGACGGTGAAGTCCTGGGAGTACACCGCCACCTTGCGACCGTCGATCTTGCCGAACCCGGTGATAACGCCGTCGGTGTAAGGACGATGCTCCTCTAAGCCCATTCCCGAAGCACCGTGACGGTTCAACATGTCCAGTTCCTGGAATGACTCCTCGTCAAGTAGATACTCAATGCGCTCGCGCGCGGTCATGCGACCGTTCTGTTTCTGTCGTTCGATGGCTTTTTCACCACCCGCAACGCGGGCCTCCGCTTTTCGAGCTTCGAGCTCGGCCAACCGGTCCGCCATTGTGTGCTCCATAATGGCAAGGCTACCCACGCCGGTTCGACTGCGCGAAAGCCAAACGTCACCTTCGTGTGAACAGTCGATGAATCTCGGCTAGTTCTCCGGCGTTACTACGAAGTAGGAATTTTTATTCACCGCTTGGTTACTCGCGCGTAAGAAGGTGGCCTAGTGCGTGTCCTGGACAAGTTCGATCAGCGTGCCAAAAGCGGTCTTGGGGTGCACGAACGCGACCATCGTGCCGCGCGAACCGGGCCGAGGCACTTCATCGATCAGTCGCGCGCCCGCGCCACGAAGCGACGCGAGCGCGGCCTCACAATCAGTGACTCGGTAGCCCACGTGGTGCAGGCCCTCGCCCTTCTTCTCGAGATATTTCGCCACCGGGGAGTCGGGGCGCGTAGGGGTGAGCAACTGGATGTACGAATCGGCGACCTTGATCAGAGCCTCGGACACGCCGTCGGAGTCGACGACCTCGCGGTGTACGACGCTCGCCCCGAAGACGTCTTCGTACCAGGTAACGGCGGCGTCGAGGTCGTTGACCGCGATCGCGACGTGATCTATTTCACTCAGCAGTGGTTCCATTACAACTCCTTGTCGTGCCGGCGAAAGATCGTCAGGCGCTTCTCTCCCACTTTGGCACGAAGTTCCGGGTTGGTGATTCCCAACCCTTCACGAGGGGCGACACAGAGCACGCCGATCTTCCCCTCGTGACGGTTGCGGTGCACCTCGTAGGCCGCCTCGCCCACGTCCTCGAGGGCGAACACCGCCGAGAGTGGGGGGACCACCTTGCCGTCGATGATGGTCTGATTGGCCGCCCAGGCCTCCCGGTAGTTCGAGAAGTGCGAACCCTTGATGGTCTTGAGTTTCATCCAGAGGTGACGGTTGTCGTATTCGATCATGTAGCCACTCGTCGCCGCGCACGTGACTATGGTGCCGCCTCGCTTGGCGACGAAGACGCTCGCGCCCATGGTCGAGCGTCCCGGGTGTTCGAAGACGATGTCGGGGTCTTCACCCACCAGGGCGCGGACGTCCTTGCCCAATCGGCGCCACTCGGACTCGTCTTGGGTGTGCGGGTCTTTCCAGAATTGATACTGCTTCTCCTCGCGGTTGATCACGTATTCACAGCCAAGCTCACGCAGGGTGTCTGCTTTGGCCGCGCTGGACACCACGCCAATGGGCGTACCACCTGAATTGATCACGTGCTGGACGGCGAAGGAACCGATGCCACCCGAAGCACCCCAGATCAGCACCTTGTCGCCCTGGGTGACCGGAGCCCCGTTGTGCGAGACGAGCATTCGATACGAAGTGGAGTTGCACAGGGCGTTGACCGCCGCCTCCTCCCAGGAGAGGTGCGTGGGTTTGGGCATGAGCTGGTTCGCCTTGACGACCGCGATGTCGGCGAGCCCCCCGAAATTAGTCTCGAAGCCCCAGATGCGCTGGTTCGACGAGAGCATCGAGTCGTCGTGGCTAGTGGGGTCCTGGTCGTCGACGTAGTTGCAGTGCACGGTGACCTCGTCGCCCACCTTCCAATTGCGCACCGCCGACCCGGTCCGCAAGATCACGCCCGCCGCGTCAGAACCGACCACGTGGTAGGGCAGGGCGTGACGCTGGCCCCAGAACGACTCCTTGGCCAGGCGGTCGAGAAAACCAAAGGTCGAGAGTGGCTCGAAGATGCTGGTCCACACGGTGTTGAAGTTGATCGATGACGCCATCACCGCCAGGTACACCTCATCGGGCGCGAGTTCGGGAACGGCAACCTCATCGACGTGCAGACTGCGCCGAGGATCCTTGTCCTTGCTCGCCATCCCCTCGAACATGCCTTGCTCGTCGCGCAGCACGAAGACCGCGCGGGTGCTGACGGGAAGGGGGATGTTCGCCAGGGTCTCGCCCGAGGCGCCATTTCGCACTGCGTCAAGAATCTCACTCATGGAGGCGAGACTAGTGGGAGCACTCAGGGATCTTCGACAAAGGCGCTCCCGAGCCTGAGAACCGTCGAGCCCGGGAATCTCGACAGACCTTTGTCTACTGGTGGATGATAAAAGTGAATTCGGACCGTTCAATGAAGCTCACTGCGATCAATCGTGAAATTCAACTTCTCTTATGGACTCTCGAGCCTTTGCTTCACTCGACGCCACAGAAACATAGGAATTAATCAACGCTCGAGCGAAGCCGCTTGATTACCCGAAAGCGCTCCAAGACCACAAGCGTCGTATCGTCGAGAAATATTCTTGAATTGCCGAGCGAATTAATCATTTCTTCACTCTGCCAGTAGCGTTCGTGACCCGCTCGCCATGCTGAAATCGTTGCGTGCCCTTCACCTTCATCCACTACATGTTCGTAGCCGACTTCACCAAGTGGAACGACGTGAACTTCCACCGTCTCGATCACGCACACGGGCTCATTCTTGGAGTCGACCACCACGGAGCGCTGACCTTCGTACGGCAGCGGCTCACGTCCGATGTCGTACTCCAAAGCCAGTGACGTGGTGGTCACCTTTCGACCTTCGAGGATGGCCGTCACCAAACGATCACGGAGTGGGCCAGGAAACGCAAACTCCGAAGTAGGCAACCTACGATAGTTGTCAGTGAGATCATTTTCGCTCACTTTGAAACTCTAAGCCACGTAGGATAAGGCCAGACTCGAACTAGGAACGTGCGCGACGCATCCTTGAGAGTCGTTTTGACCCTCTTCTACCGAGGTTCCATTGGAAGAGGTCTTCTTTCCAAACCGAGCGAATCGTAATGCCTTACGACGCTACGCGAAAAGTTGCCGCTTGAGAGTTTGGTTCTGGAATTTCTTCACCCATCTCACGGAGCATTTCGATGTGGAGTTCGAGTGCCTCTTCCATCAACGTTCTGGTTTCTTCGAAAGTCTTCGCAGTGGCGACACAGCCGGGGACGTCCGGAGCGTACGCGGCAAAATTCGAGCCGGCGTCTTCAATGATGATCGTGTACTCAGTCATCCAATTCCCCTTTCAAATTCCGGCTCGTTTCACTATGCTTCGCAGGGTCTTGGGTGGCAATTCTCGTCCGAGGTTTCCCGCGACTTGACGAGCCCCACCTTTGTCGGATGTTTGAAATGACGATGACTCCCTTTCTGGCGCACTTGGACCCAACCGTCGGCTTCGATCAACCTGATTACCCGCCTCACTGTCACGAACTCGCAACGGACAAAGACATCAACTCTCAAGGGGAAAACGATAAACATTGGTCAGTCGGTTCGCAGTGGCGTACCCCTCGCCGCTACTGGTGGGTAACTTCGTCTAACGTCTTGTCGACTTCCAGAACTAGAGGAGCAACATGTCGCGCAGTGTCATCGTCGCAGCCAGCCGCACCGCCATTGGAAAACTTTCGGGGGCGTTCGCCTCGTTGAGTGCCATGGACCTGGGCGGCGCCGCTATCAAGAGCATCCTCGACAAGACCGGGGTCGACCCCGCCACAATCGACGTCGTTCTCATGGGCCAGGTCATCCAGGCCGGTCAAGGACAGATCACGGCCCGCCAGGCGGCCGTCAAGGGTGGCGTACCCATGAGCGTGAACGCCACGACCATCAACAAGGTCTGCCTGTCAGGACTTCAGACCATCTACCTCGCGGACCTCATGATCCAAACCGGCGAAGCCGAGATCATCGTCGCCGGTGGCATGGAGTCCATGACCAACGCCCCGTATCTCCTGCCCGGAGCTCGCGCGGGCTACCGAATCGGTGACCAGAAGGTCGTCGACTCCATGATGTTCGACGGACTGACCTGCGCCTTCGACCAGTGCGCGATGGGCCTGGCGACCGAGCGCTACAACGACGGACGGATCACGCGGGCTCGCCAAGACGAGTTCTCCGCACGTAGCCATCAGTTGGCCGCCGCCGCCATGGCTTCGGGAAAGTTCGCCGAGGAGATCGTCGGCGTGGCGATTCCCCAGCGAAAGGGTGACCCGATCATCGTCGACACCGACGAGGGCGTGCGCGCCGAGACGACCGCCGAGTCCCTGGGTCAGTTGCGCCCCGCCTTCGATAAGGACGGCACCATCACCGCGGGCAACGCGTCCCAGATCTCCGACGGTGGCGCCGCAGTCCTCGTGATGTCCGAGCAGCGCGCCAAGGACCTCGGCCTCACCCCAATCGGTGAGCTCGTCAGCTACGGACAAGTCGCGGGACCCGACGCGTCACTGCTCAACCAGCCGTCACACGCCATTCAAAAGGCGGCCGCCAAGGCGGGCTTGGACGTCAAGGCGATCGACCTCTTCGAGATCAACGAAGCCTTCGCCGCGGTGGGCTTGTCGTCCGTGGACGAACTCGGCATCGACGAGAACAAGGTCAACGTGAACGGCGGCGCGATCGCCCTCGGCCACCCGGTGGGCATGTCGGGCACCCGCGTCGCGCTCACGGCACTGTTCGAACTTCGTCGTCGCGGTGGTGGCACGGCCGCGGTCGCCTTGTGCGGCGGCGGCGGCCAAGGGGACGCCGCCATACTTCGTACCCTCTAGTCGGGCACGTAGCGCTCGACGAGGTCGTAGCGACCAAGGCCGACCTGCTCGCTCTCGCCCAGGGCCAGCACGAAGGCGCCCCCGAGCGGGTAGCCATCACGAAGAACCGATTTCGGAGTCTTGACAGCGAGGCTGACGAGCAGTTCGTGGACCGACGGATTATGCGCCACGACCAACAGCGAGGTCCGCACGGGGTCGATCGAGGCGAGGTCGATCAGCAAGTCTTCGGCGGAGACCTCTCGCGTCCCGTTGTAAATAAGGTCACTGAAGTGGCACTCAACGACAAAAGGCGTGCCGTCGAAGGCCCGCGAGAATGTCTCTCGCGTACGAGCGGCCCCGCTCACAAGCGCCGTCGTCGGCCCGAACTGACCCAGGGCCCCGGGGTCCAACGCCCACGAGCGGAGTTGTTCACATTGTCGCACGCCCCGTTCACTCAACGTTCGCTCGTAGTCCGATCCGCCTGGCTTCGCGGGGGTCGCTTTGCAGTGTCGAACGATCGTGAGATAGCGCACGACTCCAGTCTGACCGACAGCAGCGGGGGGTGGCGCTCGTTTAGCGTTGGGACATGCACGCTTCGCTGACGTACTTCCAAGCCGTGGTCATGGGCCTCATCCAGGGCATCACGGAACTCTTTCCCGTGTCGAGTCTTGGTCACGGCGTACTCGTGCCGGCCCTGCTCGGCTGGCACAACCTGGTAAACAGCCAATCCCAGAGCCAATCCTTCTTTCTCGTCTTTCTCGTGGGGCTGCACGTCGGCACGGCACTCGGGCTGCTCGTCTACTACCGCGCCACGTGGTTCGCGCTCGTGCGCGGACTCGGGCGTCAACTACGAGACGTGCCCCACAACGGCGTGAGTTCGCTTTGGCGCCTCAGCAGTCCCCAGATCAATCCGAATTATCGACTCCTGTTCATACTCGCCCTCGGCAGCGTGCCGGTCGGTATCGCCGGGGTCCTACTCGAACGTAAACTCCGCGTGCTCTTCGACAAGCCTCTCGCGGCGGCGGCGTTCCTCTGCATCAATGGCGTCATCTTGCTCGCGGGCGAACGACTCCGACGCAACGTCGGACGTCACGCTCGATTCAAGCGCATCGCGTCGATCAAGCCGTTAAACGCGCTGGTCATCGGTTCGTCCCAGATCCTCGCACTCTTCGCCGGGATCTCGCGAAGCGGCGTGACCATGGTGACTGGACTGATGGTGGGACTTGACCACGAGGAATCGGCCAACTTCGCGTTCCTGCTCGCAACACCGGTGATCTTGATGGCGGGACTCTACAAACTCCCATCGCTCATGGGTTCACTCGGCGACGGCGTGCGTTCGCAGACACTGGTCGGTGCGCTGTGCGCGATGGTGGCCGCCTACGGGGCGGTTCGATTTCTCACCAAGTGGTTCACGACGAGGACTCTGGTGCCCTTTGGGATCTACAGCCTCGTGGTCGGCGTGCTCTGCGTGGCACGTTTCGCCTAGTCGGCGAGGATTCGACGCCCGTCGATCGCTCGCCCGAGTGTCAGGTCGTCGGCAAACTCGAGGTCACCACCCACGGGAAGACCGCTCGCCGGCTGGGACACGACGAGTCCCGGAACCTGAAGCAGCCGACTCAGGTACATGGCCGTGGCGTCACCCTCGAGATTCGAGTTGAAACAGAGGATCACTTCCTTTACCGGACCATTCAGCCTTCTCACGAGCTCTTGTATTCGCAGTCGGTCGGGCGTCACGCCCTCGAGGGGGTTGAGCACACCGTGCAGCACGTGATACGTGCCGTGAAATGCCCCCGAACGCTCGACGGCGAGTACGTCGGGCGGGCTCTCCACGACACAGATCGTCGTCTGGTCGCGACGGTCGTCCGAGCAGATCGGACAGAGACCACCAGCCTCGGCGATATTGCAGCACCGTTCGCAAAACGAGAGCTTGGTCTTCATGTCCTCCAACGACTGGGCGAGACGGGCGACGTCCTCATTCGGCTGGCGCATTAACCAGAACGCGATCCGCTGAGCGGACTTGGGGCCAACGCCGGGGAATCGACCCAACTCGTCCACGACGGCCTGCAGCGGAGGCGGGTAGTTCAACGGACTTCCTCGGCACCAGGGAACATCTCGGTGATCAAGTGGTCCGCGGCCGACGTGACAACGACCACGGACTCGTCGGGCGAGTAGACCTCGTCGACGACCTCGACGACGGGCTGCTTCTTCGGACGCGGCACACTCGTCAGAGGCGCACTCGCGAGCGACGGATCCACGACCCACACAATCGTGAGTACGCACTTGAACTCGTGATCGAGCGCACCGCGCAGTCCCTGCGCGATCATCTCGGTGTTCTGGCGCATCTCCTCACTGGCCAGTGCAATCGTGAGAAGCTGTCCCTCCAAAGATCGGACTTGCGCGGCCTTCAACAGCAACTGCGCGGCACGTGACGTGCGTGGGACGACTCGATGAATGAAACGATCGCGAACATCCTCGAACTCGAGCACTTCACCGGGCACCGCGAGAACCGAGGGCGCCGCTGTTTCGACTTTGGGTTCATCGACGCTTGACGGACGCGGTGACTCGGCATCGCTGGCGGTCGTCGAGCGTGCGGTGGTCGAAGTCGAGCCAATCGGTCGAAGTGGTGCAGCGCGAGGCGCCTCGGGTACCGGGGCCCGCACGCCTCGTTCGAGCTTCGTCACCCGTTCACCAAGGGCGTCAATCGACGCGTCGAGTTCGGGTTTGATCAGACGCACGAGCGCCACCTCGAGGATGACGATCTTCTCGGGCGCGCTCTTCATCTCTCGCATGGCCCGCCCAATGGTCTCGAGTACCCGGACCGTTCGAGCAAGTCCCAACTGAGAGCCCCATTCGAGAAGCCGGGTGCGGTCGGCGTCGACCGCGTCAGCGACCTCGGGTGCGACTTGGAGCAGGAACACCTGGCGGACCTCGCCCGCGAAACTCTCGGCCAGTTGCTCGGCGTCCCAGCCCCCCTGGCGAAGGAGCGCGAGCGATTTGAGCGCCTGGACGGCGTCCTCGTCGACCAGTGCGCGAAACAGTCCGTCGAACTGAGGCTGGGTCTGGGTCGGCGAACCGGTCGCCACGAGTTGGTCGAGTGCGCTTAGAGCGTCGCGAGCCGATCCACGGGCGAGTCGAACGGCCGTCTCGATCGTGGCGTCGTCGGCGTCCATGCCCGCGGCGACCTGAACGTCGTGGAGCAGAGCGTTCAGCGTGTCACCGGCGATGAGGCGAAATTCGAGGTGTTGGGTACGCGAACGGATGGTCGGCAACACCTTGTGGGGATCGGTCGTGGCGAGGACGAAGACCACGTGTGAGGGTGGCTCCTCGAGGGTCTTGAGTAACGCCGCCGAGGCGGCCTTGGAAAGCTGGTGAACCTCGTCGAAGATGTAAACCTTCCAACGTCCCGGGGTCCCGTGCCAGGCTCCCGCCGTTATCTCTCGGATATCGTCGACGCCATTATTGGACGCGGCGTCGAGCTCGATGACGTCAAGCGAAGAACCTCGGGCGATGGCGAGACAACTCGCGCACTCACAACACGCGTCCCCGTCCTGGGGATTTTCGCAGTTGAGGGCCTTGGCGAGGACCCGCGCCGCGGTCGTCTTGCCCGTGCCGCGCGGTCCCGAGAAGAGGTACGCGTGCGAGATCCGATCGTTCTTGACCGCCCCTTGGAGTGCGCGCACGACGTGGTCCTGACCACGGATCTCCGCGAATCGAGTTGGTCGAAAACGACGATAGAGCGAGGTGACGCCGTCGGTGGAACTGGGTACGGTTGTCGCTTCGGCCATGCTCCGATGCTAACGGGGTGCTGTCAGGTGCCGAGGTCCAAAGCAGTGGTCAGGCGATCCGTGGCACCCGACACAACCCGCTGAGAGCTGCTGGCTTCCACCCCTGACTCGGTTCACGAACGGTCGTCGCACGGGACCCGACCACCGCTGTGGACCTCGGCGTTACCGAGGCTACCGGACCGGGACCGGGCCAGGCTCGGGTAGCCTTGCAACCCGGTATCCATTTCCAAGCACCAGTAACAAACCAGGAGGAGTGCGAGAGCGGCCGAATCGGCACGATTGGAAATCGTGTGAAGGGAAACCTTCCGTGGGTTCAAATCCCACCTCCTCCGCCAGATAGTCAGATAACCAGGTAGCTGGCGTCACCAGTGTCAGCGTGACGTCTGGTCCCGTTGGTCGCTGAATGGTGCCGTTAGTTCGTAGATTCAAGGCAACGAAGAGATGAAGGATTGCTCGACGAAGTCAGTTCTCTTCGTCACGGTCCCTACTCGTCGTCTCAACTGACGCGGGCCCGACGTGGCATCAGATGCTCGCGTGACTTTGTCTAGACGTGCCCTCAGCGCAGCGCAAGCGCCGTGGCCCCTCGGAATCGCTAGAGTCCCGCTCCACGGCCCCGTGATCAGCCTGTCGGTGTCTTAGAAGATGGTAAGAATCGCGATCCGGTGTTCTTTTTCACCCAGGGTCCAGAGAATTCGCGCCTACCCTACAGAAAGTAGACACGATGTACGGCAGTGGAAGTGGACCCGCGTGAAGCATTCCTACACAGTTGAAGAACTCCTCAGCCTCTACGAAGAGAAGGGGGACGGAAAGTACGGCGAAGCGATCAGCCAAACCGAGCACGCCCTCCAATGCGCCGCTCTCGCGAAGAAGGATGGCGCGCCCGAGGCCATGATCGCCGCGGCCCTGCTACACGACGTAGGCCATCTCCTCGCCGACCTGCAGAACGAGCATCGCTTCGACATCGAGATGGACGACGACAGTCACGAAAGCCTGGGAGCACGAGTACTCTCGCCGATCTTCGGCCCGGAGGTGGCCCGACCGGTCGCTCTGCACGTCATGGCCAAACGTTGGCGTTGCACCGTTGACCCCGACTACTACGCGACACTCTCTGCGACCTCGCGCGCCTCGCTGCAAGCCCAAGGCGGACTGCTCAGCCCCGACGTGGCCAAACGCTTCGAAGAGCACCCTGGTTTCCAGAGCGCACTCGCCCTTCGATCCTGGGACGAGGACGCCAAGGTCGAAGGCCTCGATTCCGGGAATTTACGCGACTACGAGCAGTTGCTTACGCGTCTTTCTTCCGCTCGGTGACCAGCACGTCTCGTGAGCTCAGTGCGAGGTCGACCCGGGTGCCCAATTCGAAGAGCTCGGCGTCACTACTCCTCACGTCCACTTTTACCGAGACGCCTCCGAGCTCCACGCCAAGTCGAGTCGTCGCGCCAAGGAAACTCCGGTGATTCACGATACCCAGCCCGTCGCTCGCGACCTTCGCCGACACGTCTTCGGGACGAAGCAGCGCGTCGATGTCCGAGCCCGCCAGTGACTCCACGTCACCGCGTATCTTGGCGCGCGCGCCAAAGAGTTGTACACCGTCCTTTAGCCGCGTGACCGGGACCCGACTCGACACGCCGACAAACTCGGCGACGAACGCGGTCGCCGGCTTGGCGTAGAGGACTGAAGGCTCGGCCACTTGTTCGGCGCGACCGCGCGACATCACGCACACCCGGTCAGCCATCGAGAGTGCCTCTTCCTGGTCGTGAGTGACGAACAACGTCGTGATCGCGAGACGCTGCTGGAGCTCGCGGATCTGATCGCGCAATTCCGCGCGCACCTTGGCGTCCAGCGCCGACAAGGGTTCGTCGAGCAACAGCACCTGGGGTTCGATCGCGAGGGCTCGCGCGAGGGCCACGCGCTGTTGCTGGCCTCCCGACAATTGGTGAGGATACTTCGACGCGTGCTCACTCAGGCCGACGAGTTCGAGCAGTTCACCCGCTCGGGCTCGTCGCGCACCCGTACGCTGGCGGCGCAACTGCAGTCCGAACGCCACGTTGTCGCGAGCACTCATATTGGGAAAGAGCGAGTAACTCTGAAACACCATTCCCATGTCGCGACGCTGCGCGGGCACCCCAGAGACGTCCTGGCCGTGCACGTGCACCGAGCCACTGTCGGGCTGCTCGAATCCCGCCAGGACCCGCAGGGCCGTCGTCTTACCGCAACCCGAAGGTCCGAGCAACGCCACGAATTCACCCGGGGCGATGGTGAGCGAGAAACCGTCCAACGCTCGAGTCGCGCCGAATTGACGAACCAAGTCGTTGAGCAGGACCGGAGCGCCCGAACCGCTCGCCTCGACGATCGGCGTCGGCTGGGTGGTATGGCTTTCAAGAATCATGAGGCGCGGTTCCTCCTTCGTCGACGGGAATTCGAACGGTCTATGGACACGATCAACGTGAGCAGTGCCCACGTACCGAGAAGGGACAGCATGGCGACCGCCGTCGAGATGTGGGCGTTGGTCTGATCGAAGTCGACGATCCACACCGGCAGGGTCTCCCAAAGGTCGAGACTGGCCATCGTGAACTCGCCCAGCACGAGCGCCAGCGTGAGCACCGTCGCGGACAACAGCGCCGAGCGAAGGTTGGGGACGAGCACGCGCCATATGGTCGAGATCCAGCCCGAACCCAGCGAGCGCGCCGCTTCGACGAGCGTCTTCACGTCGAGTGCGCCAAGACCCGAGTCGAGCGATCGATAGACGAAAGGCATGGCGAGCACGACGTACACCAGTGAAAGCAAGTAGGGCGACGACTTGAGCCAGAGTGGCGCCGCTTCCAAGACGCCCAGAATGAGCACGATGGGAGGGATGACGATGGGCAGGATCGTCACCACTTCCATGAAACGACGAAACCGCGGCATCTTCATGTGCACGTAGATCATCGTGGGAACCATCAAGAACAACACGATCGCCAAGGTCACGAAGGCGAGCCGCATCGAGAGGAAGAAGGCGGCGGCCAAGCCCGGTTGGCTCGGAATCGCGGTGATCGGCGACAACGAGAACTTGCCGCTGATGTCCTGTAGCGAGAACTTCAGCGCGGCGTAGATAGGGATGATGAAGTACGCCGCGGCGAGCCAAAGTATCAGGCCCCGACCCCAATGAATGCGGCGACGCTTCGTGAGATCGAGCGGCACCATTGGCAACTCGAAGTCCACGATGTTGTCGGCGACTACTGAAGCCATTTCGACGACCTCGCGCGTAAAAGGACGTATCCGAGAATCGAGATGAGCAGTAGCACGATCATGCCAAATCCCAGCGCGTAGCCAATGTGCTCTTCGCCCGAGATGACGTTGCCTTGCAGATACGCACCGATTTGGATGGGCGTGATCGCAATCGTGCCGCCAGTCAAGGCCTCAGTGGTGGCGTAGGCGGAGAGGCCACTGCCGAACAACAAGAAGGTGCTGCCCAGCACCGACGGCATCAGTACCGGGACGCCGACGTGTCGCCAGTAGCGCCATCGTGACGCCCCAAGGTTTTCCGCAGCTTCTCGCCAAGCTGGGCGTAACCCGTTGAGCGCGGGCGTGATGATGAGCACCATAAGGGGCACCTGGAAGTAGAAGTACACGAACGCCACGCCCCACAATTTGTAGAGATCGAACCCGTGCGACCACGGGTTGAGGCCGAGGCGAGCGAGCCACGACGTGACGATGGCGTTCGCGCCGAACGTCGCGACGAACATGAACGCGAGGTTCACACCTCCGAAGTTCGCCAGTACGCCCGACGCAGTGGCGACGAGGCGCTTCAAGAACTCGAATCTCGATTGGGCAATGGCGTACGCGAGCATCGTGCCGAGGACGGCGGGAATGATCGACGTCGCGAGGGCCAACTTGATGCTGTTCTCGAAGCCCGTGAGGTACTCACCTCCGTGAACGATCGTGCTGATGTTCGACAGGGTGAGTGCTCCGCGGTCGGAACGAAAGGCCAGGTTGATGATGACGAGCGTGGGCACCAAAAGACCGAGCGTGATGTACGCGAGAAAAGGGAGCACGGGGACACTGGTGCGAAGTGAACGCACCAGTGTCCCCGTGATGTGGCGACCGCCTCGGTCCTTGTCGTCGACACCCGAGGGAGTGGAGGTGCCGTCGGACAGGGGGGAAGGGATCTTCACAGGTTGACCCGGCTAGCTACCCGAGATCGCCGAAGCCCAGTTCGCGGCGACCGTGTTCTTCGCGGTCGCTAACTGCGCCAAGGTTGGGTAGGTGACGGTACCCGCGGGCGCCGCGGGCAACTCGGCGAGCCACGTCTTGTTGACAGTACCGTTCTTGACCAACGTCGGTAATTCGACGGGACGCGCGTTGCCCTGGAGCCAAAGGTTCTGTCCCGTGGTCGAGTAGAGGTACTCCTCCCACAGGCGGGCGGCCGCCGGGTGCGGCGCCGTGGCGCTGATCGCTTGGCTGTAGTACGCGGCGTAGCTGGCGTCCGTGGGGATGTTCACGGTCCAGGTCGGCAGTGCCTGCTTGATCGAGTCCTGCAGGTAGTCCCACCAGATAAGAATCGGCGTGGTGCCCGATTCCGCGGTCGCGGCGCTACCACCAGGAACGTAATTACCGTCCTTATTGAGCGTGGCGAAGAACTGGATACCCGGCTGGATGTTGTCGAACGAACCACCGTTGGCCAAGGCCGCCGCGAAGACCGCGGAGAAAGCCGCCGACGCCTCGGTGGGGTCGCCGTTGATACCGACTTCGTTCTTGTAGGGAGGATTCGTCAACTGGGCGAATGACGTCGGGCACGTGGTCACGATCTTGGTGTTACAACCAATCGAGACGTACCCGCCGTAGTCGTCGAACCATCGACCTTGGGGATCCTTCAGAGCCGCAGGAATGTCACTCCACGTGGCGACCTTGTAGGGCGCCAGGAGATTGAGGTTGCTCGTCGCGTAGCTCGTACCGACGTCGAGAACGTCGGGGGCCGACGAGCGGCCCTTGTCCTGTTCCACGGCGTTGATCTCGTCCTGACTAGAACCGTCGGGGTTCTCTGAGACGATCTTGATGCCGTACTTCTTCGAGAAGTCCGAGATGATGGCGCCGTAGTTGGCCCAGTTGGCGGGAAGTGTGATGACATTGAGCACGCCTTCCTTCTTGGCCGCCTTGATAAGGGCGGACATTCCTCCGCACGCCGCCGCCGACTTCGCGGTGTTGCAACTCGTCGCCGCCGAAGCCGAACCACCCGACAGTGAGACACCGACGAGTGCGGCACTCAGCAAACCAGCGGCCACTGACACTTTCAGTTTGTTTACAAACACGTGCACTGCCTCCTAAAAGTGAACGCACCGAGGTGGTGGTTCGACAGCACAGTACGAGTGGCGAGTTAGAAGTCGGTGACGTCAACCCCGAGACCGTGTGACAATTGTTCAGAGATTGCGCGCACTTCGTTCACGCTTTACCTGCATTGGCGAGCTCGCCCACGCGCAGCAGATCCGCGACCGATTCAATGACTTCGTCGGCTCCGTTCTCCAGCAAGCGCGCCCTCGCGTCGGTACCCGTGAGGACGCCTACGCAAAGTCCGGCGCCGGCGCGTCGGCCGGCCAGCATGTCCGACGCCGTGTCGCCCACCACCACGAGGGAGTTCGTGGCGAAGGCTTCGAGGCGCACCAGGCACTGCAACAGCATGTCGGGCGCGGGACGACCACGCCCCGCGTCCTGGGGCGAGACGCGCACGCGAAACAGGTCGGACCATCCGAGCTCGTGTACCAGCGCCTCGCGCGTGGCGACCGAGAATCCCGTGGTCAGTGCCACCTCAAAGCCAAGACGACGAAGTTCGGTGACGACCCGGCGAACCCCCGGGATCTCACGGACGCCGAACTCGTGGGCCGCTTCGACAAAATGGCGCTCGAAGGCCTCATTGGCCATCACCCCCCTCGAGTCGAAGAGGGCAGTGAATACCTCGATCTTGGACTGGCCCATGGTCGCCACGACGTATTGCTGTGCCCTCGAGGCCTCTTCGGCCGCGACTCCGAGTTCGTCAATGGTCCGACGAAACGCTTCAAGTACGAGTCCGCTATCGATCATCGTGGTTCCGGCCATGTCGAAACACACCAGCTCCAGCGAATTCATTGAAAGCTCTCCTCGGCGATCGCGGGAGCCAGCGTCATGCCGCGTCCGCCGGCACCCGTTATCGCGGTGACGCCGTGTGCGACACGCTTGCGAAAGTAGACGTCATTGGCACCGGGATCGGTGAGCTGGTGGTAGGTGCCACTCCAGCGACGCTCGATGCGGGGCATTCGTTCACCGATCAAGTATTTCGCGGACGCCGCGATCAGCGAGAGCGGATCATCGCGCGTGGCGAAATCCCCCGGCTCGTCAACCTCGTGCGTGTCGCCAATAGTGAGTCCACCATCCAATCGTTGCTGGCACAAGAGCTGGATCGCGTAGTGCGCTGCGTGCTCATCCTGAGGAACCAGTCGGTGGGAAAACTCTTGGAAGGCCGGGTAGTAACGGAGCGAATCGCCACTGGCCACCGACGTCGTCAACACGTCGGCACACTGTTCGGTCTCGGCCATTTGCAATCGAACGGTGCGCAGCGGCTCAGTGGCGAACAGTTCGGCCGCGAATCCGCTCAAGCTCGCGCCGAGACAAAGAAAGACCTGATCGCCACGATGACGAACGCCGCGGTGATCAACGACCTCGAAGTCACCAACGCCCACTATCTCGTGGCGCGCCAGGTACTCGTATCGTTTGGTCGCGTGCATCGCCTCACGAAGCGCGCCCAGTGCACTCCGCGACTCGACCGCGGCGTCAAGATCACAATACAGGCCACCCAGAAATGTCCCCCGAAGAGCTGGGTTTCGCCGTCGCGCTTCGTCGACGTCCACCAGCGCGAAGCCTCGTTGCGTGGCATCACCTCGCGAGCTCGCGCACTCGAGTACCTCCATTTCGTCGGGTCGAGTCGCCAACGTGAGCGATCCGTTGGCCCGAAATCCCACCAACGGCACGTTCTCGCCGATCACCTGCCAGAGTTGACGTGCCCGCAGCGCAAGTTCCAGTTCGCGACCAGGTGCTCGACCGCTCACCCACACGAGCCCGAAGTTCCGCACCGTTGCCCCTTGCGCGACATGGTCACGCTCCAGGTGCACCACCATCGCGCCGCGCGCGAGCGCGGCGTAGGCGTGCATCGTGCCGATGACCCCACCACCAACGACCACGACGCGACTTCCGGCCAACGCCCAGTTATCAGTTCCCTCCACGAAGGTCGAATCTAAGGGGGTTAACTTTCGCGACGGTGACGCGAAGGCGTCGACTTGCCGAATCCTGCGCATCGGGCCTTCGACGTCGTCAGCGACGTCACGTGCGACGGGACTCGAAGAAGGCCCGCAATAGCGAACGCGATTCCTCCGCCAAGACGTCGTACGAGAGAGTCGCTTCGTGGAGCAGTCGGGGGTCCGAGAGGACGTTGTAGCGCGATCCGACCGCGCCCGCCTTCTCGTCCAACGCACCAATGACCACCCGATTGACCCGGGCGTTAAGAAGGGCACCCGCACACATGACGCAGGGCTCGAGCGTCACGTAGACCGTCGCGTCGTCCATACGCCAACCGGTTCGACGGGCCGCCGCGTCACGTAGGGCGATCATCTCCGCGTGCGCGGTGGGATCACGGTCGACCTCGCGGCGGTTCTCACCAACGCCGAGGACCTCGTCGTTGACAACGACCACACAACCCACCGGTACGTCGTCGTGGGACAACGCCTCGCGGGCCTGGACGAGCGCCAAGCGCATGAACTCCTCGTCGCGGTTCGCCGTGTCGCTGCGCGTCTCCATCCTCGAAGCGTAGGGGTTAACGGCTTCACGCCACGGTGTGGCCCTTGGGACGAACCTTCTCAAAAGGCCACGACACGCTCGCACAGTAGACTCGTCCCCGGAGGGGTGCGAGAGCGGCCGAATCGGGCAGTCTCGAAAACTGCTGTGTCTACGGGCACCGTGGGTTCAAATCCCACCTCCTCCGCCATCGAGAGACGGGTGACGCGAGTCACCCGTCTCTTCGCGCCCGAGAACGTGCGGTGACGCGGAACTACGATGGGAGGGTCTGGCAGACGTCAGTCATCTTCTAGGAGAGCGCCATGGTTTCGTCAGTTGAGTCCTCGGTAGGCACCAATCGCAAGGTAGTCACAGAACTGCCCGGTCCCAAGTCGAGGGCACTGCACGAGCGTCGCCAGGCTGCGGTCAGCGCTGGCCTTACGAACGGCTTTCCGATCTACATCGAGCGCGCCGAAGGGGCGATCCTGGTCGACGTCGACGGGAACCGCATCCTGGACCTCGGTTCGGGCATCGCGGTGACCACGATCGGTCACGCAGTACCCGAACTCGTCGACGCCGTCAGCGCCCAGGTCGCCGCGTTCACGCACACGTGCTTTATGGTGACGCCCTACGAGAGCTACGTCGAGGTCTGTGAGGAGCTCGCGGCGCTCACCCCGGGTTCGCACGCCAAGACATCGGCCCTCTTTAACTCCGGTTCCGAGGCCGTCGAGAACGCGGTGAAGATCGCACGCCTCGCCAGCGGCCGACAGGCCATCGTGGTCTTTGACCACGCCTACCACGGGCGCACGAACTTGACCATGGCCCTCACGGCAAAGAACATGCCCTACAAGGACCGCTTCGGTCCCTTCGCCCCCGAGATCTACCGGGTTCCCATGAGCAACCCGTTCCACGACGGGCTGTCCGGCGCCCAAGCGGCCGCGCGCGCCATCAAGGCCATCGAGACTCAGGTCGGCGCCCACAACGTGGCGGCGGTTTTGATCGAGCCCATCCAGGGCGAGGGCGGCTTCATCGTACCCGCGGAAGGATTCCTGCCGGCGCTCTCGGAGTGGACAACCGCCAACGGGGTCCTCTTCATCGCTGACGAGATTCAAAGCGGTTTCTGTCGCACCGGGGACTGGTTCGCCGTCGACCACGAAGGTGTCATTCCCGACCTGGTCACGACGGCGAAGGGACTGGCCGGCGGCATGCCGCTCGCCGCGGTGACCGGACGGGCCGAGGTGATGAATCAAGTGCACGAGGGCGGACTGGGTGGCACGTACGGGGGGAATCCCGTCGCCGCAGCGGCCGCACTCGCGACCATCAAGACGCTGCGCGACCGCAACCTCGCGTCACGCGCGCGTGAACTTGAGACCGTGATACTGAAGAGCCTCCGGTCACTCCAGCAAGACGTCGCCATCATCGGTGACGTTCGGGGGCGAGGTGCCATGATCGCGATCGAATTGGTCCAACCCGGCACCAAGGACGCCAACGCCGCCGCCGCGAAATCCATCGTGACGTACTGCAACCAGCACGGTGTCATCGCGCTCGCCTGCGGTACCTACGGCAACGTCATTCGACTCTTGCCACCGCTGGTTATCACCGACGAGCAACTCGAAGACGGTCTCGACGTGCTCGCGGCCGCCGTACGCGCCGCTAGTTAGGTAGGCAACCCAGAGTCGGCACTGCGCTCGCGTGCGCGTGCGCGAGATCAGCCTCGACGACCGCGTCGGGGATCGCGTACGCGGTGCTCGCTTGACTGATTGACTTCGATTCGATGACACCCGCCACGTCAGAGCCGACCAGTACCGGGCTGCCGGAGTTACCCGGTTGCACGTTCACCTCAATCACCTCGTAGGTCCTCGTCAGGAGTCGCTGGTCGTAGATGTCGCGACCCTGGACGGTGATGTCGCCCTCGACGTAGCCCGGGGCCGCCGTGCGAGTCGCGTCGAGGGGAAAGCCGACCACCCGCGCGGACGCGCCCACGGCGACGGTGCCCGAGAGGAAGGTCAAGGGCGCCTCATCGAGCGAGTCGACGCGCAGAATCGCAATGTCGTAACTGGGGTCAAAGAGAACCACGGAAGCCGATGCGCCGTTGACCGTGATCCTCGACTCGCCCGCGACGACGTGGGCGTTGGTCACAGCGTCGTGACTCGAAACGAAGAACGCCGTACCCTCTTGTACCCTCGAGCAATTCCCGCTCGCGAGCACCTTGAGCACGTCACTCGGCGAACCCACCGAGGTGACGAGCGGACCGAGTCGCTTCGGTGCCACGGTGACGGGCAACGTCGGCGCCACGATCGAAGCGAAAATACTAGGAAAGTCGGCGCTACGAAAGAGTGATTGCATTTTGGCCTCAATGGCGGGCACGGGAGGCATGACCTTATTAATAGCGGCCAATACCCTGGAGTGCTGGATCTCGCCGGCGATCGATCCCCACGCGGTCGACGCCAACAGACCCGCGACCAGCCAGCAGCCCACCAGGGTTCCCAGGACACCGACCAGCACCCCGGCGAGGGAGTCAAAGACTCCCAGGCGAAGGGCGTGCATCGAATCGGCCGCCACCCCGCCAACGATTCGACCCAACCGGCCGCCGACGACGGTCGCGACGAACACGAGCGCGAGCGCGACCAATGGTCGCCACGCCGCGTGCGTGATGGCCGTCGAGAACGGCGGGGCGATGAACGTGCCCACGACAAATCCCACTCCGAGGCCCACGTAGCCGGCGACCTGGCGCAACGCCCCAGCCCGCCGGCCGTCCAGTCCCGCGAGCACCACCAGGACGACGATGACGAGGTCGACCCAGTTCACGTACTCCAGAGTAAACGACCAGGCGATTCGGCCACGATGGCGACCTCAGTAGCATCGTCTAGAACTCTCACACGAAGGCGTACATCTCTATGAGCCGACTGGTAGCGAAGGCCTCGCGCGCGTGGCGACTCGGCGCGTTGCTCGGTGTCGGCGCCCTCGCGCTCGCGAGCTGCGCCACCCAAGCGTCGCTGCACGTGACGGGTCTGCCTTCGATAAGCATCTCGGTCCCGCTGCACACCAGTGCGTGCACCCTCTCTGGTTCGTGCATCGCCCTCGGCACGACCGGATCGGACTCGCTACCTACGACCGTCGGCGAATATCGAGAGTCCAACGGCACGTGGTCGTCGCTCGTCGTGCCGAACGCACCCTCCTCACTGATCACCTCCGCATCATGTCTCGCGACAGAATGTCTTATTGGTGGCATTCAACCCAGCGGCAACCTCTTATGGAACTACAACGCCTCCTCCCAATCGGTGGTCGCGCTTGGGTCGCTCGCGGGCGGACAGGGGATTCGCACTCTCAGTTGTTTTGGCGCGTCGTCGTGTGCCGCCGTGATCACTGACGGCGTGAACACCGCTTCAACAATCACCTTTTCCACTAACGACGGGGCCACCTGGTCCTCCAGGGCGCCCCTGCCCTGGTCCTCGAGCGACACCGTGACTGATCTCACGTGCACGAACGCACTCACGTGCTTGGTGAGTGCGACGAGTGACTCGAATACTCTGGACCTCGAAGCCACGTTCGATGGCGGAACCACGTGGAGCCAGCGCACCACGCCATCGACGTGGACGAGTCTGACGTCGCTCACCTGTTCGAAACGCCGGTGCGTGGGACTGGCCAGCACCGCATCGAAGTCCTACGTCGCCACCACCACAACGTTCGGACGTCGCTGGCTGGCCACGAAGTTACCCGCCGCGGTGAACGCCTTGGCCTGCACGACGATCACGCGATGTGTCGTCGTGGGCGAGACGAGCTCGGGCAACCCGTGGTTCGCCGCCGACGACGACGGTCAACTGACGGTCGCGGCTTTGAAGTACGTCCCCTCGCCACTCGTGAGCGTGGCGTGCGCGCGAAAAGTCTGTACCGCAATCGGCGTCAGCACGTTGCTCGCGTCTCGTCCCTAACCACGCAATGCCGCGGCGAACAGACTCGGGAGCTTGAGCCAGGAAGGTTTGACCTCGAAGGCGAGGAGCTTGCGCATCACGACCCCGGCGTTCTTGCTCGTCGCGAACCACGCGGGCGCGGGCGTGGCCACGAAGGGGCCACGTACGACTGACTTCTGAGGCTGCGCGAAGAGGTACGCATTGCCCACGAAGCCGGTGCCCGATTGGATATCAGTGATTTCGTGACCCGGGTACGCTCCCCACACGGTCGTCGAGAACGCGAAACTCAACGCGTGCCAGAGATTCACGCCGATCGAACCGTAACGCAAGTCCGCGATCGCCTGCTCAATGGCGGGCCCGGTCTCGGGATGCTTCATCGTGCGAGGATCCGCGATCAAGGTCATCGAGAGTGTGCCCCAAACGACGTCATTGCAGAACTCGGTGGCCCGCCGCACAAAGTCGGCGGGCGAATCCGCGGCGAGCGCGGTCTCGGCGGTGAGCGCGCAGAAGGCTTCGACGTTCAAGCAGATGTCGTTGGTCTTGGAGGCATCGACGTTGCGAATGATCGTCCAGGGCATCGTGCCCCCTCGGGACCCGCCGATCTGGTGCGCGTCGGGATGCTCGGCGAGGAATGCGTCGCGACGCGTCTCAGCACCGGGGTAGTACGCCGCCCTGGTGGGAATCGAGGCGAAGACACGCTCGAGGGCTTGGAAGAATTCCTCACGCTGGTCCCAACCCTCGTGGGTGATGATGATCCGTGGCGTGAGACAGTTGAAACCCGCGTTGTTGGCGATCATCGTCGCCACGTGACGAGCCTGAAAGTCGATCTCCTTCTTGGTCCATGCGCCAGGCACGACGACCACGGGCGAGACGTTGCCCAGTTCGCAACTCACCGGCTTGGTGACCAGCGGTTGGTTGTTCGCCTTGCGACGTTCGCCTTCGGGGCCGACGCCAAAAACGATCGCGTCGTGTGTCTTGTCCGAACCGGTCACGTGGATATCGCTCACGCCCGCGTGATTCGTCAGGTACGCGCCCACCCGGGCGCCCCCTGTCACGACGCGCAAGAATCCACCTTCGATTAACGCCGACAAGGCGCGCTCCCAGTACGGAACCAGATAATCGTTCACCGGGTTGGCCTTCAACACGACCACCTTGCCCTCACCAAAGAGCTTGGTGAGCACGTCGCGCGGTCCAAGGGACCCGACGTTGCCAGCACCGAGGACCAGCGACACGCCGGCGTGCGTCGTGGGCGACTGGTAGACCTCGGCTTGGGTTGCCTTTACCTGATCCTCGTCGACGCCCGGCTCCATCCACACCTCACCCGTGATGCCCGCGTAAAGAACCTTGTCGAAGATCGATCGGGGCACCACCTGAATCGCGATCCGATTGTCGGGCTTGTGGCGCACCGGTCCGGGGTACTGCGGTCGTCCCTTTGCTGCGATGTCGAGCATCGACTGGCGAAAACTCTGGGCCATGCTGACAAAGGTGCCCAGACCACTGAAGAGCTCCTCACCACCCTCAGTGCTGTGGGGGTCATAACCCTTGGCCGCACAGGCCACGGCGGTCCACTCCTCGGCGACGGCGTAGGTGTCATTGACCACGCGCTCGAGAAGATGGGCGCGCTCGCGCGCGGAAGTCGCCGCCCACGCCAGCGCGCGGGCCTGCACCTCGGCCACGGCCTGGTCGAGCAAGGCCTCGTCGAACGCTCCCGCGTCCAGTGTTCCCGACATGGGCGCCGCCGCGCCGCGTACCTGTGTCATGAAGATTCCTTCCCCCGATGTAGATGGCAGACTACCGCTGTGAGCATCTCGCCGACCAACTCACCGCCCGCCGGCTGGTACCCGGATCCCGGCGGTCAGCGACAGTGGCGCGTGTGGACTGGCACCACTTGGTCCGAGTTGACCAAGCCCTACGGGGAACCGGTATCGACCTCTTCGCTCGTCGAGTCACTGGGCCTGATCAATGCACTCAACCTGCTCGTGCGCTTCGGCATCGTCGCGGTCTTTTCGGGGCTGGGCCTGGTCGTGAGCGTCCTAGCGCACTGGCCCGGTACGCGACACCCGACGCCGCTGTGGTTCGCCGAATCCGCGAGTGACCTTGGTGTCGGTCTGCTCGTCGCCGGCTCGATACTGTTCGCCTTCGCGCTGCGTGAACTCAAGGGCCGGTGGACACCACTGGCGTTCGTCCCGGCCATCAACATCTTCGCCGTGGAGGTCCTCGTCTCGGAACGTCTGAGCGCCCGATCCGCAACGCGACGCGTGATCGCCGACGTCGTCCTGCTCGCGCTTTTCGTCATCGGGGCCCATAGTGCGCCGTGGCTCGCCGTGGGGCTGGCGGTCGTGACGCTGGGTCAACTGCAGTGGACCGCGGCGCTGGTGGACGAACTGTGTCCGCCGGGCGAAGTGCTTCGCGCGACGCCGTAGGATTGCCAAGGCTGCAGTGACCCGCGGGTTGAGGAGAACTAGGTAATGGCGTACGAGGAGTGGGGACCCCTGGCGGGGCTCGTCGGTACCTGGGAGTCAGACTGGAGTGGTCTCGACGTGGCGTTTCACAACGACAAGGGAAAGATCGCCGAGACGCCCTATCGCGAGAAGACGACCTTCAAGCCCTTTGGCCCGGTCGCCAACGGCGACCAGAACCTCTACGGACTCGATTACCGTACAGCCGCCTATAAGAAGGGCGAGGACAATCCCTTTCACACCGAGGTCGGCTACTGGATGTGGGACTCGCTGCACCACCAGGTGATGCGCTGTTTCACCATCCCGCGCGCCTCAACCCTCATCGCCGGGGGCACCGTCGAACCGAACGCAACCACTTTCAAACTCGAAGCGGTCCTCGGATCGAACACTTACGGCATCCTCGCGAACCGGTACCTCGACGAGATCGCCAAGACCACCCGTTTCGACGTCACGGTCACCATCGACGGTGACGTCTTCACCTACGACGAGACCACGGTGGTCGAGCACCAAAAGCACCCGGCCATTGTCTTGCACACCGATAGGAACACCCTCAAGCGCACGAGTTGGGAGGCGTAAGGACATGTACGACTGGAACGAAGAGCACCAAGCCATCATCGCGGTAGTGCGACGGTTCGTCGACCAAGAGATCCGCCCCCATATTGACGACCTCGAGCACAACGGCGTTCCCCCTTACGACATCCTGCGAAAGATGTACGCGACCTTCGGACTGAAGGAGATGGCGCACGAGAACTTCAAGCGCCAACTCGAAAGGAAGATCTCTGGCGAAGAGCCCAACCGCGAAGGTCGCAGCTCGGATCCGGCGCCCCAGTTGATCTCGACGATCGAACTCTGTCGCGTGAGCCCGGGACTCGTGACGTCCCTGGGCGTCTCGACCGGTCTTGCCGCCGGCACGATCAACAAACTCGGCACGCCGGCACAAATGGAACGTTGGGCCCTCGACCTCATGACCCTGGACAAGGTGGGCGCGTGGGCGATCACCGAGCCCGACTCGGGTTCTGACGCCCTCGGCGGCATGCGCACGACCGCCACACGAGACGGTGAGGACTACGTACTCAACGGCCAGAAGACCTGGATCACGAACGGACCCTACGCCGACACGATCGTGCTCTACGCCAAACTCGACGAGGGTGAGGGCGACGACATGAGGAACCGAAAAGTGTTGACATTCGTGCTGGACAAGGGAATGCCCGGTCTCGTGCAGTCGGCCCCCATGCGAAAGATGGGCCAGCATGGATCACCCACGGGCGATGTCTTCTTGAGTGACGTGCGCGTCGGAAGAGATCGCCTGCTCGGCGAGACCGAGGAGCCCAAGGGTGGTGGTCGCCAGAGCGCGAAGGACAACTTCGTCACCGAGCGAGCTGGGGTCGCGGCGATGTCGCTCGGCATCATCGAAGAGAGCTTGAAGATATCGATCGACTACGCGAAGAACCGCAAACTCTGGGGCACGCCCATCGCCGATTTCCAACTAATCCAGTTGAAACTCGCCCAGATGGAAGTGGCGCGCGTGAACGTACGCAACCTCGTGTTCTCGCACATCGAGCGGTCCTCGCACGGCGCGATCCCGACTCTCGCCGAAGCATCGGCCATGAAGTTGTACTCGGCTCAGGCGGCGTGCCAAGTAGCCGACGACGCCATCCAGATCCTCGGTGGCAACGGTTACGTCGCCGAGTACCGAGTGGAGCAGCTCCTGCGCGACGCGCGCGTACTACGCATCTACGCGGGTACCGACGAGATGCAGGTCGTCGCGATCGCGAAGGATCTCACCCGCTCCTAACTCCTCGCGAGCGCCACGCGAAGTTGATCCGCCACTCCCTCCCAGCCCTTATACGCCTTGATCGCGGACGGTGCCGAGTCCAGAGCCGCCAGGAGGTTGTCGGCGAAGTCTTCGTGCTCGTTCCTCAACTGTTGCACCGAAGCCACGTAGGTGCGGATCGTGAACACCGCGGCGCGCGACACCGGCAAGAGGCGCAACGTTTGGCGTTCGACACGAAAAAACCATTGATCAGGACCGCCGCGGGCGGGCTGACGTCGACTACTCGGTTGGTGCAGCGTGGCGTCATCGAGCAGGGTCCAGTTCAGTCGCCAGAACGATCGCTCCGGTTTCAGACGCCCGAAGAACGCGTTCGTGGGCTGGGCCAACTCCTCGTCGTAGCCCGGAACCGGAACGTGGATGTCGTCGAGCGTCGTACCGATCTTATGCACCAGGCTCCAGCGCGAGGGAAAGCACACGCACGCCGCTTCGAGGCGCCACTGGCCATCGTGCACGAGAACGCAAAGGTCCTCCTGGACCAAGAGACTCGCCTGGACAATCGGATGTTCGCTCGACGCCACGTCGCGCGCGACGTGTGGATGATACGTCGCAAGATTCTCGAGCACGAGATCGAGTAACTCGTGGCTCGCGGCCTCACCGGCCTCTCGAACAGCCACTACGGTGTCACGTTGCTCGTTCACGAGCCTTCGCTTTAACGCGAGTTCCTCGTTGCGACGCGCGTCGACCTCGAGCCATTTCGACTCTTCGAGTGGCCGAAGGCCCATCGCGAGGCGCCATGGTCGCTGCTCGAGGGGAACGTAGGGAAACACCGACACTCGTTACTTCTTCGTTCCCTTGACGCGAAGATAGATGAGAGTCAAGAGAATCACCGGCACCGCTAGGACGATAACTCGCGCGGCCGGAAGTGGCGAACCCTTGTGCGGATCGAAGGTCGTCGTGGTCGACGAAGTGAGAATCAGAGCGTGTAAGACCAGGGACATGCCGTTACCTTCGTGGTTCGATGCTCAGGCTTCCGCCGTGTGGCGGCCTCGCTCGAAATGTCTACAACCTAGTTACAAGTGTAACTAACACAATAGTTAATCGGGTTACACTTTCGCGTGGATTCACAGCCAAAGACCCGAAGCAAGAAGGCACTCGCCAACGACGAGCTCATCCGCAACGCGGGAATCGGCGAAATTCTGAGGGTGGGGGTGGACCACGTCTCGCTTCGCGAGGTGAGCGCACGAGCCGGACTCACCCACGGCGCGACGTACGCCCGCTACGAGGACGCCGACGAGTTGCTGGTCGACTTGTGGATCGTCCAACTCGCCGAGCGCGCCATCGCGCTGTTTGAACTCTGCCTCACCGCAGCGAAGGACCCCACGACGACGAACGTTCACGAGGTGTTCGAATTCGTGCGAGCCGCCTCCGAACACGACGCCGCGATGGTCCACCTCTTACTCACCGCCCGACGGATCCCGGTGCTCGCCGAGGAGGTGAACGAGTTCATCGAGAACTACCTCATGCAAGAAGATTGCCGAACCCAGGAAGTCAGCGCTGCGTTCAACCGGGCGCTCTGTCTGTTCAGCCTGATGACGGTCCAGATTATCTTCTCGGCTCACGTCCAGCGACCTGGACAGTACTTCGACCGACTCGAGGAGTGGATGGCGACCGCCTTTCAGGCGGACCCCGACTCGGTGCCCGTAAGCGAGTTCAGCGTGCCGACCGAGCCGTATTCATTCAGCGCGTCCGACAGTCTCGAGTCGGTACTCGCCGATTCCACCTTCCACGTCGTAGGCAAGAGTGGTTACGCCAAGGCGACCATCACCAGGATCGCGCGCCGAGCAAATTGCTCGCCAGGTTCGATCTACAGCCTCTATGACTCGAAGGAGGAGCTCGTCATCGCCGCGTACCGACGGACCCTTCCCGACCGTTGGTCACGCATCGCGTACTTCATGCACTTCCTCGACCAAGACTTCCTCACGCGACGGCTCCACCTCTACGCACACCCCGTCAACGAGACGTGGAGAGATTTCCTGCTCGAGTTCAGTCTCGCCTCGGCGAACAACCCATTGTTGTACCAAGCGCACGAATCCCAAGACCGAGGACTCGCCACGTTGGCGCCACTCGTGCCCGACGCGACCGACGACGAATTGGTCCTGCTCGGTCAGGTCATCACCGTGCTCACCCTGCTCACCTACGGCGTTGCGTTCTTGGCGACCGCGACCGGATCGATGGCGTGCACCAACTACGCGCAGTTCGCCGAACCCTTCCGACGCTCGGTATTGAACTGCGCGGGCGACACGTGGTTGCAACTCTGCGCGCGCGTCGACCAGATGCTCGAAACAGCCGCCGATTGACCGCTAGACCTTCGTGGTCCCGCCGGTCAACTTCTCGAGACGCTCGACGATGCTGGAGATGGCTTCGTCCTGGGCGAGCAGGTGCTTTTGAATCTCCTCGGCTTCCTTCAAGACGGCTTCGGCGTCCTTATAGGTGTCCTCAGCGCGCTTGTCGGCGGCCTTGGCTTGAATGTTCTGTCCGACGATGATGATCGGCAGGAGCACCAACTGCAGAAAACTGCTGGAGAGCCACACGACGATGAAATACGTACCCTGCTTAACCGCCGACGGCAACGCGAAGAGGGCGATGATCGTAAAGACGTACGCGCACCACATCGTGCCGACCACGAGAGTGATCTTGAGTCCGAATCGGGCGTTGAGCCGAACGAACGGGTTCTGGTGGTTGAGATTACGCAAGTCGGCGGACTTGACGGGTTTGTGCGCCCTCAGTTCATCGGAACGGGGATGACGAACGTATTCGTAGATCTTTGACATGTGCGAAGTCTCACACGTCGACCCAGGAAAACAGTGGAATGATCACGTCGATCGCTCGACACGAACCCCGAACTACTGGGGCTTGACCAGGTCCGGCGACGTCTCCATGCCGTGGCGCCACACCGAGCGAGCGATGATCTTGGTGGTGTCGGCTCGGCTGCGGTACTTAACTGCGATGTCGCGCGATTCCTCGAGCAGACCTTCGCTCAGCTTGGTCGGGTTGAGTCCCAATTCCAGGAAGTGATCGCGGCTGACGTTGAGTTCGTTCTCGGCGGCTTCGCGTCGCGGATTGGGCAGGTTCGCTATTTCGGCGCCGGTGATCTTGGCGATCAATTCCGCCAGGTCACGCACACGGAAGGTCTCGGTGACCTGGTTGAAGACCTTGGGCTTCTCACCGCGCGCGGGCGGATTCTCGAGGGCGATCTGGATGCACCGTACCGTGTCGCGGATGTGGATGAACGCACGGGTCTGGCCGCCCGTGCCGTGCACCGTCAGCGGGTGGCCAATGGCGGCCTGCATCAAGAAACGATTAAGGACGGTGCCGTAATCGCCGTCGTAATCGAAGCGGTTGATGAGCCGCTCGTCGAGTGCGGTCTGGGGAGTCTGGGTACCCCAGACGATGCCCTGATGCAGGTCCGTGACGCGAACCTGGTCGTTGGCGCAGTAGAACGCGAACATCAACTGGTCGAGGGTCTTGGTGAGGTGATACACCGAACCAGGATTCGCCGGGTGCAGGATCTCACGATCGATGTCGCCGTCGGGAGTGGGCACCTTCACCGTGAGGTAGCCCTCCGGGATCGGCGCCGAGCCCGACCAGCCGTAACCGTAGACGCCCATCGTGCCCAGATGCACGAGGGCGATGTCGAGTCCGCTCTCGACGATCGCGCACAGCACGTTGTGCGTGCCGCGCACGTTGTTGTCAATGGTGTAGCGCTTGGCGGTTTCGTTGCGCATCGAATAGGGCGCGGCCCGCTGCTCGCCGAAATGGACGATCGCGTCCGGCTGCGCCTCGACCAGGAGTGCCGCCAGGAGGTCGTACTCGTTGGCGAGATCCAGGCGCACGTAGTCGATCTCGTTGCCCGTGAGTTCCTTCCAGACTCGAATCCGCTCACCGATGGGACGGATAGGAGTCAGTGATTCGACCTCGAGCTCGAGGTCGATCTCGCGACGACTGAGGTTGTCCACAATGGTCACGTCGTGACCAATGTCCGACAGGTGCAGCGACGTGGGCCACCCGCAAAATCCGTCACCACCGAGAACAAGAACCTTCATTACAACTCCAATCGATGCCAGCAAAGGGCTTTGAGAACCGGGGAGGCCACAAATTAGGGCTTCACGACCCCAAAACCCTACCAGTCCCGCCAAAGAGGCTCCGAAGTCGACGACCTCGCCAGTTTGAGAATTCCATGTGAATCAGTGCCGTTTCGAGTGGCGTCAGTCACCGCGCTCGCTAAAGCGCTTGGTAACCGCGGCATTCGGTCGATACGCGTCGACGTGGCTTGTCTGTTGCAAGAAGTGACGTAGGGCCCACCGTTCGCCGTCCACGACTCCCAATGCACCCGCCTGGACCAGCACGTTGCCGATCGCCGCCGCTTCGACCGGACCAGCCACGACTTCGAGACCACAGGCGTCGGCGGTCAATTGACACAGCAACTTGTTGTTGACGCCCCCACCGACGATGTGCACGGCGTCCACGTGGAGCCCCGAGAGTTCTTGCGCCCGATTCACGGCACGACGGTACGCGAGCGCGAGACTGTCCAGGATGCAACGCGTGAACTGCTCGGGCGTCTCGGGCACCGGCTCACCGCTCGCTCGACAGAGCCGGGCGATCCTCGCGGGCATGTCACCGGGCGGGAGGAACGACTCATCGTTGATGTCGATGACGGATCGCAAAACCTCCTCGCGTTCGCTGCGCGCCACGAGTTCACCCACGTCGATCGAACCCGCGCGCAGTTCCCAGGTGCGGATCGACTCTTGCAGCGTCCACAGTCCCATGACGTTGTGCAGGAAGCGGTAGGTCCCTTCAACACCGCGTTCGTTGCTGAAGCCCGCCCGCCGCGCTTCGTCACTCAGAACTGGCGACTCCAGCTCGACTCCGACGAGAGACCACGTACCGCACGAGATATAGGCAAAGTTCGCGTTACTCGCCGGCACCGCGACGACCGCCGACGCGGTGTCGTGACTCGCGACGTTGATGACGTCAATCGGTCGGTCCGCTCCGAGACGGTGCGCGAGGGCCATCGTGACCGGCGCGAGCACGTGACCGGGCGTAACGACTTCGGCAAATATCGAACTCTTCAAGCCCAGGAGTGAGAAAAGTTCGGCGTCCCACTCGCCCTTGGTGGTCATCAATTGCGTGGTCGAGGCGTTGGTGAACTCGGTCGCGGCCTCGCCCGTCAAGAAGTAATTAATAAGGTCGGGCAGCAGCAACGCCAGGTTCGCCTCGTCCAGATGACCCGAAGCGGCGTCCGCCATCAACTGAAACGACGTGTTGAAGGGTTGGTGGGCAATACCGGTGCGCTCGAACATCGCTTCGAGTCCCACGAGAGCCTTCGCGCGCGAAATCGAAGGCTCGGTGCGCAAATCCCGATAGCACGCAGGGTTCGAAAGAAGCGATCCGTCTACTCGCACCAGGCCATAGTCGACCGCCCAAGAGTCCACGCCCACCGAGGAGACTGGGCCCTGACGCAGTGCACTGGTAAGTCCCTCCAAAATCCCTCGGTACAGTCCCAGGATGTCCCAGAAGAGGTTCTCACCCAACTGCACACTTCCGTTGGTGAACCGCCCCGACTCGCTGAGCGTGAAATGCTCCGCACTCACCTCGCCGGTGTAGAGCCGACCGCTGGAGGCGCCCAGGTCAACCGCCACGATGCGTTCGACGCGACCCACGCTGGCACCGATCACACGGTGACGAATTCGACGCCCAGCAACTCAGCCAAGGTGCGAAGATCGCCGATTCGGTGGCCGGTGCCAAGAGCCCAGTGGTGCGCCACCGCGGTGGCGGACCACTCATCGCACCATTCACCCGGATTCCGACCGAAATCCACGCGAGAGGTGGTGTTACCGATCTGCAGCAGCGGCCCCGCCACGACTTCGCCTTCCGAGGCGACGAAGCGGAAACGACCATCTCGCATCTGGGTGATCCCAAAGGCCGTGACCGGACCGTGTGCGACGTCGAACTCGACTGACACACCGTGGCCCCGCTTGCCGTGGAACACCCCGAGCCCGCGAAGCAAAGGGCGCCTCTGGCTGATGGCCAGGTGGGCGGGACCGTCGTGACCCATCTCGACGACGTTGTCACGGAAATTGAGGGCCTGGAGTTCGGTGAAGGACCCTCCCGCTCCGAGACGGTCGAGCACCAACATCGCGAGCGACGTACGTAGTTCGTACTCGCCACAAGCGGGCACGTGTCCGGCGGTCAGGAGCGACGCGCCCAGGATCATTCCCGCGGCGATGCGCTCATGCAACTCACCTTCGAGACCGCGATGATAGTAAGCCAGCGAATCGAGGGAGAAGTCCTTGACGAGGGTCTCGAGTCCGAGTGCGACGCGCACACCCCACTCCAACTCCTCGGGCTCGACCGAACTATCAAGCTCGAAAAACTCACGCACGAGTTGACTGCGCTGTTCGACGTCAGTGTCGGTGACCTGAGCGACGCGCACACGAAGGTCGTCGTATTCGAGCACCTCGACGTGACCGCCCAATTGCGCCGAGACGAGTGTGAGATCCGTGGAGACATCCAACATGCCCGGATAGAGATGGCCCATGAGGCCGTGGCGAGCATTTCGCAGGACTCGACGAACGCCGGCCGCCTGGATCCAGCGTTCGATCCTGGTCCAGGCGCGTTCGTCGGCGAGGTAGCCCGAGACCGAGCGGAACCCGATGCCGCTTCGTTCGAAGGAGTTTGCCACTTCGGGCAGTGGGCAGGCGCCGCAATAGGCGAGCCACTGACCCGTGTCGAAGGTGGCGTGGTCCATCGATTCGGTGGGTTGGAGGTTCAATACCAACACGTCGGCCTTGGTCCGCTGGGCGATGGGTAGCACCATCGAGGCGGTCATGTAGGTGGTGAGGAACATGACGATCAGATCACAGCCCGCGCTGCGCAGTTTCTCGGCGGCCACGTCCGCCTCTTGAGCGTCGGAGATGAAGCCCACGTCGACGATGTCGGCGTTGAAACTCTTGATCCGGTCCGAGACGAAGCGCGCGGACTTTTCAAGTTGGGGCAACAGATCGGGAAACTGTGGCCAATAGGCGCCCAGACCTCCCGCGACCAGGCCCACCACGGGCCGTGACGTTCTCGCCAGGCTCGGCAGTTGCTGCTGGGGGGTCGTGGTGCTCATCGCAAGAACGCCGCCGCGACGCCCGCGTCAACCGCGATATGGAGTCCCGTCGTGTGCACCAACTCGGGCCCGCACAAGACGAAGACGGCGCTCGCGACGTGTTCGGGCAAGACCTCGCGCTTCAGCAAGGTTCGCTGTGCGTAGAACTCGCCCAACTTGTCCTCCTCGACGCCGTAGACCTCGGCGCGCTGCGCGCCCCAACCACCGGCAAAGATACCCGAACCTCGCACGACACCGTCGGGATTGATCCCGTTCACCCGAATACCGTACTGACCGAGTTCGGCGGCGAGCAGTCGCACCTGGTGTGCCTGGTCCGCCTTCGCCGCACCGTAGGCGACGTTGTTGGGCCCGGCGAATACCGCGTTCTTGCTCGCGATGTAGACGATGTCGCCACCCATGGCTTGGGACATCATCACCTTCGCTGCGGCCTGGCTCACCAGAAACGAACCGCGCGCCATCACGGAATGCTGGCGGTCCCAGTCTTCGATCGTTGTGTCTTGGAGGCTCTTGGAGATCGAGAGGCCCGCGTTGTTCACCACGAGATCGACGCCACCGTAGGCGAGCACGCTCTCGTTGATGGCGTGCACGACCTCTTCGGGCGAGGACACGTCCACGCTGACCGCGATGGCCCGGTCGCTGCCGCCGAGTTCCTTGGCTACCAACTCCGCACTTTCGAGATTACGGTCGGCAACGATCACGCACGCGCCTTCGGCGCTCAATCGGCGCGCCGTCGCGGCGCCAATTCCCGAGCCGCCGCCGGTCACGAACGCGATGCGCGTCGCCAGGGCCTTGGGCGGCGCCATCCGGCGAAGCTTCTGCTCTTCGAGTTCCCAGTACTCGATGCGGAACTTCTCCTCCTCGGAGATGGGGGCGTAGGTTGAGACCGACTCGGCGCCGAACATGACGTTGATGGCGTTGATGTAGAACTCGCTCGCGACGCGCGCGGTCTGCTTGTCGCGACCAAAGGTGAACATCCCCACCCCCGGAACGAGGACGACCGCCGGATCCGCCCCGCGCATCGGTGGCGAGTCGGGCGTCGCGTAACGCTCGTAGTAAGCCTGGTAGTCACGTCGATACTCTTGATGCAACTCGCGAATACGAGTTTCGAGGGTCTCGAGCGCAGCGTCACCAGGCAGGTCCACCACCATTGGTCGGACCTTCGTGCGTAGGAAATGATCGGGACAGGACGTACCCAGAGCGGCTAACTCCGCGAGGCGCTCACGACTCGTGAAATCGAGCACAACCTCGGCGTCGCTGTAGTGACCGACCTGGCGGGTGTCGGTGCTCGCGAGACCACGCAGGAGTGGGAAGAGTTCCGCCGCTCGAGCGCGCCGCGCTGCGCTCTCGAGCGGCTTATTGGCATCGACCACCTTGCCGAAGGGGTCGGGGCGTCCGTTCTTCTTCAAGAAAGCCTCGGCGGTGCGGATGATGTGCAGCGAACGGCTCTCACACTCATCACTCGAGTCGCCCCAGGCGGTGATGCCGTGTCCACCGAGGATGCAACCAATCGCCTGAGGGTTCGCCTCTTGAATGGCGGCGATGTCGAGTCCCAACTGGAAACCGGGACGACGCCACGGCACCCACACCACCGTGTCACCAAAGCACTGGGCCGTCAACTGCTCGCCCTGGGCGGCGGTCGCGAGCGCGATACCGGCGTCCGGATGCAGGTGATCCACGTTGGTGCACGTGAGCAGACCGTGCATGGCGGTATCGATCGATGGTGCGGCCCCGCCTCGTCCGTGCATACAGAAGTCGAAGGCCGCGACCATCTCGTCCTCGCGCTCGGGACCGGGGTAGACCCCCACCAGGGCCCGCAACCGGTCGATGCGCAGCATCGCCAGTCCAGCCTCTTGCAACGTGCCGAGGTCGCCGCCCGAACCCTTGACCCACATGACCTCGGTGTCGCCACCGGTCACGGGGTCGGCAATGAAGGCCTTGGTCGAGGTGTTGCCACCGGCGTAGTTCGTGTTGCGCGGGTCAGAACCGAGTCGGTGCGAGCGTTCGAGAAGTTCGATGACTTCGCGTGGAGGATCGTTGGAGGTCAAGGGAATCACGCGCCCCAGCCCGCCGCCGTGCCCGTGGCGCGCTCGGCGATAATCTTCTCGGCGTAACCTGAACGACGGTAAGCACCCAGTGGATCGGGATCCAGGCCCATGTCCTCACGAAGTTCGCCCAGCAGCGGACGCACGTCGGTGTTGAACGCGTCGACGAGAATGCCGTTGGCCTCGAGGACGTCGCCGTCCATCTGGGCCTTCGCGAGCGCCGAACGGTCGACGAAGAGCGCCTTTGCGGTCGCCTCTTGGACGTTCATGACCGAACGAATCTCGGCGGGCACCTTCGCTTCGAGATTGTGGCACTGATCGAGCATGAAGGCCACGCTCGAACCAGTGCGGTGCGCGCCCACTGCGACGATCTCACTCATAATGCGAAACAGTTGGTAGGGATCTGCTGACCCGACCATAAGGTCGTCGTCGGCGTAGAAACGGCTGTTGAAGTGGAAACCACCCAGACGCTTCACCCGCAGCAGGTTCGCCACGATGAATTCGATGTTGGTGCCCGGCGCGTGGTGTCCGGTGTCCACCAGTACCTGAGCGCGCTCACCCAAGGCGAGGCAGTGCAGCAGGGACGTGCCCCAGTCGGGCACGTCCATTGTGTAGAAACTGGGTTCGAAAAACTTGTACTCGAGGAGCATGCGCATGTTCGACGGCATGGCCTTGTAGGTCTCGGCGAGGGCCTCGGCCAAGCGCTCCTGACGGGCTTGGATGTCATCTTGACCGGGGTAGTTGGTGCCATCAGAGAACCAGAGCGAGAGGATCGTCGAACCGGTCTGGACACCGATCTCCACGCACTCGAGCAGGTGGTCGGTGGCCTTGCGTCTAATCGCCGGGTCCGAGTTGCAGACGCTCCCGAGGCGGTAGTCGTCCTCTTGGAAGACGTTGGGATTAATCGCGCCAATTGAGACACCCAGGCTCTGGGCGTAGCTCTGGAGGGCGGCGTAGTCATCGACGCGGTCCCAGGGTATGTGAATCGCGACTGAGGGCGCGACGCCCGTGAATCGGTGCACTTGGGCGGCGTCTTCGAGCTTCTCCTGAGGAGTGCGTGCGACGCCCTTCTGTGCGAAAACCTTGAATCTGGTGCCTGAGTTTCCATACGCCCACGACGGGGTCTCAATCATCAGTTGGCGGAGTTCCGCCTTCACTTCGGCTGGACTGCTCATGACTTCATTCCTCCTCAGGCTGCGTACTTCTCGTAGCGTCGGCTACTAAACGTGAAAAATCTCTCTAATCGGTGAAATACTCGCATCGGGCGCGGCACCGCCAAGGTCGACGAAGAAGTCCCCCATCTCGCGCTGCCAACGTTCGTTTACTTCAGTTACTGCCATTCTCGCTTGAGCGGCTTCGAAATCATCGGTCTCGAGGTAGCCGATCAGCGTGCCGTCGTCCTGGAGAAAGAGTGAGTAGTTGTTCCAACCCGTATCGTGCAACGCCTGGCGCATCTCGGGCCACACGTGTGCGTGGCGCTCGACGTACTCATCAATCCGATCTGGTCGGACTTTGAGCTGAAAGCAAACTCTTTGCACGGCTTGTCCTTCTGACAAAACTAGTTACAGCGTTACGGGGCGCCCCGTAGTGGCGACGCCCCGTAACTGTTTCGGTTAGGAAATCCGACTTCTTAGAAGTTGAAGTTCTTCACGTTCGCTGCGGTGAACACAAACGGTGCGCCTAGTGTGACAAAGTTCGAGGGGTCACCCGAGCCAGCAATGGCCTTTGTGACGGTCCAAGACTTCGCCTCAACCAACTTCGTTCCCTTGGCGGGAATCGTGAAGGTTGCACCAACCTTGTTCTGGACAACACCCGAGTGAATCTCCATCGCGGCCCAACCAGCCAACGAACCAAGGTCGAAGGGGTTCCACAATTCGAACGCCTTGACGTTGTCGTTACCGGTGTAGGTGCCCATCTGCGAAGGCAGTCCAAGACCGGTCAGGATGAGGTTCGAGTACTGGGATTCGTGCGTCGAGAGGTACTGAGCAGCCGTCGAAATACCCACGGTGGTCGGCGAGATGATGCCAGCCAGGTTCGGGTATTGGGTCAGCAGGCCCTGAAGAACCGTCAAGGACACCGTCGGGTCGTCGTTGCCGTAGACCGTGGCAACCAAGCTGATGTTGGGAAACTTGGTCAGCTCTTGCTTCATGTAACCGATCCAGGCGTTCTGGTTCGTTGCCGTCGCGGCAGCGGACAGAATCGCGATTTGACCAGTGTCATTAATCTCGCCGGCCAGCAGGTCGACTTCGGAAGCACCAATCTCCTGGGTGTTGGCCTGGTTAATGAACAGGTTGCCCGCGCAGTAGTTGTCCGAGTCAAATCCAATGATGGTGATCTTTGCCCGACGAGCCTTCTCCAGCTCTGGGCAAAGAGCCTTGGGGTCGTTCGCCGCAATGACGATAGCGCTCGCCTTCGCGGCAATCGCAGCCTGAATAGCGGGCTCTTGAGCAGCAGCGGTGTCAGTGGTTCCACTGTCCACTACGCCTCGCCAGCCTTCAGTCTTCAACGCAGCCTTCACGCCATTGTCCGCAATCACTTCGTACGGGTTGGTCGTGTCCTTAGGAATGATGTAGACCAATCCCTTTGAAGCAATGGTCTTGGCTGCCACTGCTCCGGCTGGAATGGCGCAGACACCCGCGAACATTCCAACAATCGAAACGGCAATCAAGGCTTTCTTCGAAGCGCGATGCTTCAATGATTCCAACTTCATGTTCCCCCTCATATGAAAATCGTTAGTTGTAGTGAACTGCGTAGCACTTCGAATGCGTCGTACGACGAGACCGAATGCCACGGCAAAAGTATCACATTATGTGAGGGATAACTACTCAAAATGTTATTCGATGAGTGATCTAAAAAGCCTGATGAAAAGGCAGAAAATCTAGACCGTGCTCTCGGGGACGCCCGCAGATGTGTACGAGCCCGGTCCAAATCGTTTCCGAAGTGCGCGGTAGCCGCGGGCGGAATTCGGCAGTACCACGCTCGCGAGGAGCAGTATTCCAAAGACGATGCTCTGCTCTTGGGACGACACGTTCTTGATCGAAAGGATCTGGTCGAATATCCCCACGGCGATGACCGACAGCACCACCCCGAGTAGTGAGCCACGTCCGCCGAAGATGGAAATGCCGCCGAAGAGGACGATCGCCACCACGTTCAACTCCAGGCCGGTCCCCGCGTCGTAACGGGCCGTGTTCGTCTCGTAGGTGTACAGCAATCCGACGAACGCGCACACAATGCCCGAGATGAGATAGAGGTTGAATTTGATCCGTTTCACGCGAATCCCCGAGAAGAACGCGGCCTCTTCTTGAAGACCAATAGCGAATATCGATCGCCCCGTTGACGTGAAATGCAAGACCACGCCATAGATCAGCGCGAGCACGACAAAGATCCCAAAGGCCCAGGCGAAGGGCGTCCCCGGAATCGTGTTGGTACCCACGTCGGTCCAGGGCCCTCCAAAGCCCGTGACCTCATTCGTCCCCAAAATGACCTCAGCGAGGCCCCGAAACATCGTCAAGGTGCCGATCGTCACCGCGATGGACGGAAGTCCCACTCGAGTGACGAGAAATCCGTTGAGAGCACCGCCCACCGCGCCCACGCCCAGCGTGAGGATCATTGCGAGAAAGACCTCGACGTGGTGCTCAAAGAGGTAGCCGAAGCTCGCGCACGAGAGCCCCAACATCGCAGCCACCGAGAGGTCGATCTCCCCGGTCGTGATGATCAACATCTCGGGCAGTGCCATGATCGCAATCAAACCGAAGTTGATGCCCGCGAAGAAGATCGTGTTCTGCGAGAAGAAGTCCGGCGCGGTGAACCCACCGTAGAAGAGGTCAAAAATGAAGAACAGGACGAGCGCGCTCTCCCACCTCACCAGTGAATGAGCGCCAAACGCCAGGCTGTGCCTGTCGAGCGGTGCTGGCACCTCCTCGTTTGACTCCAAAGGACTGCTAATTGCCACGAGCGGCACTGCCTTTCAATCGAAGGGCGAGCGTAGCCCGGTTACTCAACAATCGGTCAAAGCTGACGGTGACGAGGATCAAGGCACCCGCGAGCGCCGAGTCCCAGAACGGCGAGACGTTGATCACCACGAGTGATTGGTTGATGATCTGCAGAAGGATTGCGCCGAGCGCCGCGCCGATGACCGTGCCGCTGCCGCCAAAGATCGCCACGCCGCCAATGACGCACGACGCGACGACCAACAGCTCGTAACCCGAGCCCGCCGTCGCATTGACCGTCGCGAACTCGGACAAGAACAAGACGCCCCCGAGCCCCGCGAGCGAGCCACTCACCACGAACGCGGTAAAGACGCGCCGCGCCACGGGCACGCCGGCCAGTTGAGCGGCACCAGGATTGGATCCAATGGCGTACAGTTCGCGCATTGAACGAAAGGATCGCATCGAGAATCCCACCCCCAGGGCGACCAACGCGGGAATGATGAAGATCCACGGGATCCCCGCAAAGGTCTCGAAGCCGATTTTTTGAAACGAGAGCGGAATCGCAGTGGGCTCGATCTGAATACCGAGTCCAATGATGTTGAGTATGCCTCGGATGATGTAGAGAGCGGCCAGCGACACCACCAGACTCGGCACCTTCGTCACGGTGACGATAAGACCGATGGCCGCGCCACAGAACGCGCCCACACCAATACCGATGAGAAATGCGATGACAATTGAAGCGTGCGCGTTGTGCGTGAAATAGTCACCGACCAGGAACGCTGAAATCCCCAGCGTCGAACCTACCGAAAGATCGACATTCCTCGTCACGATCACCATGGTCTCGCCCACCGCGAGCAGCGTGAAGAGCGAAGCGTTCGTCATGACCTGCTGAATACTCGTCAGGTGCGCGAAACCTGGGCTCTTGATCGTCGTGATGGCGAAGATAACGAGAATCACCGCGACAATCGCGAGCTCGCGAGCTCGCGAAAGAGTCTCGGCGACCCGGTGCGTCTTGACGGGTTCGGAGGTGATCACTTCTTCAGTCACGGACATCTTGATCTATACCTGACCAGTCGCGGCCATCATGACCAACTCTTGGGTCGCGTCGGAGCGATTTATCGTCGCGGCCAGGCGCCCTTCTCGCATGACGAGCACGCGGTCCGCCATTCCAAGAATCTCTGGAAGTTCTGACGAGATCATGAGCACGGCGACACCGCTCTGGGCCAGGTCGTCGATGATTCGGTGCACTTCAGACTTCGTGCCTACGTCGATTCCGCGGGTTGGCTCATCGACGATGATCAACTTGGGTTCGCCGGCCAGCCACTTGGCCAGCACCACTTTTTGTTGATTCCCTCCCGACAGCGTGTTGGCCTCATCGCTCAATTTTCCGTACTTGAGGCGTAGTTTCAGAGCCCAGTCGGCCGCCAAAGCGTGCTCAGAGCTTCGAAAGAGGAGCAGTCCGTGGCTCAGTCGACCAAGCGACGCCAGCGCCACGTTGTGGTCGATACCGAAGTCCATGACGAGCCCCTGTTGGCGACGGTCCTCGGGTACGAAGCCGATACCGGCGTGCATGGCGCGAAGAGGCGAACTCCCCTTCAGTTTCTTGCCGTTGACGGTCACGCTGCCCGCGTCGTACCGGTCAATGCCAAAAATCGCTCGAGCGATTTCGGTACGACCCGAACCCACGAGTCCCGAAAGAGCCACGATCTCGCCGGCGTTCACATTGAACGAGATGTCGTAGAAAGTACCTTCACGCGTCAGCCGTTCGACGCGCAGCACTTCGGCGCCCGCCTCGATGACGGTCTTTGGGAACAACGTGCTCAAGTCTCGACCCACCATTGAGCGAACAATCTCGTCGATCTTTATGTCGCCAATGAGGTCAGTACGCACAAAGGAACCGTCGCGCATGATCGTGACTCGCTGACAGATCTCGTACACCTCTTCGAGGCGGTGCGAAATAAACAGAATCGCCACTCCGCGCTGTCGCAAGTTCGCCACGACCGTGAAGAGTCTCCTCACTTCCTCGGGGCTCAGTGCGGCGGTGGGCTCGTCCATCACCACGACGCGCGCGTCCTTCGAGAGTGCCTTGGCGATCTCGACCATCTGTTGGTCCGCCACCGAAAGACCCTTGGCCTTTCGATTGGGGTCAATGTCCACACCCAATTGTTCGAAGATCGCGCGGCTCTGCTTGCGCATCTCACGACGATTGATGCGGCGCCCGAAGGCAAGAGGTTGGCGTCCGAGGTAAATGTTCTCAGCGACGTTCAGGTCATCGAAGAGTGTGGGTTCTTGGTAGATGACGGCGATTCCCGCCTCTTGGCTGTCGTGGGGACCGTGGAAGTGACGAACCTGACCGTCATAGACGTAAGTGCCACGGTCGGCTGGGTAGACACCCGCGATGATCTTCACCAAGGTGGACTTTCCGGCACCGTTCTCACCGAGCAGTGCGTGCGCCTCACCGGCGAACAACTCGATGGAACCATTGGCGAGCGCGACCACGGCACCGAAGTACTTGGCGACACCCTCCATCACGAGGATCGGTTCAACGCTCGATTCGCTCATTTCAGACTGCGGTCGCGCAAATCGGGCTGATCACCGAAGGGCTGGCCCACGCGGATACAAACGGCACAGCACTCCCCCTAAGGTCACTTCTCTCGGACAAACGTGTTGAGAAGTTAAGCAGACGACGCTTCGGGTGTCAAGAATTTCGAACAAAAGAATAACATCACGTGTCTAGTAACATCACATTCTGAGCGATCATTTGGCCAGTGCTACGTTTTGAACGGACCGTGCCTCCCTAAGATTCCCTCAAACCGTGAAGGACCACTGTGCGTATCTCCCTCTTCGTGACGTGCATGAACAACATTCTGTACCCCGAGACGGGACAAGCCGTCGTCACGGTTCTCGAACGATTGGGACACGAGGTGGATTACATCCAGTCCCAGACGTGTTGTGGACAGATGCACCTCAACGCTGGTTACCGCACCGAGGGATTGGACCTCGCTCGCGACGTGATGGCCTCCTTCGAGCGCGCGGACATCATCGTTGTACCTTCAGGGTCCTGCACCAGCACCATGCGCCACCTCTGGCGCGACGTCGCCCAAGATGAGAACGACGACCAGTTGGTGGCCGACGCCGCAGAGTTTGCCCCAAAGGTCTTTGAATTCACCGAACTTCTGGTCGACGTTCTGGGTGTCACGGACGTCGGGGCCACCTTCGAACGACGAGTCACCTACCATCCGACGTGCCATTCACTGAGGTCCTTGCGCGTGGGAGACCGGCCGTTGCAGTTGCTTCGCGAAGTACGGGGTATTGAATTGGTCGAGTTGCCCGAGAACGACTCCTGTTGTGGCTTCGGTGGCCTCTTCGCCGTCAAGAATCCCGATACGTCGGCTGCCATGGGACTCGACAAGATCGCCAATGTCCTAGCCAGCGGCGCCGAGGTCTTATGCGCTTCGGATAACTCCTGTCTGACTCACCTGGCCGCCCTCGCCAAGAAGTCGGGTTCGCTAGTACCCACGTTGAACGCGAACGCGACGCCGTCGAACACTTCTTTCGAAGTGAAGCACATAGCCGAGATCCTTGCTTCAACGAAGAATGGCGCGTAATGTCGAGGACCTTCGCCGGCTCACCGGACTTTCCAGTCGGGGCCAAGGTCTCCCTGGCCGATCCCCAATTGCGCAGCAACCTCTCGAGAGCCACGCGCACCATCCGTGACAAGCGAAACCTTCGAGTCTCAGAACTCGACACCTGGGAGGAGCTACGCCTCGCGGGCGAAGCGATCAAGCGCGAAGCGCTCGCGAACCTCCACGACCTGTTGGTGACCTTTGAGAAGAACGTCACTGAAGCCGGCGGTCACGTGCATTGGGCGATCGACGCCGCGCACGCACAGCGAATCGTCGTCGAACTGGTCAAGGCGACCGGCGCTCAGGACGTCGTCAAGGTCAAGACCATGACTAGCGCCGAGATCGACCTCAACTCAGCGCTAGAGATCGAAGGAATCACCGCCTACGAGACCGATCTGGCTGAACTCATCGTCCAGTTAGGTGACGACTTGCCAAGCCACATCGTGGTGCCCGCCATCCACAGGAACCGCGACGAGGTCCGCGCCATCTTCCTTGAGCACATGAGCGAATGGGGCCTCAAAGCCCCCGACGACCTGACGAACGTGCCCTCGGACCTCGCCAAAGCGGCCCGGCTGCATCTACGCGAGCGTTTTCTCGCCTCGCGGGTGGGCGTCTCCGGCGCCAATTTCCTCGTCGCCGAAACGGGATCGGTCGCCATCGTTGAGTCCGAGGGCAATGGTCGCATGTGCCTGACGCTGCCGCAGACGTTGATCAGCGTGGCGGGCATCGACAAGGTCATACCGCGATTCGAGGACCTCGACGTCTTCTTTCAGGTGCTACCTCGTTCGGCGACCGGTGAGCGGATGAATCCGTACAACTCGATCTGGACGGGCGTCACGAAGGACGACGGCCCCCAGGATTTCCACGTCGTGCTCATTGACAACGGACGCTCGAACGCACTCAGTGATCGCGTGGGTCGCGAAGCGCTGCGTTGCATTCGCTGCGCGGCCTGTTTGAACGTCTGTCCGGTGTACGAGCGAGTCGGTGGACATGCCTACGGCTCGGTGTACCCCGGACCTATTGGCGCGATCCTCACGCCCCAGTTGAACCATGTCACGAGTGATCACGTCGCCGAGTCACTCCCGTACGCGTCGACACTTTGTGGCGCGTGCTTCGACGCCTGTCCGGTACGCATCGACATACCGAAGCTTCTCGTGCACCTGCGCGGCGAGGTCGTCAACGCCCACCGCAGCACGCTTCCCACGACGCAGGAACAAGTGGGCATGCGTCTGGCGTCATGGATCTTTGGAAACTCCTCGCGCCTACGCGCCGTGGCTAGTCTCGGCGCAAAGTCCAAGGGTCTCTTGGGCGACCGAAACCTGGCTTTGCCCGGATGGCTTTCGGGATGGAGCCGCTTTCGAGGCGTGCCCGTACCAAAGAGTGATTCCTTCGCGACGTGGTGGCGACGAGAGCGAGGGGACGACAGTTCTTCACCCTCGTCACCACTTCACAAGCGCAGCCTGCACCGGTCCGAACATCGCAGGAGTGAACCCCACGCGGCGGGGATTCGCGCGAAGGCTCCCGCCTCGCACGTCGACCAGGTCACCGCCCGCGAGGCGATCCTCTCGTCGGTGAGGTTCGCAAACCGCGCCGAGGCCACAGCGAACCCCGTCTCTCGCTCCTATCGCCGCCCGGCCCGTGCCGAATTGGCTACGCCGGTCGATCTGTTCGCCGAGCGGGTAAGCGATTACCAGGCAACCGTCGCCTTCACGACGAACGCACGGCTTCCGGACGCGATTAACGCCGCGCTCGTTTCTCGTGGGTCTCGATCACTCGTCTTTCCCGAAGGAGCGCCACGCGACTGGCTGACCCACTTCGAAGGTACCACGGTCATCGACAAAGGCCAACTCGAATTAGCGATCATCAACCAAGCCGACGCCGTCGTCACGGGTTGCACCGCGGGCATCGCCGAGACCGGCACGGTCGTACTCAACAGCGAGCCGGATCAAGGGCGACGAATCATCACGCTGATTCCCGACCACCACGTCGTGATCATCCGCGAGGATCAGATCGTCTCCGACGTTCCTGACGTCATCGAACACCTCAACCCCGCGCGTCCCCAGACGTGGATCAGTGGGCCATCGGCCACGAGTGACATCGAACTCAGTCGTGTCGAGGGAGTGCACGGACCTCGCCAACTCGACGTCATCATCGTTCGCGGTTGATCACCGCGACGGCACCGGTCGTCTTAGGAGGCGGCGATGTGCGCGACGGGCTCGACGTGAAGAATTTCCACACCCAATTCGCGCGCGGCGGCAATGGTGCGATCATGTGGCGAAGCGTTGGTCACCAGAAGGTCAATGTCACCTAGGTGCGTCACGTTGACGAACGCGACCTGACCCATCTTGGAGGCGTCGGCCAAGACCACGACACGTCGACTCGCACGAATCGCCGCGAGCTTGATTTGCGTGTCCTCCATGTTGTATTCAGTCAGACCCTTCTCCTCGCTCACGCCGGCGGCGCCGATGAAGACCGAGTCGCAGTTCAGGTCGTCAAAGGAGGCTTCCGCACGTGAACCCACGAGACTCATCTCGCCGTGGCGCAACTTGCCACCGGTCACCAGTGTGCGAATCTCTGGTTTCGTGTCAAGTTCGGTCGCAATCAACAACGAACTGGTGATAATGGTGAGCGCGATGCCCGGGTTGATGGCGCGCGCCATCTGAAGTGTCGTCGTGCCACCATCGATGATCGTCGTCTCGCCGGGCGACAGCAACTCTGCCGCCGCTTCACCGATTCGTTGCTTGGCGAGAGCCTCGTGAGCCGATCGCTGGAGAATCGGCGGCTGGTAGGACCGACTCTGGGTGGAGATCGCCCCGCCACGAACGCGCCGGGCCAGGCCCTCCATCTCCAATAACTCCAAGTCCCGCCTGATCGTCATCTCAGAAGTGCCAAAAGTTTGTGCCAATTCGGCAATGGAGGCTTCGCCAGAATTTAGTAGACGATTAGCGATTGTGGCGCGCCGTAGCTTGGAACTCACGCCGCAAGACTAAGGCCGAAGTTCACAAAAGTCAATAAATTCTTCACATTATTTGGGTCAAAAATGTGAAGAAGTAGGCGTCACCCCGACTGAAGTCCAAGTCGGTGCATTGGCATGACGTTAACAAGACGACTCGGCATCGCCTTTTGGGACCAGTCTCGTCTCGCTACTACTTTCGTGGTGCGGCTGGAGGGATTCGAACCCCCGACCCTCGGTTCCGTAGACCGATGCTCTAATCCGCTGAGCTACAGCCGCATTGTTTCTGGAGAAACATACTAGTCGACTCCCACTTACGTGCGACTGGTCACCTCACTACCATTCACTCATGACGCGAAGTTTCCATGATGAACTCACAGGGCTCCTTGACGAGGCCAATGATTCCATGGTGGCTATTCGCCATGACCTGCACGCCCATCCCGAACTCGCCTTCGAAGAGCACCGCACCACGAAGGTCGTTCGCGACCGACTCAACGCTCTGGGATGGGAACTCACACGATGCCCGACCGACACCGGCGCGGTCGCGGTTCTCAAGGGTGGTCTCGCGGGCAAGCGCGTGATGGTTCGCGCGGACATCGACGCTCTTCCCGTCCTCGAAGAGCGTGCTCTGTCCTACGCTTCGGTGAATGAAGGCGTGATGCACGCATGTGGCCACGACGTGCACACCGCGGCGCTGCTCGGGGTCGCCGAAGTTCTGAGCAAACGTCAAACCGATCTGGCCGGCGAGTACACACTTCTTTTCCAGCCCGCTGAAGAGGGTGGGGGTGGGGCTCGCGCCATGATCGAGGGCGGTGTCCTTGACGAGCACCCCGTCGACTTCGTGATCGGGGCGCACGTCACGTCCCTTGCGCCGGTCGGGCTTGTCGGAACCCGCCCAGGCATACTCATGAGCGACGCGAGGGCCCTCGTCGTCGACATACTCGGCAAGGGAGGGCACGGTGCGATGGCGAGCGCCGACGGCAACGTCGTGCTGGCGGTCAGTGAGCTTGCACCACGTCTGGGCGAAATCGTGACGGGGCTCAACTACGAAGGGACGAACTGCGCTTGCTCCGCGGGGGTCATCCACGCCGGCTCCGCCAACAACGTGGTTCCTCGCAACGCCCAACTGAAGGGAACACTGCGCACGTTCACCCCGGAACAGCGCACCGAGGCGCTCGAACGACTCGCCAGAGTCCTCGAGGAAATTGAAGCGAAATTCTCGGTCAGGTGCACCCTCGAGCTTGGCGAAGCCACACCAGCGGTGAACAACAACCCCGCGGTCGCCCAAAGGGTCCTCGAAAGCGCGTCACGCCAGGTCGGCGCAGCGAACGTGCTCAGTTTTCCTCCCGCCTCGCCGAGCGACGACGTGTCGGAATTCTTGAATCGCATTCCTGGCTGTTACATGTTCGTGGGCGGCGCCATGGCCGACGGTTCGAGCGGGATGCACCACAGCCCGGACTTCAGCATCGACGACGCGTCGTGCCGCGTGATCGCGGGCGTCCTGGCCGAGTGCGCGGTCGACTTGGCTCAGGGATAGAAGAGTCGCGCCGCGCCGCGCAGTGACGCCTGGTTTCCGTTGATCACGATGCGAAAAGGCAGGTCCGGAAACGGGTCGGGCTCGATCCGCCGAGCATTGCCGCCGGCGAGATGCACGATTCCCGCAGCGAACTCGCTACCAAATTTCTCGATGGCGTCGTGCACGTAGGTGAACCATACGAGCTCGTCTGTCGCTCGCGATCTCTCACCGAGTAGTTGATCGAAGGTGAATCCGTCACGAAAGACCTCCCTCCCTACGTCACGGACTCGGCGCATAGTCCCTTCGACACAGAGCGCCAAGCCCAGGCCCGTCCCGAGGGTCAACACGACCTCGACGCCCGTACCAAGAACGCAACCGAGGGCGGCGAGCTTGGCGTCGTTCACGACGCGAACGTCACGGCGTGACTTCTTGCACAACGCGTCTTGGAGTGGGAAGTCGATCCAATTCGCCTCAAGAACCGGGTCGACGTCCGTGGTGACACCTCCTGGACGAGATAGGTTGCCGGGGCGCACCACCCGTCCATCGTTGAACTCACCGGGAAACCCCACACCAACCTTCTTCAGACCACTGTGAGCGATCCGATCGCTGAGTAGCTCCACGAGTCGTTCAGGTGAACAAGGGTACGGGGTGGGTTTGCGCCGAACGGATTCGAGAAGTTCACCGTGTGAATCGACGCGACAGAACTTGATGTTGGTCGCTCCGATGTCGATTGCGAGAATCTCCTCCAACGCGGGCACCGACGGCGATGTCATTGTGAAATGCTACTTAGTCACCCATCCCACGGCGGCGCAAGCGACGTTGACGCCACCAAGGTCGAAGTCTGACTACGAAGACGGGTCTGGCGCCGGCGACCACCTGCGCGGTGCCTCGCACCCGTTGTCGAATGGCCAGCACGGGTCGCTCCGCGACGGGTTCCATCAACTCCGGTAGGTACTTGGTGACGGTCGAATCAGCCAGACCAGCAAGGACCATGCGGGTGGCGTGGTTGTTCACGATGGTCGCCGCCCGAGGTCCCCACCGCGCATTCAGTTGCGAAAAGTCCTGGACGACGGTGACCAGAGTCACGTCGAGTCCACTGACGGTCGCCGCCATCTGGTCGAGCTCGTCGAGCGAACCAACCGTCGCCGCCTCGTCGAGCACCATGAGCAACGGAGTCTGGGTACCTTCATCGACCAGACGCTGCTGCTCTTCGAGAATCATGCGCAAGGCGCCACGAAACAGTGCGTCGTAGTGCGTCTGTTCGCCCCGAGGACTGCAGAGATAGAGGGTGTTCGACCCACGCAGAACGCCGCGCACTGAGGCGAGCGGCTGGCGAAATCGCCACGGCAACATCATCGTCTCCGCCGTTATCAAGACACCGTCCACGGTGCGCGAGTCATGCTCGAGGAACAGACGTACGACTTCACTCGCCTCGCTGTGCGATCGCTCATGAAGCCATCGATCGAACGTCCGTCTTTCGATGGTTAGCGCGACGTCGAAGATATCCGACGAGTTCTCCAGGGCGAGGACCATTAAAGCGGCGACGATCTTGGTCGCGAGCGAGTTCCAGAAATCCGTCTCATTTCTCGAGGACCCGGTGGTCATGTCGCGCGCCACCCGCAGCGCGTGACGAAATGTCCGCACGCCTTCGAGAGGGTTCCAGGTGAGGCCATCTTCCTTTCCCGGCTGAAGGAGTTCTACGGTGCCTAGCGACGACCGCCACTGGCTGGTCGATGACACCACGTCGCTCTTCACGCTCGTCACGACGACAGCGCCCGACCAGGAGAGGATCGCCGGCACCACCAGCGAGGACGTCTTGCCGGACTGCGTCGGCCCCACGATCAAGAGCGAACTGCGCGAATCGAGTCGAACCGTTGGTCCGTAAGGCAACGAGTACCAAATGCGCCGCCCGAGTGGGGGACGGTCGTTCACCTCGTGCCCCTCATTGCGGCGTCGGTATCGATGAACGTGACGTCGCGACGATCGGGAGTCACCCGCACGATCGATCGATGTGCTCCGTAGCGAACGAGCGCGGCCCCTTTGGGCAACGCCACGAGATACTGCGCCTCGCGAGGCGAGAGTCCGAGAGCGAGCGTCATCTCCCTGGCTTCGTCAGCGGGTTGACGAAACAACCACGCCGTCTCACATTCGCGCAAAAGTCCCTGCGCCCTTTCGCGCTCGGCACTTCCTTCGTTACCGACCGCCGCGACGTCACTCCACCGGTGCAAGACCAGGATGTGGCTCAGTCCCCGCGACCGTGCGAGCTTCCACGAGCCTTGCAACCACCGCAGGGCCTGCGAGTCCGACAGCAGCGCCCAGGCCTCGTCGAGTACCAGGTACCCGAGGGCGCCACCATGGGCGATCATCTGCTGAGCGGCCCCTACCGCACTGAGCGCCGCGACAGACAGCGATTCAGACGACCACTGTGCCGAGAGGTCGAGTACCACCAAGTCACCCTCGAAGACCAGCGGATCGCCCTCGCCGTCGAAGAGACCCGCGAGGTCACCGTGAACGAATCGGTAGAGCGTCAGCGCCACGTCACGTTGCGCGGTGACCTCTGAGCCAATAGCGTTCTGAAACTCGTGGTAAAGGGCCCGAACCAGGCGCAAGGGGCGGGGCGAAGGAAGACGGACGAATGCCTCGTCAATCTCGTAGTGCTGTTGGGCGCTGAGCGGCGTCCCTTGTGCCGTCGCGATCAGGACTCGAATGAAGTCGCGACATTCTCGCTCCTCCACCGCAAATGGGTCGCACCAGCCGTCCTTGCCCAGGGCGACGACACGCACCCCGTAGCTTCGAGCAAGGGCGCCGTACTCGCCCTTCGGGTCGATCACGACGACGCGGCGTCGCCTGGCCAGTGCGCGATCGATCAACATCTTGACCGCAGTACTCTTTCCCGCCCCAATGGAGCCCGCCACAATCATGTTCGGGTTCGACACCAGTCCTGCCTCGTAGCCATCGAACGGGTCAAAGACGAAGTCAAAACCTCGCTGCGATCGACCTAGCGGTCGCCCGGCCAGTCCGGTGCCCGCGTCATGGGCGGGTAGTCGCAGCGCCGCCAGGTCTTGGGAGGTGACCCAATGGGTCCAGGGGCGCTTCACCAGCCCGGACCACCGGGCAATTGAAAGCAGTACCACGAAAGTTGTCGCCCCGTACCACGCTCAACCCGCAAGCCCGACCCCTCGGCACTGCGCAACAACTCGCTCACTCGAACACGCAACTCTGCGATTGACGGGGCGCGCACGGTGATGAAGACACCGAGGCGCATCAACGCTTCGCCGCGCGCGACGAGTTCTTCTCGCTGGGCGAGTCGGCGCAGCGATTGTTGGGATCTTGCGCTTCGCCTAAATCCCGCGGCCGACGACGCCGCGCTGTCGCTACCCATTCGGTGCACGGCTCGCGAAGCGACTCGTTGGGCCTTCTCGCTCGCCAGCACATCAAGATGAAGAGAGATCCCAGGGTGGCAAGGGCTTTGCTGGACCTTCTCGAGTAGCGCTCTCGCATCGGTGGCGCAATTGAAGTCGCGCACTCGGAACGTGCGGATCACTTCGCCGTGCGTACGCACGTAACTCCACCGCTCCAGTAGACCCGCGCTGTCCGTGCCGGATCTCAAATCGAGGAAGTGTCGCAGCAGCTGTGAATCCTCGCGCCAGCCTTCGGGGGCCGCCACGTTCGTTCGTAGCGTCAGTAACGTCTGCGCCGAAGCCGCGCTGGACCGTACGTGAATCGAGACGTGATCAGTCTCGCCGCCCGTAGCGAGACTCTTCATCAACGCCACCAACCTCGCCGAGAGCTCGAGAGCGGTACCGGACAGATCGAGTCGGCCTCGGTGCACGAGTTCGAAGCCAGTGACGGTCGTGGCGCCGCGCGCCCGAATCGCCAACGTCTGTCCCCGTGACTCGGCCTGCACGATCATCCAACTGCTGCGGAGCGCAAACAGTGTGGTGACGCACAGGAGTTCCGCTATGGTCAGTCCATCGATCGTTGGCAGCGCCGCCACCAACACGCACAGTCCGAGCGCGAGTTCAGCGGACTGCGCGTGCGACGCAATGATCCAATCGCCCGTGATACCCACGCCGAGGATGATCAGCGCGGCCTGGTGTCGACGAATCCCGATCCAGCGCGAGTCAGCATCGGCCTCGCCCAGACCCATCGACTCACTCATCGAAGTGCCAACCGACGACCGGGCCCATGTCGTCGGTGCTGTAGGCAACGTGACCGCTCCGTAAACGAGGCGTACCCACCGGTGCGTCGGGGCGAGGTCCCTCGTGGGTCGGGAATTCGACGTCCGGTCCGGCTTCCCACATGCCAAGGCCTAAGTCGTCGGGCCGTGCTGGTGGCTCGGGCATCGGGGCTTCAGGTAGCAGCGAGCGGGCGGCGACCACCGCGGGTGACGACGGCACGGCACTCGCCGCGCGCGTGAAACGTTGTCGCACACCTTCAAGATTGTGCAATGCCGCTTGTTCAACGAAGGGAATGATTCGCAGCAGCACGAAAGGCGAACACGTGGCCAGCAAAATGGTCACCGCACCCTCGACGATCTCACTCGCTGATGAACCCTGGAGCTCGTCGAGCCCCAGGGTCAGTGCGATGACGATGAGAAGTTTGCTTGACGCGACCGCAAGGAATGTCTCGGCGAGTCGCCAGCCGAGTCGACGAAGCGACGGAAACGTCGAGAGCGGCACGATCACTGGCACCAGCACCAGTAGAAGGGACAGGACCACTGTTCGAAGCAGTAGTTCGCACCAGAGCAACCACGTGCCGATGACCACCGCGAGGGCGAGAATGAAGAGTCCGAAGCCCGGGGTCGACGTCGAAAGTGCCGTAAAGGCAGTCACCAGACCAGCCGTGTGACTCGCCACCGAAGCCGCGGCGGTACTCGACAATTGGTTCACGGTCTCGAGAATGAGCACGGTCAAGGGTTTGGCGAGGAAGATTCCCGCGACGCAGGCCGGCGCGACCCCGAAATAGACCCGCCAGAGCGATGAAGCGTCACCGTGGCGAAGCGCTTGGAGGGTGGAGACAAGTAGACCCACCATCATCAAGAGGGGTGACAGCACCAACAGCACGCCGAATTCCTGGTTCGCGGAATTCACGACCGTCGTGGGCTCGCTCATCGTCGTGAGCACTTGTCCGGCCGCGGTCAAGAACCACTGGACACTGTTGAGGATCCACGTGGTCAGAGCGTTGAAGAGATCACCGAGGGTGGCCTTGGCGATGAACGTCGTGACGCAGTTGGCGGGAGAAAACAGGCAAAGCAGGTGGCTCATCAGTGAACACTCAATCCGGTGTGAAAGAAGAAGTTGATGAGACTAGGGGCTGCGCCAATCAGTACTGCAGCGACCAAAGAGGTCGCGACGGCCCGTCGTCCCGCCGCCGATTGATGCATGTTCTGCGTGTGACTTCCAACGGCCCAGAGCGCCGCTCCCAGCAACAACGCGAGGAGCGCCCCGATCAGCGCCCACGCGGCAACACCGTTCGCGATCTGTTGTAACGCGGCACTGCCGGGGAGTGACGTTGCAGTAGGGGTGAGACTCACGTCGGCGATCAACATGGGCGGCTCGCTTTCACTTGGGAGATGCCCAATGGTCGCTGTTCCACTCGTTCCTCGTTCTTCTGCGAGAATGAATCCGTGCTCCTCGCCACGACGAAAAACTTTGCCTCCCACTGGCCGGTTTTCCTGCTCTATCTCGCCGGCGTCGGCGTACTCTTCGTAGGCGTAGTGCTCGGTGTATTGATCAATCGACGCCGCGGTCATCGCGCCATCGCCCAGCGCCTCACCGCCTTGGGCGGCCGTCTCGGAGTCGAGCCTCGTGACGACAACGGGAAGGTGGAATCGGCTCTCAGCTTCTTAGAAGAAGTCACCGGAGCCGCCACGATCGCGGTCTCGGAATCGAGCGCGGAATCCGTACGGTTACGTCGTTCCCTCGACGCCCTTCCGCTGGGCCTGGTGCTCTGCGACGAGGCCGGTGGTGTCATTTTTCGCAACACCCAGGCCGAGGCCCTCATGGCGAGCCGCTACGGTGACGCCATCGCCGCCCAGGCCGTCACCGAAGTGCTCGCCGAGGGCTGGACCAACGGCGTCGCTGAACGCTCAATTGATATCTATGGACCACCACGACGCACCTTGACCATCCGAGCTTCGGTGATCGACGACGGACGACGCCCCCTGGGCGTCATCGCCATCATCGAGGACGTTTCGGAGCGTCGCCGACTCGAGGACATCCGTCGCGACTTCATTGCGAACGTCTCGCACGAACTGAAGACGCCGATGGGCGCACTCGGACTGCTCGCCGAGACCCTTCAGTTCGAGCGAGATCCCGCGGTCGCGAACCGACTCGCCGAACGCATCAACTCCGAAGCATTTCGCGTGAATCGCATCATTGAGGACCTCCTAGACCTTTCTCGAATCGAGAGTGAAGGATCCCCTTCGAGAGAACCGGTACCGGTCTCACTGATCGTCGCTGACGCCATCGAGAGGATTCGCACCTCCGCCGAGCAACACCAGATCACCCTCAACTTCGTAGAACCCGACTCCAACTACGTCATCGTCGGCGATCGTCGCCAACTGATTTCCGCTGTTCACGCGCTCTTGGAGAATGCGGTCGTCTATTCCCCCTTGGGCGGCACGGTGGTCATCTCGATCGAGCGGCTCGAACCATCGACCACTGACGAGGGCGACGTCATTGGCCCACTCGTGCGTGTCGCAATACAAGACCACGGCGTCGGAATACCCGCCAAGGACCTCGAGCGCATCTTCGAACGTTTCTACCGTGTTGACCCGGGCCGGGCCCGTGAGACTGGCGGCACCGGACTCGGACTTAGCATCGTGCGACACGTCGCCCAAAACCACGGCGGTTCTGTCGTCGTCGACTCGCGCGAGGGCGAGGGATCGACTTTCGCACTCGAACTGCCGATGAATCAGCAATGAGTAAGAAGTCCAACACCGAAAAGAGGGTCCGCGTCCTGGTCGTGGAGGACGAGGAATCGTTCGTCGACGCGCTCAGTATTGGTCTAGACCGCGAAGGCTTCAACGTCAGCGTCGCACGTGACGGCCAAGAGGCGCTCACCTTATTCGCGCGCGAATCCATTGACCTCGTCCTGTTGGACCTCATGCTGCCCAAGCTTTCCGGTCTCGACGTCTGTCGATCGATCCGCAACGTGAGCGACGTGCCCATCATCATCGTGAGCGCCAAGGGTGAAGAGGTCGACATGGTGCTCATGCTCGAGATCGGAGCCGACGACTACGTCACCAAGCCCTACCGACTGCGTGAATTGGTCGCCCGCATCCGCGCCGTACTTCGACGTCGTGAAGTCCACGAAACGTCAACGCCCGTCGATGAAGTCATCGAACAGGGCCCGCTACGCATGGACATCGACGCACGGCGCTGTTTCGTGAACGGTGAGGAGATAAAACTGCGCAAGAAGGAGTTCGCCCTCCTCCGACTCCTCTTGGAAAACCCCGGCAGAGTACTGACTCGTGAAGTGCTGATCGACCGAGTCTGGGGTAACGACTACGTCGGTGACACCAAGACTCTGGACGTGCACATCAAACGCCTGCGCAGTCTGATCGAGGATGACCCCAAGGCCCCGACCCACATCACCACCGTGCGAGGCGTCGGCTACCGCTTTGAACTTACGAAGCCTTCTTAGTGATGACCAACTGATCACCCATGTAGGGGGCTAGTACGTCGGGCAGTTTCACTGATCCGTCGGGCTGGCGGTAAGTCTCGACGAGAGCGGCCCATATGCGCGCCCACGCAAGCGCCGAACCGTTGACCGTGTGCACGAACGCCGTGGTGCCCGCCGCCGTGCGGTAGCGCACGTTGGCCCGCCGCGCTTGGAAGTCGCGGAACCAACTCACCGAGGACACCTCGAGCCACCGATCGACACCGGGACTGTAGACCTCGAGGTCGACCGTACGCGCCGACGAGGTGCCGAGGTCGCCCGTGCACAGGTCGAGTACCCGATAGGTGAGCCCTAGGACCTGCAGCAGGGCTTCGGCGCGCGCGAGTATGTCCGCGTGCGCCGCGTCAGCCTGGTCGGGCGTGCAATAAGCAAAGAGCTCTACCTTGTCGAACTCGTGCACGCGCAGCAGCCCTCGGGTGTCTCGACCAGCGGCACCGGCCTCGCGACGAAAGCAGGCGGTCTGGGCAGTCAGGCGCACGGGTAGTTGCTCCTCGTCGAGGATCTCCCCGCGGTTCATCGACGTCAGTGGCACCTCCGCGGTCGGAATCGCCCAGAGGTCGTCGCGCTCGATCGCGTACATGTCGTCGACCGATTTGGGAAGATGTCCCGTCGACATCATGGTCTCGGTGAGGGCGAAACTCGGCGGTCGGATCTCCTCGTAGTCCGCGATATGACTGTTCAGCGCGTAGAAACCTAGCGCTCGCACGAGACGCGCGCCAGCCCCGCGATAGAGCGGAAACATCGAACCGGCCAGTTTCGCCCCCGACTCCAAGTCCAAGATGCCCAACTCGATACCGATGTCCCAGTGAGGGACCCGTTGGTACTCGGCGTAGGTCGGAAAGGTCGCACCTTCATCCATGCCGACCCACCACCGTCGAGTCTCAACGTTGTCGTTCTCATCCTGTCCGTCGGGCACGTCGGGCGCGGGAAGGTTGGGGATCAGCAGAAGCTTCTCGCGTAGTTCCTCGGCCACGGCATCGAGTTGTTGGGTTGCCAACTTCTCGTGGTCGCCCAGGTTACGACTCTTCGCGGCGAGTTCATCGGCCTTCGCGCTCTCCTTGTTCTTGCGCGCCTCACCGACTTGACGAGAGAACTCCTTGACCTCGGCGCGAAGCCCCTCGGCCTCTTGGAGCAGGCGGCGGTGTTCGACGTCCAACGCAATGATCTCATCCATTGTCGAGAAGTCGACGCCCCTACGAGCTAAGGCAGTCTTCACGAATTCCGGTTCACGGCGCAGTTGCGCGAGATCAATCATGTCGACAAGCCTACCGAGGTACCCGCAGGGAGGTCTCGAGCGGTTAGGTTCAAAGGTCGTGAGCAACGCCGTCGAGATGAGAAACCTAAGGGTCTCCTTCGGTGATGTCGACGCCGTGAACGACGTCACCCTTCAGATCAACTACGGCCAGGTCGCCACCTTGCTCGGGCCCAACGGTGCCGGCAAAACAACGGCAGTCGAGACGCTCCTGGGTTTTCGAAGTCCCAGCGGCGGTTCGGTTCGCGTGCACGGCTTGGACCCGGTACGCGACCACCGCGAGGTCGTCGCGCGCACCGGGGCACTACTGCAACGGGGCGGCGTGTGGTTTCCGATGACGCCGCACCAGGTCCTCGACTTGACCGCGACCTACTACGAGGCACCCCGCGAACCCACCGAGTTGTTGGTGCTGCTCGACCTCGAGAGGTGTGCGCACACGCCGTGGCGACGACTGAGCGGTGGCGAACAGCAGCGAACCCTGCTCGCCCTGGCCCTGCTGGGACGCCCCAAAGTCCTGGTCCTGGACGAACCCACGACGTCCGTCGACCCCGAGGGCCGACAAGTGATTCGTGACATCATCCGCGCCGAGCGCGACCGCGGCTGTGCGCTGCTCATCACCACCCACGAACTGGGCGAGGCCGAACGCTTGGCAGACTATCTCGTCATCCTGCATCGAGGGCACGAGGTCGCCCAGGGCACGCTGGCGGATCTCGCGGGGGAACCCGAACTCATCATCGAGGCGACCGGGTCCGTCGACCCCGCGGCCTTCGCTGCTCTCCTGGGCTGCGAGGTCAGGTCTGATGGACCTTCGCGCGTCCGCTGCGCCGTTGCTTCAAGTCCCGAGAGAATCGCCACGGTGAGCACGTATCTGACGAGCGTCGGTCTTTCCATGGTGTCGCTGCGAACTCGCGCGTCACTCGAGGAACGCTACCTGGACCTGATCGCCGACGAACGAAATGGCCCACGACCGTGAGGGCGTGGTGGGCGCAGACCCGCGCCGAAGTGCGCATGAACATCCGTCGAGGCGAGACTTTGCTGCTGACGATCGGCATTCCAGTCCTGCTCCTGATCTTCTTCTCGCTGGCCCACGTCACTACTTCGCCCACTGCGCACCGAATCAACTTCATCGCCCCGGGCATCCTCGCGCTGTGCGTCCTGTCCACGTCGCTGGTGGCACTCTCCATCGCCACCGGTTTCGAGAGGTCCTTTGGCGTACTACGTCGCCTCTTCGTCACGCCGCTGGGCCAACGCCGATTGATCGGCGCCAAGATCGGGGGGGTTCTGGTCACCGAGGCGATCCAGGTCCTCGTGCTCTCCCTCGTTGCTCTGGCGCTCTCGTGGCACCCGCGGGGCGGCACACTGGGCGCGCTCGAAGTCCTGGCGCTGATCTTGCTCGGTTCCGCCGGATGCGCCGGTATCGGTCTGCTGCTCGCTGGCCAACTTCGAGCTGAGGTGAACCTCGCGGCGAGCAACGGTCTGTATTTGGTTCTGCTGCTGATCTCGGGCATCGTGGTGCCCGTGTCGTCATTGCCGTCAATCGTTCGCCGCGTGGTCGTAGGGCTACCTTCGGGAGCCCTGGCCGAGGGCCTTCACCGAGTGCTCGGTCAAGGTTTGCATCCGACGACGGCTGACTGGGTCTCGCTCGCGGTCTGGGCCGTGCTCGCGCCGTTACTCGCCGCGCGAACGTTCCGGTTCGACTAGCTCTCGAGCGACTTGATACCAGCAGCGAACTGGGTGACACCGATCGCCCCCACGTGCACGCCCTGCACGACGCCCTTCGCGTTCAAGAACACCGTCTCGGGCAACGCCGCGAATTTGAACAAACCGGCGGTGATCGTGTCATTGGGATCGAACGCGACTCGAAACGTCACGTGATCCTTCTTGGTGAACGCCAGGGCCGCACCACGTTGGTCACCCGCATCGATACCCACGACCTCGACGTTTCCCTCGCTGTGGGTGGTGACGTACTTTGCTAGCTTCGGGATCTCGCCCTGACAGGGACCGCACCAGCTCGCAAAGAAGACGAGCACCGAAGGATGACCACTCGACCACGGGGCTCGCTGAAGGCCGCCGTTCAGTCCGCTCGTCGAGAACGACGCGATCCGGGTTCCGTCCAGCGCCGCCTTGGGAGGGGCGTTGGAATTCGTCACTTTGCCCCCGGTCAGCACCGACACCACCGTGATCAGCGCAATCGCGATCACGGCGCCCAGTCCCAGCGAGACAAACATCATGGGCGACGGATGGCCGCGCGAGGGCTTAGTGATTTCGGACAAGGACATCGACCGCCATGAGGACGAAGAGCGCCGTCAGGTACGTGATCGAGAAATGGAAGAGACGCATCGCTTCGCCCACGTCTGCTCGGTCCTCGCGAGCGTGTCGATAGAGACGAAAAGCGTAGAACGTGAAGAGCCCGCCGAGCACGGTCGCCGACACGGCGTAGACCCATCCCAAATGTGCCGCGGGGCCGATCAGCATCGTGAGAGCCCACATCAGGACCGAATACACCAAGATCTCCAGGGTGGTGCGTCGCAACGACGCCACCACCGGCATCATCGGGACATTCGCGGCCTGGTAGTCATCGCGGTAGCGCACCGCGAGTGCCCAGAAATGTGGTGGGGTCCAGATGAAGATCACGAGAAATAACAACACCGGTGTCCAACCGAGCGAATTCGTGACAGCCGACCAGCCGATCAATACGGGCACCGCGCCCGCCGCGCCACCGATGACAATGTTCTGCTTGGAACGACGCTTTAGCCACATGGTGTAGATGAACACGTAGAACGCCGTCGCGCCGAGCGCTAACCACGCCGAGAGTTGGTTGACCCATATCGCCAGGACCGCGAACGCGACGACTTCTAGTCCCGCCGCGAAGATTGCGGCCGCGCGAGGGCTCATCACGCCAGTCACTAATGGTCGCCGCTTCGTGCGCTGCATGATGGCGTCAATGTCGCGGTCGATCACCATGTTGAACGCGTTGGCCCCGCCGGCGGCGAGCGTTCCACCGACCAGCGTCGCCACCACGAGCCAAAGTCCGGGTATGCCGTTGGCTGCGACGACCATCGTGGGAATCGTCGTGACCAGCAGTAATTCGATGATGCGCGGTTTGGTGAGCGCGACGTAGCCGCGAAGGACCTCGGAAAAAGAGAGGTGGCGAGGGGCGGCGATGGTCACGCGGATTATTCTACGAGTCGCCAGATTCCCTAGGCTACGGGGGTGGCCTCCACTCCCCGCACGCTGTCCGCTCCAGCCTTTCGCTGGTTCGCCTTTGCCTCTTTTTTGTCGATGATCTTGATCGTGCTCTCGGGGGCGGCGGTGCGCCTGACGGGCTCTGGTCTGGGATGCCCGGACTGGCCGACGTGCTTTCACGGACGGATCACGGGGTCGTTGGGCATCCATCCCTTCATCGAATACGCGAACCGCATGGTCACCGTGACCCTGGTGGTACTGACGGGGGTGACCTTCATCGCGGCCTGGCTGCGCCAACCTCGACGTCGCGACCTCGTCGTCCTCTCGGGATCGCTCGTGCTGGGCGTCATCGCCGACGCCGTGCTCGGAGGGTTCGTCGTCTACAGCAAACTCAATCCTTGGCTCGTCTCACTGCACATGTTGCTCTCGCTCACGATGGTCGTGATCGGCGCCGTGCTCTATCACCACTCGAAATACATCTACGGCCCCGGAGCTCGAAGTGACGTGCGCGACCCGCACTTTCGCTTCATCGCTCGCGCGCTCTGGCTGCCCTTCATCGTCCTGCTCGTGACCGGCACGCTCACCACCGGTTCAGGACCCCACGCCGGTTCGTCCCAGGGGCAGCTTCGCGCGAGACGTCTTCCCTTCGCCTTCTCGTCGGCGGCCTGGATCCACTCGGCGGCGGCCTTACTCTTCATCGGGCTCGTGGTCGGACTGCTGCTGGCGATCTGGAAGTCCGGCGCACCCCAGGCGCTGCAGCTCGGCGTGCGACGTCTGGTCGTGATCGCTCTCGTCCAGGCCGCGATAGGTATAACCCAATACCTTACCCACGTGCCGGTCGCGCTGGTCGAGCTGCACGTCGCCGGGGCCGTGTCGCTCACGATTGGTATGACCCAGTTCACCCTGCGACAAAGCGCCCACGACCGCGAACCGGGCACCGAGAAGAAATCGGATCCCGCGAATCTGGGCCGTAAGTCCCTAGTGCTGTCCTGAAAAGACCTGTCAGACTGACCCCTAGAAGGGGGTGTGCTAGATGGCAACCATTTTGTCTTTCGCAGCGATTTTCCCGTTGAACACCTTGGGCCACTACATCCATTGGCACTGGTTCTACATAAGTGTCGCGAACTTGATCGTGATCATCCTGATGGTGGTCACCTTCGTGTCCGCCCTCCTCCTCCCCTTCCCGGGCCGACGTCGTCGCAAGGAGAACCAATGAGCAACGCAGAGATCGACCGTCAGTGGACGACCCGACTACGCCGTAAGGCCGCCGGCAAACTCCCTCCGGAGAAACTCCTACCCGACACCCAACCGTCCTACGTCGCGTCGTGGATCTACGTCTTTGGCGTGGCGACCCTGGCCTCACTGGGCGTGGTGATCTTCACGGGCTGCATCCTCGCGATTCGCGGACCCCAGTGGTGGCACGGCTCGCAGTACGGTCACTTCATCAATTCCCTGCACCTGTGGAGCGTGGAGATCTTCTTCTTCACAATGGTCATCCACCTCTGGGGCAAGTTCGCCATGGCCGCCTGGCGCGGCGGGCGCACCCTCACCTGGATGACGGGCGTAGTGACCTTCCTCGCCTCGATCGCCACCGCCTTCACTGGTTACGCCAGTCAGAGCAACTTCGACGCCCAGTGGATCACGACCCAAGCCAAGGACGGCATCAACGCCACGGGCGCCGGCGCCTACTTCAACGTCTTGAACCTGGGACAGATGCTGATGTGGCACATCGTCCTCCTGCCGATCGCGGCAGTGGTGCTGACCGGACTGCACGTACTGCTCGTGCGCATCAAGGGCGTAGTGCCTCCCTTTGAGGACGACGTGCAGCCAGCGACACAGAAGGTCGCGGTGGGCGAATGACGAAGAAAGCCTTTCGACCCGACGTCGACGCGCCCGAATGGAAGGGCGGCCACACCCCCTACGACATCATCAAGGAAGGGACCATCGCGGTTCTCGTGATCGCGCTGCTCACCTTGATCCTCGCGGTCGTCTTCGGCTCTCCTGACGAGACGGCCATCACCATCAAGTCCTGGTCGAACGCGGACCCGATCGACTTCGCCACGACCGCTCTCAGTGAGTTGAACGGCACGTCGACCTCCGCCGCCTACGGTGCCCCCTACAACCACAATGGAACCAGCCAGCAGATTGGTCCGCTGCAGCTAGCCAAATGGGTCGGCGTACGCATCCCGATCAACGCCGCTCAAGCCTTCGTCATCCAGCCCCTGAAAGCCCTGCCCAACGAGCCGACCCTAGACGCAGGCCTCGCCAAGTACACCTCGGCGTCGTCATCGACCCAAACGACGTGGCTCAACGCCTACGCGAAAGCCGCGACAAACATGAAGTTCGTCAAGGGCCAGGTCGTGGTGAGCGCTCCTTCGGCAGGACCGGTGCCGGTGATGATCAACGACCTGACGACGATGGCGCGCTCGGGCGCGCTCGACCAGGACCTGCTCAACGACAACGGTTTCTACACGACCGACTACACCAAACCGCTGCTCTTTCTCGCGGACGGTCAATACCTCGGCAACCTCGCTACCGAACAACACCTCGGCGGCGACCAGTGGGGCATGATGAACGAGACCGGCAACTACCCCGGTCAGTCCTGGCTCTGGCTCTACACCTTCTGGTACCAGATCCCGCCCTTTAACAACAGTGGGAACGGCGACGCACTGGTCTGGGGCGTCATGATGGTGCTTTCGGTCCTGTTACTGCTGGTGCCGGTTATCCCGGGACTGCGTTCGGTGCCACGCAAACTTCGGATCTACCGTTTGATCTGGCGCGAGCACTACCGCGATTCTGGCGGAACGAGTTAAGCGTCCGCTACGTTTAGGGCAGTGGAGCAGAACAAACCCGTCAACGAGTTCCCGGTCCCGGCGCTATTACGCCAAGCCCGAGGTACCTACGGGCTGGCCATACGGATCCGCCTCAGTGCCGAAGGGTTGAGCGACCTACCAAAGAACGGTCCTTATATGGTGGGTGGACTCGCCAATGGCGAGAGTGCCGAGCAGTTGCTGCGTGAAATGAGCCTCTCGGACGCTCAGTGCGAAAGGCTCTTGGGCGCTTTACTTGACGCCCATTTCGTCGAGGCCGCTGACGATCCAGGTGAAATGGACGCCCTGGCTCTTCGCAACACCGAAAAGGGACTTCGCGCGGCCCGCGCCGTCGCCGAGGCGATCTACAGCGTCAACCACGAACTCTCGCGCATGTTGACGCCCGAAGAGCTCCGCGGTTTTCAAAACGCGCTCGTCGCACTCAGTGACATCAAGGAGCGCACGGAAGAGTCGTTGCATTAGCGCCAGCGACGGGAGTTCAATCAGTTCCGCACCAATGGTCAACGCACGAGTGCTTGAGCGTCGAACCAGCCCCGAAACTCGAGACTCGTGGGGAGCTTCGCGTCATTGAAGCCTTGACTGACGTGGAGCTGTAAAGACTCAGCACCCGAGTCTCAAAGTGCGACAGATGTCCCGAGGCCACTGTGACAGGACTACCGAGGCCGGGCCGAGTAGTGAGACACAGGTACCGGGGCCAAAGTGAGATAGAACAGCCGAGTTACTACAAAACGGAGTTCAGCCCATTCGGTGGAGACGATGGGGATCGAACCCACGACCTCAGGCTTGCAAAGCCCGCGCTCTACCAACTGAGCTACGTCCCCGGAGCCTCCATGTTACCAACGTGGGCGCAGTCCTCGGTGCGAGACCTTGGTGCGGTCCTTACTACTCAGCTTGCGGCGACGACGCGCCCTTCCTTGACCGCCCTCTTTAACTCGCCGAAGTCCCTCACATTTCTCTTCAAGTAGTGGCGACCAAAATTGGCCATCGCTTCTTCGAACTGCGCACCCTTACCGAGATAGCCGGCGATATCGGCGGACGACCCTGAACGAGCGTGCGCTCGAGCCAGCGTCCACGCGCAGACCCGTCCGTAGGCGACCAAGAGCGACTCGTTCAATCGCTCGACGTTCACCGACGCCTTGTTGTCGTAGAGCTGGCGCACGTAAAAGCTCCGACGCTTCTTCAGTGGTCCAATCGACTGCCACCCGAGCAGGAGGTCCGGAGTCGCTTGCATGAGCCGTTGGCCTCGAACCACCCGCTCGCCGGGGACGAACGATGACGTGAGACCCCGAGCCTCGTCGATCACCGACGTCTGCGCCTCTTTGACCTGTAAGAGAAGGGGATCGTGGGCGTCACGCCCGGTCAACAACACGACGAGGCATTCGGTGCCCACCGAACCCACGCCCACCACGTGGCGGGCCACGTCACGCGCCACGTATTGACCGAGCAGAACCTGTCGGTCACTGCTCAGCGTCTTGACGTAGTCGCGCACGATCTCGTACGCATCGGCGTTCGTCATCGAGTCGTCCACCGAGGAGTCGAGCGGCGTGAAATGGGGCGGATTGTGACGAATTGACCCACCGCTCTTGGAATACTCGACGACCTTGGCGAAGGCGGCGCTCGTGTCGTTCTCCCTGGCGCGACGAAAGATGTCATCGACCCTCTCTCGCGCGCTGTCCGAGAAGAATCCCCGGAGGTCCTTCATCGCGAAATTGAGGTCGAGCGTCGCGTACCAGACCTGGAGGCGCGTCTGGCGCGAGAACTCGGTCATCGCCGTTCGATACTCGCGAGCGGCGTTCAGCGCGATGTTCTCCTGCTGCTTAGCCCGGTGACCCAGTTGCTCCGAACTAATGACGAGCGAAGCGATCAGTCGCTTGACGTCCCATTCGAAGGGTCCGACTTCGGTCTCGTCGAAGTCATTGACGTCAAAGACCAACTGACGTTCGGGTGACGAGAAGATACCAAAATTCGACAGGTGCGCGTCACCGCATAGCTGGACCTCGAGGTCCGTACTGGCTCCGCGGACTAGATCGTCGGCCATGAGCAGCGCGGCTCCGCGATAGAACGCAAGCGGGTTCTCGAGCATCCGTTGATAACGAATGGGGAGCAGCGACGCCACTCGATGTTCGCCCTGGGCGACCAAGCGACCCACGGCGTCGTACTCGGCGGGTCGGTCGGCGAGCCGTCCGAGTGACTGTCGTGACGTACGTTCGCGCGCGTCACGACCCTTCGCTCGACGCGCCAGGACGTCCCCCTCGTCGTCTTCTACGCTCACGCGACCTCCAAGGAAACTGGCCTCCATGAACGAGGCGCAACACGTTGGCCGATTCTCGTGACGATTATCAACCCGATGAGCAGATCCATGACGAGTACGCATCCCGGGAAAAGAGCACCCGCGGTCGTGAAGTGCCGCAACGTCAGGATCGTTATCCCGCAGTTGAGAAAGCCCATGAAGAACACCCTGGGCGACTCAGTCGTCGGAGCGAGCCACGACTTTCGAACAGTGGGTAGCGCCGCCACCTGGTCGGCGGCGACGAAGGAGAGCAGGGCAATCGTTGGCTGGTTGACGACAGCCCAGAACACCAGACCGGCAACGGAGATGACGCCACAGAACGCGTCGAATCTACCGATCTTCCAGACGCTGTGGGGATTCTTGAATGACGCGACTATCACGACACACGGCACGAAGCCGAGCATGAGCGTCATCACGGAGGCGAGTCCGACGTGTTGTTGGATCTCGACCACGAACCCGAGGATCCCTTCGAGCCCCCAGAGTCCCCACGTGACCCGGTTGGGCGAAGTCACACCTCGCAGGGTGTCACGGATGTAGCCGTACGCGCCGATCAGCGACAAGAACGCCGCGAGGAACACGAAGCGTGAATCGATCATCCCCCAAGTCTGCCCCGTTTACCCCGCTAGGTCACGCGCTTCTCGTTTCGCGGCAATTTACGGGTCAACTAGCCTCGGCGTTTGTGGACGCCAGGAGTTTTCTCGAGATGTCGCGCGTAGCAGACGACGAGTGGCGCTTCGAAGTCACCGAGCGCCTCATCACGCCGGGCAAGTTCCTCTTCGGCGGCTGCGGCCTCGCGTCGGGCCTGGTCGCCCTGGAAGAGGCGAGTGGGCGACCGACCGTGTGGGCGAGTGCCCATTACCTCTCCTACGCGCCACTCGGCGCCGAGGTCACCGTCAAGACCGATCTCTGCGTCGTCGGGGGCCACGTCACCCAAGCTCGCGCGACGACCTGGTGCGAAGGCCGCGAAGTCCTCACGGTGAACGCCGCCCTGGGCACCGGCGAACTTTCCGCTCTCACGCCGTGGGTCACGATGTCCGAGGTCCCCGCACCCGAGGATTGCCCACCTCGAATCATGCCCAAGCGATTCGATAACTCCATCTTTAATCACGTCGAGACGCGGATCGCCCTGGGGCGATCCTTTACCGACATCGACGGCACTCCTGGTTCACCGGTCTCCGCCCTCTGGGCTCGCGTACCGGGACACTTCGAACCTTCGGCCGCTACCCTTGCGATCTTCGGTGACTACGTGTCCGGTGGCGCGACCCAACCATTGGGTAAGAACACCATGGGTCGTAGCCTCGACAACACGATTCGCATTGCAACGTTGGAACCAACTGAGTGGGTGCTCTGTGAGATACACATGCACGCGCTAAGTGGAGGATTCGGACAGGGCACTGCGTTCCTCTGGAGCCGAAACGGCACACTGCTCGCGACCGCGAGTCAGTCAATTGCCGCGAAGCTCTGGGACGTAGAAGGCTGAACTCGGCTCTGGTGTAGATTGGTACCTCTTAGGGGCTATAGCTCAGTCGGTTAGAGCGCGTCACTGATAATGACGAGGTCGTAAGTTCGATTCTTACTAGCCCCACCATCGAACATTCGCAGGATTCGTGCTCACCAAAGCACTAAAGTCCGAATGTGTCAGCGCAGGTACTTATTCACTTTTCGATTGTCTTGTCGCTGTCTCTAGACGCGTCAATCGTGCGACGTAGTGTGGATTCGTGATTGCGCGTGCGCCACGCCTGGCAGTATTGCTGTGCGCGACGGGACTCACGCTCGCTGGTTGCGGTTCGGTCGCCGCCTCTATTCACTCGTCGACCACGACTTCTGACACGACCAAGCCAGCATGCTTTAACCAAGTCGCGACGCCTTCACTCTTGAGATCGCTCGTGAGCGCTGACGGTCGGCCTGACGCGATGACCGTGCCCGGCACAGTGTTCTACGGGACCTGCGCCAAGAGTGGGTACGCGGTGGCGTCCTTTGAGTCCTCGCCGAGTGCGACGGTCGCCGAGAGCGTCGCCTTCCAAGACCACGGTTCCTATCCCGAGTTCTTTCAGCGCACCAACCAGACACCGTGGCGGATCGTTGGCTCGTCACCCGGCCCCCCGGGGGTACGGGGCTGCGCCACGTTCAAACGACTACCCTCCGGGCTGCGCGCGCTATGGGGCGACTGCGTCACCACCACGACTTCACCGAGCACCACCACCACACTGGCACCCTGGTGCGTGGCTCTTATGGCTGATTCTTTCATCCAGGCCCAGTCCGTCGTCGTCGGCGCAGACGGGACCGCCGTCGTGAAGGGTCTAGCTCTCGGGGTGCAATGTTCGCCCGGCACTCCCGACGACATTCAGTTTCCCGAAAAGGTGACCGGCGAGTCACCAGAGACGGTGCACCTCGTCGCAGGAGCCACCATAACGGGGGCCGACCTCTCGGGCGGCACCACACCACTCCAGTTGAACGCGCTCGCCCACTACTTGGCGAACGATACCGACGGGAACCTGTTTCAAGTAGTCGGTCCACCGGACGCGGCGACTGAATTACTTGGACGCTTCCACCCGTGACGAGTTGGACCGCGACAGTTCAGGACATATTCGCGGCTCCTCACTGACGTCTCAGACATTTCAACAACTGGCTTCAATGCTCTGCGCAGGAACAGCACTGACACCAGCGAGGGGGTACGCCTGCCACGATCCTTCATAGGATTACCGCCGAACCACCGTTCCATTCAGCGACTCGATGGTGACGGAGGTGAAAATCGTCGCTGGAAGGGTCTGGTTTAGGCTGTGCCGAGGCGGCTTCTGTGAACGGCGTCCTTATCTCGTGCCCACGGCGGTGTCGCCTACTCGTGACACGAACAGGAGAGTGATCCTTGAGTAAGCCATTCAAGCGACTCACCAAGGCCGACACGATTCTGGTGGGAGCGGTGGTCGCAGCGTTGGTGGCGATCTCACTCGCGGTGACCCTCAGCGCGACAAGGCCGAATCCACTGAGTTCGCGCGTGCTCGCCATCACGGACCTTCCTACGGGATGGACAGCGACGCCCTCCCAAGCGTCGACCCTGGACCAACCGGGCAGCCGGTGCCTCGCTGGCGCGACGAAGCACAAGCACCCGAGCGTGGTCAGCGCGACGGCGTCCTTCTATGACGGCACGGGCCTTCCGGTGCTCGGCGAGTACCTGGCGCAGGATTCGTCGGCGCTGACCAGTTTCGCCGCCGACGTGCGGTCCCTCGCTTCCTGCCACACGTTGACGTTCTCCCAAAGCGGTCACACCTTTCGCGCGACCATCACCCCATTACCGCTGGGTCTCCCCGCCGCTCATACAGTGGCCTACACACTGGATTTCCCCGACGCTGGGCTGCACGTCGTGACCGACCTCGTATTGTTCGCGACGTCGAAGGACTTCGGAGAGGTCATCTACGCCGATACAGCGGCACCCAGCGCGAATGCCGTTGTCAGCCTTACCAACGAGGCCATACGCAAAGCCGAAGGCAGGACCGTCGCTCCCGCCATCCTTTCGATCACGGCGGTGCCAGTACGGATCGCGACCACCACGAAGGGTGCGGTGGGCTATCGCGAGTTCGGCAGCGGACCTCCGCTCGTGATGATCATGGGCTACGGCGGGACCATGGAGACATGGGACCCGCGATTCATCGACGCACTGGCCCAACACCACCGAGTGATCATCTTTGACAACGCCGGCATAGGTGCGACACAGGCAGTGGCGAATCTCTCGATCGACGCCATGGCCAACCAGACGAGCGCACTTATCGACGCATTAGGCCTCAAACGACCCGACGTCTTCGGTTGGTCGATGGGCGGCATGATCGCCCAAGCACTCGCCGTAGAGCACCCCACGCAGGTGCGCCGTCTCATCCTCAGTGCCACGTTCCCCGGTCTCGATGTCGTCAAACCTTCCCAAGGGGCGATCAACGACTTGCGCAGTTCGAACACCGCCAAGGTGATGTCCGTGCTCTTTCCAGTTAACCAAGCCTCGGCGGTCGAGGATTTCGAGATCGCCACGAGTGATTACCCGCCCTCGCCCTCGCCGTCCGCCGCCGTAGTGAGCGCACAGACCAAGGCGGTGGACGTGTGGTTTGGCGACCACGACGTGGCCGGGCGCAAGATCGCGAGCATCAAGTTGCCCGTCCTTGTCGCCGACGGCGCTGATGACCTCCTCGACCCGGTGGCGAATGATCATGCACTCGCGTCGCTGATTCCCGATGCCCGACTCGTCCTCTATCCCGACGCCGGCCACGCGTTCCTCTTCCAGGACGAGTCCACGTTCGTTCCCGTCGTAACCGCATTCCTCAACGGGAACTGACCCGCTCGACGTTCGTAGCGGTCAGGGTCTCTGCGTGACGAAGCAAAGCCGCTGGTGCATTACCGTCTTAAGCGGAGACCATAGGAACGCGACCACGTGACGAACGAAGAACGACGAATGACAGCCGCCACACTGATGCGCGAACTGGGCCACGACTTCGTCGCGCACGATCTCGACGACGAACAACTCGACGAGATCCGCGCACATCTTGAGGAGCTTCAGCGCATCGTCGCCCACGGCCAACTTCGCACTCGCGTGGTACCGAGCGGTGCCCTGCAAAGTTTCAAGATGGCCGTGCCGAGCGAGAACTCGCTGGAGAAACACCAGCTCTTCTCTGACTCAATCGTTTCGGGTGGCTCAAACCCCATGGGCCTCGGGGGCTACCTGTGGCGCGAGGGCGACGTCTCGGTCATGCAAGTCACACTGGGCAAGGCTTTCGAAGGTGCACCAGGACGCGCCCACGGGGGAATCGTCGCCGCGCTGTTAGACGAGACGATGGGCCTGGTCATGGCAATCAACGACGTCCTTGCCTACACGGTCCAGCTCGACATCTCGTACCTCGCACCGACGCCCGTCAACGAACCGATCATCGCCAGAGCGTGGCTGAAGGAACGCGATGGTCGAAAGCTGTTGATTGCGGCAACGGTGCAGGCGGGCGAGACCGAACTCGCTTCGGCGACGGGATTGTTCATTGCCGTCGACCCGCAGAAATTCCTCGAACACCTCGCGGTGGTTGACTGACCTTCTCGCTGAAATGATCATCAACCTCGGGCGACAGTTCAGAACCAGCAAGGTTCCGAACATCGATGGGTCCTTTTGGTTCGTGAAGATCCTGACGACGGCGATGGGCGAGGCGACGTCGGACTACTTCGTGCACCATTTCGCCCCCGCCCTCGCGGTGCTCGGTGCGGGCGTCATCTTCGTCGTGGTGCTCGTGTGGCAACTTCGTTTCCCTCGCTTCAGCACTACCTCGTACTGGCTCGCCGTTGTGATGGTGAGCGTCTTTGGCACGATGTGCGCCGACGTGCTGCACGTGGGGCTTGGCGTGCCCTACGTTGTCTCCGCCGCCTGTTTCGCCGTCGCGCTCACGGTGATCTTTCTGGCCTGGCACCACGTAGAGGGCACGCTCTCGATCCATAGCATCACGTCGGCCCGTCGAGAGCTGTTCTACTGGGCGACGGTCACTGCGACCTTCGCTCTGGGAACGGCCTTGGGCGACATGGCCGCGACGACCTTGCACCTCGGCTACTTCAGTTCAGGCCTTCTCTTCCTTGGATTGTTCCTCGTGCCCGCGCTCGGCTACCGCCTGATCAAAATGAACGCGATAGGTACCTTTTGGGCGTGCTACATCCTCACCCGACCACTCGGCGCGTCCTTCGCCGACTGGATGGGGGTGAGCCACGAACGCGGAGGTCTCAATTGGGGCAACGGCAACGTCGCTCTCTTGTTCAGCACCGCTATCGCCGTCGTGGTGGCCTTCTTGGTGTTCAAACAACGCCGGCGTTCAATTTCGACTTCGTCATTAGGCTGGTGACATGCCCGCAATCACCGTTGACAACCCGCTCGAATTGCCCAAAGTCGCCACGCCCCAGCAGACCGACCGTCCGCGCCGCGTGAAATCAGTCACCAGCGCCCCTCGAGGCCTCGAGGGCGAGGGCTTTCCCGTTCGTCGAGCCTTCGCCGGAATCGACCTCGCCGACCTTGATCCTTTTATCCACATGGACCAAATGGGCGAGGTGGACTACGGACCGGGCGAACCAAAGGGGACGCCCTGGCATCCCCACCGTGGCTTCGAAACCGTCACTTACATGATGGAGGGTACCTTCCTTCACCAGGACTCCATCGGCGGCGGCGGCATGATCGAGAACGGCGCGACCCAATGGATGACCGCCGGTGCGGGCATCTTGCACATCGAACGGCCGCCGGACGCCCTCATCGACTCCGGGGGTCTCTTTCACGGGGTGCAACTCTGGGTCAACCTTCCTTCAAAGCTCAAGATGACGACGCCCCGCTACCAGGACATCGGGGCAAACGCGGTCACGCTGCTAACCAATGAGAACGGTGACGCCATCATCCGAGTCATCGCGGGGTCCCTCGGCGAAGTGCACGGTCCGGGTTCGACGCACACCCCCATCACGGTGCTGCACGTCACGTTGCTGCCCGGTGGGCAGTTGGAACTGCCCTGGAACCCGCACTACAACGCGCTGACCTACGTGCTCGCCGGCTCAGGAACTGTGGGGGTCGATCGCCAACAGATCGGCGAGGGCCAGATGGGCGTGCACGTCGCCGGTGACACGATCGTGTTTTCAGCTGACGAGACTCAGGACTCGCGCACCGAAGCCCTCGAGGTACTGGTACTAGGGGGCGAACCGATTCGCGAACCCGTCGCCGCTTACGGGCCGTTCGTCATGAATACCCGCGCCGAACTCCAGCAGGCCTTCGAAGACTACGAGGCCGGTCGCCTCGGGCAGATCCCGGCCGACCACATCTAACGGGGTGCGCGGTGCACGAGGAACGTGCCCGTCGCCCGACTTACCAACTTGCCTTCGGCGTTGCTCACGATCGCCTCGGCGTACGCGATCTGTCGAGTGAGTCGCACCACGTCGCCGCGTACCGCGTAACTCTCGCCGCGCGTGGCGGGGCGCATCAATTCAGTGGTCATCTCGATGGTGGCGTTGGTCCGGTCCTTGCCCCGTAGCGCGGCGTTGATGGCGAAGTTCATCGCCGCGTCCAGCAGCACCGAGTGAACACCCGCTTGGACCGAGCCGTGGGGATTGCACGCGACATCTAGTGGCGTGAACGTCCCGCTCACCCATCCCAGGTCTTCGCCGTCGACGCCGTAGGCGTCAAAGGATCCGCCGACCGCTGCGATGATCGCCATACCGCCGTCGCCTAACCAACGGTCCATGTCCTTCACCTGATCGGCCACGCCCGTGACCATACACTTAACCCGCGTCTAGTATGCGCGCGGTGGGGTTTTCCCACGCACTGAGAAAGGGTAGGCAATGCCAACAGCGGTCATTGTGGATGCCGTTCGCACCCCGGGGGGTAAGCGCAACGGAAAACTAAGTAACTGGCACGCGGTGGACCTGGCTTCCGAAGCACTTCGAGCGATCGCCAGTCGGAACTCCCTCGATCCTGCTTTGATTGACGACGTCATCATGGGTTGCGTCTCCCAAGTCGGTGAGCAGGCATTCAACGTGGGCCGAAGCGCGGTTCTGGCGGCGGGCTGGCCCGAATCGGTGCCGGCGACGACCATTGACCGTCAGTGTGGTTCCTCCCAACAAGCCCTACACTTCGCCGCCCAGGGTGTGATGTCTGGTGCCTACGACATTGTCGTCGCCGCTGGCGTCGAGGTCATGAGTCGTGTCACCATGGGTTCGTCCATTGGCAAGGACGCCGGTTTCCCATTCGGTCCTCGCGTCGCCGCACGCTACGAACCCGTCGGCGGACTCAAGAACCAGGGAATCGGGGCCGAGATGATCGCGGACCAGTGGGGAATCTCGCGTGAGGAACTCGACGCCTTTTCCGCCGAGAGCCACCGTCGCGCCGCCCAGGCAACTACCGAGGGCCGCTTCGAACGTGAGATCGTGCCGGTCTACGTGCGTGACGAGAACGGTGAGGCGACCGAAGAACTGATGACGACTGACGAGGGCATTCGCCCCGATACGTCAGTCGCCGCACTCGCCAATCTGAAGCCCGCCTTCAAGGAGAACGGCAAGGTCACCGCCGGAAATTCCTCGCAGATAACCGACGGCGCCTCAGCGGTGTTGATCATGAGCGAGGAGAAGGCCCGAGAACTCGGCTACACGCCTCGCGCGAAGTTCCACGCGTTCGCGCTGGCGGGCGTCGACCCCGTCACGATGTTGACCGGCCCGATCCCCGCCACGACCAAGGTGCTCGATCGCGCCGGCCTGACCCTCGAGGACATCGACCTCATCGAGATCAACGAGGCCTTCGCGTCGGTGGTGCTCGCTTGGCAGAAGGAACACAAGGTCGACCTCGCCAAGGTCAACGTGAACGGTGGGGCCATCGCCCTCGGGCATCCCCTCGGAGCCTCAGGCGCGAAACTGTGCGCCACGCTGCTCAACGAGCTCGAACGCACGGGTGGGCGATACGGACTCCTCACGATGTGCGAAGGTGGCGGGCTCGCCAACGCCACGATCATCGAACGCCTCGGCTAGCGACGCCGGACTGGCGCTCGAGGCTACCGGTAACGAGTGGCCAGGTAGAAGGCGCTGAACATCGCAACGAGACCGACCACCAGGTACCACGAGGACGTCGAACCGGGTAGCACCTCGAGGTAGTTGAGCGTGATGACCAGCATGCCGAGGATCAGCAGACCCAACAGGAGCCAGCCGTACCAACGAGGACTGTGCTCGGCCCCGGCAGGACGACGCTGGGTCACGCGACCTCGCGTTTCGGCGGGAACGTAACGTCCGACGGTCTTGGCCTTACTCTGACGCGACTGTGACTTAGTCATAGGTCTTGATGTTATCGAACGTAGGCCGAGCGGCTAGCCGGCCAAAGTCGTCGTGGTGGTGGAGCCAACAACACTCGACTCGCACACCGTGATCTGCACCGCCGAGTTGTAGGGGACTTGCGAGCCGGGCGATTCGCTCTGGGAGATCACCGTACTCACTTGGGTGGGCAGACACGTCGTGGGGTCCGCGGCGACCACGGTGGCCGTAAGACCTTGTCCCTTGAGAGCCGACGTCGCGGCGACTTGGGTGAGGTTGACCACGTTGGGTACGACGACTTGACACACGCCCGAAGAGATCACCAGCTGAATGATCGCGCCCGCCTGGACCTGGCTCGCCGCTGCGGGCAAGGTACTCACGACGAGTCCCGACGCGACGGAGTTCGAGCACGCCGTGCTCGTCGTGCCGCTCACTTTCAATTGCTCTTGGACCAGCACCGTGGTCGCTTCCACCTGAGTCTGACTCGCGACCGACGGCAACGAGAACGTGGCCGTCGGCGAAAGAATGGTGAGCGTCACCTTGTCGCCCGTCCTCGCATTCGTGAGTGCCGCCGGCGACTGCACGAGCACTGTGTTAGGAACTGCATTCGGCGGTGGGGATGTCGTGTACGCCGTCACGTAGTTGAGTCCTTTGCCCGCCAGGATGCTCTCAGCACTCGAGAGCATCATGCCCGTAACGTTAGGCACGGGCACTGGAGTCGACGTAACACCAATCGAAACCTTCAGCGTGACGACTTCACCCTTGGAGACCTTCTTGCCGGGAGCCGGGTCGGTGGCGATGACCGTGCCCTTGGCTTTGTTTGAAGCAACCTGACGAACGGGACCCAAGGTCAAACCGTCAGAACGAATTGTCGTCGTTGCTGAGGCGACATCTTGTCCGAGCAAGTAGGGCATCGACGTCACGACCGTGGTGCGCTGGGACAAGAAATAGCCCAATCCACCAACGGCGAGCAGCAGCACCACGACGGCGGCAATAATGCCCGGCGTGTTGTTATTTCGCCGACGTCGGATGTCGGTCCTCGGCCCCGCCATGACCGGTACCGAGGATGTCCGGTCACCCATCGAAACTGCAGAGACCGCGCGAGTGGCGTCTGCGCCGAAGAAAGCACCTTCATAACCCGCAGCCTGCACCGGCTGACCTTCATTGAAGCGGATTAGGTCAGCACGGAACTCGTCGGCCGACTGGTATCGCTGCGAGGGTGCCTTAGCGAGAGACTCCATCACGATCGCTTCGAGATCGCGGGGGATCGCGTTGTTGAACTCGGTTGGAGGAGGTACTGTCCCGTGTACGTGTTGACTCGACACCGCAACGGGTGAGTCACCGACGAAGGGCGGGCGTCCCGCGAGCATCTCGAACAACACAACGCCGAGTGAGTAGACGTCACTACGACCATCCACGGCAGCGCCTTCAGCCTGTTCGGGAGAGAAATACGTCGCGGTACCCATGACTGAGCCTTCTTCAGCGAGATGGTCTTCACTCGAGACCGCCTGTGCGATACCGAAGTCAGTGACTTTCACTTGTCCGTCACTCGTGATGAGAATGTTGCCAGGCTTGACGTCGCGGTGTACCACGCCGTTGCGATGTGCGTAACCCAAAGCCGCGGCGACCTGAGCGACGATCTGTGCTGAATGCGATGGCGTAAGTCGGCGCGAACCGCGCAGCATGTCAGCGAGGGAAGTGCCGTCGACCAATTCCATCACGATGAAGTAGGTGCCCTCGTCCTCGCCCCAGTCGAACACCGGCACGATGTTAGGATGCGAGAGATTCGCCGCCGCCTGCGCTTCGCGACGAAAACGTTCAACGAACAGTGGGTCGGCGCTGAGTTCTGGATAAAGGATCTTTAACGCCACCGGACGATTCAGAAGCAAGTCCTGAGCCCGGTACACCATCGCCATACCACCGCGAGCAATCAAATGGGTGACTTGGTACCGGTTTGAGTAAATTCGCGGGTCGCTGACCGGTTCCATAATTTTCTAGCCTACGCTCTGGTTCTTCCTAGGTCCGGTGGTCAACTCTTGCACGTCGTCGCGGTCCCCGAGGCGGGGAGTCCCGACTGTAACGCAAGTTCACCCTCGATGAGGCACTTGACGATGGGTCCCGCCACCGTCGCACCGAAGGTCGACACCGCCTGGAAGGGCATCACGACCGCCACCGCGACGGTCGGTGCGGTGGCGGGAGCGAACGCGATCATCCAGTCGTCAGTATTCTTTTTGCTGTTACCGGTCTGGGCCGTACCCGTTTTCGCCGCCACGTTGAGGTTGTAGGGGAAGATACCCGCGGCGGTTCCGTAGCGAACGACGTTCTGCATCAAAGGGACAATCACGGCGGCCTGGGACGCGGTGAGCGGCGTCTGCCAGACGGTGTCGCCGTAACGCTTCACGAGCGAACCGTCAGGTGACGTGATGCTCGCCAAAAGGTGCGGTGACATCATCACGCCGCCGTTCGCGACGGCCGCCGCCACTAGCGCGTTCTGAAGCGCGGTCGCGCGCACGTTCTCCTGACCGATTGACGAGTAGGCGAGTCCCGGCAGGTTGCTGGCGAACGACGCCGCGGTGGGAAAGAAGCTCGGCACGACGTTGGGCAGATCGAGTGGCGGTGTCTGGTTGTAGCCAAAGGAATCGGCGGTCGCCGACATCAGATCCGCACCGAGATCGAGCCCGAGCAATGCGTAGCCCGGGTCGCACGATTCGGGCAGCATCACCGCCACCGTCCCGCCGCACTTCGAACCTCCGTCGTTGTAGAGCAGTTTGTTCGAGTGTGGAAGTCGTGCGAAGGGTTTGTCCGGGTAAGACTTGGTGAGCAGCGCGGGATTACCGACGACAGCGGCGGCCGTGGTGATGACCTTAAACGTCGAACCCGGGGGAAACGTCTGCTGGGTCGCGACGAGACCAAGCGGCGGGAATCCATGTGAGTCGGGGGTCGTGATCTTCTTGTACGCAGCACTGACGATCGCGGGATCCAAAGAGGTCAACGGCTGAGGGTCGTAGGTCGGATTCGAGTACATCGCGAGGACCGCGCCGGTGTGCGGGTCGAGCACGACGGCGGCGCCGTCTTGTCCTCCCATCGCGTTCTGAGCAACCTTCTGTTCGGCGGTTTGGATCGTCAGATTCACGTTGTCGGCCGCGCTCGTAGGCGCCAGTAGTTGCGCGAAGCTCGTGGCGGGCTGTGCGTGTGCGGTGAGGTAGCTGGCGTACTCGCTTTCAATGCCCCATGACTCGGTATACGGCGAGGTGAAGCCGACGATGCCCGCGGTCAAGGATCCCAGCGGATAGATCCGCTTGTAAGGGTACGTACTGTCACCACTCGGAATTGATTGAGCGAGGACGGTCCCATCGGACGCCACGATCTGGCCGCGAGGGTATTTCGTCGAGGTCGAATACGTCCTCGGATTCAGCGGCGACTTGTTAAGCGCCGCCGCACGAAAGAACTGGATGTTCACAGCCTGCGCCGCCACGACCACGAAGAGCAGGAGAATTATGGTCGCCAAGATGCTCAGTCGTCGTGACACGAACTATCCCTTCTTGGCCGTGGTAGTGGTCGTGGCAACCGAAGTCGTCGTCGTACCGACGGTAGTCGTCGTGACCGAGGAGCCCTGACTCGCCTGCCATTCGGCGTGAATTGAAGCCGCGTAGGTCAAGGCGGCGTCGAGAGAAGGCTCACTGATGGAGGCGTTCAAGGAGATCTGGTCGGCGGGACGCAACTGCGCGTACGAGTAGTTCGTCGGCGCCACCAGAATTGGCTTGTACCAGAGCACGCCCGATGGTTGACCTTGGTAAACGCCGATGACGCCATGATCCGGGGCTAGGTAGTACGTCGAATAGGCGTACCAATGCAGCACCAAGAAGAATCCGATCACAATACCCACGCCAAAGACGGAACCAACGGCGACGCGCCAATTGAGCCAGCCATTCTTGCGTTTAGCCCGATGAGAGATTGGTCCCGTCATCTGGGCTACCGGCGGTGGTGTCGTACCGAGTGTCCTCTTTATAGGCTTGCTCGCCACTTCCACTTCATCGAATTCCAGAAGTATCGCTGAGATGTTGTCACGGCCCCCCGACTGCTTCGCCGCCTCGATCAGGTCGTTCACCGCCTGGTCGAGGGACGCTGGCGCGCTGGCGAGTTGGGCGATGCCTTCGGGTGAGAGCTCATTCGACAGACCGTCACTGCAGAGCAGCAGGCGATCGCCGGGTTGGGCGTTAATCGACATGACGTCAATATCGATGGTGTCCTCCACACCTACTCCCCTGGTGAGTTGGTGGCGTCGCGGATGATTGAGAGCCTCTTCGGGCGTGAGTCGACCCATGCGAACCCATTCTTCGGCGACACTGTGATCCTCGGTGAGTTGGCGAAGCGCTCCGTCGCGAAGTTGGTAAATCCGCGAGTCCCCTACGTGGAACATGGTGGGCGACACGACACCGAGCTTGTCGCGGGTGAGGCCAACGGCGACGATAGTGGTTCCCATACCGAAGCGTTGTGGATTGTCGCGCGCCTCGTGAAGAACAGAACTATTGGCCGTCTCAATGGCGTGATGTAAGCCCTCCATTGACTGATCAGAAAGAAAACCTTCATGTACGCTTTCAACAGCCATCGCCGAAGCCACTTCACCGGCCGCATGACCACCCATGCCGTCAGCGACAATGGCGAGCGATTCGTCAACGAAGATCGCGTCCTGGTTGGTCTCTCGTACGAGTCCGATGTCGGTCGCAGCGGCGTAACGCCAGCGCGTCAACGAACCACCTCAAAAATGACGCCACCTACCTGCACGATGTCGCCTCGCTCGAGCTGCATCCGTCCCTTCACGATCTCTTGGTTTACGTAGGTACCATTCGTCGATCCGAGATCCTCAATTGAAAGCTCACCCGCGTCATTGACCAGACGAGCGTGTCGTGACGAAATGTAGGTGTCCTGGACGCTTAGATCGCAGGCCGGACTTCTACCCACCGTTATGGGGTTGGTGATCTCGACACGCTCGTTCGCTCGCTCAACGGGTTCGATGAATTCGAGGGCAAGAACACCTGGTCGGCGACGCCGCGTCCCTCTCACTTGATCCGTGGAACGAGCCTCCAGCGACGCGACGCGAATGACACGGGCGAAGAAGAGAAGCGCCACCGCCATGACCAGTATCTGGATTGGACGCACAACTGCGGCGTAATTCGTCGACGCCTCCAAGTGAATCAAGCGAGCTCGATTCGAAAGTGAAGGGGACCGATCGTCACGTCGTCACGCGGCGAGAGCGAGACGGCCGTGATGCGATGTCCGTTCACGTACGTGCCGTTGGTCGACTGCAGGTCACGGATTGCCACGCCCTCACTGGTCCGCCACACCTCGGCGTGTCGACGCGATACATTGGAGTCGTTAATCACCACGGCGACATCGGGGCTGCGACCGACGATGAGCGGTTGATCCCCGACCGCGAAGGTGCGACCATCACTGGCGAGCAAGCGCGGTTGGCTATCGCCCGCGACAAAGTCGGTCTTCACGGCTAGATCGCCAGCCTTCAAGCCATCGTCAATGAAGATCTCCACTGCGACTGGGCCGACAAAACTGTAACCTTCGCTCACCGCGTGCTGACGTACGGTCTCCTCCAACTCAGCGACCAACGCCTTTTGAAAACCGTCGAAACGCTCGGCATCCGAAGGCCCCAACCACAACCGGATCTGATTTGGCGATATTGGACCCATTGACGAAAGCCGACGGGTCAGGTCAACCTCACGCACAATGCGTGTACCTATCTCAATGGGCTGCAGGGCGTTCTTGAAGGGTCTCGAAAACGTCCTCTCGAAGATCCGCTCCAGCCGATTTTCCACACTTTTTAGAACCATGACATTAATAACTGTACCGGCGCCGAGTATGACAGTTCAGTTGCAAAAACCAGGGTTCGGATCTTGAACTAATGTTGCGAGGTCTCAGGGCGAGTGGCGAAATTGGCAGACGCGCAGGCTTCAGGTGCCTGTATTCGAAAGGATGTGGGGGTTCAAGTCCCCCCTCGCCCACCACTCATCGAGGCCACCGAGTTACGAGCCGAACAGGCCTCGTCGCTCGGCACACAAGACCCATAGGACCATGTTTTGAGGTTGTCCCTGCGTCAGGATCCGTTCGCAAATCGTTGAAGGGGAAAGTGTCGGTCTATATACCCGTATAAACGGGACTCGATGCGCCCCAACGGAAGAGCTGTCAAAGGGTGGCGTTTCGGCTTATCTCGGCCAACCCTCTTCTTCTCTTGCTCCTCTTTCCATAGAATCCCACGAATTCGAAGTCGTAGCGACTTCGCTTCGTCACCAAATTTGGGAGGCGACGCGAACGGTAACGAAAGAGAATTTCGGTTTCGATCTGGCGCTTGGACTTAGACGCGAGACCCGTGTCATTCATCGCGAACGGTTCCGTGATCCCAGAGGTACTGTCAAGTAGTGCAGCAGTCATCGGGCGACGTCGAACGCCGATCCGTTCATTCAACTTGCGATGAAGTTTTGCAATCCCTTGGACGCACCGTTGGGGAGTCCCTCGAGGTAGAGGCTGGTCACCATCTCGGGCGGGTCAGCATCGTTCACGGTGCCAACGCCGAGGTAATCTGGTGCGCGAGCGACGGTGGCGAAGTGACGTCGCTCTGGACCTTTCGGACTTCGATCAACGAGCGCGTGGTCGCCGGTGACTGGGTCGAACTCGATAATGAACAGATCCTTAGAGTGCTGCCTCGTCGAAGTGCCCTTCGTCGTCCCGACCCCAACGGACGTGAAGTCCAAGTGCTCGCATCGAATCTAGACCTGGTCCTACTCGTCGTCGCCATTGACCGCGAGCTGAATATTCGAATGCTTGAGCGCTTTGCCATCATGGCCTACGACAGTGGTGCGCGACCATTCGTCATACTCACCAAGTCAGACCAGAACGAGAACCTCGACCAAGTGGTCCAGGAGACGACCCTGGCAGTTCCTGGGGTAGAGATTCTCACCACCAGTTCACTAAACGGCGAAGGCATCGAGCGCCTGCGTGAACAGTTGCACGAAGGTGTGACCGCGGTGATGCTGGGACCTTCGGGAGCGGGAAAGACCTCGCTCCTCAATGCACTCGAGGGCAGCGAAGAACTGACCCGCACGGTATCGCGTGGTGGCGAAGGACGCCACGCGACCACCACACGACGACTCTACCGACTCTCCAGTGGCGGCGTGCTTCTGGATATCCCTGGCATTCGTCTCGTGGACCTTCTCGTCGGCCAGGATGGCTTAGACGAAACCTTCCCCGACATCGTCGCCCTCGGTGAACAGTGCCGATTTCGCGATTGCCAGCATGACGGCGACCTCGGCTGCGCGGTTCAGGCCGCCGTTGCTTCAGGTGAACTGACCCTCGAACGATATGAGAACTGGAAACTCGTCCACGACGAGTTGGAACATCAGGAGTTTCGACGAAGAATCACGCGGTCGCCAAGCCCTTCGAAACGCAAGAGGAAACCTACTTAAGGGGTCCCCTCTATGGATCTCGTTGCTAACGTCCGTCCGATTCATTCGATTCCGCCATCGATATTCAAGTCTTGTAATTTCTGAAGAACGACCAGATCGCGGAATTCGCGTCAATCGCTGTCGACTGCGGGCCAAGAACCGATGTGAACGCCGCCGGAAGCGATGGGCCCCCGGGCCACTCGTGACCCTCACCTAGGACTTCGTAAAGTTCGACCACAGCGCCGTTCGCACACTTGGCGTAGACGGTGAGTTTGATGTTTTTAGATGGTGTCGACGTCGTCACATTGCTACACCCGTCTTGCGATGACCACTTTCTTGCCGCAGTTGTTACTGAGTAGGTCCAGTATTTCTGGCCGTGGCCGCCAAACGGATCGATTGGATCCGCGGAGCCATGAAACGAGATGACGGGCACCGCGCGCTTCGATGTGCACGGCGTCGGTCGTCGAAGACCACTCACCGGTGCCACCGCCGCGAATGTCGTCGAATCGTCGCACGCGAGTTGGCTCACCTCCCGAGCCCCACCGGAGAAACCCGTCGCAAACACGCGCTGTGGGTCAACGCAGTACCGAACTTCGAGGATCTTCACCAACGCGGTCAAGAAAGCAATATCGCTGGCCGCGTGCGCGGGAACTGCACGATCGCCAGTCAAGGGCACCCTGGGCACGTTCCAATCGAAGCCACCGCCGTCTGGGATAAGCGCCTGGGGATAGGCGACGATGAACTCATCCGCATTGGCGGTCGCATTCATGCCGGTGAACTCCTCCTGTTCCAAAGCGGTACTCCCGCTTCCGTGCAGGTTGAGAACCAGCGGTAACGGCGTCGAATCGAGACCCTTGGGTCGGTGAACGACTACCGTCCTAGTGAATCCGTCGACGGACAGCGAGAGAGTGGCGTTGCGCGGCGACGGCGTGCCACATCCCGTCTTCGTCACAGCACTTGCGCCGCCAGCGGATGACACCGACGTTGTGGTCCACGCAGTGGCACCCAAAAGTGGCGCCACGACGAGTAACGCCATCACGCTTGACCACAATCGACGTATTCGAAGTCTCATCACAGCCTTCAATCTCCCCTTGTCGCCACTGCACCAGTAGCCTACTATTTATGCAACCAGGTTGCATAAATAGTAGGCTACTGGTGTGATCGAGACGAGCGACGACAACCTGGGCTTCGGTGATTCGCTCGCCCTCGCTCGACGTGGGTGGATCTTGGAAGCAACAAATCGGCTCCATCAAAAGGGTTTCCCCGATTATCGACGTAGCGACGCCTTCGTCGTTCGACGGTTACGACGTTCGTCCGCCTCACTCGGGGTGCTGGGCGCCGAACTGTCGATAACTCGTCAGGGAGCACGAAAGGTCGTCGACACGCTGGTTAAACGAGGCTACGCCCGAATCGAGTCAGACCAGACTGACGCCAGACGATCCCAGGTCGTACTGACGAGACGCGGCACCAACTACGCCCGGGCCATCGTGGAGGTGATCGCGAGAATGAACGCCGAGGTACGCGACCACGTAGGTGAGCAAGAGTTCCAAAATGCCGTCCGGGTCTTGGGACAGCTTCGCCACGATTTCCCCGCGCTCACGACGGTGACCAAGGGCTCAGCGAGCGATACGTCGCGTCAAGGAGCGAGTCAACGACGTTCGATCAAGTCCATGTAGTCGTCACGCCAGAGGTCGAAGTACTCCTCGGGTAGTAGTACCGCGTGCGTCGGCTTCAGCATCTCAACGAATTGGCGTTCGTGACTCACCGCCACGATGGTGCCCTTCCATTGGTGCATCATGACTCCCAGGGCCTCCACGCTCGCGGGGTCCAAGTTGTTCGTCGGTTCGTCGAGCAACAGGAGATTGGCGTCAGACGCCGCGAGGATGGCGATCGCGAGTTTCGCCCGTTCACCGCCAGACAACGTGCCCGGCAATTGGTGCGCCGCCGAACCCTTGAGTCCGAACGCTCCCAAGAGCGATCGGCGTTGCACCTCGGTCTGCACGGTCGCATTCTCCAAATGATCTAGGACGGACCGCGAGAAGTCCAGTTGCTCGTGCTCCTGGGCGAAGTAGCCGACCTTCACGTTTGCGCCGAATCGAACATCGCCCGTTTGGGCTGACTGTGTACCCGCGAGGCAGCGCAGGAGGGAGGACTTGCCGGCGCCGTTCTTGCCCACGATCACGATTCGATCACCCCTGCGAGTGATGAAGTTCACGTCCTCCAAGACGACTTGCGCACCGTATCGCACGGCCACGTGCTCGACGGTCATGGGTACGTCACCGCTTCGGGGGGGCAAGGGCAACTTGAAGGTGACCTTCTTCTCCTTCTTGGTGACCACGACGCGATTGTCGACCAACTTCTCAACCTTGCGGTCCAGTACCTTGGCCAAGCGCGCGCGCGATTCGGTCTGACCTCGCATCGAGTCCGCCAAGGTCTTCATGCGGCCAATCTGCTCGTCCTGGTGCGCCGCCAGCTTCTCCTCACTAAGACGACGCGTCTCCTCTTGTTCGAGGTACTTGGTGTAATTGCCCTTGTATTCGCGTAGTTGTCCCTCGCGCAGGGCGAGAACCCGGTCAATCGACTTGTCCAGGAGCGGCAGGTCGTGACTGATCACCAGCACCGTGCCACGGAACCTCTCCAGTTCGTCGAACAACCACCGCTTCGCCGCGCGGTCGAGGTGGTTGGTCGGTTCGTCCAAGACCATGGTCTCGGGCTGCTCGTAGAGCACCCGCATCAAGTCCACTCGTCGGCGCTGACCCCCCGAGAGCGAATCGAGGTCTTCGAGCAGTAGGTCTTCGGCGAGACCGAGTCCAGCGGCGAGACGCGCGACTTCGGATTCAGCCTCGTAGCCACCACGTTCGCGGAAAGTCTCCTCAAGTCGCGTGAAGCGTTCGATGGTCTCTTCGGTGGGATCGGCGGCGAGCTCGTGGCGTGCGTGCTGCATGTCTGCGTCGAGAACGTCGAGCCCACGCGCCGACAGGACGTGCGACAGGCCTATTGGCTCGACCCCGAGTCCGTGCGCGACCGGCTCTTGGGGAAGGTGACTGACGGTGCCCTGGTGTTGGACCGTGCCAGTGATACGAAGATGCTCGGGGGTCTGACCGAGCAGCACGGCGAGCAAAGTTGATTTTCCGGCGCCATTACGCCCCACCAGTCCGACCTTCTCGCCGTTTCCGACCGTGAAGGACACCGGCTCGAGAATACGGCGCGCGCCGATCTCAATTCCCAAATCTCGAACTATGAGCACTTATCGACCCAGTAGCTCGGCGGCGTCAGCTAACTCGTCTCGAAACTGCGGGTGAGCGATGTTGACCATCGCTCGTGCCCTCTCCTTCACGCTCCGACCCCGGAGGTCTGCGAATCCGTGCTCGGTCACAATCACGCCCGCGAGGTGTCGCGGCGTCGTCACGACGGAGTGGGGAGACATATCTCCAATGATACGGCTCTTGAGAACGCCGTTGACCACGGCAGTCGATTGAAGGCAGATCAGCGACGTGTGCTCCAGCGAAAGGCTGGTGCCTTCGACGAAGTCCATGTGTCCCCCGACGCCCGAGTATTGGCGGGCGCCGACGGTGTCGGCGATGATCTGTCCTTGCAGGTCCACTTCGAGCGCGGAGTTGATGGACACCATGCGATGGTTCTTCGCGATCACCGATGGATCATTCACGTAGGAAACCGGGGCGAGTCGGACCCTCTCGTTCTCGTTCAAGAACTCGTACATGTCCTGAGAGCCCAGTGCAAAGGTGATCACCGAATCGCCGCGATGGATTGGCTTACGGGCGTTGGTGACCTTGCCGGATGCGCAGAGTTGAAAGAGGCCGTCGGTGAACATCTCTGAGTGCACGCCGTAGTCGCCGCCGTCGCGCCTCACGAGCGCTTCGGCGACGAGGTTGGGCACAGCGCCGATACCCGTCTGCAGTGTGCACCCATCGTGGACGAACGCCGCGGCGTAATCCGCGATTGCCATGTCCTCCGACGTGCTCACGTCCTTGCCCAGAGCCGTCGGATATTCGTCGCAGTACACCACCACGTCGATGTCCTCGAGGGCGATCTCGTTCGAGAATCCTTCGAGAGCGAGCGTTCGCGGAAAGTGTGGTGAGCACTCCACGATCAAGACCCGGTTCGGATCGCGACCAGCGGCGAGAAACTCTGCGAGGTGAGCGCCGTTATAGAGCGAGAGACTGACGTTGCCGTTCGCGTCGGGCATCGCACCCTGCATCATCATCACGCGTGGGGCCAAGTGTTGGATCAAGAGACCGTAGTGACGAAAGAAGGACGGCACGAACTGGATGTCGGCACCCCGGGACTGGTAATGGCGCTCGCCGCCACCGTAAAAACTTGATCGATAGTGGACGTTGGGATGCAAGAAGACGTCAAAGACGCCCAGGATCAGCCCACCGCTGACCGTGAGGTCCTCCCAGTCTTGGCGATTCGACAGTTCCTTCAACAAGCCCACCGGTGTCGAGGTCACCAGACCGAGACCGAGCGTGTCGACGGGTCGGACCAACGCAATTGCGTCTTCGACACACAGTTCGCGCGCGGTCATCGCATCATTCTGCCCCAGCGCGGTTCGTGTGGGAAGATTGACACATGAGTGACTACTTATTTATCGACGTCTGGAGTGACGTCGTGTGCCCGTTCTGTTATTTGGGAACGCGCCAACTCTCGGGGGCTCTCGAACGCTTTGAGCACCGTGCGGACGTGGTCGTTCGGCACCGAGCCTTCGAGCTCGATTCTTCTGCGCCGCGAGACTACAGGCTGTCGTTACCCGAACTCCTGGCAAAGAAGTACTCGATGCCCGTCGAGCGAGCCACGGCACTGAATGACCGTCTCGAAGGCGACGCCGCTGCGCTCGGTATGACCTGGTCGATGAAGGACGCCCGTCCCACCAACACCTTTGACGCACACCGCGTGATCGCCCTTGCCGCCACTCAGTCCAAGGGCGCCGCCATGAGCGAGCGTCTCTTTCGCGCGTACTTTTGCGAAGGTCTTCTCGTCAGCGATCATTGGGTGCTCACGGCTCTCGCGAACGAAGTCGGGGTCGGCGAAGTCGAGTCGCTCTGGGCCAGTGATCTCTACGCTGGCGAAGTTCGCGCCGATGAAGTCGCGGCTACGGAACTGGGAATTACCGGTGTCCCTTCGCTCCTGATCGACGAGAAGTTCATGGTGGTCGGCGCTCAAGGCAGCGACCACATCCTTGACGTTCTCACCCGAGCGTGGTCGCGCCGAGTGACGGCTTAGTCGTCTTCGGCCGGTACGACGGCGGCCGTCGCGACGGAGTGACCCTCGTCGAGGTTCATCACGCGCACGCCGGTGGCGTCACGACCTTGTGAGGAGACTTCGCGTACGGGCGTGCGGATGAGGACGCCGCCGCTCGAGGCGAGGAGTACCTCGTCATCGAGCCCCGCCATGAACGCCGCCACCACGAAACCGCGGGCCGCCGTCAACCTGATTGCCCGCACGCCCTGACCGCCGCGACCTTGTTGGTTGAACCGATCGGTCTTCACCCGTTTTCCAAAGCCGGTGTCGGTGACGAGGAAGAGATCCGCGTCGCCTCGAACGACATCCAACGAGATCGCCTTGTCGTCGTCCTTCAGCTTGATGCCGCGAACGCCCGTCGAGTCTCGACCGACTTCTCGGACCTCGTCCTCGTTGAATCGGATCGACATTCCTCGGTAGGTAACGACCATCAGGTCATCCTCACCGCTCGTCGGGACCACTCGCACGACCTCGTCGCCTTCACGTAGCTTGATGGCGATCCAGCCCTCCCGACGCGACTTGTCATACTCGCTGAAGGCCGTCTTCTTCACGGTGCCGTCAGCGGTGGCGAACACCAGGAACTTGTCCTTGGGAAAATCAAGAGTGGAAACGATCGCTTGGATTTTCTCACCAGGATGAAGGTTCAAGAGATTGACGATGGCCGTTCCCTTGGCCGTGCGTTCCTTGATTGGTATCTCGTGACCCCGGAGGCGAAACACCCGTCCCTTGTTCGAGAACAACAGGAGGAAGGCGTGACTACTGGTATGGACGATCTGTTCGACGAAATCCTCGTCGCGCAGCTTCGCCCCCTGCACACCGCGCCCGCCGCGCCCTTGGACCTTGAACGAATCGGCGGCGACGGACTTGACGTAGCCAGCCTGCGTCATCGTGATGACGATCTCCTCGTCGTCGATGAGGTCTTCCAATCCCATTTCGCCCGGATCGTTCACGATCCGCGTCACGCGTCCATCGGCGTATTTGTCACGTACGGCGAGGAGTTCATCCGCGATGACCCCACGGAGTTTGACGTCGCTCTCGAGAATGGACTTCAGTTCGGCGATCGTCTCGCGAAGTTTGGCCATCTCGTCTTCGAGTTCGGTGCGACCCAGTTTGGTGAGACGGCCCAGCGTCATGTCCAAAATGTGATTCGCCTGCTCTTCGGTGAACGAGAAAGGAGCCACCATCAGCTGCGTGCGAGCGTCACCTCGATCCTCAGAACCACGGATGGTGGCGATCACCTGGTCGAGCATGTCGATGGCCTTGAGAAGTCCCTCAACGATGTGGGCTCGAGCCTCGGCCTTACGTAGACGGAACTGGGTCCGACGTGTCACGACCTCGACCTGGTGCAAGATGTAGTGGATCAAAGCCTGGGCGAGGTTGAGGGTCCTGGGTACCCCGTCGACCAAGGCCAGCATGTTGACCGCGAACGTTGTCTGCAGCGACGTGTTCTTAAAGAGCTTGTTCAGTACGACGTTGGCGTTCGCATCGCGCTTTAGCTTGATGACGAGTCGAGATCGCCGACCAGCGGAATCATTCTGCATGGCGGCGATACCGTCGATCTCACCGCTCTTGACGAGTTCGTAGACCTTCTCCTCCACCGATTCGACCGACACCTCGTAGGGAAACTCGGTCACCACGATGCGCGTGTCCCGGCCGCTCTCTTCGACTTCAGCGACCGCGCGCATCTTGATGGAACCTCGACCCGTACGGTACGCGTCGAGGATTCCCTGGCGTCCGAGGATTTGAGCGCCGGTGGGAAAGTCAGGACCCTTGACGAATTCCATGAGATCGTCGGGGGTCGCCTCCGGGTTCGCCAAGAGGTGCAGCGTGGCGTCGATGACCTCGCCGAGATTGTGGGGTGGGATCTTGGTCGCCATGCCGACGGCGATGCCCTGGGATCCGTTCACGAGGAGATTGGGGAATCGCGAAGGCAGCACGGTGGGCTGCTGGGTGGAGTTGTCGTAATTGGGCTCGAAGTCGACGGTCTCTTCGTCAATCGAATCGAGCATTTCGAGCGCCAGGGGAGCCAGGCGACACTCGGTGTATCGCATGGCGGCGGCACCTTCGTCAGGTCCGGTACCGCCAAAATTCCCGTGACCGCTGATGAGGGGGTGTCGCATGGAGAAGTCTTGGACCATGCGCACGAGTGCGTCGTAAATCGCGCTGTCGCCGTGGGGATGATACGTACCCATGACTTCGCCCACGACCTTCGCACATTTGGCGAACGGGCGGTCGGGACGCAGACCCTGGTCGAACATCGAATACAGGATGCGACGATGCACTGGCTTCAAACCGTCACGTACGTCGGGCAGGGCGCGCGAGACAATGACCGACATCGAGTATTCGAGAAATGAGCGTTCCATCTCGAGATTGATCTCGATGGGCTCGATGTAACCGAGCACCGCTTCCTCGCCTGGAGTCTCTGCGCCAGAATTCGGAGTCTTCTTTGCCATGATTCCTTCTTCCTAGATGTCTAGGAATCGAACGTCTTTTGCGTTGGTCTGAATGAAATGACGGCGCTGAGGTACGTCGTCGCCCATGAGGATCGAACACACTTCATCGGCGAGCGCGGCCTGTTCGACGGTGATCTGGAGCAGCGCACGTTTCGTCGGATCCATCGTGGTGTCTCGCAGTTCGTCGAAGTCCATTTCGCCCAGTCCCTTCAGACGCTGGAAATCGTTCTTGTGATTCGGATTCTCCTCGAGGAACTTCGTCTTGGCGAGATCGTCGCGTAGGTACACCTTGTCCTTACCCACCAGGGTCGAAAAGAGAGGAGGCTGGGCGACATAAACGTGACCATTGTTCACCATCTCGGTCATCTGGCGAAAGAAGAAGGTCAGGAGAAGCGTCCGAATGTGGCTACCGTCCACGTCGGCGTCAGCGAGCAGGATGATCTTGTCGTATCGGACCTTGGTCACGTCGAAGTCCGCCTCCACCCCGGCTCCGATCGCTGAGATGAGCGCCTGGATTTCGGTGTTGCGCAAGATTTTGTCCGAACGGGCCTTCTCGACGTTGAGGATCTTTCCACGGATCGGCAGGATCGCCTGATTCCGGGGATTGCGGGCGTCTTTTGCCGACCCGCCCGCGGAGTTGCCTTCGACGATGAACAGCTCACATTCACGTGGATTGTTCGAAGAACAATCCACGAGTTTTCCGGGTAGGCCGGCACCGTCGAGCGCGCTCTTGCGTCGGGTGAGATCACGCGCCTGACGAGCGGCCATGCGCGCACGTGAAGCCTGGACGGACTTGGAGACGATTTGACTGCCTTCACGGGGATTCTCTTCAAGCCAGTCGGCGAGCTTCTCGTTCGTCGCCCGTTCCACCATTGAGCGAATCGAGACGTTGCCCAATTTGCCCTTGGTCTGACCTTCGAACTGCGGTTCCGCGAGTCGAACCGAGACGATAGCGGTCAGTCCCTCGCGAATGTCTTCGCCGAGGAGGTTGTCGTCCTTCTCCTTGAGAAGGTTGCGCTTGCGTGCGTAACGATTGACGACGTTCGTGATCGCCTTTCGAAATCCCTCTTCGTGCATTCCACCTTCGATGGTGGCGATGCCATTCGCGAAGGAGTGGATGCTCTCGTAGTAGCCGGTGTTCCACTGGAACGCGACTTCGACTTCTTGACCCTCTTCTGACTGATCGTAGAAGCCGACTTTTCGAAAGAGCGATTCCTTGGCGTTATTGAGGTGACGAACGTAATCGACAATGCCGCCGTTGTACTTGTAGGTTTCCTTCGCTTCGCGACCTTTGCGTTGGTCCTCAAAGCGAATCTCAAGCCCGCGATTCAAGAATGCCATGATCTGCAATCGCTCGAGAATAGTTTGCGCTCGGAATTCCACGTCTTCAAAGATGGTTGGGTCCGGGGTAAAGGTCACCGTCGTTCCGGTACGCCCACGGGGCGCGGTGCCCGTCACCTTCAACTTGCCCACCGGCTTGCCGCCGTTCTTAAACGTCAAAACGTGGTGATTCCCACCTTGATCAATCTCGAGGATCAACTCAGCCGACAAGGCGTTTACTACCGACACACCTACGCCGTGTAGACCACCCGAGACCTTGTAGGCACTTCCCCCAAATTTTCCCCCGGCGTGCAGCATGGTGAGCACGACCTCAGCCGCCGACTTACCGGGATAATGGGGGTGGTCCTCGACGGGGATGCCCCGCCCGTCATCCACAACCCGACAACTACCGTTTGCCAGGATCGTCACGTCAATGCGAGTACAGAAGCCCGCCATCGCTTCATCCACCGCGTTGTCCACGACTTCCCAGACCAAGTGGTGTAAACCGGCTGGTCCTGTCGAGCCAATGTACATACCGGGACGGACTCGAACCGGTTCGAGACCCTCAAGAACGGTGATATCGCTAGCTCCGTAGCTGGCGGATCCCTTGGTCTTCTGGGCCACGAAGAAATCCTTTCGGTAACAAGTTTCGGCGCGATTCGCGCGGTCGATTACAACAATTCGGCTGCATTATCCTACCCGCTTTGGTCTAACTTCAAAACCCCAACGGTCCTCGATGAGGGGCCTTTGGCGCGCCGTTCACGACTCTGACAACACCGTTCGAAGTGAAGTTGGCGCCCGTTCACCGAGCGAAGAAAAACCTCGCAAAATCGACTCGTGTTCGGCGTTGATTCTTTGTGCGAACGCACCCGACGGCACGCGAATCAGTAAGACGCCGTTCTTCACGAATTCCGGTTGGCAGTGTTCGGCCAGAACTGGATCAACTGCGTCAGGCCAAAGGCGTTGGATTTCATCGATAAGGCGAAGGTCCACTTTGCGTAGACGTCCGGCGACGACGTTGAGGATCTCCCCCAGGGGTCGCGGGTGCTCGTTCTTGGCGTTCACAAAATCACCTGGGAAAGGTCAACAATTGCGGCGGGGTGCATCCCGCTCGGAAGTGGCGATGCGGTAGTCACGAGTGTCTGGCCTGCCGGCAAGAGGTGTAGGAGTCGATCACTTCGCAGGGGGTCGAGTTCGCTGAAGACGTCGTCTAGGAGGAGGAGTGGAGCAAGACCGCGTTGTTGACGAACCAACTCGTGTCCGGCGAGGCGCAAGGCCAGCGCCAGTGAGCGCTGTTCTCCCTGTGACGCCTGTCGGCGCGCGTCACGACCGTCGAGCAGCAGTGCTACGTCGTCTCGCTGGGGGCCGATAGTGGAATGTCCTCGGTATTGGTCATCCTTTAGAGCGTCGCGCAAAGCTTGATTAAGTTCCCCGGTCCAAGAACGTTCATACTGTGCGCTGACCGCACGGTTGTTTTGAGCAATGGCCTGATAGAAGCTCATGATCAGCGCTTCTAGTCGCGCGAGAAGCTGAAGGCGGACCTCGACGAGCTGCTCACTCGCCTCGCAAAACTCGGCGTCCCACACACCGAGTTCCTCGCGTTGGCCAACGGACGGTGGTTCTCCCTGAAAAGAGCGCAGTACCGCGTTTCGTTGACTGAGCACTCTGGTGAAACGCTCGATGACGTCCCCGGTTGAGAGATCGACGTCGGTGAGAAGGTTCGTGAGATACGTCCTTCGGTGTTCAGGACCCTGGCGAACAATGTCCACGCCCTCGGGTGTGAACACTGTGAGAGGAAGCACTTCTGACACCGAGGCGCGTGAAGAGGGGCGCTGACCATTGACCAACATCTTCTTAGTGGTATTGCGCGTCCCTCTAGTCAGGGTGAGATCAATCTGTACTCTCCGTTGTTGTTGAAAGAGCACACCGTGCACTTCGGCGAGATGCTCACCGCTACGGATCATGTCGCTCGCCGCACTCGTGCGAAAAGAGGAGGCCGTAGTGAGCGCGTAGACGGCTTCGAGAACCGAGGTCTTACCCGTTCCGTTCGCACTGAGCAGGACCGTGATCGCTTCGGGGTCTGGCTCGAACACCAATTCTTGAAACGGGCGAAAGTTTCGTAGTGTGAGTTCGTGGAGACCCACGACAATCGCTCGCTTATTGGACGCGAACGGGCATCAAGAGGTAGCGAAACCTCGTGTCGTCCACTCCATGGACCATGGCCGGCCGTACCGAGTCCGAAACCTCTAGTACGACCTCGTCACCTGGGACCGCTTCAATTCCGTCAATGAGGAAACTTGGATTAAAGGCGATGGTGATCTCTTCTCCGTTGTAATCTGCGTCGACGTTGTCCTCGACGTCGCCTGCGTCGTGACTTTGGGTTCGAATTTCGATGTTTTTGTCCCTCATGGTGAGGCGTACTGAAGAGGTGGAGTCCTTGGCGAGCAGTTTGGCTCGGCGAAGCGAGGTCAGGAGTGTGTCCTTGGCGATACGGAGTTGATTGGGGTAGCTCGCCGGGATGAGTTGTAGCACTGACGGGTAGTTGCCGTCGATGAGGCGTGAGGCGATCGTCGTGGTACCAACCACGAAACATATTTCTGCGTCTGTCAGGGTCACGCCGATTTCAGCGTCCGCGGCTAGGGATGAGGCAGCTCGTTGCAATTCCTGAAGGGCGCGGGCCGGTACAAGTAAATCTTGGGATCCCGCCAGACCCTCCACCCCGGGTACGTCGCGCACGGCGAGTCGATAGGAGTCGGTCGCTATCAGGCGCAAGGATCCTTCATCGGTCGTAAATAAAACGCCGGTGAGGAGTGGTCGCGCGTCGTCGTTGGCGGCGGCACGTACGACTTGGTTGAGACCCTGGATGAGATCAAGGGCAGCCACACTGTGGAGAGATCCGGTGATTGGTGGAAGGTTTGGATAGTCCATCACCGAGAAGGTGCGAAGCGAGAACTTGGCGCGCCCAAGTGATATTTCAACCGTTTCGTCGTTACTCGACACGGTAACTGCACCAGCTTCGAGAGAACGAACGGCGTCGACAATTAAGCGCGCTGGTACGACGGTTGAACCGTCTTCGTGGCCGATCACGTCGACTGTGGTGCGAACAGTGATGTCTAGGTCTGTCCCAGTGACCGTGAGTTGGTTTCCAACCAATGAGAGGAGGATGCCGGACGAAGCACCGATCAAACGCGTTGCGACCACACGGCTCGCGGCGCTCAATGCCTCGACCAAGATATCCCGCTCTGATTTGAACTTCATTGAACTACCTTTCTTTGCTACTGAGGTTACGGTGTGTTGTGTGTATGGAAAACTGTTAGTAGTAGTAGGTCTGTGGATTTGTGGATTACTTTCCGAAATTCCTGATCAGTTGGTTGTTAATTCAGATGCTCTAGACACACCTCTGTGACTAACTGTTTCAACTCTAAAAACTCAACTTTGAAGTCATGTGCGCTCCCAAACGGATTTCAACCCAAAATCAACAGATAAAACCCAAAGTTGCGCACAAACTACTCTCTACCATCTCCTTGTAATCGGCGTTTGAGTTGGTTGATCTGGGCAAGCAACTCGCTATTGACCGCGAGTTGATCTTTGATCTTTTCAACACCACTTATGACTGTCGTGTGATTGCGTCCATCGAAGATGCGCGCGATCATTGGATAGGAATAATTGTCCAGCAGGTCACGTATGAGGTACATCGCGACGTGACGGGCGTGGACGAGGGGTCGTAAACGCTTGGAACCACGAACATCTTCCACCGAGAGACCATAGAAGTCTGATACGACCGCCAAGATTGTCTCAGGCTTCAAAATGATTTGTTCCTGACCAAGGTTCGTGAGGTGGTTCTTGGCGAGTTCCAGTGAGATGGGTTCTTGACGGAGATTTGCGAAGGCGCGCAACATCGTGATGGATCCCTCGAGTTCACGAATGTTGTCACGTACGCGTTGGGCGATCCATTCAGCTACGTCACCGGGTAATTCAATCCCCTCACGTTCGGCCTTGGAACGAAGAATGGCGATGCGCGTTTCAAGGTCCGGCTGATCGATCTCGGTTACCAAGCCCTGGAGGAGGCGACTGCGGAAGCGCTCTTGTAATCCAGCGAGGTCGCGCGGCGATCGATCAGAGGTAAGGACAATCTGTTTGCCTTCGCCATGGAGCGCGTTGTAAGTGTGGAATATCTCCTCGTGGAACGTCTCACCACGGGTCTCCATGAATTGGATGTCATCGATCAACAAGACGTCGTTCTCGCGGTAGCGATCGTGAAGGGCTAATTGCGTGCGAGTTTGGATGGCTCGGATGAAGTCGTTGAGGAATGTTTCGGTGGAGACGTAGAGCACCTTTCGCCCCGGGTAGTTTTCCTGGACGTAGTTTCCGATGGCGTGCAGGAGATGGGTCTTGCCAAGACCCGAGTTCCCGTAGATCATCAAGGGGTTGTAAGCGCGACCTGGTGTTTCTGCGACTGACTGCGCCGCCGCGAACGCGAGACGGTTCGACGAACCAGGCACGAAGGAATCGAACGTCATTCGTGGGTCCAGTCGGGCTGGTCGGTCCACGCTCGGCGCAAAGGTGGCGACCGGTGCGGAGACGCTCGGTTCATCGACCGGGGAACCCACCTCGTTGGCTGATTCACTCACCGTTAACGAAACCGTCACGTCAGAACCCACGAGCTGCTGCGCCTGCTCGGTAATAAAGGGAAGAAATCGTTGTTGGATCCGAAGGAGTTGGATTTGGTTTGGAGCACCGATTACGAGTTGGTTATCGTGGTAATCCACAAGCCGAAGAGTGTTGAGTCCAGCCGCCCAGACAGCATCAGAAGCGTTGCCGCGTAAGGAGTCTCGTAGTGCTGTCCAGATCTCCTCCCCGCTTTGCACAATCTTCCCCCACAGGCCAGAACCGACGTTATCCACAAGTCCAGCGACCAGATAAGGCAAACTCGCTTCACTTAGGGAGAGTCACCATACACCCATTTCAATCTCTTTGCCGCGGGGACTCACGAGTCGGGTAAGATTGTTCCCAGCAGCGCGCCAGCGACCCCCAGGGGGTACCGCGAAGCGCATCATTACATTTTGAGAAGAGGATTTTGTGAAGCGTACCTATCAGCCAAACAAGCGGAAAAGGGCAAAAACGCACGGTTTTCGTGCGCGTATGCGAACCCGCGCTGGCCGTGCTGTCCTAAAGGCCCGTCGTGACAAGGGCCGTCACCAACTGACGGTCTAAGACGGTGCCCGGTCGGGTTCGAACCCGCCGGCAGTTCGCACTCTTCGCCGCACCGACGGGGCGGGGTCAAAGTGGGCCACTACGGATTAGTTTCGTAGCCCACGGTGACCAATCGCCTTCAGTGGATGTGGCGTACGCGATCAGTCGAAGGGTTGGAAATGCGGTTCTCCGGAACCAAATCCGACGCCGACTACGGGCACTCGTGGAAGACCTTGAACCTCAACCTCACCCAGGTCTATACCTGATCAGGTGTGGTTTTGAGACAGGAAAACTCTCCTATGACGAACTCCAACACCACCTCCGCCAAGCAATGGTCCGCGCCGGTGGACACTAAAACCTCCGCTCCGGCACGGCTTTTACTGCCCCTGATCAGGTTGTATCAGCACATGACCTCGGGGCGGCTCTCACCGTGTCGGTTCTATCCCTCCTGTTCAAAGTACGCCGAGGAGGCGATCTGCGTGCATGGAGCTTTTCGGGGTACCTTGTTGTCCCTGCGTCGCCTGAGTCGTTGTCGTCCGCTCGGTCCCCACGGCGTCGATCTCGTCCCTCTTCCGAAGAAAGCTAGGAGTGTCCAGCCATGAAATCGTTCGCCCACTCGGTCGGCAGCATTTTCCAGCCGATTTTCCACCTCTTTGGCTGGATTCTGGCCTTCTGCTACGGCCTAGTACCCAACTACGCCATAGCGATCGTGATGCTCACGGTCGTGATCATGGGTGCACTGACCCCCTTCACCATCAAGAGCACGAAATCAATGATGTCGATGCAGAAGCTGCAGCCAGAAATCAAGAAGCTTCAGCAGAAGTACAAGGGCCCGGAAAATCGTCAGCTCCTCAACGAGGAAATGATGAAGCTGTACAAAGAGGAAGGGGTGAACCCGGTAGGTGGTTGCCTCCCAGTCCTCCTCCAGGCCCCGTTCCTGTTCATTCTCTATAGCGTTATCAAAGGACTGGCGAATAAAGTCCTGATCAAGGGTGTTTTGGTGCCCTTACCACGCTATATCCCTGCGAGTTCAAAGATGTACAAGAACCTTATCCATTCGGGTGGCCAGATCAAGGCGTTCGGTATGGACTTGAACCTTAAACCCTTTAGTTCTCACGGTTCGATCGCCGCCGCCATACCCTTCTTCGTCTTCGTGGCCGCGGCGGTGGCACTTCAGTACTTCCAGATGGCCCAGATGAACAACCGAAACAGAAAGACCGGCACGGCGATGCCGTCCCAGCAACTCGCAATGCAGCGATTCCTTCCGATTGTTTTCGCATATTTTTATTTGATTATCCCTGCCGCAGTTGTGCTTTACATGATTATTTCGACTGTAATTCGCATTATTACTCAGGACTTGATGTTCCGAGCAGGAGTGTCGAATCCTCACAAGGGTGCTCAACGGGCCCTTCCGGCGCCGGACGTGAAGGAAGACGGCCCCAGCCAGACGCCCGACGAACCTAAACCTTCAACTACCAGGCCGCCGACGGCTAAATCGAACGCCAGACCGCCTGCTCCGAGACCCCAGCCACAGAGCCGGTCAAGGGCGAAACGGAAAAGAAAGGCGCGTTAACCCATGGATTGGGTGGAAACTACAGGAAAATCAATCGATGAGGCTACCAATCGAGCTTTGGCGCACCTCGGTGTGCATCGCGACGACGCCGAAATAGAGGTAATCGAGGAGCCGAAGGCAGGGATGTTCGGACGAGTTCGTGGCGAAGCTCGAGTTCGAGCGCGCGTTCGACCAAGCGGGCCACGACCGAAGCGTTCTCGGCGATCTTCAGGAGGGCGCGAAGATCGGCCGCGCAACGCACCACGGGCCGAAAAGACCCGAACGCCCAAGGTCAATGAAGCGGACGTTAATCAGAAGGAAAAGGATAGGAACGCCGGCGCGCCGCGCCAAAAGCAGGGTTCGCCTAAGGGCGGGGCCCGCACCGAAAGAATCTCAACGAAGGAGGACACCATGGCTGAAGGAATCTCGTTAGCCGAGCAAGGGTCGATTGCCAAGGAATTCCTCGAAGGACTCCTGGCTTCGATGAACATTAAGGCTGAAGTGTCAGTCAAAGAACTCGACGCCGAGACGGTGGAACTGGCGGTAAACGCCAATCCCCCAACGGAATTGGGGATTCTGGTTGGTCCGCGAGGCACCACGCTGCAGGCGCTCCAGGAGGTGACGCGTACGGTCGTTCAATCCAAGAGCCCCAGTCGAACCGATCGAATCCTGGTTGATGTCGCACAATATCGAGAGCGACGTGTCGCTGCCCTGGGACGTTTTGCCCAACAAGTGGCTGGCGAGGTCATTGAGACAGGCGAGGAACGGGCACTTGAGTCCATGTCTGCTGCCGATCGCAAGGCAGTGCACGACGCGTTGACGGAGAATGGGCAGGTTGTCACGAGGTCTGAGGGTGAAGAGCCCCGCCGTTTTGTGGTGATTGCGCCGGCCTAGAAGTCCCGTGACGAACGACTGGTTACTTCGCGCCCTCGAGGAATCGAGGGCGCGGGGATTTTTGGGGCCGGGTGCCGTCGAACCTCAAATAGAGCACGCGAGAGGCTTCGCGCAGTGCTGGGAGGAGATTTTTGACCATTCACCAGGAAATTTACTTGACCTAGGAAGTGGTGGAGGACTCCCAGGGCTTGTTCTTGTCGAACGATGGGACTGTAGGACCGTCCTTTTGGATTCAATGGTGAAGCGCATGAATTTCTTGCGCGAGGTGCTCACGTGGCCCGGAGCTCCGGACGACGTAGAAGTAATCACGGCGCGGGCTGAATCAGTGGCCCGGGATCCTGCGCTGGAAGCCTCATTTAACCTGGTGACAGCCCGTTCTTTCGGCCCCCCGGCGGTCGTCGCTGAATGCGCGGCGCGTTATCTGTGCCTTGGCGGTGCTCTCGTCGTCTCGGAGCCACCCGAGGACGACCACCAACGGTGGGAATCGAATGTTCTAGAAACCATAGGTTTTGAGGATCAAGGGCGAGTTCGACATGGTGCCGCCTACCGAGTGCTCATCAAAGTTGCTCCAACCCCAGAAGAACTGCCTCGCGTCGTGGGAGTCCCGGGTAAACGCCCTCTGTTCTGATTGTTTCACGTGAAACAACTGGGATCAGTTAGTTGAGGGTTTTTGGGCATTGTTTCACGTGAAACAGTGCTCGGGGTATTGCAGGTTTCGCATGAGGTTGCCTCGGCCACGGCGGTGGTAGATGCGACGTTTCACGTGAAACATCAGTACTTGACGACCAGTCGAAAACCGTGTTGAATGGCAGGGGTTCGACGCTGTGTCGGAGTTTGGTGGTTCAGGAAGAGGCTTATGGCGAGCGCCGGTGTGATGAGGGTATTTGCTGTAGCCAACCAAAAGGGTGGAGTTGGGAAGACCACCACCACGACCTCACTGGGAGCCGCGCTCGCAGAAAAAGGTAACCGAGTCCTCATCGTCGACCTTGATCCACAAGGGAACGCGACGACGGGGCTAGGCATCGACGGACGCCAGTTCGAAAAGTCGGTGTACGACGTCCTCTTGAACGACACCCCGATGGTGGATATCGTCGAACCTACAGGCTTCAACAATCTGTTCGTCGCGCCAGCGACACTTGATCTAGCAGGGGTTGAACAAGAACTTACCGCCGTCATTTCCAGGGAATTGAGGCTCAAGAAGGCGCTTACTTCCGTTGAGGGTGATTTCGACTACATTTTCATCGATTGTCCCCCTTCACTAGGCCTGATCACTATCAATGCCTTCGCAGCGGCAACCGACATCCTGGTACCGGTGCAGACGGAGTTTTATGCTCTCGAGGGTTTGACCCAGTTGAAACGCATCGTTGACCTGGTTCAGAAGAACCTCAATCCGACGCTTAAGATTTCCAAGGTCGTTTTGACCATGTACGACGCACGTAACACGTTATCGGTCGATGTCGCCGAGGAAGTGCGACGTCATTTCAGGAACGAATTGTGCAAGACGGTCATCCCTCGAACGGTGCGCCTAGCCGAGGCCCCCTCCTTCGGGCAGCCCATCACCGTGTTTGACCCGACATCAAAGGGCGCAAAAGCGTATCGAGCATTAGCAGAGGAGATCACCCATGGCTAGGAGACCCGGTCTCGGCAAGGGGCTTGGAGCCCTCATACCCGAGGGCGAAGTGACCATTGAGTCTGTCGAAATTGTTACCGAGGTGGGACCGCTGCGCACGGTGTCCGTCAACGTGATTCGTCCTAATCCGTTCCAACCGCGCAAATCGTTCAACGCTGACAGTCTCCAGGCATTGGCATCGTCGGTCAAGGAACTAGGGGTTCTCCAGCCCATCATTGTGCGTCCCGTCGAGGGGGCCGCGGGCGAATTCGAACTCATTGCGGGCGAGCGGCGCTGGCGGGCGGCGGGCCTGGCGGGCCTCGAGTTTGTGCCGGTGCTCGTCCAGGACGACGTCAACGACCGACTCTCGCTCGAGCAGGCCGTTGTCGAGAATCTTCACCGCGTCGACCTTCACCCGCTGGAAGAAGCGGCCGCCTACCAACAACTGATCGAGTATTTCGACCTAACTCACGAGCAGGTGGCTCAGAGAGTGGGCAAGAGTCGAGCGAATGTTACGAATACGTTACGATTACTGCAGCTTGGTGAAACCGCACAATCTGCCCTGGCGAATTCGCAGATCACGGCGGGCCACGCTCGCTCGCTCCTGGCGATCAGCGATCCAAGTGCCCAGACCACGATGGTGGCACGGATCATTAAGAATGAACTCTCGGTTCGAGCGACCGAGGAGGCGGTGCGGCTCTTTCTTGAGCCTAAGCCGGTACCTACGGGCGAACCAACGGCACGCGTACCCAACGATAAACCGCGTTTGCGGCCAGTGCCCGACGCGAGTGTGGCTGAATTAGAACAACTACTTGAGGACTACCTCGACACCAGGGTTCACGTTGACTTGAAGGGTAGAAACGGCAGAATCATCATTGATTTTGCCGACCTGGACGACCTCGAGCGCATCTATATCGCTATTTCCCAGAGTAAGTAGCCTTCAACTCTCAACGTAACGTTCAAGTTGAAGTTATCCCCAAGTTGTGGAAGAAGTTGTGGGTTACTCGTAAACCCTTGGGATGTATGGCTTCCAGGTGCCTGGAGGGGTCCTAAACGGACCCATTTCACCTTGTTACCTGTGGAAAACCTCGACCAGAACCGACGTCAAGGCCTCGGTGATTGCGCGAAGTTCTTCGGGATCGCGGGGACCGTGTTCGATGTGTAAGGTGGTCATCTTTGTCTCGCGCAGGATCGGTAGTGCCATGCCGGCAATTTCGACACGCGAGGCGACTCGGCTCTTGGAAAGGGCTGAAGCGAGGGCGCTCGCGAGCATTTCCCCACGTCGAGAGTGGGAACGGTAGCTGGCCCAATAGTTGAGTCGAAAGCCCTCATAGGGATCGATCTGCTCGAAGGACAGTACGAAAGCGGCTTGGTGTTCGTTCGCGTAGGACGAGACCCCGATACTTGACGCGTCGGTGAGCGAGACTACGGGGCGCTGGGAACGAAGGGACTCCTCAAGCAGGAGACGCAGTGGACTGGCGCCGCACAACACGATTGGCCCCGACGCGTCTTCGAGGAAGCCCGCGGTGTCGCGCGCCTCGTTCACCAGGTGTGGAGTTGAAGTTGAGGGTGTGACTCGGGTCAGTTCGAGCAACGTGCGCCGCGTGAGGGTCCCGTTTACCTCAAGTCCACAGTTACGTTGGAACTCGCAGAGAGCATCTTCCAGTAGTGGTCCAAAGATACCGTCGATGCGTCCAGGGTTGAATCCGAGTTGGGCCAGGCGAACCTGTAGTTCGGCGACGTCGTCGCCGCGTAGGTAAGGACGCGTGAGGAAGAGCAGTCGTTGGCCAAGTCGCCAGCCCGCCTCGATGAGCCTGGTCCAGGTGACCTCGTCAACTTCGCCGGTGATCGGCAGTCCCTTGGCGCGCTGGAACGCTTCGACGAGCGCCACGGTCTCGTCGCCGAATACCTCGAGCGTTTCCGCCATGGAGACGTGACCAAGATCGTGAAGTCGCTCGTGCAGGTCGCGCACACGTTGGCCCGTGGCGCCGCGACTGAGGGCGGTGAACGTCAGGAGTCTTAGAGGTTTGCGGTGATCTCTTGCAAGAGCGCGCCCTTGGGTTTGGCGCCGACCAAGCGGGCGATGACCTCGCCGTTCTTGAAGAGCAAGAGTGTGGGAATGCTCATCACCGAGAACTTGGTGGCGGTCGCGACGTTGACGTCCACGTCTAGCTTGCCAATGGTGAACTTCTCGGACTGCTCAACCGCGAGTTCTTCGAGAATGGGCGCGATCAACTTGCAAGGCCCGCACCATTCGGCCCAGAAATCAACGAGGATCGGCTTGTCCGCCGCACCCACGACTTCGTCGAAGGTGGCGTCGGTAAGGGTGGTGATCTGGTCGCTCATAAAAACCTCCAAAGGTGGTCGCCGTCGCGGCGACGCAGGTAACACCTTAGTGACCGGGGCTCAGATCCCCTGCGCCTCGAGCCAGCGTTCGGCGTCGATGGCGGCCATGCATCCCGATCCCGCCGCCGTCACCGCCTGACGGTAGACGTGGTCTTGGACGTCCCCCGCGGCGAAGAGACCCTCGACCGTCGTGTAGGAGCCCAGACCAGTACGCACGTAGCCGTTATCCTCCAGGTCGATCTGGTGGGTGACCAGTGTGGTGTTGGGCACGTGGCCAATGGCGACGAAAATACCGGTGACGTCCATGACCCTCTCTTCACCCGAGACGGTGTCGCGGACTTGGAGGCCCAGGACGTGGTCGTCGCCGAGGACCTCGACCACTTGGGTGTTCCAGGCGAATTGGATCTTGTCGTTGTCAAAGGCCCTTTGTTGCATGATCTTTGAAGCACGCAGCGAGTCGCGTCGGTGCACGATCGTCACTGACGAGGCGAAGCGCGTCAGGAATAAGGCCTCTTCCAGGGCCGAGTCCCCACCCCCGACGACCGCGATGTCCTGGCCGCGAAAGAAGAACCCGTCACAGGTCGCGCACGTCGAAAGTCCGTGGCTCAGCAGTCGGTCCTCGCCCGGCACGCCCATCATCAGCGACTGCGCCCCCGTGGCGAGGATGACCGTGTCGGCGGTGATGCTCGGGTCGACGTCGTCGGTGACCCAGGCCCGGAAAGGTCGTGACGTCACGTCGAGGCGCTGTACTTTTGAAACGCGTAGGTCCGCACCGAATCGATCGGCTTGGGCGCGCATGTTCGCCATGAGTTCGGGACCGGTGATCCCCTGGGGAAACCCGGGGAAGTTCTCGATGTCCGTGGTGAGCATCAATTGTCCGCCCGGTTGGTCTGTCGTTGACGAAGGCTCGCCTTCGATGACGATGGGGTGGAGTTGCGCTCGGGCGACGTAGATGGCGGCGGTGAGACCGGCGGGCCCCGAACCAACGATAAGAACCCGCGCGTGTTCGGACATTATTCGCCTGCGTGATCGGGACGGCGAAAGCGCCAAATGACCAGGCCCGCCACCACGAAAGTCGCCCCGATGCACACGTAGGTGAGCCACTGGTGACTCGCGAAGACGTAGACGTCAAAGAGCCGTATGAGCGCGATCAACAGTGTCACGACGAGCACGATTGACATGAGCACCACGACGAAGCCGAACGCGACGGCACGCCCGGCGATGAAAATGGGCCGCATCACACGGTCGTGCACGATGTCCATGACGTGGTCCAATTGACTGAACGCCTTGTCGACGATGTCTGGATCTTGTTGATCGTTCTGTTCGTTCACGCTTAGAACTTACTGGCGTTGCGCGCTCAGCACTCAATCCAACAGAGCGCGATGATTCCTGGACCCCCGTGCGTGCCCACGACCGGACCCATGTCGGTCACGACCAACTCGAATTCAGTGGGGATGTCCGCCACCAGTGCTTCTAGGTGCTTCACTTCGGGAGAGTCGCCGTGCACGAGGGCGAACCGCCGTAGCGGCGCGCGTGACTTAGCGACCTCGGCGATGGCGGCGAGAGCCTTGGCCTTGGTGCGCTGGCGCCCGGCTTCGGCGACGAGACCATCTTTCAGTTCGAGCAGCGGCTTGATTGAAAGGACTTGACCCAGGAGCGCTCGGGCCCCCCCGATGCGTCCTCCTTTGACCAGGTGTTCGAGCGTGTCCAACATGGCGACGACGCCGACCTTGGCCGTGAGGGCCTCGGCTCGCTCGGCCAATTCGTCGAGGGAGGCGCCGGTCTGGGCGATCTCGGCGATTTCGATGCAGAGCAAGCCTTGGGCCATGGAAACCGCTCGGGTGTCGATGACTCGCACGGGCACGACCTTGGCGACGGCCTCGGCGGCGATCGTCGCGGACTGATGGGTTGCCGATAGCCCGGCCGAGAGGGTGAGCACGAGAACGCCGTCACAGCCATCGGCCTTCGCTCGCTCGTAGGCGGCCTGGAACGCGCCCGGCGAGGGTGCGGCAGTCTCGGGCAGGGTCTTGGAGCTCTTGCACTTGGCCCAGAAGGCTGAAGGGGTGAGGTCCACTCGATCGACGTACTCCTGGTCGCCGAAGCGGATGGTCAGTGAGACGATGTCGATGTCAAGTCGACGAGCGATGTCTTCTGGCAAGTCACAAGCACTGTCAGTCAATACGCGAATCCGAGTCATGGCCCTCCCTAGAACTTCTTAAGCCTTGCATCTTTCGACCCGCGACGCGAAAGGCTGTAGTTCGAGACCAGAACGACCGCGGCGTAACTCGCAATGCCCAACACCAGTGAAAACGTAAAACGGGCAATCAAGCGAATTCCGTGATCCCAGGTGGGCGCGGCGTAGACGAGAGCCATCACGACTGCAGCCACGATGGAGGCGCGAAGACTGCGACGAACGTGGATGGACCAGATGGTCGAGATGATGTTGACGTGGTGACGGTCGAGCACGTACACCGCGACGAAAGCGGCGAGGGTGTAGGCGATGGACACGCTCGAGGTGAGTCCGGCGATGGAATGGCGACCGAGCGCGACGCAAAGCGCGATGGTCAGGCCGTTTTGGAAGACGTAGAGATAGAACACCTCGCGTGCGCGCTGCATCGATTGGAGGCCGCGCACGCAGAGTTGGAACAAGGTGAAGCCGGGGAGTCCTGCGGCGAGGATCGCGAGCACCGTACCCGCCGAGAGTCGGTGCGTCGCGTTGGCGTGATTGAGCAGTATGCCTACGATGGGTTGGGCGAGAATCACGAGTACGACCGTGCACGGGATGATGATCACAAGGGACTGTCGAAGTCCGAAGCGCAATCGCTCGCTCAGGCCGGCGTAGTCCTCGGCGGTGGCGAGCCCAGCGAGTTGGGGCGTGAGAGATCCGAGCACCGACACGACTACGACGGCGTAGGGCATTTGCATGAAAGACCAGCCGTAGGTGTAGGCACTGACCGGACCGTTGCCACCGATCCCAAAGGCGTAGGCGAGCACGACGTAAAGCGACACCTGGTTCGCCAGGACGACCATCAAGGTCCAACTTCCTAGGCGCCCCACGGCTCGCACCGCCGGATCGTGTCGATTGAAGCGAAACGATAGACGCCAGAGCTCGCTGCGCGCGAGCGAGGGCAGCAGGCAGAGGAATTGCACCGCAACCCCCAGGGTCGTACCGAGTCCGAGCCACAGGAGGTCTCGCGATCCCTCCAGGGCGCTCAGCGTCGGGGTCGGGTCGACGACGTGGAACCAGACCAGGACGCCGATGCACACGATGTTGTTGGCCACGGGTACCCATGAGGGTGTTCCAAACCGTTGGCGAACGTTGAGCAGCGCTGTAGCGATGCCGATGACGCCGTAGAAGAAGATCTGCGGCACGAACCATCGGAGTAGCGAGGTCGCCACCACGCGTTGTTGGTGGAGTGTGACGAGCGAGTGCTGCGTAGCGGGATGCTGCAAGAGGGTAAAGCCGTCGATGATCCACGGTGCGCTAATCCACGCGAGGGCCGACGCGACGATGAGCACGACGAGGGCTCCGGTGATCACACTCGAGATCGACTTCCACGCCTTGCGCTCGCCGTCGAGCGCCAGCCTTTCGACGAAGACTGGAATGAACGTCGCGCTCGCAATGCCGCCGAGAACGAGGTCGAACAGCATGTTGGGGATGGTGTTGGCGAGGTTGAACGAGTCCGCGATTGGCGTGAAGCCCAGGACCCAAGCGAGGACGAGCACCCGCAACAATCCGGTCAACCTCGAAACGAGCGTTCCGCTCGCCATTGACAAAGCGCGTGAACCGTGCGTCGAGGTTGTGCTCATCGGGCGTGGCGACCTCTGGAGGTGCGCCGATACGTGCGCACCCACCAGACCGCGAGGACCAAGAGAGAGGCGAAAGTGAGCAGGTAGCCGACGATCGAGTTGCCAGCGATGCGAACTTGGATGGCCGCTCGAGCGAGCACGACTTGGTCGTTGGGCGTGGTGACAACGATCTGGAGCGTGAGGTCACTACCGCGGTGATTTGAGGTAGGTATCCTGAGGGACTTCGTTGACGAGTCCAGTGTCACGACCTCGCTGTCGCCCTTGGGAAAGCTGAGCCGATCGGTGATGAGGTGCACGACGGCGGTGACCGAATAATTCGCGGTGCTGAGCACGGTGATCGGCAGAGCGGTACCTGGACCAGCCAGGGTGATGGAACTCTGGTCGACAGAGAAGTTACCCAATTGGTCGTTGAGGGAGCCTTGGGCGTGGTTAATAGCGTTCTGTCGGGTTGAAGGTCCGCCGACCACTTCGGACTCAGCCACCGCGACGCTCAACGTGTTCGCGACAGGCGCCGACGCGATGGCTTGGTTGAACGAGTTGATTTGGCCAATGGTGAACAGGAGTGAATTGACATTGTTCGCTGACCACGTCGAGGCCGGTGCCGCGCCGAGATCGCGAGTAGTTGGTGCGTTGTTCGTACCCACCAGTGACGAACTGAATGATGGAGTAAGGCTTGAGGCGACGGCGAAGGGATTGGTGCTGATGCCGTCGAGGAGGTCGTTGACGAAGGCAGCCGAGGCCCGGGTCGGCGACATCTCAACCACCACCGATCGCTGCGAAGGAGCGTTTGGCTCTTCAAAGTGCAAGAAGGCAAGCGTATTGAGCACGAGCACGGCGCGACGGCCCGGGGTGATCGAAGCGTCATTGACGAGCTGGTCGAGCGGCCCGTCCACGGCGAGGACCGCCATCGAAGGCGTGTCGGCTACGTAGAAGGGTGCTCCCCATTCGAGGGTCGTGGAAGGCGCGACGGCGAGTGACGACTCGTGCAGCACGACGTCACTGACGTGGACGGCGGCGAGCGCCTTCAAGTCGGCGAGGGTGACCGTGCCGTTCAGGACGACGGGGCTGTCGGCGTAGTGGCCAGTGACCTGTCGAAGAAGCGAAGTGGCGAGAGAGAGTTGCTGGTTCACCTGGGTGGCGAGACCGTTACTCACCAGACCGGCGAAATCGATGTTGGCCGGGGGAGCGGCCACGCCACGGTGCAGGGGACTCGTGAGTGCCTTGTCGTAGGCCGCCCGTAGGGCGACGTCTTGATCAGCGACAGAGGACTGGAGAGCACTCAGGGTGCGGTAGTCCGCCGTGATCGTGACCGGCGTTTGGGCGTGGTCGGCGAGGGCCTTAAGGACGTCCGCCGTGGCGACGGCGTGAGTCAAGGAAGGAGGTTCGACGTCTTCGATGATGTCGACGCGAAGTGGGCGCGCTACGGCGCCGCGCTGAATGCTGAGCAGCGACCACGTGGTCTGCGTGCTATTGAGGGTGCTGAGTGAATAGCTGATGGGGTAGACCCCGTCACAATTCTCGCCCGAACACCCGAGATGGAGCCGAGCGTCGTGGTTCTCGCAACTGGCGTTCGTCTTGCCGGGCGACACGGAGAACAGTGTGACGCCGAACGTGGCGCGGTCGTGGGCGAGACACGTGATCATGAAGTTGCCGGTAGTGGCAATCGACGAGCTGGTGTCGCCCGCCCCACTGATGATGGGAGCGAGTTGCGACCTCGCGATGATGCGCGGGTACAGCGAGACCTGAGCAGTGACCTCCTTGCCCGGGTTGACGAAATGCAGGGTCGTGTTGAAACGTCCTGATCCGTTTGGCGAGAGCAGGACGACCGGGTTTTGGTGCACCAAGACGAAAGATGCCGTCGTTTCAGCGTGCGCGGCCGAAGGCCACGTCACCGTTGCGAGGCTGAGGAGTACGACGCTAAGCGCCCGCCACCAGGTCGAAAATCGGTGGAACATGCTGGTACAGGCTACCTTCGGTTCCCCGCGAAGTCCGACGCCCACTACCCTTCATTCGCAATGACTTCTTTTGAACAGGTCCACGAGCGACTGAGTGAGATAGCGCTCTTGTCGGCACCTCTCTCGCGCGCCTTTGGCGAAGCAGGCTTCTCGCTCTACGCCGTGGGAGGTTCAGTGCGCGACGCGGTCTTGGGACAAGAACGAGATGAAGATTATGAGATTGACTTCACCACGAACGCCCGACCCGATGACATCGCTCGACTAATGAAGCCGGTGTGTCTGTCCTTGTGGGAGCAAGGTAGGGCGTTCGGAACCATTGGTGGCGTGATTCGCGAGAACGGCGTGAAGGCTGAGATCACGACGTTTCGTTCAGAAGAGTACGTTGACCATTCTCGAAAGCCCTCAGTAACGTGGGGTGACTCATTAGAGTCCGATCTCAGTCGTCGCGACTTCACGATCAACGCGCTCGCGCTGGACGTGATCGCTCTAGAGGCGCGAACTCCTGGAGTTCAGACCCTGTTCGACTTCTACCACGGCTTTGATGACTTGCACGAACGCAGACTGCGCACCCCGATCGACCCCGAGGTCCTCTTCGCCGACGACCCACTGCGAATGTTGCGCGCCGCTCGATTCGCCGCACGCCTCAATCTGAGCATCGACCCATCGATCGAACGCGCCGCGACTTCGATGGCCGAGAAACTCGCCATCGTGTCAGCCGAGCGGATTCGCGGCGAACTTGACCTGTTGATGCTGACCGAGCAGCCGTCCATCGGACTTGATTTCATCGTTCGTACCGGTCTCGCCGACCAGTTCTTTCCCGAGCTTCCCAAGCTTCAATTGGAGCAGGATCCAATTCACCAACATAAGGACGTCCTCAAGCACACCTGGGCGGTAGTGGACAAGACGTCGCCGTCATTGGTGTTGCGCCTCGCCGCGCTGTTTCACGACATCGGCAAACCGCCCACGAGGGCGATCACGGACGAAGGTGTGACCTTTCGCTTCCATGAGGTCGTGGGCGCGAAGATGACGCGAAAGAGAATGACCGCTCTGAAGTACTCCCAAGAGTTGATCGACGACGTTGCGACCCTGGTCGAGTTGCACTTGCGCTTTCACACTTACAAGATGGGTTGGAGTGACAAGGCCGTGCGTCGGTACGTGCGCGACGCGGGGCCGCTCCTCAACGAACTCAACGAGCTGACCAGGTGTGACTGTACGACTCGAAACGCGAGAAAGGCGGAAGTGCTCGCAGCGCGGATGGACGAGCTGGAACGGCGAATCGAAGAACTTCGTGAGCTTGAGGACCTGAGCCGACTTCGCCCGGCCCTCGACGGCGTCGAGGTCATGGCGATACTAGGGATTGGGCCAAGTCGGACGGTTGGACGTGCCCTCGACTTTCTGATGGAGATACGCCTCGACGAAGGCGAGATCAGTGCCGAGGACGCGACGGCGCGTCTTCGCACGTGGTGGGCGACCGAATCTCACTAGTACGTCAATGGTGGTGATTTCCGCGTTGTTCGAATTCGGGGTGCGATCGCGTCGCTAGAACCCTTGGAATGACCCCTAGGGCCAGACGAGATTCTCGGCGCCGTCGTTCGCGAACTCCTCGACCAATCTATGGGCCACGTCGTCGTGGTACTGCACCGGAGGCGACTTCATGAAGTACGCCGACGGACCCACGATTGGCCCGCCGATGCCACGGTCGAGGGCGATCTTGGCGCAGCGAACCGCGTCGATGATGACGCCCGCCGAATTCGGGGAGTCCCATACTTCGAGCTTGAGCTCGACGTTGAGGGGCACGTCACCGAAGTTGCGACCCTCCATGCGGATGTAGGCCCACTTACGGTCGTGCAGCCACGGTATGTGGTCGCTCGGCCCGATGTGGACGTCGTCGGGGTCCATGTTGTTGATTTCGAGCTGGGAGGTGACGGCTTGGGTCTTGGAGATCTTCTTGGACTCCAGGCGCTCGCGGTCGAGCATGTTCTTGAAGTCCATGTTGCCGCCCACGTTGAGTTGGTAGGTGTGGTCGAGCGTCAGACCACGGTCTTCGAAAAGGCGTGCGAGCACTCGGTGCACGATCGTCGCACCCACCTGACTCTTGATGTCGTCACCGATGATCGGTACGCCAGCGTCGGCGAACTTCTTGGCCCACACGGGGTCCGAGGCGATGAAGACGGGGATGGCGTTTACGAAGGCGACGCCGGCGTCAATCGCTGCCTGGGCGTAGAACTTCTGGGCGTCCTCGGAACCGACAGGTAGGTAGGAGACCAGGACCTGGGCCCTCGTCGCACGCAACACCTGGGCGACGTCCACTGGTTCGTAGGGCGACTCCTCGATGACGGCGCGGTAGTACTTGTTGAGTCCGTCCATGGTCGGACCGCGCTGCACGGTCACGCCGAGCGAGGGAACGTCCGCGAATTTAATCGTGTTGTTCATTCCGCCCTCGATTGCTTTACCGAGGTCGCTGCCGACCTTGGAGGCGTCAACGTCAAAGGCGGCGACGAACTCGAGGTCACTGACGTGATAACCGCCGAGCTCGACGTGCATCAAGCCGGGTACGTTGTCGCCCTGCTTCGCGTCTTTGTAATAGGTGACACCTTGAATCAGTGAACTGGCGCAGTTTCCGACGCCCGCAATGGCCACGCGAATCTTTTCCATGGCTTTCCTTTCCTACTTCGCCTCTTGGGCGAATGCCGTTTGATTATTTCTTTCGGTGGCCAACAGGCTGTCAATCCACGCGAGGTCCAACTCGACGCCCTGAGCGGCGTGATGCATCACGCTGCGCGCGTAGGTGTCGAGCTGTTCGTTATTGGCGCCGGTGCGCACTTCGGCGAGGCGCCCTACGAGATCGTTGCGGCGTCGCTCGAGCAGCCCGACGCGCAAGTTAGGGGTCAGGTACTTTGCCAGGGCCATGCGCAAGGAGAAGTTCTTGCTGTCGTCCAAAGTTGCGGGATCTGCGAGGAGCGCGACGAACTCTGCGCGGCCCCGGTCGGTGATTCGATAGACCTTGCGTCCTCGGCGTCCCAGACCCTGGGTCGTGCGAAGCGAGCGTAGTGAGGCTCGTTCGCCCGACAACGATCCGGTTGATAGTGAACTGATCCGCGGCTCGTGGGTCATCACTGCTTCGACGCAGCCGTGCCGCTCGAGGCGGGCGAGGGCGGGATAGATGGAACCGAAGGAAACGTTCGCCGAAACGCCGAGTCGGTCGCGTAACTGGGTGCGAATCTCGTAACCGTGGTGGTCCCGGTCCATCAAAAGACCGAGGATGGCGATGTCTAACACGCGAAACATCATATCACTTCGATATATCGAACGCTACGATGAGTCCGCCAAACGTTTCCCAGCACGACTCGACCGGTAGGCGTCAATTTACTTATAATAGAGTAATAATTATGTCAATAGAACCATCAGCGACCGGGGTGGCACCGACTGAGGTCCTCAGTCGGCGGCGGCGGATCGGCGTGCTGCTCATCTGCTCAATGAGTCTGCTCGTGGTCAGTTTGGACGTGACGATCGTGAACGTGGCGTTACCCTCGATCGGTCGCGACTTCCACTCCTCGTTGTCCGGCCTGCAGTGGACCGTCGATGCCTACACCCTGGTGCTCGCGAGCTTCTTGATGTTGTCGGGCTCGACCGCAGACCGGCTGGGACGTCGCCGCACGTTCGTCACGGGTCTGATCATCTTCATCACTGGTTCGCTGCTGTGCAGTCTGGCACCCGACTTGACGGGCCTGATCATCTTTCGCATGCTGCAAGCGCTGGGAGGATCCATGCTGAACCCCGTGGCGATGTCCATAATCACGAACACGTTCACTGACCCCAAGGAGCGCGCCCAGGCGATCGGCGTGTGGGCCGCCGTCGTTGGGTTCTCGATGGCGCTCGGCCCAGTGGTCGGAGGCGTGCTCGTTGATTCCGTCGGCTGGCGTTCAATCTTTTGGATCAATATCCCTGTTGGCCTGCTCGCCGTCTTTCTCGCCTTGCGTTTCGTACCCGAGTCGAAGGCCTTGGTTGCCCGAAAGGTGGACGCGCGCGGTCAAGCGATCGTGATCGTGCTCTTGGCCAGTCTCACGTTCGCGATAATCCAGGCGCCGAGTTACGGCTGGGCGTCGGCGTCGACCCTGGGGGTCTTTGCAATCTCACTGGTGTCGCTCGTGACGCTGGTGGCCTGGGAACGGCGATGCGCGGAACCACTCATCAACGTACGCTTCTTTCGTTCCGCACCCTTTTCGACCGCCACGGTGATTGCGGTGGCGAGTTTCGCGGGACTCGGTGGTTTCCTCTTCTTGAATACGCTCTACTTGCAAGAAGTCCGAGGACTCTCAGCGCTCGGTGCGGGACTCGACACCCTACCGATGGCGGCGATGACCCTGATCACGCCGCCAATCGCGGGGCTCATCGTCGGGCGCCGGGGCGCACGATGGCCACTGCTTCTCGGAGGCGTGGGAATCCTTTTCGGCAGCGTCATGTTGGTTCGTCTCAGCGTGAACACACCGTTCACGTGGTTGTTCTGTGCGTACGTGGTCTTCGGCGTCGGCTTTGGCTTCGTGAATCCGCCCATTACCAGCGCTGCCGTCTCGGGAATGCCGCGCGCCCAAGCCGGCGTGGCTTCGGCTATCGCCTCGACGTCGCGACAGGTCGGCGCAACCCTGGGCGTGGCGATCGTGGGTGCCCTCGTCGGGTCGAAGATCGACGTGACGTCAAAGGTCGCCTTTACGAAGGCGTCGAGGGACGGTTGGTGGGTGCTCACGGGCTGCGGGTTGATCGTCGTCGTGCTCGGTCTTGTGGGGACGTCGAACTGGGCTCACGCGAGCGCGAGCCGCACCGCCCACGAACTCAATCCGGAGTACTTCGAAGGCAGGGTGTCGTGAGCGACGCGGAAAGCTTGGACCCCGCCGAGCGAATCTGGTCTCTCGTGTCCTTCCTGGTGCTCGATGACGAACGCCGGCGAAGGGTCGTCGACGCCTTAGGCATGAGTTTCGGCCGGGCGAAGGCGCTGCGTCGGATCGCGGCGCGATCGATGCCGATGGGCGAATTGGCGCTCCTCCTCGGCATTGAACCCCCCTACATGACCTTGGTGGTCGACGACCTAGAAGAACGCGAGCTCGTAGTGCGAATGGACCACCCGACCGACCGACGGGCCAAGCTCGTCGTGGCGACCGAACAAGGAATGGTCATGGCCCGAGAGGCCGAACGAATTCTCGACGAGCCACTAAAGGGTCTTCTGGCGCTTTCGAGCGACGAACTCGCCACGCTCGAGGACTTGCTGGCCAAGGTCGTCGCCGGCGCGGGCGCGGTCTCGCCCGAGGTCAACGGCCCCACGGCGCGGAACAATGGTTCTTCGTCGCCGCACCCCTGATGCTCGTCGAAATGCAGTGAAACATAGGCTTCGGGAGGTTTTACCTGCAGGTAACAAGGTAATTGCGGGCTGACGGTAGTGTCCTGCCTAATGGATAAGACCTTTCGAACCAGCACCGCCGACGGGGCAGTCGTCGAGTTTGGACTGGTGCGACACGCCCTGCTCGCCAAGTTGGCGGCCGGGACCTTGCGTTACGAGGACGTCTGTGACGCCCACCCCGAGCTGCTGAGGGCGGCCAAGAATATCGGCCGCTCGACCGGTGAGACCTGTCCGGTCTGCAGTGAAGCCGAGTTGGTCGAGGTCACCTACGTGTTCGGGGCGCGCCTACCTGCGGGAGGGACCTGTCCCACATCACGAGCAGAACTTTTGAAGCTCGAACGCCGTGAGGACCCCGTCCAGTGCTACGCCGTCGAGGTGTGTGTCGCCTGCTCGTTCCACCATCTCGTGCGAAAGTGGTCGGCGGGAGGACGCCAGGCCCGAAGGACGGCAGTTCGTCAACAGCGAAAAGTCGGCGAATGAGTCTGAGCGCTCCAACCATCCGAGCTCGCAAGAGGCGTCGCGGTGACCAGCCGATCGTCATGGTCACGGCCTACGACGAGCCCAGCGCGCGCTACTGCGACGCGGCGGGCGTGGACATCATCCTCGTCGGCGATTCAATGGCGAACGTGGTTATGGGTCAAAGCGACACCATGCACGTCACCATGGAGGAAATGATCCACCATGTTCGAGCGGTCGCGGCGGCGAATCCCAAGGCGCACGTGGTAGCGGACATGCCCTGGATGAGCTATCACGTTGACGTTTCGAGCAGTGTGCGCAACGCCGCCGCCCTCGTGCGAGCCGGAGCCCAGAGCGTCAAGCTCGAAGGCGGACGCGTTCGGCGCGACGCCGTGCGGGCCATCCTCGACGCGGAGATCCCTGTGATGGGGCATCTTGGGCTCACTCCCCAGAGTGTGCTCGCCTTTGGCGGGTTCAAGGTCCAGGCCAAGACGCGTGAGGCGGCGGAGTGGATGACCAAAGACGCCCTTCTGCTCCAGGACGAAGGCGTCTACGCGATCGTGCTCGAGGGCGTGCCGAGCATCGTCGGCACCCGGATCACCGAGGCCCTGGAAATCCCCACGATCGGCATCGGCGCCGGGCCAGACACCGACGGCCAAGTGCTCGTCTTTCACGACCTGTTGGGAATGACGAATCGCTCGCCGGCCCGATTCGTCCGTCAGTACGCCCACTTGGGCGAGGCGATCACCGAGGCCGTGGGCCGGTACGCCTTTGACGTGAGAAATGGCCTCTTTCCTGACGCTTCGGAGGCCTACGAAAACCCCGACGAGCTCCTCGAGTAGCCAAAATCGTCCGCGTGAAGTAGAGTTGTCTTTCCCACAAGCGTGGGAAGCAACAGACGAACCCTGCTCTGTGTTCCGCAGAGCCCGGCCCCGCCGGACCAGAGGGAAAGGAAAACGGCCATGAGGCCCTATGAAACCATGATTGTGTTCGATACTGCCGTCGACGCGCAATCGATCCAGATTGCCCTTGACCGGGCTCTCGAAACCATCCGAACCAATGGCGGAAATCCTGGCACCATCGACCGTTGGGGCAAGCGTCCCCTCGCGTACGAGATCAACAAGCGCAAGGAGGGTTACTACGTCTTGGTGGAGTTCATCGGTGAGTCGACGACGGTCGTCGAATTGGACCGAATTCTGCTCTTGTCCGACGAAGTCCTCCGCTTCAAGATCCTCCGTCGCAGTGAACGGACCAAGCCCAGCCGTGTCACGGCTGAAGCCTAGGTTCGGACGCAGAGCGATCTAAGGAGATAACACTATGGCTGACAACACAATCACTGTCGTGGGCAACGTCACGCGCGACCCTGAACTCAAGTTTCTGAACAGCGGTCAAGCCGCTATCCGTCTCTCGATCGCCGTGAACCGCCGCTGGCAGAACCGCCAGACCCAGGAATGGGAGGAGCGAGTCTCGTATTTCGAGGTGACGGGTTACGGATCGATGGCCGAGAACGCAGCGAACTCTTTGCAAAAGGGTGCTCGCGTGGTCGTGACCGGCCGACTCGAACAGCGAAGCTGGGAGACCGAGAACGGTGACAAACGTTCGATCGTGGAGATCAACGCCGACGAGATCGCGCCGTCGCTTCGTTGGGCGACCGCGGTCGTTACCAGAACTCCGCGCGCCGAGGGCGGTAACTTCCAGTCGAGTGATCGACCGGCGCCCGCTGCGCGCACCAATGAACCAACCACGTACGCCTTTGATGAGGAGCCCTTCTAATGCCACGTATTAACAATCCCAAGCCGCCCAAGCGCGCGCCCAAAATCGATACCCGTCGAGGCGTCAAGAAGAAGCCGTGCTCGTTTTGCCAGCATGGCGTCATCTCGGTCGACTACAAGGATCTCGCCCAGTTGCGCAAGTACATCTCGGACCGCGGCAAGATTCGTGGTCGTAAGGTCTCTGGCAATTGCCAGCAGCACCAGCGCGACGTCACCGACGCGATCAAGACCGCGCGCGAGTTGGCCTTGCTTCCCTACACGCAGCGCACCGTGACCGAGCGTCGCGGTGGTCGTGGTTCAAGGGATGACCGTGGTCCGCGCGCTCCACGTGGGGACCGCGATGGGGCACCGGTGCTCGCAGTTGAAAGTGACGTCGAGATCGAGAGCGGCGACGCCGCCGAAGCCGCCGAGGTGTTCGAAGCTGAGTTCGCCGAGGAGGCTGCGGAATGAAAGTCCTCTTGCGAAGTGACGTGCAGGGCGTCGGACGACGCGGTGACATCGTTGAGGTGAAGTCGGGCTACGCCCGAAATTTCCTTCTGCCGACTGGTGCCGCGCTGCTCGCCAATGACACGATGGAAGTGCAGGCGTCGTCAATGCGAAGGGGCCGCGATGTCCGTGACGCGAAGAGTCGCGAAGCAGCCGAGCTTCAGCGCACGCTGATCGAACAGGCGAATATCCAGATCGCGGCCCGGGCGGGCGCCAACGGCCGCCTCTTTGGATCGGTGACCGAATCGGACGTGGTGAACGCTATTCGAACGGCGACCAACATCTCACTTGACCGCCACATGATCTCGATGAACGAACACCTGAAGGAGCTCGGCCAAGCGACCGTTTTAGCGACGATCTTTGAAGGTGTCGTCGCCACTGTCAATGTGGAGATTGTCGCGAAATAACTCCATGGATGTCTGCATATTGGCCGGGGCCTGGTGCCCCGGCCTCGTGCATGTGACACACACCTTGCAGACTGCTACGTGAGGGGTTAGCCACAGTTAATCCCCACGTTGTTGTTATTGCGTCGCACAAGCATATTGAGCAACCGTTGAGGTCTTATGACACAGATGGATACTGATCGCGCGCACTCTGCCCCGGGCGGAGGACGGGTACCGCCCAGTGCGATTGAAGTTGAGGAGTCATTGATCGGCGCGATGCTGCTCTCCCAAGAGGCCGTGAGTATCGCTTACGAGACTGTGCAGCCCGAGGATTTCTACCGACCCCTGCACGGTCAGATCTTCGGTTCGATCATCGCGCTCGCAAACGCCGGTGAACCAGTCGACTACGTGACGGTCCAGGCAAAGCTTCAAGAACGCGGCGCGGTAGCGGTGGAGTTGGCCGTCCTTTCGTCGTTGCAGATGAACACACCGTCGGCCGCGAACGCACAGCACTACGCCGACGTGGTTCGCGAGAAGGCTCAGCAACGTCGATTGATCGCGGTCGCGGGCGAGATTGTCGACGACGCGTACGTGGCGACCGATGACGTGGTCGGATTGATTGACGAAGCCGAACGAAAGATCAATCAGATCGGTGATCAAAGTCGGATTGACAGCGTCTCGCCCCTTCAGCGATTGTTGCTCAACGAGGCGGACATTCTCGAACAGCGAGGTGAGACGCGCGGTCAGTTCAACGGACTCGAGACTGGCTACAAATCGGTGGACGTCATTCTCCAGGGCCTCCAACCGAACAGTCTCACTATCGTGGGCGCGCGTCCCGCCATGGGTAAGACAGCCTTCGGTCTGGGCATCGCCGTGCACGTCGGAGCCATCGTTCAGCGCCCCGCGCTGTACTTCTCGCTCGAGATGAGTCGTCAGGAGTTGGCCGAGCGGATCCTCGCCTCGAACGCCGGCATTGATTCCTCAAAACTTCGAACGGGGGACCTTTCTGACGGGGACTGGATTCGAGCACACGAGGCGTTTGGTTTCTTGCAGTCCGCCAAGGTGTTCATCGACGACAACCCGGCCTTGACCGTGATGGACGTCCGTGCCCGGGCTCGACGAATTAAGCAGCAAAACGGCGATCTCGGTGTCGTGATTATTGACTACCTCCAACTCATGAGCTCGCGAGGCCGCGCCGAGAACCGTCAAGTCGAGGTCTCCGAGATGAGCCGATCGCTCAAGATCCTCGCGCGCGAGCTCAGTTGCCCCATCATTGCGCTCTCGCAGCTGTCGCGAAAACTGGAGGAACGCGGTGACAAGCGACCGATGATGAGCGACCTTCGCGAGTCCGGGGCGCTCGAACAGGACGCTGACGTGGTCCTGTTCCTCTATCGTCCGGAGCAGTACGGCGAAGTGCCCAATGACAAGAAGTCCGACGCGGAGATCATCGTGGGCAAGAACCGTAATGGTCCGACGCGAACCGCCTATCTCACGTGGCGCGGAGAGTTCGCACGCTTTGACAACGTTTCTGAAGCTCGCGAGATATAGGGCGCGAGACTGGCTACGGCCGCTGGTCTGATTTCTCCAGTGTTCGAATAAGCCTTGTGGTCTGCCCTTTAATTAGGTAACCTAATTAGGCTACCTAATTAAATTCGGAGGGAAGTCGCCATGATTGAATCGAAGGAAGTCGCCACGGTCGCCTCAATCGAAGAGCTAGACGCGAACCTCGCGTCGGCGGTGTCGCGTCTGTTCCGTCGCGTGCGAGCAGAAAAAGCCAGTGACCAGATCAGCGATTCACACCGCTTAGCACTGGCTCTGCTAGTAAAGGAAGGCCCGCACACGCTCAGTGAGTTGAGCGAGCGCGAACGAGTCAAGCCCCCTTCAATGAATCAGACGGTCAACGCCTTGGTCGAATTGGGTTACGTCGAGCGACGCGATGATCCCGCCGATGGGCGCAAGGTGATCCTCGCTGCCACCACCACGGGCCAGGTCCTCATCGAAGAAACCCGCCGTCGCTTCCACGCATGGCTCCAGGCGCAATTGGCCGAACTTTCGCCTCAGGACCGCGAGATACTGACCAGAGCGGCGGTCATCATTCACAAGCTCGCGGACTCGTGAGCGTTGTCGCACCCGAATTGAATGAGCAGGGTGTCTCGCCACGCTACAAGTGGCTGGTGCTGACCAACACGACCATCGGTGTCTTGCTCGCGACCATCGATTCGTCAATCATGCTGATCGCGATGCCCGACATTTTTCGGGGCATCAAGTTGAATCCGCTCGCGCCCGGCAACACCTTCTACTTACTTTGGATGATCCTGGGATTTCTCATCGTGAGCAGTGTGCTCGTCGTGAGCCTGGGTCGTCTGGGCGATATGTACGGTCGCGTCAAGATGTACAACCTGGGATTCGTTGTCTACACCGTGTCGTCACTCGTTCTGACCGTCGATCCCTTACGGGGGTCCTCGGGCGCGCTCTGGTTGATCGTCGGGCGGATCTTCCAGGGGATCGGCGCCGCGTTCTTGATCGCCAATAGCGCGGCAATCCTCACCGACGCGTTCCCTTCGAACCAGCGCGGCCTGGCGCTGGGCATCAATAACATCGCGGGCATCAGTGGTTCGTTCATCGGACTCATCCTCGGCGGTGTCCTCGGTGCGATTGACTGGCGTCTGGTGTTCCTCGTTTCGGTGCCGTTCGGTCTCTTGGGCACGGTCTGGTCGTACCTGAACTTGAAGGAGCTCGGCGAACGTCATCGCGCCAAGATCGACTGGGCGGGCAACGTCACCTTCGCCCTGGGTCTCATCTTGATCATGGTTGGAATCACCTACGGGATCGAGCCAGCGAATGGTCACAACACGGGCTGGACGAGTGTGCCCGTGATCCTCGAGCTTGGTATCGGGCTCGTGTCGGTCATTGCGTTTCTCTTCATCGAGGCGCGGGTGGCTGAGCCGATGTTCCGTCTCCCGTTGTTCAAGATTCGTGCCTTCGCGTCGGGGACACTGGCGACGTTCCTCGCGGCGATCGGCCGCGGTGGCTTGATGTTCATGTTGATCATCTGGCTCCAGGGGATCTGGCTTCCCCTTCATGGCTACAGTTTCGAACGCACGCCTCTTTGGGCGGGAATCTTAATGCTGCCGCTGACGCTGGGTTTTCTGCTCGCTGGTCCACTGTCGGGCTATCTCTCGGACCAGTTCGGCGCGCGCTATCTCGCGACCGGCGGGATGGTCGCGGCCGCAGTGAGTTTCGTGCTTCTGATGCTGCTGCCGGTCAACTTCAACTATCTGGGCTTCGCCGCCATACTGCTTCTCTTCGGTACCTCCATGGGTGCCTTCGCGGCACCGAATCGCGCCGCGGTGATGAACAGTCTTCCGGCCCGCCACCGCGGTGCGGGCGGGGGCATGAACGCGACGTTCCAGAGTTCGGCCCAAGTGCTCTCGATCGGCATCTTCTTCACCCTCATGATCATCGGACTCTCGTCCACGCTCTCGATCACCCTCACGCATGGACTCATCACCAATGGTGTGCCCTCTGCGGTCGCCCACCGGATTGGGGCGCTGCCCCCGGTCTCGGTGCTCTTCGCGGCGTTCTTGGGGTACAACCCCATTAAGACCCTCGTGGGCGCCAAGGTCCTGGGAAAGCTGAGTCCGGCGAATCAAGCGACGTTGACCGGTCACGGGTTCTTTCCTCACCTCATCTCCGCGCCTTTTCACGCGGGCATCAAGACCGCGTTCGTCTTCTCCGCGGTGGTCTCGCTGGTCGCGGCCGGGGCGTCGTGGTCGCGTGGTGCCCGCTTCGTGAACAACGAACACGACCGAAAGCTGAGTGAAGCCCTCGAGGGGACGCCGACGCCACCGGACTGACGCAGCGCCATTCCCGCCAAAAGAAGGGATTTTGGCCCTAGTCGCGCGCCAGTAGGTTGCAGTTCATGGGCAATGCGCTCGAAGCCAGGAAGCTCACCAAGGACTTTGGCGGTGCGGTCGCCGTGGATTCGCTCGATCTCGCGGTCGACGCCGGCGAAGTCGTAGGGTTCCTCGGGCCTAACGGCGCCGGGAAGTCCACGACACTGCGTATGTTGCTCGGACTGCTTCGTCCGACTTCGGGCGAGGCCGTGATACTTGGGCACCACGCTGGATCGTCCTACGCGCGCGAGCACACCGCCTACGTCTCGGGTGACGTGTCACTGTGGCCTCAGCTCACGGGGCGCGAGGCGATCTCGTTCTTGGGTTCCTTGCACGGATCGCTCGATGCCGCCTACCGAGACCAACTCGTCGAACTCTTCGAGTTGGATTCCGATAAACGCATTCGCGCTTACTCCAAGGGCAATCGCCAAAAGGTGGCACTCGTGGCGGCCTTCGCGACTCGAGCCGACGTGCTCTTGTTGGACGAGCCAACGTCGGGTCTGGATCCACTGATGGAAAGGATCTTTCGCGATTGCGTCATCGAAGCTCAGCACCGTGGTCAAGCGGTGCTGCTCAGTTCGCACATGATCGCAGAAGTCGAGCATCTCTGCAGTCGGGTGGCGATGATTCGCGCGGGCAAGCTCGTCTCGGTGGCCGACGTGGAAGAACTTCGTGCGCACGTGGGAACCGAGTTCGAGATCACGGGCGACGTGGGAGACTTGCGCGGCGTAAAGGGTGTGACGTCAGTTTCGCCACTGCCCGACGGTGTACGCGTGCAAGTCGTTGGGTCACCGGACGCACTTCTCCAAGCGCTGGCGAAGTCACACGTGACGTCGCTACATACGAGAGAGGCGTCGCTCGAGGAGATCTTCCTCTCGTTCTACGACGAGCCGACTTCGCCGTCATGAGGCGAGCGCCCGCGTCAGTCCACACCCTGATCTGGCGTCAGATCAGGGTGCCGACTGCGGTGATCGCGGCGCTGGTCGTACTCGTGGTGCGCGTGGGGATTTCGTCGTACTCCTTGAGTGGGGGTGCGCGCGGAATGGTCGGACTGCGACCGGTGATCGAAAACCCGGCGGTGAGTGCCCTTTACGGGCGCGTGACGTCATTGCCAAACGCGGGTGCGTTCGTCGAGTGGAAGATGGGCATGTTCGTCGCCCTGGCGATCGCCATGTGGTCGGCGTTGATGGCGACGCGCGTCACCCGGGGCAGTGAGGACGACGGAACGTGGGATCTGCTCGTGGTGAGTCGAGTGGGACGGCAGCCCGCCTTAGCTTCGGCGATGGGGGTGCTCTTCGAAGCCGGTGTGGCGGTGGGCGCCGCGACGTTCTTGATGCTGGTCTCGGGAGGGCAACGGACGGGTGACAGCCTGCTCTACGGGCTCGCCATGGTGGGGATTGCCTGGAGTGGCGCGGCGCTGGGTCTGCTCGGCGCACAGTTCTTCGCGCCGCGACGAAGCGCGTCCCAAGTGGCCCTTTGTTCGATCGGACTGCTCTTCATCGTGCGAGTGTTGGCCGACGGCTCGACGGGCAACGAATGGCTTCGTTGGGTGACGCCCTTCGGGTGGCTCGAGAACGTCGGGGCGTTTCATCACCGCGCCGAATTGTGGTTGCTACCGCTGCTCGCGCTGCCCATCGCTACGTCGATCTCGGCGTGGCGGCTCCAGTGCACCCGCGACGTCGGTTCGGCGTGGTGGACGCGTGCGGACCGCTCGCGCGCTCGCGAGTCGCTGCTGCGTACGCCCTGGCGCTTCGCCTGGCGCGAGCGCTGGGGCATGCTTGGCGCGTGGACCGTTGGGCTCGGCGTGCTCGGTCTGGTGGTTGGTTATCTCACCAACGCCCTGGTCCAGCTGTGTCGGACTGACCCGGGCTACGTGAAACTGCTCAAGCGATGGGGATTCGGCTCCATGGTCACGGGCCGCGGCTTCATCGCCGAGGCGTGCGTACTATTCGCGGTGGCGATCTCGTTCATGGTGGCGGCGCTACTGGTCTCGATCGGGACCGATTCCTATCAAGGTCGACTCGACCTTCCGTTGTCGTACGGCACGAGTCGCGCGAAGTGGCTCGCGAGCGGCGTGTTGACGACCGTGGTGGCGACCGCGGCCATCGCGATGTTCTGTGCCCTCGCGACCTGGCTCGGCGTGGTCGTGAGTGGCACGACGATGGGCCTGCGCGCACCCCTCGAGGGCATGGCCAACGCCCTGACGATGGCGCCGTGGCTCATCGGCGTGAGCGTCTTGCTGATCGCACTGACGCCGAGGTTTTCGTATCTGGTGATCGCGATGATGCTGACGGTGTTCTACGTCGACGCGGTGCTCGGGCCCATCATGCGCTGGCCAGCGTGGCTGCTCGACGTGTCGCCGTTCTACCACTTGCATCTCGTGCCGGTGGCCCCGTCGAATTGGGGTGCGACGCTGTCACTCACGCTCATTGGCGTCGCGGCGGGACTGCTGGGCCTTCGGGTGTTCACGCGCCGCGACGTCGGGCACTGACGCGTTACGAGAAATGGGTCGCTGGTTATTTGGGCTGCATGCGGATACCGGCGTCGATGCGGATTGACTCGGCGTTCATGTAGCTATTGGCCAGTAATTCGACGGCCAATGACGCGAACTCCTCGGAGTAGCCCAGACGCTTGGGGAACAAGACGCCCGCTCCCAGTCGCGCCTTGAACTCGTCGGACTGGGGACCGGTGCCGTAGATGGGCGTGTCGATGAGCCCGGGCAGGATGCAGTTGGCTCGTACGCCGATTGGCGCGATGTCGCGAGCCAGTGGCAACGTCAGGCCCACCACCCCACCCTTGGAGGAGGAGTAGGCGACTTGACCGATCTGGCCGTCTTCTGCGGCCACCGATGCGGTGTTGACGATCGCGCCACGCATGCCGTCGACGTCGGGTGTGTTATGGCTCATGGCGGTCGCCGCGAGGCGACAGACGTTGAAGGTGCCGACGAGGTTGATCTCGATCACCTTGCGGTAGATGTCCAAATCGTGGGCCGAGGCGTATTCGCCGTCCTTGCCTATCGTGCGCGTGGCCCAGCCGATGCCGGCGCAATTGACCGCGCTCCACAGCGGGGCCATGGCCTTGGCGGCCTCGATCGCTTCGATGACCTGATCAGTGTTCGTGACGTCGCAGTGCACGTAGGCACCGTTGATCTCCTTGGCGACTTCTTCGCCGCGCTGATCGTTGAGGTCGGCGATCACGACGCGAACGCCGCGCGTCGCGAGAGCGCGAGCGGTCGATTCACCGAGTCCCGACGCACCACCGGTGACGATCGCTGAGGTGTTGTTGAGTTCCACGAGTTACTCCTGTCTAGTGGTCCACGTCTCGGTGGCCGCTAACGAGTAAAGCAGAGTTTTGGGAGGTCCTGATTTTGCGTCGGTTCCCGGAGATTTCCCTAGAAATCGGTAGGCATCGTTGTCGCTGCCAGTTCGTTCATCTCGAGCGCGACCGCGTGGCGGTAGGCGTTGATCGTGGCTTCGTGTTCTTCAATGAGTACCGCCTGGACTTCGAGGGCGCGTTGCTGGCGCTCGGCCCGGCGGTGCGCGAGTTCGAGGTGAAGTCCTAGGAACGGGACGCACACACCCACGCAGAGTACGAGGGGGATCAGGGTCAAGGTTGAGAGAGTTGCGAGCATGGTGACCTTCTTTCGTTGTTGTCCACCAGTGTGACGCCGGCACTCAAGACGACCGCAAGGTCCGTATCAAAAGGAGTTAAGAAATAATGCGGGGCTGATGACGGTCCACGATGGGTTTTGGCGTGACTGGGTGTTCTTGCGACGTTCGCGGGCACGTTGGTTCGTGGGTGTGGCGATGTTCCTTCGGGTCCGACTGGTCCATGACGTCGAATCTCGACACGACCCTTGGTAGGTTTCGTGAGCATGGTCGCCGCTCGTGGCGAGCGATGAGCGTCCTAGGGTTGGTTCATGACGTCGGTGTTCGAGTACTCCAAGGAAGAACTCGCGGAGCTACTGATCGACGAGCCGCGCTACCGCGTCGAGCAGCTCTGGCACGGACTTTGGAACGAGGCCCTCGGTATCGACGAGGTGACGACCATCCCGAAGGCCCTGCGACAGCGGCTGGGCGAGCAGTTCGTGTCGGCCCTCACGGTGCTCAACGACGTGCAAAGCGATCGCGGGGCCACACGAAAGTGGGTCTTCGCACTGCACGACGGCGCCACGATCGAAACGGTCTTGATGACCTACGAAGACCGGGTGACCGTGTGCGTCTCGTCCCAGGCGGGGTGTGCCATGGGTTGCACCTTTTGTGCGACTGGACAAGCCGGCTTCACTCGTCAACTAAGCGTGGGTGAGGTGGTGGAACAGGTGATGTTCGCTGCTCGTGCCGCAGGATCGAGACGGCTCTCCAATGTCGTGTTCATGGGCATGGGTGAACCACTCGCGAATTACCAGGTGACCGTGAACGCGCTTCGTCATCTGCACGACTATCGCGGACTTTCCGCGCGTCATCTCACCGTCTCGACCGTCGGGGTGGCCCCAGCCATTGAGCGTCTGGCTCGCGAGGGTCTTCCGCTCACGCTGGCGGTGAGTCTGCACGCCGCGAACGACGAGACCAGAAACGAGTTGGTCCCGCTCAATCGCCGCTATCCGCTCGAGCGACTCCGTGAAGCATGTGAGTACTGGGTCTCGACCACTTCGCGGCGTCTTAGTTTCGAATGGGCTCTGATCGACGGAGTGAATGACACGGATCAGGCGATCGAGGAACTCGCTCGCTACGCCTACGCGCTGGGCGCGCACGTGAACCTGATCCCACTCAATCCGACACCGGGCTACCTGGTGCGGGGTTCACCCGAACAGCGCGTGCGTGAATTCCGCGATGGACTTGAAGCGTCGGGCATCAACGTGACTGTCCGAAATACGAGGGGACGTTCGATTGACGCGGCGTGCGGTCAACTGGCGAGCGTCACGAACGCCAAACGCCGTTCGATTCCGGTGCGATCAAACTAGGCCTCATGGTTCCAGAAGCTGGGTCGCCAGCGCAGCAGCAAGAGTACGCCGACGATACAGGCAATACCCCCCGAAACTATTGAGATCTCCGTCGAAGTGAGACTGGCGACGACGCCGGCTTCGGCGTCACCCAAGCGCGGCCCACCGGTAACGACGGCCATCTGAACCGATGAGATTCGGCTTCGGAATTCGTCGGTGATCGCGTTTTGGAGCACGGTATTGCGAAGGATCGTCGAGATGACGTCAGTGGCGCCGGCGACCGCGAGACACAACAAGCCGAACCAAAGCACGTGCACGATACCTAGAAGGGTCATCGCCGCACCCCAGCCGATCACCACGAGCGCAATGAGTCGTCCCTGGCGGTGGACTCGATCGATCCATCCCGTCAGGACGGCCATGACCAGAGCCCCGGCGCCCGGAGCGGCGGACAAGAGCCCGAATGTTCGCGGGCCACCGTGGTAGACCGTTAGCGCCATGGCGGGAAACAGCGCGCGCGGCAGGCCGAAGACCATGGCGTTCAGGTCCACGAGGTAGACCGCTTGAGCGAGCGCGTTACTGCGAACGTAGCGAAAGCCGTCAAAGATCGCGCGCATCATCGCGACGCCGGTGTGTTGTCCCGAAGGCTTCATCGCTGACATGAAGCACGTGAAGAGTGCGAGCACGATGAAGGTGAACGCGTCGATCGCGTAGCACGAAGAGATGCCAACGTCGGCGATCAACTCGCCCGCCAGTGCCGCACCGATGAAGGGGCCAAGATTCATGACGATCTGATTCAACGAGTAGGCCGCGATGAGCTGTTCGCCACCGACCATCTTGGGAATCGCCGCGCTGCGGATCGGTCCAGTGAAACCCCCCGCACCGGCCGAGAAGGCCGCGAGCACCATGAGGAGCAAGATGTTGCCGTGCAGCCAGAACGCGTTGAGGGCGAGTGCAGCACTAAGGACCGCCGAACAGAGCGAACCGAGTACGAGCAGCGTCCTCTTGTCGAAGCGGTCACCCATCGCCCCACCCCACAGCGCACCCGCGATGAGACACGGAAGTTGGAACAGGCTGGCGAGACCGACCCAGAGACTCGAGTGCGTCTTCTGGTACACCTCGAAGGGGATCGCGACCAGCGTGAGGTTACTGCCGAGTAGCGAAACAAGTTGGCCGGTGAACAAGAGCCGGAAGTTTCGGTTCTCTCGAAGTGGCCGAACGTCGACCAGGAGCCTTGGCACCCATTCATAGTAGGAGGGTAAGGTGGCAGGGGGGCTAGTCGTCTAAGGAGAGTCGATGATCGACGAAGAACTGGTCCAGTTGTTATCGCCCGAAGGTGAGCGAGTTGAGCACCCCGAGTATCAGAGCACGTTGAGCGGCGATGAGATCTTCGGACTGTACCGGGACATGGCGATTATCCGTCGACTCTGTAACGAGTCGACGTCCTTACAACGTCAAGGTCAACTCGCCCTCTGGGCACCGATCCAGGGTCAAGAGGCGGCACAGATCGGTGCGGGTCGAGCGATGGCTCCCACGGACTTCTCCTTTCCCACCTACCGTGAGCACGGCATCGCGTGGTGCCGCGGGATTCCCCCGGAGAACATGCTGCGCCTCTTTCGTGCCGTGAGCAACGGCGGCTGGGATCCCCAGAAGTACCGTCACTCGGTACCGACGATTGTCCTCGGTAATCAGGCACTTCACGCCGTGGGTTACGCCATGGGCATCCAGCGTGACGGTGCCGAAGAGGCCGCGATTACCTTCTTCGGCGACGGCGCCTCGAGTCAGGGTGACACGCTTGAGGCCTTCGTCTGGGCCGCTTCGTTCAATGCCCCCATTGTCTTCTTCTGTCAGAACAATCAGTGGGGGATCTCGACGCCCTCGTCACTGCAGTCCAAGGTACCCCTCTACCGGCGTGCGGAGGGTTTCGGTTTCCCGGGCGTGCGCGTGGACGGCAACGACGTGCTGGCCGTCTACGAAGTCACCAAGCGAGCCCTCGAGAGCGCCAGGGTCGGTGGAGGTCCCACGCTGATCGAGGCGTACACCTACCGGATGGGTGCGCACACGACGTCCGATGACCCGACTCGTTACCGCATCGACGCTGAAGTCGAAGTCTGGAAGCATCGAGATCCCGTTGAGCGCGTCAAAGCGTTGTTGGCGCGCGAGTACGAGATCAAGTCCTCGGCGTTTGACGAGGTTGGCGCGGAGGCGGATGTAATGGCGCTCAAGCTACGCGAGGACGTACTCGCCATGAGTCGCCCCGATCCGATAACCATGTTCGACAACGCCTACGCCACTGAGCACCCGCTCGTCGAAGAGGGACGACGAGAGATGATCGAACTCGGCATTAGCGCAGGCAGTCACTGATGGCCACTACGACCATGACCATGGCCAAGGCGCTCAACGAAGGGCTGCGCCGCGCGCTTGAGAAGGACAAGAAGGTGCTGCTGATGGGAGAGGACATCGGCAAGTTGGGCGGCGTCTTTCGCATCACCGACGGATTGCAGAAGGACTTCGGCGAGGACCGCGTCATCGACGCGCCCCTGGCGGAATCGGCGATCGTAGGTACCGCCGTCGGACTGGCGATTCGCGGGTACCGAACGGTGTGCGAGATGCAGTTCGATGGCTTCGTGTACCCCGCGTTCGACCAGATCGTCTCGCAGGTCGCCAAGCTTCGCAAACGTTCCGACGGCGCCTACACCATGGGTCTGGTCATCCGGCTGCCGTTTCAAGGTGGCATTGGAGCCATCGAGCACCACTCGGAGAGTCCCGAGGCCTACTTCGCCCAGACTGGCGGGCTGCGAGTGGTGTCGTGTTCCACGCCCAATGACGCGTACTGGATGATCCAACAGGCCATCGAGCACGACGACCCGATTATCTTCTGTGAACCCAAGAGTCGTTACTGGGAGAAGGGCGAGGTCGACCTCGACCAGGCGCCCCACGGCCTCTTTGAGACAGTGGTCCGCCGCGAGGGCAGCGACGTCACCGTCATTGGCTACGGCTCGACCTTAAAGACGATTCTGCGTGCCGCGGACACCGCGGCAACCGAAGGTGTGTCCATTGAAGTGATCGACGCGCGTTCGATCTCGCCGCTTGACCTCGATCCAATGGTCAGGTCCGTCGAGAAGACGGGCCGGTTCGTCACCGTTCACGAGGCACCTCATATGGCGTCGATCGGTTCAGAGATTGTCGCGGAACTGACGCAACGGTGCTTCTACTCACTTCGCGCACCGGGGATTCGCGTGAGTGGTTATCACGTGCCGTATCCGCCGACGCGGATTGAAGAGGACTACCGACCAACCGTTGACCGAGTCCTCGACGCCGTTGACCGAGTGATGGGATTCGAAAATTGAGCGACGAGATCTTCCTTTTACCCGACGTCGGCGAAGGTCTTGTCGAGGCTGAGATTGTCGCGTGGAAGGTGAAAGAGGGTGACGTCGTCACGCTCAACCAGCCACTCGTGGACATCGAGACCGCCAAGGCAACCGTCGAACTACCGAGTCCCTATGCGGGTGTCGTGTTGAAATTGCACGGCAACGTGGGCGACGTGATGGAGGTCCATAAGCCACTCATCACTTTTGACGTCGGCGGTGACGCTAGCGCGCCGGCCAGTGCCGCGCCGGCCAGTGCCGCGCCGTCCACGCCGAGTGCGCCCGATCCCGAGGCACCCACGGGTGCCGGTCGAGAGGCAGTCCTCGTGGGATACGGCGTGGCGAACGAGGACGGGCTCGCGACCCGCACGCATCGACGCAAGGGTTCGCCACCAGTGTCGCCACCGGCGCCCATTGCCCAGACCACGAGGCCGGGGCTGGCACCGCGTAGTACCCCGCCGGTGCGCCTGTACGCCAAGCAACACGGACTGGACCTGGCGACCTTGACCGGTTCGGGGCGCGACGGGCTCATTACCCGACGCGACGTTGAACAGGCCCTGAAGCCTGATTCGACACCCAGGCCCGCGTCGACGCCGGTCACCGGACCCACGACCACGTCGCACTTCGTAGGTCGCGACATCGAGTCGTGGTCGACGGGACCCAAGGAGGAACGGATTCCGGTCAAGGGCGTGCTGCGCTCGATGTCCGAAGCGATGGTCCAGAGTGCTTTCAGTGCGCCGCACGCCGCAGTGTGGGTGCGCGTGGACGCGACCAGGACCGTCGAACTACTGGCGGGCCTGAAGAAGCACCCCAACTTGGCGAACGTTCGCCTGTCACCGCTCACGATCGTCGCGCTCGCGCTCTGTGACGCGGCCCGTCACTTTCCTGGTCTCAACTCGAGTTTCGACGCCGCGAACAGCGAAGTGATCGTCCGTCGAAGCGTCAATCTGGGAATCGCCGCTGATACGCCGCGTGGACTGATCGTGCCCAACATCAAGGGTGCCGACGAACTGGACTTGGTGGGCATGGCGACCGCACTGAACGTGCTGGTCGACAAGGCCCGCAATGGTACGACGACCCCCAACGAGATGATTGGGACGACGCTCACCATCACCAACGTGGGTCCCTTCGGGGTCGATGCGGCGATGCCGATTCTGCCTCCGGGTACTGGGGCAATTCTCGCGGTGGGTCAGATCGCGAAGTCACCGTGGGTGATCGATGATGAGATCGTCGTGCGACACGTGGTCGAACTCGCGCTGGCCTTTGATCACCGTCAGATCGATGGGGCGATGGCGTCAAGGGTGCTGAGTCACGTCGGCGCTTACCTCGGCGATCCCGCGACCGCGATGATCGCGGGTTAGTGTCTTCTACTTCAGCGCGCTGAGGGCGCGCTCGGCGTGAACGTTCATGTTCGTCTCGCTGGCAATCACTTCGAGAACGCGGTGGTCCTGACCGATGACGAACGTGGTGCGTTTCACCTTGAGCAAGTCCAAGGCTCGTTTGACACCGAATGTCTTTGCGACCTTCCCGCCCACGTCAGCGAGCAGGGGGTAATCGAGGTTGTTGGCGGAGGTGAACTTCGCTTGCTTTTCGACGGCGTCCATAGAGATGCCGACTCGTTGCGCTCCCTTGGCGGCGAACTCGCTCGCCAGGTCGCGAAAGTGACAGGACTCCTTGGTGCAACCGCTGGTCATCGCCGCGGGATAGAAGAAGAGGACTACCGGGCCTTTGGCGAGGAATGAGTCGAGCGAACGAGGTTGACCGTCTTGGTCTTCCAGGGTGAAGTCGGGGACAAGGTCGCCTTTTTGCATAGTCCGAGACTAGGGGTCCAGGCGAAAACCCACACCTCGAATGGTGATCAGATGGCGCGGCGCCGAGGGATCGTCCTCGATCTTCTGGCGCAGCCGCTTGACGTGGGTGTCCAGGGTGCGGGTATCGGAGAGCTCCAAACCCCACCACAAGGTGTCCAGGCACACTTCGCGGGTCACCACCTGGCCGAGGCGCGAAGCGAAGAGGGCTAGGAGGTCGAACTCTTTGCGGCTCAGTTCGATGTCGATGCCTCGACGGGTCACCGTGCGACGCACGAAATCTATCCGTAGGTCGCCAAAGGTGATGATCTCGTCCTCGTTGGCCGCCAAAGGGCGACGCAGCACTGCGCGCATTCGTGCGACCAATTCTCGTAGTCGGTAGGGTTTGGTAACGTAATCCGCCGCACCAATCTCCAGGCCGAGCACGATGTCGACTTCACTGGTGCGCGCCGACACCATGATCACCGGTATGCGTGAGGTGTCGTAGATCTCGCGACAGTAGTCAATGCCCGAACCATCGGGCAACATGACGTCCAACAACACTAGGTCGGGTTTGGTCGAAGACATCAACTCGCGCGCCTGGGTGATCGTGCTGGCGGCCATGACGATGAATCCTTCGACGCTGAGGCCGATGTTGAGCGCGTCCTGATAACTCTCCTCGTCCTCAACGACCATGACGACGCTGCGTCCTTCGGGATCAACCACGGCGAAACCAATCCGAACGCCGATTAAGTCGCGAAGTGGCACGCGACGTAGTCGTCAGGGGAGGGAGAGTGCGTTCACGTGCCATGTGGACAACGTAAGAAGACTGGGTTACCGCAAGGTGAAAGTCGTGCTATCGCAAGGTGGTAATTACATGAAACCTTTCGCTGTGCTGATCGCGCTCACGAGGCAGGTTTCGAGGGGGACTTGCTTTCTCAGGAAGCGTGGTCGGTGAAACCGAGATAGTTCCCTGACGCCGTCTCGTAACTACCGACCGCGTCGCACACGCCGGTCTTTTGGCAGTCCACGGCGTAGACGCCGCCGGCCTGACCCACCGTCGAGGCCCCCGAAGGCAACGTAATCCGGGTGCCCGCCGACCAGGCGTTATTCGTCTCGTTAATCAAGAGCGCCTGGTAGTTGCCCGACGAATCCTGGTAGGCGGCTCCGGCGGTGCATTTGCCCACTGAGATGCACGAAAGGGCGACCACGCCACCGTTCTTGCCCGCCTGGACCGCACCGGAGGGCAACGCCAACTCGGTCGACGCTTGCCAGTGGCCGCTCACCTCGTTGACCAGAAAACCCTGGGTATTTCCACTCTTGTCCTGGTACTGACCACCTGACGCGCAGTCGCCCGGCGATGGACACGCCACGCCGCCGAAGCCGTAGAGCAGCACCTGCGGGTTCGCGGCCGCGTTCGCGGGGAGTACGACTTCGCTCGCGCGTCCCCACGCGCCGTTGGTCTCATTGTCGACGAGCATCTCGACACCGCCGCCCGGCACGTTATAGGTGCCCGCTGCGGCGCAGTTACCTGCGTTCGCGCACGTGAGTTCGCTGAGGATCGCCCCCGCGTACGCACTCGCGTTCGCGGGTAGAGCGAGCGACGCTCCCGCGCGCCAGATGCCTGCTACTTCGTTGGCGACGAGCGCGTGGGTCACGTTGTTCTTATCGATGTACGAGCCCGCCGCACTGCAGTCACCGGCACGCGAGCACGAGACCTGGCTGAGTTCGCCGAACGGATTGAAGTTCGCGCCGACGGGCAACGTGATCTCCTGTGCACTGGTCCAGTGTCCTGCGACTTCGTTCGCCACGAAAGGTTCCTGGACGAGGTTCGCGCCGGCGCCGACACTGTAGGCGCCCACGGCGCTGCAGTTACCCGCCGACGCGCACGAGATGGAGTGCAGGTCCGAAACCTGAGAACTCTTGACCGCGTTCGCGGGAAGAACGATCTCGCTGGCCCTCTGCCAGACGCCGTCAACCTCGTCGACGACAAAACTCCATTGGTTCAGGGAAGAATCGCCGTAAGTTCCCACGGCGCTGCAGTCGATGGCTGCGCCGCACGAGACGTCGTAGACCGAGACGCCGTAGGTGACATCGGCGTTGGCGGGCGGCGTGACCTTGGTGGGATCACGCCACACGCCGCTCACATCGTTCAAGAGAAGTCCGTAACTGTTACCACTCGAATCTTGGTCGATACCCGCCGCGGCGCAGTCACCCGGGGCCGGACACGACAGCACCGACAAGTTGCCGTTGTAGAGACCGGTGGCGCCACTCGGCAGATCGGCGTTCTTGGCCGCTTGCCACGTCGGGTTCACACTCGCGCCCGCCGACGTGCTCGACACGATCGTGAGTGTAAGGGCGACGAAGAGGGTGACGCGCTTGAACTTCATTGGTTGCTCCGCTATCTGGCTCAGAAGGTGACGACTCACTTTTCCGGGTAGTGCTGATCGTCCGGCCTCGTGTCACCTAAGTATAAGGAACTAAGAATCCTCACCTCGTAGAACGCCAGTCGTAGTGGCGAACTTTATGGCTTTCTTACGAGCCCAGAGTCAGAGTTGCCTACTGGTGGACGTTGTGCTTCAGATGGTCGCTATGGCTCATTGACGGGGGGCGCTGGCGGCTGGGTCTCAATTTGGCCAATACCTGAAGCGAGCATCACGGAGTTGGGAACCCTGAGGATGCCATCTTCGGTGCGCACCGTGACGTAGGTCAGGCCGATTCCGAGTACGTCCACGTCGATGATGCCAAGTGTGCCCGACCGAATACGAACTCGTTCGCCGACGACGAAAGGGCGAGCGAACAAGAGAACGAGTGCGGCGAAAATGTTCGCGAGGCTCTGTTGGGCGGCAATGCCGATGATCACGCCCGCGACCCCCGCGCCGATCAATAGATGCTGTAAGGAGACGCCGAGCACCCCAAAGAGCGCGAGGAGCAAGATGACGTAGCCCACTCCGGTGGCAACGAGGCGCACGATTGCTCCCGCCGCGGGGTAGGAGTGGTGCGTGATCGAACGGCCGACGGTGGTGGTTAGCTTTCGAATGGCGAGCGAACCCGCTACGAGCAGAACCAGGGCACACAACCAGGCAATGACGACCAGGTGGGTCGCGTCGCTGTGTATCTTGCCGAACTCGGTGCCCACGACGAGTCCGGCGACCGCGACCGCCAGCATGAGTGCGCCGACGCACCAGTCGCGTCCCCGCACCGGAGCGTTCATATCGAGACTTCGGCGTACCATGTGATTCAACTGTACTGAGTCGATCTCGTCGTTTTGACTACAGGTTGGACGGGACTAGGCAGCAGGACCGTTGTGAGCGGCGTTGCAGGCTCGCGGGTCGTAGGGTTCGAGCGGCTGGTTGGTCGGTGTAGGCGCTGAGTAAAGATCGGACGCCGTTGACCTCGTTGTCGTCGTGGTCGCCACGGGGGCGCCAGACTTCTTCTTCAAGGTCGTCGTCGTGCGCTTAATCGTGCTCAGTACGCCGATCCCGTTGCCCGTCTGGACGGTGACCAGTGCACCGGGTGTGACCTCGCTTGGGTCGTAGCCCAAAATGGCGGGTCCACTCAGTTGGTTGAGGACTTTCTCGGCCGCGGCGAGATTCGGGCTGTTCCAGTTAGCGCTGGCGGGCGGCGGTGGACCCCCGTAGAAGACCGTCGTCTCGTTGGCGATCCCATTGGGGGGGCGGCTGCCGATCGATTGGACCTCGAAGCCCTTCTTCGTAAGAGCGGTGGCGATCGTGGCGGCCTGACCAGCGATGTTCGTGCCGTTCTCCACGCTGACCTTGAAGCTCTTCGCCTCGGGGAGGGTGTCGTAATTGAATGAGTTCTGGTTGGCGCCCACCTGGAAGATCGTCTTGAGGGTCGCTTGTCCCGTGGGTTGTACAGGGAACTCCACGTCACCGTAGTGGTAACCCTGGTAGAGAAGTGAACCGTTCTGCACTTCCACGACCGGATACGTCAGTTGGGGGATGTTCGCAATGTTGGCCGTCGCGAAGTCCCGCGCCAGGGTGATCATGTGATTCTCCGAGAAGTTCTGGTCAACCTGCAAGCTGCCGATCACCGAGGAGACGATCGACTGGTCGGTGAACGGATTGCCTAGACCTCGTGAAGCGACTTTGGAAGCGAGAACCCGCAGGAACTCGTGCGTACGTCGGATTCGCGCGATGTCGCTTTGCGCTTCTTGCGGCCACGTACGGAAATCATGATTCTTCGGGTTGTTCTGGATCTGCAGGTGTCGGGCGCGCACCACCTGGAGGGCGTGGTAGCCGTCGAGCAGGCGACAGCCGGGGTGTGGGATGTTAAGACCGGACTCCGCGTCGAATATCGGTACGGGGAAGTACATGTAGACGCCGCCCAGTGCGTTCACGACGCTCGCGAATGTATCGAAATTCAATTCGACGTAATGATTGATCGGTATCGCGAAGTCTTCTTCGATCGCGGCGGCCAGCTGGCTGGGTCCCTCGTAAAGAGCGGCGTCAATTTTGTTGGCTCCAGATTGGCGGGCGTTCGGGACGAAGAGGTCGCGCGGTACCGACAGCAGAGCGAGTTGACGCGTGGCGGGGTTGACGTGCACGATCATGACGATGTCGCTGTTGATGCCGTTCACGCCGTCCTGGCAAAGTCCGTAGGCCTTGTTCTGGACCTTCAGCGCACATCGATTGGTGGAGCCGACGAGCAGGATATTCTCGGGCCCGTTCGCGCTCTGGATGTTGCTCACGTGAATGTGGTTGATCTTCGAGCCGAGGTAGAAGTAGTCGGCGACTACCCCCAGGACCAGTACCAGGACCAAGCCGAGCACGCTGAAGACGACGAGTCGTCCCCAACGCACGCGGTGCCGTCGTCCGTTGGGCGCACCACCCCGGGCCGAGGATTTCGAGGAGAACCGACGGTCTATGGCGGCGCCCAACGCCTCGAGGCGTTCACTATTCGCCATCCGCTTTGGCGGAGGGCTCTGAGATGCCACGTTGATTCTCCTTGGGGCCTCACGTCATATGAAGGGCCGTGAAGTCGCACGCAACGACGTCATCGCGTGAGTACTGGTTAACGGTCAAGTTTAGAGGAAATGGCGACCAGCACCGCTTCGCTTTGAAAGCAAGGTTTTGGCGCAACCAGGACCAACTTCGAGGAGTACCCGCGACGCGGCGCTGCCGCCTGGCGCAAGTGACGCGCACGTACACTGAGCGAGACCAACCGAGGAGGAAAGTTGCCAAAACGAAGCGCACACACAAGTTGGACCGGCGGTCTGCAGGATGGTTCGGGACACGTCACGTTGAGCAGTAGCGGTGCCGGGCAATACGACGTGTCGTTTCCCAAGCGAGCCGCGGAGGAAGCGGACGGTACCACGAGTCCCGAAGAGTTGATCGCCGCTGCACACTCGTCTTGTTACGCCATGCAGCTCTCCGCGCTTATCGCTCGCGCGGACGCGACTCCTAAGAGTCTCGAGGTCGACGCGACGGTGACACTCGATCCGGACCCCGCGGGAGGCTTTCGAATTTCGACGATTGCCCTCGTGGTTCGTGGCGTCGTCGACGGTCTCGACGACGACGGGTTCAAGAAGGTCGCGAACGAAGCCAAGGCGCAATGTCCCGTGAGCAAGGCGCTGACGGGTACGAGCATCACGCTTGACGCCGCACTCGCTTAGCGACTCTTCCGACTCGTTTTTCTAGTTCGAGCGAAGCTCGGCACCTCGTGAGCGACAAAGCGCGACGCGCGCCGCCGGAGCTGGTGGTCTCTGCGTTGGGCGGGGGACTTGTGATGAGGTTTCTGACCGGCCCGGCTTGTCCGACTGGCGCGGTAGAACTCGACTTTGGCGAGCTCTACGAGGAGCAAGTAGAACGCCACCATGCCAAAGAGCCAGAAGAAGAAGATGGCCGGCAAGGGGGTGAAGCCGAGAAGGTGAGCCAACGGGGTGTAGGGAAGGACGGCGCCCACCAAGGCGGCGCCCGTGGGTACCAGCATCATGGAGCGGCTTGGCCGACTCGTAAAGAACGGCACTTTACGAGTTCGGATGATGTAGATGATAAGCGTCTGAGTGGCGATGGATTCGACGAACCAACCGGTGCGAAATTCGACGTGGTGAGCGTGTAGCACCGAAATCATTACCCAGAAGGTCACGAAGTCGAAAATCGAACTGATCGGCCCGAAGATAGACATGAATCGACGGATGAACTTCATGTCCCAGGCTGCGGGCCGGGCCAGCGACTCCGCGTCCACGTTGTCGTAGGGAATCACCAACTGACCGGTGTTGTAGAGCAGGTTGTTGAGCAGGATCTGAGAAGGCAGCATTGGTAGGAACGTGAACAGGGCGGAAGCTCCCGCGGCACTGAACATGTTGCCGAAGTTCGACGACGTCGACATCAACACGTATTTCATGGTGTTCGCGAAGATCCGTCGTCCCTCGGTGACGCCCTCGGCGAGCACGCCGAGGTCCTTGTCGAGTAACACGACGTCAGCCGCGTCCTTGGCGACGTCGGTGCCCGAGTCAACGGAAATACCCACGTCGGCGTGATGCAGGGCGACCGCGTCGTTCACGCCGTCGCCCATGTAGGCGACATCCTTACCGGTTCGGCGCGCGATCTTGATGATTCGTGATTTCTGGTCCGGGTTGATCCTCGCGAAGATGGTCGTGTGCGTGATCGATTCGGCCAGAGCGTCGTCGTCGAGCTTCTCGATGTCTGGACCATTCAAGAGCCCCAGACTCACCAGTCCTATTTCAGTGCATACTTTGGTCGCCACGAGGCCGTTGTCGCCCGTAATGATCTTCACTTCCACGCCCAGGGCCTGGAGTTTCTTCAATGAGTCCTCGGCGTCAGCCTTGACGCGGTCGGCGAACGTGAGCAATCCTTCGAAGGTCAAGCCCGTCTCGTCGGATGCCGCCAGGGTTGCCGCAGCGTCGTGCGTACGTGTAGCGATGGCGATGACGCGGTCGCCTTGGGAGAAAAGTGACTCCAAGAGCGTGCGCGTGGCGTCGCTCACATTCGAGCAGCGTTCGAGAACGACTTCTGGAGCTCCCTTCGTGATCATCGTCGAGGTCTTCGCTTTATCTTCGACGAGTACTGAGACGAGTTGGCGTTCATGATCGAAGGGCAGTATGGCCCTGCGGGTGAATTGGGCCACCTCAGGCACCAGTTCACTTTGATCGGTCCCCTTCAAAGAAAGCCAAAGCGATTGGTCAAGGGCGTTGCCGTCGACGGGTCCGTCTGGACCCATGGTCGATTCGTTGCAGAGTAGGCCGAGAAGCAGGGGTCGCTCGGCCGGGGCGCCCGTGGGGTCCAGGCTGTGCTCGAAGGTGATCGTGCCCTCGGTGAGCGTGCCGGTCTTGTCGGTGAAGAGGATTTCGATGTTTCCGAGGTCTTCGATCGCGACCAGCCGTTTGATCAGGACCTTCTTCTTGGCGAGGGCTTTGGAGCCCGACGAGAGGCTGATGGTGACGATAGCGGGCATCATTTCTGGCGCGATGCCCACCGCGATGGCGAGTGAGAACAACAGCGCTTCGATGAGTGGTCGCGCGAGCAGGACATTGAAGAGAAAGACGACGGCAGTGAGTATCGCCGCCACGATGAACAAGAACCTTGAGAACCTCGACAGACCCGTCTCGAATGCGGTCTTGCTCGGTTGCTCGCCGAGGCCAGCCGCTATCTTGCCAAAGGCGGTGCGGGGGCCGGTTTCGACCACGATGCCGGTGCCCGATCCTTGGTGGACGATGGTGCCCATGTACGCGCAGTTGGTGAGTCCCTGGCTCGCCGCGTCGGCGAGCGGGTCGGCGTCCTTGGCGGCGGGAAGAGACTCGCCGGTCAACACACTTTCGTCGCACTCGAGTTCCGCGACGTCACTCAGACGCACGTCCGCTGGCACGATTGCTCCGATGCGAAGTTCCACAACGTCGCCTGGCACGAGACCTGACACTGGGACGTTAAGAACACGGCCGTCTCGGCGAACTTGGGCACTCTGGCTTATCTTCGATCGCAAGCTGGCCATGGCCACTTCGGCGGCGTATTCGTTGAAGAAACCGAGGCCGACGCTGAGCGCCACGATGACCGCGATGATGATGGCGTTGGTGCCCCCGCCGGTCAGTCCTGAAACCAGGGCCGCGCCGAGTAGCAAGAGCAAGATTGGGTTTCGAATCTGTCGGAAGAGAACAGTGCCGGCATGAACCTTGTGAGTGGTCAGTATGTTGGGCCCGTACTGAGCTAGACGCGTCGTCGCTTCACTCGACGTCAGGCCGCCCACTTCGCTGTGGAGCAGTTGGAATGCCTCTTGGCAGGCTATCGTCGCCGATTTTTCGAGATCGAGGTCAGGCGCACTCGACGTTGTTGTCACGGACCCAGTCTGGTACAACCAGAGCGCCCACGACTACTTCGACACGGTGAAGTCAATGCAACTTAGGAGTGATCTCGTAAGATGTCGCGCTTGACCTTGAACTCATCGGCGTCGATCTCACCTCGGGCAAAGCGTTCTTCGAGGATGCGTTGTGCCTCGGGATTCGCGTGAGGAGCGTGATCTCTCGATCCATGCGGTCCCGGACCGTGATGGAGGCGATCGTGACGGTGCGAGAACGCACTAATTGCCCAAACGATGACCAAGACGGTGAGCACCAAAAGGAGCAGCAGGAAAATACCGTGTCCCGCCCCGGAACCTCTTTCGAACCCCGGACCATATCTGATTGGTGGCATCACGTCACTTCCTTTCCTTCTACTGCAGTTCTAGACGCTCTCGCCCGAGGCGTCACCGGTCGTGGATAACAATTGGCTAAAAGTCTCGACGTAAGGTACGACCGAGTCGTGGCAACCGAGATATTCGAAGTCGAAGAAGGCGTTCATCAGGTTCGTTGGTTCTGTGGTCGAGACCGTCTACTTCGTGCCCGCGCGAAGGAGATTCAGCGCTCCCCGGACGACGCCCAGTGCCATCAGCGTGGCGGACGACGGAATGTTCCTCTTCGGATTGGCGAGCATCAATATCACGACGCAGGTCTTTCCTGAACTATCGCGCGCCAGATAGCCCAGCGTGAGTACGCCGGGCTCGGAGCCACCCTTGAACCACACGCGTGGCCAGGTGGCCGACTTCAACTCGATGCCGCCGTTGTTGGTGCTCAGGATTGTGTTGATCGGACCGAGACCGCTCTCGGATTCGAGCGACGTGAGGCCCGCAAAGGCGTGACAAATATCGTCGGGCGCCGCAAACCACTCGATGGTGTTGATGTCGTGAGGAAAGTTGGAAGAAGTAATCGAACTATCCGCGATCTTGTCGACGGTCGACGAGAGATAGGCAAGGCGCTGCGTGGGTGACAACGAAAGGTAATGGTTGGCGAGCGAAGGGTAATCGTGCCACTTGAGGACGAAGAACTCGGCCACGCTGAGGAACGGTTGATCAAGCGAGGAGTGCGTCGACCATGCGCGTACTTGAGCCTCGACCGCGTCACGACCCACGAGGGCGAGCAACATGTCCGCGGCGGTGTTGTCGCTCACCGAGATCATCTTGATCGCGGCTTGTTCGACGCTAAGCGAGGTTCCAACGGGATCGTTCTGCAGGACTCCGCTACCGCCAACTTTAATCGACGCCGTTAGAGTCAACTTCTGATTCCAAGAGATCGTGTGGCTCCTCACCGCGTTGGCGAGTGCACCGAGGACGAAGAGTTTGAACATCGAGCCAAGCGGCCGCGGGTTGTTCGCGCTCACGGCGTGGACCGGGGTGCACGTACCGTTCGTGTTGAGCTTGGCCGCGAGAAAGCTCGAACTGGGGGCCATCTTGGCGAGGTCCTTGTCCACCTGGGTCCACGAGGTGACTTTGGGGATCGGAATGGGTTTGGCCAACGAGAAGTACAGTTCCGAAATCAAACCCTTCGTGTCCACGGCGAGTTGTGCATCGAAGGTGATTGCCCCGATCCTTATCGTCGCCTTCAGGGCGGTCGGAGTCACCGTGGGCAGACTGAGCAGTGTCACCTTCGAACCAGTTGAACCGAGGCTTGCGAACGCGGCGTTCAAGGGTGACACGGGTTCTGCCGCGATGAAGCTCGCATCGAAGTGTGCCGCTTCCTCCTTACCCGACAAAGGAAGGATCGCGCTGATGCCGAGCAACCATGCAAGTTGCTTGCCGACTGGCGAATTCGGCGCCGAGACCGATGCGACGCCACCAGCGGACTCGAGCCCAGTGTTCCCTTTGCCACTCGCACTCGCCGGCATTGTGAGCAATGAGGCTGCCAAAAGACCGGTGACAACGCCTGCAAGAATGTCTCGGTGTCGACGAAAGGTTGGTGAAACGTCAACGCAAAGCTTCTTTGTCATGGCACCTCGCGGTCGACGCTGAACGGCTATCCCTTCAAGGGCAGCATAGGACGGCCCTGGCCTTAACGGAAAAGGAGATCTCCGCGTCGCGCGAGGGCGTGGACGATTTCTTCGGATTCCCTCTACGAACGACGAAGGCGCTCGTAACATGTCGCCATGGCGACATTCTCAACCTGTCTTTGGTTCGACGGCAACGCTGATGAGGCCGTAGCTTTCTATCTCTCGTTCTTCCCCAATTCGCGTCGGCTCTCGAGTCTCGATTATGGCCCCGACATGCCCTACCAAGAGGGGACGACCTTGGTCGTGCACTTCGAACTAGACGGGCGGCCGTTCCTGGCGCTGAACGCGGGTCCGCAGTACGAGTTCAACCCGGCGATCTCGTTGGTCCTCACTTGCACCACGCAAGAGGAAATTGACTTTTACTGGAACCACCTCCTGGACGGCGGAAGTCCAGTGCAGTGTGGTTGGCTCGTGGACCGATTCGGGGTTTCCTGGCAGGTGGTCCCGGTTCAACTCGACGCATTGATGAGCAATTCCGATGTCGACGCCGCCAATCGAGTGGCCCAGGCGATGATGAAGATGGTGAAACTGGACATAGCCCAACTCGAAGCCGCAGTTGCGAGTTGATCGGGCGCCGGCGACTTAGCCGACGAGTCGCAAAGTGTTGTGGTCGGTGTGCGAGAAGGGTTCGTCGAACTCGTTCATTCGCAACACGGTGACTTCGTCGTAGGACCACGTGTCGCCGTTTGTCGTGACGTTGAGCACGTAGCTCCGACTACTGGCGTTCTTCGCCAAGTACTTGTTCTCACCGATGCTGTATTGGGGGTCATCGAGTGACGCCTTCAAGGTGAAACTCGTCGCGTCAGTGCCCGCGGTTCCTCCAGCGAGCACCACGATGCCGCGAGGTACGACGAAGCCCTTCATCACTTCGCCCGTCGCGGCGTCCCAGAGCCAGTAACCCACCTCGGTGTGAAACGGGTTCTCCTCGTCCCAGCGCCACATCGCGCTCTTGTAGTCGAGTCCGTAGAGGCTCTGGCTACCGTTGTCCACGGGCCCGAAGGGCTTCATCGTGCACTTCTCACGGTAGGGACTGCCGAGTACCTCGCCCTTGGAGTGCGAGAACGCCGTATCGAGACCGCCCGAATCGCTCTCCCATTCGCCGATAAGTCCGCTGAGGGGTCCCCATTCATTTGACATTGACTGATCCAATCGTTTGAAAGTCTTTCGAATTGCATCATATTGACTCTTGGTGGGCAGAAGGCGACGTGAGTCCCAAAATCGATCACTGGACTGGTGAATCCCTGTCGTCGGTTGTCCCTCGGCCAGTTTTGGCGAACCGGCCACGGGTGCTGACCCGCACGCCATTTCGCACCTGGTTTAAGGTGAGGCCGTGCAAAGCCAATCGCTTCGGGTTGACGAGGTGCTCCGCGATTTGGATGAGTTGCGCCGTCGAGACCCCGATGTCCACGGTGGGCGCCTCTTTGGACTGGTCTATCCCTCGGGACGCGACGACATCGAGGAATTGATCCACGCCGTGTATGAGCGCTATCTCTTTTCAAACGCGCTTAATCCATTGCGTTTCGCCGCGCAGGCGGGCATGGAGCGTGAGGTGATTGCGATGGCCGGTGATCTGGTACACCGCAGAGCGACTGAGAACCACGGGGGCGCCATGACGTCGGGGGGCACTGAATCGATTCTGATGTCGATGCTGGTGAATCGGGAGCGAGCACGCGCGAAGGGGATCGATCGCCCGCAGATACTTGCGCCCTGGTCCGCGCATCCGGCGTACGCGAAAGCGGCGCATTACTTCGACATGGACTTCGTACCCATACCCCTCGACGGGGCCTACCGAGCCGACGTCGCCAAGGCTCAAGAACTGATGACCGACCGCACGTGTGTCGTAGTGGCTTCGGCGTACTCGTACCCGCACGGGATAATGGATCCGGTCGAGGAACTGGCTGCTCTGGCTCAAGAACACGGTGCGGCCTGTCACGTGGATGCCTGCATCGGTGGGTTCGTGCTTCCCTTCATGGAGATGCTCGGGCGAGACGTACCACCGTGGGATTTTCGCGTCGAAGGGGTTACCGAGATCTCGATGGATGTCCATAAATACGGCTACGTCCCCAAGGGTGCGTCGTTGATCCTGCACCGCGACGATGATTGGCTGTGGTATCAGACCTTCTTCTACGACCAGTGGGGATCGGGTCTCTACGCCACGCCGGCGATCGCGGGCGCTCGTGCCGCCGCGCCGATCATCGCCGCGTGGGCGGTGATGAAACATCTCGGCGTCGAGGGCTACATGGAAATAGTGAGCGAGTTGCTCGTGACCGTTGCCCACGTGCGCGAGGGAATCGCCGCTATCAGTGGCATCGACGTCGTGGGCGAACCTATTGGCCCGCTGCTCGCCTTGCGTAGCGACACCATCGACCTCTACGCGGTCGCGGACGTGATGGATGAAAAGGGATGGCACCTCAATCGCAACACCGAGCCTTACGGTCTGCACTTGATGCTCTCGCCCGCCCACCGTCACGTGGTCGACGAGTTACTCGACGATCTCACCTTCGCCGTGTCGCACCACGGCAACAGTCAGGGTAAGCCAGCTCGCTACGCCTGACGAAGGGAGTGGTCGTCAGGCGTAGCGGCGGCGTTACTGGGCCGGTCCCGAAGAAAGGGTGAGGGATAGCGATTCTGCGGCTCCGCTCTGGTCGACGTAGTCGACCTGGACCACGTCACCGGGCTTGAGCGATTGCAAGAGCGTCTCGAGTCCGATCGTCGTAGCGATGCTCTGGCCGTTTACCGAGGTGATCACGTCACCGGTAACCAGCGCCGTTGCAGCGGCGGGGCTGGCCGGTATGACGCCTTCGACTGCGACACCGCTCGTGGCGGTGGGGCTGCCGGCGTTGTACTGACTCGCTTGATTCGCGGGGACGATCTCGACGCCCATGAAGGCAGTCCCACCGACGTGTACTGAGGTGGTTGCATCTCCATTCTCAATCGAAGTAGCGATCGAGAGTGCGGTGTTGATCGGAATCGCGTAGGCCTGGGTGACGTTGGGGGCGAAGTTCTGGAAACCAAATCCACCGCCCATCGCGGCCGCGGCGGTGTCAATCCCGATGACCTTGCCCTTCGAATTCACGAGTGGGCCACCGGAGTCGCCGGGTTGGATGTCAACGTTCATCTCGATCATTCCGTTCAGGTTCTCTGAACCGGCGGCCGCTTCTGAGTCACTCGCGGTGAGCGACTGGTTCAAGGCCAAGACGGAACCGGCGGCGTAACTGGGTGTGCCACCGATGCCACCCGCGTTACCCACGCCCACGACCTGTTCGCCCCTAGTCACCTTGCGCGAGTTTCCGAGTGAGACAGTCGCGAGGCCTGAAGCGTTCTTCAGTTGGAGTAGGGCGACGTCCTTGCTGATGTCGTAACCCACCACCGTGGCCGTGTACACCTTGTTGTTGTTCACGTCGCGCGCAGTGATGGACGTGGCGCCTTGAATCACGTGGTTGTTCGTAAGCACGAGACCATTGGACGTGAGCACCATACCCGTACCGGCGGCTTGGCTGCCTTGGTAAGAAAGACTCGTGTTGATATCGACGAGACCCTTGTCGACTGACTGGGCGATCTTGGCCGCGGCGGCACTACTTGTAGATGATTGGGATCCACCTGACGAGCCATTTGGAGTCGTCGTCGAAGGATACGTGAAGTTGCCGAATCCCGGGAAGAGTGAATTGGAGTTCGACGTCGTTGGCGAAGCGATGCGGGTCTGAGTCGAGGTGAAAACGTAGTGTCCGAAGACGAAGCCCATGCCCGCGAGGGCGACGACCAGTATGAAGGCGGCGGCCAGGTTGAGGCTGACGCGGCCGCGTCGAGTGACCGCGATGATGTGTTCGTCCCTCGTGGGCCCGTCCAGGACGGGTTCTTCGTTGGAATCGTTCGAGGTAGGTTCCATGGTTTACTCCTTGGTGAATCCTGGGTTACTACGTCGATTATGGGTGCCAACTTTGAGGACGACCTTGGGCGCCAATAAGAAGGTCATAAATTCTGCCGACGGCACGCGCACCGGTGGCGGTGTTCGTTCGGGACTTCCACGAGCATATGGACCTTCGGCGACCTGGGTACCAATGATCTGAGGGTCTGAATCAATGAAATGTTCGACCTGGCGACCACGTGGCAACGTACGGTCGTCACGCGCATCGATGAGGACTTCAGTGCTGACTCCCGTTGGTGCGTTGTTGAAAGCCGGCTCATCAGTGCGAGCCGATGCACGTGTGCCGACGAAACCAACGTCGACGGATTCTCGTAGCGTACCTCACACTTCCTCATTCACTGCAGGCCTGGTATCGCGGTGATAGCGAAGTCCGATATTGAAAGTCCGCGCGACTGATTCGACCAATGCGAACGCGATGAGGCCGGTGAGGGCGTAGGTGGCGACGTCATTGTGCAATTTGGCGATCGAGCTCTCGATGATCCGTAGCACTAGTAGAACCGACAAAAGTCCGTACTCGAGTGTGCTGCGGCGAAAGACCACGCTCTTGTAGGGCTTGACGGCGCGCACGTACATCGTGCGAGCTCGCACGACGCCTAGGGGGACTCCTGCGGTCCCGCCGACGATAGCGATCACGAGACGACCGACGTCGCTTGTGATGAGTCCCCACAGGACCGAACCGACGAAAAGCACGGCGAGAACGGGATCGAGCCAGGTGATGAGGATCGGTCGTTGACGCTCTCCCTTATTGAGATTCGCGACCCTCGATTGACGCACACCCCGACGTCCCAGGATGGTCATGAAGATGACGAGAGCTAGAACGACGTAGTCGACACCCGCATTGGAGGAGTTGCTCATCGAACTACGAGTCTTGCAGAACGATCGACGTCAACCAGCACTCGTGGGTGTCGGAGTCCCTAGACCTCTCTACCTTCGTCCGTGGCTTCCTTCACGGCAGCAGCGTAGCCGGCGGTGGTCAACATACGACGAAGGTCCACCACGGTCTGGACGTCGATGTCCTTGTTGCGTGGTCGGGTAAAGACCTGATCCTCAGTGCCCACGATGATGTGGTATTTGCCTTCGGTGGTCTCTTCTACCGTGCCCACCGCGTTCAAGAGTGACAGCACCGCCTTCCAGTCGATGTTGTGGCTCGTGGGGTGCTGAAAGATGGCCACCAAGGTGTCACGATGGTGATTGTTCAGGTGAACTGCGTCTGAGGGTTCATTCATGTAAGTCCTTCCTCTACGTCACCCTAGTGACCTCACGACACTCCCGACGGTTCGATCCATCGAATCGCTATTTCGTCGTGCTTGTGGGATGCTTCAGTGATGGGCGAAGCCGGAAACAAACCGAGGAAGTTTCGCTTACGCATGGCCAAGGTGCCAAAGGGCGCCGAGCCGAACGACATTCATCTCGCTGGGTTGACGAACAGTGGTGGCGGTACCTACGGATCACGTGTCGATCACGAAGCGGCGCACGGACGTTCGGAGAATCTCGGGCGTGTCGGAAAGTTCGTTCTCTGGTGCTTGGGTCGTCGTCCACGCGAGAAATCAACGGAGTAACGGTTTATCCGAACTCGCCGGGGCGTCGAAATTTGCACGGGGCTCGGGGCTAGCGTTGTCTCATGGCCACCAAGAGCACTGATCAGAAAGCCAAGACCGCTCCCGCTGACGTGCTCGTGCATTGGGCGATTATCGCTATCGAGTACGCTATTGTCGCCAGTTTGCTCCTCGTCGCCGGAATCGTGCTCGTACGTACGGTCGTTGATTTTTTCGATCACTGGAACGCGTTCCCGCAATCGGTGGTCGGGGCGATTGACGGAATTCTGGTCGTCATCATCCTCTTGGACATCGCTCACACGGTGTTCGGCCAACTACGAGCATCGCTCTTCCCGGTTCGACCATTTCTCGTCATTGGCATCCTCGCTGGAGTGCGGGACATCCTCAGTTCGTCGGCGCACCTCACGCTGAGCACGTCACTCAAGCAGTCGAACTTCAACGACACGCTGGTGTCGCTCGGCGTCGGGGTCGGGGTTGTCGTGTTCCTACTGCTGGGGCTGCTCTTACTGCGTCACAGCGAGCAACGCGAGGAGAAGACTCGCCCGTAGCCCTGGCTCTGTGCGCGCTCGGTCCTGAGTGCTACTTGCGCGCCCGGATGAACGCGTTGGCGACCGCTCCGTCGAGTTGGTCGAACGCCTCGCGCGTATTGACCTCAGGCGGTACCGCCATGGACTGCGCCCATTGTTCGAGGGTTGCTCGGTCGTGGATGACGGTTGGTTGGATCTCGATGTCGGTGAAACCAGCCGACGCCAACTTTGCCTCGTAGTCGATGTCCACGAGAGCACCCGCCACACAGCCAGTCCACAACGCCGCGAGTTTCGCTAATACCTTGGGAAGGGGACGGCGCAAGATGACGTCCGAGACGGCGAACTGGCCACCTGGTCGCAACACGCGGTACGCCTCGCGCAGCACTTGATCCTTGTCAACCGACAGATTGATGACGCAGTTGGAGATGATCACGTCCACCGACTCGTCAGCGAGGGGAATGTCTTCGATCGTGCCGAGGAGGAACTCCACGTTGTCGGCACCAGCTTCGGCTTGGTTGCGCCGGGCGAGAGCGAGCATCTCGGGAGTCATGTCGAGTCCGTAGACCTTGCCGGAGGGTCCGACCCGACGCGCGGACAACAGCACGTCGATGCCACCGCCCGAACCTAGATCCAATACGACCTGGCCCTCCTCGAGGTTCGCCAGCATCGTGGGATTCCCGCAACCCAGGGACGCCGCCACGGCATCTGGGGGCAGGTCGCCCACTTGGCTGTCGTAGAGCGACGAGCCGAAACCCTCACCCACGTTGACGTCGGCGTCACCTCCGCCGCGTTGGACAGCGATTGCGGCCCAAGCGTAACGTTCGCGCACCGCGTCGCGGATTGATTCTTCGCCTCTATCGGTCATGGGCACTCCCCTTCCTCTCTTTCGAATACTGATCGACGGGCCGTGTTCACGTGGGCTCGGATCGTCCGCCCGCGAGTTCAGCCAGAAGCGAGGTCACCCGTTCACGGATCTCGTCGCGAATTCGGCGCACGACCTCGAGATCCTTGCCTTTGGGGTCATCGAGTTCCCAGTCGACGTAGCGCGTGCCCGGATACATCGGGCACGCGTCACCGCAGCCCATCGTCACCACGACATCGGCGCTACGTCCCATCTCGTCGGTGAGCTTCTTGGGCGATTCGTCGGCAATATCTATGCCAACCTCGGCCATCGCGGCGACGACCGCCGGATTCAAACGCTCGCCAGGCGTGGAGCCGGCGGAGTGCACGAGGACTTGACCGGCTCCGAGCGTGCGGGCGAAACCGGCCGCCATCTGCGATCGACCAGCGTTGTGTACGCACAAGAACAGGATCTCGGGGCGAGAGGTCACAGTTGCACCGTGTTTGAGATCGGGAAGAAGCGTCGTTTGGCCCAGAGTGAAACGTAGACCAGACCAACGAGGACGGGCACTTCGATCAGGGGCCCGACCACGCCAGCGAGGGCTTCCCCGCTGGTTACCCCGAAGACTCCGATCGCCACCGCGATTGCCAATTCGAAGTTGTTGCCGGCTGCGGTGAATGCCAGCGTCGCCGTGCGGTCATAGGGCAAACCGAGCGATCGACCGAGGGCAAATGAACCGAACCACATGATTGCGAAGTAGCAAAGGAGCGGAAGTGCGATGCGCGCCACTGCGCCGGGACGCGAGGTGATCGTATGACCTTGCAGGGCAAAGAGGATAATGACCGTATAGAGCAGACCATAAAGCGCAAAGGGCCCAAGCCTCGGTAGGAACTTCGTCTCGTACCAGTCTCGTCCTTTAAGCCGTTCAGCCCACGTGCGGGTGAGGTAACCCGCAATGAGAGGTACGCCAAGGAAGATCCCCACGGTTTCGGCAATCTTAAATACGGACAGGTTTAAGTCTTGGCTATTGAGACCGAGCCATCCGGGTAGGACCTTTAAGTAGAAGTAACCAAGGAAAGCGAAGGCGAAGATTTGAAAGAGTGAGTTGAGCGCCACGAGGACTGCGGCGGCTTCACGGCTTCCCCCAGAGAGGTCGTTCCAGATGAGCACCATTGCAATGCAGCGGGCGAGACCAACGATTATCAGACCAGTTCGATAGGTGGGCAGATTTGGAAGCAGTAACCACGCGAACGTGAACATGACTGCAGGACCTACGAGCCAGTTAAGGACAAGTGACGTGACGAGTAATTTTCGGTCACGGGTTACAGTGTCGATTCGGTCGTAGCGGACTTTCGCCAACACTGGGTACATCATCACCAAGAGCCCAAGGAAAATGGGGAGCGACGTGCCCGATGTCACTTGTATCGCATTGAGATTTGAGCCGAGACTTGGAATCGACCGTCCCATGCCGATGCCAATGATCATGGCAAGACCCAACCACAATGGTAGAAACCGGTCGAGAAGCGAAAGTCGCGTGATCACCGAGGCGAGGTTGATTGGATCTTCTCGCTGCGCAGTTTGGGACTCGCTCATGGCTCGGTGCTCAAATTGAGTTCGGTGTACGTCAGCAACACGATGTGGATCCAATAGTGAGAGTTGCATCTTCATCAGTGTCCGACGCGCAGCACGAGCCATCGCCAGACAGTTCGTGGTCACTCGCGTCGGCGAGGACCGTGTAGACCTCCCAGCGCTGTTTATCCGGCCCCTGTACCCACACCTTGTCTTGCAGGGCGTGGCAACAAGTGGTGCCGACTTCAACGTCGGTGACCATACCTTGATCAGCCAAGTACTTTGTCGCCGTCACCACTTCGTCGGTCGAGAAAACCTCAACGCCGAGGTGATTAATGGTTCCGCCGATGCCGGGGTTCTCGAAGAGAACGAGTTTGAGCGGCGGTTCTTCGATCGCGAAGTTGGCATAACCAGGACGAATCTTGGCCGGCTCGGTCTTGAAGAACGATGTGTAAAACGCGACTGCTTCGTCGAGATCAGACACATTGAGCGCTAGTTGTAGTCGGGACACCGTGGCTCCTTAGATTGATGATTATCGATGAGACAATAGCGTACACATTGATGACTGTCAATGATAGAATTTATATATGTCGAACTCCAAGTTGACGTTGATTGACGACGCCGTCCTACGGTGCTGCAGCCCGCTGGCGGGGGGCGCCTTGTCAGAAGCCGAAGCGGACGATCTGGCTCAGATTTTCGCGGCTTTAAGCGACCCCGTGCGGCTGCGCATGCTCTCGTTGATTGCAACAGAGGACGAGGTCTGTAGTTGCAATCTTGAAGAGCCACTTGCCAAAAGTCAACCCACGATCTCTCATCACACCCGGATTCTCGTTGAAGCTGGACTGATTACTGGTGAGAAGCGAGGGCGCTGGGTGTGGTGGCACGTCGTGCCCGAACGCTTAAGGCAGGTCGCGCGAATCCTCGGCGACTGATAACTCGGCGCGACGGGACCAGGAGAATAGCGACATGGTCGTCCCGGGCTCGTTCGTTTATCGGGTTGAGGTGACTGAACATGGGAGGGCTAGAGCCTTCGGATGACGCGGCGTCTCTTCGAGGCAGCGGATTTGATTTCGACTGTGACCGCGCAGAGGAGGATTCTGTTTTCTCTTGATCAGTATTATCGTGGTGCGTGTGAGTAGTGGCAAAAGCGAGATTCGAAAGATTCACCTTGGTCTGGTGCTCGCCGAACTCGTGTGCCTTTCCGCTTTCATAATCGAAATCTCAAGGGCTCTCGGTGGGAATGATCTCTCGTGGGCGTACGTTTTTGAGTGGCCGTTCTTCGGGGCCTATGCGTTGTACATGTGGCGAAAACTTCTGGCGAGCGAGCGTTCTGAGCAAAATGACCAAAGGTCAGTCGCTGAAGTGCCAGACGATCCGGAGTTGATCGCCTGGAACGCCTACCTTGCGCAAGTGCACGCCGCAGAGTACGAGAAGGATTCGAAGAACCCCCCCGAGTAGTAAACGACGTCGTTGGGCTTCAACTCCGCCGACGCAGGGTGTGGGGATTCCTGCCTATGGCCAAGTGGTTCTTATCACGACCCGCGCGGTGAACGCGCTCGCGCCGCGAATGCATCGATCGCCAATGAATCTCAGGATTAAAGCTTGAAGCCACCGTCAGGCGTTGTGTCATCCTTGGGAGGCTCGGGTGATGAATCGCCGGCGTCATCCGAACTCGAGGCAGCAATCGGTCCGAAATCTGCCTCGTACGTTTTGAGTTCGCCAATCAGACGGTCGATCTCGCCCGCGATGTCCCCGGTTGCACTGCCGTTCTTCTGTGCGTAGAAGGCGGCGCCGAGGTCGCGCAATAAGCCGTCAGCGCGTCGCTTTGCTTGCGCGTCGGCGAGCTTGGCCTGGCCGGCCTTGCCCGCTTCCTGCGCCTTTTGAGCGAGTTGCGCGGCTTGCGCCTTCATCTTGTCTACGAGAGCCATTTCTGTTTTCCCACTTTCTCTATTGAAGCTTGCTTAGTAAACCTTCGCGACCAGAGCCCGGACCGCTCTCCGAACTTCTCTCGTCGTCCTCGAATTCCTGGTGCAGTGTCGCTTGCAACAGCACCGGTCCATCACCGCTGAGGGTGACCAGATTGATTCCACTACCGCCAAAGACTGCGGTCATGAGCGTCGCGGCATTGAAGGCGCCCACCATCTCGACACCGAAGGTGACGGTGTCCGCGAACGCCACGACGGCTCCCCCATGCACCTGAATCTTTCCTCCGTAGGCAGCGGGATTTAACTCCATGATTGTCCCGCCACCTCCAATAACGAGAGTTCCCTCACCAGTGAAGTGCTCGAGAATGAAACCATTGCGAGAACGACGACCTTGATTGAAACCATTGAACGAGATGTCGTATTTCAGGCTCGACTCTGCGCACACGAACGCTCGACTCTCAGTGAACCATCCGACCTTGCCATCGAGTTCAAGAACGCGGATCTGACCTGGTAACTCACCGGCGAAAGTAACAAGTCCCGAACCCCCTGACGGGCTGAACCACTGGAACGCCAAACTCTGTCCGGCGAGCGCACGTTTCCCTACTTCGGTTGCGGTCGCCAGCGCTGCTTTAAGCATGCTGCCGCCCTGCTTTGCCTTTTTGTTGGCGTCGTCAGCTGCTCCGCCGGGGGTCGAGAGTCGGGTCTCAAGTTTGACGTTTGTCGTCTTCCAGCGAAACTTCTTTGCGTCGGCGAACACTAACTGGCTGTCGTCAAGTTGACAGGTCAGGTGCTGGGCAAACTCACCCGTGATTTTAGTTGCAATTGTCATAGTCCACCTCGGAATCGAAGAATAGCCGTGGCGGACCCGTCGTGCATAGTGCAACTGGTGACGTGGGGCGACGCCAATGTTGCCGTAGAGAAATCAGAAAAGAAGGTCGTCGCCGAATGGCGAGAAGCACGAAAGAACTGAACTGCGTTCTTCGCGAGCTAACTGATGATGGACTTCAGTCGACCTGTGAATCTAGGAGACTTGGAACGAGCGGCTGGCCCTTTGAGTGGCCAGTTTTAGTCCGTGGCTCGGGTGGCAGAATCTCGGCTGACAACCGGGCACTCTGCTCCAAGGTCAGTCCCCGTGTTTCACGTCCGAAGATTGTGAATATCACCATGGCAAGCAACGCCACTGAGCCAACGAGTGCGTAGGCCGCTCCTGCGCCATCGTGGGCGAGCAGAACAGGAATGAACGACGGTCCAATGACACCCGATATCAATCGACCGAAGCCCTCAGTGGTCGCTACGCCCCAGGCACGAATCTCCGTTGGGTAACTCTCTGCGGTGTAGGTCTTGACGGCGGGATCGGCGGCGATGCCAAAGAACGACATCAAACATCCCAGAACAAGGATTGGCAAGGCTCCGCGAACAAAACCGAAGGCGAGGGCCGCGATGCCAGCAGTAACTGTGAAGCCGATTATGACCGGCTTACGTCCCCAACGTTCGACTACCCAAGCTTCGAGAAACTTACCCGGAATTGACACTCCGACGATTACGGCGGTGAAAGCGAATGCGGATGTCAGCGAATAGCCCATACTCGTAACCGCCGTGGGCATGAACGTCTGAATCGAATAGAAGATGAAGAACGTTCCGCCGAAAGTCACCCACAAGGTCATTGATCGCTTCAGGTACGGGCGATGAAAGACGGCTCCAAGTGGATGGAGCGGTGCAGCTTTCACCGTGGGTTCGTCTGCGGCAATCGGCGCGAGCGGACTTCCGGTGGATCGAACAGCTCGAGTCTCTATCGAAGCGAGCACCGCCTCACTTTCAAGCCACCGACCCTTCGATTCGAGCCATCGAGGCGATTCAGGCAGGAAGCGCAACGCGAGTAGTGCGAAGAGAATAGGGATGCCGCCGAGGTAAAACATGATTCGCCAGCCGTTCGGATTCTCGACGTTCGGAATCAGCACCAGTGCCAACAATGGCGAGAGAAAGTAGCCCACGGAAAGGCACGCGTCGGCCCAACCGGTGTAGCGGCCTCGTCGATCGTGGGGGCAGAGCTCGCAGGCGTAAATATAGGGAATCGGGAACACTGCCCCCATTGCCATGCCGTCGAGAATTCGTAGCGTGAGAAGGCTGTCGATGCCGTGCACCCAGCCGGTGGAAAACGTGAGTATGGCATACGCGGTCGTGCCAACGATTAGTACTTTCTTTCGACCAAAGCGATCTGCCAGCCTGCCGGCGGGCACGATGCCTATCACGATGCCGATGTTTGCGGCGATCGCGACAAAGGACTTCATTGATGTTGAAAGAGCGAATTGCTGGGTTAGTGAAGGAAGGACTGATCCGGTCAGCCCAATGTCGTAGGACTCAATGAGCCAACTTAGGAACAGAAGTCCCATGACTCCAGCGAGCCATCGCGAAGGCGGCAGTCGGTCCAGCCGCGCGGCCGCGCGCGGGCGATTGGTCGGAGGTGTCGGCGGGTCAAGGAGGGCAGAAGAACCACCGTGAAACCAATTTGCCATGAGGGTTGCTCCTTTTCGCCCGGGCAGAAAAATTATTTTCTGCCAGGGGACTGGAGCAGCGATTATCAAGGTGGGCGTACAGCCTTAACACAATTTATGCTACTACCAAGTCTGTAGGCGCGAAGTTGAACTCGTCACTCGTGACGCCTTCCTCTCGTGAGCGCGAGGGTTAGCTGACGTTGAGTGTCCTTCGCGAAGAAACTCTTGGTGAACATTCATCACAATTTTCAGACAACTGTCAGGAACCAACTCATATCAGCGAATGAAGGTCTGTTCATTGTCGTATCACTGCTGATTCACCGTGACTTTGATGGTTTCGTGAGTTCACGCGCACAGGAATTTGACGCAGCCGGTAGGTTGTTTATGCCGCGTGAGGTCCTTCGCGGCGTAACTAAGGGGATGTGTTGTCGAAGTACGTAGTTCGTAGGTTCTTCATCGCGGGTACCGTGATGATTGCCCTGGCTGTCCCATTCGCCAGCATTGGGGGCGCCGCCAGCACGACGAGTCCCGAGCCCACGTCCACCTTCTATCTCGACCTTGGTGGTTCTGGTTCGGTGGGAGTGCAACCAACGGCCGCGGAGCCCCACGGCCAGCCCACGACCAACGGTTACGCAAACTTCCTTGTGACGATGGAAGCCGCGGCGGGACATAACTATCAGCTCACCCAACTCGGTTGTCCTGGTGAAACAACGGCGATGGCCTTGAACGGAGGAGATCGTTGCTACGTCGCCCCGACGTCACAGTTAGCTGCAGCGACCTCGTTCCTGTCTCAAAACAGTGGCGAGAGCGGTCTCGTGACGGTGGATCTCGGATTCAACAACGTGGTGGGGTGTCTTAGGCAGGCGTCAGACGTAACTTCGTGCGTCTTGCAAGGACTCGCGCTCATTCGCCAACAACTGCCACTCTTCTTGACTTCACTTAAAACGGCCGCGGGACCCGGCGTGACATTCGTGGGCGTCGGTCATTACGACCCCTTCCTGGCTGATGCTCTGCAAGGGTCCTCAGGGATCGCGATGGCCAAGACAAGTCTCTGGGCGATCAGCGCGCTCAACCGCACACTTCTCGGCATCTACCAAGGCGCCGGAATCCCAATGGCTAATGTTGCGCAAGCCTTCTCACTACACACCAGGACGCCGATGGCACTTGCTGGTAGTGGCATGGTGGCGGCCAACGTAGCCAACACCTGTCGGATGACGTGGATGTGTCAGCCCGCTCCTTATGGGCCGAACCTCCACCCCAACAATGCGGGCTACCTCGCAATCGCCAACGCCATCGCAGCCAAGATTGGCGCAACTTCCTAGATCGTCGCCTCACGTCCGATTGTGTCGGTGACGTGAATCATTGATGCGACGATGGTCCCCAATGGTGAGGTATTCAGCCGATCAATCTGGCGAGAGATCCATGGGTCCGTCGCCCTTCCCATAGTCGGGCAACCCGGTTGGCTGTCGACGCGCAGGTATGAGTGAACGCCACGATTGACGACTTCTCCCGGCGACGGCTTTCGCGAGGGGTGTACGGGCCACAAGGGCCGTGAAGAAGTAACCCATGAAGTACACCAAGAGGAGGGCTATGGGGACCGCCACCATCCACGGCAGATGTAGCCCACTAGCGTTGCGCAGTCGCAGGAGGAAGGGTATCCAGAGCATTTGCGAAAGATACACACCATAGGAATTGTCTGAACCGGATCGCACCACCGCTCGCGTGCGAAGGCTTCGGCGCGGAGCGGTTAAGTACACCCCTAGGAGATACACGCACAAGATCGCTCCGATATTGAAGGGCAGAATCGTTGGTGAGTAGATGTTGATTCCCGTGCGTAGGTAGCGAGGGAGCCAGGGGTATCGCCCTAGGTAGCTGAGTACCTCGGCGCCAACAGCGCTGAGGAACGTGAAAATGTAGATAGGGCGCGCATGAGTGCAGATCCATTCATGGATAGCGTCGAGATGAACTGCCACGATCATTCCTCCAATGATGTAGACGGGATAGGAAGTGATAAGTCGGGTCTGCAGGATTCCCGGAATGCTCACGCCAAAGTGAGGTCCGCTTACGAGGACCCCGAAGGCGATTTGCCATAGCACTACGACGATCATCAACTGCGCGTGCCACCGTGCGAACCTCCTTATGAACATGATGAGGAGGGGAAACAATACGTAAAACTCCATGATGACCATGAGGTAGTAGAGATGGTAATAGCCCGTCTCTAGGAGATGAAGGAAATATTTCAGTGCCGCCCCACTCCACACGTCAGTCTTGTGGAACGAGTAGAACGGGAGCACTTTCGTGTTGGTCACTGATGTATAGAAGAAGTAGATGACTGTCCACGCCAGATACGGTACGCCCACCGATATGAATCGACGCTTGAAATAGCTGACCAGTTCGACTTTCTTCGCGTTGTTGTAACTGTACGTGAGCATGCACGCCGAAACAAAGAGGAACGCGTCACGCGAGAATCGAGTGAGCATTATGAGACCTACGACCGCCGAACTAGTGGCGAGCGGCGCAAAGAAGATCAGCGTATGTGTGGATATAACGGCCGCTTGTTTGACCGGGCGCATCGCGTCAATGTGGTCGAGGCGCTTTCGGGTCCCGGTCGCGGGTTGGGTGAGCGCGTCTTCCGGGGTACTCAGGCTAACTTCACTTGCCACGATGGGAGCTTTCACTACTCATGGTGCGTGATCACTAGAGCTCTTTTTCGAAGAGAACTTTAAGGTCCTTCGCACCGAGACGGTTCTTCTGGACCTTGCCGGTCGCGTGGATAGGCATGTTCTCGACAATGAGTAGGCGTGCTGGACGGCGGGTGCGGGCAACTGAGAGTACGAGTGCGTTTTCGATCTCGGCCGCTCGTTGGGCAAAATCAGCCGGCGATGTCGATGAACTAAGACCATCGAGTTGAACGTACGCAATGGGCACCTGACCGAAAGTCTCGTCGGCTTCACCCACTACCGCGGCGAAGTCCACACCCTGCACGCCCAAGATGACATCCTCAATCTCTCGAGGAAATATCTTCTCACCACTTCGGTTGATCACGTCGTCGCTACGTCCTACGAGGAAGAGGTAGCCGTCTTCGTCGAGGTAGCCGAGATCACCGGTCTCGAGCCACCCCTGGGCATCGAATCGATCCTCGTAGCCGTGGCCTTCGTAACTTCGGATTACCGACGGGCCCTTGACCTGGACGTTGCCCACGCCGGCGTGGAGCATTCCACTTTCTGCGACGTTGGAATCCGGAATTACACGAACCTCTACGCCAACGGCTGGCCCAACTGATCCTGGCTTGCGCAGGCCGTCAACTGGGTTTGCGCAGATCTGACTTGCCGCCTCAGTCATACCGTAGGACTCGACGACCTGGATTCCCGTGGCGTGTTCGAATTCGTCGAGCACCGCGGTTGACAGGGGCGCTGAGGCGGATCGTATGAATCGTATTCGCGCTGGTACCGACTCACCCGGACGAATCTCAACGAGTCGCGAAATGATCGCCGGGACGGCGTTGATCCACGTCACCTCGAGACGATCAATCAACGGCCAAAAATCGGTTCGATGAAATCCATCGTCAATGACCAGCGAGGCGCCGGCCACGAGCGAGGCGAGGACTGCCACAACTTCGGCGTTGATGTGCCACAGCGGCAGCGGGTTGAAACCTCGGTCCGATGTCGTCAGTCCGCTGTGATGCGCCACGAGTTGCGCGGCACAGAGTAACTGTGCGCTGGGAAGCGCGGTTACCTTTGGCGTTCCCGACGTTCCCGATGTCGCCAATATGACCCCACCGTCCGATCCTTCTGGGTGATGGCCCCGTTGAAGTTCCCCGGTAACGGCGAGTGACTTCGCCGATACATTAATCCATGCGCTTCGTGAGAGCGCCGGCGCCGCACGGTCGCTCACGATGGCACGAAGGTCGAGATTCCTCGCTCGATCATCGAGGCGCGGACCACTTGCGTACGAAAGGTTGGGATCGAGTGGTGCCACCCAGATGCCCGAGCAGATTAGCGATACAAACGTCGCCGCGAACACCAGGGGATCGAAGATCAACAGTCCAACGCGGTCGCCACACTCAAGACCGAGTGAGGTGTTGGCAAGACGCCATTCATCCATCTGCTCCTTGAGTTTCACGAAAGACACCGTTGAGCCCGAACGCAAGGCAAGAATCCATGGTGCGTCCTTCAGAGTGTCGGCGTACTCGTCGACAATGTTGCGAAGCGTTTCTTCTTTTGTGTCGGTTTGAACGACTCCGGCGATGCTCGTCATTATTTACCACTTCCTCGGTAATTGGGCTTCTATGGTGCTAGCAATGGTTCGATAGCCAGCATCGTTGGGATGGTCGTCGGGACCAAAGGGCGGCTTGTTGCATTCCCACGTGAGCGAACATGCTTCGGCGACGTTCGTCGGGACGGGACCGACGGCGATTAGGTTTGAAGACGTGGTGACTGCGGACTTGTACGTCATCGCAACGTCCGCCACCGGTATTCCGGCCGCGCGGTAATCATTGACGAGGACGGCGTTCAATTGATTGAAGGCGACGAGCGTCTCATTCGCGTTCAATCGTCCCTGGGCACCGTTTAGGTAGTCACCGAGGAACGGATCGCTGTATTCGAGACCAACGTAGTGGACTTTCGGACCCGCCGTCGCCTTGATTTGTCGAAGGATCGAGGGCAAATATTCGTGAACGAGGTTGACGCCCGAAGTCGCACACGATGGTTCGAATACCGTGACCAACATGCACGGTCGAATGTCGTTAAATCCAAGGTCAATCGTGACTAAGCCAATGCGATTTTCGTTCACTCGAAGAAAGGCTTTGGCAATCGAGAGTTGGGTGTTGGGCAGCGTGTAGCAGGCGTCCTTGAACTGTCCAAGAATTGACCGGACCGTTTCACCGGGACAACCAATCTCACGAAGCTTAAGTGTCACGTCCTTGGCTGCTTCGAAGGTCACGAGATCGTTCGAGTAACCATCGTTGGTGCGGTGACCGTTGTGCCCCACGATTCCCGTGGGTTGGAAACCGAGCGACGCCGAAGCACCCATATCGAGATAGAAACCAGAGACGGGCGTAGGGACCGGTTTTCGATCGAATGGATGCCACGGGCCCAGTTTGGTAAAAGCCAGCACCGACGCGATAATCACGATGCCGCCCGCGCTCAAGAGTACGACTCGTCGAAACACGGTCTGCCTCCATTGCTGGTTATGAACGACGCGGCCTGAACTTCGCGTTGCGCCCCAGAGCTGCGCTCAAGCATGTAGTGACTCTCACTTGCGACAGAATCTTCCGCGTGGGGTTTGAGGTGCGAGTTCAATTGCGAAACCGGCCCTCAAGTTCAAGTCCAGAATGAGTGACAAGAACGCCAGAGAATCTGCGACTGCACCGAACGCTTCTCACCAGATCACCCGCATATCGACCGCACCGACAGGTTGTCAGTGCGCGTGGAAGCGAGGTTCAGACGTCCAAACAGGATTCTACCACCGTGCAATTTCTGTCGTTCCGGGGTTGCGGGGCAACTCGCCAACTACATTTTGGTGTGACTCTTCAACGATGTCGCTGGACCGGGTCGTTGACGAAACGCGAGATTTTGACTTCCAGGGACATGTGAGGAAATGTTTTCCCCTCCGGTAAGGGTCGCTAAGAAATCTGAGGTGAATTTGTCTTCTCATTCGTGGCAGATCCGAACTTTTGTGGTCTTTCACGGTGACTCGCGTCAGTGAGGAGTGGTCGCCGTTATCGTTGGCGAGAACCGCGATAGCAAGGCGATGCTCCTCGCTTCTACCAGGAGTGATCTATCAACCACTAACTCATTGGAATCTCTATGACAGAAGGATCGGAAAAGGGAGCTCCGCTGAATCAGGACGTCCCCGAGGTGAGCGCAGGCGTTGAGAATACTTCAGACAATCGTCATGTTGCGTCACTGCGCGGTGCCGAAGCGGTAAACGTTGGCAAGACGTCGATTCGGGTGGCCGGGACTGTTTTTGTAGTTGTTTGTGCGGTTGTCCTCGTCGCGGGCGTCGTATCCGCCTCCAGCAGCAATGCCCGAATCAGCCGCATGAAATCACGTGG
>Ga0302320_10000043_pt1 | contig 227024 bp, 158 predicted proteins | sample Bog_T0_3_FD_202130 | JGI IMG/M metagenome (GOLD analysis project Ga0302320, IMG submission 202130) | Peat permafrost microbial communities from Stordalen Mire near Abisko, Sweden - Bog_T0_3 | ecosystem: Environmental > Terrestrial > Soil > Wetlands > Peat | place: Sweden: Abisko, Stordalen... | reverse complement strand
CGCGACCTCTACACCGTCGCCCCGGCCGCCATTCTCCACACTGAGGTGAAGGAGACCTGGGTCGCCGGTCAACAGTCCTACGCAGCCGATATTCACGCTCAGTAGCCCTCGCATCCGGCTCTCATGAGTCGCTCAACTGAACGCAACTGCAATAATCCATGCAGATGAAGCTGCGCGCCTATCTGCTCATGCTGTTTGTGGTTGCCGTGTGGGGATCGACCTTCGTCCTCATCAAAGGCGCGCTGGCCGACGCAACCCCCGCCGCTTTCAACCTGGTGCGGATGACGCTTGCCTTCCTAGTCCTGGCCGCGGCCTACCACCGGGCCGACCGCCAATTCTGGCGCGGCATCCGCGGCTGGCAAATCGCCTCCGGCGCGCTGGTTGGCCTCTGTCTCGCCACCGGCTACCAGTTCCAGACCACCGGCCTGGCCCTGACCACGTCCTCCAAATCCGCCTTCATCACCGGGCTGGTCGTGGTCCTTGTCCCACTCTTTTCCTCGATCCCCGGCCTGCACGTGCCGGGCGCCCGCAAGCCCCGCTGGAACGCCTTCGCCGGTGCAGCGCTGGCCTTCACCGGCATCATCCTCCTCACCGCTCCCGCCGCTGCCGCAATCAGACCGGCCTCAGCGATGGGCTCCGTAGCCGGGCTGCTGCCCGATCTTTCTTCCATCAACAAGGGCGACTTGCTCACCCTGGGCTGCGCCGTCGGTTTTGCATTTCACTGCATCGCCCTCAGCCACATCTCGCCGCGCATTGGCTTCCGGCCCCTCGCCGTGCTTCAAGTTGGTTTCTGCGCCGTCTTCATGGCCCTCAGCCTGCCCTTCATCGAGCAACCCCACATCGTTTGGACGCCGCGCCTCGCCATCGCTCTCGCCATCGCCGCTGTCCTCGCCACCGCCGCTGCCTTTTCCATCCAGAGCTGGGCGCAATCCGTCCTGCCGCCCACCCACACAGCCATGCTTATCACCCTCGAGCCCGTCTTCGCCTGGATCACATCGTTTCTCGTCATGGGCGAGCGGCTCGGCCTCCGCCCCGCATCCGGCGCACTGCTCATCCTGGCCGGAATCGCCCTCACCGAACTGGTGCCGCAGCCGCATGTTCCCACAGCGCATGAAGCGTGAGAAAGGCAGGGAACAGGGGTCAGGGAACAGGGATCAGTTGGCCTGAAAGGCGCTCGAAATCTCCCGTCAGCCGATCCGGGACGAGGAAGAGCATCTTAGTGACTCCGGGATGCGGGCGGTCTACGAACAGTTCGACAAACCACTTTTTTCGCGTGCGCCGGTGGCGCACAAACGCAAACACGCGGTATCCAACCTCGTGTGTCAGCCCGAACAACGCCGCATCGGGCCGCGCCTCGGTCAGCACCAGCGGCTGCTGCTCGGCCATCACGTTCAGCGCGCCCTTGATCGCCTCGGTGTCGTGGCCTTCCACGTCGATCTTGATCGCTTCGACCGCCAGTCCGCGCGCGCGAACAAACCCGTCGATCGTGACCACATCCACGGTAATCTGGTTGCCGGGATCGTCGCCTTCATCCGCCAGGTGCGAGACCTCGGAATGCGGTTCGAGCGTAAACCGCGCCCGCCCCGGCCTCGCTCCCACCGCCGACGGAATCACGGTAACCTTGCGCCGCCCGCCCACGTTTTGCTCCAGCAGAACCCGCACCCGCGGATCGGGCTCGAGGCTGAAGACCTCGACCACGCGCGGCAGCATGTACAGGCTGTAGTAGCCGATGTGCGCTCCGACATCCAGAAAAACGCCTTGCCTCTTCAGCATCGACGCAAACAGGCTCTCGCTGCCCCAGTCCACATCCGCCTCGGTAATGAATGCTTCGCTGGCAAAGCGGTCGGCGATGGGCAGCGTAATCCACTCGCCCGTCGGCAGTTGCATCGCGTGGTCGCGCTTGAGAACCCGCTTGTAAAACTGGCGCACCGCCGTCCGCCTGACCCAGCGCCATGGCCCCACTTCCCTGATGAAAGCGACGTTGATCGGAGGTCCTTTCCTGTGAGGCCGGGTGCGACACGTTGACGGAGGGAGCATTTCCTCGGCAACCTGCCCCCTCCGCGATTCTGGGCCAGAAGCCGTCCCTCCGTCTACTCAATCCCCAACACCTTCACGATGACGCGCTTGCGCCGCTGCCCGTCGAACTCGGCATAGAAGACGCGCTGCCACGTGCCCAGGTCCAACCGGCCATTGGTAACCGGAAGCGTAGTCTCGTGGTGCAGCAGCAGCGACTTCAGGTGCGCATCGCCGTTGTCCTCGCCCGTTTGGTGATGCTTGTAATCGGGCCGCGCCGGCGCCAGTTCCTCCAGCCACTTGCCGATGTCCTCGATCAGCCCGCTCTCCAGGTCGTTCACGTACACGGCCGCGGTGATGTGCATCGGCGAAACAAAACACAGCCCGTCGCACACGCCGCTACGCCGCACAATCTTTTCCACCTCGTCGGTAATGTGCACCATCTCCCGCCGTTTGCGCGTCTCAAAGACCATGTACTCCGTATGACTCTTCATGCTTCCCTCGCCCATGCCCGCCCTCCTTAGCCCATTGCAAAACTCGCAGCGGCTCGTACTTTATCCTAAATTCAGCCGTGACTGCTTCTTCCACCGCCGACGCATACTCTCAACGCGGACTCGATCTGCTCGCCGCCGGTTCAGCGACAGATGCAGCCCAGGCCTTTCGCGCCGCCATTGCCGCCGACCCGGCCCACGTCGAGGCCCATCACGGCCTGATCCGCGCCCTGCGCGACTCGGGCCAGCTCAGCCAAGCGGTTGGCGCGGCCCTGGCGCTCACCGTCCTCACGCCCGATGACCCGCTGGCCCACACCGCGCTCTCCATCGCCCTGCAGCAGGCCGGCCACATCGAGCCTGCCGAAGCCGCCTCGGCCCGTGCTCGCATCCTCGAGTGGAAGCAGCAACTGCAGTGTCCGCCATCCGTGGATTCGCTGCCATGAGGCGCGCGCCCACGCGCCCTGAGCGCCTACGCCGCATGCACGATCTGCTGGCGAGCGCCTACGGCCCGCAACACTGGTGGCCGGCGGAAACCTCCTTCGAAGTCATCCTCGGCGCCTATCTGACCCAGAACACCGCCTGGAAGGCGGTCGAGCGCTCGCTGCGCAATCTGCGGGCAGCGGGCGCGCTTACGCTCGATGGGCTCCGCGCTGTGGCACTCAAAGACCTGGAGACGATGATCCGCCCCAGCGGCTTTCAAACACGCAAAGCCTCCGCACTCAAAGCCTTCATAGCCATGCTCGACCAGGAGTTTGCCGGCTCTCTCGACGTACTCGCGGCCACGCCAACCTCGACCCTGCGCCGCCGTTTCCTCGCGCTCCCCGGCGTAGGCCCCGAAACCGCCGACGCGATCCTGCTCTACGCTCTCCACCAACCCGTCCCCGTCGCCGACGAGTATCTGCGCCGCATCGCCCAGCGGCACCAGCTTCTCAACCCGCCGCCGGGCCGCAAGGGTTATGAGTCTCTGGTCGATCTCACACGGCAGGCCTTCGCTCCCGACCCTGCGGCCACCCACGCGCGCCTCTTTAACGAGTTCCACGCGTTGGTGGTGGCTGTTGGCAAATCGCACTGCGGCAGAACGGCGCAATGCAACGGGTGTCCCCTGGCCCGAGACCTCGATCTCGCGGCAGAGTCGGGCAGAAGAGCGCCGCGGAACTGACCTCGCGCAGTCGGGAACAGAGTACCCAGCGGGGCCGAGTCTGCACTTCTTCAAATCTTCCGGTGCGCATGGCACGCTGGGGTGTGAATTCCGCCTGGGATTTCTGAGATTCGCCTAATCCAACTCCGTCAAGAACGCACTGACAATTGCTCTATTCCTGCCGATGAACTGAATGCGAAGCGCCGCTGTGCCGGCATGGTCGTTTGGGGATGAGGAGCAACCCCGGCCACGTCGTCGCAGCGAAAATCAACCAGCAGCTGGCCGAACGTCAGGAGCATGGCCGGTCTCGTCTCTAAGCAGCCTCTTTAACTGGGCCACAACGAACGCCAACCGGGCTTTCTCTGGCCTGACCTTTTGAACGGACCAATTGCTGTGTCTCCCGGTGGGCAACGCGCCACGGAGCTTTCGATGGGAATCGTGCGGGAAGAAACCGGCACCGGGAATGAGCTCCGGCTCGAAGGCGCCATCGACATCGGATGCGCCTCGGAGCTGAAGTCTCTGCTGACCGAGGCGCTCGGATCCGGCCGGGACCTCCGCGTTTCGCTCGAAGGCGCCACGTATCTGGATGTGACCGCGGTGCAGCTGCTTTGGGCCGCCAGCGAGGAGGCGCGCCGATCGGCCATCGCCTTCGCCATCTCGGACGTGGCGCCGGAGGCGGTCACCGCCGCGCTGGCCGAGGCCGGCTTTACCTCGTTTTCAGCCCTGGCCAAGGTCGGATAGATTTGCGGAGTGCAAGCGTGTCAACCGCTGGGAACGCCGAGCAGTTCAAGCAGAGCTTCAGGGAAGAGGCGCACGAGATTCTCGTCGACCTGGAGTCGGCGCTGCTGGAACTGAACGAGAATCGCGCCGACCGGGAGCTGGTGGGTCGGGTCTTCCGGGCGTTGCATACCATCAAGGGGTCGGGGTCGATGTTCGGCTTCGAGGACCTGGCCGTTTTCACCCACAACCTGGAAAACGCCTTCGACGAGGTGCGCAACGGGCGGCTGCAGGTCGGCGCCGAGCTGATCGATCTGACCCTCTCCGCATTGGACCAGATTCGCGCCATGCTGGAGGAGCGCGAAGGTGCCGCTGAAAGCGAGGTCTGCGCCGGGATTCTTGCCCGGGTGCGCAAGCTCGCCGGCCTCCACGAGAAACCTTCTGCCAAGTCCCAGAGCTCGAAGACTCAACACGGACCGTCCCCCGGCACAGGCCCGGTGCGGCAGTGGGCCATCCACTTTGCGCCGGGGCCCGATCTGCTGCTGAACGGCTCCAACCCCCTGCTGCTGTTCGGTGAGCTGCGGCAGATGGGCGGCCTCGCGGTGAAGGCCTCCATGGCCATGGTTCCGCCCCTGGGCGAGCTCGACCCGGAGCGCTGCTATGTCTGCTGGGAGATGGTGCTGGCCACTGCCGTCGAGCGCGACGCCATCCGCGATGTGTTCATCTTTGTCGAAGACAGCTGCGAGCTCGGCATCGAACCGATTGGGGAACCGCAGGCATCCCCGGCCGCCAGCGGCGATGCGGCCCCCAGGGGTCTGGAGGAGCCGCGCGCTTCCAGCGGCGGCCGCCGCAGCTACGACAAGCCGGACACGGCCAGCAGCCTGAGGGTGCCCGCCGCCAGGCTCGACCAGTTCGTCGACCTGGTGGGCGAGCTGGTCACGGTCGAGGCCCGGCTCGCGGAGCTGAGCGCCCGGCGCGACGATCCGGAGGTGGCCGAGGTGGCCGAGGAGATCGAACGGCTGACCGCGGCGCTGCGCGAGACCTCGATGAACATCCGCATGTTGCCCATCCGCGCCACGTTCGAGAAGTTCCGCCGCCTGGTGCACGACCTGGCCCGCGACCTGGGCAAGGATGTGGAGCTGACCATGGAGGGGGCCGAAACGGAGCTGGACAAGACGGTCATCGATCAGCTGGGCGATCCGCTGATGCACCTGATCCGCAACAGCATGGATCACGGCATCGAGCCGTCCGGAGTGCGCGCCGAGCGCGGCAAGCGCGCCACCGCGAAGATTCACCTCTCGGCGCGCCACTCCGGGGCCAGCGTGCTGGTCGTGGTCTCCGACGACGGCGGCGGCATCGACGCCGAGGCGGTGCGGCAGCGCGCCGTCGAAAGGGGCCTGGTTGCGGCCAACGCGCAGCTCGGCGAGGGCGAGATCTTTGCGCTCCTGTTCCAGCCCGGCTTTTCCACCGCCAAACAGGTGACCGACGTCTCCGGCCGCGGCGTGGGCATGGATGTGGTGCGGCAGCGGGTGGAGAGCCTGCGCGGCACCATCGAAGTGGCCAGCAAACCGGGCCAGGGCACCAGCGTGACCCTGCGCCTGCCGCTGACCCTGGCCATCATCGACGGGCTGCTGGTCAGCGTCGAGGAGGCCTGCTTCGTGCTGCCGCTGGCCAGCACTCTGGAATGCATCGAATTGTCCACGGCGGATATCGAGCGAGCCAACGGCAAGCATGTGGCCAACGTGCGCGGAGAGATGGTTCCCTACATCCGCCTGCGGGAGCACTTCGGTGTGCGCACCAGGAGGCCGGAGCTCGAACAGATCATGGTGGTGGAGAGCGGAGAAGGCCGCTTCGGCTTTGTGGTGGACCGGGTGCTGGGCAACTGCCAGACCGTGATCAAGAACCTGGGCCGCTTCTACCGCCATGTGCAGGCGGTCTCCGGCGCCACCATTCTGGGCGACGGGCGCGTGGCGCTGATTCTCGACCCCGAGCGGCTGGTGGCCGACGCGATGCGCGCCGGCGCGCACAACCACGGCGCGCGGGCTTCTCCCCGTGCCGGGCCCGGCACGCTCGGCCCGCCTGCGAGATCCGAGCAAGGCATCGTCGGCGTTCGGTGAAAAACCCAGCGCCTGTCAACAACCAGGGAACCCGCTTCAGTCGCGCGCTCCTCGCGGTCCGGCCCAGGGCAAAGGGAGATGCACAAGCACAAGGGACGGCCGGCTTGGCAGGGAACGAACTCAAGCAACAAGGAGGGACGGAATTCATGTCGACGACATTGGTAAGTGAAGGCCGGAAGCCTGCGGGCGCCGGCAACGGACACGGAAACGGCCACGGGGCCCAGGACCGGGCCAGCGGCAGGGCGCAGGGGATGGAAGACGATTCGGCGCTGGTTCTCGACGAGATCATGCGCCTGGTGGATGCTTCCAAGGAGGGGCGTCTTTCCGAGCGCGGCAAGGCAACCCTGTTCAACGGCGTCCATCGCGAGATGATCCAGGGCGTCAACGAGATGTTGGATGCAATTCTGCTGCCCATCGGCGAAGGCAACCGCATTCTGGCGCAGATCTCTTCGGGCAAGATCGACGAGCTGATCGCGCAGACCTACAAGGGCGACCACGAAAAGATGAAAGTCGCGGTCAACAACGTGGCCACCGTCACGCAGAGCCTGCAGAGGGAGCTGGCGCGGCTGATCGAAGCATCCAAAGAAGGCCAGCTCGCCGACCGCGGCAAGCCGGAGCAGTTCCAGGGCGCGTTTGCCGAGATCGTGCGCGGCGTCAACACCATGCTGGATGCAATTCTGCTGCCCATCGGTGAAGGCAACCGCATCCTGGCGCAGATCTCGGCGGGCAAGATCGACGAGCTGATCGCGCAGACCTACAAGGGCGACCACGAAAAGATGAAGGTCGCGGTCAACAACGTGGCGCAGGTGCTGCAGGGGCTGCAGAAGGAGTTGTTGCGGCTCAGCGAGGCGGCCAACGCCGGCAAGCTCACCGAGCGCGGCCAGCACGATCAATTCCGCGGCGCTTACGCGGAGATCGTGCGCGGCGTCAACGCGGTTCTGGACGCCGTGATCAATCCGCTGAACGTCTCCGCGAGGTATGTAGACCTGATCAGCAAAGGCGACATCCCGGCGCAGATCACCGACACCTACTACGGCGACTTCAACACCATCAAGAACAACCTCAACGCCCTGATCGCGGCCATGAACGAGATCACCGCGGCGGCCGAGGAGATCGCCAACGGCAACCTCACGGTCGATATCCGCGAGCGTTCTCCGCAAGACAAGCTGATGCAGGCGCTGGCCTCGATGGTTGCGGGCCTGACGCGGACGGTCTCCGACATTCGCGCCATCGCCGGTGAGGTGTCGGCGGCCAGCCAGTCGATCTCGACAGCGTCGATCCAGGTTTCCAAGGGCGCCAGCGCGCAGGCGGCGGCGGCCGAGGAGGCTTCGTCCTCGATGGAGGAGATGGTGTCGAACATCAAGCAGAACGCCGACAACGCCCAGCAGACCGACAAGATCGCCAACAAGAGCGCCAAGGACGCGCAGGAGAGCGGCAAGTCGGTTCTCGAAGCCGTGGCCGCGATGAAGGAGATCGCCAACAAGATCTCGATCATCGAGGAGATTGCGCGCCAGACCAACCTGCTGGCCTTGAACGCTGCCATTGAAGCGGCGCGCGCCGGCGAGCACGGCAAGGGCTTTGCGGTGGTGGCGGCCGAGGTCAGGAAGCTGGCCGAGCGCAGCCAGAAGGCTGCAGGGGAGATCAACCAGCTCTCCGCCTCCACGCTGAAGGTCTCGGAGAAGTCGGGCGAGATGCTGGACAAGCTGGTGCCCGACATCCAGCGCACGGCCGAGCTGGTGCAGGAGATCACCGCGGCCAGCAAGGAGCAGGACACCGGCGCCGAGCAGATCAACAAGGCGCTGCAGCAGTTGGAGCAGGTGATCCAGCAGAACGCCTCGGCCTCCGAGGAGATGGCTTCGACGACCGAGGAGCTGACCGGCCAGTCCGATCAGCTGGTCAGCGCTCTCTCCTTCTTCCACACCGGCGACGACGAGGGGGGCCGGCAGCGCCGCCCGGTGAGCGGAAAGCCCGCCAGGCAGGCAAGCGCAGCGCCGTCCAAGGCAGCGAAACCGAATGGCCACGGCTCCCCGGCCGCGGCCCGGCCTCAGGCCAGGGGCGGCGTCAGCCTGCGGCTCAACGACAAGCACGACGACCTCGATCAGGAGTTCGAGCGTTACTGACCAGTGAGGGCGCGGGCCGCCCAGCGCGGCCCTCGCCCCCAAGTCTTCAGAATCGGAAAGGAGTTCAATCATGAGTGTCAGCGAGATTACGGAGACACGGCAGTATCTTACCTTCAAGCTCGGCAACGAGACCTTCGCCACCGATGTGGCCAAGGTAAGAGAGGTGCTTGATCTCACCACCATCACATCTATTCCCCGCACTCCGGATTTCATGGCCGGGGTCATCAACCTGCGCGGCAGCGTGGTGCCGGTGGTCGATCTGCGCCTGTGCTTCGAGATGTCGAAGACCGAGAGCACGCGCAACACCTGCATTGTGGTCGTCGAGGTGCTGCTCGAGAACGAATCGACGGTGATCGGGGCGCTGGCCGACTCGGTGGAGGAGGTGATCGATCTGGAGCCGGAGCAGATTCAGCCGGCGCCGCGCATCGGCACCCACATCCGCACCGACTTCATCAAGGGGATGGGCAAGCGCGATACGCAGTTCATCATGATCCTGGACATCGATCGGGTCTTCTCCGCCGAGGAGCTGGCCGCGGTTCGCGCCGAGGGTCCGAACAAGCAGCTGATGGAAGTTGCAGCATAAGGGAGGGAATGGGGCGGGGCGAGCGGCGTCGAGGTTGCGCGATGCCCCCGGCGCCGCTCCGTTCACGCGATGATTGCACACGAGGAATCGATCTCCGCGCGGGACTATGCGCGGCTCTGCGATCTGATCTATACCGAAGCCGGCATAGCCCTGGGCTCGGAGAAGAAAACCATGCTCGAGGTGCGCATCAAGCGGCGGCTGAAGGCGCTCAACCTCGACTCGTTCGGGCAGTACTGCGAGGCTCTCTTCGGGCGCCAGCGGCCCAAGGACGAGATTCTGCACCTGATCGACGTGGTGACCACCAACAAGACCGACTTTTTCCGCGAACCGCGGCACTTCGAATTCCTGACCTCCCAGGCGCTGCCCGACCTGGCCGCGCGCAATCGCTCGGGAAGGCCGCTGCTGGTGTGGAGCGCGGGCTGCTCGACGGGCGAAGAGCCCTACACGCTGGCCATGGTGATGAGCGAATACGCCCAGGGCCATCCCGGCTTCCGCTTCAGGATTCTGGCCACCGATATCTCGACCACCGTGCTGGCCAAGGCCGATCGCGGCGTGTATTCCAAGGATGTCGTCGCACCCATTCCCGCGGCTCTGCAGCGCAGGTACTTCCTGCGCAGCCGCGACCGGGACTCAGGACTGGTGCGGGTGGCGCCGGAGCTGCGCCGCACGGTCGAGTTTCGCCGCCTCAACTTCATGGATGCCGAGTACGGGATCCTCGAAAAAGTTGACGCCATCTTCTGTCGCAACGTGATCATCTACTTCGACCGGCCCACCCAGGAGCGCATCCTGGGCAAGCTGGCCGGCCACCTGGCGACGGGCGGATACATGTTTGTGGGCCACGCCGAAACCCTGCACGACATGAACCTTCCCCTCAGCCCGGTGGCGCCGGCGCTCTACCGGAGGGTCGATGCCCAGGCTTGAGGCCCCCTTGCCGGAGGTGTACGTGCAGCCAGGCGAGTCGCACCTGGTGACCGGGCCAACCATCCTGCGCACCGTGCTCGGCTCCTGCGTGGGGATTGCGTTTCTGGCTCCGCGGCTGGGCGCGGGCGCCCTCTGCCATCCCATGCTTCCCGCCTGCCCGGCGGGCCTGTCCGCAGAGCGAAACCAGGCCGCCGGACGGCGTTACGTGGACTTCGCCATTCGCGACCTGGCCGGCCGATTCGACGCTCTGGGCGCGCAGCGGTCCGAGGTGCAGGTCAAGCTGTTCGGGGGCGCGGACGTCCTGGCGGCCATCAACGCCGCCACGCGCCCCACGGTGGGCAGATTGAATTGCGAGGCCGCGCTGAGGGGTCTGCGCACTCACGGCTTTGCGGTGGTCGCGTCCAGCCTGGGCGGCACCACGGGCATGAACATCCAATTCAACACCGAGACCGGAGAGGTTCTTCTCAGGCGGCTGGGCTGATCCGGCCTGAACCGGAACCCCGGCGACACGCTCCGACGGCACGGACAGCGGCGGAGACAGAAAGGCGGCAGTTGTGGAACAACAGAGGATTCGCGTGCTCGTCGTCGACGACTCCGCCGTGGTAAGGCAGACGCTGCGCGATGTGCTTTCTTCGGACCCGGAGATCGAGGTCATCGCCACCGCCGGTGATCCGTTTGTCGCGGCCGACCGCATCAGTGAACAGGTTCCCGACGTCATCACCCTCGACATCGAGATGCCGCGCATGGATGGGCTCACCTTTCTCAAGAAAATCATGAGCCAGCACCCCATTCCGGTCGTGATCTGTTCGAGCCTGGCCGAGGAGGGCGCGCAGAGCACCTTCAAGGCGCTGGATTACGGCGCAGTCGAAATCATCGCCAAGCCGCGCCTGGGAACCAAGCAGTTCATCGAGGACTCGCGTATCACACTCTGCGAGGCAGTCAAGGCTGCGGCCGCATCCAAGCTCCGCATCCTGCGTCCCAGCCACACCGTCGAGCCCAAGTTGACCGCCGACGCCATTCTCTCCCCGGCCACCCACGCCATGGCCGAGACCACCGAGAAAGTTGTCGTGATCGGCGCCTCGACGGGCGGCACCGAGGCGCTGAAGACGCTTCTCGAGACGCTTCCCGCCGATACGCCGGGCATCGTGATTGTGCAGCACATGCCGGAACTGTTTACGCGCGCATTTGCCAACCGGCTCGACGGCCTGTGCAACATCACCGTGAAGGAAGCGGAGACCAACGACACGGTGTTGCGCGGACGCGCGCTGATTGCGCCGGGCAATCATCACCTGCTCTTAAAGCGGAGCGGGGCGCGCTACTACGTCGAAGTGAAAGACGGACCACTGGTCTGCCGCCATCGCCCCTCCGTCGATGTGCTGTTTCGCTCCGCGGCCCGCTACGCGGGGCAGAATATCGTCGGCGTCATCCTCACCGGGATGGGCGACGACGGCGCGCGCGGCATGCTGGAGATGAAGCAGGCCGGGGCGGTGACCATCGCGCAGGACGAGGCCAGCTGCGTGGTCTTCGGCATGCCCAAGGAGGCGATCAAGCTCAACGGTGTGGACAAGGTCCTGCCGCTCAGCTCGATCGCCGGGGCCATGCTCGCCCTTGCCCGTTGACAGCCGTGCGCGAACCGGACCATCCCTGTTCTTCCAATTCTTGAGGCCCCCTTGTCAACTCTTTCCATACTGGTTAACCCTCCGATGGATTCTGCCGATGAGCCAATTGTGCGCCCGGTGCATCGAAGTGACCGGAGCCGGCTTCCAGCCCGTTCCCACGGCGCACTCTGAGGGGCTTTCATGGCCATGACAATTCTCGTTGTGGACGACTCGGCCACAATGCTGTTGAGCCTCAAGACAAATCTGGCGATGAATGGCTTCCAAGTGGAAACGGCGGGCCATGGGCAGGCCGCGCTGGACAAGCTGAACTCTGGCCTCAAGCCGAACCTCATCCTCACCGACATCAACATGCCCGTAATGGGCGGTATGGAGCTGATCGGCAAGGTGCGTGCCCTGCCTGGCATGCGCTTCGTTCCCATTCTCACGCTGACCACGGAGAGCGAAGCCGCCAAGCGCGATGAAGGCAAACGGCTCGGCGCCACCGGCTGGCTGGTCAAGCCTGTCTCGGGCGACGACTTGGTGAGGGTGATCAGGAAAGTCTTGCCGGGAGCGTAAATTCATGGCCTCTGCCGCGTTCACATCCGTTCAACCCGCCGTTCCCGCGCACTCCCAGCTCGGCGCCGGCAACCCCGATGCGCTTGAGTTTGACCGCAAGGGCCGCTTGAACCGTATCCGGAGAAGGCTCGTTTCCGAAGGGTTGATTCGCACCGCTCTTCTTTTTCTACTCTGGCTCTCCCTGTCATACGCTCTCGGCCCCGAACTGGCTCCCTACCGGCTCCGCATCGCCGCACTCATTTTCCTTTTTGTCGCTCTTCCGGGCCTGCTCTACAAGCGCAGGCATTTCGCCGAGGCGCGGCGTTCGGTCGCCGAAATGTGGGCCTTCGGCCAGTACAAATTCAGCGAAATCTCCAACATGCTCGCATCCCGAAAATCCCTCCACGGCGAGATTGGTGAATCCAAACCCTACATCGACGTCCTCCACGGCCAGATCGGCGACTCGATTGCCGAATCCGAGCGCGAGGTGATACAGGTCATCGAGCAGATTGGACTGCTCATCGAACAGTCCAACCTGCAAAGGGAGCACATCGGGCGCTCGATTCAGAGCGGCAAAGCCTTGACGGAGAGCACGCACGCACGCGTGGAAAGCAACAAAGAGATTATCGCCGCCATCGAGATGCAGATGGAGGAGCAGACCAGCGAGTTGCGCACCAACTTCGAGCGCATCCAGGGCCTGGCCAACGAGGTTGGCGCACTGACCCCGCTGATCAAGGTCATCACCTCGATTGCCCAGCAGACCAGCCTGCTTGCCCTCAATGCCGAGATCGAAGCCGCACAGGCGGGCAAGGCAGGGAGAGGCTTTGCCGTAGTCGCCTTCGAGGTTCGCAAGCTCGCCGTGCTCGCTACCCAGGCCGCTGCCGACATCGGCAACAAGATCAACGCCACCTGCAAGAGGGTCGATTCCGAAATGGATGCAGCCAAAGCCTCGATCGAGATACACGAGGCGAGCAAGACCATGGGCCACCTGGTGTCCGAGCTCGGTCAAATGCAACAGGAATTCAGCGCCAACAGCGAGCTCCTGCTGGAAGTCATCGGCGAGGTGGACGCCAACTACCAGGAGAGCGTCAACCGGCTCTCGCAAGCCCTGGGCCACATCCAGTTCCAGGACGTGATGCGCCAACGGATGGAACACGTGCAGGCCGCGCTGCTGGAGATGCGTGAGCACCTGCTCCTGCTCTCCGCAAAAGCAGACGATACCGCCTGGGACGGCAGCTTCGAGCGAACCTTTCGGAATATCCTTGCCGGCCACTTCGAAAAGTACAGAATGGCCAGCCAGACGGTCACACACCTCAACGTGGCCGGCGGCGATTCCTCTGCCAACCACTCGCGCCCGGCGATCGAATTGTTTTAAGAACCTGTTGAAGAATCGGAACCTGCTCTCTGCCAATCCGCCGCAAGCACTCCGTGCCCCATCCATTCGCGCACTTTGCGAATGGGTGGGAGGCCCCCCGGCTTCGCCACCCCATCCGGGCTCCTCGAACCCGGCTCTTGGACTGGCTCCAAGGCGTCCTCCGGCGCCTTGCCGGGCTCTCCCGCTGCCGGCCTCTCGCGCGAACCAGGCCAGGACGCAGCTTCGCTCTGGATGGCGCGCGCCTGGACAGATTTCCACTTGACAAAGACAGACCGCACTCGATACCGTTAGTTCGGTATTCGAACAAAATGCCGCCGGTTCGGAATTCACGCATTTGACGCCCGTGACCGGCTCCAGGCGCCCTCATCCAGTTCTCCCTGCCGCGCTTCGCAGCGCAACGCGAAAGGAGCTCCATGGAAGGTTGTTCAAGACGCAGTTTTCTTGCCGGGGCGGCCATCGCCGCCGCAACTTCCGCTGCAACTTCCCTTCCCGGCCGTTCCCAGGCAGCCGGCTCTCCGTTTCGAATCTCCGTCATCAACGACGAAATCTCGCCTGACTTCGACCATGTCTGTTATGTCATCTCCCACGAGTTCGGCCTGGGCTGGATCGAGCTTCGTTCGCAGTGGGGAAAGAACACCATGGACCTGAGCGATGCGGACATCGCCGAAGCCAGGAGAATACTGACCAAATACAATCTCCGCGTGACCGACATCGCCAGTCCCGTCTTCAAGACCGACTGGCCCGGCGCGCCCCGCTCGCCCTACGGCGCCAAGGGAGACATGCACGGCGCTGTCGAGGCCGATTTCAAAAAACAGGACGAGTTGTTGGAGCGCTCGATCGCGCTGGCCAAACAGTTCGACACCGGCAAGGTCCGCATCTTCGACTTCTGGCGCCTCGACGACATTGCCCCCTACCGCGAAGCCATGGACGAAAAGCTTCGCTCCGCGGCAGAAATCGCCGGCAAGCAGGGCATTCTTCTGGTGCTGGAAAATGAATTCGAGTGCAATACCGCCACCGGCCGGGAGGCCGCGCGCACGCTCGGGGCCGTCCCGTCGACGCACTTTGCCCTCAACTGGGACCCCGCCAACGCCGTGATGCGCGGCGAACTGGACGCCTTCCCTGCCGGCTGGGAAACGCTGCCCAAAAACCGCATCCATCACTGCCACGTCAAGAACGCAGTCAAAGACGCAGACGGCAAGATCCAATGGTCGCCGGTTGGTACGGGGTTCATCGACTGGACGGCTCAGTTTCGCGCCTTGCGCAGCATGGGTTATCGCGAGGCTGTAAGCCTTGAAACCCATTGGCACGGTGCCGCGACCCCGGAAGAGTCCACGCGCATCAGCTGGGCAGGGATGAAGAAGGCGCTCCAGAACTCCGGCGCGCTCTAGCTTGCTTGGGAAAGGTGCGCGGCAAATCCCGGCCGCAATCCAAGCACACGAAGCAACAGTTGGTTGATGGAGAAAACAATTGGTGACTCGACGTGAATTCCTCGACACCCTGGCGACGGGCGCGGCAGGACTGGCCATCGCTTCTACCGCAAAAAGTTACGGCCAGATTCTCGGCTCCAACGATCGCCTGAACTTCGCCGTGATTGGCCTGAACGGACGCGCCTATGCGCACCTGTCCTCGCTCAAAGCCAACAGGAGCGCCGCGCGCATCTCCCATGTCTGCGATGTGGAATCCAACATCCTCAAAAAGTTCGCCGCCGAAACCGAACGCGAGATGGGTGAGGCGCCGGCTGTCGGCAAGGACTTTCGCGCCATCCTGCAACTCAAGGAGATCGACGCCATCACCATCGCCACGCCCGACCACTGGCATGCGCCGATGGCCATCGCAGGCCTTGAGGCCGGCAAGCACGTCTACGTCGAAAAACCGTGCAGCCACAACCCCGCCGAGGGCGCACTGCTCGTCGAGGCGCAGAAGAAATTCGGCAAGCTGGTGCAGATGGGCACGCAGCAGCGCTCCTCCCCGCACACCAAGGAGCTGGTCGACAAGATCGCCAATGGCCTCATAGGCCGCGCCTACTACGCCAAGGCGTGGTACAGCAACATTCGCAAGTCCATTGGCGTGGGCAAGCAAGCGCCCGTGCCCGCATCCCTCGATTGGGACCTGTGGCAGGGCCCCGCGCCGCGGCGCGCCTATTACGACAACGTGCAGCCGTATAACTGGCATTGGTTCAAGACCTGGGGCACAGGCGAAACCCTCAACAACGGGACTCATGAGGTGGATGTCTGCCGCTGGGCACTGGGCGTTGACTATCCGCAGCGCGTCTCCTCTTCCGGTGGGCGCTATCACTTCAAAGACGACTGGCAGTTCTATGACACACTGCTCACCAGCTTTGAATACGACGACAAGCTCATCGACTGGGAAGGAAAATGCTGCCAGGGAATGAAGTTTTACGGCCGCGATCGCGGTTCGTGCATCATGGGCACCGACGGCTCGGTCATAGTTGATCGCGGCGGCTACGAAGTCTACGACCTGAAGGGCAAGAAGATCTCCGAGGTGAACGCCGAAAAGGCAGCCGACTCGTCGGACACGCTCGGCCGGGATTCCATGACCGACCTGCACTTCGCCAACTTCATCGCGGCCATCCGCAAGGGCGACAAGCTCAACGCGCCCGTCTCCGTGGGCAATGTCGCCGTCACCATGCTGCAGCTCTCCAACGTTTCGTGGGAAACAAAGCGGACACTTGCGCTCGATACCGCGGACGGAAAAATCCTGAACGACCCCGCGGCCATGAAGATGTGGGGGCGCGAATACGAACACGGCTGGGCGCCCCATCTCTAAGAACCTGTCCAAGAACTGGAGTTTGCCCATTGTCAGCCCGCCACAAATGCTCCGTGCCCCATCCATTCGCGTCCTTTGCGAATGGGTGGGAAACCACAAACCCAATTCGGCCTTCCTAAAACGCAGTTCTTGGGCAGGTTTTAAGAGAATGCCGGGGCCGGAATTTGAACCAGATCAGAGGAATCGCATCGTGAAATCGACTCTCTCCCGTCGCAGTTTCGTGCAGTCCAGCACTCTCATCGCCGCCGCTTGCGCCGCGCCTTCCGCGTCTCCCGCTTTTGCTGACCCGTCGCAGGCCACAGGCAAGCCATCGCCCGTGCAGCTTGGCGTGGCCAGCTACACCTTCCGCAATTTCACCCGCGTGCAGATGATCGGCTTCATGAAGCAGCTCAACCTGGCCGCGCTGAATGCCAAGGATGTGAAAGACCATTTGCCGATGGACCCGGCGGAAGAAGCCAAGGCGCTTGCCGACTACGCCACGGCGGGCATTTCGCTGCACGCCGGCGGAGTCATCTACTTTCCCAAGGACGAGGACGACGACATCCGCGCCAAGTTCGAATACGCGAAGCGCGCCGGGCTCTCCGTCATCGTGGCCGGCGATCCGGCCCCCGCAACCCTCCCGCGGCTGGAGAAGTTCGTCAAGGAATACGACATCCGCATCGCCATCCACAACCACGGTCCCGAAGACAAGGTCTGGCCGTCACCGATTACGGTGTGGACCGCCGTCAGGAATTTCGACCAGCGCATCGGCTGCTGCATCGACGTCGGTCACGCGCTCCGCGCCGGCACGGATGTTCCGCAGGCCATTCGCACCATCGGGCCGCGCCTCTTCAACATGCACATCAAGGACCTGACCAGCTTCGAAAGCAAGGAGAGCCAGGTGGCCGTGGGCCAGGGGATTGTGCCCATTCACGATATTTTCCTGGCCCTCATTGCCACCCGCTACAAGGGCTTCGTCGATCTCGAGTACGAAATTCAGGGCGACAACCCCATGCCCGGCGTCATCGAGTCCTTCGCGTACATGCGCGGCGTTCTGGCAGGCATGGGCTATCGAGCCTGAGGTGGGGAAGCCCCACGAAAGACTGCAATGGAAGAGATGCTGATTCACGAAGACCGATTGTTTCCTGCCGAGCCAGGCGCCCGCGCCATCGCCAGGGCGCTCTACGCGAGCGTTCAGGATCTGCCTATCGTAAGCCCCCACGGGCACACGCAGGCCGCTTGGTTCGCTCGGAATGTGCCCTTCCCCAATCCGGCCATGCTCTTCGTTCAACCCGACCATTACGTCTATCGCATGCTTTACAGCCAGGGCATCCCGCTTGATGATCTCGAAATCGGTCAGCCCGAAATGAAAGACCCGCGTAAGGTCTGGCGCATCTTTGCCGGCCATTATTTTCTCTTTCGCGGAACGCCCACCCGCATCTGGCTCGACTTCGCTTTTCACGAATTATTCGGCCTCAACCAGCGCCTCTCGGAGACCACCGCCGACCTCTACTACGATACGATCTCTGAGAAGCTGGGCACTTCCGAGTTCCTGCCGCGCGCGCTCTTCGAGCGGTTCCATCTTGAGGTCCTGGCCACCACCGATTCACCCATCGACTCGCTCGCTGATCACCAGGCCATTCGCGAATCCAACTGGAAGGCACGCATTGTGCCTACGTTTCGGCCCGACTCCGTTGTCGATCCGGAGTTCGCTGGATTTGCCGCAAACATTGCTGAACTCGGCCATCAGACCGGCGAAGACACCGCCAGTTGGCCCGGCTATCTCAATGCGCTGCGCAAGGCCCGCACTCGTTTTCGCGGCCTTGGTTGCACAGCCACCGACCACGGTCATCCCACTCCGCAAACCGCAGACCTCTCTACGCCCGAAGCTACCGATCTCTATCGACGCATTCTTGCCGGCAGCGCCAATCCGCAACAGCATGAACTCTTCCGCGCCCAGATGCTGACGGAGATGGCGCGCATGAGCCTTGAAGACGGCCTGGTGATGCAAATTCATCCGGGCAGCGTGCGCAATCACAACCGCGCGCTCTATCATCGCTACGGCCGCGACATCGGCGCGGACATTCCCCGGCCTACCAATTACGTGGACGCGCTTCGCCCCTTGCTCGACCGTTTCGGAAACGAGCCTGGACTTACAATCATTCTCTTCACTCTTGACGAGTCGACTTATAGCCGCGAGTTAGCTCCGCTGGCCGGTCACTATCCCTGTCTGCGCCTTGGTCCTCCCTGGTGGTTTCACGACAGCCCGGAAGGCATGATGCGCTTCCGCGAATACGCAACAGAGACGGCGGGCTTCTATAACACCGTCGGCTTCAACGACGACACGCGCGCCTTCCTATCCATTCCCGCCCGCCACGATGTAGCCCGCCGCATCGACTGCGCCTTCCTGGCCAAACTCGTCGTCGAACACCGCCTCGCAGAAGATGAAGCCTTTGAAGTGGCGCACGACCTCGCATACCGGCTTGTAAAGAAGGCCTACCGGCTCTAAGGACAGTGACCATGGCAAACACCACCGCTCGAGGCGTGCTCGTCGAAATGGAACCATCCCCAGGCGCGCGCATCGGCCGCGTGCGCTGGACCATCTGCGCCATGCTCTTCGCCGCCACGTCCATCAACTACATGGACCGCCAGGTCATTGCGATTCTCAAACCCACGCTCATGAGGCCCATCGCCGAGCACGGCATCGGCATGACAGAATCAGGATACGGCCATATCGGCGCCGCATTCATGGTCGCCTATGCGATCGGCCTGCTTGCCGCGGGGCGCTTTGTTGACAAGGTAGGCACGCGCATCGGCTACATGGTCATCATGGCCGTCTGGAGCCTCAGCGCCATGGGCCATGCGCTGGCCAACACCGTGCTCGAGTTCGGCATTGCGCGCTTCTCGCTTGGCTTGGGCGAGTCCGGCAACTTTCCCGCCGCCATCAAGACTGTGGCTGAGTGGTTCCCGCAGAGCGAGCGCTCGCTCGCGACCGGCATTTTCAACTCTGGCACCAATCTTGGAGCGATCCTGGCCCCGCTCATTGTGCCTTGGGTGACCATTCGCTACGGCTGGCACGCGGCCTTTCTCGCCACGGGCGCCTTCAGCGCCATGTGGATCGTTCTCTGGTACAACAAATACCGCAAGCCCGCCGACCACCCATCCCTGACAGGGGCCGAGCTGCGCCATATCTATCGCGAAGCGGCTCATCAAATGGGACCAGCTACGCCATGGGCGCGGTTGTTGAGCATTCGACAGACATGGGCGTTTTCTGTCCCCAAATTTCTCACCGATCCTATCTGGTGGTTCCTCCTCTTCTATCTTCCTTCTTACTTCAGCGATAAGTTCCATCTGGATCTCTCCCACCTTGGATTGCCCCTGATTATTGTCTATAGCGCTTCGACCGTCGGCAGCATCGGCGGAGGATGGCTCCCCGCGTTCTTCCGCCGGCTCGGGCTCTCGCCAACGCGGGCGCGCCTTTCGTCCATGCTCTTCTGCGCCTGCCTCGTGGTTCCCATCTTCATGGTCAATTATCTCCATTCGGAATGGGTTGCGATCACGCTGCTCAGCATGGCGACGGCCGCTCACCAGGGATGGTCCGCCAATCTTTTCACCACCGCCTCGGACATGTTTCCCCGCAGCGCCGTCGGATCCGTCACGGGCATCGGCGGCATGGCCGGAGCCGTTGGCGGCGCATTGATGGTCAATTACGCAGGTTACATCCTCCAACTCACCCATAGTTATTCCAGCCTCTTCGCCATCGCCGCCAGCGCGTATCTTGTTGCATTGCTCATTCTGGTCACGCTCGCCCCCGGACTTAGAAGAGTGGAGTCGGTTGCATGAGTCTTCTTTGCGCTACCGGAAGCATCGACACGGATCTTTCTCCGCAGCAGTTGCAGGGGCTGCTCGAGGAAGCTCTCGCCAAACTCGGCCCGCGCAACCGGGTCCTCGCCATACCTCCGGATCTAAGCCGCGAACACTCCCGCGCGGGCGACCTGACAAACTATGCATGGCAATACTACGGTGACCGCCTCAATGCCGTTCTTCCCGCTTTGGGTACGCACACCGCCTTGCGTCCCGACCAGATCGTGCGCATGTTCGGCAATGTCCCGCAGGAACTGTTTCGCGTGCACAACTGGCGCACCGATGTTGAGACCCTCGGCGAAGTTCCCGCCGAGTTCATTCGCGAGCAATCGGAAGGAAAACTGAGCTATGCGTGGCCCGCGCAGGTCAACCGCCTTGTCTCCAGGGGCGGCTTCGATCTGATCCTGTCGATCGGCCAGGTCGTTCCGCACGAAGTCATCGGCGTGGCTAACTACACCAAGAACATTCTGATCGGAACCGGTGGCCGCGAAAGTATCAATCGCAGCCACTATCTTGGCGCGGTCTACGGCATGGAGCGCATCATGGGCCGCGCGGAAAACCCCGTGCGCGCCGTTCTCAACTACGCTTCGGATCACTTCCTCCGCCACTTGCCCATCTTCTATGTCCTTACCGTGGTCGCACGCCGGGCGGATGGCAAGCTTGCCGTGCGCGGGCTTTACATCGGTGATGACTCGGAGTGCTTTCACCTGGCTGCCGCGCTAAGTCTGAAGGTCAACTTCGAGATCGTCGAAGAGCCGATTCGCAAAGCTCTAGTCTATCTCGACCCCCATGAATTTCATTCCACCTGGATCGGAAACAAGGCTGTCTATCGCACGCGTATGGCTCTGGCCGACGGCGCCGACCTCATCATCCTCGCTCCCGGTGTAAGGGAATTCGGCGAAGACAAGACCATTGACGCATTGATACGCAAGCACGGCTATCGCGGGACTCCGGCGACGCTGGCCGCAGTCGCCGGCGATGCCGAATTGGCCAACGAACTCGGCGCAGCCGCCCATCTCATCCACGCCTCGTCCGAGGGGCGCTTCAACATCGTCTGGTGCCCCGGACATCTGACACGCGATGAAATCGAGTCGGTCGGCTTCCGCTATGCTGACCTAAGCCAAACGCTTGAGCGCTACCGACCCGACAAGCTTGCGCACGGCTATAACACCGTCGATGGCGAAGAGATTTTCTTCGTCGCCAATCCCGGCCTGGGACTGTGGGCGCACCGCAGCCGGCTCTAAGAGGGAAGGACAAATGAGCTCGCAGCTTTTCAATCTTCGAAACAAAGTCGCAGTCATCACGGGAGGCACATCCGGCATTGGCCGGGCTCTCTCGCTTGGGCTCGCCGAAGCCGGCGCCGATGTCATTGCTACTGCTCGCCGCCAGCAGAACGTGAATGAAACAGCCGCTGAACTCGAAGCCCTGGGTCGCAAGACACTCCGGCTCGCCTCCGATGTTTGCGATCGGCCATCGCTCGAACGCTTGCTCGCCGCCGTGCTTGAACGTTTCGGCAAAGTGGACATCCTCATCAACTGCGCCGGCAGAATCAAGCGCACTCCAACACTCACCATGCCTGAAGAAGAGTGGTGCGCCATCCTCGACACCAATCTCAATGGAACTTTGCGCGCCTGCCAGGTTTTCGGCAAGCCCATGCTCGATCGCGGATACGGCCGCGTGATCAACATTGCCTCGCTGAACAGTTTTGTCGCGCTCAATGAAGTAGCGGCCTATGCTGCAAGCAAGGCGGGCGTGGTCTCGCTTACGCGCTCGCTTGCCGTCGAGTGGTCGAAGCGAGGCGTGACGGTGAACGCGATTGCTCCCGGAGTTTTTCGCACCGACCTCAATGCTCAACTGCTGGACAGCACTCCACGCGGCCAGGAACTTCTGATGCGCACGCCGATGGGCCGCTTCGGCAAGACTGATGAACTGATCGGCGCGGCCGTGTATCTCGCTTCCGACGCCGCCAGCTTCGTCACCGGGCAGACGCTGGTGGTTGACGGAGGTTTCCTGGCGAGCGGCGTCAACCAATAAACTTGCACTCATTCCTTCAGTTGCAACGCGGAGACAGAATGACAAACACATCGTGCGATATCGGCCTGATCGGCCTGGCTGTGATGGGACAGAACCTTGTCCTCAACATGAACGATCACGGCTTCAAAGTTGCCGTCTTCAACCGCACCGTATCGAAGGTGGACGACTTTCTCAACAACGAGGCGAAGGGCACGCAGGTCGTGGGCGCGCACTCGATCGAAGAGTTTATCGGTCTGCTCAAGCGCCCGCGCCGCGTGATGCTGATGGTCAAGGCAGGCGACACCGTGGATCAGATGATTGGCCATGTGGTTCCCTATCTTGAAGCGGGCGACATTGTTATTGACGGCGGCAATTCGCTCTTCACCGATTCCAATCGCCGCACGAGAGAACTCGCCGCAAAAGGCATCCTCTTCATTGGCACAGGCGTCTCCGGCGGCGAAGAGGGCGCGCGTTTCGGGCCCTCCATTATGCCCGGCGGCAATCCCGCCGCATGGCCACATGTGAAGGACATCTTCCAATCCATCGCGGCCAAGGTCGAGGATGGAACGCCCTGCTGCGATTGGGTGGGCGAAGACGGCGCTGGCCACTACGTCAAGATGGTGCACAATGGCATCGAGTACGGCGATATGCAGCTGATCTGCGAGGCCTACGACCTGCTGCAGCGCGGCCTGGGCCTTGTAGCCAATCAGTTGCAACAGGTCTTCTCCAACTGGAACGAGGGCGAACTCGACAGTTATCTCATCGAAATTTCAAGCCAGATCTTTGCCAAGAAAGACGAAGACGGGCTGCCGATGGTCGACAAGATTCTCGACACAGCCGGCCAGAAGGGCACCGGCAAATGGACCGTATTCAGCGCTCTCGATCTTGGGCAGCCTGTGACACTGATCGGCGAGTCGGTCTTTGCGCGCTGTCTCTCGGCGCTCAAAGATGAGCGCATCGCCGCATCCTCCATACTCGAAGGCCCCGCAGCCAAAAGCATCGACGGCGATCGAGCCGTCTTCATTGAAGATGTCCGGCGGGCGCTCTACTGCTCCAAAATCATCTCCTATGCGCAGGGCTACATGCTGCTTCGAGCCGCGGCCAGGGAGAATGGATGGAATCTCAACATGGGCGGCATCGCACTGATGTGGCGCGGGGGATGCATCATTCGAAGCCGCTTCCTGGGCAAGATCAAGGAAGCTTTCGACAAGAATCCCGCGATCGAGAATCTTCTCCTCGACACCTTCTTTTCCAGCGCCATCAACAGCTACCAGGCCTCCTGGCGCAAGGCAATTGTGCACGCGGTAGAGTCAGGCATTCCCACCCCTGCTTTCTCCACCGCCCTGGCATTCTTCGACGGCTATCGCACCGCGCGGTTACCCGCCAATCTCCTGCAGGCGCAGCGCGATTACTTCGGCGCCCACACGTATGAGCGCATCGATCAGCCACGGGGTCAGTTCTTCCACACCAACTGGACCGGCCGTGGTGGCCGTGTTTCGTCGACAACTTACAGCGTTTAGGCGCTGGCGGAGGGCCGATGCGCATTAAGTGAGAGCAACGCCACCGATAACTGACCCCTATCTCCACGGCAGCCGGAGCGATCGCTGGCTGGCTTGGCATAACTCAAGCCCGATAAGGTCCATGAACATGCTAGAAGAGTCGGAGAACCGTCCCAAGCCGCAAGCGCCACGCTTCTCCTTCACCAACAAGATCAGTGCGTCAAACAAGATTCCGCGGCAAATCAATCGCAACCTGATTTTCAATCAAATTCGTACGCGCCAGCCTATCTCGCGCGCCGACCTGGCCCGCATCTCCGGATTGCAGCGCAGCACTGTATCGCTGATCGTAGAAGAGCTGCTCGATGAGCGGTGGATTGTTGAAGGCTCCATGGGCCGCTTGCCTCGCGGCCGAAGACCCACCTTCCTCAACGTGAACAGCCAGCGAGGCGTGCTGGCCCTCGACATCCATCCTTCGCAAACTACTCTGGCCGTCACTGACCTGGGCGGACAGATCATCGCTCAGGACCAGATCCCGCTTCCCGAGGATCCGCGCAAGGTGATCGACGCCATCGTGAGCGCGATCCAGAAAATCATCTCCGCCAATTTGGATCGCTCATTCGACGGGATCGGCATCAGTCTTCCCGGCCGGCCAGCCGTTAGGCCTGGCGTTTTGGATGTTGGGCGATCAGCTCCTGTTCCACCCATCTTTGCGCCAAATGTGCGCTGGCCGATTGCGCAGATCAGATCTCGCGTGGAACAAGCGACGGGCCTGCGGGTGGTGGCGGACAACGTGGCCAATGCATGCGCTCTGTCGGAGGTGTGGTTCGGCGACAGCGACGGCATGCACGACCTGGTCGTCGCCAACGTCTCTGAAGGCCTGGGAACAGGCATCTTTGCCAATGGACGCATCCTGCGTGGCGAAGGCGGGTCGGCCGGAGAATTCGGCCATGTGCAGATGGATCCCGACGGCTTGCCTTGCGGCTGCGGGAGCATTGGGTGCTGGGAAACTCTGGCCGCAAATCCAGCCGGCATGCGCTACTACAGCGAACTGAGCGGCAAACCCTCGCCGCCCTTCGAGGATCTATTGAAATTGGCAGCGGAGGGCGACCCGGCGGCTGTGGGAGCGATCGAGCGCATGTGCGCCGCTCTCGGCCGAGGCATGCACATGATTGCCTCCGCGCTCGCGCCCTCCGAGATTGTTGTCGTGGGCGATATCACCACCATCTGGCATCTCGCGGGGCCGTTGATCGAGGCAGAGATGCGCCGCCATCCCTTGGCTTCGGTTCCCCGTCTTCGTCCCGCGCACGAGGGAAACAAGGCGCGGCTGCGCAGCGCGGTTGCTCTGGTCATGCACGAAACATTACTGTGACGGATTCAACGATGCTCTCGTTCACGCAATGTCGATTGGTTCAGTCCACCATCACCCAGGATAGGAGGTGCCATGCGAATCTGCTTTCTGCTGAAGGTCCGTCCCGATAGGCTGGAGGAGTACAAACATCGCCACGCTCATGTGTGGCCAGAAATGCTGGATGCGCTCCGCAGCACAGGCTGGCATAACTACTCGCTCTTTCTTCGGCCCGACGGCCTTCTTGTCGGCTATCTCGAAACCGATGACTTTGACAAGGCTTGCGCCGGCATGAAGGACCACCCGGTGAATGCTCGATGGCAGGCGGAGATGTCGCCGTTTTTTGAAGCAATCGGAGAGGCCGCTCCGGACGATCGCATCCTTGCGCTCGAAGAAGTCTTTCATCTTGATTGAGGGAGGCTTCGCGGCGTCTACGGCGTTTTCGCGCTGCACGGCGTGTAAGACCAGCCCATCGTTTGGAGCTGAGCGGTCCAGAATGTGAGCTTGAGCACCGTCGAAGACAAGGTGCTCCATTCGGTGAACAAGACTGAGAGACACGTATGGTAGTTCTCGGCAGGTACTCCATAGGCGTGGGCGACCGTTTCGCCCACCAGGCCAGCGCTCAATTGCAGGCTTGCATTCGCGCGTCCAGTGCCGGCATCGATGTCATTCCGGTTTGGAACAAGTCCAACCGCGAGCACATAATCATCGGCTCAGAGCCGGCCTCGGTGCGCGCGGCGGCCGATGCCGCAGTGAAGGGGCGTGGCTGGAAGCTGCCCTACTTCTGCGATGCCGACCACATCAATCTTTCGACCGTCAAACGCTTCCTCCCAGCGTGCGACTTTTACACCATCGATGTGGCCGATTCCATCGGCAAGCCCGCGGACCCCGCCTCGATCGATCGCTTCGTCAACCGTCACCCGGAGTTGTTGGGCGCCGTCCCCATGGCGGCCTGCGCGCAAACCATCGTGATCTCGCCCGAGCTGCTGCGCCACACGGCTGTAAAATTCCTCTTTGCCATCCACGAGGCCGGCAAAATCTACCGCTGCATTGAGGCAGCCAAGGGGAAAGGCACATTCATCCCTGAAATCTCGATGGACGAAACCGACTCCGCGCAGACTCCGGCGGAGTTGCTGATTATCCTTGCGGCCATTGCGGACGAACGGATTCCCATCCAGACCATCGCACCGAAATTCAGCGGCCGATTCAACAAGGGCGTCGATTATGTGGGCGACCCGGCTCAATTCGCGCGCGAGATGGCTCTGGACATGGCCGCCATCCAGCACGCCGTCGCGTGCTACGGGCTGCCCGCCAATCTCAAACTCAGCGTCCACTCCGGCAGCGACAAGTTTTCGATTTATCCGGCCATTTACGCGGCCATGCAGCAGTTTTCAGCGGGAGTTCATCTGAAGACCGCCGGGACCACGTGGCTGGAAGAGGTGATCGGTTTGGCTGAGGCCGGTGGCGACGGCCTGTCCCTCGCCAAGGATATCTACGCGGAAGCCTTCGCTCACTCCACAGAACTTTGCGCGCCGTACGCAACGGTCATCGACATCGACGCCTCGCGGTTGCCCAAGCCCAACGAGGTCGCAAGCTGGTCTTCCGCGCAATTTACGTCTGCCCTGCGCCACAACCCGCATTCGCCCGCTTACAACCCGAGCCTGCGGCAGCTGCTTCACGTCGGATTCAAGGTCGCGGCAAAGCTGGGTCCTCGCTATCTCGATCCGCTCGTCGCGAACCGGGAGATCATCGCGAAGAACGTCACGGAGAACCTCTACGCCCGCCACATTGCCCCAGTGTTTCTTGGTCAACCGCCGCCGCATGTTCTTTGAAGCGAGCAGCGTCCTGCCGCATGCCGGACTCTTGCGCTGGTCCTGCCAGATGCCCAGGGAACGGATTTTTCAGCTTGTTTTCATCGCGCTCAAAACGGAGGAAGCTACTTTTGTTGGCGTGACCGTGACCCTCTAGGCTCCCCCTGCATCGTTGTGGTTCAAAAAACTACCTCCCTGGAAGAGAATAGAGTTGGATGAATTCTCAGTACGGGATTGAACGAGATTGACTACGATGCAAAAGGAAAGCACTGGGCGGAGTGCCCAGGAATTCGAACGTCAGGTTCTCGCCGGCAATCCGAAGGTTGCCGTCTTCGATTGCGATGGAACGTTGTGGAGCGGGGACTCGGGCTATGGCTTCATGATCTGGTCTTTGGAGCAGGGCCTGGTGTCGCGCTCAACCAGCGACTGGATCGATAATCGCTACCGCGCTTACCTAGCAGGCCAGGTAAGCGAACTCGAAATCTGCGGCGAGATGGTGCAGATATACGCAGGACTGCGCGAACAGGAGTTGCGGGCAGCCGCAGCGCAGTATGTAAAGGAGTTCGTGCTGGAGCGCGTGTTTCCAGAGATGGCATCGCTGCTGACTACCCTGCACAAGGCTGGAGTGATGCTTTGGGCCGTCAGTTCCACCAACCGCTGGGTGGTCGCGGAGGGGGTTCGCGGGTTCGGTATTCCAGAGGAGCGCGTGCTGGCCGCGGAGGTGCGCGTGACCGACGGGCTGATCTCCAGCGAAATTGTGGCCGTGCCCACTGACGAGCTGAAGGCAGAGGCGCTCAGACGGGCCGGGCTGCCGGCGCCGGATGCGGTATTCGGCAACTCCATTCACGACCTGGCTATGCTGGAGATCGCGCGCCGCGCCTTTCCCGTCAATCCATCGCCGGCGCTGCTGCGGGAAGCGGCGAAGCACGGCTGGGGCCACTTCCGGCCGCAGGCGGCCGAGGGCGTCGAGGCTGCCGTGGCCGGGGAATAGTGCCGGCAAGCCATGGTTGCCGTTCCGGTTCGCTGCGCACCAAAACAGGCACTGGCGCGTGGCTTCTGCATTTCTTTTGAAGCGTTTACACTAGAAGTGTGTCAGAGCCTCAGCCCACCAGCGCTACCCGCAATATCGGCCCTGCCCTGCGTTTTGTGGCGGCGGCGCTGATTGTGCGCGGCGGCGAGGTGCTGATCGGGCAGCGGCGTCCGGACCAGCCGATGGCTTCGCAGTGGGAGTTTCCGGGGGGCAAGATCGAGTCCGGCGAGAGCCCCGAGCAGGCGCTGGCCCGCGAGTTGGAGGAAGAGCTGGGCATTCACGCAGTGATCGGCCCCCGCGTCACGCACATCCGACACAACTACCGCCATGGCGGAGCGGTGGACCTGGTGTTCTTCGCTGTGCACGAGTTTTCCGGCGAGATCCGCAACCGGATCTATCACGAGGTGCGCTGGGTGAGGTTCGAAGACTTGCCCAGCTACGAGTTTCTGGCAGCCGACCGAGGGCTGATCCGGGATTTGGCGGCGGGGAAGCTGCTGTAGGGGTTCGGCGCGCGCATCCGCACTCAGAGCAAAAACACATCCGATGGCCGAGGCCCTCGCGCCGCCCCTGATTCATCGAGCCAAAGTCAAGACACCAGGCGAGACGCCGGAATTCCGGAGTTTTGCAGCTGATTCTTGACCCGGTCGATGATCTCAGCTGATTTTGACGCAAAGAGAAAGTTTGCGTGCGAAGAGTAGTAAAAGACTTTCAATCCTCCCTTCCCTAACGCCCGAATCTTCTCTCTCATCAGACCGTCCTTGGACGCCCCACGGCTAAAGCTCTGGTCGAAACAGATAAGAAACTTCGGACCGTGCTCCTCAAGCACCTTCATGATGTATTTGATCGGCACGTGCGTGGTGGTCGGCTCATCCCTGGCGGCGTCCAGTGGAATGCCAGTGCAGGGGTCGAGGAGAATGGCGAACGGGGATTGCACTGGAGGTTCGAAGATCAGCACTCCGGTGACCTTGCTGTATGCATCGCGAATCTGAGCAGGGATGAAGAAGCTGTCGGCGTAATCTTTCGCAATCGAGGATACGCTCCCCGCGAGGAACCTCTTGACTAAGTCATATGAATCACCCAAATAGCTCTGATCCACGTCTCCGCCCCCAATCTGTTCTCGCTGCTCCAAGCTTCCTATTGAAGTCTGGGAAAAGATGAAAACCAACCGAACTCCGGTCTCAGTGCCCAGGCATCAGGCCCCAGAGCATGACCAGCGTCATGCCGATGACGATGATGCTGGTTCCCCAGGCGATGACGTTCCACAGGCGCGAATTTTTGTGCTCGCCCATCAGGTCCTGGCGGTTGATGAGCAGGAGCATGAGGATGATGACCAGCGGTAGAAGCACGCCGTTCAACACCTGGGAGAGGATGGCGACATTGATCAACTGCGCATCGGGCAGCAGAAGCACGGTGAGCGCGCCGCCCGCGATGAGCAGCGTATAGAGCCAATAAAAGAACGGCGCTTCCTTGAAGCTCTTGTCCACGCCGGATTCGAATCCCAGGCCTTCGCAGACGGTGTAGGCCGTGGAGAGCGGCAGAATGGACGCCGCGAAAAGCGATGCGTTGAACAGCCCGAAGGCGAAGAGGATGAAGGCGTAGTCGCCGGCCAGGGGGCGCATGGCTTCGGCCGCGTCGGAGGCGACCTGGATGGCGCCCATGCCGTGGACGTAGAGCGTGGCGGCGCAGGCGACGATGATGAACCAGGCCACAAGGTCGGTGAAGAGGCTGCCAATGATCACGTCGAGGCGCGAGGCGGCGTAGTCCTTGACGCGGATTCCCTTTTCCACGATCGACGATTGCAGGTAGAACTGCATCCAGGGAGCGATGGTGGTGCCTACCACCCCGATGGCCATGTACATATAGGCCTTGTCGCTCCACACCGACTTTGCCGGGAGCTGCACCGTGGCCAGCAAGGCATCGTGCCAACTGGGCTGCGAGAGCACGCCGGCAAAGATGTAGCAGATGTAGACCAGCGAGGCTACGATGAAGATTTTTTCCGTGCTCTTGTAGCTGCCGCGCACCACCATGTACCACACCAACCCCGCGCAAAAGGGGACGGAGATGAACTTGGTTACATGGAACAGGTGCAGCGAGCCGGCGATGCCGATGAACTCAGTGACCACATTGGTGTAGTTGACCACCACCAGCAGGACCATCAGGACAAAGGTGAGGCGCAGGCCAAATTCCTCGCGGATCAGGTCGCTCAGGCCCTTGCCGGTGACCACGCCCATGCGGGCGCACATCTCCTGCACCACGATCAGCGCGATGGTGATGGGAATGATGGTCCACAGCAGCGCGTAACCGTACTGCGCGCCGGCCTGGGAATAGGTGAGGATGCCGCCGGAGTCGTTATCGACGTTGGCGGTAATAAATCCGGGGCCAAGAACGGCCAGGAATAGCAGTATCCGGATTCGCCAACGCTTGAGCATGCCCGCGGGTTCCTATGGAGGGTTCATTGAGTTTCCTCACTGACCATAACAGGCCAAGGGTAGGTGTGCGAACCCCGGCTGAGGTGACTGATTGCATGCACCTCGAAGGTGGCTTGACTGGGCACGAGTACCAAGGTATATTGGTACCAAGATAACAGGAGGCGGCCATGCCGCAGGAACAGCAAAATCGAGAACCCGTCGTAGTGGAGCGCGTGCAGACCGGTGTACGCATGGAGAAACAGATGTTGAAAGTGCTCAAGGCTCTGGCCGAGCAGAAGGACATGACGCTCGGCGATTTGCTGGAGGGAATCGTGCTGCACGCATTCGAAGGCAAGCTGGTTCCCTTCTCTCCGCAGACGCTCAAGGAGATTGAGCAATTTAAGGCTCTTTATGGCATGACATTGAAGGCCAGCGACAGCCACAACCTGAAGGAGCGGAGAAAATGAGCGCGATGCATTTACTGGTTGGGATGGCGGCGATGGCGCTGCCTGCGCTGAGCCAAAGCCCTGTCGCACAGAAGTTGCTGCACACAAGCACCAGTTTCGACCTGACAGTTCATGCGTCCTACGCAAAAACCGCGCCGTTATTTGGACCAGAAGGAGAACGCGCCTGGGCTGGCAAGCACTGGAACCCGGTGTTCATGCATCCACAACCTGCCGCCGACGTTGAGGGTGCTGTCTTCACCATTCAGCACGGCAATTTGAAGGCGGTCTGGGTGACCTCGGCGTTCGATGCGGACGCGCGGCACTTTCAGTATGTCTACTTCCTGCCGGATCTGATGGTGACAGTCATCGATGTGCGGTTCAAGCCGGAGGGAGCGAGCTCGACCGCCGTACATGTGGTCTACACGCGCACGGCGCTCACGCCGGAGGGGAACGAGCACCTGACGGCCATGAGCCAAGGCGACTCGACGGCCGGCAAGGAATGGCAGAAGGCTATCGATGAGCATCTGGGATACAGCGAACCGGTTTCCAGGCCTTGACAGCCCCCGGCGCACGAGACTACAACACGCTTTCAACACTTGAATGTGAGGAGAGCGATCCCAATGCAATTATCTGACAAGAATGAGAGCCTGCCCGCGCGGCGCAGACTGCTGGGCGCGATGGCTTCCGTCGCCGGAGTTTCGGCCGCCGGACTACTGGGCATGAATGCGGCCAGCGCAGAGGCCACCGCCCCTGGCGAGGCAATGAATACTGTGCCGGAGGAGTTGCTGGCGCAGGCCCGGCTGCGCAACTACAAGACGCGAAGGTCGTCGAGCTGGGACCGAACCGGCGGCAACGCCGACTCCGTGCGAGTGGAACCGGGCACCGCGGCCACTCTGCTGGATGTAACGGGTGCGGGAGTGGTGACGCACATCTGGTTTACCATCAACTCGCCGGATGAGCACCACTTGAAGAACCTCGTTCTTCGCGCGTGGTGGGATGGGGAGTCGACACCGTCGGTCGAGGTGCCGATCGGCGACTTCTACGGCCTGGGTCTGGGCGAGTACTTCACCTATGAGTCTGCGCTGCTGGCAGTCGCGCCCATCAAGGCGCTGAACGCCTACTTCCAGATGCCGTTTGCGACTGCGGCCAAGTTGACGCTGGAGAATCAGGGCAAAGTCCGCGTGGACAGTCTCTACTTTGCGGTGGACTATGTGACTTTCCCTTCGCTGCCCGGCGATGTGGGCCGATTCCATGCCCAGTATCGCCAGGCCGCGCCCTGCAAGGGCTGGACCGACAACTGGAAGAACAACTGGGACGACCCTGTGGGCGACAAGAAAAACCTGGACGGCAAGGATAATTACGTCTTCATGGAGGCTGCGGGGCGCGGGCATTTTGTGGGCGTAACCCATGCCATCCAGCAGAACCAGGACGGCTGGTTCGGCGAGGGTGACGACATGATCTTCATCGACGGCAATGCCCAGCCCACCATCAACGGCACCGGAACCGAGGACTACTACAACGGGGCATGGGACTTTGGCGGGCGGAGCTTTGCGTACGAACATAATGGAGCGCCGCTGATTTCAGACCCGGAGGAGCGAATCGGCGGCCGCTACTGCCTGTACCGCTGGCACATCGAGAGCCCCATCACCTTCGAGAAGTCGATCAAGGTGACCATCGAGCATGGCCACGCCAACCATCGGTCGGACAATTTCTACTCGACGGCATACTGGTACCAGACCGAGCCGCACGCGGCTTTTCCTGCCTTGCCGTCGCCGACGGATCGGATTCCCAGGGTATTTCGAACTGGCGGACCGGGTGCCGCGCCTGTCCCAGGCAGCTAGGCGGTAGCCATCAGGACGCGTTCGAAGTCGGCCTCTGACTCCACGGGCAGGGCGCTCAGCAGAGACGCAACCACATCGGCGGCGCTATAGGAGTCCCGCCCAGGGGCCAGGAAGCTGGCGATGGTGTTCAGGTCGTCGCCGACGGTAACCAGGGCGGGCTCCACTGTGTGGTCCTTGCGCACCTGGGCGTGGCCGATGTTGGCCATGAGCGCATTGCACAGGCACTTGCGGCCCACCGTGTCCTCGACCTTGCCGCCCTTGGCGACGAAGTTGGCGACCGGCTCGGCGGAGCAACGATAGCCAATGTGGCCATCCGTCGCGGCGTAGGGCTCACGCAAGTAGCCAAGATCGCAAACACGCTTGCGCTCCTGGTAAATGGGAAACGCGGAAGAAGTGCCTTCGAGCTGGGCAACCTTGAAGGGGAATCCGGTCGGAGAGGCCAGCGGATCGGTGAATACTTCGCCCTGGCCCTTGATTGCCTTGGCCATGAGAGCTTTTTTCAGATCGGGCCGCATGCCGGACTCATTGGAGAACGCAAAAGCCGTTCCCACCTGGATGCCTGCGGCGCCCAGTTCGACGGCTTCGCGCAGTTTCTCGGCGTTGCCGTAGCCGCCGGCCAGCCAGAAAGGAACTCCCAGCGCCCGCAGCTCCGCTATGTTCACCTGGTCGCGCTCGCCATAGACCGGCTCCCCGGCTGCATTGAGTTGGAGCTTGCCGCGCGGGGGAGCATTGTGGCCGCCGGCGGTGGGGCTTTCGATCACCAGGCCGTCGACGCGTCCGCTGGCGCGGCGGAGCATGGTGGTGGCCAGGGTGTTGGAGGAGACGATGGCCAGGAACCGCGGCCGGCGAAGCAGGGGCAGCGGACCCTCGGCGTAGTCGGCTGCGTTCAGCTGCATCATGGTGTCCTGGCCGATGGCCGCGCCTGTGACTTGGAGCTTGTACTCGGCCATGTGGTGGGCGGCAAAGGCGTCGAGGACGCCCGGAATGTGCAGTGGAATGCCCGCGCCCATCAGCACATAGCCGACCCCGGCCAGCATGGCGCCATAGATCGACGCCAGGTGGGGCATCTGCACTTTTTCAAGGAAATTGATGCCGACAGGGTTCTTGTGTCCGTCTTTGGCGAGAAAAACTTCAACGAAATTCGAGACCATGCAGAGCTCAACCAGCTTGCGCGGACTCATCCGCTGGTGCATGGGCACCGTCGGATAGGGCGCCGTCTCGGACTTGCCGCCGGGGACAAAGTACTCCTGCCAGATGCGGCGGGCCATCTCGGGGAACGGGAAGGCCTCGAGGCCGCGCTTCATGAATCCGCCCTCGTCTCCATCGGCGAGACGGCGCACAAAGAGCTGATCGAGGGCCGTGCCGGAAACGACGCCGAGCTGGCCGAGTTTGGACACCGCATTGGCCAGACGCCAGTTGGAGACGCCGACGCCCATGCCACCCTGGATGATTTTGGGAAACTGCACCATCTCTGGATTCTTTCACAAAACCCGATAAATCCAACGACTTTCTCTAAGATTAGTAATGAGATGGGGACAGGAATGTGCTGTTTTGGACAGAAATGGAGGGTTGAGGAGCATGTCTTTCAGCTGTTTGGCCTCGGATGGGGGCCCGGAACCCAACCGATTGACAATCCCAAAGCTGCCCGGGAGGGGCGTGAATTGTCGTTGAGAACCACACCGGGCTCTTTCCCCTGGCGCGACCGTGCGACATACACGGTTTGCCAGGCTCACGCCGCCCGGCTAATCTTCCCCATCCCTGAAGGCTTCAATCACGGAAGGCGAATAGGCCAGGTAGAGACAAATGAACAGGTTGAGCAGGATGCCGGGAAGAACCAGATCGACCCGGTTGCTGTGCCCGGAGAGTGGGGCCAGATCGGAGTAAGTATACCGGGCGAAGAACCAGTTCATCGCTCCGGAAGCTGCCGAAAAACCCGCGGACCACATGGTCCACATCCGCGCATTCTTGCTGCGCAAGAGCCACATGACGCCGGAAACCGCATAAGGAATGGACAGCAGCAGAAAGACTCCGGGGATGGCGCGAACCGCCCGCTCCCGAGCCGCGTCGGCTTGCTGTTGTTCGAAGCTCGACTCCGGCGCCTGCATTCTCTGCACCAGCGGTTCGGGTAAAGAAATCCGCTCGATGGTGGGAACCATCACAGCATAGATCGATTTTGTGGCTTCCGAATCGGGCGCGTAGACCACCATCCAGAGCCCTGCCAGCAGGAGGGCGCTGCGCAGAAAGCAGTATCCGGCATAGACCATAATCAGCAGCGGCGTGCGCGCGTCCCTGCTGCGAAGTTTGCAGGCTGCGGCCTGAGTCAGCTGGCTTTCCAGCTCGGGCGTTCCCTTTACTTCGACTGCCGGGGTGTCCGCGCCCTGCCATTCGCTCGTCACCGGCTTCCAGGTATTCACCAGCTTCGGCTCTCCCAATGTCTCCACGTGCCACCTTCCTTTCGTTCCCTGCGAGAAGACTCCCATTCCGCACGGCGACACCGCGAATGCGGGATTCGTGCAAAACCGCGCGTTCTCCCGCAATCCGGTCTTCTGTTTGCCAACCAACTCAACTGAAGTGAACAGGAAACCTTACCATGAAGCCGGGCTCTTCAGGCACTCATTTGCGGCCTGGATAACCTGACTTGCCACGGGGAGGAGTTAAATCTTCTCGCGGAGGAAGCTGATGACGTGGTCGGCCTGCACCACGCCGACCATGCGGCCCTGGGCGTCGACCACTGGCAACGCGTGCAGGTTGTACTTATCGAACATCTCGGCCAGCTCGTTCTGGTCGAGATCGGCAACGCAGGAGAGGACGCGCGGCTCGGTGAGCACGGCCAGTCTGGTCTCCGGCTGCGCCATCACCAGGCGCGACAGCGAAACTGCCCCGCGCAGCACGCGCTTTTCGTCCCAGAGATAGACCTCGGTGACGTTCTCCGGGTCGCCGTCGAAGGCGCGCAGCGCCTGCACCGCCTGGGCCACCGTGGACTGCATTTCCAAGGCGATGAAGTCGGTGGTCATGCAGCCGGCAGCGGAGTTCTCGTCGAACTCCAGCAATTCCTCGACTTCGTGCCGCTCTTCCGGCTCCATCTCCTCGAGAATGGCGTCGGACTGCTCCTCGGGAAGCTCGGCCAGCAGATCGGCGGCTGCGCCGGGGTCCATCTCCTCGACGATGTCGGCGATGCGCTCTTCGCCCAGCTTCTCCAGAAGGGATTTCTGCAGACGGGGCTCGACCTCTTCGAGGGTCTCCGCGGCCACTTCTTCGTCCAGCGAGGTGAAGACCGCCTCGCGTTCGGCCGGGGCCAGGTCTTCAAGGATCTCGGCCAGATCGGAGGGATGCATCTCCGCCAGGCGCTCATACTCGATGCGCAGCTTGACGCGGCGGGCGGGATCGACCTCGATGACATCGACAAACTGCCAGGGAATGCCGCTGGCCTTGAGCTTGCGGGAGACGGTCTCTAGGGCGGCGCGCGGAAGCAGGCCCTTGAAGACACGGCGGAAGGCCCCGCGCATGCCCACTTCGACCTCGGCCACGCGCAGCAGGTGGGCGGCGCCGCGGCCCATCCACTCCAGATCCACGTCGTTGACGCGAACCACCTTGCGGCCGTGAATATCGATGATCTGGCGGTCGACCAGGTCCTGCTGCAGATAGAGGTAATTGCCCTCGTCCTTGAGCGGAACCATGGCGCCAGACGAGCGCAGCTCCAGCGTGCCGGCGGGCGTTTCCATCACGTCCTCCGAGGGCACAATGCACAGCCCGGCGCGGGTCTTCAGCACCAGGCCGGCCACCTTGCCCGCATCGGGACCGGTGGCCACGGCAATGTCCTTGAGTCGGCCGCGCAGATGGCCCTGGGCATCGGTCACCGGTGTGCCGAGCAGCGCGGTCAAACTGACGCGGGCTGAGGTGCGGGGCTGCATGAAGAGAGTTTATTCCCTCCAGGCCGTTTTGCGCCCGGCGCGCATCCGGATTGGCAATGGAATCGATTTCAGAGGATCGCAGAGGGCAGCGCTGCCTCTTCCGATTGCCGGTTTTTGAAAATGCGGGAAGCAACCATCCCGGCACTACGCTTGACACAATTGTTTCCAGCTATGAAACTGCCAGCAAGGTTACAGAGGGGCGGAGGGAGGTTGCTTTGCCCCGTGCCCGGTCCCGAGAGGCGGAGACGAACCCAGTGAATGCACCCAGGGAAGGACCGATGCGGTTTTCGCTGAGTTCCAACATGGAAAGCGTCAGCGAGGTGGAAGCGGCGGCGGACAAGCTGGCCGAGAAGGCGGGCCTGGACGAGGACGAGCGCTTCCGGCTGACGATGGCCGTGCGCGAGGCCGCCGTCAACGCCGTTCTGCACGGCAACGAGTATGACCCCGCCAAGCACATTGACGTCAGCCTGGAGAATACCGGCGAGTCGCTGGTGATCTCAGTCGCCGACCAGGGCAAGGGCCTCGATCCGGACGCGCTCCCCGATCCCCTGGCCCCGGAAAACCTGCTACGCGGCACCGGCCGCGGCATCTTCCTTATCCGCTCCTTCATGGATGAGGTACACTTTCGACAACTGCATCCTGGAACCGAGCTGACGCTGATCAAGCATTTGGCGCCGGCGGGGGAAAAAACCTGAGGGTACTTGCGCAGCGGCCGCCTGTCGGGGACGGCGAGAAGCCATCCGGACGGCCATCGGGGCAGATTGCTTGGTTGACCTGCCTGCCGCCAAGAGTGCTATAACCGAATCACCACACAAGGAGGAATTTCCGTGGCACTTACAATCACTTCCCGTGAAGTGGACGGTGTAACAGTTCTGGACCTTAGCGGGCGCATCACCCTGGGCGAAGGCAGTGTGCAGTTGCGCGATGCCATTCGCGACCTGATCAGCAAGGGATCGAAGAGCAATCTGCTGAATCTGGGCGACGTAAACTACATTGACAGCTCCGGTCTGGGCGAGTTGGTAAGCGCCTTCACCACGTCCAAGAATCAGGGCGCTTCGCTCAAGCTCCTGAAGCTCACCAAAAAGGTTCACGACCTCCTGCAGCTGACCAAGCTTTACACCGTCTTCGACATCTACGACGACGAGGCCAGCGCCATCGCCTCCTTCAAGTAAACCTGTCCGGTTCGCCCCCCGCCGAGCCCGAAATTGAGAGGCCATCCGCCGCAACGGATGGCCTTTTCTGCGTGATCGGTGAAGCGCGGCTCTAGAACTTGACTCCCGGTACGGCCCGGGAGGCCTCGGTCGCCTGGAAGTAGGCGGTGTTCTGCTTGAAGCCTGCCATACCTGCCCAAATACTGTTCGGGAATTGAAGGATGAAGGTGTTGTAGTCCTGGATGGCATCGTTGTAGCGCTTGCGCGCCACGCTGATGCGGTTTTCCGTGCCCGCCAACTCATCCTGCAGGCGCATGAACTGGTCGCTCGAGCGCAGTTGCGGGTAGTTCTCGGTGAGCAGCAGCAGGCGGCCGATCGCCCCGTCGAGCTGCCCGTTGGCCGCGATCTTGGCCGCCGGACCCTGGGCATTCAGCATGCCCGCGCGGGCATTGGCGATATCGCCATAAACCGTGCTCTCTTCCTTGGTGAATCCTTTCACCGTCTCCACCAGGTTGGGAATCAGATCGGCGCGCCGCTCCAGCTGCACATCGACCTCAGACCACATTGATTTCACCACCTGATCCTTGGCCACCATCTGGTTTTTTGCGCCGACGTAGCTGCCGAATACCATCAACAGGCACAAGACCAGCACACCCACGACGCCCAGCGTAATCAACAGTCCTTTGCTCATACAGTTCCCTTCTCCTCCGGTCCGCAACTGCGGATCCTTTGAACAGACCTTGAACTCGTTTACCAGCTTCCTCCGGCGCCGCCGCCACCAAAGCTGCCTCCGCCAAACCCGCCGAAGCCACCTCCGCCGCCACCTCCGCCAAAACCACCCCCGCCGCCACCCATGCCGCCGCCCCTGCCGACGATTCCGCCGGTCATGAGCCCCAGGCCCCAGGCGCCAAACAGGCCAAAACTGCCCAGGACACGGAGCAGGTAAAGAGCCACGACGATGAGGATGATGAGGACTTGAATGAATCTGATTCCCGAAGGGTGTGGCCGCGGAGCCGATTGCTGGAGTGCGGGTTCCTCGTCCAGCGTCACCTTGGCATCGGCGGCGATCACCTGGGCAATCTCGTCCACCGCCTGCGTGATTGCGCCGTCATAGTCGTTGGCGCGCAGCTCGGGAACCATCTCGCGGCCAAAGTCGCCCACCTTGGCGTCGTTAAGAATTCCTTCCAGCCCGTAGGCCACATCGATTCTGTACTTGTGATCGCCCACGGCCAGCAGCACCAGCACGCCGCGGTCCGTGCCCTTGCGGCCGATCTTCCACTTGTCCTCAAGCTCGTTGGCGTAGTCGGCTGCGTCTTCCCCGTTCATGGTCTGGACGGTGACCACGGCCAGTTGGGCATTGGCCGCGGAGTGGTCGAGCTCAGCGCAGACATGATCGAGCCGCGCAATCGCCTCGGGCGAGAGCACGTGGGCAAAATCGCTGACATAATCGGTGGGTTTGGGCAGGCTGCTGATCTGCTGCGCCACCAGCGTGGCGGCGAAACAGACCGCGGAGACGGCCAGCAGCAGCTGGAGAGCAGTCGAATGTGCGCGGCGAAAGCCTTTCATCGCTCTCCATTGTACGCGGGAGGGCGGGGAAAAGTTCCAGAGCGCCTCTTGCGGGTAGTGGGCTACTTTGAAAAACTCATTGACAAAACCCGAGACGGCAGGACTCCGCTTGGATAGCGGAGACTACGCGCTCCACTTCAACACCGATGGCATCGAGTTCCACCAAGACGGATCTGCCTGCGATGATTTCGATATTGTCAAAGGCTACGAAGAATTGGAAATTGATCTCATACTGAACTTCCGTATCGGTGCGAGTCTTGAGGTATATGACCTCTTGTTTAGCGCGATCCCAAGTGGAGTGCTCCGGCACTATCATGCTCGCGTATCCGATTGTTTTGACGCTTGTAAACGGCCTATCAAAATCGGTTCCGAACGGGGTCAGGACAGCGTGATTATCGGCATTTCGCAGCGCTTGCAATGCGGCAAGAAGACGATTCCCTCCCTTGTACGGTTGGAACGAGCGCAGGAGCGGGTACATCTCCGTCGAAACATCCTTGCATCGTCCCTTAAATGTGTTTTCAAATCTGTCGGCACCGCCGGCGAACGGGAAGCAGGCGGTGTCGAATCCGGGCTTCTGGCAACCAGACATGATGGCAGTCGCATAGATAGCATGGTCCAGGGCAGCCCGCAGGTTACTGACAATATCACCGATGATCTCCGGGATAGGGCGATCTTCGAACGATTTGACGAGCTTGAACTTGTGAAGGAGTTGCTCGGCGTTGTCCGGGTCTATTTCAATAACCTGTCGGTAGGGGTCTTCTCCGAGAAATGCCACAACTTCCCGTTCGAGATCATCGAAATGTTTGCTAGCCCGAGCGATCTTACGGTGCGCGCTCTCAAATGGATCGGGCATGACCCGGATTGTAGCAACCCTAAGCTGCCTTTCGCTTCGCTTCGTATGATTCCCAAAGAGCAACCAAGTCCTTTACCTCCCACAGCTTGGTGGAGACCCCGGCGGCCATTGCCGGAGATATGCGGAGGGTCCGATGAATCTGAATGAAGTTGTAAGCGAAATAGTTGAGGGCCGTGGCCGCTTCATGGTTCCGCAACTTGCGCGAAAAGCCATTGGACAAGCGCGTGTAACGCCGCATCTTGGTGCGCACGGTCCAGTTCTGGCGCTCGATGTAGCTGGTCGAAACGTGCTTGGGGTCCGGGTTGCCGCTAATCCGGCGCTCTTCAACTCCGATGCACTGGGCGGGCGAGTAGCGTGTTTCATTCTCGGATGGCTTGCCGTAGATTTTCTGCAATATCGAGTAATCCACAAACCCGGCAAAGGCACGGTCAATCGCCTCGACATAGGGCTTGTGGCCGTCCGTGGTCAGTTGCACTCTGTTTTTCAGGCGGCTGGCCAGATCGTCTACAAAGTCCCTTGCCGTGCCCGTGTCGCGGCTTCCGAGGGTCCAGCAGGGGACGAGCTTGGTATCCGCATCCACAGCAACCCAAAGCCAGATGTCGCCGGCGTCGGGGTGAGCCTTGGCAATCGCTTCCGTGCGGTGCTTTTGTTTGCAGTAAATCCAGGCCCACATCTCGTCCAATTGCAAGCGGCGGCAGTTGAGGTTCTGGAAGACCTCGTTCTGGTAGTTGGCGCATACGTCGCCAACTTCTACAAGCAAACGCATCACGGTTTTCTTCGCAACGCCGGTCATTCTGACGGTGGACCTGATCGAGCACCCTTCGATCAAGCAGTGAATCACTTGTGCTCTTGTGTCGCTGGATAAGCGGTTCATAATGAGACAAGTATACTAATACGCTTTAGCATTGTCAAGCGGAAAGTGAGGGCTTTCTCTAATGCGCAAATTTTCCAACATTGATGCCCGCAATAAGAATGGAATCAGCATGTTCAACCCCGGCCCATGGCTTTCATTAGCCGAGTCTTCAAATCTTCGTTTAAGGCAATCTGATCCATCGAAACGCCCAAAACGGATCGGCAATGCGGGCACAGGTAGGTCACACCTTTATAGGAAGCCTGCGCCCCAGCCTTGATGGTCATTGTTTCTACTTCGGCGCTTGCAACTGTTCTCTCGCAATGAGGGCATTTGCCGGTATGCACAGAGTTCGCTCCTTACGCTCACGGTTCATTGAGTAAGATCATGAGAACAAAAAAGACAACGATGGCGACCAGAACGCCGATAGCCAGCCACATGTGAGGGTCATTCAGTGAATTGTAGGGAACAGGTTCCTGACCGGGTTTTAGAATTGAAGGCCGCCGCTGCTTCATGCCGATTTCTCCGGCTTGCCCCATCGCGCCTGTGCCGCTTTCCTTGCCGCCTCCTGGCGTTGTTCGGCAGTCATCGTGGTCAATCGACGTTTGCCGCCTATTCGACCCCCACGGCGGCCCATAGCGGCCATGACGCGGGATATGTCGGACTTTGTGACCTTGGGAGCTGAAATCGGCACTTCGTCAGTGCCGGTCAAGCGGCGGACCATTTGGAAGGCGGCCTGGTTGATGTCTTGAGAACGGGATGTGCTTATACGCTTTGGCATACTTCGAGTATGTCACCAAATCATCCGAACGGCTACCGGATTTCAAAGTAGCCCACTACCCTCTTGCGAGCTTCTAGCTGCTAGCTTCTAGCTTTAAGCGAATCCCCGCTGTTCGCGCCGTATCGGCTTACAGGAAGCTGCCTTCAGCCGAGGAGCCGTCGTTGCCGGGAGTTCGAAACTGGCAGCTAGAAGCTAGAGGCTGGCAGCTAGCAGCTGTCCTTGCACTACACTGGGAAAAGCAATGACCGAGACCCAGCTACCCAATCCCCCCGCTGCTCGCATCGAACACACCGAGACCCGACTCCACGGCCAACTGCTCACCGACGACTACGCCTGGCTGCGCGACAAGCAGAATCCCGACGTCACTGCATACCTCGATGCCGAGAATGCCTACGCCGAGGCCTTCATGGCTCCGCTCGCCGGCCTCCGCGAGGAGCTTTACCAGGAGATGCTCTCGCACGTAAAGCAGACCGACGTCTCGGTTCCCTTCCGCGACGGCGCGTGGTGGTACCTGACACGCACCGAAGAGGGCCGCCAGTACGCCATCCACTGCCGCAAGGCCGACGCCGCCTCGGCTCCTGATCCCGACGCCGAGGAAAAAGTCCTCCTCGACGGCAACCAGCTGGCCGAGGGCCACGCCTTCTTCGCCATCGGCACGACGGATATCACCGACGATGGCCACTGGCTGGCCTACACGACCGACACAACGGGCTTCCGCCAGTACACGCTGCACATCAAAGATCTCGCGACCGGGGAAACGCTTACGGGCGAGGTGGAGCGGGTAGGCTCCGTGGTCTGGGCCGCGGACAATTGCACGCTCTTCTACACCGTAGAAGACGAAGAACAGAAGCGGCAGTACCAACTGTGGAGGCACGCCCGCGGCAGCGCGCATTCCGCCGATGTTCTCGTCTACCAGGAGGACGATGAGCGCTTTAACCTGGGCGCCGGCCGCACCCGGGATGGTCGCTACATCGTCATGGAATCGGCCAGCCACATCACCAGCGAGTCGTGGTTTCTGGCAGCCGGCGATCCACTCGGCGCTTTCAGGCTGATCACTCCGCGCGAGGATCAGCACGAATACTCCATCGAGCATCGCAACGGGCTGTGGTTCATCCGCAGCAACGACGTGGGGAGAAATTTTCGTCTCGTCACCGCTCCTGTGGCCACGCCGGGCCGCGAGCACTGGGTCGAGCGCATTCCGTACCGCAACGACGTCATGTTGGAGGATGTGGACCTCTTCAGCGGCTTCTTTGTCGCTTGCGAACGTGAAAACGGGCTGCCCAGGTTGCGCATCTGGCGCTTTTCAGGGGAAGGCCCCGATGCAGCGCTCACCGCCGAGATCGCCTTCCCCGAGCCGGCCTACGACGCCCATCCGCATGTCAACCGGATCTTTGACACGGCGACGTTCCGCTACGCTTACCAATCGCTGGTCTCGCCGAGTTCTGTCTACGAGTACGACGTGGCGAGCGGCGCATCGACTTTGCTCAAGCAACTGGAGATTCCCGGCGGCTTCGACCGCACACTCTACGTCAGCGAGCGCATCCACGCCACCGCGGCCGACGGCGTCGAGGTCCCGGTCTCGCTGGTCTATCGCAAGGACAAGCGCGTGCCGGACCAAAATCCCCTCTATGTCTATGGATACGGATCCTACGGCTACGCGCTGCCGCTGGGGTTCAGCTCCAACCGGCTCAGCCTGCTCGATCGCGGCGTAATCATGGCTTACGCGCATGTTCGCGGCGGCGGCGACCTGGGCGAGCCCTGGCACGATGCGGGAAAGATGCTGCTCAAGCGCAACACCTTCACCGACTTCATTGCAGTCGTCGAGCACTTGGCTGCCGCGGGCTACGGCGACCCTGCGCGCGTGGCCATCGAAGGCGGGTCCGCGGGAGGGTTGCTGATGGGCGCGGTGGTTAATCTTCGCCCCGATCTCTTCCGCGCCGTGGTTTCGCATGTTCCTTTTGTCGACGTGATGAACACCATGCTCGACGCGACCCTGCCACTTACCGTACCCGAGTACGAGGAGTGGGGCGACCCCAACCAAGAAGCTTATTTCAGTTATATGTTGAGTTACTCGCCCTACGATAACTTGAAAGCCGCGAGTTATCCGGCCATGTTAGTGAAGACATCGCTGCACGACAGCCAGGTGATGTACTGGGAGCCGGCCAAGTATGTGGCCAAACTCCGGACCCTGAAAACCGATTCGAATCCCCTGTTGCTGGTTACAAACATGCAGGCCGGCCATGGCGGCGCAAGCGGGCGCTACGACTACCTGAAAGAGATCGCCTTCGACTATGCATTCCTGCTCCGCGAGCTGCGGATTGTGTGCTAAAGTGGGGGCATCCAAAGGTCGATCGAGGAGGCGCACATGCGAAAAGCTGGATTGGTCGTGGCCGTGCTGATGCTGATCCCAGTCGTTGCGCCGGCGCAGCAGGAGTTGGCGCAGTCCACGGATGCCGGGCCGATGGACATCAAGCCCATGGCACCCAAACCGGGCGACGATGGCGTGTACCTCGCAGGCCTCGGAGTCGTGCCGCCCATGGTCATCCAGCGCGTGCCGGCCGCGTATCCGGCCGATGCATCGCCCGACGCAGCAGAGGGCGATTGCGTTCTTTCCATGGTCGTCGGCACTGACGGCGTCCCAACGGACGTCCAGGTTGTGCGCTCGCACGGCGCAAGCTTTGACGCCGCGGCCGTCGCGGCCGTCAAGCAATCCAAGTTCGATCCGGGAACCGTGGATGGAAAGCCGGTCCCCGTGCGCATGTTTGCCCGGACCCGCTTTTTCGCCGATGGAAGACCGGCATATCCAAGAATCATGGCGCGCTTTGGCCAGGCCGCCGGCATGGCGATGCAGGGCTTCCGCACCCCGCCGATGAATCCGCACGGCCTGACTCCGCCGCGCCCGATCACCACGGCCGAGCCGGAATATACGGACGAGGCGAGGAAGAAGAAGATTCAAGGAGTCGTGGTTCTTTCGGTTCTGGTGAACGAGGAGGGCGTGCCGATTGACCCTCAGATCACCCGTTCTTTGAACCCCGGGCTGGATGAAAAAGCGATCGAGTGCGCGCTCAAGTACACGTTTCGGCCGGCGATGCGCGATGGCGTGCCCGTTGCGACCCGGATCGCCATCGAAATGAATTTCCGGATCTACTGAGGAGCAACTGTTGAGCGCAGCCGAAGGGACTTCACCCGCCGGTAGCGGCGCCTCGCACGCTTGGCGCGCGCTCAAGCATCGCAACTTCCGGCTGTTCTTCGGCGGGCAGAGCATCTCGCTGATCGGCACGTGGATGACGCGCGTGGCGACGAGCTGGCTGGTCTACCGATTGACAGGCTCGGCGCTGCTGCTGGGCACCATCAGTTTTGCCGGGCAGATTCCAACATTTCTCGTTGCGCCGTTTGCCGGCGTCTGGGTCGATCGCCTCGATCGCCGACAGGTGCTGGTGTGGACGCAAACGCTTTCCATGGTGCAATCGCTCGCGCTGGCCGGCCTTACCTTCTCGCACCTCATCACGATCCCCTGGATCTTGGCCCTGAGCGTAATGCAGGGCATCATCAACGCCTTCGACATGCCCGGCCGCCAGTCGTTCATGGTGCAGATGGTCGAGGACCGGCGCGATCTGTCGAACGCCATCGCCATCAACTCGTCGATGGTGAACATGGCGCGGCTGGTGGGCCCATCGCTGGCGGGCATGCTGATCGCAGTCTCGAGCGAAGGCTGGTGCTTCCTCATCGACGGCATCAGCTACATCGCCGTGATTATTTCGCTGCTGATGATGCGCGTACACATCCCTCTGGTCAAGCGCCAAGTCAGTTCGATGTTCGCGGATTTGAAGGTAGGCTGGACCTATGTGTCGGAGTTCCAGCCCGTCCGCACCATCCTGCTGTTGTTTGCCGTGGTCAGCCTGATGGGTATGCCGTTTGTGGTGCTGATGCCCATCTTCGCGGTAAAGGTGCTGCACGGCGGCCCGCACACGCTGGGATTCCTGATGGGCGCGATGGGCGTGGGGGCGCTGATCTCGGCGCTGGCGCTGGCCGCGCGCAAGAGCATCCTGGGGCTGGTGCGGATGATCCCGATGGCCGCAACCGTCTTCGGGCTGGGCCTGATCGGATTCGGACTGTCGCGCGTCTTCTGGCTTTCGATGCTGATGGTGCTCATCGCGGGCATGGGCATGATGCAGGGCATGGCGGGCAGCAACACCATCATCCAGACGCTGGTGCCTGAAGACAAGCGCGGGCGGGTGATGAGTTACTACACCATGGCGTTTGTGGGCATGGCGCCGTTCGGCAGTTTGCTGGCGGGGTCGCTGGCACACGTCATCGGGGCGCCCTGGACAGTGATTGTGAATGGCGGGGCCGTGCTGCTGGGCGCGGCGTGGTTCTGGACGCAGTTGCCCGCGGTGCGCCGCGAGATCCGGCCCATCTATCGCGAGATGGGGATTCTGCCGCCGGAACAGGTTGCTCCGCAATAGGCGATCGCGGATTCAATTGACCCGTATCGTCAGCCCTTCAACGCGTCGCCGCACAGGTGCACGGTCACGCCCAGCTCCGCGAACATGGCGGCCTTGGTGGCGAGCGCTTTTTCCGCGATCTCCGCGGACGGTGCATAGGCGATGTTGACGTGGTTGGCGCGGTGGCGAGCCATCATCTGGTTTTGCGTTACGCCGTGCAGCACGGTATGCACAATCGGCCACGGCGGCGTAGTCTCGCGCCAGCGGCGCTCCGTCTCTTCCATGGGCAGCGTGACCACATGGCCTCTGCCGATGTCCGCATGCAACGCGCCGCCCTCGACAAAGACGCGGCTCCAGACAATCTCTCCCGGCTTGCCGATCCCTTTCAGCGATCCACCGCCCAGCGGGAAGTACATGGCCGGCTGCCGCTCGCTGCGCGCGCCGGCGTAGCCGCCGACAAAATGATTGGCAGGCGCTGCGCCGGAGATCTGCAAGAGCCACACAAAGTCGTCGAGACCGCCGCCCTTGTAATGCTCGCCCCAGCGCACATCGTGCAGCGTGGTCGAGGGGTCGAGGCCCAGCGCCGTCCAGCAGCGGTTGGTGATGAGCGCATCCACGCCGGCGCACTCGTCCACCTCGTTGAAGTGCACCAGCGGACCGCCAGGGTAGAGTTCTTCGCTCGTGCCCTCCGCATACACTGGCGGCCGGTCGGCGTTGTTCAGCAGTCCCTCTGCCAGATCGGACGCCGGCGTCATGTCTTTCAACCCCTGCTGATACTGGATGCCGATTGCGTCGCAGCCAAAGTCCCTGGCGATGCGCACGGCGGCGATGTACATCTTGCACTGCTCGATGACCTGATCGAGCGTGAGTTCGGTCGCGGAGTCCGTGCCGAAGGCAAACTTCATGCCCTTGGCCACCAGCCAGTTGTAAACTGCTTCGGCCTCGGCGTGGCTCACAGTGCGCATCCTCGCCACCAGCGCCGACTGGCTGAGGCGCTCCTTGTAGATGCCGGCGGGGTTGAGCAGTTCGTCGTCGATGATGGCGTTGTACATGCCCATGCAGCCCTCGTCGAAGACGCCCAGGATGGCCTTGCGATGCTTCAGCTCACGGGCGAGCGAGGCGCCCAGCGCCGCGCTTTCAGCCGGAAGCTGTGCGGCGGCAAGCGCTTTGACGTGGGAGACGTCGTGGGTGATCTTTCCATCGCGCAGCCACTCCGTGAGCGCGGCAACAAAATAATCGTCGGTAAAGTCCTTGCTCCAGATGGAGGAAAACTCCCGGCCGGCCTTGACCAGCGATCCATTCAGGTTGAGCAGGCCCACCAGGCCCGGCCACTGGCCCGACCAGTTGGCCACGGTGAGGATGGGCCCCTTGTGGCTGCGCAGGCCGGGAAGCACATGGTGGCTGTACTGCCAGGCCGCCGTGGCAAAGACCAGCCGTGCCTCGGGATGGATGTTCATGAAGACGTCCATGCCACGGCGCTGCGAGGAGATGAAGCCGTGCTTGAGCGTCTGATCGTACGCATGGGCGCGGACCAGCTTGATGCCCTGCTGGGCGAAGGCCGCAGTCAGCTTTTCTTCCATGTCGCGCTGCGCAGGCCAACAGGCTTGGTTGGCGGAAAGCCGCAAATCCCCGCTGGTAATGAGCAGCACTTCATCCGCTGCCGGCCTGGCTATTCCATTGCTCTCGACTGCCATCTCTTGTCTTCTCCTTGCGATGGGCCTGGGTTCAGGCCCGTCTTTCTGCCAAGGAAAAATATACACCGCGTCCGCCCGTGGGCGGCGTACCGCTCCTCACATGGGCCAACCGCTCCCTCCCCTGACCCGTCTGACATCGTCCGCCGCCAGTGCCCGCTGGGGCTCCAACCGCCCACTTGCGGCAGGGAATCCTTACCGGGTCGGGTAATAATTGCTTGGTCCCGCGCTCTTTCAGTCTGGCGAGCTGATGAATTAAGGTTCTTGATTTCAGTATTTTGACAGAAATTTCAAATTTGGCCCCATGCATGCACCACCCAGGGTGCGGGGAATGTCGGAGCAACCGGCAAATTCACTGGCCAGGCTTAAAGCCCGGCAGCGTTCAAGGAGCGGTACCATGCGTTTCAATCGAATCGAAGTACTGGGGTTGGCGGCAAGCCTGGCGGTGGTGGGAGCGAGCGGTTGCGCTACCAAGAATTATGTGCGTACGCAGACCGTGCCTCTGGTGGAACACACCGACCAACTGGACACCAAGACGGCGGCAAACAACCAGCAGGTCCATGCCGTGGACGATCGTGCGCAGGCGGGCATCAAGCAGGCGCAGGGTTCGGCGGACGCCGCCAACCAGAACGCCGAGAACGCCGGCAAGGCGGCCGGCGATGCGGAGACCGCTGCGCTCGATGTGGTGCATCGCGCCGATTCTCTGGACGGTGTGGTGAAGGGGCTGGACAACTACAAGTCTCTAGCCAATGTCTCTGTCACCTTCGGCTTTGACAAGTCGATCCTGACCAAGGACGACAAGGATCAACTCGACACCTTCGCCGCTTCACTCGGCGCGCAGAAGAGTTACATCCTGGAAGTGACCGGCGGCACGGATTCCACCGGCCCTGCCCAGTACAACTACGACCTGAGCCAGCGCCGCGCGGATGCGGTCGTGCAATACCTGGCCTCGAAGTACGGCGTTGCCGCGCACCGCTTCTACCTGATCGGCATCGGCAAGGACAAGGAAGTGGCGCCCAACACCACTGCCGAAGGTCGCAAGCAGAACCGGCGCGTGGAAATCCAGCTGCTGACGAATATGAGCAGCGAAAACGCGCAGACGGCATCGACTCAAACCGGCGCGCAATAGGGCTCGCGCTGGTTCGTGAAAACCGGGCCAGACAACCGTTTGGCTTGAAAAGGGCCGATCCCCAGGGGTCGGCCCTTTTCGCGTGCGATCGGCCTTGCTGGACGCCGGAATGGGAGAGCGGTGTTTGTTCAAACTTTTGCAGCCATGGCCTAATTGCCGCAGTTCGCCTGCATGGACATGGGGCGGGTTGAAGTGAATGGACGCTTCTTTGCGCGCGCCGCGGAAGCGGATCTACGGAAACACGGGCTGGGTGGGCAGCACCGGCATCTGATCGTGCGCATGCACCTCATGAATTCCGACTGCGGCCATCACGGCAACGCCGCCGATGCCGGCAATCAGGATGCCCCAGAAGGCCCCGGTTGAGATCCCCGTGTGCAGGGCGACCACATCGCTATAGCGCACGGGCGTGATGGCGGGGTCGTTGTGCAGTTGCAGACCGAAGGAATCCTCATCGACGCTGACGATTCTGCCCACGATGGCAGTGCCGTTGAGCAATTCGACGCCGACCCAGTTCCCAATGCCGCGCTTCAATATCCGCGCATGGACGGTGAGAGGAGTGATCGGCTTGGCCGATGCGACCGGCGCGGAGACCGCCAGCAGCGCGCCCACCAATACCAGCGCCGTCGACCGTGAGAGAGTGCGAGTTAGAAAGCCCATCGTCGTTCTCCTTCGCTTTCCTGTGCTGCAGCGATTAGAGGGCGGATGAGCGCATTTGGTTATGCGCGACGGAAAAGAAAAACGGGACGATCTTGATGCCCATCCCGTTTTCAGTTGGTGCACCCGGCTCCGTTGAGCGGCAACGCTATGCGTAGATGCCGCGCTGCTTGATGGTGAAGGCCACGCGATCGATGGCCAGCATGTAAGCGGCGATGCGGTTGTTCACGTTGTGGGCTTCGGCATAGCGCACCACGTCGTCGAAGCTGTCGCGCAGGATGGTCTCGAGCTGCTCGTTAACGATGGCTTCCTTCCAGAAGTAGCCCTGGCGGTCCTGCACCCACTCGAAGTAGCTGGCCGTGACGCCGCCCGCATTGGCCAGGATGTCGGGCACGATGAAGATGCGCTTGTCGGCCAGGATCTCATCGGCCACGGCGGTGGTGGGGCCGTTGGCGCCCTCCACCACAATGCGCGCCCTGATGCGGTCTGCGTTGCGGCTGGTAATTACATTCTCGGTGGCCGCGGGGATGAGAATCTCGCAGTCGGAGACGATCAGTTCCTCGCTGGGCATGGCCTCTGCGCCGCGGAACCCGAGCGTGGTGCCGTTGCGATACTTGTACTCGATTAGCTGGTGAATGTCGATGCCGTTGGGGTTGCACAGGCCGCCTTCCTGTTCGGCGACGCCCACAATCTTGTAGCCGTGCTCCTGCATCAGGCGGGCGGCATTGGAGCCCACGTTGCCGAAGCCCTGAATGATGACGCGGCAGCCTTCGATGGGCATATTCAGGTAGCGCAGGCTCTCGCCGCACACCACCATCACGCCGCGGCCCGTAGCCTCCACGCGACCGCGCGAGCCGCCGATATTGAGCGGCTTGCCGGTGACCACGCTGGTAACCGTGTGCCCCACGTGCATCGAGTAGGTATCCATGATCCATGCCATGGTCTGCTCGTTGGTGTTCACGTCGGGCGCGGGCACATCCTTTTCCGGCCCGATGAAGTCGATAATCTCAGAGGTGTAGCGGCGCGTCATGCGCTCCAGTTCGCCCTGGCTCATCTTCTTGGGGTCGCAGATCACTCCGCCCTTGGCCCCGCCAAAGGGGATGTTGACCACGGCGCACTTCCAGGTCATCCAACTGGCCAGCGCGCGCACCTCGTCCAGCGTCACATTCGGCGCGTAGCGGATGCCGCCCTTGCCGGGTCCGCGGGCGATCGAATGCTGTACCCGGAATCCCGTGAACATTTCAATCTTGCCGTTATCCAAAGTAACTGGAAAATGCACGATGATCTCGCGAGCCGGCGTGCTGAGCACCTTCCAAAGGTTCTCTTCCAGGTTCAGCTTGCGGGCCGCGAATTCGAATCGTGCGCTTTGTGCTTCCCAGGGGTTGATCTCCTGGTCCAATGTCATTACCGGTGCTGCCATTGCCATACCCATCTCCCATTCCAAATACCTGCCGCCCGAGCGCTGGACGAGGGGAAACACTCATCCATAAGTCTCTGAATCAGCAGGATTTCCTCCGCATTCGCGGAGAACTCCCATACCCGTCCGCGGCGTTCTTTGCCGGGGGCCGGCCGATTGAGCCTGCCCGCCGAACGGAGTGAGCCCAAACCCCAGTGAGTCTAGGCTCGGGGCTGGAGTTCCGTCAAGGTTGCCGGATAACTCTTTCGGGCCATCTCGAACCATCCTGGGAACCACTTCCCGGCACGGTTGCCCCCTTTCGTGACCGGCAAATGAGGAAGACCGATCTGAAAAAGGCCCGCACAGTTCCGTTTGAACGAGAAGAAGTTGATCGGAGCTGCTGCGGCAAACAATCTCAGCCGCCTCTGCGTTGCTGCCGCGAGAGTTCAGAATCCCGCACATCCGCCCAATTCACGCGTTTTTCTGAGCAATATGCAACAGAAAGATGTCCTCCGAAGGCCTCATTCTGAGAAACAGGATTCACAGGGGTTTTGCCTGTCAGGAAACAGAAGTCTCGAAGGTGTCGGCAAAAAAGCAGTTCCGGACTCCCCGCGCTTTACACGGACATGTACTCCACCACCGAACAAGAATCACGATAGGCAAATATGAAGTCGTTCTTGGACCGGAAGGTGCGGCTGACGTTCGGATTTACGATATTGACCCTGTTGCTGACGGGGGCGCTCACCTACCGCTGGATGGATACCTCCGATGAGAGCGGACAATGGGCTCGCCATACCCATGACGTTCTTGAAAGCATCCAGGACCTGACCCTGGCCATGGAGGGCATCGAGTCCGCCAACCGCGGATTCGCATGGACGGGCAAAGAATCCGATCTCGATCACTATCATTCCAGCGTCCTGCGGGCGCAGCAGGATCTGGCGGCCATTCGTAATCTGACAGCGGACAACTCAGCGCAGCAGAATCGTATTCCCACGCTCGAGTCCCTGGTCTCCGCAAGTATCCAGCTTTCCGACAAGGTCATCGATCTGCGCCGGACCCAAGGCATGTCGGCCGCAGTGCGCGTTCTGGAAAGCGGGCAGGGCGAGCAAATCAACCACAATTTTCAAGCGGTAGCAGCCAGGTTGCGCGACGAAGAGCTGCGCTTGAGGGCGCAACGCATTGAATCCACCGAGCGCAGCCTGACCCGGACCAAGTCGATTCTAATCGTTGGAACCCTGCTTGGAATACTGATCGCGGGCATCGCAGGCTGGTCCGCGCTGCGCGAGAGCGCCAGACGCGAGTTGGTAGAGCGAGCGCTTCGGGAGAGCGAGGAAAAATACCGCATGCTGCTGGACGGCGTCCGGGACTTCTCCATATCGATGTTGGATCCGCAAGGGCTGGTTGTCGGCTGGAGCGCTAGCGCGGAACGGATGAAAGGATACACGGCGGAAGAAATTGTCGGCCGCAACTTTTCCACTTTCTTCGCTCCGGAGGATATCAACCGGGGAAGGCCGGAAGAGATCCTCCGGCTCGCCGCCGCAAGCGGCCGGCACGAAGAAGTGTGCATGCGCGTGCGCAAGGATGGATCCGAGTTTCTTGCCAACATTGCCTTCAAGGCGTTGAGGAATGCGGCTGGAGATCTGCGCGGATTTTCCGAGATCTGCCACGATCTGACCGAACACAAAAAGTCGGAGGCGCATTACCGGGGCCTGCTGGAGGCGGCTCCGGACGGAATGGTGGTGGTGAATCCGGACGGAGAGATTGTCCTGCTGAACGCTCGGGCGGAGAAGCAATTCGGGTACCGGCGCGACGAGCTCCTGGGCCAGAATGTGACCAACATCATCCTGAAGGGTTTTGCGGAGCGTCTGATCGCGGACCGAACCCGCACCGCAGCTGAGGCGCTGGAGCAACAGATCGGTACGGGCATCGAACTGCGCGGGCTGCGTAAGGACGGAACCGAGTTTTCCATCGAGATCATGCTGAGTCCGCTGGAGAGCAAGGAGGGAACACTGGTGACAGCGGCCATCCGCGATATCACCGCGCGCAAAGATGCGGAACGGCATTTGGCGCAGATGGAGGCCAGATACCGCGGACTCATGGAAGCAGCTCCGGATGCGATGGTGGTGGTCAACGAAGCTGGTGAGATCGTCCTGCTGAACGCCCAGGCAGAAAAGCAGTTCGGGTACCGGCGCGATGAGCTCCTGGGCAAAAACGTGAAGGACATCATTCCGGAGGGATTCGCCGAGCGGCTCGTCGCTGACGCTCTTCGCACTTCGACAGAGGCGCGGGCGCAGCAAATCGACACGGGAATTGAGCTTGACGGCCGGCGCAAGGATGGAACCCAATTCCCCATTGAGATCATGCTCAGCCCGCTGGAGAGCAATGAGGGAATCCTGGTCACCGCGGCGATCCGCGACATCAGCGAGAGAAAGCAGATGGCACGGCAGTTGAGGCAGAGCCAGAAGATGGAGGCCATCGGCCTGTTGACGGGCGGCATTGCCCACGACTTCAATAACCTGCTGGCCATTGTCATTGGCAATCTGGGCTTGATGGAGCGAATGATTCAGGGCAATGAACCGGCGCTGAGCCGGCTGCGGCCCGCGCAGAAGGCAGCGGCGCGCGGCGCCGACCTGACCCGGCGCCTGCTGGCTCTGGCGAGCAAAGAGGACCTGAGGCCTGTGAGCATAAAGTTGCGCGAGGCAGTCCAGGAGATGGTCGAGTTGACAGCCCGCGCACTGGGTCCGGAGATCAGGGTCGTCACCCATTTCGACGACTCTGTGCCGCCCGTCTTCGTGGATGCCGCCGGCCTGGAAAGCGCGCTGCTCAACATGGCAGTGAATGCGCGGGATGCCATGCCCAACGGTGGTACCTTGACCATCAACACGCACTTGCGCCATCTGGATGAATCCTTTCCGCCGGTCCGGACGGGGGAACTGAAGCCAGGCGACTATGCGCACATCTCGGTCTCCGATACCGGCCATGGCATGTCGAAAGACGTGCTGGAACGTGCTTTGGAACCCTTCTTTACCACCAAGCCACGCAACAAGGGCACAGGGCTCGGCCTGGCCATGGTCTACGGATTCGCCCGGCAATCGGGCGGGACGGTCTGCCTTTATAGCGAAGAAGGGCACGGCACCACCGTATCCCTGTATCTGCCTCCAGCCGGCGAATGCGAGCCCACTGTGTACGAAGCACCGGAAGCGCATTCCTCGGCTCACTCGGGGGGCACAGTGCTGGTTGTGGATGACGAAGTGGAACTTCTGGAAATCGCGCACACCTATCTGACTGAGATGGGATACTCGGTCCTGCGCGCCGACAACGCCGCCACCGCATTGAATACCCTGGCGCAATACAAGGAAATCGATCTCATGATCACAGACATCATCATGCCGGGTAAGATGAATGGAGTGGAACTGGCGGAGAAGGCCCGCCGGCTGCGCCCAAATCTCAAGGTCATCTATTCTTCCGGATTCCCGGCCGATGCGCTGGCGGAAAGAGCAGACACCAAGGTAGACGGTCCCATGTTGCGAAAGCCGTATCATCGCAAGGAATTCTCAAAGATCGTTCAACAAACCCTGGAAGGAACACCGGCCTAGTGGAGGCAGGATGGACCTCTTCATGCGGGAATCTGCATGGAACATGCGGTACGCGGGAAAGCGGGAGCCACGATGACGAATGCCGGCAGAATCCTCGTTATCGACGACGAACTCGACATTGGAGAATTCGTCGCCGCTGCTGCAAGCTCTCTGGGCCTTCAATGCGTTGTCGCCACCGATGCGGGCGCCCTGCCGGAATTGCTCACGCCCGACGTCAGTTTGATCCTGCTCGATTTGATGATGCCGGAGATGGATGGTGTTGAAGCGCTGAGGCTGCTCAGCGAGTTGAAATGCAAGGCCGGCATCGTGCTGATGAGCGGCATCAGCAGTCGCGTGCTGGAGACCGCGGAGAAATTGGCCGGCACTCTTGGCCTGTTCGTCGTTGGCCGTCTCGCCAAGCCATTCCAACTCCCCGAATTGGAGGAACTGCTCAGGAACTACCGTGTGCCGGGAACCACCGTCCCTCCCAAGCCGACCGCCGGGGTCCCCATCCCCGACAAAGACCTGCGCGCTGCCGTGAAGCTCAACGAGTTCATCCTCCACTACCAGCCTCAGATCGACTTTGCCACCGGGGCCGTGACCGGCGTGGAAGCGCTGGTCCGCTGGCAGCACCCGGTGCGCGGCCTCCTCTATCCCGACAGCTTTATTGGCCGCTTGGAGGAGCTCGGCCTCATCGACGATCTCGGCTGGCTGGTGGCGGAACGCGCCCTGGCTGAAGTGAAACTGTTCGCGGACAAGAATCGGGCTTTGCCCCGCCTGGCCCTCAATACCTCGGTGCGTTCACTCTGCGATCTCAAATTCCCCGATCGCCTGGCTTCCCTGCTCCGGAAACATGACATACCCCCTGATGGCATCATCCTTGAAATCACAGAGAGCGGCTTGATCAACGAGTTGTCGCGCACCCTGGACGTGCTCACCCGGCTGCGTGTGAAAGGGGTGAAGCTTTCGATTGACGACTTTGGGACCGGCTATGCCATGATGCAGCAGCTGGTGAACATCCCGGCCACGGAGTTGAAAATCGACCGCGTCTTCGTGATGAACATGCACTTCAACAGAAGCGACCGGATCATGGTAGAGAAGAGCATCGACCTGGGTCACGAACTGGCCATGCAGGTGATCGCGGAAGGCGTGGAGACCGCGCAGCAGTTGGAGTTTCTGCGCACCGCGGGGTGCGAATCCGCCCAGGGCTATTTCATCAGCCGTCCGCTCCCGCCCGAAGAGCTGGTCGGCTGGCTGGCCACGCGCCGGGCCGGTCTGAATCCCCAGCCCTGAAGCAAACGCGCCGGTGGCAAGGCCGCATCCGGCGAAGGCCGTAGTCCGTCGTGCGGGAAGTTCCAGGCAGCCAGCAATTACACTGGGTTCTGTGAAAGCATCTTCCCATCCCGTTTTGCCCGGCCGCAAAGAGTTTCTGGCGCTTGCCAAGGAGCACACGCTGGTTCCCGTGTGCCGCGTTCTTACCGCGGACCTGGAGACGCCGGTATCGGCGTTTCTACGCGCGGCGTGGCCGGAGCGAGAGTGCTTTCTGCTCGAGTCTGTCGAAGGCGGCGAGCAGGTGGGGCGCTACACCTTCATCGGCATTGAGCCTTTCAAGCGGATTGTGGCGCGCGGGCGGGCGATCACCATGACCGAAGGCAAGCGCGTGACGCGCAGCGAGGGCGACGTCTTCGACGTGCTGCGCCAGGCGCTCTCTGGACACAAGCCCGCGCGGCTGAAGGGGCTGCCGCCGTTTACCGCGGGGGCGGTGGGCTTCTTCGCCTACGATGCGGTGCGGCAGATCGAGCGGCTGCCGGCGCTGGCCGCCGACGAGCTGGGAGTTCCCGATGCCTGCCTGCTGTTCTTCGACGAGGTGCTGGCCTTCGACCATGTGCGCAAGGAGATCTGGCTGGTGGTGACGGCGGATGTGCGCCACGGCAAACCGGCAGACGCGTATGCGAAGGCGGTGGCGCGGCTGGCGAAGCTGGAGAAGCGGCTGGCGCGGCCTCTGCCCAGGCTGCCTGAGCAAAAGCGGCGGAACTCGGGCAAGCAGGCGAAGCTGAAGGTGAAGCATCGCACGGCGAAGAAGCAGTTTCTGGCCGCCGTGGAGCGGACCAAGGAGTACATTGCGGCGGGCGACATCTTCCAGGCCGTCCTGTCGCAGCGGTTCGACGTGGAGCCGGAGGCGGATTGCTTCCAGGTCTATCGCTCGCTGCGCACGGTGAACCCGAGCCCCTATATGTACTTTCTGCGTTTTGCGCCGGAAGGTGTGCTTGGCGCACGGCCGGGAGCTTCGCGTGGCTCCTCGAAGAAAAAGGTAGCGCCGACGTCGACCCTTGAATTGGCAGGCTCATCGCCGGAGCTGCTGGTGCGTGTGCACCAGGGCAAGGTGGAATACCGGCCCATTGCCGGCACGAGGCCGCGGGGGACGACCGACAAGGAAGACCAGGCGCTGGCCGACGAGATGATCCACGACGAGAAGGAGCGCGCCGAGCACGTGATGCTGGTCGATCTGGGCCGCAACGACGTGGGGCGGGTGAGCCAGTTTGGCTCGGTGAAGGTCGACCGGTTGATGTTCGTCGAGCGGTACTCGCACGTGATGCACATCGTCAGCACCATCGAGGGGAAGCTCCGCCCGGAGCTGACGGCCGTCGACGCGCTGCGCGCCTGCTTCCCTGCCGGCACGCTCTCAGGAGCGCCCAAGGTGCGGGCCATGGAGATCATCGAAGAACTGGAACCGGCGCGGCGCGGTACGTATGGCGGGGCCGTGCTCTACGCCGACTTCTCGGGAAATCTGGATTCGTGCATCGCCATCCGGTCGATGCTGGCTACGGGCGGCAAGGGGTACGTGCAGGCCGGGGCGGGGATTGTGGCGGACTCGGTGCCGGAGTTGGAGTACGAGGAGTCGATCAACAAGGCACGGGCGGTGATCAGAGCGATCGAGCGGGCGCGGGAGCTGTGAGCGGCACGGTTCGGGGATCAGGGTTCAGGGCTCAGTCTGGGGCACCCACAATTTATCGGAGCCGTTCATGATGGATGATTTGCAGAGGCGCGCCTATGAAGCGGAGGAGGCGGGTGACCTGCCTGCGGCGCTTGAGTTGTGGAAAGAGCGCTCTCGCGGGGACGACGCCTCAATATTCCTTCTCAAATACGGGAGAGTGGCCTCTCGACTCGGCAAATGGAATGATGCCGAGGTTGCGTATTCCGAGTCGATCCGTCTTTGTCCAGAAAAAGCGAACGCCACCTTTCGGTCTTTGTCCAAGCTCTTGATGGGATGCCTCTGGCTTCATCGAACGGACAAGGACGATACAGAGTCCCTGGCCATTGCCAAGGAGTGGTTTCTTCGGTCCCTCGATGACAAGAGATTTGCTCCGGCACTATCGCTTTTGGGAGCAGCCTGTGTCGCGCTGAAGGACGCTGACGGAGCGAAGGCTGCGTTTGAGGAGGCTATCGCGTTAGATCCTGAATATGAAGAAGCCATATATAACCTCGCGGTGGTTGAGAAGAAAACAAACCCGCAGAAGGCCCGCGAACTGCTGGAGAGAGCCATACAGCTCGATCCAAACCGCCCAAGTGCGCATGGTTTGCTTGGCTTGATTTGCCAGAGAATGAAGGAGCCGATTCCTGCTGAGCAGCATTTTCGTAGGGCTCTGGAAATCGACCCAAACGGCTACACGTCCAGCCTGTATTTAGCGAATCTCCTCGGAACCCTCAAGAGGAATTCCGAGGCTGAGCAGGCATACAGAAGCGCAACTCGACTGCGTCCCGATTTGGCGGGCGGTTATGAATTCTTCGCACGTTTTCTGGAGAGCAGCGGAAAGTTCGCGGAGGCAGTGGAGGAACGCGCGAAAATTCCGCCGTCCACGCGAACAGGAGCCGCCCGGCGTTAGAAGGCAGCTTTTCAGCCTCAGAAACCACGGTTCCAAGTCCCACGTTCGCTGCACCTTTCGGGAAGGACGACCGCAGATCCTTCGGCTGCGTTTGGCACAGGATCGCGCCAAACTCCGCTCAGGATGACAGCGCCTTGTTGATGCGAATCTCTGGCGAACCACTCTCGTTCACTCCGCGCCGAAGATGCGCTTGAAGAAGCGGCCTACGCGGGTGAAAAGGCCGGGCTTCTTCTGGGGCGGCGGAGTGGCGGTGGGGACGAGCGCGGCAGCGGCTGGCGCAGCCTCGGCTGGCTTTGGGGCGTGGTCGGCGGCGCTGTAGACCAAGGTTTCAGTGGTCTGCACGGGCTCTCCAGGCTTGGCCTCAGGGCCGGAAACGGGCGTGGCTAGCGGGGCCAGTCCCTCGCTCTGCGCCAGCGGGAACTCATTCGGGCTGTTCGCGGCGGGCGGGCAGCCGCAGGGCTCCTTTTCCTGATCCACCACTTCGTGCAGGCTGCCGTGCTGGAACATGACGCGCTGGCCGGGCTGGACGCGGTAGTCGCTGCCGTCAAAGACGCTGGTGACGAGCACGTATGGTGCGTTCACGCCGGCGTTATCCACGCAGGTGTCGCCGTTGGGGCCCAGGCGCACCTTGACCTCCGCCGCGCTGGGACCGCCGATGAGGATGCGGAAGTCGGGGGTGAGCAGAATGTCGGAGTTGCGTCCGGTGGCGAAGCTGGCCTCGAGAGCGCCGTGGTCCATGACCATCATGAGGCCGGGAATTTCGCCGGCGGGAACGCTGGAGTCGGCCGCCAGCTTGACGGTGGTGGAGGCGCAGACGCGCAGCGTGCCGCGATACGGCAGCGTGACCTGGGTGGTTTGTTCACCCGAGGTCACGGCCCCACTGGAGGCGATGAACGCCCGGCCATTGAAAACCTGCAGCCCTCCGGTCACCTCGGAGGCAAAGCCGGGAATCTTGGGGTCGAGAGGAACAATGGCGATGGGCCGGGGAGCAATGGCCGCGCCCTCGGGGATTGGCGGCGCTGGGGCTGGGGCGGGCTGCTGGGCGGCTGGCACAGCCTGAGGCGTGGGTGCAGCTTGATCCGGCGGAGTCGATTGGGCCCTCAGAGCCGCTGAGAGCATGAGTGCTGCCGCCAGAGCCGCGAGTGCGGCAACCGCTCTGCGTCTTGCTTGAATCGGTGGCCCGGTTTTCTCTCGTGCAGGCGCTTGCATAGGCGGCTACATGCTCAGGAAGTTACGGATCATCTGGTGGCCGCCCTCGGTGAGGACGCTTTCGGGGTGGAACTGCACGCCCTCGATGGGGAGGGTGCGATGACGGAGGCCCATGATGACCGAAGCGCCGTTCACGCCCCCTCCGTTTTCCGGGGTGCGGGCGGTGATTTCGAGTTCCGCGGGGAGCGAGTCCTCGGCCACAATGAGCGAGTGGTAGCGGGTGCAGGTGAGCGGGGTGGCGAGGCCGGCGAAGATGCCCTTGCCGTCGTGGTCCACCGGGCTCGTCTTGCCGTGCATCAGGTGCTGGGCGCGGACGACTTGGCCACCAAAGGCCTCGCCGATCGCCTGGTGGCCGAGGCAGACGCCGAGAATGGGAGCTTTGCCGGCCATGCGGCGGATCAGCGGAACCAGGATGCCGGCCTCACCGGGAGTGCAGGGGCCGGGCGAGAGAAGGATGCGCTCGGGCTTGAGGGCCTCGACCTGCTCGACCGTCAACTCGTCGTTGCGATAGACCTCGACCTTTGCGCCCAGTTCGCCCAGGTACTGGACCAGGTTGTAGGTGAAGGAGTCGTAGTTGTCGAGGACGAAGACCATGGCTTTCAGTGTAGCGCCTAGCGGCGGATGGTCGCGGGTCGCCGGTTGCCTGACCCGCGAACCCGGTCCATTTCCCGATGCCATGCGACGAGGGCCTGAGAGCACTACGGGCTTGCTATACTTCCTCTAATCTGGTCCAGGTTTTATATGCGCATGCCAATCGTTCCAGTAAAGGCCCGCCGATGCACGCTCCTACTGGCTCTTTGCGTGTGCATTTTGGCTGCTTCTATATTTTGGCCTGCAATCGGCACATTCGGGTGGCATGTTGCCCACAAGGCAAAACGAGATTACGCCGGGTATCAGATCGCCGTCCCGCCGGAATTCATCGCAAGGCAATCTCCTGTCGAGCTGAAGCTGATTCGTGCCCGGACGGTGTTTTCACCTGACCTTTTCCAGATTTCAATGGTCACCTTCGGCCGGGTGGGCAGCGAGATTGACCTGATGCGCTTCGAATCCGTAGTTGCGAAGGAATCCGAGCACGCAGGATCAACTTCCCCGTACATATTTCGCACCGCGATTGGTGAAACGCCCTTGGCCTGCCGCCAGAAAAAACTTCCGGAATCGAAAAACTGGAATGTGCTCTGCCTCAGCGCCGTCGGCCTGAGTGTTAGCTATGTTGGTGATTTTGATGGCATCCGAGACTTCCATGCGATTCTTGAGAGAACACGCAAAGACTGAAAGACCGGTTCGACGCGATATCGATCTGGTCGCGATTTATCCATGCGGGTGAGGTCACGATGGTTCTTCATTTTCTGATTCAGGGACGCGTGCAGGGGGTGGGCTTCCGGTGGTATGTGCACCGCGAGGCCAGCGAACTGGATCTGCGCGGCTGGGTGCGCAACACCGAGGACGGCGAAGTGGAGGTGGTCGCCCACGGCAACCAGGCCGACCTGGCCGAGCTGCGCGCCAGCCTGCGGCGAGGGCCGAGAGGCGCCCGCGTGGACCGGCTGATCGAGCACTACCTCGACGAGAGCGAGGCCAAGGGGCTGGAATCGTTCCGGATCGACGGGGCGTGGTGAAAAACAGGGGTCAGGGATCAGAGATCAGAGATCAGCCCGCAGCCGTGGCAGTCGTGCAGCGATGGCACCCCGCAGGAACTCAATGCGGGAAGCTGAAGTCTCCGAGTCTGATCCCTGATCTCTGACCACTGATCTCTGTCGTTATAATCGATCAGGAAGCCGAACCGCATGTACGCCTGTTCTCTTCCCGCAAATCTATCACGACTCTTGAGGAGCAGACGGACGCATGAGCGACGAGATCAAGGCCATCGATGCGGAACAACTGAAGGCGCTGGTGCGCACGGTTCCGGATTTTCCCAAGCCGGGGATCCTGTTTTACGACATCACCACGGTGCTCAAGGACAAGACGGGTTTTGCCAAGCTGATCGACATGCTGGCGGTGCATTACCTGGAGCACAAGATCGACCTGGTGCTGGGAATCGAGGCACGCGGGTTCATCTTCGGACCGGCGCTGGCTTACCGGCTCAACGCGGGATTTGTACCGGTCCGCAAGCCGCGCAAGCTGCCCGCTCCGGTGGCGCGCGTGACCTACGACCTTGAGTATGGGTCGGACGCACTGGAGATCCACCTGGACGCGATTCAGCCCGGGCAGCGCGTGGTGCTGGTGGACGATCTGCTGGCCACGGGCGGCACCATGGAGGCGACCGTGAAGCTGGTGAAACAGCTGGGCGGCGAGATTGCGGGCCTGGCCTTCGCGGTCGAGCTCGACTTCCTCAAGGGGCGCGAGCGGTTCAAGGAATACGACGTCTTCAGCCTGCTGCACTACGACGAATAGACTGACGCACGGGTGGGTTAGTCTGCATCGGAGGCAAGGCCAAGAAGCAAAGGCTCATCAAAGAGCGCCATCTCCTCGGGTGTCGGCGGCTGGAAGACTTCAAACCAGCGGAAGACTTCCTCCCGGCGCAAGGGTGGCGTCTCCCTGCCGCGGCGTTGAATCCTTTCGAAGAGGACCTCCGCAGGCGCAGAGACGTAATGCAATTCGACGGCCGCGCCGAGCGCTCGAGCACCGAGCCGCAAGACATCTCGCTCGGACCTTCCCCAAGTGCCCCATTCGACGATTACAGTGAGACCGAGCGCGAGGAGCTCCTGACCGAACTTCCACTGCAACGCTTCGATCCTGCTGCGCATTTCTTCGTCGTAGAGGCTCACTGAAAGTGCATCCATCCACTCGTCGGGAACAAAGCGAACTGCATGCAGCCGGCTTTCAAGCACCCTGGCGAGAGTGGTTTTACCCGAGCCCGGCAGCCCGCACACGATGATCAATCTCGGTCCGCAGCCGGGTCGTTCCATTTTCAGATTATCGCGCACGGCCTCACGATGTACTCCCCGGCGGCGGCTCGGGGTGGTCTTCATCGGCGACGCCCACCGGCGTTTCTTCCTGAAACATCTGCGCGTCGGCGAAGCGGTAGCCGACATAGACGTCGGTAAGCACGTAGACGGGGTTGGAGGGATCGTCTTCGATCTTCTTGCGCAACTGGCGGACGAAGGTGCGCAGGTATTCGACCTCTTCGCGGCAGTCGGCGCCCCAGACGGCGGTGAGCAGGCGGGCGTAGGTAACCACGCGGCCGGCGCGGATCATGAGGCAGTGGAGAATGTCGAACTCCTTGCGGGTGAGGTGCACGGGCTGTCCGCGCCTGGTGACGCTGCGCTTGACCGGTTCCAGGCGAACCTCTCCGATCTCGATGGGCGCATCTTCCGCGCGGACGGGAGCTTTCACGCGGCGGATCGCTGCGCGGACACGGGCGATGAGCTCGCGGGTGCTGAAGGGCTTGGTGACGTAGTCGTCTGCGCCCAGATCGAGCGCCTGCACCTTTTCTTCTTCCTTGTCGCGCACCGTCAACATGAGGATGGGCAGGCGCGGAGCGAAGGCGCGAATACGGCGCAGTGTTTCCACACCGCCGATCCCGGGCATATTCACGTCGAGCAGAACGGCGTCGAAGACCGTGGCGCGCAGCAGTTGCAGCGCCTCTTCGCCGCGCGAGGCTTCGGCTACCTGAAAGCCGAGTTCCAGCAGCGGAGGACGCAGAGCCCTGCGGATGGCGGATTCGTCGTCGACAACAAGAATGCGGATCGGTTGCTGGTTCATCGGGAGTTCCTTTTCTGAACGGGGGCGGGGATGGCGGCAAAAAATGTGGTCCCCTCGGCTTGATCGCTGGTGACCCACACATAGCCGCCGTGCAGCAGCGCGACGCGCTTGGCCACGGAGAGGCCGATGCCGGTGCCGGGAGCGCGGTTGGAGGAGGTGGAGGAACGAAAGTAGCGGTCGAAGATGCGCTCCCTGTCGGCCATGGGAATGACGGGGCCGATGCTGTGCACGGAGAAGATGACCTCAGCGCGGGCGCGCACGGCGCGGATGGTGATGGCGGTGCCGAAGATGGAGTATTTGCAGGCGTTGTCGATGTATTGCGTGAGGAGCATGACGATCAGCTGGCGGTCGCAGGAGAGGACCAGGTCGTCGTTTTCAAGATCGACGACAACCTTCATGCTGGCCAGCCGGTCGCCGAGGCTGGTGACGACCTCCTCGATGAGCGATGCCACGCCCACCGTGGCAGCCTGGAAGGCCACTTCCTCGCCTGAATCCAGGCGCGCGGTGGTGAGCAGGCGCGTGGTCAGGTCGCCCAGCAGGCCGGCCTGCTCGTCGATCAGCGCCACCAGTTCCGCCTGGCCCTGGGACAGGTGGCCCATCTCGCCCAGGCCCGTCGAAGCGGCGCGGATGGCGGTGAGCGGCGTTTTGTAGGCATGCGCCAGGCTGTCGAGGACGGTGGCGCGAAGTTGCTCGGTGCGGCGTTCGGTTTCGATGCGGCTCTCGTTGGCGAAGGCGCGATAACGGTCGAAGGTGATGGCGATGAGCGAGGCGATGGCGTTGTTGACCAGCGGGCTGGTCTCGCCGCGCACCAGCAGGCTTCCGACGGGGACCGTGCCCAGACGCACGACGCGGCGGCCCAGGCCGGTCTCGGGGTCGTCGTCGGAGGTTTCGAAGTAGTAGACGTTCTGGGCCGTCTCCAGCGGGTCCACAGCCCAGAAGCCGGCCTGGTAGACGGCGTGCAGGTCGGCGTCGAAGACAGCGACGGCTTCCAGGGCGAAGATCTCGTGGACCAGTTCGGCCAGTTGGGGCCCCGGCTCGACGTGCAGATTCATCTGCAAGGTGCGGCGGGTGAATTCATAGAGGTCGTGCATCTGGCCGCCGCGGGATTCGGCCTCGCGGGCGTGATTGGTGACCCGCGCGGACAAACGGCTCACGGTAAGCGCCACCAGGACGAACGCCACCAGGGTGACGGAGTGGACCGGGTCGGCCGCCAGTTCCGCGGGCCGGTGCGCAGTGAAGTAGGCCTGCACCCCAACCGCCGATAGCGAGACGATGACCGCCTGCCAGAAGCCGCAGAGCAGCGCGGTAGCGACGACGATGAGCAGATAAAGCAGCACAGACACCGGCAGCAGCCATCGCGACCACTGCGTCAGCGCCGCCACCAGCACGACGGCGATCATGCCCAGCATGCACTCCAGGACAAACAGAATCGCGCGGGTGCTGGAAAGGCGCTCGCGCCTGACCGCGAGAGAAGAGCGCACGGGAATGGAACTTCCAGCCAAACAGCCTCCAACCTCACCTTGCCGGCGGGATCCGGGAAGAGTCCAACGAGGCCTCGCAGGTGCCCGCGGCGATCTTCCCTGGAATCTTGCCGGGGCTGGCGCCGCTTCGATTTGAGAGCGTCTTACCGAATGAATGCGAGCGAGGCGTAACAAGAGTTTAACAGGCGGGCGATGAACAGGTTAGGCCGCGCGCATCCGGCCGAAGGTGCGCTCGTCTTCGAACCCCGGGGCCGGGCGGCGAGGCCTGCGGTCACGCCCGAATTCAGGGAGACTCTGCGATCGAGATGAATAAATCTTTCTTCAATCATCACGCGATCTTTATGTCCTGTTTGCATTACTTAAGTCAACGCGCAACGCTCACTACCGCAATTGAAAGTGAATCTTCTTCCTGACAAGCTGCGCCCATGCCGGCGCCGGGTCCAGAGGGCTGGAGCCACGGCGGTGTTGCACGGCATAAGCAATTCATTCAGCGTGCCTTTCACTCAATTCGTAGCGTTTCATGCCACTCACAATCATCCTTGGAGGAACAGTGCCGATGAAAACGAAATCAAGATGCATCCTGGAATCGATGGCCGGAACAGCCATGGCAATGGCGTTGATGGCAGGCGCACAGACACCGGCTCCGCCCGTGCAAGCGCCAGCAGCAACACCCGCGGCCGCGCCGGCTCCCGCAGCCGATCAGCCCGCAGCCCCCGCTCCGCTCTCCACATTCGTTCTCACGGGTCCGCTGGCATGGCTGCCGCCGGCGACCTTCGATGCCGGACCGTTTGGCAAGCTGTCCGTCAACGGCATTCTGACCGGTTTTTCGGTGTTCCAGAACAATTCCGTGCCGGGAGACGACGGCGCACAAGCCACTCTGAGCAATGGGCAAGTTTTCATTCAAAAAGCGGACGGGGCGGTTCAGTACTACATCCAGGCGGGCGTCTACACCATGCCGACGCTTAGCGTGCCGTTTCTTGACGCCCAAGATACCGTAAAGAACTTCTACGGGCCTGTTCCGGTCGCCTACCTGAAACTGCCGGCAGGAAAGACCACCCAGTTCCTTATCGGCGCTCTTCCCACTCTAATGGGCGCCGAGTCCACCTTTACGTACCAGAACTTCAACATCGAGCGCGGCATCGTTTGGAACCAGGAAAACGCCGTCAATCGCGGCATTCAGGTGAATCAAACCCTGGGTAAATACCTGTCCGCTGCGTTCAGTTGGAACGACGGTTACTATTCCGACCGCTACTCCTGGCTCTCGGGCTCGGTGACCCTAACGAAGGGGCCTTCCAGTCTGGTGTACGACGGGATGGGGAACCTCGGACAGACCGCCTACGAAACGGCGGCCACACCGGTGCAGAACAACGGCTACATGCACGCAGTGATCTATACATACGCCAAGGGTCCATGGATCATTTCGCCGTACTTCCAGTACGGCAAGCTGCCGACCAACGCGAAGGTAGGCGTGGCCAAGGGTACATCCGCAACAGGCGGCGCGATCAACGCCAGCTACGCCTTCAAGAGCGGCTTCTCGCTTCCCGCGCGCGTGGAATTCCTCTCGAGTTCGGGGAGTGCTACCGACGGATCGGTCAACATGCTGGGATTTGGACCGGGCAGCGGAGGCGTTACTTTTACTGCGACGCCAACCTACCAAAAGGGCGGCATGTACCTTCGCAGCGATCTCGCGTTGGTGCATGCAACGGGCTACGCGGCGGGCGCTGTGTTTGGCAAGACGGGAACGGATGCGAGCCAATTCCGGGCCGTACTTGAATTCGGCTTCATCTTCGGCAAGAACATGACTGAGAAATAGCGGAGCCCTCCATCCGTTCCGCGGAGCGGTGGCAAGCTGAATTGCCGTCAGAGCTTTGCTGCCGCTGTGTGCGCTGAAAACTCAATCGACGATCACCATGGGGTTCATGGCGTTCTTTGGGTCGACGCAGTTAGTGGTCCTAGGTCGTGGTCCCGGCCTGGTCAGTAACTGGTCAGGCCGGGAGATAGCGCCAATCCGATGCAGGCATCTCCGTTCTTGCTCCGGTGTATCTGCTCCACATTTCGGTTTCCTCATTTCATCTTTATCGCGCCAACTTTAGGCTTCAGCTAACCCACAGTGAGCCCGCACCCGCCCGATGGCAGTCTGCGTACCGGGCAGTTCCAAACCCGAGTCCCGGAGGGCAGCCGCCGGGAGCCGACCCACGTAATTCACTCTTCAGGAGAATGCTCATGGCAGATCAAAAAGCACCTCAGATGCAGGCCACCCTGGGCCTTACCGGGCTGACCAGCAACGCAATGGCCCTCATCGCTCCCGGGGCCTTCCTTTGGCTCACTTTCGGCATCCAGGCCAACACCGGCGTCGCAGGCCAGCCTTCCACAGCTCCGGCAATGTGGATCGGCATTTTCGCAGCCTTGCTGCTCTGTTTGGCCACCGCGGTCGCGTACGCGGAAATCTCCAAACTTTACCCCGGCACCGGCTCCAGCTACTACTACGCCGAGCAGGCGCTGCTGTCCAAGGACAAGGCTTTCAAGTACGCCCGCGTGGCCAAGTTCATCGTCGGCTGGGGCTCGCATCTCTACTATTGGGTCTATCCCGGCGTGATGGTGGCGGTTACAGGTGTCTTTTGCGGTTATGTGGTTGGATTTCTCTGGCCAAACCTGATGAGCGGTTCGAATCCAGGCCCGATTTTCATGGGCCTGATCGCCGTGGTCTTCTCCTTCTTCGTCGCCTGGATCGCGGCTAAGGGCGCGGGCGCCTCCACGGCCGTCAACCTGGCCATCAACGTGGTGCAGATTTCCGCGCTGCTGGTCTTCAGCGTTCTGGCTCTTGGCTATCGCACCAGCCATCCTGCCGGCTCGGCGGCGTTCCAGTACGACTCGCAGACGCTGGCCACCTACACTTACCAGTTTCAGACCGACAAGACCGGCGCGACAGTCCGCGACGCCAGCGGCAATCCTCTGCCCTTGCTCGACGCCGCCGGCAAACCGGTCCCCTTCACGATCGACTACACGGAAAGAGACGCGACAGGCGCGTTCCTTGCGCACACTACAGCCGCGTCGGTCATCGCGCCGCATAAGGTGAGCTACTTGTTCATTCAGGCGACGGTGGCCATTCTCATCCTGGTCGGCTTCGAATCGGTGACCTCGATGGGAGGCGAGGCAAAAAATCCCACCAAGCATATTCCCATCGCGGTCATCGCCTCGCTGCTGATTCAGGGGGTGGTGTGTTATCTGATCGAATATTTCGCAGCCAACTACTTCCTCAACTCGGGATATTCCATGACCACTGCTTCAGGGTCGGCAGCGCCCATCGGCGACATGATGATTATTGTCGGCGACGGCCTGCTCGGACAGGGGCACGGCAAGTACTTCATGCTGGCCGAAGCGGTCACCGTCTTCTTCGCTCTGATCGGCACAACGCTGAGCTGCATGAATACTGGCGCCCGCGTCACCTACGCCATGGGCAAGGACGATGAGGCTCCGGAGCACTTCGGCATCCTTCATGCCGGGTCGCTGTCGCCGCGCAAGGCAATCTGGACCCTGGCTGTGATCTCGGCGGTGATTGGCGTCATCGGCGTTGCGCTGGTCTTCGGTGACGCCGCTGCGCCTTCCGACGCCACCATTGCCGCGCTGCCGCATGGCCTCTTCTCCAGCGTCGGTTACATGTCTCACGACCGGTTGGCCGCGCTGCCCAACTCGCTGCTCACGGTCACCCTCACCTCCAACTTCGGCACGTTCATCCTCTACGCGCTCAGTTGCTTCCTGTGCATGGTGGCCTTCACTGGGCGTCCAGACTTCAGCCTCGTCAAGCACTGGCTCATTCCCGGCTTCGGGCTCATCGCCAACCTGGTTTGCATGGGCTTTTACGTAGCCGGCCCGTTCTTCAACCTGGGCACAAAGATGGAGCCTCTTTGCGCACTCGGCATCGCGGGCGCGTGGGGTCTTTACGGGGCTATTTACTTCATTCGCTCCTCACAAGCAAAGGGGAAATCTGTTCTGCTTACAGCCAAGTAGTCCCATTCAACCAAACCGCATCTGCTGGGTGGCATCCGTTGCCCGTCTCCGCGCTGAGACGAGCAACGGAGTTCCACCCAGTGGTGTTTTAGCATCCCCTGTATAGAATTTTCCTAGGCCCTCTTCCGAGCAGCGAAGAGGAAGAACCCCGAGGCGGCAGCGCCCATGTTGGAAGTACAGTTCGGCCAGGCAAGCGATTTCGGCAAAGTCAGGGCCAATAATGAAGACGCGATGGGGTCCTTCATTCCGTCGTCGCGCCAGCAGGCACGATCGCACGGCTATCTGTTTGCCGTTGCCGACGGCGTGGGCGGCATGGACCTGGGCGAAGTGGCCTCGGCTACGGCGATTTCCACCATCACCGAGGGATTTGCCAGCGCGCAGGCCGGCACACTGCTGGCCGGCCTGCTGCCGCGCCTGGTGCAACACGCAAACGCCGCGGTTCACGACTGCACCCTTGCTCAGGAATATCGCGGCAAACGCATGGCAACCACGCTGGTGGCCTGTGCCCTGCGCCACGATCAGGCCATCGTCTCGCATGTGGGCGACTCGCGCTGCTACCTGGTCCGCAACGGCCAGGCGAGGCAGGTGACGCAGGACCACACCCTGGTGAACGAGCAGAGAAAGCTGGGCCTGATCTCGGCAAGCGAAATCGCCGATTCCGACTCCCGGCATGTGCTGATCCGCTCTCTCGGCCCGGAGATGTTTGTGTCGCCGGACACCACGGCTCTGACGCTGCTGGCCGGGGACGTGCTGGTGCTTTGTACGGATGGACTGCACGACGAAATGAACGAGAAGACCATTGCGGGGATCGTCTCGCAGAACAAGGACATCGAGGAAATTGCGCGCGAGCTGGTGGCGCGCGCCGTGGAGATTGACGGTGGAGACAACACCACCGCGCAGGTGATCCGCATCAAGTCGGTGGAGCAGGTGGGCATGTACCGCGGCCGGCCCTACCGGCTGCCTTCGTGATGAGTCTCAGCTGCTTTATAGATGAACATCCTTTCATTCCTTGCGCGCGTAGCGCACAATCAATGACGCAGGAGCTCCCTCATGAAGCGAATCACACTTGAAGGCGGCATCAAGCTCGCAATCTTCGATCTTCCGCCGGAGAACTTCGATCCTTTGACTGCCACTCCCGCCGAGCTGGAGAAGTACGGGCTTCCGGCGATGCCGGATGATCCTCATCACCGCGAGCGCTACCGGAAAGTGTTCAGTCAGCTCAAGCACAAGCTCAAGTTCGTGGAGCCGGAATTCCGTGTTATCCCCCGTAAGTCTCCGGCCCCGGGGCCATCGGCCGGCGGAGGGGGAGCCGCTACGGGCACATCGAGCAACTGGTCCGGTTCCGTTGTCTATCCGCCGCAGGGGGAATCTTTCAAGTGGGTCCAGGCAGAATGGGTTGTCCCGAATGTGGTCGCGCCGGGAAACTACTGCCTTAGCTGGGTCGGCATGGATGGGGACAGCACCAGCGACCTGTTGTTGGCAGGTGTCCAAAGCACGGTCGGCGGCTCTCCCTTATTCGTGTGGTGGTGGACGGCAGCAGGGTTCCCTGAGCTTGAAGTTCCAAGCCTTAAGGTCAGTACTGGCGATCGGGTCTCAGTGATTCTTTGCTCGAATCAGGGGGGCGGAGTCCACAACCTCGACCGTCTATTTCGTGAACCTCACGACCGGCCAGTCAACATACTTCACCGTAGGTTTGGAGTTGCCCCAGCCGCTCTTCGGCAACAGCGCCGAATGGATTGTCAGCGGGGATCCTAACCCACGCGGGGCCGTCCTATCCGGCACAACTAACCCGCTTGCCGACTACGGCGAAGTCTTCTTCACTAGTTGCGAGGCCGTGACGGCTCTGGGCAATACCACCGTATCAGGAGGCACCGGCGCCGGCAATGCCATCGACATAATCACCAACGGCGGCGTGATCTCGCAGGGAATCCTGATCGACGCAACGACAGTGGAGTGCTTGTACGGGCCGCCTCCATCGCCACCGCAGCCCGTTGACTGCAAGAGCCTTCTCGAAAACATCTACGTCCACATCGGCGAGGGAAGGCACCTGCCGGTGCCAGAGCAGGAGTTGTCGCTATGGGAAAGAGAGCTCCTCGCTTGCTATAGCGCGGGCAAGATCAGCGAATACGAGTACACAAGCACCCTCAATTTGATCCATAGCCACCAGAAGTAATGTGCCGCCCACGAAGTGGCGGCTGGCGCAGTCCCGAAAAGTCGGGGCTGCGCATGGATGGGAAACGAGAGTTACCACATTGAATCCTTACGGAAAAATCTCCCTTTCCCGATAGAGTAAAGGGAGTCACGGAGTGTGCGGCAAAATGGGCTTTCTCGACGGCCTCGAAACCGGCTCGCAAATCGACTCGTATCGCATTGAAGCTCCGGTGGCCCGCAGCGGCATGGCTTCGATCTATCGCGCTGTAGATCTGCGCGACAACCGCGTGGTCGCCCTGAAGGTCCCCCACCCCGATCTGGAAGCCGATCCGATTCTCTTCGACCGCTTCCAGCGCGAGGCCGGCATCGGCGAAAAGCTTGACCACCCCAAGGTGATGCGCGTGTTTGGCGGCGAGAAACGCTCGCGTATTTACATGGTGATGGAGTGGTGCGACGGGCGGTTGCTGCGGCAGATTCTGGACGAAGGGCGGATGGCGCACGACCGGGCCATCCGCATTGCCATCGGCGTGCTGGATGGCCTTGACTACATTCATGCCAACGGCGTGGTGCATCGCGACCTGAAGCCGGAGAACATCATGGTCGATGAGAACGACAATATCAAGCTGATCGATTTCGGCATCGCCGGCGATGCCGCGGCCAAGCGGCTCACCTATGCCAACTTCACCGCCGCCATCGGCACGCCCAACTACATCTCGCCCGAGCAGGTAAAGGGCAAACGCGGCGACGGCCGGTCGGACATCTTCTCCATGGGCGTAATTCTTTACGAGATGCTCTCCGGCAAGCTGCCGTTCAATGGGCCCAACCCGATGGCGGCGATGAATGAGCGCCTGCTGAACCATCCTACGCCGCCGTCGGTTGCCGACCCCTCCATCGGGCCGCAATTGCAGGAGATCCTCTACCGCGCCCTGGAGCGGGACCCGAAAAACCGCTATGCCCGCGCCCGCGATTTCCAGCGCGATCTGGAGCACATTGATCAGGTGGGCGTGGAAGACCGCGCGGAGTTGCGGGACTGGCAGAAACGCAAGTCGCAGAGCGCGCGCAACATCCTCTACTATGGCGGTTTAGCCATGATCCCCGTGGTCATCCTGCTGCTTATGTTCCTGCTTGCCCACCGCCGCTGATCTGCCCGGCTTTTTCTCTCCCGCACTTCCAAAATCCTCACGGGTTCCTTACGCCCAACGCCCTAGGATTTGGTTGAATATCCCAAATATTTTCATCCCGAGGGAGACACATGACAAAGTACAAATTGGAATACATCTGGCTGGACGGCAGAAAGCCCATCCCCGAACTTCGCGGCAAGACCCAACTGAAGTCGTTTGAGCAACAGCCTACTCTTGCCGATTTGCCTCTCTGGGGCTTCGACGGCAGTTCCACCATGCAGGCCGAGGGCAGCAAGTCCGACTGCATTCTGAAGCCTGTCGCCCTCTATCCCGACGGGAGCCGCAAGGACGCTTACATCGTTTTGAGCGAAGTGATGCATCCCGACGGCACGCCCCACTCCACCAACTATCGCGCCACCATCGAGAACGACCCGGACTTCTGGGTCGGCCTGGAGCAGGAGTACTTCCTCTACAAGGACGGACGTCCACTTGGCTTCCCCAAAGACGGCCACCCCACCACGCCGCAGGGCCCTTACTATTGCGGCGTCGGCTACAAGTACATGGGCAGCCTGGCACGAACCATTGTGGAAGAGCACCTGGAACTCTGTCTCGCCGCCGGCATCAATCATGAAGGCATCAACGCCGAGGTCGCCAAAGGCCAGTGGGAGTTCCAGATCTTCGCCAAAGGCTCTGCCAAAGCCGCAGACGACACTTGGACCGCTCGCTACCTGATGATGCGCCTGTGCGAGAAATACGAAGTGGATCTGGTTCTGTATTGCAAGCCTATCAAGGGCGACTGGAATGGATCCGGCATGCATTGCAACTTCTCCACCAAGTACCTCAGAGACGTCGGCGGCAAGGAGTATTTGGAAGCCCTCATGAAGGCGTTCGAGGACAACATCAGGGCGCACATCGATGTCTATGGCCCTGATAACCATCTGCGCTTGACAGGCCTGCACGAGACGCAAGCCATAGACAAGTTCAGCTATGGCCTCTCCGATCGTGGCGCTTCCGTTCGCCTGCCTGTCAACTTCATCAAGAACGGTTACAGGGGCTACCTGGAAGATCGCCGCCCGAACTCTGAAGCCGATCCCTACCAGATCGTCTCGCGTATTCTGAAGACAATCAACACCGTCCCCAAGCCTGAGCTGGTAACGGCCTGAGCCACCGGAATGCGGCAGAGAGGCGGGCAGTCAACGCCTGGGCGATCTCTTGAACCGGCCGGGTCGATCGTGTAGCCTGATTTGTTCGGGTGAGTCAATTGTCCCAGTCGAAGATGTGGCCAAGCGGGAAGCGTAACTGGCTTCCCGCTTAGCCATGCCTGTTTCTTGAGGTCTGGCCTCCACGCTCCCGGCGCTGGCGGCCCATCCAGTTCAACGCCGCTAAAGCCACGCCACGCAAAGGAGAACCATGTCTACTGAGTACCGCAACTTTCTCGCTCTCTCGTACGAGGAACTGGAAGAAAAGAACCTTGAAGCCAAGAGCGATCGCAACAACCGTGTCGCGGCCGACGAGATTCGCGAGAAGCGGATCAGGTACTTGACCGACGAGAAGCGCATCAAGGCCGTGACCGTTCTGTTCAGCGACCTGGAAGGCCGCCTGCACTTGCTGGACTACGACAAGAAATTCCTGCTGGGCGCGTATGAGAACCTGACCTTCGACGGCTCGTCGATCCGCGGCTTCACGGCGCAGAAGGAGAGCGACCTGCGGCTGGGGATCGACTGGAGCGCGTTCTACTGGGTGCCTGCCGACGTCTTCGGCAACGGCAAGGTGCTGGTCTTCGGCACGGTGATCGACAAGGACGGAACCCCCTACTCGGGCGACCTGCGCGGCGTGCTCAAGGGCTACAGCGACAAGCTCTACGCGGAGAAGAAGTACACGCTGAACGCGGCCAACGAGATCGAGGGCTTCCTGTTCGCGGGCCGCGATGCGGAGAAGACGTACCACGAGACGGGCAAGTTCGAATTCATCAACACCGGCGGCTACTATCATGTGTTGCCGCTCGATCCGCTGCGCCAGTTCATCGATACGGCGGCCGAAGTGCAGCGCGCCATGGGCTTCCAGAACGAGAAGGATCACCCCGAGGTCGCGCCCAGCCAGTTCGAGATCAACTATGGATACGGCGAAGTGGTGGCCGCGGCCGACCAGATCCAGCTCTACAAATTGCTGACGCGGCAGATCGCCAACAACATGGGCTTCACGGCCAGCTTCCTGCCCAAGCCGGTGGTCGGCGTCAACGGCAGCGGCATGCACACCAACGTGTCGATCTCCGAAGGCAAGACCAACCTGTTCTGGGATCCCGCGGGTCTGGAAAAGCTCTCTGCATTCGGGTGGGATTTCATCGACCGCATCCTGACCTGCGCCCTGGATATCTGCCTCATCACCAATCCCAGCGTGAATTCCTACCGGCGTCTCGACCCGCACTTCGAAGCGCCCAACCAGATCAAGGCCTCGGCCACCGATCGTGGATCCATGGTGCGCGTACCCATCGGAAACTCGCGCTCCATGCGCGTCGAGGTGCGCTCGGTGGCTCCCGACGCCAACCCCTACCTGACGCTCTACTCCATCTTCAAGACGGGCATCGACGGCACCAAGGCGGAGATCGACAACTTGCGCCAGGCGCAGCGCTACCTGCCCGACAACATCCAATCGGCGATCGAGGACTTCAAAGGCTCGCCGTGGATTGCGGAGATTCTGGGTGCGGATGTGCAGGGCCGCTTCGCCGATCTGAAGCAGGCCGCGGCCAATCGTTCGCCGCGCGAGCTGGGAACCTTTGTCAAAGGCTCGGAAGTACAGTACCACCATGAGGTCTACAACCAGTCGCTGTGGAACCTGTTCTAGCGCGAAGCTTGATCGACCTCCCGATTTTCAAGGGGCACAGCACAAGAGCAAGGGCGGCAGATCGCAAGGTCGCGCCGCCCTTCCCGCTTGCGCACTCTTCTGCAATGCATTGAAAGCACCCATGAGCAAGTTCCGTAACTCGGCATTCGCCTTCGCCCTCTTCTGCTGCGCCGCTTTCTCGCTTGCGCAAGCGCCCGCAACCAACGGCTTCATCTTTGAGCCGGTCCCAAACGGACGCGCCCTCGCTGCCACGCCGCCCTCGAGCCACGCCTCTACGCTTGTCGAACTGAAGAACGGCGATCTGCTGTCGGCCTGGTTCACGGGAACGCACGAAGGCTCAGCAGACGTGACCATCCACGGCGCTCGCTTCACAGGCGGTGCATGGAGCGCGCCCGTCGAACTGGCCCACGCCAGCGGCGTACCCTGCTGGAATCCGGTTCTCTTCCGCAGCAAGGAAGGCCGCCTCTGGCTCTATTACAAATATGGAAAGAGCCCCGATACCTGGGCCGGCGCTCGCAAGTTCAGCAACGACGAAGGCAGAACGTGGAGCACGGAAGAACGTCTGCCCAACGGCATTCTCGGCCCCATCAAAGACAAGCCGCTGGTGCTCGGCGACGGCGCCATCGTCAGCGGCTCTTCCGTGGAGCATGGGGACTGGTCAGTGTGGATCGAACGCTCGGTGGATGACGGGCAGACATGGACGAAGACCGGCCCGATCAAGTTGCCGAAGAGCATTGATACACCGGCTCCGATTCCCTCTTCACGCACAAAGACAGTGGGCATCATTCAGCCGACGATCGTCCAGCTCGACGGCCCGCACCTGCGCTTCTATGCGCGCTCCAAATCACGCGCCTCTCGCATTGCCGCCGCTGACTCATTCGACGGCGGCAAGACCTGGAGCGAGCCGCACTTCATCGATCTGCCCAATCCCAACTCCGGCATTGACGCCGTGCGCCTGCGCGATGGCCGCATCATTCTGATCTTCAACAACAGCTATGACGAGCGCACCCCGTTGAACCTGGCCGTGAGCCGCGATGGCGAGCATTTCACGATTTTCAGAACTCTTGAGGACACGCCGGGCGAGTATTCCTATCCGGCCATCATTCAAGCCGGTGACGGCGATTTGCTGATGACCTATACCTGGCATCGCGAGACAATCAAGTTCGTCCGCGTCCCGCTCTCGGCCGTGCCGCCAAGCTGAGCGAGCCCACAGGCCGGGGGTATAAAATTGGCAAACCGCGTCTCAGGTGAATGCATGTCCCCTCATGCTCGTCCTTTATGCAGGCGCACGAAACCAGAGGAATCAGCAGAATGTTCAGAGCCGGCAACCTGAATCGACAAGCTATCGTTGTGTCCTTATGCGCGCTCAGCCTTTGCTGCCCAGCCGCGCGCAGCCAGCAACCACGACAGTACACAACCGAGGACTACGCCACGGCCGAACGGTTCATGAGCTATAACGTCAATCCTCTCGCCAGCAAGGGTGTCGTCAATGCGCGATGGATGGAGGACGGGCGGTTCTGGTACCGTGACGCGGACGAAACAGGCGTATCGTTTGTTGTGGTCGATCCCGCCAAAGGCACGCGCACAGCGGCCTTCGATCAGGCCAAGGTTGCGGAACTGCTGAAGGCGGCATCGAACGGCGCCATCAAAGACGACGCCCGGCACCTGCCGATTACCGAACTGTCGCTTACTGACCAGGATCGAGTGCTGACGGTGACTGTGTCCGGCTCTGCGTACCGCTGCGAGCTGGGCGGGGAGCCGCAAGGGTGCAAGCGGCAGTCTTCCACGGTTGACCCCACGCGCGCGCAGGAGCCCAACCGCGGCGACAAAGAGGCTCCACCCAATCTCTCGCCCGACAAGAAGCTGGGCGCATTCATTCGCGAATGGAACCTGTGGGTCCGCGACATGACCACGGGCGCAGAGACGCAACTCACGACCGACGGAGTGAAAGACTACGGCTACGCGACCGACAACGCCGGATGGCAGCACTCGGATCGAGCCATTCTGCTCTGGTCGCCGGACTCGACGAAGATTGCTACATTCCAGCAGGACCAGCGCAAGACCGGCGAGATGTACCTGGTTCCGGTGACCAACAGCCATCCGAAGTTGCAGGCCTGGAAGTATCCACTCGTCGGCGACAAAGATGTGACCATGATCGAGCGCGTTGTCATCGACGTGGCCTCGCGCAAAGTGGTCCGGTTCAAAATGCCTCCCGACCAGCATCGCTCCACGCTGTGCGACGACGTTGCCTGCCACGGCAGCGACTGGAGCGACGTGGAGTGGAGTCCCGACGATGCGCACCTGGCCTTTGTCTCCACCTCGCGCGATCACAAGCAGGAGTGGCTGCGCGTCGCCGATACATTGACCGGCGACGTGCGCGAGGTGATGAGCGAGACCGCGCCCAAGTTTTTCGAGAGCGGCAACGACAAGATCAACTGGCATTACCTGCCCGCGTCGAACGAGATTCTCTGGTTCAGCGAGCGCGACGATTGGGGCAACCTGTATCTCTACGATCTGGCCACCGGCACGCTCAAGAACCAGATCACGCACGGGCCCGGCAACGTGACCCAAGTGCTTTATGTGGACGAGAAAGCGCGGACCATTTACTTCGTGGGCGTGGGCAAGGAGGCGGATCGCGATCCTTACTTCCGGCATTTTTACAGCGTCCACTTCGACGGCACAGGGCTGAAACTGCTGACGCCGGAGAACGCGGATCACAACGTCAAGGTCTCAACCGACGGCCGCTACTTTGTCGATTCCTATTCGACGCCGGCGCAGCCGCAGACAACCGTGGTGCGCAACAACGATGGCAAGACCGTAATGGAAGTTGCGAAGCAGGACATCTCGAAACTGCTGGCCTACGGCTGGACGCCGCCGACTCCCATCAAAGTAAAAGCACGCGACGGCAAGACGGATCTCTACGGCCTGATGTTCAAGCCATCGAACTTGGACACATCGAAGAAGTATCCGATCGTCAACTACGTGTACCCTGGGCCACAGACCGGCTCGTGCGCGAACCGCTCGTTCCGGGCCGCGACCGGCGATCTGCAGTCACTCGCGGAGCTTGGCTTCGTGGTGGTGTGCATTGACGGCATGGGCACGCCGTGGCGCTCGAAGACCTTTCACGAGGCCTACTACGGCAACCTCGGCGACAACACCATTCCCGACCAGGTGAGCGGCATGAAGGACCTGGCCACGCAGTATCCGTTCATCGATATCGATCGCGCCGGCATGTACGGCCACTCAGGCGGCGGCAACGCAACCGCTGCGGCCATGTTCCACTATCCCGACTTTTTCAAGGTGGGCATTGCGGAAAGCGGGAATCACGACGAACGCGACTACGAAGACGACTGGGCCGAGAAGTGGGCCGGCCTGGAAGTGAAGAATCCCGACGGCACCAGCAACTACGACTCGCAGGCAAACCAGAACGACGCGAAAAACCTGAAGGGTCACCTGCTGCTGGCGCATGGGACAATGGACGACAATGTTCCGCCAAGCCAGACGCTGCTGGTCGTGGATGCGCTCATCAAGGCCAACAAGGACTTCGACCTGCTGCTCTTTCCCAACGCCGCGCACGGCTACGGCCCTGCCTCGCAGTACATGACCCGCCGCCGCTGGGACTACTTCGTGCGCTATCTTGCCGGCGGAATTCCGCCGAACGAATATGCGATGAAACCTTTCTCGGCGGTCCAGTCCGCGCAACGCAACGGGCCGTGCGGCGAAGACAGAGCAGGCGAAGATTCGGATGACGGCTGCGAACCTTGAGCCGTTGAGCCAATGACAACCTTTCGTCCATCCACTTGAACAGACAACCAGGTTCGTTCCGGAGTAAACTCCGGATGGCCTCACGGACTGTGCGGGCTTGCAGGACTTTGCTGGAGGACTTTGTGATTTCCCGACGCTCCTTTCTTGGGCAAACCATGGCGACCGGCATGCTGGCTGCTACCGGACCTGGTTCGGCCGCCCCCGCCGAAGTGAACGACCGCATGCGGCGCGATTCAAGCTTCGTGGAGATACTGCGAAGACCCGACTCGGTGAGCGCGTTCTCCGGATTGGACAATCCCCTGCCGCTCCATCTGGATGGAAGCAGCTTTGCGGCCCGTGATGTCGCGGTTCACGTGGATGTGCGGACCTCGGAACTGCACATCCGGCTGACGGCGACTAAAACGGCGCCAACGCATCTGCATGTGCGCTGGCTGGCCTCGGTGAATCCGAAGCTGGTCTGTCTCGGCGATCACTGGGAGCGCAGCTACGGCGATCTTGGCTGGCGAGGCATTGTGCCGGAGAGAGTGATGCCGTGGTACTTCGCGACGCACGATGGCAACGAGGTGCATGCGTATGGCGTGAAGACAGGGGCGGCGGCATTGTGCTTCTGGCAGATCGATCCCGAGGGGATTTCTCTCTGGCTCGACGTGAGCAACGGCGGAGACGGTGTGCTGCTCGGCAGCCGCGAACTCCATGCAGCCACCATCCTTACGCGACGCGGGGCTGCGGACGAACCGGCTGTTGCAGCGCTGCGCTCCTTTTGCGCGCAAATGTCACCCTCGCCACGCCTGCCCAAAACGGCTGTTTACGGGGTCAACGATTGGTACCACGCCTACGGCAATAACAACCAGGAGATGCTGCTGCGTATGGCCGACCTCGTGGCGGAGGTCGCCCCTCCGGGCGGTCCAAGGCCCTATGCGGTTGTGGATATGGGATGGAAGGATGCCTCCCCCACATTTCCCAGCATGGCCGGCTTCGCCGCGCAGGTGAAGCAAAGAGGCGTGCAGCCGGGGATATGGATTCGTCCCCTCGAAGCGATGCCCGGCACTGATCCCAATCTGTTATTGCCGGATAAGCGCTATGGAGCACGCACCGACCGCTACCGGGAACAGGCGTTCGATCCCACCATTCCCGAAGCGCTCGCGCTCGTCATCCGCAAGGCCAGGGACACGGCCGATTGGGGCTTCGAGCTGGTGAAGCACGACTTCTCAACCTATGACCTGCTTGGCCAATGGGGCTTTGAGATGGGGGCAACACCCTCCCTGCCGGGCTGGCACTTCAACGACCGAACCCGCACCAACGCTGAAATCATTCTCGGCCTTTACAAGGCGTTGCGCGCCACTGTCGGCGATGAAACCAGGATTCTGGGCTGCAACACTGTCGGCCACCTCGGGGCCGGTATCTTTGAACTGCAGCGCACCGGGGACGACACCAGCGGCAAAATGTGGGAGCGCACGCGACGCATGGGCCTGAATACCCTGGCTTACCGTCTTCCCCAACACGGCACCTTCTTTCACATCGACGCCGATTGCGTTGCGATTACGAAGGCAGTGCCGTGGGAGATGACCCGTCAATGGCTGGATATCGTGGCGCGCAGCAGGACGGCTCTATTCATCTCGCCCGAAGAGGGCGAGGTCGGGGCCGAACAGCGCACCGCTTTGCGCGAGGCATTTGCCGCAGTCACGTCCCCTGAGCCCGGAGCGGAGCCCGCCGATTTCTTCCATGACACAACACCCGAAGACTGGAAGCTGCGGGGCGGGCTGAAACACTACTCCTGGTGCGGTGCGGCCGGTGCGTCGCCCTTCCCCATCTGACGGGAAACCCGCACGCCGCAGCGCACTCCGTCGACACGCCGGCAACCGCGTAAGCTCCCTACTTGACCCAGGAGGCTTCGATCTCTTCCAGCGTGCGGTTCTTGGTCTCCGGGAGGCGGACGAAGATGAAGGCAAACGAGGCCGCGCACAGCACTGCATAGCCAAGAAAGACGCCGGATGCCGAGAAGGCTTTGATCAGGCTCAGGAATGTCGCCGTGACGCACGAAACTGTGATCCAGAGCATCATGGTGGCGATGGACATGGCGCGCCCGCGAACGCGGTTGGGAAACAGCTCCGCCAGGCACACCCAGACGGCTGTGCCGAGCCCGAAGGCAAAGCACGACACGTAGCCCAGCACCGGCACCAGCAGCAGCGCCGAGCGGCCGGGCATGGTGTGCAGCATGATGCTGAAGGCCAGCAGGCACAGGCCCATTCCGGCGGTGCCCGCCAGCAGCAGCGGGCGGCGGCCGAGCTTGTCGATGAGCATCAGACCGACGATGGTGAATGCAAGGTTAACGGCGCCGACAAGGATGTTCATGCCGATAGCCTGGGAGGCGCTGGCGCCGGCGTGCTCCGCGAAGAGAATGGCGCCGAAATAGAGCACTGTGTTGATCCCGGTCACCTGTTGGATGATGGCCAGCATGATGGTGATCACCATGGGCTTGCGCAGCGCGGGGCTCAGGAGCTCGCGGTAGGTGCCGGTCTCTTCCTGGATGGCTTTGGAGATTTCATGCAGCGAACTCTCGGCTCCGTTTCCCGGCGAGAGCCGCTCAAGGACGGCGAGAGCGCGGTCGCGACGGCCGCGCTGCAGGAGCCAGCGCGGGCTCTCGGGAATCCAAACGGTCGAAATGCAAAGGGACACCGCCGGCAGAGCGCCTATCGAAAACATCCAACGCCAGTTGGCATGAGGCAGATGCACAAGTTCATAGTTGATTGCAAATCCAATCAGGATTCCGCTCACCAGGGCAAGCTGGTTCATGGTGACCAGCCGCCCCCGCGTGTGGGCCGGAGAAATCTCTGCAATATAAAGGGGCGCAATCAGCGTAGCCGCGCCCATGCCCAGGCCGGCCAACACCCGGGCTAGCAGCAGTTGCCAAAAGTGCGTGGCAAGTACAGCGCTGAATGCCCCGGCGCAGAAGAGGAATCCGGCGGCGAAGAGCACGGCCCGGCGTCCATAGCGGTCGCTGGCCCAGCCGGCAATGGCCGCCCCCGCCGCGCAGCCCAGCAGCATCACGGTGGGAACCATCTCGGTGGCAACCGGACCCAGTTGGAATGCGCTGCCAAGAAAAACCAGCGCGCCATTGATGACTGCCACGTCGTAACCGAAAGTGAATCCTCCGGCCGCTGCGCATGTTGCAGCCAGTACGACAAACAGGGAGGTCTTTCCGCCTTGCTCCATCATCGGCCCATCCGAAATGCCCAGGTGTAGACTCCGAACCGGAGTTGAAGTTGAGGTTGAAGGCAGGGGCCGCTCGGAGCGAATGTTCCCACGCGCGGCTTGCATATTTTTGTCGATTATATACCCGGTTCCGTCATTCACTTGCTCCTTTTGATTGAAAAAGCGCATTTCAATGCTTATAATCTCTAATCATGAGCACGATCGTTCTTCATAGCCCGAACCCCACTGTTGTCGATTGGAGCACGGGTAACCTCACAGGCGAAGACATTGAGCAGAGTGTAAAGACCCTGGGCCAACTGGCCGGCCTGTTTCACGACGAGGCGGCCTTTGCCAGCATGGATGCGGCAACCGAAGTCTACCGGGTCCAATTCTGGAGGCCCGTTCCGGACGGGACCACGGGCGGGCTTTTCTGGGGCGCGACTGTCTTGCAGCCGGGCCGCGTGGGCGACGAGTACTTCATGACCCACGGCCATTTTCACGCCATTCGCGATCGCGCGGAGTTCTATGCCACCGTCCGCGGCGTGGGCGCAATGATCTTCATGGACGAGAGCGGCAATGCCTGGAGCCAGGCCATGGCTCCGGGATCGGTGCATTACATTCCCGGCAACGTGGCGCATCGCGTTGCGAATACGGGAAGCGAACCGCTGGTGTTTCTGGCCAGCTGGCCCAGCGACGCGGGGCACGATTATGCGCGCATTCGCACCACGGGATTCAGCAAGCGCATGGTGATGCGGGAAGGCTGGCCGTGCCTGATCTGACCGTTCTGGCCATCGATCTTGGCGGCTCGCACGCAGCCTGCGCCGTGGTGCGCGGCGGCGCGATTGTTACCGGCAAAAGCCTGCCCGCCGATGGCGGCTCGGGCTTCGCTTCCCTGCTGCCTGCGCTCAGCGAGACCCTGCACGAATTGCTACGGACCGCGCAGATCGATCGCGGCGAGTGTGCGGCGGTTGTGCTTGGATTCCCCGCCATTGTCAGCGCCCGCGAGAAGCGCGTACTGGCCACCAATGCCAAGTTTGACGACGCGCCTGGCCTTGATCTCGAGGCGTGGTGCCGTCGCGAGTTCGAGTTGCCGTTCTTGATTGAGAACGACGCGCGGCTGGCGCTGCTGGGCGAGTCCCGCTTCGGCGCTGCCGGCGGCGCGCGCGATGCGGTGATGATCACGCTGGGCAGCGGCATTGGCGGCGCGGCCCTGCTGGACGGCCGCCTGATTGAAAGCAAACACGGCCTGGCCGGCACCATCGGCGGACATATGCCGGTGGTTCTCAATGGACGCCTCTGCTCGTGCGGGAACGTCGGCTGCGCCGAGGCGGAGGGCTCCACGTTTTTTCTCCCTGAGATTTATCGCCAGCGGCCGGGGGGCGCCGATGGAATTCTTGCCGGCCTGAAGTCCATCGGATTTGCCGAGCTCTTTCAGGCCGTCGAGGCCGGCGATCCGCCTGCCGCTGCGGCTCTTGAACATTGTTTGCAGGTCTGGTCGGCGCTCACCGTCGCGCTCATTCATGCGTACGATCCGGAAGTGGTGGTCTTCGGTGGATCGGTGCTGAAGCGCGCCGACCAGATTCTGCCGCGGTTACAGGCGCATGTGGATGCGCATGCGTGGACGCCGGGGCGTAAGGTTCCGCTGCGCGCCGCCACGCTCGGCTCCGATGCCGCGCTGCTGGGCGCAATTCCGCTGGCGGAGTATAGCCTTTGAGCTCACACTCACATTTCGACAAGCACCCCGCTGTGACCATCTCAGCCTCGGATGAGGACTGCGCGCAAGGTTGGCCGGAGATCATGGCTCGCCTGCGTGCGCATGGGGATGCCCGCCACATTGCAATTGAGTGTTACCCCGGCGTATTGCTCGATCCACTGCGCCAGGGACTCGTTCGGCTGCTCGCGCCGGAGTTGGTGCTCGAAAGCGCGGAGGCGATGTTGCCCGCGGCAGCGATCGAACAGAAATTCGCCGAGGGTCTCGGCGACGACCCGGTATTCGCCCGCATGACGGCCGTCGATCTTGACGAGTTCTTCGACCCGGAAAAAATCCGCCATGCGCGCCGCCTTGCGGAGAATGAAACAGGCCGCGTGATCGCCATCGGCACGGGCGCCACGCTGCTGCTGCCCGCGTGGGACCTGCTGATCTATGTGGATGTCGCGCGCTGGGAGATTCAGCAGCGCCAGCGCCGCGGCCTGGTTCCCAGCCTCGGGCTCGACAACGCATCCGCGCCGCCGGGCCAGCTCTACAAGCGCGCGTATTTTCTTGACTGGCGCGCAGCCGATCGCAAGAGGCACGAGATTTACACGCAGGTTGACTTCTGGATCGATGGCAATCTGCCCGAGCAGCCGGCAATGCTTGGTGGAGACACCTTGCGCGCGGCCATCGCGACCGTGTGCACGCAGCCCTTCTCCGTGGTTCCCTTCTTCGATCCGGGAGTATGGGGTGGTCAATGGATGCGCCGCCACTTCGACCTGCCCGACGGCCCCGTGAATTATGCATGGTGCTTCAACTGCGTGCCCGAGGAGAACAGCCTGGTGCTGCGCTTCGGCGCGCGCACCTTCGAGCTGCCTGCATTGACGCTGGTGCACGAACAACCGCAAGGTCTGCTGGGCGCAGAAGTCGTACGCCAGTTCGGCGCGGAGTTTCCCATCCGCTTCGACTTTCTCGACACCGTGGAGGGCGGCAATCTCTCCCTGCAGGTTCATCCGCTGCCGAGCTATATTCGCAAGGAATTCGGCCTGGCTTACACGCAGGACGAGAGCTACTACATGCTCGATGCGGGGCCCGATGCGACTGTCTTCCTGGGGTTGCGCGAAGGGATCGACCGCGACGCGATGGCAGCCGATCTTCGCGCGGCGCAAGCCGGCGGTCCGGCTTTCCCTGCCGAAAACTATGTGAACAAGTGGCCGGCGCGCAGGCACGATCACTTCCTCATACCCGCCGGCACAATCCACTGTTCGGGGCGCGACGGAATGGTTCTTGAAATCAGCGCCACGCCCTACGTTTTCACCTTCAAGCTGTGGGACTGGGGCCGGCTGGGCCTCGATGGACGACCGCGTCCCATTTCCATCGACCGCGGCCTCAAGAACATCCAGTGGGACCGCACCACGGCCTGGGTGCATGAGAATCTCATCGACCAAAACGTCACCGTAGCTTCAGGCGAAGGCTGGCATGAGGAACGCACCGGCCTGCACTCGCTGGAATTTCTGGAGACGCGGCGTCACTGGTTCACCGCGCCGGTCGAGCACGACACGCAGGGCAACCTGAACGTACTGAATCTGGTTGCGGGGGACGCAGCCATTGTGGAAAGCCCCACCGGCGCGTTTCCACCTTTCACCGTGCACTATGCCGAGACCTTCATTGTGCCCGCCGCGGTTGGGCGTTACAGCATCCGCCCGGCCACCGCGGTCACGGAGCCCCTTGCCACCATCAAAGCCTATGTGCGGGAGAGCGCATGATGTCCATTCCGCTGGAATTCGATCCCGGCCTGCCGCTACGCCTTTCAGAATCCAGTCTTGCCTTCGAGTACGGCCCCGGCGTCTTTGGCCCCGAGCCGGAGATGCGCCGCCTGGACGCGATTCGGCCCAGCCTGCGCGATCCGCAATGCAGCGGGCCCGATCCCGTCTACGGCATTGCCATGGATATTGGACTCGATGGCGATCAGCCGCTGCTCGCGGAGCGCATGCTGCTCTTTGGCGCGGTGCTCTATGCGGCTGGCGCGCTGGGCTCAGAACCGGTGCGGTCGCAAGGCCACATTCACGCCATTGCCCCGCACAGCGGCTGGTCGCCGCCGGAGATCTTTGAAATCTGGAGCGGAACGGCAATCGTCTATGGGCAACAGACCGCCGACGACGACCCCGGTCGCTGCATTGCAGTGACGGCGCGGCCCGGAGATAAGGTGGTGATGCCGCCCGGCTGGGCGCATTGCGTCATCAATGCCGACCCCACGCGGCAAATGGCATTCGGCGCATGGTGTGATCGTCAGTATGGATTCGACTACACCGGCGTTCGCGCGCATCACGGCCTGGCATGGTTTCCCATGCTCGCAGATGCAGGCGCAGTTCATTGGGAGCCTAACCCGCATTACAGGCGGTCCACGCTGGAGCAACATGAGCCCCGCACCTACGCGGAGCTTGGGCTGGACTCCTCGCGCAGTCTCTACAGCCAGTTTGCCGGCAATCCTGACGCAGTGATGTTTGTGGCCGATCCGAAGCGCGCGGCGGCTTGCTGGCCCGCATTCACGCCCTGACCGGCGTCAGACTCTGCGGACTTCGATGCCCTTGGCGAGGAACGGCTCGACCATCGGCTCCGTCGCGCCGGCATCCGTGATCAGCATGTCGATCTTGTCGGCGGCGCAGATCTGCCAGTTGGCAACGACGCCGAGCTTGCTGTGATCGGCCACGGCGATTTTGCGCTTGGCCTGGTGCACCATGCTGCGGTTGATCTCCACTTCATCGCTGTTGAGGCAGGTGAGTCCGTGCTCCGCATCGATGCCGTTCACGCCGATAAAAAGCAGATCGACAAAAACTCCGCTCATGGTGTGAATCGCCGCCGAACCCACCAGCGAGAACCAGTCTCCGCGCAGATGGCCGCCGGTGACGAAGACGTGGATGTCTTTGCGATTGCTCAGCTCCATGGCCACATTCACCGTGTTGGTGACCACCGTGATGCCGCCATGCGCATGCAGGCTGCGCACCACTTCGGTGGTGGTGGTTCCCGCTGTCAGGGCGATGGTGTCTCCGGGCGAGATCAGTTCTGCCGCGGCCACCGCGATCCTGCGCTTCTCTTCGGCAAAGCTCCCCACTTGTTCCTGGAAGGACCGGTCGTGACGAAATGCCTCGTAGAAGAGCGGCTCGATGGGAATGGCGCCGCCGTGCGTTCGCCGCAGCATGCCGCGATCTTCCAGCTCCTGCAAGTCGCGGCGCACCGTCGCCATGGAGACTTCAAGCTTGTCGCGCAAGGCCTCAACCGATACAGTTCCCGCATGACGAAGCTCGCGCAGGATCAGAGCAGTTCGGTTCGATCGTTTCTCGTTCTCTTCAGCCATTGGGTCCTGATTCAGGATACCCCTCGTGGTGAGCATTGTCGAAGCGTTAGTGAGATGCCTTCGCCGATGCCTGCACAACAACATTGCGCTGCGAGATTGTCGGGTGGTCCTTGTCGTCCGCGGGCATGGCGATGGCCTGCAGCGAATAGGAACCGGCGATATGCGGCGTTTTCATCGCCACCGTGTAGGAATCCGCGCCGAGAGGAAGCAGGGAGAACGGCAGCTCCTCGGCGGCCGTGGTTTTTCCATCGTCGCTGGCAAAGACGAGTCGTAGAGTCCCCGAACGCGGACGGTCTTCGTCGTTCACCATGGCGATCGTATAATCGTGCGTCTCGCCCCCGGCCAGCGTAGGGTGCCAGAAATTCAGATAGACGCCGAGCGGGTTGAATGCCTGCTCCATCGCCTTCTGAAAATGCGGTTCCAGCTCGAGCTTCTGAAGATTGCGAAAATGGTCCGACGTAAATGCCTTGGGATCGCTCGCCGTCAGATAAACAAAGTGCAGCACGCCCGCGTAGCGCCGGTAGGCGCGCCAGAATTCGGTCTCGCCGCCCAACAGATAAGCCTGCATAGCGAAGCGATTCTCAGTGTTGTCCTTGTCGCCCAGCAGCCGCGGATAAAGCTTCTGAGTCAGCAGCGTCGGCGTGCCGTCGCGGTTGAGCCACAGCCAGCCGTATTCATTCAGAATCATGGCGTGGCCGGTCTTGATGGTCGAGCCAGTGGGCGCGGGCCCCATCATCTCTTCCAGATCGGTTGGCTTGAAGGGGACATGCTTGTCGTGAGCGTCGCCCATCGCCAGGTCATAGAACAAATACTGGTGGTCTTCAACCGGATCGTTGGCCCCGGCCGGCACATTGTAGCTGTCCTCCCATGGGCGATTGGAGAGATCGAGCCCACGCACCTTGGGAATGATGGTGGAGGAGAACTGCGGCAGCCACGACTCGTTGGTCGCGTCCCAGATGGCCACGCTGGGGTGGTTCCAGTTGTCGCGCATCCATTCGGTGTATTCGCCGATCATCTCGTCGGTGTCGTAGCGGGCCTGATAGCCGCGCCCCCAGCTCGGATGCCCGGTCCATACCATGTATTCGTTCTGGATGAGCAGCCCGTTCTCGTCGGCAATTTCAAGCCAGCGGTCGGGCACCGGGCCGATGCAGAAGCGGAATGCGTTCCAATGCATCTGTTTGGGAATCTCCACCAGCAGGCGGTGCAGCCATGCTTCGTCCCAGGGCAGCGTGCCGCTCACAGGATCTTCAAAGAAACGGTGCAGCGTAATGTTCGATCCGCGCAGAAAATACGGGCGGCCATTCAGATAGGCGCGCTGCGTGGTGGTGTCGAAGCGGAACTCGCGCATGCCGAAGCGCGAGTCAACCGAGTCGCCGCTTGTGCTGGTTGATACCTGGTACAGGAAGGGATCCTCGGGCGTCCACAGATGCGCCTGCGGCATCGATACCGTCTGCGTGACCATCTTCGTCTCACCCGCCGCCAGTTGCACTTCTGTTTCAATCTTGCGGGAGGCGGCAGTGCGCGACTTCCACTCGAATGCCTGCTGCTCGAGCTTCGTGCTGACCGCATGATCGGCGTAGTTGTGCAGCTCCGTCTGCACCAGGATGCTCGAGGCCGCCAGTTGCGGCGCTACCTGCACCGCGGCGATGACCGGGTTGTCCATCACCATCAGCTTCACGTCGTCATAGATGCCCGGAGTCCAGCGATTCTTCTCGAAGTCGGTTCCCTGCGAAACATTCGCGGGCAACACGCCGGGATGCGCGCCGATGCGGATCACCAGCTCGTTTGCCGCACCCCAGTGAATGCTGTGCGTAACATCGAATTCAGCCGCGGTAAAGCAGGGATCGTGTTCGCCGATGCGAACGCCATTCAAATAAGCCACAGTACTGAATTGCGCTTTGTTTACGCGCAGAATCGCCACCGCGGCCTGCGCCGGCGCGTCGAAGGTACGCCGGTACCAGAAGTAGTTACGCGCCTGGTGCGAGATGCCGCGCGCATCGCCCAGCTTGCTGTATTCGGCCTTCGAAATGCGCCCCTGGTCCAACAGGTTGATGAGCACCTCCCTGCTTTGATACTGGTCCACATCGGGAAACGCTGGAACTGCCGAATGCGTGAGCCCGGGCACGGGCGCCTTGTGCGTGTAGCTCGCCGGCATTGCATCTGCGCTCACGCTGTCTTCCACATCCCATTGCCCATCGAGCGAGAGCGTGGTGCGATGCGATTTTTCCGTTGCAGCATGCAGGCGCAGGCTGGGAAAGCAGACCAATGCCAGGCCGCAGCATGCAAAAAATAGAATCAGATTCCGAATCTTCATGAACCGTACTCCTCAAACCTCATCCGGGCTGATCCCTTAGCGGGGTGCGCCGGCGTGCTCGACGGTGATGGTGGCGTGCAGTGGAAGGTCGCGCGACGAATCTCCAGCAAGTATCTCGTAGCTCCCTGCCTGGACAATCCAGCGTCCTTGCAGAACATCGAAGGTGGAGAAGGAGCGCTCGTCGAGCTCGAGCGTTACCGGCTTGGTTTGTCCGGGCTCAAGCTGAACCTTGCCGAATGCGCGCAACTGGTGCGGCGGCTCTCCATTCGCGGGCGGATGGCCGACGTACACCTCGACCACCTCCGCGCCCCTGCGCTTGCCTGTGTTGGTCACATCGACTTTCACCGTGACTTTGCCCCCCGCCGCGCCGGAGATCAATTCCAGCTTTGCCGGTCCCGCGGAGAGATGGCTGATCTGGAACGTGGTGTACGAGAGGCCGAAGCCAAACGGAAATAGAGGCTGCGTGCTGGTTGCGTCGTACCAGCGATAGCCGACGTTCAGGCCCTCGCTGTATTGAGAGTGGCCCTCCACGCCAGGCCACTGCTGCTTGGTTGCGGTGGGTATCGCCGCAGCGGTGCGCGGAAAGCTTAACGGCAGCTTGGCCGACGGGTTGACGTCGCCATAGAGGATGGCGGCAATCGCATTGCCGTCTTCCTGGCCGGGATACCACGCCTGAATGATACCGGTCACCTGATCGGCCCACGGCATCAGCACCGGGCCGCCCGTATCGAGCACGACGATGGTCTGCTTGTTGGCCACGGCCACGGCGGCAATCAGCCGATCCTGTTTGCTGGGAAGCACCAGGTCGGGCCGGTCGTCGCCTTCGGTTTCGTCGGTATTCGCGAAGACGATGGCGAATTGCGCGGCGCCGGCTGTCTTGGCTGCCTGCGCCACATCGGAGCCATCGGCATAAGTGACCTGCGCTCCAGCGCCCGCGCGCTTGCGAATTCCCTCCAGCGGGCTCACCGTGTAGGGCGCAATGACCTCGGAACTTCCGCCGCCTTCAATCTTGGGCGCTTTGTCGCCGGCGGCGCCGATCACGGCGATAGTCGCATTGGCCTCGAGCGGAAGAAGCCCGCGATCGTTCTTCAACAGGATCGTCCCCTGCTCGGCGACCGAGCGCGAGAACCGGTCGTGCTGCGGGCTGCGCACATTCGACGTCCACTTGCCCGGCTGCGCCTTGTCGAACAACCCCTGACGAAACATGGGAACCAGGATTCTGCGCACATGCTCTTCGATAGTGGCGATGCTTACCTTGCCGTCCACCACCGCCTTCTTCAGAGCGGCGCCGTAGAACGTGTCGTCGGGCATCTGCTGGTCGAGACCGTTGTTGGCACAGTCGGCGGTGGAGTGGGTCGCGCCCCAGTCGCTCATCACCCAACCGTCGAACTTCAACTGCGTCTTCAAAAGGTCCCGCAGGATGTGGGCGTTCTCGCACGAGTACACCCCGTTGGTCTTCACGTAGGCGCACATGAATGTGCCCACGTGGCCATCCTTGACCGAGGCTTCGAAGGGAGGAAGGTAGATCTCTTGCAGCGTCCGCTCGTCCACAACGGAGTCTGCCCGGAAGCGGTCGCTCTCCTGGTTCATGGTCAGGTACATGTTGGCGTCGGCAATCGGGCCCTGGCTCTGAATGCCCTTGATCTCGGCCGCCGCCATCTGGCCGTTGAAGTACGGATCTTCGCCGTAGCTCTCGAAGGACCTGCCCCACTCCGGTACGCGCACTACATCGATGGAAGGGCCCAGCGCGACGTTGGTTCCCTTGCCCCATTGCTCCTCGCCCAGGACGCGTCCGTATTCGTTCAACAGGGCGGTGTCCCAACTGGATGCCGCGGCGATGGGCGCTGGCAGCAGCGTGATGTCTTTGGCCTTGTTGCCCACGCCGGCGCGGCCGTCCGCCAGCTTCAGGCTGGGGATGCCAAGCCGCTTGATGGGAGGCACCACGCCCACGTATTCGTTAGGTTCTGCCGCCCATTCGAAGCCGGTCTCGACCGTCCCCTTCATCGCGTTCACGCCGTGCATGAGGACGATCTTTTCGTCGAGGGTCATCTCCCGGATGACAAGATCGGCGCGGCGCTCGGCGGAGAGAGAACGATCTGTCCACGGCCACGCCGCGGATTGTCTTGGCGCGGGTTGCGCCTTCTTCGCAGTGGCCGGCTGTGCGGGAGGGGGTGCGGGCTGCGCATCCGCAACTTGCGATGCAAGAAGAAGCGCGCACACAACGCTCAAAACGAGGGCGGCAGAATTGCCCGCCCGACGGAAACCGGAATGAGTCTTCATGATTGCGAACCAGCCTTTGGCGACGCCGGAAAAATGAGCCGTGATGCAGCGGGACTCATCGCAGGAAAAAGAGAGGATTCCCTTCGCGGCGTCTTTGTAATTGGCTCCCATTGAATCGCAAAAGGAGCAATTTTGTCAATTGAATAATCGAGATTCGCGCAGAGTAATGCTTGTTTTTGGAGAATACGGTCATATCTGCTTCGATGGCCCCGTGAATTGCTCAAGCCCCAGGGGCAGCCGGAATGCAAGAGCGACGCACCGTCCGCTCGCATGCGGAGGGCGGGAGAAAAGGAGAGCTCCGCTTCTTCAATTTGTGCAGCAAAGTGCAAAGGGAGGCGAATTTCCGCCTCCCTTTGCAATGCATTCCGTTGTTTGCTCCGCTGCTTAGAAGATCAGCTTGAGAGCAAGCTGGATTTGCCGCGGCGAGGCTGCTGCCGGTGTGCTGTTGATGATGCCTGCCCCGTTGTCGCCCTGGACGGCAACTGCACCCGGTGTGTAGCTTGCGTAGGACAGCGTGCTGCCCGGATTTGAGAAGGTTGGTGTGTTGAGCAGATTGAACGACTCTGCGCGGAATTGAAGGTTCAAACGCTCCCAGATTGGGAAGGTTTTGAAAACGGACAAACCAAGAGCCTGCGTTCCAGGTCCGTAGACTTGGTTGCGCATTTCATTGCCCAACAGGCCCACGCCCTGCAACTGGAACTGGGTGGTGTCGAACCAGCTGTTGATGCCCTTGCTGAAGCCCGATCCGCCTCCATGCGCCTGGTTCGGGCGGTCATTTCCGAGGCCAATGCCGCTTTCTGTGCCGTTGGGGTTCTGGACGGTGAATGGGTTGCCGGTTTGCGCGTAGTAGATTGCGTTCGCCGACCAGCCCTTGATTGCGATACCCTCCACCCCGTTCGCGCTCTTGCCGAAGGGGAGATCGTAGCTCATGGTGAGGGCAAGACGCTGGCGGGTATCGATGTCCGCATTGCCGTAGTCGTATTGGTAGAAGCTGTTCACCGGGACCGCCAGGCCGCTGCCGTTGTCCATCTGGCATACGCCGAAGCAATTTCCGGTGGGCTGGCCTTCGTCGATGTCCTCGGCGTTGGTCAGGCTATGCGCCCAGGTGTAGTTCACATTGGCCGCCAGACCATTGTGCATGCGGCGCTCAACGGTGAACTGCGCCGCGTTGTAGAGCGACTTCAACACGCTCTTGCGCGCGGCGATGTTCACGCCGGGAAGGTTGGCGAACGGATAGGCTCCGCCATCCGCCACCGGAATGGGCAGCTGGTTTGAATTGATGCTATCGGTCACCAGCCGTCCGCCGTGGTTGCCCACATAGGCGATGGTGACAACGTTGCCGCGGATGTCCTTCTCGACATTCAAGCTGTACTGTTCGAGGTACGCGTTCTTGTAGTTGAAGTCGGTCTGTTGAATGGTGGTGCCGATGTAGTTCGCTGGGTTCGTGGCCAGGGCCATGTTGAGCTTGGGCACCGGCAGTCCGCTGTCCATCAAGTAGCCGCCCGCAGTGGCGCCGCTACCTCCGTACCCGAAGTCTCCGCAGACGCCGGCGGTTGTGTACGCCGTTGAACCGCACGCATAGCTGAAGCTGTAAGGAGCGTTCCTCATAAAGGAACCGGAGGCGGTATTCTCCGGGAAGAACGTAATCCCGAAGCCGCCACGGACCACCAGGCCGGGCTTGACGGAGTAGTCGAAGCCGAGCCGCGGGGCCAGATCGGACCAATCAGTCTTCACGCCGGCAGTCGAATTGGACTGCTGCGAGCCGGGCAGGCCAGGTCCATAGATGAGACCGGTTGCCGGATCGAAGTTCGAGAAGCCGTAGTTGGTCGAGGTGAAGGGAGTGTAGACGTCAAAGCGAACACCGAGGTTCAAGGTGAGGTTCGGCTTCAGGCGGAAGTCGTCCTGCGCGTAGTAGCCCATCTCCCAGGAGCGGAAATCGGCAATCACCAGCGTGTTCGATCTCTGTACCTGCGTCGAATAGTCTGACAGCAAGTCGCCGATGGGGTTCCCGGTCAGGTCGCCGTTGTCTTGCATGAATCCGCGCGGAAACGGGCTTTGACCTTCAGAGACCTGGCGGCGAATAATGCTCGCGCCCATCTTGATGGCGTGCGGCCCCTTCAACCAGGACAGCGATCCCACGTACTGGAAGGTATTGTTCTGGTCGAGCAGCGGAACGTAGGCTGCATCGCCCAGGGGCGAATAACCTTCGGCATTGGCTGTCCACGCCATCAGGCCGCTGCTGGGAACGTCGCTGGGCAGGTTCACGCAGCTTGTTGCCGTGCACGGGAAGCCGAAGGCTGTGGAGACATCCTTGCCCTGGTTCACCGGGCCCGAGTTGTTGTTGAGGCGCATGTACTGGGCCTTCAAATCAACGATCAGGTTGTTGCTCAGCAGGTGGTTGTAATCCAGCGCCGCACTATGCTCAGCATCCGCTGCCGGACCTGCGAACGACGCGCCGCCGGCCGCTCCCCACACGCCTGCGCCGGGGTTGATCCCGTTCACATCGGGGAAGGTGGACGGAATGAAAGCGTTGTTGAGGTTGTAGGTGTAGCGCGCGTACATCGAGTCTCTGGGCGAGAACCGATAGTCCACCTTGGCGTCGTAAGTCTTGACGAACTGCGACGAGCCGCCGGTGAAGTTGTAGTTGTTGAGTGGGGGTGTGCAGCCTGTTCCGGAGGGAGTTGCGCTTGCGACGTTGGGGGCCGGGAACAGTTTGAGGTAGTTGAGCCCGATGGCTCCGGGGGTCCAGCCAGGTGTTGTTGTCAGGTTCGTGCAGCCCGCGCCGAGATCGGTAAAGTCTCCGGGATGCTGTTCCTCATACGCCGTCGGCACCGTGCTGAGAGCGGTCACGCCCTTGATCAGCCGGAAATCTTCAACGTCGAAGAAGAAGAACGCCTTGTCCTTGAGGATGGGGCCGCCCACGCTGCCGCCAAACTGGTTCTGGCGGAGCTCTGGCGCGGGTCCCGCCGCCGCGAAGAAGTTTTTGGCATCGAACTTGTCGTTGCGGAGGAACTCGTACGCCGTTCCGTGGAACTGGTTGCCGCCCGACTTGGTGATCAGGTCGACCACGCCGCCGCCGGCGCGCGAAACCTCGGCCGAGTACAGGTTGGTGAGAACCTTCACTTCTTCGATTGCGTCGATGGAGGGTCGAACGCCAACGCTGCCGATAAAGCGCTCGTTGTTGTCCATGCCGTCGATCATGTTGTTGTTGATTTCGTCGCTCTGGCCGTTGGCCGCGAAGCTGGAGCTCATGCGGCGATCGTCGGGCCGCGTGCCGCTGTTCATGGCGTTGCCCAGGCCGCCGGTCACGCCGGCAGACAGAGTCACAAGGTTGGTGACGTTGCGGCCGTTGAGCGGAAGATCCTGCGTGGCCTCGCTGGTGATCAGCGTGCCGATGGTCGAATCATCGGTCTGCAAGGCCGGGGTGCTGGACTCGACGGTAACCGTTTCAGCCGCCGCACCCAATGTAAGACCCGCTGTGACACGAGCGCGGTCACCGGCTGCCAGTGTTACCTCAGTCACATAGCTTTTGAAGCCCGACGCCTGCACGCCTACCTTATAAGAGCCCACTTGCAGCAGCGTGAACTCGAATGTACCCGTGGCGCTGAGGTTTTCTTTTTTAACTTCGCCCGTTGCTACGCTGGTTGCTGTTGCTGTTCCGGTGACCACTGCCGCTCCGCTCGGGTCAGTCACTGTTCCTACGATGTCTGCGGTAGTTACCTGTGCGCCCAATTTCGCCAGGGTGAGGACGCACATCAGCGCCACACCCAGTACCAATGGGAGTACTCTCCGTATTCGATTGATCATTTGCTTAGCCTCCATGAGTTCACAACCTTTCATTGGAAATCCTCCTTCAGGTTCCCCAATTGGTTCTTGCCGTCTGCCTTCCTCTTCGAGTCTGCGGCCGGGCCGGTTTCTCCCGATGTCCTACAAGCTCACTTCAGTTGCACAAACGAGCATGCTTTCAGAGCCGTCCACGAGTATACGCGCATTTCTGTGTCCGAGTCACTGACGTTCAGTCATTTTGCGAGAACCCGTTCTTCTCTCATCCAGCGGTCTACTGCCCTGCTCCGGCCTTCAATTGCCCCCATGGCGGCCGGAATAGCGCATCAATAAACAGTTCACTAAAACGTTTGAGTAGCGACTGCGAGACTTTATTCCCGAGATTGGGACCTTGTCAAGGCCTTTCTGTAACCAGCGTCCTGTCATCGCTCTCCGGCCCCAATCCGCCGCCAGGCGCCATCGACTCAATCATGGCCGGCCAAACCGCTCGCCAGCGAAAATCAGATTGCCAGTAAAATTCCGGCATGAGCCGCAACCGCTTCCAAACGCCGGACGGATTCTATACCATACCTTTGCAAACAAGCAAACGATTGTTTCCTGTGCCTGAGCGCCCATCCCGTGGGAAAGCCAATGCAGCTTTCAGTCGATGATGAGACGTCTCATTCGGGACGGGAGAAATCTAGTCCCGAACTCTCATCGTTGTCAAGGCCTTTTCCCAAGGACCGGTTTCCACTTGCAACCCTCGACCGGTTTTTCCCGAATCCGTTCAGCTGGCTGGCGCGCCGGGCGCAATCGCGGACAGCCGGCACGTAATCTGCCTCAGCGGTCAAATTACGGAGTCCTGCCTCCCGTGCCGCAGCTCGTCTGAAGGCTCCGGGGAAAGCCTCCCTCTGGATCTCCCTGGCTTATGACCACCCTCGCCGGTAGCGGAGGTCTTGAACTTCACAGCGACCTTCCGCATCTCAGGTTCCCGCGAAGCGTGTAGCGCGCAGTGCCCTTCCGGGCATCTTTGCATGGAAGCAGAAAGCCCTCCGGCCTGGGCCGCACGGCCGGCCTCCGCCAGTCCCTCCCTTGCCCGCAACGAGCGGCAGCAGGACCCTGTGTTACCTGCGGAAGCCAGGCCCCAACGCGTCGCGGGAATGCCTCCATCCCCTCGCGTAAATCGTGTTACCTTTGCCTGCGCGCTGGAACGGCGGTGCAACCTCCCGGGTTACCGCGCTAGCTTGTCGGCGGAATGCCTCCGGAGATTGTGAGGCATAATAGGGGCATGCCAACCCAGAAAGAACTGGCGAGACTGGCTGGGGTATCCGCAGGCACAGTCTCAAATGTCATCAGCGGAAACAAGCGGGTAAGCGACGCGGCTCGGGAAAAGGTGCTGGAAGCGATCAGAACTCTGGACTACCGGCCCAATCTGATTGCGCGGAGCCTGAAGACCAATCGCACCAATACGCTCGGCATCATCATTCCCGAAATTACGGTTCCCTTCTTTCCCAAGCTCATCCGCGGCGCGGAGTTCGCCGCCCGGGAGCGCGGTTACTTCCTCATCGTGCTGGACTCCGACGCCGACGAGGAACTGGAACTGCAATTGCTGTCTCTGCTCCGTTCCCAGCGCGTGGACGGCATTCTGCTGGTGACTGCCGCAGGTAAATGGAAGGGCGAGAAGTTGACTCCGTTCAACGCGCGTCCTCCAATCGTGTGCCTGGACCGTCTCCCGGAGGGCCTTGAAGTCGACTGGGTCAGCGTGGATGGGCGAGTGGCGGCGGAGATGGGCGTCTCGCATCTCATCTCCATGGGCCACCGGGAGATCGCGATCCTAACCGGGCCCCAGGTCCTCAGACACGAGCAGGAACGCTTGAGCGGGTACTGTCAGGCATTGCAGGCGCACGGGATCAAGGTGCAGAACTCGCTGATCTGGTCGAGCACGTTCGATGGGGCGGAGATTGAAAAGGCCTGCCGGAATGGACTTTTGAAGTCCGGTCAACGGCCTTCCGCGCTCTTTTCTACCAATGGCGTGGTTGCCCTGGAAGCACTGCGCAGCATCTACGCCGCCGGGCTCAGCACGCCCGACGACGTCGCCTTCGCCACGCTCGACGAGATTGCGGCGGCGGACTTCTTCCAGCCGGGCATCACCACCGTGATTCAGCCGACATTCGAGATGGGCTGCCGCGCCGTCGAGATGCTTCTCGATCGCATCGCGCAGGGCGACGCGATGGGAGAACGCAAGAGAATCTATCTGCCGCCGTCGCTGGTGGTGAGGGCGTCGTCGGGGATGCCGCACCGCTCGCAGGTGCCAAAAAGCGCCTGAGCGCACGAGCGTCGAGACCGGCGCCGATCATCCGCCTTTTCCGCTGGCGCGCTTCGTACTCACACGCAGTCTGAGGCAGTTGGCGGCCTTCCTGGAGTTCGATTTGACAGCGAATAAGCGCCAGGAGTATACAAGTCTCATGCCGAATTGAGACGTCTCACTTATCCATGCTCCAGATTTCAATTCGGTCAAATTGAAGTGGTAACGTCAATTTTTTCATCTACTTACGAGAACGATTCGCCACAGAGGGTACGGAGAGAATTCAATGCGCTTTGCCATTCCGTTTACATGCCTGGCCGCCCTGATTGCGGCCCCGGTATTTGCCCAGGCCCCGCAGCAAGCCAGAGATTCGGTAACGGTCGCCGCCAACTGGGACAACGTTACCCGTACATCCGAAACCGTCCCCACGACGCAGCACCTGGCCAACTCTCTCACCCTGCGCAGCAGTCCGCTCAATAAGCCGCTGCTCAAGGCGCTTCGCAATCTTCACACCAACGATACCCGCTTGCAGTTGTGGTATTCGGTCCCCAACCAGGTGGTAGCCGAGCTCAAGGAGCCGATGGCCTCTGAGACGTTCTGGGATTTCAAGTACATGGACCCGGTGGTCATCGACTTCTTCGCGAATACCACGGGTGTGCATCACATCAACATCGGAACCATTCCGCGCTGGATGTTCAAGGTACCGCCTGCCAATATTCCCAGCGATCCCGCGGCCTCTTACTACCCCTACACCGAGGGGACTACAGGAGAATTGCTGAAGGACCCCTCGGGGAAACAGTTCGCCGACTTTCAGGCGCGCATCTTTCAGTGGTATACGCAGGGGGGCTTTACCGACGAGATTGGAAGCTTCCATAAATCCGGCCACCACTTCAAGATCGACTATTGGGGCATACTCAACGAGCCGGATTTTGAAAACAAACTTACCGTCGAGCAGTACACAAAAATTTGGGATGCGGTCGCCGAAGCGATCCATAAGATCGATCCGAAAGTTCAGTTTTTCGGCCCCGAGGTTTCGGGAGCTGAGGTTCAGTGGGCAACCTATTTCCTGAACCCGAAGAATCACAAAGCCGGTGTGCCGCCGGTCGAATTCTTCAGCCTGCACAACTACATTTCGAGCGTCAACGACCCTGCCACCTGGCAAGGAAAATACTTTACCGATCCGAAAGGCGAGGACGGCGCATTCTCAGCGCTGGCATTTGTTGACCAGCTCCGCACAGTGATGAAGCTGCGGGACGATCTCTCGCCTGCGACCAGGATCGTGATCGACGAGCTCGGGACCTTCGACCAGGTAAAACCCAGCGACGGCGGAGGGCCGGACGACGAGCCCTATGCGGCGTATAACCCGCGCTATTGGGTGGCCACCGGCGGAAACTGGGCGGTCAACTTCATAACTGCCGAGAACAGGGGAATCCCGCTCATCAGCATGACGCAGATGGTTGGCAATGCAACTCAATCTCCCTCCTGCACCATGGTCAACCCGGATACCGCGCACCCCAATGCCCATTACTGGGTTCTGAGCCTCATCAACAGCAACTTCGGTCCGGGGGACAAACTGGTTGGCACGCAGTCGTCTTCCACCGATGTGGTGGCGCAGGGATCCATAACATCGGCCGGGCGCAAGGTCCTGCTCGTCAATACCAGCAATCGAAGTGTTCCCGTGAATCTCGCCGCTGCCTTTGCGGGTTCCTCGCTTAGAGCTGAGGTAGTCGACGAGGCATCCGGCGAAAATGCGCCTCGGAAAGACCACAACGCCGGAACCACCGTAACCCTTGCACCGTTTGCCGTGGCCGTGATCTCCGCAGGAGCGAAGTAGGCCTGCCGGATTCATTTTAGAGCGTTCGAGTGGTCATTCGAGGATGGCCGAGGTTTTCAAAGAAGTCAGGAGAGACAACAATGCGAGTTGCTGGTCTGATTGCAATTTCAACCGCGCTGATCGCCGTTCCGCTCAACGCCCAGGTTACGCAGTCCGCCGCGGATTCTGTGACGGTCGCCGCCAAGTGGAACAACGTTACCCGTACATCCGAAACCGTCCCCACCACGCAGCACCTGGCCAATGCCTTTACCCTGCGCACCAGCCCGCTGAACAAGCAGTTGCTGAAGGATCTCAAGGGACTCCACACCAACGACACGCGTTTGCAGTTGTGGTTCTCGGTCCCAAATCAGGTAATCGCGGAACTCAAGGAGCCCACGGCCACCGAGACCTTCTGGGACTTCAAGTACATGGACCCGGTGGTCATCGACTTCTATAAGAACACCTCCGGACGGCGTCACATCAATATCGGCACCATTCCGAGATGGATGTTCAAGCTGCCGCCCGTCGATGTGCCCACCGACCCCGCGGCGTCGTTCTATCCCTACGCCAAGGACACGAATGGAGACCTGCTCAAGGATCCCACCGGCAAGCAGTTTGCCGATTTCCAGGCGCGCATCTTTCAGTGGTACACAAAGGGCGGATTCACCGATGAGATCGGCAAGTTCCACAAGTCCGGCTACCACTACAAGATCGATTACTGGGGCGTGCTGAACGAGCCCTCGCTTGAGAACCACATCTCGGTCGAAGAGTACACCGTCCTGTTCGATGCGGTCGCCACGGCCATCCACAAGATCGATCCCGACGTGCAGTTCATGGGCCCGGAGATTGTCGGCGCTCAATTCGTTCTTCCCTTTGCCCGCTACTTTCTGAATCCGAAAAACCACAACCCCGCCGCGCCGCCGGTGCAGTGGTTCAGCTTCCACAACTATGTCATGAGCACCAACGATCCCAAGGAATGGCAGGCTGCGTTCTTCACCGCGCCCATGGATGACAAGGCCTTTGGCTCCGCGGCGCTCGCCTTCGCCGGCGTGTTGCGCGACGTGGTCAAGGTGCGCGACGAACTCTCGCCGAATACCAGGATCGCCATCGACGAACTGGGCACCTTTGACGCCCTCAAAGCCTTCGACTTCAACGACCCCAATAGCAGCAATCCGGCCAACACCACAGAGGCCTACAGCGCGTATAACCCGCTCTATTGGGTTGCTACCGGCGGCAACTGGGCCGTCAACTTCATCATCGCGGAGAACCAGGGTGTTCCCTTGTTCAGCATGACGCAGATGGTTGGCGCTCCCACGCAATCAGAGTCATGCTCCATGATCAACTGGGACACCGCGCAGCCCAACGCCCACTATCGCGTGCTCGAACTCGTCAACAGCAACTTCGGCCCCGGCGACAAACTGGCCGATACGCAATCGTCCTCGACCGATGTGGTCGCGCAAGCATCCATCACGGCGGCAGGCCGCAAGGTTCTGCTGGTGAATACAAGCGACAAGACGATTGCCGTAGACTTGAGCAAAGCGCTCGGCGGATCGTCTCTCAAGGTCGAGGTGGTCGACGAAGCTTCGGGCGAAAAGCCTCCCCGGAAAGATCGTGCCTCATCCACCACCGTCACCCTCGCGCCGTTTGCGGTCGCGGTCGTCTCGGGCGGAAAGTAACTCAAGGCGGGCTGTCGAGCCGGCGGCCCGCTCATCAAACCATGGATGCGTGAAAACAGTATGAGCAAACCGGTAAAACTCGAAGCCTCGCTGGCATGCGCCAACTTCCGCAACCTTGAAGCCGACATCGAGCAGCTCAAGGCCGGAGGCATCGACTATCTCCACATCGACATCATGGACGGTAGATTCGTCCCTAACTTCGCCCTCGACTTCGGCATCATGGAGACCGCGCGCAGCCTCTGCGATATTCCCCAGGAGTGCCACCTGATGGTGCTGGAGCCTGAGCGCTATATCGAAAAGACGGTCGCGGCGGGCGCGGAGTATGTCGCCATCCACTACGAGGCGACCTACCATGTGCAGCGCGCCTTGCAACAGATTCGCGACGCCGGAGCCAAGTCCGGACTCGTGCTCAACCCAGCCACGCCGCTCACCAATCTGGAATACATCCTCGACGACATCGACATGATTACCATCATGACGGTCAATCCCGGTTTCGTCGGACAAAAGCTGATCCCGGCCATGCTGCGCAAGATACGAGACACCAGGGAGTTACTCACATCGAGCGGTTATGACCACATTGAAATACAGGTCGATGGGAATGTAAGTTTCCAGCATATTCCCGCCATGGTTGCGGCCGGCGCAACCATGCTCGTCGGCGGAACGTCCAGCGTCTTCCACAAGGACTATTCCATCGGCGCGGCCATCGCCGCGGCAAGAGAGTTAGTAAGAGGAATCGAGGCCGCCCAATGATATTGGTCCACTCGTATGGACTGGCCGTCGCACTCTGCGTGCTGACAATGATGTGCTGGGGGTCGCACGCCAACACCCTCAAGATGGAGCCTCGCAGCTACGGCTTCCCGCTCTACTACTGGGACCAGGCGATCGGCTATCTGCTGATGCCGCTGCTGGCCGGCCTCACCTTCGGCTCCTTCGGCACGGGCGGCCGGAGCCTCTTCGAGGACCTGGCGCAGGGCACCGCGAGCAGCTTCGAATGGGCCATCCTGGGCGGGTTTGTCTTCAACCTGGCCAACATTCTCTTCACCTCCGCCATCCATGTCGCGGGCATGGCGGTGGCCTTCCCCATCGGCATCGGCATCGCCTTGGTCGAGGGCGTGGTCATCAATTACATCGCCCAGCCCAAGGGCAATCCGGTGCTGATCTTTACCGGTGTCGCGCTCATCGCCCTGGCCATTATTCTCGATGCCCTGGCGTATCGCAATCACCAGGGCGTGGAGAGCGTGCCCGGCGAGTTAGCCAAGGGAGTAACTCTGGCCCTGGTGGGCGGCGTCCTGATGGGGTTGTTTTACTACTTGGTGCAAAGATCCATCTCGGTCGATTACGTGCACCTCGACCCCGGTAAGTTCGGCCCCTATGCGGCCGTGCTTCTATTCGCCTCGGGGTCCTTTGTCTCGAACTTGATCTTCAACAGTTATCTGATGTCTCATCCTTTCAAGGGAAACAAAGTCACTTACTCCGACTACTTCAACAAGGGCACGCTCAAGTATCACCTGATCGGCGTGCTTGGCGGCTTCATCAACGGCACCGGCACAACCACCAATTTCATTGCCTCGAAGACCGCGAGCCCCGCCATTGCCTACGGCCTTGGACAGGGCGGCACCATGATCGCCGCCATCTGGGGCGTTTTTATCTGGAAGGAGTTCAAAGGCGCATCGAAGGGAACCGTAGCCATGATCGCGGCCATGTTTGTCTTCTTCCTTGCGGGATTGATCCTGCTGGTAACGGCGATGCTGTAGCAAGCGCCGACTCGAACGAGGAGAACAAGGAGACACGATGATCGCAATCGGTTCAGACCACGCCGCATTCCCGTTCAAGGAAGAGATCAAGGCATATCTAATCGAGAAGGGCTATGAGCTTCGAGACTTTGGAACCTGCAACCTGGAACGCGTGGACTATTGCGACTTCGGCTTTCTGGTTGGCGAAGCCGTGGCTCGCGGCGAATGTGAAAAAGGTTTGCTGTTTTGCGGCTCGGGCGTGGGCATCTCCATCAGCGCCAACAAGGTGAAGGGGATTCGCGCAGTGGTGTGCAGCGAGCCCTACTCCGCCAAACTCTCGCGCGAGCATAACGACACAAACATTCTGGCGCTAGGCGCGCGGGTCGTCGGCATCGAGCTGGCCAAAATGATTATCGATGTCTGGCTCTCCACGCCGTTTGAAGGCGGCAGGCATGCGGGTCGAGTGGAGAAGATCGCCCGCTACGAGCAACTCAACCGAAGTTAGAACCGAGGAACAAGGCGAGCAGCCGGCGCTTCGCCTTCTCGCTGTGCCGCCTGGGAGCAATCGACCATGATTGAACGGAAATTCAGCGTCGGTGTAGACGTCGGCGGCACAAACATCAAGTTCGGAATCACGGACGAGAACGGCAAAATCCTGCTGCAGCTGAAGACGAAAACAGAGCCCGAGCGCGGCAGCGATCTCATCGTCGGCTCCATCATTGAGGGCATCGATGCGATTCTGCACCGGGCATCGTTGCGGATTCAGGACATCTGGAGCATCGGCCTGGGCGTACCCGGTACAGCGGACTCGGAGCACGGCGTGGTGGTGTACGCGCCCAACCTCTTCTGGAGAAATGTCGAGATCGTCAAAGCCATCCGGCAGGCAATCGACATCCCCATCCACATCGCGCAGGACACGCGCGCGGCTGCCTGGGCCGAGTACCTGGTGGGCGCGGGCCGCGGCCTGCGCAGCGTCGCCAGCGTCACGCTCGGCACCGGCATCGGCTGCGGCATGGTCTTCGACGGACGCATCTTTCACGGCGCGCTGAACACAGCGGGCGAGTTTGGCCATCAAATTGTCGAGCTCGACGGCCACGCCTGCAACTGCGGGCGGCACGGTTGCCTGGAGGCCCACGCGGGGGGACTCGCCATCGTCCGGCAGGCACGCGAGAAGATCGATGGCATTGCCGTGCTGCTGCAGAAGGAGCCTGCCCAGATCCAGGTACAGGATGTCTTTCGCCTCGCGCAGCAAGGCAATGCGCAAGCGCTCAAGTTGACGGCAAGCGCGGTGCAATATATCGGCATGGGGCTGGTGAACCTGATCAACATCAACAGCGTCGAGCTGATCAGCATCAGCGGCGGCATCAGCAACGCTCCCCGCGAACTGCTGCTCGACCCGCTGATTGCCTTCGTCCGCGGGCGGGCCTACGAGTCCGTTGCTCAAGGGGTTACGATTTGCAACTCGCTGCTGGGCGACGATGCGCCTATGATCGGCGCCTCTCTGCTCTACCGGGAGGGCCGCGATGTGGGCGCCGCAGCGCCTGTGCTGGATTCAGTCGCATAGTCGAGCATCTTTACGCGCACAGCAGGGCAGACTCTCGAGCCTGGGGCGCCGAAACCGCCGCGCCGCTTAGTTGGGAATCACGCGCAACGCGACCAGGGTTGAAGTCCCGGGCACGGAGTTCTCCACGGTGGTTTCGAGCAGGGCCTGAAAGTACGGCGGGATGGTCTTGTGATCGGACGCCTGGTCCAGCAGCGCTTTTCGCAGCAGCCGCATCTGCTCCGGGTTGGTCAGGTACTCGATCGCCGCCTGCGAACCCTGCGTGTAGATTCCGTAGATCAGCAGGACGCGATCTTCCTTCTTTTCGTTGGGGAGCATGAGCACAAGGGCGTAGTCGTGCGTCAACTGGTTGGTCACGGAGTCGAATTCCGGCCTGTACACGGGCTTCTCACCCGTTTGCGGATTGCGGTTGACGATCACTCCGCTCTGCAGCTGAAAGCCCTGCGCGTTGAGAAAGACTCGGCCGCTCCAGGCCTGGCTGCCCCCCAGAAGGATGACGTTTTCGTCTTTGATTTCATCGAAGTTGACCAGCCGCGACTGCTCCACATTGCACTTTTCCCCGACACTGGAAAACATGTTGCAGAATCGCACCACACCCAAGGTCTCCCCTACGGATGTGAAATCCGTGAGCGAAGGCACAAACACGAACCGATTCAACTCGTGATAGTGGATGGTGCCGCGAAACTCGGGCAGGCTTTCCTTGGAGATCTCATGGCCGCCGGCCAGCGTCGCCGGGCTGTCCCCGTCGTGGGCCGCGCGCAACAGGGGATGGTTGGGAATAACGATGACCGGCTCGCTGCCCGGCGGGAAAAATGGACGCCAAAACCAGGCGAGGTCGTCCGGCAGACTGGCCGGCGCTGCCTGGGCCGGCGCAATTGCGTGATCGTGCCTGGCACGGCTCGCCAGCAACACGGCAAGCAGGATGCAAGTTGCGGCCAGAGCCAGGGTGAGGGCGACGTGCAGCCGGGTCCACAGGGCGGTTTGGCGCCTGGTCTGCTCTTCCGGTGTCACCGACGCGGGGACCTCCCCGGCAACCTCCTCCACCGCGCTTCTTTCAAACGAGGGAACATAATGGCCGGCAGGCAGGTCAATGCGGATACGGCTGTCTTTGCCTTCTTCCTCGTAATACTGCTTCAGCAGCTTTCGTATCTCGTGCGCCTGAACCCGCACGATCGGATCTTCCTGGGCGTTGAAGTTCGAGCCGCGGCCGTAGACTTCAACGCCGATCAGGTACTCATTCAGGCTTTCGCCGCTGCCCAGAAAGGTCTGCTCCGATACGAACTCCATGAAACGCGTTTTCTTGGGGGCGCGGGCAAAGCTCCTGCTCTCCAGCACCCGCCGCAGTTCCTCGCGCTTCTCAAAGAGCGAGATGGGGAGGGGCGCGGCGCTGTGCTGAGACGTCACCGGGGTTTCCAATCGTTCGCTGGGCCGATCCATGTGCCCGCGTGTGCAGGGTGCATCCTCTTGTCCGGCAAAACGGTAACACCGGCCCTCAACACTCGTCAAGTTCCTTGGCGCATGCGTGCGATCAACGAATTAACAGTTATCGCACCAGTTAATAGCGGTTATCGCCCCTTCCGATCGCCCACCAATAACATCCATTAACAACCCGGAAGAATGATCTGTTTTGAACACTTTATCCGCTTTTCGCCGACGGTCGGACTGAACTCCCCGCCCCGAGAAGGCCGGACAGAAGCCAGCTCCCCTCCCTGACTGCTGACCGTGGCCGGAAAAGAACGGCATTGCCCGCCTGTAACTGCCGGAAAGCCCCTTAACCCCCTCAATAACCTTGATTACCTGCACAACGGTGTATCCGCGCGCGTAAAACGGATGTCGAGGCAATGAATGGGAAATTGCCGTGGAATCAGCCGGATCCCTTCGCCCAAACCAGGAGCCAGTGAGTGAAGCTGTTACGGAATGTGTTGCCGGTGAGCTTTGCGATTCTGCTTTTTTGCGCTTCAACAGGCGCGGCGGCTCAATCGGACCTGGCGCTCGTGGTGACCCGGCAGATCGACAGTCCGGTGCTCACCATCCGTTCGCCGGGCGCCGAAGGCAACAAATACGGCTTTGAAGGCGGCCGGGTGCTCAAAATCGACGGCGCCTATCATCTGTTTACTTCGGAGATGGCAGGCGACCCGCACTGGGTGAAGATGAAGCTGGCGCACTGGATCAGCCGGGACCGCATGCATTGGCAGAGGCTGGGCACGCTGCTTGAATCGAGCGGCGACTTCACCGGCAAGGACCCGCGCGCCGCGCTGTGGTCGCCCATGCCGGTCTACGACGCGCAGGAGGGCCGCTGGAACTTGTTCTACGTCGCGTACCAGGCCGCTCCCGACACCGCGCGGCAATGGCTCACCAACAACGAAGGCCGCATCTGGCGCGCGGTTTCCGCCACGGTGGGGCCGGGCGGCATCGACGGCCCCTACCGGGACGCCGGCATCGTTCTCGGGCGCGGCAAGGACTCCGACCCCTGGGAAGGGCTGCAAGGAACCGACTCGTTCTTCCCCTACAGCATCGGCGACAGATGGTGGGCATTCTACGGCAGCGCTCACACGGAGAGCCTTCCCATCTCGCTGTGGCAGGTCGGCCTGGCCTCGGCGGCGCGTCTCTCCGGGCCCTGGACGCGCTGCACGGAGCTGAATCCGCTGCAGGTCGAACCCCGGTTCATTGAGAATCCGATTGTCACGCGGCTGGCGGATGGCACATTTTTGGCCGTCTACGACACCAAGGCAGAGAGGTCGATCGGCTACACATTTTCAAGTGACGGAGTGCACTGGTCCGCCGGGCAGCACCTGGTGGTGCAAAAGGGCGGCGGCATCTGGTCCAACGATGTGCGCACGCCGCTTGGATTGATCGAGGAAGGCAAGAATACGTTCACGTTGTTCTACACGGCCAACGAGAGGGTCGCCGGGACGCGGGCCGACGAGTACGGCGTCACGCTCACGCCCGGGGCAGTGGGAATGGTTGAGGTTGCATTGAAGCGAGCCGGCGGCGCGGAATCCGCGGCGAAATGACTTACCGGCAGCTCATGCTTCCGGCGCATGCAAATCGCGGCTCCAAACATGGTCTGTCCGCGCTTGACATTCATGGTGGAAGTGCTATGGTTTGGGCGGCCGGGGATACGTTTGCTCACACCCATGAGCTTGAGGAGGCTCTATGAATCGAATCGTGAAAACAAGATGGTCGTGCTGCCTGCTTCTTGCAGCTCTGGTTGCGTTGATCGCTCAGGCTGCCGGCGCGCAGACCAATCGCGCCAGCATCACCGGAACCGTGACCGATTCGACCGGCGCGGTGGTGACAGACGTCGAGGTCACAGCCACCAACACCGGGACCAACGTGCCCACCAAAACCATCTCCAATCATGTCGGGAATTACACTCTTCCCAACCTGGAACCAGGCCCTTACTCTGTCGAGTTCAAAAGGGATGGGTTCGAGACCGTGGTGCATCCCACCGTCAACTTGAACTCGACTGAAGTGGCACGGCTCGATGCGGTGCTCAAGGTCGGCGCAGCCAGCGCCACCGTGACAGTTGTCAGCGATGCTCCCATCCTGGATATGGATACGGCATCCATGGGAACGAACATGAAGGGCGATGTCGTCACCGATCTGCCGCTCAGCATCTACGGCGGCGGCCGGTTTGTCGAAGACTTTGCGGTAGCCATCACGCCCGGCTATTCGCCCATCAGCTCCCCCTACGGTGCGGTGGTCAACGGCGGCCAGTGGTTCACCAAGGACTACACGGTCGACGGAACGTCGGGCACAACCAGCGTTCGCGGCGACACGATGGATGGCGGCCCAAGCATGGAAGCAGTGGAAGAGCTGCAGGCGACCACGAGCGGGCTCGATGCACAAAGCAGCATTACCGGCGGCGGCGTGATGGCGTTCAACCTGAAGTCGGGAACCAACGCGCTGCACGGGTCGGGCTTCCTATACGGGCATAACGAGTTTATGGACGCCAACACCTGGACCAACGACAACCTGGGTCTGGAGAAACCAAAGGAGCGCGCCTGGGACTATGGCTTCAGCCTGGGCGGCCCCGTCCACAAGAACAAGACCTTCTTCTTCGGCACATTCGAGAGATTTGAATCGCTCGACTTCCGGTTGAACGGCGGCGGCGCCACAGTGCCCACGGCAGCTTTCCTGCAAGGCGACTTCAGCAGCCTGCTGGGGCCCGCGCTCTGCAACAACGGCGGCAATGTGGGGCCATGCAGTCAGGTGGGCGGCACCGCGATCATGGTGACCGACGATTCGGGACAGTCCATCCAGGCGCAGGAGAACATGATCTACGATCCGAAAACTGGCGACGCGTTCACGGGCAACATGATCCCCTCCGGCAGCATCAGCCCGATTGCGCAGAAGGTGAATGCCTTCTACGCGAACTATGCTCCGCAGCTCGGCGGCGTCGATAACAACGCCAGAACGCTCCTGGCCAACACTCCGAGCCAGACTCCCAACGAAGCGGTCGTCAAGCTGGATCACGTTCTGCGGGATCAGGACCATCTCTCCGGATCATGGATCTACAACCACAAGCCACGCACGCTCGACGACGGCGGCGGCCTGTGGCAGCAGGGCACCACCAACGGCGGTCCGCTGTCCAACGCGCGGGTGCAGATGTACCGGCAGCAGCAATTCCGCCTGGGTGAGACGCACACCTTCACTCCAAATATGCTGAACGTGGCCAACTTCACCTACGGCTTCGATTACAACGCCAGTGTTCCTGCCGACCCTGGAAGCTGGAATCAGCAGATCGGATTCAGCGATACCGGAGCCAGCAACTTTCCGGAGATCTCCTTCTCGGACAACGGAAACACCGGCCACAGCGAGACCTTCATCGGCAGCACCTGGCAGGGAAATGTTTCCGGCGTCAACATTATCAGCGGCGACAATCTGACCTGGACAAAGGGACGCCACAACCTGACGTTCGGCGGAGACTTCACCGCACACGAGGTGAACAGCCGTTCCGGTTCGGGCGCGTATTCGTTCAACTTCTCCTATCTGAACACGGCCGGCGCCGGCTATCCCTACGACGGCTTCGGCTTTGCCACATATATGCTGGGCAATGTGAACAACGCCACAGCGTCAGTGCCCTACAACCTTTACGGCCGTCAGAAGGAGATCGTGCTGTTCGCGCAGGACAGCTACAAGATGACCCGCAGACTGACCGTGGACCTGGGCCTGCGTTGGAACTACAACACGCCGTTCCATGAAAAGTACGGCAACTGGGCCAACTTCGACCAGACGATCATCAGCCCGGAGTACGGCGTTCCAGGGTCGCTGGTCTTCGCCAAAAATGGCAGCGATACCTTTGAGAAAGATGAATATGCCGCCAACTTTGGGCCGACGCTAGGGATCGCTTACCAGATCTTTCCCGAGGTCGTCTTTCACGCCTCATACGGGCTGATTTTCAATCCCGTCGGGGTGGCATTCTTCACTGGCGTTCCCGACGGATTCGCACCGCAGCTGGGATCGAGCGCGGCCAACGGCTTCAATTGGAATGGTGGCAATTACCCCGGCGTGATCACCAAGGCAACCGCGAGCACGGATCCATCGACCATGTCTCCATTTCCAGTCAGTATGGACCCGCGCGCCTTGCGGCTGGGATACAGCGAGGCCTTCAACTTCGGCATTCAGCAGCAGTTGACTCCAAACACCAGGCTTGAAATCTCCTACGTGGGCAACCGCGGGCATCGCCTCACCGATTCATCGCTGGCGTGGAATGAATCCAGCACCCCGACCTTCCTCAACTTGGTGAGGCAGAATCCGGGAATTAACCCGTACAACGACTACATCTACTGCTCGGCTGTGACGGGTCCGTCCCCGGCCAATTACGGCGCCCCATGTCCCTATGTGGGGTTCTATGGCCCTGCCATGGCGGCAACAGCGCCGATGCCGCAAATGGCCAACGCGGAGGCCACTTATTGGTACTATCCCAACCTGCAATACGCGGGCTTGCCGTTGGGGCAAAGCTTCTACGACTCGATGGTGGTGGACGTCGTGAAGCGCGCCGGCCGCGGCCTCACCATGGACATGAGCTACGACTGGTCGCGGCAGGAAGGCGACTCCTTCTCCGCGCAGCAGGAGTACAACGGCTTCTACACCGGCATTCAGGATTTCAGCAACATGCACCAGGCGGCCCACGCGGTGACAGGTTACAACCTTCCCAGCGTCGTCAAGGGCTTTGCCAGCTACGAACTGCCCATCGGCAGAGGAAAGGCCTGGATGGCCAACTCGAACAAGGTGGTCGATGGGATCATCGGCGGCTGGACGGTGGCCGGGACCGTCAACTACTACACCGGGCAGCCGTTCAGGGTAGGCGCGGCCAATCCTTACTGGCCGCTGTGGGGAAACATTTATCCGCAGTTCAACCTTGCCGGGTACAAAGGCCCCTCGAATCCCAAAAACTATGTACCCATCGGCGCCAGCGGAACGCCTCCGGCGCAGGACTTCTATATGCCGGCAAGCGTGGCCAGCAATCCTCTCGCCGGCGTGCTGCCGCCCTCGCCCTCCACCTCGACTCTCAGCTGCCCTGGTCAGGCCAGCGAGAATACCAGCCTGCTGAAGAACGAGCGTGTGGGTCCCGATGCGAAGTACAGGATCTCCATGCGCGTGGACTTCTACAACCTTCTTAACCGGCACTACTACAACATTCAGGGCTGCGGGGGCAACTCTGCTTCAATCGGCGCCAGCAACTTCGGCGAGATTCTGGGCGTATCCGACAATCCGCGCCAGGGGCAGTTCGCGATTCGTCTGGACTTCTAACACGGCGTTTCTGCAACAACGATCTGCGTTGTGCCTGCGGGGCAGGGGCCATGGCTCCTGCCCCGCAGGTATGATGAGACAAAATTAAGGAGCTCGCAAAGAGGGATCAATTGCTGGACCCGGTCACACTTCCCATACCCGTCGATGAGCCAGCCGCGCCGGCTGCGGCGCCGGTTCTCGCTCGGATTCGTAAGGCTCGTATGCGCTCTGCTCTTCTGGCGCCGGCTGCGGCTCTGCTTTTTTGGAGCACGTGCACAGACGCGCAAACCAATGGTACTCACATCTTCGCCGATTGCTCCCTGGTTACCGCCGGCGACGGCAGCATGGCGCATCCGTGGAACTCGCTCGACGCGCTCTCGGCGCACATCTTTCAGCCGGGCGATGTGGTTGCTCTCAAGCGCGGCACGCAGTGCGCTGGAACGCTGACCTTGCATGGCTCCGGCACCGCAGAGGCCGGCGTACGGCTCACCGCCTATGGGGAAGGCCCGCGCCCGAAGATCGTGGCCACCGGCAACGACAAGCAGGCCGTACTTCTGGAGAACACCGAGTATTGGCAGATCGATTCGCTCGACATTGCCGGCGGCAACACCTATGGCCTTTTGGTCACGGGCAAAGAAGACAAAGTGCAAAGCCACATCGCGCTGCGCAATCTCGTCGTGCACGACATGCGCGGAGGAGAGTTCAAGAACAAGGACAACGGCCTGGTTGTCTTCTTGCGCGAGTCCAAAGGCCAGCGCTTTGACCACGTGCTTATCGACAACGTGGTTGCCGCGCACACCAACCAGTGGTCCGGCATCATGATGGGCGCGGGCAAATTCTACTCCGAGGAGAACGGCTACAATCGCGACGTCGTCATCCGCAACAGCGTGGTCCACGATGTTTTCGGCGACGGCATCATTCTCTTCCGAGTTCGCGACGGCCTAATCGAAGCGAGCGCCGCGTGGCTAATCGGGCAGGAGCCCAGCGAGAGCGCCGGAACGCCCAACGCCATCTGGACCTGGAGCTGCGTCGACTGCATGGTGCGCGACAACGAGGCCTTTCTCACCGAAAGCCCCGGCGTCGACGGCGGAGCCTACGACATCGATTGGGCCACCACGCGCAACTCCGTCGAAGACAACTATGCCCACGACACGCAGGGCTATTGCATGGCTGTTTTTGGAGCCGGCTATGTGACGCACGACGCGGTGCTGCGTGGGAACGTCTGCATCGACAACGGAATGAGCCCGCGCATGGCCACGCTGCAGGGCGCCATCTACATTCGCACATGGAATGGCGGCAAGATCGATGGACTCGCCATCGAGAAGAATACGATCGTGTGGAATCCACCGGTGCAGGCCGCGCCCATCGTCAACGACGAGAATTCAGAACTCACAGGCAAGCCCATCTCCGCGCAAGAGAACATCATTCGCAGCAGCAGCCCGCACCTGATGCAAAGCTTCGGCGACAAGCTGGCCTTCAGCGGCAATCGCTATGAGTATCACGGCGCGCAGAGTCCGTATTGGAACTGGAATGGAAAGAGATGGAATTCTCTCCACGAGTTACAGGCAGCCGGAGCGGAAACGGGCAGCGAGTACCGCATGAGCGCCACGCGCCTCGATGAAACTTCGCATGGCCCAGTCCCAGGACCGAAGTTCGACCTGGGCGCTCTGGAGGCATTGCCTTCGCTCGACGGCAAGCCGTCTCCAGCCTCGGAAAAGACCGCATGCACGCTGGCCACGGAGCTCGATCTCAGGCTCGATGCCGATGGCTTGTTCGCTCCCGAAACCATGGCCCGGCTCAGTGTCCTGCGCACGCTGGCGCGCGAGTATTCCACGCGGCAGTTGCAGATCGTTGTGGTTGTCCCCAATCCTCAACTTACCTCGGCGATGCGCAATGCGCTACTCGATCTCGATCTGCCTTCCATTCGCTTTGTACGCGCCCCGGCATCGATGCACGCTGTGCCGACCTCGCTGATCGACCGCAGCAATCGGGTTGCCGCTCATTGGGAGGCTGCGTCGAGCGAATTCAATGCCGCCACCATCGGCTATGCTGTGCGCCGCGAGTTGGGCACGCCGGTTTACGCGCAGATGGATACACGCCCCTGAAAGAGCAATCGGGTTCTCCGATGCCGATGCAGCAGCCCGCGCCGCAAGTCTATTGCAGCTTCAATTCAAATTTGTGCGGCTTGGTGTCGTGATCTGCGCGCGCTGCCGCGCCCTTCTCGTCCTCGCCCTCAACCAGCTTGTCCTCCGCGACCGCCGAAGCCGGAGTCTGCTTCACCTCGGCCAACAGGATGAAGTGCGCCAGGTCGAGCGAAGCACGCCGCTCCTCGCCCCAGTCGACGCCCCGCGCCTGGTCGAGCATGGGCGTCTTCAAGAGAGCCAGGTTCACGCCCGCCTGCAACTCTTCGCGCGAGAAACTGGCAACAGGCTTGCCGTCGATGGCAAGATCGTAGCGCCCTGGAGCGAGCGACTCGACGCGCAAGATCATCTCATCCAGCTTGGCGAGGTCCGAGACCTTCAGCAACACTGGGGTCATTGCATTGTTGAAGTCCAGCGGCAGCGGCAGCGCGTCGTCCAGTTGCGTCCACCTCAGGCCGTTGGCCAGCTTCTCCACATCCGTCACCGTGGTCCGGCTCTTCTCCACCACCGCGGCTTCGGCTGCATTCAACGTCACGCGGCTCACCACCGGGTCCACATGCCATGCGGACATCAGCGCCGCCGCCATGATCCAGTGGCCGCTCTCTGCCGGATGAATGCGGTCCGGCACAATCAGGGGCGCAAGCTCGGGAAAGTCGGCCTTGGCGCGCTCCAGCGCCTCCGTCACAGGGCGATGAAAATCCGCGACCAGGATGCTTTTGTCTCCGGCGGCCTGCATCGCGGCGCCCATCTGGGCAACGTCTTCGGCTAATTTGCCGACGATGCGCGCGTAGCCGGGAAACTCCGTCCCGTGCGTGATCTCGTCGTAGGGCGTGGGGGTGATCAGCGTAATTACCGCATTGGGCGCGGCCTTGCGCAGAGCATCCAGCAGCGCGCGATAGCCCTTCTCGAAGTTCGGTTCGATCTCCGCTCCGCCGAACCCGTATCCGCCATCGTTCATGCCCAGCATCACGGTGATCATCGTTGGATGAAACGGCGCAACGTCGCGCGCCACACGTTCCGCCATGGTTCCCGCGTAGCCGCCGTTGACCGAGTCTCCGGGCACGCCCGCATTCACAAAGCGGATGTGCAGCGCGGGATAGCGCGTAAGCAGAAAATCCTCGACATCGCGCGTGTAAAGCCGCTGCGCCGTGATGCTGTCGCCATAGAACACCACGGTATCGCCATCCTTCAGCGCAAATTGCTGTCCGATTGCCGCGGTTGCGCCGATCGCGAGCGCAAGAACGCCCAGGCCTGCCAGGCTCTTTCGCTTCCCTGCCATCCATCGATTCATCATCGTCATTCCACTCTTCCCAAAGCGTCCGCGCCGGCAGTTGCGCCGCAGTCACTCCGGCAGTGTAGTTCATGTGCCGGCTTTTCCCAAGCGGCAAGGCAGGTGCCGCGCACCCCGCGCAACCGACAGTTCGATTGCGGCTGCGCAGGCTGGATTACTCATCTGCCTGCCTGGACTGCGGCGCGCAGAACCTATGGCCGCCCGCAACTTAGCTCAAATATAATCGGGCTTTAGAATTCTGGGTGGAAATGGAGCCGTCACTTGGAAGATCTCTGGAATGACATCCGGCACTCGCTGCAATTGTTCGTCAAGAATCCAGGCTTTACCATCGCCGCCGTTGCCGCCCTGGCGCTGGGCATCGGAGCCAACACCGCCATCTTCTCCGTCGTGAACGCGGTGCTGCTGAAGCCGCTCACCTACCCCGACGCCGATCGCATGGTCGATTTTCCGGCGCAGGTGACCGGCCTTGCCAATAGCCTGCACAGCATCCCGGAGTTTCACTTCTTTGAGCGGCAAACCAGCGTCTTCAAAGAGGTGGTGGCATACGACAACGCGGGTCCGGGCTTTAACCTTACCGGCGGCCGACCGGAGCAGGTCCACGGGATTCACGTTACAGAGGGCTACTTCCGCGTGTATGGTGCGCCGATCATGTACGGCCGGACCTTTACACCGCTGGAGGACTCGCCTCACGGCGGCAAGGTAGTGGTTCTGAGCTACGGCCTGTGGCAGCGCAGGTTCGGCGGCGACCCGTCCGTTGTGGGAAAAGCAATCTCCCTGGGCAATGAGCCGTACACCATCGTCGGCGTAATCGGAAAGGATTTCGTGGCCGAACCGCAGGCCGACCTCTGGCTGCCCTTTCAGTTTGAGCCGGCCAGCACCGACCAGAACCTCTTCTTTGAGGTGACCGGACTGCTCCGGCCAGGTGTCACAGTGGCGCAGGCCAACGCTGGATTGCTGGCGGCGACCCCGGAGTACCACCGTGAGTTCCCTGACACAGATTGGCGAGGGCGGTTTACCGTTGGACCGTTGCGCGACAGCATCATCGGCGACGCGCGCAATTCGCTGCTGATGATGCTGGGCGCGGTAGGGCTGGTGCTGGTGATCTCCTGCGCCAATGTCGCCAACCTGCTGCTGGTGCGCGCCACGGTCCGCAAACGCGAATTCGCCATCCGCTCAGCACTGGGGGCCGGCCGCGCGCGCATCGTGCGCCAGTTGCTGACTGAAAGCGTGTTGCTCTCCCTGGCCGGCGGCATTCTCGGCGTGGCTCTCGGCTTTGTAGGCGTTCGTGCCCTGCTGGCGGTAAGTCCCGCGGGCCTGCCCCGCATCGGCGAGGATGGCTCTGCCATCAGCATGGATTGGCGCGTGCTCGGCTTCACTCTCGCCGTCTCGCTGCTCACAGGCATCCTCTTTGGACTCTTCCCCGCCCTCAACGCTTCGCGCTCCGACTTGAACTCCACACTCAAAGAGAGCGGCAGCCGCTCGGGCACGGGGTTCCGCGAGGGAAAGCTCCGCTCGCTGCTGGTCATCAGCGAGGTCTCGCTGGCGCTGGTGTTGCTGATCGGCTCAGCGCTGCTGATCCGCACCTTCATCGCCCTCCACGAGGTGGGTCCGGGCTTCGATGCGCACAACGTGCTAACCATGAAGATGTCGCTCAACGGCGAACGCTACCAGAACACGGCCGGTATCGCTCAGCTCTTGCGGGCCGGCCGTGACCGGCTCAACGCCCTCCCTGGAGTGGAACTTGCGGCCGCCGGCTTTTGGCTGCCCATTGATGTCGAAGATGGCACGGGGTTCCAGATCGTCGGGCGTCCGGTAGACAAAACCGGCTGCGGAAGCCAATATATGAGCGTGACGCCGGGTTATATGAGTCTCTTCAAGACACCCGTTCTGCGTGGACGGGACTTTACTGAAAATGACAAAGCCGGCGCGCCCAATGTAGTCCTGATCAACGAAGCCCTCGCCAGGAAATGCTGGCCCAACGAAGACCCCGTCGGGCAGCAAATCAAGGATGCGAACGAAACGGGCGGGGTTGAATCGATCATCGGCATCGTCGCCGACTCCCACAACAGCGGCCTCGGCAGGCCCGCCGATCCCATGCTCATCGTCCCCATTCCCCAGGTCACGGATACCTATAACGCAGCCTACGCGAATATCCAGCCGCTCTTCTGGGTGGTGCGAACCCAGGGAGACCCGCACGGCTTCATTCCCGCCATCACCGAGCAATTGCGCATCGCGAGCGCGGGATTCCCGGTGGGCCACATCCGCACCATGGATGAGGTGATGGGCCGTTCGACCGCCCGGCAAAGTTTCAACATGCTGCTGCTCACCATCTTCGGGGCCGTGGCGCTGGTGCTTTCGGCCATCGGCATCTACGGGCTCATGGCCTACTCCGTCGCGCAGCGCACCCAGGAGATGGGCATCCGCATGGCCCTGGGCGCGGACCGCGCCAACATCCGCAAGCTGGTCGTCTGGCACGGCATGAGGCTGGCCCTCATCGGCGTCGTTCTGGGCATCGCCGCGTCCTTCGGCCTCACCCGCCTCATCGCCACATTCCTGTTTGGCGTCGAGCCCTGGGATCCGGCAGTCTTCATCGCCGTGCCGCTCATCCTTGCGGCTGTAGCACTGCTTGCCGTGTGGCTGCCGGCCACGCGGGCCTCCAAGGTGGACCCCATGCAGGCATTGCGCGCGGAGTAAACCGCACGGGGCATCTCACGCGTAGCTGGTCACAGTTGAATGACGGCTGCCGCGCTCAAAACCAACGCGCTCGACATAGCCGCTGTCGCGGAGAGCCGCCAGAGGATCGGCAGGCAGGCCTCGATGTTGCCGCCAGGCCGCCGCCAGAGGGCGCACGTCGGTCCAGAATGCACCGCGGAACAGCTCTTCGGCGGCCACCAGGTCACACGACTGCTGGAATACCGCAAGCTGCTCCCGATCCACAAGCGCAGCTTTCAGCCACAGTTCCTGCGCCGTCACCACCGTCTGCACCGTGGCCTCAATCTTGCCCTTCAGGTTGTGGCTCTGGTCGATCATGAAGGCCACTTCGTGAGTCGGGCCGTCGGTATCGGCGCTGAGCAGCTCGTGGAAGATGCGGAAGATCTGGTAGGGATCGATGGAGCCGAGTGTCAGGTCGTCGTCGGCGTAGCGGCGGTCGTTGAAGTGGAATCCGCCCAGCAGCCCGGTGTGCAGCAGCCACGCGACAATCTGCTCGATGTTCTGCGACGAGTAGTGGTGCCCGGTGTCCACCAGCACCTGCGCCTTCGGGCCGGCCAGGCGCGCCAGGTGAGAAGACATGCCCCAGTCGGCGATGTCCGTGTGATAGAAAGCCGGTTCGAAGGGCTTGTATTCGATGAGCAGCCGCTGCTCGGGACCCAGCGCGGCGTGGGACGTACGCAGCGCCTCTTCCAGCCAGCCGATGCGGTTGCGAATGCTCTGCGTGCCCGGATAGTTCGATCCGTCGGCCAGCCACAGCGATACGTCGCGCGAACCGGTGGCCTTGGCGATCTCGATCGAATCGAGCATATGGTCGACTGCCTGTTGCCGGATGCCCGCGTCGGGGTTGCACAACGAGCCGAACTTGTACTGCTGATCCTGAAACAGATTGGGATTGATAGAGCCGGCGCGGATGCCATAGCGGTGCTCCAACTGCTTCAATTCGGGTACGTCCGAGAGCCCGTTGGGAAGATCCCAGAGGACGTGCAGGGCAACCGTGGGTGTGACGCCGGTGAGCCGGTTGACCTCGGCTGCGTCGGCAAACTTCTCCTCGATGGTAGACGCGGCGGCTGCCTGGACAAACTTGCCGAAACGCGTGCCGGTGTTGGCGAACCCCCAGGAGGGAACCTCGATCTGGAATGAATCCAAAGCCTGAACTGCCAGGTCAAAACTTGCGGACTCTGAAAGCTTCATGGTTGGCTGCCTTTTCCTGCGCCGGTCTTCGCGCGTCCTAACTCAATGTTTGTCCCGGTTTCGATTGGCGACGCGCCTGACTCACAACGATTGGTGGGGACCGGCAACTTAAGGCGCAAATCATATCCGATAGACATAAGCATTGTCTATTGCAAAAAGCAGCTCTCGGATATGCAGCGCCGGCTGCTGAACCGGAACCGCTGCCTTCATCTTCCATTGGGAAGAGATCGAGCCTGAACCTGCATGGAAGCATGCGCCCGGCGAAGGCGAGAGCGGCTGGAATTCTTCGCGTCGCCGGTGATTGCGAATACAAAAAAATATCAATAGAGACAGTATTGTGAACGTTGCTATCCGGGTGGTATACCTTGGGCGCATCGGAATTCCGGTTGCGTGCAAGTGTGAAAGGAAGTGCGCGATGAGCAGAGCCATGGGGACGAGAAACCTGATTCGCAATATCTGGAAAGTGCGGCATTTTACCCGCTTTTTGGCAGTTGGCCTGGCCTGCGTGGCTGCGTCCGCAACGCTGAGCGGCCAGCAGTCGCTGCGGTTGGCCATCCAATGGGACAAGACCATGGTGGTTTCAAAATCGACGCCGACTCTGCAAGTGGTGGTGAACCCACCCCTGCGGCCCGGCCAGCCGCTCAGCGCCGCATCCTACCAGGCCGTGAAGGAGCTGGGCGCCGACTATGTGCGCTACGTACCGTGGCTCCCTTATCCACGGCTGGCAGTGGCCGAACTGGAGCCGCCCACGCCGCAAAAAACCTCGTGGGACTTCAGCGTCATTGACCCCATGACCAAAGATTTTCTGGCCGCCACCGAAGGCCATCCCACGGTGATGAATTTCAGCACCATGCCCGCGTGGCTCTTCAAGACCGCCAAGCCCGTCACCTATCCGGCCGACCCTAACAAGGTGGTGTGGTACTACACCCAGGGGACGGAACTGCGCGATCCCACCGGCAAGGAGCTGGGCGACTACTACAACCGCTTGGTGAGCTGGTATGTAAACGGCGGCTTCAGCGATGAAAACGGCGTTCGCCACGAGTCCGGCTATCACTACAAGTTCCCGGTCTGGGAGGTGCTCAACGAGGTAGAGTCGGAGCACTCGACCACGCCCCAGGACTACACAAAGCGCTATGACGCTATCGTCGAAGGGATTCGCGCGGCGAGTCCCGACACCAAATTCATGGGCATGGCCCTGGGAGGGCCCAGCGACCATCCGGACTTCGTCGAGTACTTCCTGAATCCAGCCAATCACAAGCCGGGCATTCCGCTGGATTTCATCTCCTACCACTTCTATGCGGTGCCCACTTACTCGCAGGCCATCGCCGACTGGCAATACACCTACTTCGACCAGGCGGACGGTTTCCTGAATACGGTGCGCTACATCGAGCAGATCCGCAAGCGCCTCTCGCCGCAGACAAAGACCGACACCGACGAGCTGGGCGTCATTTCGGCCGACGATACGCAGCAGGACCAGCCGGGGCATGTGATGCAGCCCATTCCGCCGGCCTACTGGAACCTGGCCGGATCGCTCTATGCCTATCTCTACATCGAGCTCTCGCGGCTCCAGATCGACATAATCGGAGAGTCGCAACTAATCGGCTATCCCACCCAGTACCCCAGCGTGAGCATGATGAACTGGGAAAATAACAAGCCCAACGCGCGCTTCTGGGTGCTCAAGCTGATCAAGGACTCGTTTCATCCCGGCGATACCCTTGTGGAAACATCGCTCAAGGGCGTAGCGGAAGCGGACGTGGCCGCCCAGGCTTACAGCACCCCTGCCGGCCGCAAGCTGCTGCTGGCCAACAAGCGGGATCGCGCCATCGAGATCAAGCTCGCGGGCGCCGACAAGGCCACCGCGCTGTCCGTGGATGTGGAAACAGGCGATGGCCCCGCCCGCGCCGTAAAACCGGCAGATGGAAAAATCAGGCTGGAGCCTTTTGCGGTAACGGTGGTGAGCTGGTAGGACCAGGTCCGAAACCATTCTCGCGCGGCTTATGGCTTGGGAGTGTCCGCGGCCGCAGCGGGTTGGGCGCTGTTCGATTGAGCCGGCTCGTCGATCGTCAGTTGCCGGTCGCCGGCCGCGTTGAGAAGCACCTGCTGGATTCCGCTGGGCCAGCGAATCTCAATGCGATCGACGGCCGCGGCCGTTCCCAGGCCAAAGTGCAGCCGGGGATCGCTTGCCGAAAGATAACCGCTCGAGGTCGTCACCGTTCCCCACTGGCTGCCCAGCGCCGTCAACACCTTCACCTGCGCCCCGATCCCGTCGCGATTGCTCTTGTGCCCGATGAGCCGCAAGGTAATCCAGTGATTTTTGGTCTCGGTCATGTTGAGCAAAACGTGCGGCGGCCCGCCATTGGTCGAGACCACGGCATCCATCCGCCCATCGTTATTCAAATCGCCGATCGCCATGCCCCGGCCCACCCAGGCTTCGTGAAAGATCTCCGATGAAATGCCCGACACATCCACGAACTTTTTGCCGGTGTTACGCAGCAGCATCATCGGTTCTTTGTAGTGCAACTGCGGCGAGCTCTTCTCAATCGTGTCCAGGTCGTGCCCTTGCGCAATCAGCAGGTCCTTCCATCCGTCGTTGTCGTAGTCCAGGAAGCGCAGGCTCCAGCCCGAGTGAAGCATGGTAATGTTGCCCATTCCCGAAAGCTGGGTGACGTCGTTGAAGGTGCCGTCCCCGGCGTTCTGATAGAGCAGATACCGCTGGTTGGCCAGATCGGTAATCGCCAGGTCGGGCCAGCCGTCGTTGTTGTAGTCGGCAAAATCCACGCCCATTCCCGCATAGCTCTTCCCTTCGGAGTTGACGGCGACTCCGCTCTCCAGCCCGACCTCTTCAAAGGTTCCATCCTTCTTCTGGTGAAACAGAAACTCGGGCATGGAGTCGTTGGCGACAAACAGATCGATTCGCCCATCCTGGTCATAATCCGCGATGGCGATGCCCAGCGCCTTGGCCGGCTTGTCGAGCCCCAGCTTGTGAGAGACCTCAGTGAAGTGGCCGTTGCCATCGTTGTGATACACCAGCATGGGGATCGGCTGAAAGGAATCCGGATGGCAATAGCCGCGGTACCCCTCGCGATGCTCTCCGCACCACAGATCCTCCCAGTCCCAGGTCACGTAGCGATCCACCACCAGGTCGAGCAGGCCGTCGTTATCCAGATCGACCCAGGCCGCGGAGCTCGACCATCCGCTGCCCCCCACGCCCGCCTTCTCCGTTACATCGGCAAACGTGCAGTTGCCGTTGTTGTGGTACAAGTGGTTGCCGCCGTAGCCCGTGACAAACAGGTCTTCGTTCCCATCGTTGTCGTAGTCGCCCACGGCGACGCCCATGCCATAGCCCACGCCCTGCAATCCCGCCTTCTCCGTGATGTCCTCAAAGGTCCCGTCGGCCTTCTGGTGGTAAAGGCGATTCCAGTATTCGGGGCCGGCCTTTTGCGGAATGAATCCTTTGGGCGTTGGATCGGCATACGGCGCGCCGTTCGCGAAGAAGATATCCAGCAGGCCGTCGTTGTCGCAGTCGAACAGCGCCACGCCCGAGCCCATGGTTTCGATGAGATACTTGCGCGAGGTATGCGGAGCCTGGTGAAGAAATTTGATCCCCGCCTTTTCGGTGATATCGACAAAGTGTCCGGGAACCAGGGCGGCAGAACTCGGCGCGGGTGGAGTGGATGGTCCCCTCGCGCCCGCGGTTTGAGCTTTGGCGGGAACCATCGCCATGGCCAGGCTCAGCAGGAACGCCAGCCAGCTCCTCAGTTCTCGCTCCCTGCTTGAAACCATCCGGGAATCACTCCTCAGACCCTGTCCAAAAACCGGAATTCGCTCACCGCAAACCCGCCACAAACGTTCCGTGCCCCATCCATTCGCGTCCTTTGCGAATGGGTGGGAAACCACGACCTCCCACCGGCCTTCCACGATCTTCAGGAACCCTCGGGACGACCAACTTCCCGCCCCGCTCCCATTCAAGTTCCTGAACAGCACTCTACGGATTCGCCCCTGCATCGATATGCTGTGGCGAGATCTCCTGGGTGTCGTAGGATTTATGCGTTGGCTTGGCGCCGTGAACCTTCTGGAAGGCGGCCAGCGCCTTGCGCTGTCCCTCCCTGTCTCCGGTGGCGCGGTCGGCAGTGGCGAGCCGGTACCAGGCTGCCTCGTCGCCCGGACTCACCTCCGTTGCATGTTGCAGCGGCGCCAAGGCCAACTCCGGCTTGTGCAGGTCCAGCAGCACGCCTCCCAGGCCCACCAGCGCCTCTTCAAAGCCGGGAAAGCGCTCCACGATGTGCTCGTACTGCGTGCGCGCCTCCTCCAGGTTGCCGGCCTCCGCCTGCATATACGCCAGTTCGTAGGCGGCGTTGCCATTGGCGGGATCGACCTGTAACTCCGCCATGAACTCCCGCACCGCGCCGTCGTGATCCTCGGCCTTCTGCTCTGCCCTGAAGCGCGTCAGGTATACCCGTCCGATGCGATAGTGAATGCCGGGCCGCTGGGGGTCGAGCGCCAGCACCCGGTTGAACGCGGCAATGGCCGCGTCATAGCTCTTCTGGGCCTCGTTGGCCTCGCCTTGCGCCTGGATCATCCAGATGGAGTCCGGCGCGCTGTCGTGCAGCTTCTCCATCACCACGTAGGCGAAGTTTCCGTAGATTCGTCCCGTGTGATAGAGAATTTCGGGATCGTCGGGATAGAGCTTGTTCAACTCCAGCGCCGTCTCCACGGCATCGGAGTCGCGTCCCAGCCCCGTATAGGCGCGCAGCAGTTGCAAGCCGCACAGCCGCCGCACATCGGCGTCCGCGGCCTGCTTGAATCCCTTCTCCAGGTGCGGCAGCGCATCGGTGAAGCGGCCCATCTCCGCCAGAGAAAGCGCCAGCAGACTGTCCAGCTTCGTCAGGCTCGGCTTGAGCCGTTGCGCGGTATGCACCTGCTCCACCGCCAGATCGTACTGGTGCAGTTGAAAGTAGATTGCGGCCAGCGTGGCGTGTACTTCGCCGATGCCCGGCTCCAGCTTTGCCAACTGCTCAAAATCGGTGCGCGCTGCCTCAAACTGCCCGGCCGCCATGGCCTGCTGTCCCGCCGCGGTAACCCGGTCTTCCTCATCCTCATTGCCGGCCTGCGCCTGCCCGGCTGCTGGAACCATGCAACAAAACACCACCAGCCAGCACAGCTTTGACGGTTTCCTCATGATGGATTCAGTGTATCTCCCCCACATAAAACTCCGCCACGCCCGAAGGGCGTGGCGGAATGGGAGTGCAGCAACGGTTGAAAGGGCAGCTTAGAATTGAATCTTTCCGCCGAATTGAATGATACGGGATGCCGATGCGCCGAAAATGAGGCCGGCGTTGGCGGAGCCCACACCTGAGTTGATGGGTTGGTTGCCGCCCGACCCCGCCACCAGCAGGCCGCCCACGTCCTGGGCGTATTGGTGATGGTTGAAGGTGTTGAACAGGTCCATCTTGAAGACGAACTTGGCCTTCTCGCCAAGCCCAAAGGCTTTGCCGATACCCATGTCCCAGTTGTTGATGCCGGCCTGATTCAGGAAGTTGCGGGCCGTGGTCCCATAGGTGCCGAAGGCCGGTGACGTGAAGCAGCTCATGTTGATGGCGAAGAACTTCGCCAGGTTCCCGGAGTAGGTGTTGTCTTTCAGGTTGCAGCCCGGCGTATAGTTGCCGCGCATGCCGCCCGTTCCGGTGATGCCCTGGATATCCGTGGCATTGATTTCATACGGAAATCCCTGCTGGAAGGTTGCCACGCCGGTGAGTTGCCAGCCGCCGACGGCCTCGTCGGCTGCCCAGTTCATGCCGCCGCCGATCTTCTTGCCGCGGCCGATGGGAATTTGATAGACCCAGCTGTTCACAAACCGGAAGGGCACGTTGAAGTCCGACCGGCCGTAATCCAACTGCGGCCTCGAGTTATCCATGTAGCCTTCGAAGCCCGTGGCGCTGGCGCCTGCTCCGGCCGTCGCCGACTTGTTGTCCATGCTCTTGGCCCAGCTGAAGACCGAGGTAATGGCCAGGTCGCCGGCGCGATGCTCGAACTTAGCATTGCCAGCATGGTAGATGGAGTAGCCGTGGAAGTCGCTGTCGATATAGAAACTGGTGAAGTTCGGATACGGCAGACGGCTGGCGATGCTGCACGGGGCAATTGCGGTGGTACCGAGTGCGGGATCGCCAAAGGCATTGTAGTAGACGCCGTTCTTGTCCTGCTGCTGGCAAAGCGAAAGGCTCGCAGCCGGAATATCGAGCGGTTGCGCGATATCGTGCCGGTTCAGCAGGTGGGTGCCCTTGGTTCCAACATAGTTGACTTCCAGGGTGGTGTTCTTGGCAAGCTCGCGCTCCACCGAGAGCGTCCACGACTGGACGTAAGGATTGAGAGGATCTTCCGACTCGATAACCGCGATGAACGACAGCGTCGACTCGGGGAACGATCCCAGCTGGGTGTCATCCGGGAACATCTGGTTGGCGTGCTTGAGCTGGTCGTTTCCGTTCTGCGTGGTGGGGTTGATCGAGTTGCGCACGCTGTAGGGATAGATGTCGGCCGAGTCGTCGATCTCGCGGCCTTCATAGGAGGTGTAGAAGATCCCGTAGCCGAAGCGCACTACCGTCTTGTCGTTCAGGCGGTAGTTGAAGCCCAGGCGAGGCGCGAAAGGACCCTTCGGCCCCGGGAATGGGTACTTCCCGCAGTACCGCAGGATGGGGCTTACCCCGTCGATGCCCACGCCGGGGGCAACGCCATCGGTCGAGAGTGTCGGGTCGGCATAGCACAGGCCGCCCTGGGCGTTGGTCACATCGCGCCAGAAGAAGTGGTTTGACTTCTCATACGTCCCGGCGCGATAGTCCCAGCGCAAGCCGATGTTCATGCTGAGCTTGTTGGTCAGCTTCCAATCGTCTTCCGCGTAGGGAGCAAAGTAGTTGTATTGGTGGATTTGCGGGTTGCCGGCCTGGGTGGTGGGGCTCGACGGGCCGGGGACGAATCCGCCCGCGCCGGAGTAGTACCCGAGCATCATGTCGGCGATGGCGTTGCCGGTGCCGCACGATCCAGAGGGAGTGGTGCAACTGGAAGTGGAGCCGGCAGCCGCGGAGATGTTCTCGCTGTTGGTCTGAATGGTGCTCGAGCTGAAGCCCCAGTCGCCGTAGAAATCGTCGTCCAGGTTGCGGTTGATGTACCAGGTGCGATAGTCGACGCCAAACCCGAGTGTGTGTTTTCCGTGAACCGACGTAAACGAGTCCGCGAACTCCCATTCAGGAATGTACGATCCGCTGTACGAGTTGACCGGCCCGCCGCCGCTGCTATAGGTAGAAAGGCCCACGTTCGGCCAGGTCTGCTGCAAGGGGCCGAAGGTCTTGAAGACGCCCGTCTCATTCAGCGCCGAGACCACCGAAGCGGGCGGAGCGGAAGAGCCCTCAGGCGCATTGGCCGAGAGATAGCCAAAACGGAAGTTGTTCACGTTCTTCTGACCCAGGTTGATGGTGTGCGACACCTCCCAGGCGATCTCTTTTTCGAAATACTGCTCCAGGCCGAGGACCTCCGAGCCGGAGTTGTAGTTCGCCGAGTTGATGTAGTTGGAGTAGGTGTAGCGGCCAAAGACCGAGCCCAGCTTGCCCAGATTCTGGTCGCCGCGGTAGGTCTGCTGGTTCATGTGCAGCGGGCCGGGGATGTTTTGGATGAAGTTGGTGATGCCCTCCGGCTGGTTGGCAACCGTCGGAGCGCCCCAATACCCGTTGCTCACGGCAACGTTGCCGATGTTGGAGTCGGTCTTGAAGTAGACGAGGGCCTGGGCCGCGGTGAGAGGCACCAATTTCCCTCCCTGCAGGGGCACGTTTGGATCCACTGGCAGGCAGTTATAGCCGATGCTGAGCAGCCCAGAGCAATCCGCCGTGCCGTAAGCCGGCAGAGGGCCGCCGGGAAGCTGGACAGTTGCGCCGCTTGAATTTGTATACGTCAGGCCCTGGGGATACGTCTCGGCCGAGAAATCGCCTTGCAGGGTCGCCGGGTTCGGTACGTTGTCTCCCAGACGCGTGCCGTTGTTCATGCGCCAGCCTTCGTAGTTGGCCATGAAGAAGCTCCGGTTGCGCCCGTCGTAGATCTTTGGGATCCAGACCGGCCCGTTGACGACGAACCCGAATTGGTTCAGTTTCAGAACCGGGTTCGCGGTCGGCGTAGAGGTGACGAAGGTTTCGGCGGTGGCAAACGGCTTGGCGTCGAACGCATTGTTGCGGTCCGACTCGAAGGCTGTGCCGTGGAATTTGTTGGTGCCGCCCTTGCTGACGACGTTGACCTGGCTGGCCGAGAATCCGTACTCAGCCGGATAGATGCCGCTCTGCACCTTGACTTCCCCGATTGCGTCCTGCGACAGAATCACGGCAGGTGTTTCCATGGCCTGGTCGGTGTTGACCAGTCCGTCCAGCGTAAAGTTGTTGCCCTCGGGACGGCCGCCATTGATGCTGATGGCGTTGCCTTCGCCCTGGCGCATGGTGCCCTGCTCGCCGCCGATGGTGACCGCGCCAGCGCCCAGGAACAGCAGCTGTACAAAGTTGCGTCCGTTCAGGGGGAGTTCTTCCACTTGCTTCTGGCTGACCAGTTGCGAGAGCGCCGCGGAGTCGGTATCAAGTTCAACCGCCTGCGCCGTCACTTCCAGGGTTTCGGTTACCGCGCCCGGCTTCAATGCCAGGTCGATACGGACCTTCTGATCGACAGCCAGCACGAAGCCCGTGGTGACCGACTTCTCAAAGCCCTTGATCTCGGCCGACACGGAGTACGTTCCAGGTTGCAGTGACGGAGCATAGTAATCGCCGGCCGAACTGGTGACCGTGCGGAACGCCTGGTTGGTTGCCGTGTTGGTTACCGTCACCTTGACATTGGGAATGATGGCCCCGGAGCTGTCGGTAACCGTTCCCAGGATTGTGCCGGTTGCGCCTGCCTGTCCGAATAGTCTGCCGGCAAAAACAAGCAGAACCATCAGGACGAGGGAAAATCGGAATGCTCGCATCTCTTAGCCTCCTTACAACTGTTTGCTGTTCATCGGTCGAGTGGGGTTGGCTGAAGTCTCTTTTGGGAAACAACTGTGGGGACAGATTTTGGCCCCACAGAATCTGGACCTGCCTTCAATGGAACGCGAGATTAGACAAATCGTAAGACGATTGTCAAGAAAAAAATAAGTTCCTGATTGAAATACTCTGACCGGGCATTCTCCTCCCCGATTTTCCTGAGTTTAAACCCGCTTTAGCGATTTACCGGCCCTTCCAGCGCACTTCCCGGCCTGTTGACTTTTCGTGAAGCAAGCCGTTCTTGCCTCTGGATTTCAATGGGCAAAATGCTGCCTCATTTTGTGCAGCGATCCGAGCCGAGCTTCCGGCCGGCAGGCGCGCTACGTTCGCCACGCCAAAGGGGGCCCCAAGTCCCCACCCGAGCATTGCCTCTCCGCATCCAGCCCCGGCGCCTGCTCCCTTCCGGCGGGCTTGCTCTTGCTTCCCGTAAAACTACCCCGCCCAGCAACGGTCCGCGGAGCCATAAACCTTTCTCAACATAGATGTTCCGGTCCCATCGGCGAGGCCGGAACTTCGATTGGAAACTATTTTCTCTTCCGAAAGACGGCGCATTCGTGCTAATGTTCTTGGCGCCCGGAATGTGGCTTCTCCGCTCGCCCTGAGCGAAGCGTGCCCATCCCTTGAAATCCAACCCGCGGCAATCTTTAAGAGCAGCGGCAATAAGGAGAAACAATGAAGCTCCTGGGAATCAAATTGATTACGGCAAGCCTGGCGGCGATGCTGAGTTTCGGCGCGGCTCAGGCACAGAATCAGACCGATCCGTTGAAGAGCGGATTTGACAATCCCCCCAACGGCGCACGCCCCAGGGTCTGGTGGCACTGGATGAACGGAAACATCTCCAAGGAAGGCATCAAGCTCGACCTGGAGTGGATGCACCGCGCCGGCCTGGGCGGCTTTCAGAACTTCGACGCCGCCCTGCAGACGCCCCAGGTGGTGGACCATCGCCTGGTTTACATGACCCCGGAGTGGAAAGACGCCTTCAAATACGCGACCACGCTCGCCGACCAGCTGGGCCTGGAAGAGGCCATCGCTGGCTCACCCGGCTGGAGCGAGTCGGGCGGTCCATGGGTGCCGGGTTCCGAGGGCATGAAGAAGTATGTCTGGAGCGAGACCGACATCCAGGGCGGCCAGCCCTTCACCGGAACGCTCGCTCATCCCCCCGGGAACACCGGGGCATTTCAGAACATCGGCATCCACGACCAGCCGCCTCCTCCGGGCTCCCAGCCGATTCCTGATTTTTATGCCGATTCGGAGGTGGTTGCTTATCGCCGGGCGGCCAGCGACGTATCGGTCGAATCGCAGCACGCCAAGATGACCGCGAGCGGCGGCGCGCCCGATTTCCCCATGCTCACCGACGGCGACCTGGAAAAGACCACCAAGATTCCGATTCCGAAGGCAATCGGGGAGAGTTCGTGGATTCAGTACGAGTTCCCGGCGCCGCAAACCATCCGTTCCGTCACGTTTGTCATCAAGGAACTGGATGAGATTGCCTCCATCGCCTCGGGAGTCGGCGGCCCGGAGACCACCCTCGAGGCCAGCGACGACGGGCAAAGCTTCCACGTGGTGGCCAAGCTCACCGGCGGAGACGCACCCCAGAACACCATCTCCTTCCCGGCGGCATCGGGAAAGTATTTCCGCGTCAACTTCAAGCGCATGGCCGCGCCGCCGATTCCCGACTGGGCGGTCGGCCTCGATCCTGCCTCCTTCGGAATCAAGATTCCCCCGCCTCCCACCGACTACGAGATCGCCGAGCTTGTTCTGCACCCCGGAGCGCGCGTGAACCGGCTTGAAGACAAGGCCGCGTTTACCACCGCGGGAGACCTCTATTCGCTGGCCACGCCGCCGGTCGATGCCGAGGACGCGGTTCCACTGGCCGGCATCGTCGATCTGACCGCGAAGATGCACCCCGATGGAACACTCGATTGGACGCCGCCGCCGGGCGACTGGGTGGTGCTGCGCTTCGGCTACTCGCTGCTGGGAATCACCAATCACCCGGCAACCGCCGAGGCTACCGGCCTCGAGGTCGACAAGCTCGATCGCCGCTTTGTGAAGAAGTACTTCGACACCTACCTCGACAGCTACAAGGAGACCGTAGGCGCCGATTTCATGGGCAAGAAAGGCATCCGCTACGTCATCAACGACAGCTGGGAGGCCGGCGCGCAAAACTGGACCGACAACATAGTCGCCGACTTCAAACGCCTGCGCGGCTACGATCCGGTGCCCTGGATGCCGGTTCTCGTCGGGCAGGTGGTGGAAAGCGCCGAGGCCAGCGACAAGTTCCTATGGGACTTCCGCAAGACCCTCGCCGACCTGGTGGCCGACGAGCACTACGGCGAGCTGGAAGCCGTGCTGCACGAGCGCAACATGGGCCACTACGGCGAATCGCACGAGTCCGGACGCGCCCTGATCGCCGACGGCATGGAAGTGAAGAAGTTCAACGAAGTACCCATGAGCGCCATGTGGACACAGACGCCTGGCGTCAACAAGGAGCAGTTCGGCTACAACGCCGACGATCGCGAGTCGGCCTCCGTATCCCACATCTACGGCCAGAATCTCGCCGCCGCCGAATCGATGACCGCGGCAGCTGCGCCCTGGGCCTGGTCGCCGTCGTCCTTGAAGCCCACCGCCGATCAGGAGTTCCTCAACGGCATCAACCGCTTTGTCATTCATGAGTCGGCGCACCAGCCGCTGATCGACAAGGCGCCCGGCATGACCCTTGGACCCTTTGGGCAATGGTTCAACCGCAACGAAACCTGGGCGGAACAGGCAAGCACCTGGATCAACTACCTGGCGCGCACCAGTTTCCTGCTCCAGCAGGGGCATTTCGGCGCGGACCTGATCTACTTCTACGGCGAGGATTCGAACCTGACCCAGATCTTCGACAGCAAGGCGCCCGACATTCCGGCAGGCTACGGCTTCGACTATGTCAACGCCGACGCCATCATCCACGAACTGACAGCTTCCGGCGGACGCATCGCCACCGCCAGCGGGATGAATTATCGCGTGCTGGGCCTCGATCCCTATAGCCAGCACATGTCACTGCCCGTACTGCGCGCCATTCACAAGCTGGTGGCTGAGGGCGCGGTGGTGGCCGGACCCAAGCCCATCGACGATCCCAGCCTGGCCGACGACCAGTTGGAGTTCAAGCTGCTGAACGACGACCTCTTTGGCGACGGCACAGGCGTGCATCATGTGGGCAAAGGCACGGTTTACGCCGGACAGAAGCTGGGCGACGTCTTCGCCGCATTGCAGGTACCGCCCGACTTCGACTACACCAAGCCCGAAGCCGACGCGCGCCTGCTCTTCGTTCATCGCAAACTGGACGACGGAGATGTCTATTTTGTCGACAATCGCAACGACCGCAGCGAAACCGTGGACGCAACCTTCCGCGTAACCGGTAAGGCTGCCGACCTATGGCACGCCGACACCGGCCTCACCGAGCCCGCCTCGTTCAAGATTGCCGACGGACGCACCACGGTGCCGCTGAAGCTGGAGCCCTGGGGAAGCGTCTTCGTGGTCTTCCGCAAGGCAACCGAACAGGCCGCTTTCACCGTGCCGGCGAAAACCGAAACCGCCGTCGCCACTGTGAATGGCCCGTGGAAGGTGAGCTTCCAGCCCAAACGCGGCGCGCCCGACTCCATCACCCTCAAGACGCTTGCCTCGTGGACCGAGAACCCGGATGCTGGGGTGAAGTACTTCTCCGGCGCGGGCACTTACACCAAGACCATCCAGGCCAAGGCAGACTGGCTCAAGAACGGCGCGCATGTGTGGATCGACCTCGGCGATGTGAAGAACCTCGCCGAGGTCACCGTCAACGGCAAGTCGCTGGGGGTGGTTTGGCACACGCCTTATCGCGTGGATGCCACCGCCGCACTGCATGCCGGCGCCAACGACGTCTCCATCAAGGTGATCAATGCCTGGGTCAACCGGCTCATCGGCGATGAGCAGCCCGGCGTCAAGGACAAGATCACCTTCGCCGACGTGAAGCCCTACAGGGCTAATTCGCCGCTCATACCGTCGGGCCTGCTGGGGCCCGTGCGGCTTATCTCCGTAACAGAAAAGTAAGACAAGGTTCGATCGAGCCTTCACCGCAACAGAAGCAAACGCCGGATCGCAATCCACCGCGATCCGGCACTTTTTTTGTTCGTGAACCTCAGGGCGTCTTCGCCATCAGGTTCGCCCGGTCGAGCACGGCAAGCAGCGCGTAGTAGTTGTCCACCAGAAACCCCTCGTAACCATGCGCGCCGCCATGCCAGTCCTTCCAGTCGTAAGTCAACCCGTCGGGCGCGCGGCCTGTGAAGCCCTGCTTCGCGAAGGCATCGAGCATGGGCATCAGGATATTGTCGCCCTGCTCCTTTTCGCCCAAATGATAGAGTGCGGCCATGGTGAAATAGGCAAAGCACGCCGTGGCCCCGCCGTTCTCATAGATCTCGAAGCCGTCGCTCCCATCCGCTTTCTTCGATCCACCCCAGCGGTGATCCGGATTGAGGTAATCGGCGTGCCGGATGGCCATCAGGTTGCCGGGAAGACCGAGCTCGAAGTCCTTGTACCCGACCTCGTCCATCTTGGCCAGGATGCGGTCCATCACCTGCCGCGCCTGCTCTCCGTCGATCAACCCGTAGCGCACCGCAATGCCGTTGATGAACGTGAAGTAATAGTTGTGCAGTTGGCCGTCGCTGCTTTTCCAGCCGGCTACCACGCCCGCCGACGGGTCGAGGAATGCGTCCGCGTAGGCCGCGCGAATGGCGTCGGCGCGCGCGCGGTACCTGGCTGCGTCCGCCGTCTCTCCAATGCGATCGGCAAGCGCGGCCATGCCCCGCAGCGCACGATAGCCCAGCGCGTTCCCATAGGCGTCCTGGTGGCCGAAGCCGATGGTGTCCCACCAGTTGGCTGCCGGGTTGATGACACCCTCCTTCCATGAGCCGGAGTTCCCGCTACCGGGATATTCCAGTAACTGGCTGCCGTCAGCATTGGGGACCATCAGGGTTTCGGTCCACTTGCGCAGCCCTTTGTAGTTTTGCCGCAGCCACCGCTCGTCGCCGCTCCCGTCAGCGTAGTCATAGGCCGAGATCAGCAGCGAAGGATAGGTGTCGGTGAACACATGGGCATCCGGGGAATCGGGCTCGGGTGCCCCGTCGAACATCTGGTAGCCCGGCTGCCCGTAGCCGATAAACCCGCTCAGGTAGCGATCCAGTGTCTCGCGAATCAGGTCGAGCGCGGTCAGCCCTTTCACAAGCTCCGGCGTATACCGCGCCATATCGGCATATTCATAAACGGTGAAGGCGCAGGCATCGCTGGCGGCATGGTTGGCCAGCACATGCAGCTCCGCATGCAGCTGGAAGATGTCCAGAAAGTCCCGCCGGAAGCCGTCGAATCGTGCATCTGCGGGATCCATGCCGGGGATCGCCGGAAAAATGGCCGCAGTCTGAAGCGTGTACTCGATCTCCCTGTGGTCTTCCGAGGCGGCGGGGAATGTGACCGTCACATAATCCGGCAGCGGCTGAGCCAGATCAATCGGGGTCATGCCGATTGTGTTCCGGTGAGCAACATAGTGGAGCACGGCGGCATCGCTTCCCCTGGCGTAGACGCGCAGGGATCCCATGCCCGGCAGATGCATCACCGCCGGCAGCGCAACGTCGCCTGTGGTCGTCACGTGCCCCAGAAGAGTAGCGTGTGTTACGTGCGGGTTGAACTTCCACGTCAGATCGTGCGCGGCTCCGCCCGGCCGGAACAGGCTGCGCATGCGCAGCGTGTCGCCGTCGCAGCGCATCTCCCACACTGGATGCCCGGGGTCTGAAGCCGCCGCGTAGCGCACCCAACCGTTGCGTGTGGTCACAGTGTAGGCAACCTGCGCGCCGCCGGGGTCAACCAGCGGATTAGCTTGGAAGCTGCCGCGCTTCAGCGAGTCGATGCTCAGCGCGCTCAATCCCGGTTCGCGCGCATCGAAAACAACGCGTATGGAGGATGTCTCCCGCTTAAGCGCGTCGTTCCCGTTCTCTGCTGCCACGGAAACAGTTGCAACCAGCGCAACCGCCGGGAGAAGAATCCATTTTTTTCCAAAAACAAGGCGCAAGGTTGAAGATTCCGTCGTTCCCCATCGTGCAAAGATCATGGTCGTTCCCTTTCGGCATTCGATCTTAGACGATTCGCCCCTCGCGATGCCTGCCGGGATTGCCCAAATCCTTACCGCATGCCGAGATAATTGCCGTAGCCCACGATCATCGTCGATCCCACCAGCGTCAGCAGCGTCAGAAACACCAGCGTCCGGGTCCGCGCGCTCACCCCGCGCCACTCCTTCAGCGCAATGCCCCACAGCGTGCTGAAGATGATGATGCTGGCCATGTGCAGCGTCCAGCTGGAGAACTTGTAGCGGCCCATCTGCGTCTCGCCCATGGTGTAGAAGAAGAACTGCATGTACCAGGTGGCGCCCGCGACCGCGGAGAACAGGTAATTCCAACCCAGCGACGGCGGGTGCGGGTTCAGGTGCATCTCCAGCGCCATCTCCGTCGAAGCCGCATCCACCGGGTTCTCCAGCGGCGGGTGTTCGCTCGCGGCTTGAGCGCCCGCTCCCGCGGGAATGCGCAGATACTCGCCGTAGCTGCGGTTGCGCAGGTTGAGCACCATGCACCACACAAAGTTGGTGGTAAATCCGCCGGCCAGCACCACCACCAGTACCGGCAGCCCCTGCCACATGGTGCTGGTTCCGTGCAGCAGCGTAAGCGTCTTGATGGGAGTACCCGCATCCAGGCCGAAGGCAAAGCAGGAGCTCATGACGCCGCAGAAGGTGGCCACGCCCAGCCCCAGCTTCAGGTTGAACTCGCGAATGCTTGCCAGTTTCTGCTCGTGCGAGAGTTCGCGCTCCTTGGAGATTCCCGCCGCGCCGGCAAACAGGATGCCCAGTACGCAGATGCCCACGCCCGCCAGGATGATGACGCCCGAGCGCTCATGGAGCAGATGCGCGAACTGGCCGTGAAAGATGGGCGGCACCAGCGTGCCGAAGATGGCCGTATAGCCCAGCGCCACCGCCATGCCCAGAGACAGGCCCAGGTAGCGCATGGTGAGCCCGAAGGTCAGTCCGCCCAGCCCCCACAGCACGCCGAAGAAGTATGCCCAGAAGATGGTCGAGGCCGGCGCGGCGTGCAGCACGGGCAGCAAATCGTGGGTCATCAATCCCGCCATCGCCCAGGGCATCACGATCCAGCTCACGACTCCTCCGGCCAGCCAGTAGGTCTCCCACGACCAGCCGCGCACCTGCCGGTACGGTACATAGAAGCTGGCCGACGCCAGCCCGCCCAGCCAATGCAGAAACACTCCCAGCAACGGATTCGCGCCCAAGTGACCTCTCTCCCAGGTGGACTCGTTCTCTTTTGCGTCCTGTCCCGATTCAGCCTCGCTCGCAAATCTATCAGAAAACCCACGACGCACGCTTCGATTGCCGTGACCGTGCCCGCTTGATTCGCACCGCAGCTAGCATTCAATTCACTCTCCGCGGGCGCGGACTTCAGCCCCTTTTGCCTTGACACAGCGGTGCGCATGAAACTACTTTCGATGTGAGTTTGATTCCTCGCCGGCGCCAGTCGCCATCGGCCATCCATCAGGCTCTGCGCGTCCAGCTCCCATGCCCATGACGCGCCAAGGAGTTCCCCATCGATCGTCGTGACGCTCTCAAACTTCTCGCATGCAGCGCGGGTTCGCTGGCAGTGAAACCATCGCTCGCGGCCTCGCCCCGGCCCGCTCCCATCATCGACGCGCACATCCATCTCTTCGATCCCACGCGCCCCGGCGGCGTTCCCTGGCCCACCCCCGACGACACCGCGCTCTACAAGCCCGCATTGCCCGAGCGCTACATTGCTCTCGCCGCGCCCTTCGGAGTGGCCGGCGCCATCGCCATCGAAGCAAGCCCGCTGGCCAGCGACAATCAATGGCTGCTCAAAGTCGCCGCCGATCATCCAGTGATCGTTGGCGTCGTCGGCGATCTTGTTCCTGCGACGCCGTCCTATCTGGCCGACCTCGACCGCCTCCACGCCGATCCTCTCTTCCTCGGCTTCCGCTACGGCAATCTCTGGAACCGCGACCTCTCCGTCGATCTCGAGAAGCCGGGCTTCATCGACGGGTTGAAGGCCCTCGCCCAGGCCGGCCTGGTCTTTGAAAGCGCCAATCCCGATCCGGTTTTGATTCGCGCCATCCTCTCCGTCGCTGAGCGCGTCCCTGACCTGACCATCGTCATCGATCATCTTCCTCACTCCCCAATTCCCACTGAAAACGCCGCGCGCGCAGAGTACCAGTCCAATCTAAGCCGCCTGGCCAAACACCCGCGCGTCTTTGTCAAGCTCTCCGAGATTCCCGTTCTCCTCAATGGCGCGCTGGTGACAGACATCGGTTATTACCAGGGCGCGCTCGACGCCATCTGGTCTGTATTCGGTGAAGGCCGCATCTTCTTCGGCAGCGACTGGCCAAACAGCGATCACGTTTGCTCCTTGCAGCAGACGTTCTCCCTCGTCCACGCTTACATCGCGCAAAAGAGCCCGACGGCCCAGGAGAAATTCTTCTGGAAAAATTCGCTCTCCGCCTATCGCTGGCATCGACGCACGCCGAACCAGCCCTCGCTGTGAAGCAACGGCGCAATGCGCGGGCCGCTTCTCCTGGAGATTCCTGTTTGCCCTCCAACCCAGAAGACGCCGGGGACAGGGCCGTCGCGAAGGCGCGCCGCCGCCTGATCCCGTTCCTGTTGCTAATGTACGTGATCTCCTTTCTCGATCGCGCCAACATCGGCTTTGCCAAGCAGGCCATGCAGGCTTCGGCCGGCATCTCCGAACATGTGTTCGCCATGGCCGCCGGCCTCTTCTTCCTCACCTACGCGGCCTTCGAGCTGCCCAGCAATCTGATCCTTCATCGCATCGGCGCGAAGGTGTGGATGGCGCGCATCATGGTCACCTGGGGCGTCGCCTCAATGGCCACCATGTTTGTCACCGGCAGTGTCTCGTTCTACCTGCTTCGCCTGCTGCTCGGCGCGGCGGAGGCCGGCTTCTTCCCCGGAGTCATCCTCTACCTGACCTATTGGTTTCCCCGGAAAGTGCGCGGCGAGATCCTCGGCCTCATCTATTTTGGCGCGCCTCTCGCCTTCATCTTCGGCGGCCCCATCTCGGGCCTGCTCCTTCAAATGCATCCGCTCCTGGGTCTGCACAACTGGCAGTGGATGTTCCTCGTCGAGGGCTTCGCGGCCGTTGCCGTCGGCGTTTGGAGTTACTGGTATCTCGATAGCAAACCCTCCGATGCAGCCTGGCTTCCTCTTGATGAGAAACAGGCGCTGGCCGGCCTTCTGGCGCGCGAGCAGCAAGAGTTGCTTGCGCAAAGCCCCACGCAAATCCTGTCGCTCTTCTCCGACCTGCGCGTTCTGGAGTTCATGCTGCTGTATGCGCTCATTCAGATCAGCGTCTATGGCGCGGTCTTCTATCTGCCCAGCGAAGTATCGGCCATCCTGCAAAGGCCCGCGGGCTTCGCCGTCGGACTCGTCTCTGCAATCCCCTGGGTCTGCGCCCTGGCAGCGGCCTTCTGCGTGCCCTGGCTTGCCGACAAGCTCGGGAAGCATCGCCAGCTGGCGAGCATTGCCCTGCTCATCTCCGGATGCGCCAGCCTCGCCGTGCCCATGATTCCTCCCTACGTGGGGCTGGTCGCGCTGTCCATCGCCATCGCAGGCCTGATCTCCGCGCAGCCGCTCTTCTGGACGCTCCCCACCAGTTACCTCGCCGGCCGCACAGCGGCAGCCGGTCTGGCGCTGATCAATGCGCTCGGCTCGGTGGGTGGGTTCATCGCCCCCAATGTGAAAGTCTGGGCCGACCAATTTTTCCGTTCGCCGCGCGCGGGCACACTGCTGCTGGCCGGAGTTACCATTTTCACCGCGGGCCTGATCGCCATCACCGGGGGTTCCAGGCCGCGAACAAAGCCCGTAGGATAATCGAGCGAGCGGCAGTTTCGATCAGCGGAAAGGAAGTCTCCATGCCGGCCACAAAGATTCGCCACGTGCGTGCCTATTACACCCGAGGAGGCGGCGCGGACTATCACGATCAGGCCGCCGGCCATTGGATCGACGACCACATCGCCACCCCGATGGCGAAGTATCCTGCCTATCGCGCCAGCCGCCAGTCATTCGGGTTGAATGTTCTCGGCACCCTGGTCGTTGAAGTTGAAGCAGACAACGGCGTGGTCGGCTTCGCCGTGAGCACCGGCGGCGAACCGGCGGCGTGGATCGTCGAGCATCATCTCTCCCGCTTCCTCATCGGCGCCGACACTGCGGATATCGAGACCATATGGGACCAGATGTACCTGTCCACCTTGTTCTACGGTCGCAAGGGTCTCGCCCTTCTCGCCATCAGTTGCGTCGACCTGGCCCTGTGGGACTTGCTGGGAAAGCTTCGCCAGGAGCCCGTCTACCACATGCTCGGCGGACCGGTCCGTGACGAGCTGATCTTCTATGCCACCGGCGCTCGTCCCGACCTCGCCAAAGCGATGGGGTTCGTCGGCGGCAAGCTGCCGCTGCGCCACGCGCCCGCGGAAGGCGACGAAGGCTTCCGCAAAAACATCGCCGCACTTGCCGAAATGCGTTCCCGCGTCGGCCAGGATTTCTGGCTCATGGTTGACTGCTGGATGAGCCTCGATCTCGACTACGCCGTTCGCTTTGCGCAGGCCGCGGCCGAGTTCAACATGAAGTGGATCGAGGAGGCTCTTCCGCCCGACGATTATTGGGGCTATCGAGAGCTGCGCAAGCAGGTTCCCCGCGGAATGCTGGTCTCGACCGGCGAGCACGAGGCAACACGCTGGGGCTTTCGCATGCTGCTGGAGATGGAATGCGCGGACATCCTTCAGCCCGATGTCGGCTGGTGCGGCGGTTTGACGGAGCTGCTGACGATTTCCGAACTCGCGGACGCGCACGGCGCCCTGGTGGTGCCGCATGGTTCAAGCGTCTACAGCTACCACTTCGCCATCACCCGAACCAACAGCCCGTTCTCCGAGTTCTTGATGATGGCGCCCAAGGCCGACGAGGTGATTCCCATGTTCTCGCCTCTGCTGCTCGATGAGCCTGTTCCGCAAAACGGCCGCATCCGGCTTTCCGACACGCCGGGCTTCGGCGTTCGCTTGAACCCGGAATGCAGGTTGCAGTCGCTGGCAAGATAGCCCGCGCCGCGCCGCGAACTCCCCCACGGTCCCCCTCGCGGTTCACGGCTCCGGCAGAATCCTGGTCTCGGCGTGGAACAGATGGTAATCCGAGTAGCGATGGCTCTCTTCGCTCGAACCGCGTCCCTGGTCGCTGGAGATGTCGACCTCGCTGGGCAGCCAGAACACAGCATCGTAGCCGCGGATGCGCACCTCACGAAACGTCAGCTCGGTAGTCAACTGCTTCAGCAGCACCTGTGGCAGAGGAGCCAGCAGGTCGGTGCGCAGCGCCACGATGTCGAAGCTGGTTTGATCCACCCACAGCACACCCTGGTAGTAGAACGGAACCCGCTTCTCTCCCGCCTGGAAGAAGGCCGGCGCGGCCACCTTGCCGGGCTCCTGCGCGAAAGCCACGACAAAAGTCTTCCGCCCGTTCTTTTCCTGCTGGCCCAGGTAACGGAAGTGAAACTCCGGCTGGTTGTCGGCGGAGAAGAACAGCCACTGGTACCCGAATCCGTAGCCCCGCAGCGACGTGAACCCGCCTCCATCCTTCACCGGCCTGCCCGCCCCGTCAACGCGGGATTCCATAAGACTGTTGCTTCCATCCGCGTTGTGCTGGCGCTGGAGCAGATACTTGTATTGCCGGCCCCAAGGCTGGGAAGCCGCCGGCCCGCCCGCGTCCGCATCGCCGCCGCCCTGGAAATGAAATACGTCCTCGCGCGAGATCAGGTCCGGCAACCGGGGCAATACATCCGCAATGTGTTGGGCCACGTGGTTCAGAATCGACGGCAGCTGGCCCTGGCTCTCGTCGTACTTGATCCCGCTCAGCGCCGGAACCACGGCCTTGAGCCTCTGGATCGGGAATCGAAGATAGGTCTCCGCCTCCTGCGCCCCAAGCCTGGTCGATGAATTGGCCCCGCGCGGGGCAGAGGATGGGCTCAGTTCAATCTGGGCCGCGGCCGGCCAGGCCAGCCCGGCAGCCAGCGCGACGATCGTCGCCAGAGAACTCACAGCGCCCGCCTGAAGAACTTTCATCCCTGTCCCTCCGCGCTATTTCTTGTTCTTCGGCGGCTGCGGCGCAAAATATCCCTCGCGCGCCTGGATCTTCACATCCTTTCGATCCACTTCCACCTTCAGAGAATGATACGTGCCGTTCTGCTTCACATCGCTCAGCGACAACTCGAGCAGGTACTTGAATTCAGGCCCGGCTGCCAGAGTCGTCAGCCCGCCCTGCAGATCGTTGTCGTTGCGGAAGAAAGTACCCCCGGTTCCGTCGGCGAACTCGGCCATCACCTGCTTGTTCTGGCGCATGGCATCGCCGCGATCCTGAAGGTTTTGTCCGGTAACGAGAGACTGAATCGATTCCCCGCCGGACTCGCTGGCAGGCATCATTGCCGCATAAAGTCCGCGCGCGTCGAGCGTACTGATAGTCACCGCATCGCCCACGGCAAGATTCAAGAGCTGCGACTCCGCTGCCATCGATTCCTGCGAGAGGGAAAGAAAGCCGGGGGAGACGAGGATGAGCGTGCGCTGACCTGGCAGCACTGAGATGGTGTGCACCACATCTCTCAAGTAGTTGATCGTATCCACCGCATCCTGGTCGCCTTCCTGCAATGCCGTCATCGCGGCGTTCTTCGTGAGTGTTTCGTTTTCCAGCACGACCGGCGACGTGCTGATGTCGTCCACGCTGATGTTGCCGGAGTTGCTTGCGGCCGCAGGCAGATGCATGCAATTGGCGGTCTTGTCCAGTGCAATCCCATACACCGTCGAATTGTGTTTATTCAGAATCTCATTGGCCTGGTAATAGTCGATATTGGGACAGGCGCTCTGCGATTGCTGAAAGGCCCGGCGAAACTTGAGCTTCTGCACCGCGGCCTGCAACACCGCGTGATTGTGCGTCAGCCCCGAGTTGACGCCCAGAAACGACAGCACCAGCCCTCGGGTCCCATCGGCAAGGGGCTGATCGAGCATTTTCACCGCCGCCTGCTTCACCTGCTCCAGGTCGCCCACGCCCAGGTGCCGGTCGTCGAAGAGAAACACGACGCTCCGCTGCACGGCGGCCGGCGGCGCTGCGCCCGCCGCCGCATCCGCGGCCTGAGTGGGAGCCCCTGGAGACGCAGCCGGCGCAGCTCCAGTGAGTGCCGCGCCCTGTTGCACCGAGAATCCCGCGATGTTCCGCGGCTTGCCCTGGTCGAGGACCTTGAAATCCTCCTGCTTCAGGTCGCCGATGGCATGGCCTTGCGCGTCGCGCACCACCACCGGCACCAACACTGCATTCACATGAACTTGAAGCACAACGCCGCCTTGATCCGGCGGCTGTTGCGCCGGTTGCGCAGCGCCCTGCGCGTAAATAGCGGATGCCGTAAAGCAATAAAGAGCCGGGACAAGGATTCTGGCGAGGATATTCATAGCGATGCGGAGATTCTATACCCACGCAGTCAGGTGGTCATGGTCGAAGCTCGTCGCCGGGCGCAATCGGAGCGGAAGCCGGCCGGCGTGCCCGCTCAGAAACTGACCAAATACTGGAATTTGCCCACTGCCAACCCGCCACAAACGCTCCGTGCCCATCCATTCGCGCTTTTTGCGAATGGGTGGGACCCCCCCCCGGCTTCGCCACCCCAACAGGCATCCTCCATTTCGGTTCTTGGACAGGCACTCAGAGAGGAACGTCGTACTCGGCCGCCGCCAGCATGCCGCCATCCACCACATGCAAAACGCCGGTGATGCCGATGGAGTCGTCGCTGACGAGGTAAAGCGCCGCGCGCGCCACGTCCTCGGGGCTGAGAATGGCGCCGGTGGGAACCCGCGACAGCCGTGCGCGAATACGCGCCTCGCCCTCCGCACCGTGGCCGAGGTGCTCGCGCAGCATGGGGGTGTCCGTAATCCCCGGACAGATGCAGTTTACGCGAATGTGGTCGCGCCCCAGGTCAAGCGCCAGGGATTTGGTCAGCAGTGCGATCGCCCCTTTTGAGGCGCTGTAGACCGGCGTGCCCAGTTGGCCGGTAAAGCTTGCAATCGAACCCGTATTGAGAATGGCGCCGCCGCCCCCGCGCCGCATGTGCGGTGCTGCGTACTTGACGGCGAGAAAAGCCGCCTTGACGTTCACATTCATCACCCGGTCCCACTCCTCGCCGGTCATCTCTTCAATCGATTTCACCAGCACAATGCCGGCGTTGTTAAAGAGAATGTCGAGTCTTCCCCAGCGCGCTATCGCCGTCTCAACCGCCTGCTTCACCTCAGCTTCGCTCGATACATCGGCCTTGCAAAACAGCGCCGTATCGCCCTGCGCGCCGATGGCCGCGGCCGTCGCCTGGCCATTGCCTTCGTCGCGATCCACCACCAGAACCTTCGCGCCTTCGTGCGCGAAAGCAATCGCGCTCGCCCTGCCGATGCCGCTGGCGGCTCCGGTGACGATTGCGACTCTGCCTTCCAGCTTCATGCATTCGCTCCACAGGCAGGCTCAAGGCACGGCTGCGCGAGAAACCCCAACGGAATTCGAAATCTCATGGTGTTCGTCCCCTTGCGGCGATACGCAAGTTTTTCCACGCTTCTCTTCCAATCCAATCGTCTTGGAACGCTCAGCTCCGCTGCATATACACGATGTGCGTCTGCATGAACTCGTAGAGTCCGTGCTTGCCGTCGGCCCCGCCAATGCCGCTCTTGCGCCATCCCGCATGGAAGCCTTGCATGGCCTCGAAGTTCTCGCGATTGATATAGGTTTCGCCAAACCTGATCTCCTGACATGCGCGCAAGGCCACGTTCAAATCGCGCGTGTAAATGGACGACGTCAATCCGTAGTCGGAATCGTTGGCGTACGCGATCGCCTCATCCAGATCCCCCACTTCGACCACCGGAATCACAGGCCCGAAGACCTCCTTCTGAACGATCTCCATCTGCTGCGTGCAGCCGGTGATCACCGTCGGCTCGTAGTAGTAGCCTCCATCTCCCGCGCCGCGCTTGCCCCCCGTGTGCAACGTGGCCCCGGCCTGCAACGCGCTTCCCACCAGGCGCTCCACCTTGCGATAGCCAGCCTCGTTGATCAGCGGTCCGTATCCCACCGTCTCGTCCTCAAGCGGGTCTCCATACCGCGTGGCCTGCATCGCCGCGCTGAGCTTCTCCACGAATTCGTTCGCCACCGCGCGCTGCACATACACGCGCTCGGCGCAATTGCACACCTGGCCGCTATTGATAATGCGCGAGGCCGTGATCGCCCGCACCGAGAGATCGATGTCCGCATCCGCCAGCACGATCGCCGGCGCTTTGCCGCCAAGCTCCAGATTCACCTTGGTGATATTCTTCGCCGCCGCCGCCATGATCGCCGACCCGGTTTCAACGCTGCCCGTAAAACTGATCATTCCGATGCGCGGGGAGCTCGTCAGCGCGTTCCCCGCGGCCCCGCCTCGCCCGTGAACAACATTGATCAGGCCCGCGGGAAAGTCCATCTCCAGCAGCAGTTCGCAGAACTTTTGGGCATTGTGCGGCGTCTCTTCGCTGGGCTTGATCACCACCGTATTTCCCGTGATCAGCGCTGGACCGGCCTTGCGAGCAATGAGGAAAAACGGAAAATTCCAAGGCAGAATCCCTCCAATCACCCCGATCGGCCGCCGGAACAAAAAAATCGTCTCGCCTGGCCGGTCGCTCTCCACGATTTCGCCCTCGATGCGACGGCCCCACTCCGCCATATACTCCAGGTAATCCGCGGTGAATTCCACTTCCACCCGCGCCAGGCCAAGCGTCTTCCCCTGCTCCTCGGTAATGACGCGCGCAATGGGCTCGACATTCTGCCGGATCTTCGCCGCGAGCGCCTTCAACAACCGCGCCCGCTGCGACGCCGGTTGCTTCTCCCAGTTTCGTTGCGCGGCCGCGGCGGATGTGATCGCGGCCTCAACGTCCTGCGCGGTGCTGTCGGGAACCGTGCAGATCAAGCTGCCGGTGGCCGGATTCCTCACCTCAATGCGGCTCTTCCCCTCGGAAGGGACAAACTTGCCGTCGATAAAGTTCTCAAAGTTTTTCATAGGCTCCTTGACCAAGCTCTGCCTGGCTCATGCTAGTTTCGCCAACTCCGGTCCGGGCCATGCGAGCTCGCCCGAACAATAGTGTGAGTCAACCATGCGGCGGTCCGGTTCATCGCCCGCATACACCCACACCATCGCCATCTCCTCGCCGGAGAGATTGAGAAACCGGTGCGGCAGTCCCCTGGGGATGAATGCGGTATCGCATCCGCTCAGTTCGTAGCGGCGGCCTTGCACCAGGCACACCGCCGTTCCCTTTACGATCGTGATCGACTCGTCGAAATCGTGAATGTGGCATGGAAGCGAGGCGCCGGGAAGAAACCGTCCGTGTCCGCCGCAAATGCCGCGCGCACCAAACCTGCGCGCGAACAGGTCCAGGAAGAAAGCGTCCTTCGACAGTTCGTAGACCGACTCGCTCTTGTACCGGACAATCGTCTCCGGATCGCCGTCCTTTGGATCGCCGGCGCCTCGATCGTCCACCGGGAAGACCCGGTCGACGATCTCGCGTGAGGGCCTGGCAGTGGCGAAGGACCAATGGGCCACGAGGTCTCCGTCCGCGGCGCAATTCTCCACCTGGTGGGCGGTGCCCGCCGGGATATGCACGCAATCCCGAGGATGGAGACGATAAGCTCTGCCCTCCACCAGGACGCGCGCACAACCCTCCAGCACCGTCACCGCCTCGCTGAATGTGTGCGTATGGTAAGGCAGAAATGCGCCCGGCTTGACCCGCGCGATTCCGGTGCTGAAGCCGGTAGCTCCGCACTCTTCCGACACAAAGGTATAGAGGTCCACGCCTGCGATCCCCAAGGGGGCCGCCTCGCGCGTTCGTGCGGAAAGAATGGCTTCTTTCACTGGGACAGCGCCCTCGATCAAACTTTCCTCCCGCGGGATCATCCGGACCTTCGGTTTTTCAATCTGTCGTCTAGTGAAGTATCTACTGCATCACTACCCTGTCAAGTGAATTCTTCGCCCCTGCCGGGTAGCCCTTCATTCTTGATTCGCGCCGCGCGGCCCGACGCCGGGTCCAACCAAAATCACCCTTGACACAGTCCGGATAGCTAACCCATCATCGGATGGTCTGAAAACTTGAATCGGGAGAAACGCCCATGTTGGAACCTATGTCGAGGCGATCGTTCGTGAAGGCTGTGGCCATCGGCAGCCTTGCTGGATCGGCAATCCCCATCCTGGGCGAAGAAAAAGCCGCCACCTCCGGCACGCCCGCGGAGTGGACCTACCAGAGCGGAAAACAATACGCCGACCCCTTCAACCAGGTGGATGTGGACGCCATCGTTACTCTGCCTTCCGGCAAGGAGGAGCGGGTCCCCGGCTTCTGGGCCGGTGGCTCCGTTTGGCGGGTACGCTATGCTCCGCCGGTCCCCGGCGCATACCTGATTCGCTCCGTCTCGAGCGATACAGCCAATCACGATCTGCACGATCAGAAGATGACCATGCAGGTTGAGGCCTACTCCGGCCAGAACCCTCACTATAAGCACGGCTCGCTCAAGATCGCCGACGACAAGCGCCACTTCAGCCACGCCGACGGCACGCCTTTCTTCTGGCTGGGCGATACCTGGTGGATGGGGCTGTGCAAGCGCCTCCCCTGGCCCGACGGCTTTCAGACTCTCGCGGCCGATCGCCTGCTCAAGGGCTTCACCATGGTGCAGATCGTCGCCGGACTCTATCCCGACATGGAGCCCTTCGACGAGCGCGGCGCAAACGAAGCCGGTTATCCGTGGGATCGCGAATTCAAGAGCATCAACCCCGCCTACTTCGACATGGCCGATGTGCGCATTCAACATCTGGCGGATCACGGCCTGGCTGCCTGCATTGTCGGCTTCTGGGGATACTTCATCCCCCGCATGGGCATGGACAAAGTGAAGAAGCACTGGCGCTATCTGATTGCCCGATGGAGCGCCTACCCGGCGGTCTGGTGCCTCGCCGGCGAAGGCACCATGCCCTATTACCTGTCCAAGACCCCTGACCAGGATGCCGAGACGCAGAAGCACGGCCTGACGGAGCTGGCCCGCTACGTGCGCGCCACCGATCCGCACCATCATCCCATCACCATTCATCCCTCCAGTACTGCACGGCATTGCGTGGACGATCCATCGGTGCTCGACTTCGACATGCTCCAGACCGGCCACAGCGATCGCGAAAGCGTGCCCAACACCATCCAGTCGGTCAACACTTCGCTGGCCGCCAGCCCGGCCATGCCGGTGCTCATCGGAGAAGTCTGCTACGAGGGCATTCAGGAAGCCAGCCGCCAGGAGGTGCAGCGATTCATGTTCTGGACGGCGATCCTCGGCGGCGCAGGGGGACACACCTACGGCGCCAACGGCATCTGGCAGGTGAACACCCGCGAGAAACCCTACGGTCTTTCGCCGCACGGTCATTCGTGGGGCGGTCCCGCGTGGGACATCGCCGCCCAGCTTCCCGGCTCTGGCCAGCTCGGCCTTGGCAAGCGCCTGCTCACTCGCTACTCCTGGTGGAAGCTCGAGCCCCAACCCGATCTCATCGATCCGCGCTGGAGCAAGACAAACTACTGGAGGCCCTTCGCCGCGCGCATTCCCGGCGAGGCCGTGATCGCGTTCCTGCCCGCATCCTATTCCGGAGCCCACTTCCGCAATCTGAAGCCAGGCTCGTACCGCGCCTTCTTCTTCAACCCCACCGACGGCGTGGAAACCGAGATTGGCGCCATCACCCCCGATGCCGATGGATCGTGGAAGATCGCGGAGGTGCCCATCTTCCAGGACTGGGTGGTGGTGCTTGAGAGCAAGTCATGAGCCTTCAGCCGTCCTCCGCATCTGAGCAGCCAGACAGCCGCATCCGCGTCGCGCTGTCTGCCGACTTCTGCGACGCGCAGGGACATCCGGTCTTCCCCGACATCGGCCTGTCACTGCTCGATGGCCATCCTGGCCTGGCGTACGAATTCCTCCCCGAGTATGAAGCCGAGTATCTTCCCGGCCAGTTGGCAGGCTACGACGTCCTCATCTCTCTCAAGCCGAAGGTGACCGCGCAGTCACTCGCGGGCATCTCCCGGCTTTGCGCCATCGGCCGCTGCGGCGTCGGCTACGACAATGTCGACCTCCAGGCCTGCACCGAGCGCGGCATCGCCGTCTTCATTACGCCCGGCGGCGTGGTGCGGCCGGTCGCCGAGTCCATTGTTCTTTTTGTGCTCGCGCTTTCTCACCGCCTCACCATCAAGGACCGTCTGGTTCGCCAGGGAAGCTGGGCAGAGAGCACGCGCCGCCTGGGCCGCGAACCGCGCGACCGCGTGGTCGGCACCATCGGCATGGGCAACATTGCCTCCGAGGCCGTGCGCCTGCTGCGCATTCTGGACGTGCGGCGCTTTCTCGCCTTCGACCCCTACACCACACCCGAGCGTGCATCGCAACTCGGCGTGGAACTGGTTTCTCTCGAGGAACTCCTGCGCGCATCGGACTACGTGCTTGTCAATTGCCCTCTTACTCCGCAGACGCGCGGCCTGCTCGGCAAGGAGCAATTCGCGCTGATGAAGCCGGACGCGGTGCTCATCAACACCGCCCGCGGACCCATCGTCCAGCAGGCAGCGCTGATCGAAGCATTGCAAAGCGGGCAGATCGCTGGGGCCGCGCTCGATGTCTTCGAGCAGGAACCCCTCAGTGCCGATTCGCCCCTCGCCTCCATGGACAATGTCATCCTCACCTCGCACTCCATCGCGTGGACTGAGGAGCTTTTCCGGGATATGGGCCGCGCCGACTGCCTCGGCGCCCTGGCGGTCTATCGCGGCGAGGCGCCCGGCGATATCGTCAATCGCGACGTGCTCAGCCATCCCCTCTTCCTCGAAAAACTGGCCCGGCACAAGGCTGCCTTCGCCGCCATGGAAGGCACGCGATGAGCGGTCTGCGGCAGCGCCTGCAAAACGGTGAACTCCTCCTCGGCCAGATGGTGCTCGAGCTCTTCACGCCCGGCGTCGGTCCCATGCTGGCCGCGTGCGGGCTCGACTTCGTCCTCTTCGACATGGAGCATGGCCGATGCGACATCGCCCTGCTTGCGGAGATGATCGCCTCCTGCCGCGGCAGCGACATCGTTCCCCTGGCGCGCGTTCCCGACGTGAATTTTTCGCCCCTCTCGCGGGTACTCGACCTGGGCGCGCGCGGCGTCATGGTCCCGCGCGTGGAAACCCGGCAGCAGGCTGAAGACATCGTAAGCCAGCTCCGGTACGCGCCGACAGGCAGGCGCGGCGTGGCCCTCGGCGTCGCGCACGATCTCTATCGCGCTGGAGATGCATCATTCTTCGCCCACACAAACGAAGAGACCCTGGTCATCCTTCTGCTCGAAACCGAAAAGGCCTTTGAAAACCTGGACGCCATCGTCTCCGTTCCTGGCGTCGACGTGGCGTGGATAGGCCACTACGATCTCACCGTCTCCATGGGCATTCCCGCTCAGTTCAGCCATCCCCGTTTTCTCGCCGCCATGGACGCGCTGGTTGCCGCCTGCCGCAAGCACGGCGTTGCTCCGGGATTTCTGCCACCCTCGCCGGAGTCGGCGCTGCACTGGATCGACAAGGGCTTTCGCATCCTCAGCCTCGGCTCCGACATCGGCCTGTTCCAGGATGCAGTACGCGGGTTTCGTACAAAGATTCTCCAGCGAGGTGACACCGCATGAAGTATTCCGTGCAGGCCTTCAACGCAGGCACATTCTGGGTTCCCGGCCCCGAAGTCTACTGGATGGAAAACTGGAATACGCGGGAAGAGATGAATGCTCTCATCTTTCTGGTTCGCGGCGGTGGAGAGAACATCCTCATCAACACCGGCCCACCCCGCGACCTCGCCGTAATCAACAAGGCGTGGCTCGGCTTCTTCGGCTATCCGGAAGCGCAAATCGTTCGCGGCGAAGACCAGTTGCCCGAGAACATCCTTCGCTCCCAGGGGCTCACGCCCGAGGACATCTCGACGGTCATCGTCACACCTCTACAGGCCTACGCCACCGCCAACATCCCTCTGTTCTCGAAAGCCACCATCGCCATCTCGCGCCGCGGATGGATTGAAGACTTCCAGGCGCCTTTTTACCATCTCCACGTTCCGCGCCACCTCCGCATTCCCCCCGACGTGAACCATTACCTGCAGAACGAGGGTTGGGAAAAAGTTCGCCTCCTCGCCGACGAAGAAGAGATTCGCCCGGGCATCCGCGTCTTCTGGGCCGGCGTCCATCATCGATCGTCGCTCGCCGTGGCCATCGACACGGAAAAGGGAACGGTCATCGTCACCGACTCGTTCTTCAAATACGGCAACATCGAGTCCGGCCGCTATCTCGGCGTCATGGAAAGCATGATGGAGGCAGATGCAACTTGGGCACGCATTCGCAGGGAAGCCAGTCTCTTCGCCTCGATTTACGACCCCGAAGTCTTCAAGAGGCATCCCGGCGGCATCCTCGCCTGACCCGTTCAAATCGAGCGTGCAAGGACAAGAGAAAAGAGCGCAATCAGCCTCACGATTCTCGAGTCAAGAGCGATATCGAGACAAGTGAATCCTTTGCATAGGCCGCTCCAGGCGCTCCATCACTGCGCGGAGACTGAGTAAATGCCTACCGGTCCCAGCAACCCGGAAGCCAGAAGCGGCGAGTCGGCCTTATAGGGCTTCACGGTTGTGAAGGTGTATTTCGTTGTTGCATCGGGTTGTTGATCGCCAATGAGCCGGTTCACCCACGCATTCGTCACTTTGATCGATATTGCATTGGATCCAGGTTTCAGAACTCCGGTTGCATCCACCCGGTAGGGAGTGTGCCAGACCAAGCCCAGCGACTTGCCGTTCACCGTCACCTCCGCCAGGTTTTTCACGTCGCCCAGATCAATCCAAATACGAGCTCCGCTCTTGAACCAGTCTGCATGCGCATCTACGTTTCTTGTGTAGGTGCCCGATCCGGAAAAGTACTTCACGCCTGCGTCGTGGCTTTCACTCCAGGAAGACAGGTTGTCCAGGGTAATACTCGGGGGCGCTCCTCGGTCCGGCTGGAAGCTGACGGTCCACGGGCCGTCGACGGCGGCAAGCTTCGTCTCGGTCCTGGCAGGAAGCGTGAGAGTTGGCTTCTGCGTGGGCTTGACGAAGACCACAAACACCGTGCCCCAGGGTTCCAGCTTCAGCGGCACCGTGGTGCGGCCATCCGCAATCTTGAATGACGCAGGCTCCGTCTTCCCAGTTTCTGCATACCACAACTCGGGCGCGTTGCCGGCTACGCGAAAGGTCGCATCGACGGTTTCGCCGCGGTCGTTGCGATTGTCGACGAAGTAAATATCGCCATCCTTCAACTTGCGGTGAACAAAGAGCAACCGGGTGTCGCTCTCTGGCTTGGTGTAGTCGAAGTCCGGTGCTACATTCAGTGCGCTGAAGACATCGTTGAGATTTTGCCCCGCATAGACCTTGCCCTTGCCTAGACTGTGCACGCCCGTTCCGTCGCCGAAGAGTTCGTCGCTCAACTTCTTGAATTCAGCCTGATCGTCGGCCAGGCTGGGATCGTCAGTGGGCTTCGGTCCCGCAACCACCGCGCCTGCTTCGACCAGCTTGTGAATCGCGCGCAGCACCGGCAGCGACATATGCTTGCTGTAGGGATCAAGCCCCAGCACGCGATAACTCATTCCGCTGAACGTGGTGATGCGGCCGTTGGCAACGCCCAATTCGTTGATCAGGCCGTCGGCGTTGATGTAGTCGAAGCCGTAGCCATCCGGTACGCCGGGCGCCTTATTGGCGAAGATCGCGGTCAGGTTGGAATCTTCGCCGTAGAAGTAGATCAGGTCGGCGCCGAAATGGCCCTGTTGCAGCAGATAGCTGCTGCGCGCCAGATAGTCGATCCACGGGCCGGCCTGCTCGGCCCAGGTCTCGTTGCGGTTGAACCACTGGCCGAAGGGTCCAAGCGTCAGGCCGGGCGCCTTGCCGATCAGCGGCTGATGCGCGGATTCGTGAATCACGATGCGGTTGATGCCATTCAACAGTTCCTGGTCGGCGGTCGGCTTCAGCGTCGCCGGGGACCAGCCCCATGGACTGAATCTGGCCGTCATTGACTCCGCCGCGGCAAGGTTCTGACCGTAAATATGCGCCACCGACGCCGACTCGCGATCGTCGACATTGTAGCCGTACTGCTCTTTGTTTACGCCAGGCGTCTGTGTCCACATTGCGCTCATGGGGACTTCGTTCATCTTTTTCACTTCCATGCCGTCGGCGACGAAGGCCCGTCCGGATTCGTGCGACTCCCCATAGTGGCCCATGCCCCACTCATGCAAGGTGTCTTCCAACTGTTGGTAATGTTCAGTCGCGATCAGGTCGCCGATGGTCTTGCGGAAGTCCCACAGGAATCGGTCGCTGGCCTCGGCGCTCTCCACCACCTGCCCGGTCAGCACCGGCATCCAGGGCACCGGATCGTAGCCGCGCAGCCTTTGGAACTGGGCGATCATGTTGTCGGTCCAGTTTTGCGAACCTGCCTCCCAGCTATCGTTGATGACATAACGAATACCCTTCTTGCCGATAAGATCGGCGCCCACCGTCTCCTTGTAACTGTCCAGGTAGGTCTCCATGTATTTCTTCACATACCTTCGGTCGAGCTTGTCTACCTCCAGACCGGTGGCTTCCGCGGTTGCCGGGTGGTTGGTGATTCCCAGCAGGGAATAGCCGAAGCGAAGAACGACCCAATTCCCTGCCGGGGGCGTCCAGTCGAGCGTCCCATCGGGGCGCATCTTTGAAGTCAGGTCAATGACATCGGATTTCGAAACGGCGTCCGCAGCAGCAGCGGCGGGAGTCGCAAAGCCATACAGATCCGGCTCCGGGGTGAAGGCGGCTTTCTCTTCAAACCGGTTCACACGCGCCCCCGGATGAAGCACCAACTCGGCGATTTCGTAGTCGGTCGGCTGCGGAGGAACCGCATATCCCAGGGAAGCTGGATCGATCGCCGGCAGAGTCGAAGAAACGGGAGGGGGCCGCTTGAACACCACGCGGAAAAACTTCGCCGTCGCCACGGAAAACGAGACGGTGTGGGCGGCTGCTCCGCTCCTTGGCAAGGTCGCGATCACGCGGAAGCTCTGCCCATCGTCGCTTGCCTGAAGGGTTCTCTCCGGGGCGACAAGCCCGAAAATCCTCATGGCAATCGGAGCCGGGTCCTTGGTCACAATCGTGACGGAACGGATCGCTGTGGGCTCGGCAAATTCATACTGAATCCAGACACTCTCGCCGGCCGGCGGGATCGGCACCTTGGTGGTTTTATCCAGGTCTCCATCGGAGAGCGTGGCCACGTCCGGCGAACCGGCACTTGCCGTGATCTTCGGATGGAGTGACGCGAGAGGCACATCCGTCGCTGCTGCCCGATAGGCAATGACGACGGAATCCGCATAAAACTGCGGCTTGGGGTGGTCGGCGGAACCAGCAGCAGGGATCCCTCTTTCTGTGAAGGCGATGTTCTGGAACGCGCCCGTATTCGACGGAGGATGTGCAAGCGTCCCTGCAAATGGCTTGCCGCCTTCCACCCATGTCTCGCTCCAGACATACTTCTTCATGCCCTCGGCTGCCGGCACCCATGGGCCACCCGACTCGCTCCAGCCCGGCGAGCCTGCAATCGCCTCTTCCAGACCCAGTTGATTGCCAAGCGCGATCGCGTATTTGAATGCGTCCTTCCACTCCGGGGTCATATAGGCCAGACGGTGATCAACCACTTGCGGCGTCGCCAGCGCGGCATCGAAGTTTTGAAAGCCGCCGATGCCGACCCGGTGCATCCACTCCAGGTCCAGCTTGATGCCGTCCTTGGAGATGTTGCCGTTCATCCAGTGCCACCACACCCTGGGCCGCGCACTCTCAGGCGGATTCTCGAACCCCGCCTTCAACGCATCGGCTGAACTCTGCGCGAACGACATGCCAGCAAACAGGGTGAGAAGCAGAACGCCTGCTCTTGCCAGAATCTTGAAAGTGAGAGTTGTCCCGTTCCTCATATTCTTCGATCTCCTCCACACTCGAGTGTCCTGATATTGAACCTCACGCAGTCAGGTTGCGTGGGCGCTGTTACAGGGCGGTGTGCATCCTCGTAGTGCCTGTTCTATGTCAACTAGTAACGATACAACCGGATTTTCAATATGGCGAATTTGGCGGTTCCCCCTGCCGTCTGGAGGGGCGCCTGCCGTTGCTTCCGCTCCAGGGGTCCGGCTTCAAAAAAAACCGGCTCTGCAGGAGTGACAGCAAGCGGCGGGCTCATCCCCTGGCCTCGCAAACGGAGTTTCGGCTTCGGAAATTTGTCCAAGTAAAAAACGGCGGGCCGTGGCAGGTGCTTGAGCGAGGAATCGACTCTATGAATGAACAGTGATCAACTTTTCGGCAGTCCGGCGATCGGTGATCAAGACGTTGATCCATGCCCCCCGGAGGGATGCGAGGATGGCCGGAATCTTCGCTTCGCCGCCGGCAATTCCAACCACGCGTGGCGCGCACTTGAGAGTCTTGAGGTCGATTCCGATGACGCGCTTCATCAGCGCTGACTCAACCAGGCGTCCTTGCTTGTCAATGAACTGAAAACAGATGTCGCCCACTGCGCCGGAGCGGCGCAACTGGCTACGCTCCCGGACTGAAAAGATGTTTCCACTGCTCTCCAGCAGAGCCGAAGGTTCAAGAGACCCGATTCCAACCAGCGCCAGGTCGAGTTTGGAAAAGAGTCTTGAGGCACCGTCGACAGCAGCATCCTTCACCAGCACCGATTTGGCCTCAGGCGATCCGACCACTCCAGGCGCTTGCAGCAATACAGGCGATGCGCCGATCAGCGCAGCCAGCCGCTGCGCCAACAGCATGGCCTGGTATTGCGTGCTGGCGTTGCCAACCCCACCAAGAATCTGGACGACCTTGCCACCGGCCCCGGCGGCGCCCGGGTGCAAAGTATCCACCATCGCGAAAAGAGAGCGGCTCCAGGAGGATATGCCGATGACTATTTCGGGCCTGATGGTGGTTTCAACATAGTAGGCCGCCGCGGCGCCGAGATCCCGAACGACGCGCTCTTCCTCGCCTTCAGAGTCGATGACGATGGCTTCCTTGAGCTGGAACCGGCTCTCCAGCGCGTCTTCCAATTCAGGGAAGAAACCTGGCGGCGTGGCAACACTGATGCGGACGATATTTGCTTCCCGCGCGCGCTTCAGCAGTCGGGAAACCCTGGACTGATGGATATTGAGCCGCGCGGTGATTTCCTGCTGACGAATGCCCTGGTCGTAGTACATGCGAGCGACCTTGGCGACGAGCCGGATTTCATCGAGTCGTGACATGGGTCCGTCCTATCGGGGAGTTTCCGCGTGCCGGTATACATCCCAACCGAGGTACTTGCCGAGAGCCTCTGCAACCGGCGCAGCGCAATGATCCGAAGTCATCGCCGCGTGGTGCTCGAATCCGTTGAGGCAGATGAACTGCATCAATTCCTGCAAGCGCGGGATCCGCGCCACGGCGCGCGTGCCGAAGGTATCGAGTGGATCGTCGGTGAAGGCCCCATCGCCGCAATAGACGCGGATTTTGCCCGAGACATCGTCGGTGCTGACTCGGCCAAAGCTCATCGGCCCCGCAGGAGTGCGCCCGGCGAGCGCGCCGACGGTATTTTCCTCACCCAGCATCGTGCCCAGGATCGGAGCTGTCCCCATGCGCATGTCGGGGAGGAAGTCCCTGGCCCAATTGCCGCAATGAAACAGGACACACTTGTCGGGATCGCTCCCGTAGTTGTTGTTCCAGTCGACCAATGCGCTGGGCCGTTGGCTGGCCAGCTGCAAAGCATACATGCTGACAACGCCGGCGATGTCGACTTCGCATGCGGATGGCATCATCTGTTCAGACATCATGCTCATGATGGTGCATACGTTGACCCCGAAGTTCTTTTGCATGGAGCTCCAGCACTGGATTGCGGTCGCGGTGAGGCCGAGAGAGGCCATCCAATCGTCGATGACGAGCGCGAACTTGGCCATCTTGTTCAGCGCCAAGGCGGGGGCCGCGGAGCTGTCAGCGTAAGCCTGAATGCGTTCGATGCGCTGCCGGACGCGTGGATCTTCGTCGGCGATGAGGGCGATGTTTCCGAAAACTTCAGACAGGTCAATGGTGTTGACGGAGATCCCCGCCGCTTCAAAGAGCTTTTCGCTGTAGCGCGTGGTGTTGAAGGCATTGGGACGCGCGCCGACTGCGCCGATGCGCACCCGCTTCATGCCCCGGACGACGCGGCAGACCGCAAAGAAATTCTTCAGCTCATCGCGGAAACATTGCGAAGACAGAGATGCGGTATGGTTGCGCGTGAGCGAGAATTTGTATCCGTACTGGCGAAGGTTGTTGCAGACCGAGATCTTGCCGCAATAGGCATCGCGCCGCCGTTCGAGACCAAACTGGTCGAGGTCGTCGGGGCATGCCTGGACCAGAATCGGCACATGCAACTCCGAGAGCCGTATCGCGTCGGCGACACCCTTCTCGTCTCCAAAGTTTGGCAGGCAGACGAGGATGCCTTCAATGCGATGCCTATTGGCGCGGAATAGGTCACCGCACTTTGCGGCATCGGCCCAGGTTTCGACGGCGCCGAGTTTGGAATCGGATTCGGCCAGCCAGACCGGCTCGACGGAGATCTCGTGGAAGACCTTTACGAGATCGCGACGTGCTTCGGCAATGAGTGCGTCCGGGAAGAAGTCGCGATTGCCAACGATTACGCCAAGTACGATGGACATATCCTGTTACCTCAACTTTTGAAATTCGCCATATTGATCCGCGTTTTGCCGCGTCACCAGATCGCAGGGAATCACTTGGCGCTCGGGCTGGCCGGTGCTGCCGGTATGGAGAAATCGATCTGCTTCGTCCACCGCGAGCCGGGCGATGAAGACCGCGGGCTGGAGCGATGTGGCGCGCAGAGCTCCGGAGCGAATGGAAGCGATCGCATCCGGGCTGCCGTCGAGACCGGTGATTACAATGCCGGTGCGCCCCGAGGACTTTACCGCCGCCGCGGCGCCCAGGGCCATGGTGTCGTTGCCTGCGATGATGCCGCGAATATCCCCGTGAGCCTGAAGCATCGTTTCCGTTTTTTGGAATGCCTCGGATTGGGACCAGTTGGCGGATTGCGCGGCAACGCGATGGAAGCTGGACATGGTGTCAAGGACGGCGTGAAAGGCGCGCGTGCGTATCTGCGCGTTGGTGTCGGACTCGCGGCCCAGAAGCTCGGCGTAGTCGCCGCCCTCGGGCCCAAGGGCGCGGGCGAACTCCTCCGCAACGATCCGCGCGCCTTGATTGTTGTCGGCAATGATCTGGGCCCTGGCGATGCCGCCGGCCTCGATCTCACGGTCGATGAGAAAGCAGGGTATGCCGGCCTGAGTGGCTCGACGAACCGCGGCGATGGACGAGTCCGCGCCCGCATTATCGAGGATGATGGCAGCGGCGTTGGAAGCAATGGCGGCATCGACCAGGTTGTCCTGCCGGTAGGCGTCGTCGTCATGCGCGTCGACGCGCACACGATAGCCGAGCGACCGGGCGCGCGCTGCCGCTGCATCGCCTTCCGCTTTGAAAAAAGGGTTGTCCTGGGAAGGGACCAGGATGACAATGAGCGGCTTCGACATTTCCGCGCGATGGCAGCCAGCCAACGCCAGCAGCATCACGCTTGCGGCAAGTGCTGTCGCGCTTTGCAGGCGGCTACCCATTACCCCCGTCCTTCCCCATCAGCGGATTGCAGGCGGAGCAGGAAACTGCCTTGCAGGCGCGTTTGCAATTGATCCACTGCGACGGCGAGAACGATGACAGTTCCTTTGATGACCATCTGCCAGAACTCCGAGACTCCGAGCATGACCAGTCCGTCGGAAAGCACGCCAATGACGAATGCTCCGAGCAGCGACCCCGAGATCGAGCCGCGGCCGCCCATCAACGACGTTCCTCCCAGGACGACAGCCGCGATGGCGTTCAACTCAAAGCTTTCGCCCGTTGCCGGGTGAGCCGCTTCCAGCTGCGATGCGATGATCAGGCCAACCAGCCCGGCGCACAGCGAAGACACAAGGTAGGCGAAGACTTTCACGCGGGACACTTGAATTCCGGCGAGACGCGCGGCCCTCTCGTTGCCACCGACTGCGTAGACGTGCCGGCCGAGAGGAGTCTTGACGGCAATCGTCCAGGCGAGCGCGAAGAGTGCGAGCATGATCCAGACAGGCAGGGGAATGCGCAGGAAGGAGCTTTGTCCCAGGAGCGGAAAGCCGGTGTTCCCGCGTGCCGCCTGGCCTGCAAGGTTGGGGAATGTCCTTCCCTCGGAGATCAGCAATGCGGCGCCGCGGGCGATATACAAGGTTCCGAGAGTGGCAATGAATGGCGCGACTCCGGCCCTGGCAACCAGCCAGCCATTCAGAAAGCCCACAACAAGGCAAACCGCGAGAGTGGCGACGATGACGACGGCGACGGGAGGATAGCGAACCGCGCCTGCAAGGACGATGCCTTGTGTCAGAAGGAATCCCGCGACCATGCCGCCGAGCCCGGCTAAAGAGCCGACCGAAAGATCGATGCCCCCGGTGAGAACCACGAAGGTCATCCCCATGGCGAGGATTGCCGAGATGGCCACGTGCTTGGACAGGATGGCAAGGTTGTTGGCGGTGAGAAACGATGGAGCAAGCGCCGAAAAGAGAACGAGCAGAGCGATCAGGACAAACGCGGCCCGGGCTCGAAGGACAAAAAGGAGCGATCGCACCGCGAGCTGCGCTACGCGGTTCGATGGATGCTGCGTGCGGGCGGCACTGGTCATGGCAGTTGAGCTCCCCAAAACGGAATCGACTCCGTATTGACGACTGGACTGGCGGCGGCGAACAGCGCATCATCGGTGATTTCGTTCCGCGAGAACTCCGCCGAGATGCGGCCCTGGCAGAGAACCAGAACTCGATCCGCGAGTGCGCGCGTCTCTTCGATCTCCGCTGAAGCGAAGAGAATGCCGATTCCCTGCGCCGCCAGGCGTCGAAGGAGGTCATGGATTTCGGTCTTGGCCACCACATCGACGCCGCGTGTCGGCTCGTCGAGCAAAAGCAATGCCGGGTTGCGCATCAGGCAGCGAGCGATAAGCACCTTTTGCTGATTGCCTCCGGAGAGCGATGTCACTGGAAGGTCGAGATCCGCGGCAACAACGTTGAGTTCCTTTGCCAGCCTGCTCGCCTCGGCCGTCTGCCGCGCGCGGGAGATCCACATGCCTCGCAGGGCGCCGATGGCGATGTTCTCGCGGATGGAGAGCTCGGGGATGAGGCCGTCTCGCTGGCGATCTTCCGGCACAAGGACGATGCCGTGCTTCGCCGCATCGGCGACGGAAGAGACTCGAGCGCGCACGCCCTTCACAACGACTGAACCATGGAGCAGCCGCCGCGCGCCTGCGAGAGACTCTAGCAGCTCGGTTTTGCCGGCGCCCAGCAAGCCGTAGATGCCTAGAATCTCGCTCCTTCGCAGGTTGAAGCTGACGTCGTGCAAAGGAGACTGGAAAGCTTCATCGGCGCCTGCGGGGCCAAGGCTGAGGGCCGCCGCTTCCAGCAGTGTGGGCGCGCCTGCAAGCGAAGGGCGAGGTTCGGTTGCCTCGGCAGCGCGACGGCCGGACATGCGTTCCACAATCCAGTTGCGCGAGACCTCGATGCGTGGCGCATGGCCAACCACGCAGCCCGAGCGCAGAACCGTGAACCAGTCGCCCAGGTGCAGCAATTCATGGAGGCGATGGGAGATGTATACGATGGTGACGCCGGAGCGCTTCAGGTCCTGCATGACCGCGAAGAGGGAGTCGGCCTCGGTGGTTGAAAGCGCTGACGTAGGTTCGTCCAGGATAAGGACTCGCGCTCCTTGGTCGAGTGTTCTGGCGATCTCAACAATCTGCCGGCATCCCAGCGACAGTTGTGCCGACCTGATGCGGACGTTCATGGGCTTGCGCAGCCTGGTTAACGCCTGGGCCGAGCGGAGATCTTCAGTTGGACGATCGAGGAAAATGGCTGCCTTTACGGGCTCACGGCCGGCGAAGATGTTTTCGCCGATATCGAGATTGGGCAGGACTGAAAGCTCCTGGTGCACGATTGAAATTCCCAGAGCCGCGGCTTCGCGAGGCGAACGGATACGAATGGGCGCGCCGTCAAGAAGCAATTCGCCGGTATCGGCGTTTTCAACTCCGGCAAGGATGCGCATCAGAGTTGACTTGCCGGCGCCATTCTCGCCCATCAAAACATTGACCCGATTTCGATAGACGCGCAAGGTGACCTCATCGAGGGCAAGCGTGCCTGGATAGCGCTTGGAGATGGCTCGCGCTTCGAGGATGATTTTATCCGCGGCCTCGTTCATGCGTCCGCCTCCGCCTTCAGCCGCGCGCGGGCGACAGCGGTTTTCCAGCCGGCATACAAGCGCTTGCGATCTTCGACATGCATCGCAGGCTGGAACGAGTCGACCGGGTGCGGCAACGCTGCGATCTCGTCGAGATCGTTCCACCACCCGAGGGCCAGACCGGCGAGAAAAGATGCTCCCAGCGCGGAGAGTTCAAGATCGCCCGAACGCAATACAGGAGCGCCAAGAATGTCTGCCTGGAAATGCATGAGCTGCCGGTTGCGCGCCGCTCCCCCATCGGCCCGGAGGGCGGAAAAAGCAAGACCTCCAGAGCTCTGCATGGCAAAGAAGACGTCGGCCACCTGATAGGCGATGGCGTCGATGGCGGCTCGCGCAACATGGGCCGGGGAGTGCGAGCGGCAGAGGCCGGCGATGGTGCCGCGAGCGGAAGGGTCCCAATGCGGCGCACCGAGGCCGACCATTGCGGGCACAAAGTAGACGCCATCGGCATCGGGCACGGTCTCCGCCAGAGACGCGGCGTCGTGTGCCGGTTCGGCGAGATGAAGGAACTCTCCAACCCATTGCACCGCGGAGCCGGTCATGGCGATGTTGCCTTCGAGTGCGAATTGCGTCTTGCCGCCGATCGACCAGGCAATGGTTCGCGCCAAGGCGGGCGTGTCCGCGGCCAGGCCCGGCGTCAACGCCATCAGAGACGACCCCGTCCCGTACGTCGCCTTCACCGTTCCGGAAGCGTATTGACCATGGCCGAACATGGCCGCGTGTGAATCTCCAATGGCCGCCAGGATGGGAACGCCGTTGAGTTCGGGAACCACCGAGCATACTCCAAACGATCCGCAGGAAGAGCGCAACTCCGGCATCGCATCGGGCGTGAGTCCGAAAAGGTTCAGCAGATCCGTATCCCAGGCAAGCGTCTCCAGATTGAGCAAGCCGGTCCGGGAAGCATTGGAAAAGTCCGTGGCGTGCACGGAGCCGCCGGTGAGCCGATGGATGAGCCAACTGTCCACCGTGCCTAAACGCAGGGCCGCGGCTTCAGAGAGATTCCTGGCCTTCGGGCTGTTCTCAAGCAGCCATGCCCACTTTCCCGCACTGAGGAGCGTGGCCAGGGGAAGGCCCGTTCTGGCACGGATCATCTCCGCATGCGGCTGCAGCCGGCGGCAAATCTCCGCCGAGCGTTGACACTGCCAGCCGATCGCATTTGAGATGGGCGCGCCAGTCAGCGCATGCCATGCCGTCGCCGTCTCTCGTTGATTGGAGAGGGCGAGCGCTTCGATGGAATTCCCCGACCTGGAAGCGTAGGAAGCACACTCCCCGATCACGCCAAGGACGGACAGCCAAATCTCTTCGGGATCCTGTTCCACATGGCCGAGCCCGGAGTGAATCCAACCCACCGGCGCGGTGGCCATGAAGCTGGGTGTGCCGCACCTGTTGAGCAGCAGACCCTTGGTGTTCGTTGTGCCTTGGTCGATGGCCAGGAGGAATCCGGACTTCATTGGCTTGCTTTCCTCAGCAGGTCGAGAGCCGCATTGTGAATTCCCTGCGCTGTGAGCCCAAAATGCTCTAGGAGGAACTCGGCCGAGCCGGTCGGAGCGAAGACTCCCGGCACTCCGAGGATGCGCATGGGCGCCGGATGACTGACCGCTAGAATCTCCGCAACCGCGCCGCCTAATCCGCCGGCAGCGAGCGCTTCTTCGGCGGTGACGATACCGCGCGTGGTGCGAGCCGCATCGAGTACGGCGTCCACGTCCAGCGGACTCATGCTGCTCATATTCAGAACCCTGGCGTCGATACCGAGCCTGGCCAGCGACTCGGCTGCATCCAGGGCGCGGGAAACCATGACGCCGTTTGCCATCAGTGTCACATCCTTCCCTGCGCGCAATGTGCCTGCTTTTCCGAGCCTGAATGCAAAGCCCTCCCCGTGCACCGCCGGCACCGGCATGCGGCTGATGCGCAGGAACATGGGGCCGCTATGGCGGAGCGAAGCGTGCATCGCGGCGGCGGTTTCAATCGGGTCCGCGGGAACAACCACTGAAAGGTTGGGGATGATGCGGGTCCATGCAAGATCTTCGATGGAGTGATGTGTGGGGCCGAGTTGCCCATAAGCCATGCCGGAAGACATACCGCACAATCGCACATTCGATTTCGAGTAGCCGAGGTCTACCTTGATCTGTTCCATGGCTCGTGCGGTGAGAAAGCAGGAAGCCGCACAAACATAGGGAACCATACCACCGTTGGCCAGGCCCGCGCCAACACCGACCAGGTTCTGCTCGGCGATGCCCACATTCACAAAGCGATGGGGAAACTTCTGGCTGAATGTCTTCAGCTTAGTCGAGGAAACGGAATCGCTTACCACCGCGCACACACGCGGGTCCGCAGCCGCCATGGATTCGAGCGACTGCGCAAACGCATCGCGGCAATCGTACAACTTTGCAGGAATGGATTCGCCGGCTGGAACGGCCGCCGATGCGGTCATTGCGATTCCTCCACGCCAAGTTCCATGGCGGCCAGAGCAAGATGTTCTTCGTTCGGCACGCCATGGTGCCAGGCGGGCTTGTTCTCCGCGAAGGAAACGCCTTTGCCTTTGATCGTATTGGCGATGACGCATGTGGGCTTGCCCTTTGCGAGGGGAAGCCTGGCGAAGCACTCCAATAAAGCGCCGTGATCGTGGCCGTCCACTTCGATGGCAGCGAAACCGAAGGCAGCCCATTTCGACGCCATCGGGTCCATGCGGATGATTTGTTCCGTGAAGTCTCCCTGCTGAATGCGGTTGCGGTCGACGATGACCACGAGGTTGTCGAGTCCATAGTGTTGAGCTGTCATGGCCGCTTCCCAGTTGGAGCCTTCGTTCAGTTCTCCGTCCCCGGTGAGAACGAAAGTACGCCACAATTCGCCGCGCATGCGCGCCGCCAGCGCGCAGCCGACGGCAATCGGGAGCCCGTGGCCGAGCGGTCCCGTGTTGGCTTCGACTCCGGGTAGCTTGTTCCGGTCGGGATGGCCGTTGAGCATCGAGAGCGGATCCATGAAAGTGCCAAGCATGGGGCGTGGAAAAAATCCCCGGAAGGCCAATGTCGAATAGAAAGCACCGGAACAATGCCCTTTGCTCATGATGAAGCGATCTCGCTGTGGCCAGGTGGGATCGGCTGGTTCTACCTGCAATACGCCGCCGAAATAAAGGGTTGCCAGAATATCCGCCGACGAAAGATCGCCGCCTGTATGTCCCAGTCCTGCGTGATGGTTCATTTTCAACGCGCTGAACCGGATTTCATTGGCCAACTGGCGAAGGCGCGAGGCGTGCTCAGTTCGAGAGAAGCTCTCGTCGTGCGCCGGTGAATGGATCATTTCTGTCCTATTTGCATATTCATGCAATGATGCATGATGTTGTTTTTCAGTGTCGACGATGACCGTCAAAATTGTCAACCACGGCCGTGATAGAGGTATGACCGAGGCGAAGGCGAGGCGGAAGAAGCCGGCTCAGGGGTAGAGATTGCGCTGTCGCCTTGCCGATTCCACGTTCTGCGCCGCAGAGCAGGCTCCCGGATGCTGAGCACGGGGCTGCGATTGCCAAGGTTGCCGAGATCGTGGGTTGGAGTGGGTCCACAATAGCGCTCGCGGCAAAGCGCTATGAACACTTGTCTTTGAATGATCTGAGACACAGTCCGATGCGCGCCGGTCTATCGCTCCGCTCAAATGGTTGGTGCTTGCGTAAGGCCTTCTGCCAGGATTCGAACTGTCACAATTTCATGGGTACGGATTGTGAACTGGAAATTGTGCGTTCCAGATAACGGCAATGGGCTTCGATCTCTCTCCACTGCGTCTGTTTGCCATGCTTCCTTGAGCTTCAGAAGCAGCATTTGCACGGTGACGGTCCGGGTTTCACCGCCAAGATCCAGGAAGCGCAGGATTGTTCCGCGCCCGTCTTCACTGGGTTTCCATGTCTCAAGTAGGAGTGCCGGGTCGTCGATGTGGAGGAAGCTCTCCTTCGCTCCACTCAAGGCCTGCGGCGCCTCCTGCGCTTTGTCCTGGGAAGTGATCAGGTCACTTTCCAGCGGCGTCATCTCTTCCCAACCCATGCGGCTAAGCTGCGTCGGGCTGGTTGTTGGCGCGCTGGCGATGACGTAGCGGAAGCGGAATACGCCACCCTGCGCTGCGCGATAATTGGTGTTCCAGTAGTTGTTCATGACGTAAGAGAAGATCGTTCCAGGGCGTTGGCCAAATTCGGACGGCCATGAGCCGCGGTTGATATCGCCCAGCGTCACCAGCCCCGCATCGAGAGGCATCACCGTGCCCGAAACTCCTTCCTGCTCGACTGAGACCCAATGCTGCATCGAAAACCATTCATGCCCCGCTCCGGCGTACAGATCGCGGGCAGGATCCACAACCCCGCTCTGAATCTCGTATTGGAACCTGGGCCGATCCATGGAGAAAGGAAACGCAAAGTAGACCGCCTCTTTGGCGTCGACTGCGGTCTTGTTCACTTCTTCCACAAGTTCGATCTTCTTCTCGTCGTCGAAGAGCCGTATCTCGGTTGCAACGACGGGCGTGTTGGTGTCTGTGCTCTCCAGGCGCGCTACCCATCCCCACGGTGTGCGCGTTGCGGACACAAGCCTGCCGTCATGAGCGGAATGAACCTCAAGCCTGGGCCTGGGATACACGTGGCTGTACTGGATGATCGCGTTCGGAGTCTCATCGCCGCCGGTCACGTAAAGATACTGTCCAAACCGGTAAGCACTCTGCTGGTCAACAAGCTCATGCTGGAGTTGTTTATCGTAAATGCTCCGCAGCGCTCCGGTTTGAGGATCGAGAGTCACCCGATAATACGGGCTCTCCAGAATAGTTCCCTGCTCCATCGCCGCCAGCTCGGGAGACTTCCCGGTTTCGCGCAACTCGTAGACCTTGTAGCCAAGCGAGGGAATATCCCTGGCAACAAATCGCACGCGCCGGAAGTCTTTCCCGCCGCCGATGACTTCAAGTGGCACCGCCTGGCCGGTGACTTTGTCAACGATTTGAGCTCGCCAGTTGTCCACATCGACAGATACCAACCCGCTTCGCTGCCAATTCAACGTATTAAAGACCACCAAGCTGTTTGAGCCGGCAGAGATCGAATTGGCAATGCCGGCCATGCCGTTTTCCATCACCATGTGGCCGAGCTGCTGTGCTTTCACAGCGTATTGATCCTTGATTGCCAACTGCTGGACCGCCTCATTACTGGCGGGGTCATCGACGCTGTTGCCGGAAGTCCAGGTGTGCTCGTCCATCAGCAGCATGTCGGTCCACATCTCATTCAGGTCCGTCTTGTCTACCGCCACGCGCGGGTCCACGAACGAGGCCAGCGTGGCCAGTTTCTCCGCCGATGGCCCGCGTGCCTCGTTCTCGCGCTCCATCGCTGCATACAAGGCGTCGGACGCTATGCCATCCTCCCAATAGGGGCTGCCGTCGCCCCGCATCACTGGAATCGCATCGCCAAGCTGTTTCGCAATATCCTGGAGCGCCGCATCGAAACCCGAATATTGGAGGTGCGGAAACGCGTAGATCTTGTTCCACTGCTCCACAAGCTCCGCCTGCTGGGGAAAAAGATCGGTGTTTTCGGCCTGCGTGCCGAATAGGATGGCGGCATTGGCCCGGTAAGCATGCTTCTGGTATTGCTGAAGGAAAAGAGGCAGTGTGTCGCGCCCGGCGGAGATCACCGGCGGCAGCCCGAAGAGAAACTGCATCTGCTGGTAGTGGCGCGAGTACCAGAGCAGGACCTTCTGGCCGTCGGGGCCCTCCCACCACATCGGAGAGCTTTCGTTCAGGTGGCCTTGCAGCAGCACCGGCGCGCGATAGTTGTTACTGCCGGAAATCATCTCATGGATTCCCGCCGATGCCAGGATCGACGCATAAGACCACGAGAAGCTGGGAACATCCGTGATATTCGCATAATTAAAGGGCGTTCCATACGTGCGGCTGAAGTTTGCGCTGGGATAGAGGGAGCGGATCAACGTCTCGGCCGTTGGAAATCCAGTGAGAAGATTCGCATATTGCGCGGGGACAAAAAGATGCTCCCTCTGAATGGCGGCAATGGCCAACTGCTGTTCGGCCGGGGTCCGGGTCTTCAGAAACTGCGCCAGCGGCCAATCTCCATCGAGGCTGAATCGGAAGTCCGGGTGCTGAACCGTCAGTGCCAATGCCTCATCGATAACGCGGCTCTGGATGGCCGCGACCTTCGACTGGTAGTCGGTGTATCCAATGTCGAGATGGATATGCGGAACCAAAGACAAATCCCACTTCTTCGCAGGACCGATCGACTCTTCCTTGTGCTGTGCGCGTCCATTCAAATTCCAGCGAAGCTGCGCGCGGGTCTCTGATTCGAATTCGGGAACCTCAAACTCCAGCTTCTCTTCGCCGAAATCGTGAGACTCTTTCGTTGCCTGCACATAATGCCGGCCGGCGATTGCCAGCTCCACGCTTGCGCCCTGTCGAATGGGTCCGCCATTGCGGAGAAACACATCGACAATCTCATGCAGCGTTCCATTCTGCCGCGTGTAGAAGATCGTGGGAACAACCTGTGCCGAAGACTCCTGCGATTTGAAATCGTTCGAACTGCTGTCGAGTTCAATCGCGTCGTAGTTCAATCCCGCGTCCGGAACATACTGTTCGGTTTCTTTCACCGCCTGCAACGTGATGGTGTTCAACCCCCTCTGCAGATAGCTTCCTGGAAATGCAAATTCAACATCGGCGTGAGAATAGACAGCATTGAACGCGCTGTTCTGATCGCCGTTATCAAAGTCGAGCAGCGGGTGCAGAAAAAACGTTCCATGCCTGCCATTGATGGAGACCTGCAAGGTGGGAACGCTGGCGCTTTCGACCAGCAGGGCGACGTGGAGCGCATACGCCGGAGCCGGCGCTTCATGCAACGAAAAATGGATGCCCCATGGGGATGAGCCGTTCGCCGTATTCTTCTCATCGGAGGCCGACACTACCTTGACCGGTTGCACGGCGTACCAGTCTTTGGCGGGATTGCTTTGCCCAATTGCAAAGCTCACCGGCTTGTCTGGAGATCCTCCCGCAAACTCGGCCGAAGAGCGATCGAATCTCCCGATCCGCCATACCATGCTGCCGTGTTCGCCTTGTCCCGCGTTTGCCGGCAGACACAGGCAAGCGGCAGCCGAGAGGGCAAGTGCGGAAATTGATCTTGCTTTCGTCCTCACCGAATGACCTCCTTGGGCGGGCGCCCGCGCTACTGGACCGCAAAAGTGCCCTGCAGCGGAAGATGTTGCGAAGAATCCCCAACGTAGACCACGAACTTGCCTGCATCGACCTTCCAGCCATGCGTGCCGGTATCCCAATACGCCATCGCGCGCCGGTCAAGCATCACCGTGACGCGGCGCGACTGGCCCGGCGCCAGCATGACACGCGAAAAACCCTTCAGTTCCTTGACGGGGCGACGCACGCCTGCCGCAGGCTCGCCCACGTAGACCTGGGCAACCTCGGCGCCAGCGCGGGTTCCAGTATTCACGACGTCGAAGCTGACATGCACGGTGCCGCTTTCCGCAATCATCCGAGGAGAGATCGCCATGTTGCGGAAGGCAAAGCTGGTATAAGACAGGCCAAAGCCAAACGGAAAAAGCGGCTTCACTTCGCTCTTGTCGTAGTACCGGTAGCCAACAAAAATACCTTCTGCATATTTCACGTCTCTGCTGCCCGGGGATTCATAGTAATTGCCATAAGCCGGGTTGTCTTCAATCCGCCGTTCCCAGCTGATTGGCAGCTTGCCTGAGGGGTTCACATCGCCCAGCAGAATCCTGGCCAGTGCGGTCCCTGCCTCCTGGCCGCCATACCAGGTTTGCAGAAACGCCGGGACCCTGTCGATCCAGCCCTTCGTGGCCACACTGCCGCCCGCGGTGAGAACAACGATGGTGCGCGGATGGGCAGCCGCGACAGCCTGAATGAGTTCCTCCTGGCCGAATGGGAGCCCATAGGTGCGGTCCAGGCCCTCCCCCTCCGTGCTCGGACTGAAGCCTGCCGCAACCACGGCGAAATCGGCCATCTTCGCAAGCGGGGCGGCCTCCGGGTCCAGCAGGCTGCTCTCGGCAATCACACCCAGACCCGCTGTCTTCAGCTCGGTCATCGGCCAATAGATGAACTCGATTTTTACCGCTTTGCCGGCTTCAAGCGTCACCGCGGCCGACTGCGGCGCCTGTCCGTTCTGGTGCACAGGCACCTCCAGGATCTGCTTGCCATCGAGCAGCACTCTGTAGCTGTCTTCTCCCACAGTCGCCGCCACCACACGGTACACTCCCGAGCTTTCTGGCAGATAATAGCCGGTCCACTCCACGCGCCGGTATCCAGGGTTCCAGTCTTCGCCTCCCGGATTCTGCCAGCTATTCACCTGGTCGTCCTGGCCTGAAGATGTCTTTGCATTCGTCTTGTCGGTGTATTCAACGCGCGGCAGGCCCGTCTGCTCGCAGATAGGATCGGCGCACCAATGTGTGCCGGAAAAAATTTCCGACGGGGTCTTGATCCCGGAGTTCCAGTAGACCTTGATGCCCTTCGGATAGAGAGCCTCGCTCAGGCCGGTCATGAAGCTTACCGGAGCAAAGGATGCAACCTGAGAGCTGCCACCGCCGCCAGGAACGGCCGGATACGCATCGGGTCCAACCACCGCAATCGAATGGATGCTATTCGAATTCAAGGGAAGGATGCTGGCTTCATTCTTCAGCAGAACTGCGCCTTCCTCCGCGGACTGCAATGCCACGGCGTCCGCCGCGGGATTGAAAAGAGGAATCGTCGAATCCGTTTGACTGTGGTCAAAGAATCCGAATTGCATGGCCGTCCGCAGAATGCGCCGCACTTTTTCATCAATCGCAGCCATTGAAACCTTGCCCTCCTGAATAGCCGGGATCAGGGTCTTCGCATTCATGAATTCCGCATTGCCCATCTCAAGATCGAGTCCGCCATTTGCCGCCGCCACGCCGTCATAGGTGGCGCCCCAGTCCGACATCAGGATCCCTCGAAATCCCCATTCATCCCGAAGGATCTGGTTATTCAGGAAGGAGTTCTGCGTGGCATGTTCCCCGTTGATCAGGTTGTAGGAATCCATCACAGCGCCCACATGGCCTTGCTTCACAGCGGCCTCAAACGCCGGCAGATAGATCTCCCGCAGTGTGCGCTCGTCGACGATCGAGTTGATGCGGTGCCGATCGAATTCTGAATTGTTCGCCGCATAGTGTTTCACCGTGGCCACCACTCCCTGGCTCTGCACACCCCGGATGTAATCAACGGCAATCCACCCGGCAAGGTATGGATCTTCTCCAAAATACTCGAAGTTGCGGCCGTTCATGGGCGCGCGATAGATATTCGCCCCCGGCCCAAGCAGAAAACTTACCCCGCGCGCACGCGCGTCCTGGCCCAGCATCACCCCCACGCGCTGCGCCAGATCCGTATCCCAACTCGCTGCCAGGCCAATGCCGGCCGCATAGGCCGTCGAGACCCCCCATGAACGTACGCCCATCGGGCCATCCGACATCCGCAGCGAAGGCAACCCGATCTCCGGCGCGCTGCGGATAGCCATGCCATCGGCGCCCCCCAGTAAGTCGATCTTTTGCCGGACACTGAGGGCTTTCACCATGGCGTCCACCTTCTGCTCCAGCGCTGGCGTAATTGGCTGTGGGGCAGCAGGCGACTTCGCCTGGGTCCACGCTGCCGTGACCGTGAGAAGAAAAAGCGCGGGCAACATCGAGCATCCGGATAAAGACCCCCTTCCGCAATTTAGAATCATGGTTCCTTTCATCGAAACGAGTTTAATGGTGTGTCGAGCGGAAGGATCGAATTTTGCACCGCTCGGACAGCCCTCCGGAATCCCTTCTGCCGACACGGGCCGGTGAGCGAAATCCGTTCTGGAATCTCAACGGCGTCAAGAGTAGCGTAGTCTATCGAATCGTTATTAACAAAGAAATTTCTTGACATTTGTACGAATTCAAGCGTAAAAAGCGTTTATAAGAACGTTTCAAGTTCTATCTACCCGAAATCTGAACCACCAGAAACCCTGCAACCTGGTCCTGCCATCGGGGCCTCGTCCAATACCGATTTCAAAGGGGTCATGAGAGGAGAGAATGTTGTGAATCGTTTTCTGAGGCCAGTCTCGATAGTGAGTACCTGCACAGCCTTTGTGCTTGTTGCTACGGTTGCCTGGGCAGCAATCACCGGTTCGATTTCGGGGGTCATCACCGATCCGAGCGGCGCGGTCCTGGCGGGCGCAACCGTCGTTGCCACCAACCAAGAGACCGGGGTGCAGAGTACGGCCGTGTCTGACGCCCAGGGCTTTTATAGCCTCCCTGTCCTCGCGGTGGGCAAATACGATGTCACGTTCAGGCAACAGGGCTTTCGGGACTTCCAGGAGAATGCGGTAAAGATCGATGTTAACTCCGCTCTCCGCATCGATGTCAGGATGGAGCTTGGAACAGCAAACACGACCATCGCGGTCAAGAGCGACACGCTCCAGGTGGAGACCCAGAGCAGCCAGATGGGAATGGTGGTGGAAAGCGACCAGATGGAAGCCCTGCCCCTGAATGGGCGCTCCTATCTTAGCCTCCTGACACTGCAGCCGGGCGTCTCGCCGATCACAGGGTATTCCAGCACCAACGGCGAGACGGCGTCTCCGGGCGGCGGATCGGTCTCCGGCAGCTTGAACCCAGGCACCCAATCCGTCGAAGGCGGGCGTCCGGGCGCCAACGGATTCATGGTGAACGGCGCCGATGCCCAGGAAGCGGTTCAGAGTGTTGCAGCGATCATTCCGAACCTCGACTCCATCGAGCAGTTCCGCGTGATCACCAACAACTTCGACGCCGAATATGGAGACTTCAGCGGCGGACAGGTCAATGTGGTCACCAAGTCCGGAACCAACAAGATTCACGGCGATGCGTTCGAGTTCATACGCAATACCGACGTGGACGCGAAGAATTATTACCTGCCCAGCCGCTCGCCCTACAAACAGAACCAATTCGGGGGTACGGTGGGAGGACCAGTCAGAAGAGACAAGATCTTCTTTTTTGCAGACTATCAGGGAACGCGCCAAAACATAGCGCCGCAGAGTCCGCAGGTTCTTCCCTTGCCTTCCACGGCCGATCGCACAGGAGACTTGTCCGACCAGACGCCTCAAAATGGAGGTTCGTTCGGTGTGGGCAAGACCCTGGTATCCAATCCGGGCCCGAGCCCCTGGGCGGACGTTCTCAGCGGCAGGCTGGGCTACAACGTCTACAAGGGCGAACCGTATTACACGCAAGGATGCACCAGTTCAAGTTATGACCCCAACAACCCGTCTCCTACGGCGTGCGTCTTTCCCAATGCCGCCATTCCTCAGAGCGCATGGGACCCGGTCGCAGTGGCAACGCTCAAGTACTTCCCCCCGGGAACGACCTACGTTGATTCCCTCCCACTCACGCTGACCGATGACAAATACGGCCTGCGCGGCGATGGCAAGTCCCGCCTGGGCGCCCTCTTCGCGTACTACTTTCATGACAAGTACAACCAGACCAATCCGTATGGCACGTCCCTGCCCGGCTTCGCTACAGCCTATGAAGGCACAACCCAGATGGCCAATGTCGGTCTGACGACGCCCATTGGCGGTTCCATGGTCAATGACCTGCGATTGGTCTATCTCGGCGTCGACATGGCTGGGAATCTGGGCATCGGTGGAGAGCATGTGACGATGTCCAGCCTGGGATTCAACACCAACCCAGCCACCGGCGGCACGGTCGTCGTCGACCCTAACCAGGAAGCCGTCCCAATCTTCGCATTCAATGATAATGTCGCCTTCGGATCCAGCACAGGCGCCCAGTTCCAGACCAACAATTCCTTCCAGCTTATTGACAATGTGCTCAAGACGATCGGTGTGCACAACATTCAGTTCGGAGCGGATGTGCACTACGACCAGGTCAAGAACACCTACCCAGCCGGCATCAACACCGGATTCATCGCGATCTCAGGAAACGAAACGGGCGTGGACTTCTCCGATTACCTGGTGGGTGCGCCGGATGCCGATTATTTCTCCGGCGCCTCGCGTTTGGACGAGCGCACCAAATACATGGGCCTCTATGGCCAGGACAGTTGGCGCGCGTTTCCCACCTTGACACTGAACTACGGCCTGCGCTGGGAGTTCCTCGAGCCCTGGTATGACACCCAGAACAAGGTGCTGACCTACCTGGCTGGAGAACAATCCACGGTCTTCCCCAATGCTCCTGTCGGTGTCGTCGCGCCCGGCGATCCCGGCATTCCAAGGACACTTTCGAAGGTGCAGTACGGCCATTTTGCACCGCGATTTGGACTGGTCTGGGCGCCCGCCGTCAGCGATGGCCTGCTCGGAAAAATTATGGGAGGTCCCGGAAAGTTCAGCGTTCGCGCGGGGTATGGCATCGCCTACCAGTCGATTGCCGGCCTCGAACTGTTTACCACCGGAGGCGGTCCGCCTTACACGGCCGGCTATGGCGGCACGCCTCCGTTGTTGAACTCCCCATTTGCCGATCGCTCCACGGGTGTCGTCCATACCGGAATCTTCCCCGGTCCGCCTCCCCCCGTCAACGCGTCGCCATCTAACCCATACTCCACTTTCAACTGGTCAAACTACGGACAGATCGGCGGACGCGCTTATGACACCCAGAATGTGGTGCCGTACACGGAGGAGTACGAGCTGAGCATTCAGCGCGCTTTGGATGCCAGGACCATTCTGACCTTGAGCTACGTGGGCACGGCCAGCAGGCACCAGATCACGCTGGAGGAAGGCAACCCCGTCAACCAGGCGCTCTGCCTGCAACTGAGCAACCCGGCAAACGTTGCACCCACCTCTCCCACCTGCGGACCGGGCAACGAGAACCAGATATTCACCACGGCAGGGGGACAGGTGATCGACAACATTCGTTCTCCGTTCGGTTCAACTAATTTCCAGAGCCTTACGTTTCTGGCGAGCACGGCAACAGCCAACTACAACTCGTTTCAGGCGAGCCTGCAGCATAACGAAAAATATGCCAACTTCCTCATCTCGTACACCACGGCAAAGGCGCTTGGCACAAGCTCCGACGACTTCGACAACACCAACTCGATCAAGCCAAGCTTGAGCTATGGATTGTCGCTGGCCAATGTGCCGCATGACCTGACGATCAGCTATACGCTCCATCTTCCTTTCCAGAGGTTCCTCGGCGACGGCAGTGTCGCAAGCCGATTCACGGAAGGATGGTCGCTGTCCGGCGTAACGATCTTCGCCAGCGGGGCGCCCGTCCAGGTTCTCGAGAAGGATGACCACTCCCTTGCCGGCGCAGATGGAACCAACATCGATGAGCCGAACTTCGCCAATAATGGAACCCATCTCTTCATGGACAAGAATCCTCGGCACGGAAATGACTACTTCAATCCGAGTTACTTCGCGCCGGAGCCGCTCGGGCAGTTCGGCAATGTCCCGCCGGAGTTCTTTTCCGGGCCTGGCACCAACAACTTCGACATGGCCTTGCTCAAGGACACCAGGATCCATGACGCGATGAATATCGAATTCCGTGTCGAGGCCTTCAACATCTTCAATCACGCTCAATTTGGCGGACCCGACGGCACGTATACGGACTCTCAATTCGGGCAGGTCACCTCGGCCGGAGCCCCTCGTCTCATGCAGGGAGGGTTGAAGTTCACTTTCTAGAACACCAGCCAGGCCGCAAGAAGAGCGCGGTTCCACAGTTCTCATGCCCCTTGAGGCTCCGCATAGGGCTCCGTTTGCCTCTGCCCCCGACAGAAAGGGACAGTTCGAAGGGCGATGCTTTCGGGATGCAGCAATTGTGGAACCGCTTTGCCTGTACCAATTGAAATCGACCTGGCACACGATTCGACCGGCTCCCAGCTTCCACCAAGCCTCACTCAAGGCAAGCTTCACAGCAAGTCTGAGCTCGATGGCGGCAACTCGCCGGTTGGCCAGTTGCCCGGCTTCTCAGCCATCTCCAGCACCAACCGTCCGCCCTGCACAATATCCTCATGGCGCAGCCACGCACGATCGAACGGCCGGCCGTTCAGAGTGGCCGACACCACGTATCGATTCACATCCGAAACATTCTTCGCTTCGATCGCAAATGTCTTGCCGCCGGCCAGATGCAGAGTCACTTCCGGAATTGCGGGACTTCCGATCAGATAGACATCCTGCCCTGCATTTGGAAAAATCCCCATCACGCTAAAGGCATACCACGACGACATCGCGCCTGAATCGTCGTTCCCAGGCAGGCCTTTGCGGCCAACATGATAGCTCTTCGCAACGATCTCCCGAACGCGCTCCGCGGTCTTATCCTGCCTGCCGGCCCAGATATATAAATATGGGCTCAGAAAGCCCGGCTCATTCCCAACGTCGTAACGTTCCGGCACATCGAAGAACGCATCCAGGCGCTCCACAAAGCGCTGCGGGCCGCCCGACTTCCGCATCAAACCAGCAACGTCCTGCGGAACGTAGAGCGAATAGGTCCACGAGTTTCCCTCGTAGAAAGTGTCGCCGCCCCATGTTGAGGACTGCATTGCGGTGAAGTTTTTCTTCCAGGTTCCGTCGCGGTGTCGCGGCCGGATAAATCCCTGCACTCCGCCTTCCTCAAACTGCGCATCCCAAAGATGTTCCCAGTTGGCTGATCTGGCCAGATACTTGCGAAAGTCCGTTTCATGGCCCAGGCCGCGGGCCATCAGCGCTATTTCGAAATCGTCCGCCGCATACTCCATGTGCAGCGAAGCGGAACGATCCGTGCCTTCCATGCTGACGTACCCAAGCTTCTTCCAATCATCCAGCCCACCGCGACCTTCGTTGATGGGCTCTGGTGGAGAAACTTCCCCGTCATTCATCACGCCTGCATACGCCTCATTCCAGTCAATGCCCGGCAGATGCTTCGCATACGCGTCGCCAATTAGCATGTCGGCATTACTTCCGCCCTGCATGCGGCCCGTGAAGTTCCCGCTCCTGGCATCCGGAAGCCAACCTTCGTGCCGGTAAATGTCCACCAGTGCGCGCACAATGGCGGTTTCACGTTGCGGCGCAATTAGCGTCAGCAAAGGGCCGGAGGTGCGAAAGGTATCCCAGATCGCATAGAAATCGTCGTAGTACGGCTCACCCGACTGCCAAAGCGGATTCTCTCCCGTACGATCGACAGGCATCAGCATGGAGTGGTAGAGCGCGCTGTAGAACATCTGCTCCTGCTCGGCAGTCGCCCCCTTGAGTTCGACTGCACCCAACGCCTTGTTCCACGCGGAGACCGCATCGGCGTGAACGCGGTCAAAATCGAATGCCGGAATCTCGTTGCCCAGGTTACGCCTGGCCTGCTCGATGCTCACAAACGAGATGCCCACCTTCAATGCGACTTGTTGTCCCTGCTGCGTCGCAAAGGACAGCCATGCCCCCGTCTTGCTGCCGGGTTCCCGGCCTGCTGTTCTCTCGCCTGGATGCAAACGGCCATCACGCCATGTCCCCCACTTCTGTGCAGCGGTGTCGCTGACCGCGTAGAAATACACGGTGTACGGCCTGGTTTGCTTGTTCCACCCTCCGGTCACGCTGCTCGACCCGCTTACCTCGGTCGGCGATATGATCTGCACCTGGGAGTTGGCGAGGAATTGTCCCTCGCCGGCTTTGCTGATCCAGCTGAGGCAGTGACCTGCATCGATCAGAAGGTTTGCCTGTTGTGCCGCGGGATAGGTGAACCGGTAGATCGCCGAACGCTCCGCCGCGGTAATCTCCACACCAATGCCGTAACGCCGCAACCCCACGCGGTAATACCCAATCGTTCCCTTCTCATCTTCCCGGTCTGAACCGATTCCAGTTGCCCTCGGAGCGCCGATCGTAGGCTGGACAAGAATATTGCCGTACTTGGGACCGCCTCCTGATCCACTCACATGCGTCTGACTGAAGCCGTTGATTCGCCCCGTCGCTTCCCATCCGGAATTTGCCTGATTGGCGCCAACGTCAGGGCCTGGCTTGATCATCCCAAACGGCATGGACGGCCCCGGGATCGTATTCCCGCCCCCTTCAATCCCGAGAAATGGGTCGACCTTCAATGCAGCCTGGCCGTGCAGCGCGGTCGTGAAAACGATCAAGGCTGCCGCGGTAAACCAGCTTCGCGTTTGTCCGAGCCGCACCATCACCCCACAATGCAATGTCACTGGCCAGCTAATCCTATCTTGTCGCACCGTTGCGACCATTCGAAATAGAGGAGTGCGAACTGCTGTTGAGAATCTACGCGAAGCCGGCTGAACCTTGCATGAGGAACCAGCCTAAAAGCCCATCGCCACGCAAATCGCAGCAATGTCGCCGATCTCTTCTCCCAGCGCCGCTGGCACAATGCGGCATGCTCGCGCGGAAGCGGCCAGCGCTTCGTCATCCAACACGCGGCGCGCTGGCGCCAGCAGACTCTCACCCATCCTCATGGCAAGTCCGCCGATCACAATCACTTCTGGATTCAATATATCCACGAGGATTGCCAGCGCTTCACCCAGGCGGGTTCCCGTGTTGCGAATGATCCGCCTTGCCAGTTTATCCCCGCCCCGTGCGGCCTCGGCAACGTCCTTGGCGGTCAATGTTCCATTCACGGCCAACCGGGCCATGGACGTCGGGATCCCCTTGCCGATCGCGACGGCAACCACTCGTTGCGCCGTCTCGGCAATTCCTCCGCCGCTCGCCCAGCCCTCCACCGAACCTGCCTTCCCGTGCCCTGTTGGGCCTGAGCGCGTGAGGCGCACATGTCCGATTTCGCCGGCCAGGTCAGACGCCCCGTGATAGAGACGACCATCCGCAATAATGCCTGCGCCCAATCCGGTTCCCATGGTCAGGAATACCATGTGCTGCGTACCCCGCCCGGCTCCAAAACGATGCTCCGCAATTGCGCCCGCGTTCGCATCGTTTTCCAGCCTGCATTCAAGACTGAATTCCTGTTGAAGTATGGAACGAATGGGAACATCGATCCACGTGGACAGGTTGGGAGGCGCCTGAATGATGCCGGCAACCCGATCGAGCGGGCCGCCGCAGCTCACGCCGATCGCCTCAAGCTTTCCGACATCCTCGCCGTGACGGCGGATCAGTTCATGAATCGTCTTCTTGATCAGCTCCAGGGCACGTTCCGGGCCCTGTTCCGGCAATGTGGGGAATTCAACGCGCGCAAGCACCGCGGGCGGTCTTACGGAAAGCACCACGGCCGTCTTGGTACCGCCTATGTCGACGCCAATCCATGTTCTCTCTTCCGCAGTGCGGAGACTTTCTCTTTTACTCATAGGCAGCTTTCCCAAGCATCGCCACCGCAAGCACAAAGCCAAAGCACAGCGCTGGAATTCCCATGGCAATCTGCAAGCCCACGTGGTCGGCCGTAAAACCTACCAGCGGGGGAACAACCGCGCCTCCAATCGACGCGGTAATCAACAATCCTGAGATCGTCCCCTGCGCTTGCGGGAAGGAATGAACGGCGCCACTGAATATCAGCGTGAAAAGTACGGATGTAAAAAAACCGCAGGACGCAAATCCGATGGCCGCCGGAACAGCCGGCGCAAACATGGCAACCAGCAGGGAACCAAGCGCGCAAAACGCATAGAGCCTGAGCATCGATCGTGGGCCCAACTTTCGAATGCCCGGTGCGCTGGTCAGGCGGCCAAGCCCCTGCAATCCCCAGAACAGCGATACAGTCAACGCCGGGAGTGCGGGAAGACTGCGCAGCAGGAAATTCTCCCCTGCATACGTTCCGCGCAGCGCCCCTATTCCATGCACCTGCTGAAAGAACTTCACGATCCACGACGCTGTCCCCACTTCGGCGCCAACATAGAAGAAGATTGCAAGGAAATACGTGATGGCAATGGGATGACCGAGCAGCTTCAGTATCTCTTGCGGGCGAAGCTTCTCGTTCGCCGGTTTGGCGGACCCCGGAAACCGGGCGGCCCAAAGCAGAATAAACAAAATCGCGCACAAGGCGGCATAGCCGGAATAGAGACGCTGCCAGGGCAATCCGTGGGTCTGCAACGCAGAAAGGCAGAATGGGCCTGCAAACGCCCCCACGCCGCAAAACCCAATCGTCAACGTAAGGTTTCGATGATAGTTCTCTCGCCGGTCAAGGTACGCGATAAGGGGATTGCCGGCTGTCTGCAACAAGGCTATGCCTGCCCCGATGGTGAATGCCAGAAATGCAATCGCGCCGTAACCGTTGGCCCACGGAATGGCCGCGCAACCGGCGCCCATGAGAAAGACGCCGCTGAGCACAACCGGCTTCGAACCGATTCGATCTGCCGCCCAACCCGCGGGAATCGAGAATACGCCAAAGGAAATGTAGAAGGCAAAAGCCAGCAATCCGCCGGCGAATAGACTCAGGTTGTATTGCTTGATCAGGACCGGGATAATCACGCCCACTACATTGAGCACGATGCCGAACGTGAAGTAGGCCGCAAAGAATATCCATAGAAGCCTGCTTGGCGCCTGATTGCTTTCAGTCTCCACCTTCGCACTCTCTGCCTGAACCTTCATGCAATCTCACTCGATGGTGCGCTTCTCCGCCGAATTCGGGGCCGTAAGGGGAGAATCTTTCCGGTTGAATGCGCGATGTCTGTTGTCTGTCAGGACAAATATACTACCTGGATTACTCAATTCGCAACGTTATTATCCAAAGATTACAACATTCCTGGGTTGCCGGCCCGGCAATTCGCTGACTCCTGGGGTCATGGTATGCACCAGGAACTTGTGACCCTCCTGCATGCGCGCGCTAACGCTGCCTGGCACTATGAGTCCAGCACCTGCAAGGCCGACTCGGACGCAAGGAACCGCACACTCCGTTCACTTCTCATCCCGCGGATAATCGACCCGAACCGACATGATCGCGTAAGGATGCACTAGGACAGTGATCTCATCCGATCCGGTAAATCGCAGCGGCTCGCCCTCGGTCGCCTCCATCAGATTCGTCAGTGTTGCGCTCGCAGCTCCCGCCGGCACGTGAATCTGGACTGAACCGTCCTTGCCTGCCCATTCGTAGAAGCGAAGAATCAGCCCATTCGCATCTTCGGCCTTCTTGACCGCCGTAAGCACCACGTCATCTCCCTTCAAACCGACAAAGGAGTGTACAAGCGGCAATGCTCCCGCATGCGGCTGCACCTGCATTGCGGTTAGCGTGGAGTTGAATTCATAGCCATGCCGGATGGTGAAGGCGCTCTTCCAATCCCCTGCGTGCGGGTAAAGGGCAAAGCTGAATGTGTGGTGACCGCGATCCGCGTTCGGATCGGGAGAGACCGGGGACCGCAGGAGAGTGAGGCGCAGAACATTGTCCTTGCAATCATAGCCATACTTTGAATCGTTCAGGATCGACAATCCGTGGCTGCCGTTATCCAGATCTGCCCACCGCAGTGCCGGCACCTCGAACCTTGCCTGCTCCCAACTGTTATTCCTGGTTGTCGGTCTGTCGATCGTCCCGAATGGTATCTCGTAGGCGGCCGAATTGCCCGAGGCTGCGAGCGGGAATGCTGCCTTCAGCAGTGTGTGCGTCTCGTGCCAATCGATGTTGTTCACGACTTCGACCTGATCTGAACCCGAATAAAGAACGATGTCCTGCACGAAGGTCGAGCTCTGCCATTTTCGCGCAACACGGATCACGGCACGCATCGGCCCCTGCTCCACCAGTTCCACTGAATCCGCTCTCGATATCGCAGTGAAGTGATCAAGCGTCCCGGGATCGATATTCCAGGCATCGTCATTCTCGGGGGTATCCTTGAACACTTCCAACTCGTTGCCGCAGGCGCCCGTCGCCAGGGACTCGAAATGATCCGCCTTGTTATAGAGATTCGTAATGCAGCCCGACTGCGGATCCACTGCGACCTTGAGCGCGCCGTTCTCGAGCGTCAGCCCTTCGACATGCAGATCGCTTGCAAACTCAAGCTTGCCCGGCATTGCATGGAGCACTTCATAGCCAAGAGATGGAACATCCTTCGCCTCGGCCAGCAGTTCGTATGTGCTCGTTGATGCATCCCACGACAAGACTTTCGAGGGCAGCACCCGGTTCTGCGAGTCGAGCAAGGAAACACCTCCAGCGGTGTGCTCCGGCATCTGGATGCTGACCTTGATCAGTCCCGAGCGTTGCCAGCCGAGCGCATTGAACACCAGCACCGGAACATTCCCTGCCTCTCTCGTGTTGATCCTGGCCTGAATTGCATGGAGCGCCTTCGAGGACGCTTCGTCCGTCGCCCAGCGAACCTGATCGTAGTCCCGTTGCGCATCTTTATAGATAATCCCAATTCCAGAGCCCGCGGCGAGGTCGTGAAACTGATTGAAGAGAGCCTTCTTCCATGCTTCATTCAACTCCGTCGCAGGATAGTCCAAACCATTCAGCCAGGCCAGCGACGAGTATTTCTCCGCGGTCAACAGCTGCTCTTCGCTGTCGCGCATATTCCGTTTCTGGTTTGCCTGCGTCGTGTACGTGCCGCGATGATGCTCAAAATACAACTCGTCTTTCCAGGTCGGAATGGAGACATCGCCAGCCGGTGGCGCGGGAAGCGTGGGAACACCCTGCGCCATGGACTTCAAATTCCATTCCGGAGACTGGGAAGATATCTTCTTCTCGACACTGCTGAAATAACTCTGCGCAGTCCCGAATCTCATTTCAGGAACCACAGCTCCCGGCCGCATCCAACGCGTCCCCTCATCCAGGATCGCGCGCGTCGATCCGCCCCCGTGGTCGCCCACGCCGAACAGATCCATCATCTCGGAGATCCCTGGAGACATTTTTCTAGCACGGACAAAGTCATTTGCGAGCCGTACCGGGTCTAAATCATCGTTCGAATAGCTATGCGGGAAGTAAGTGAGCACCTTGCTTCCGTCCGGTGACTCCCACCAAAATAGTTTGAATGGGTAAGGATTGATTTCATTCGCGGCCAGCTTCTGCGTGACGAAATAGTCGATGCCGGATTTCTTGTAGATTTGCGGGAGCTGCCAGTTATAGCCGAAGGAGTCGGGATTCCATCCAACCCGCGTTGTAATCCCGTAAAGTCGCTTCAACGTTCTCTGCCCAATCAGGATTTGCCGCACCAGCGACTCTCCACCTGGCATGTTCAAATCCGGCTCGACCCACATGCCGCCCACAACTTCCCAGCGCCCCTCCTTGATCCGCTCCCCGATCTCCGCATTCATGCGCGGATACTTCTCCGCGATCCACTCGTTGTATTGCACCGCCGACTGCGTGTACGTGTAGTCGGGATACTCGTCCATCAATTGAAGCGCGGTGCCGAAGGTGCGCTTCACCACATCCACGGTTTCCGTCCATGGCCAAAGCCATGCCGCATCGATGTGCGAGTTCCCCGTAAGGTGAAAGGTCGCGGTCCGCATAAGCGGCTTGAGGACTTCAAGATCCTTCTGTGCGCGGTCGAGCGAGCCATCGAAGCCTTCCTGATCTTCCTTGTCCAGCGCATCCAAGTCCACATCTCCAATCGCTTTTTCCAGCAACGCCCGCTCGGAGCCTGCATTGGTCGCGAGTTCCGGAATCAACAGGGCTGCCGTGACGAATTGGGTGTACAGATCTTCGGGGCTTGAACGGCCAGCAGCCGCATCAACCTGCAGGTTCTGCTCCGGGAGAGACTGCGCATCATCCGATTTCTCCATCCTGATTGCAACCAGCGCCTTATCGCCTGGTTTGGTAACACCGAAAATCACCAGCGGCTGTGCGTCGTCTCCTGCGGAGACACGCTGGCCGTTGATGTATACAGTCGTATCGTTGTCCCTCAAGGACGAAATCCAGATGCGAGTTCCGGTCAGGTCATAACCGCCGACTGTTCTTGGAACCACAACCCAGGTCCGGAACCAGACGGTATCTTTCGTGTCCGATTGAAATGGTGCTTGGATCGCACGCCATGAAGAATCGTCCAGGTCGACTGCTTCGCCGTGCGCCAAGGCTCCCATGTGAAATCGCCAGTCATTGATGGGGATCGAGTTCAGCTTCGACAATCGCCCAATCACCTCCTGTGCTTTCCCCGACAGGGTTTTCAATGCATCCGCCGTCTGCTGCGGGGCAAAATTATCGGCAGCCTCTGCCGCTGGCGTCTGCTGAGCATTCATTCTCGAAGCGCCGGCGAGAAGGCTGATCAGCACGACGGCCGCGCCGGCCAACACCTTGTACGTCCACTCCGGCAACACAAGACTCGGTCGATTTTTGCGCATTGCATCTGCTCCTGGAAACAAAGAGTGAAAAGCGCGTCCACCGTTACATTCTTCCTTGGTCGTCAATTCCACATCGATCCTTTTCCAAGGCTCATCAATGCATGCCACAAACTGCATTACAGCCTCTCCGACATCGACGGCGGTACACTCTCCGCTGCGCTCCCCCAGTTCCTGTTCGGCGTTGGGCCCATGTTCAACACAAGCGTTCCGCCGCCTGCAAGTACGGCGTGCGAAAACCATGGCTGGTTCAGCGGCGCATCATTCAGAAAGGCGCTTTGAATGTAAATATTCTCGTCGGAGTTACCGTTGGCCTTCACTGTGAATATCTTTCCATTGCCAATCCGGATGGCCGCTTCATCGAAGAGAGGCGACCCGATGATGTACTCCGCCCTGGCTGGATCGACGGTATAAAAGCCCATCGCACTCAACACAAACCATGAGCAGTTCTCTCCCTTGTCGTCCATCCCGGCTAGGCCCAATCCATCTTTGTCGCTGCCATACATTAGCTTCATGATTTTCCGTACAATCTCCTGCGTCTTCCACGGCGCGCCGGCCCAGTTATACAAGTAAGGCACATGATGATCCGGCTCATTTCCATGACAGTATTGGCCGATCATCCCGGTAATGTCCCGCGCTATTCCCTGGGGCTTATAGGGAAGACTGAAGAAGCTATCCAGCCGCTTCACAAACTCCTCGCGGCCTCCCATCAGCTTGATCAGGCCCTGCACATCGTGAGGCACGAACCACGTAGTTTGCCAGGAGGTCGACTCCTTGTACATGAAGTTGTAATAGGGCTCAGCGGGATAGAAAGGTTCGATCCATGAGCCATCCGCGGTTCGGCCACGCATGAAGCCCGTCGATGGGTCCCAAACATGCCGGTAATTCAAGGCCCGCTCCAGAAACATGCGAGCGTCTGTATCGCGTCCCAGTTTCCTGGCGTACATGGCCAGGCAGTAGTCGTCGTAGCAGTATTCCAGCGTCTTTGAGACACCTGCGTTGCCGCCCTCGTAGGGAGGGCCCGGATGCTCCACGACAATGTCGTGAATCCAGCCTTGCCGCAGGTATTCCGCCAGAAATTCTCGCGGGCCTTTCGGGTCCGTCGCATTCTTGTGGAGAGACCGATACACTCCCTCATAATCGAAACTGAGTCCGCGTTCCCAATCGCCCAGATACATGGCCACCGCATGGTCGCCATGGAACGATGTTCCCATCCAACCCGACTCCTGCGCCATTTCCAATTGCGAGCGAAGAATACTCAGCTTGATGTGAGGTTCCAGCAGCGTCATCAGCACAGCCTGGTTTCTTCCTGTGTCCCAATAAGGGACGAGGTCGTAGCGGTCATGATCGGCAACGTAAGACTTCCGATCCAGGCCCGTGAATTGGTCCCCCTTTCTTGCCACTATGGTTGGGCTGGCGAACGCATGATAGAGAGCGGAGTAAAAGATCTCTCGCTGCTTCTCCGTTCCGCCTTTCACGCGGATTGCGTCAAGTTTTTCGCGCCATGCCTGTTTGGCATCGCTGGTCAATTTGTTGAACGCCCATCCAGGATTCTCTGCGTCCAAGGTCGTCCGTGCCTGTTCATCACTACCCGCCGCGGCGATCTTAATCAGGACCTTCTCTGCTTCTTCCGTCTCATACATCAGAAAGCATCCCGTGTACGTGCCGGCCTCCGAGCGACTGCCGGGACTCACCTTGTCCCATCCAAGCAGGAACCACCCCACGCCCACCATTCCCGGCTCGGAAGGATCGCGATGAAATGTTCCGAAAGACTTGAACGGCTTTGAGAACTCAGCAACAAAGGCAACGGTCCCACCCTGCGTCCGTCCTCTCACTGTCCGGTCTCCCACGATTTCCAAGGTCGTATCCTTGTTGGGACCGAGATCGATAAGGATCGTGGCTCGATTCGTCTTCGGGAATGTGAATTGAAAGAGCCCGGTGAGAGCCGTCGCCGTCAGGTCTACATGAATTCCGTGGTCCTGCAAATAGACCGAATAGTGCCCAGGGACCGACCGTTCACTCTTCTTGTCGTAGACAGACGCGTAGCGCACACGGTCTGGCGGAGTCGTCCAGTCGCCCACCAGGGGCATCACAAGCATGTCGTCGACCATGCAGGAGAAACCGGCCATGGTGCGGCGAGGATACACGTAGGAGTAAAGATTCCCGTGTGGGTACGCCAGGCTGACGTCCTTGTTCACAGGACTCACGTCGATCCCGTGCGGCAACGCAGCTCCCGGGCAGACCATTCCCGTATAAAGCTCCTCGCCGTATGGAGGCGCATTTCCCAACAGTTCGGGGTCGTCCAGCGATGCAACCCCAAAAAGCACATTCACATAATCCAGCGGTTCCCTTTCAACGGCAGCCCGATCGTCGCGCACATCGCCCAATTCACTTCGGCCTGCAATCCCGTTCCCATCTCTGCCGCTCTCCGATGCGTTGCTCGGAACCGGCGAACTCGTCGGGATGAGGCCGGCTACAGCCGCTCCCATGCCGGCCTTGATCAATCCACGACGCGATAGTACGCCGTCCTTCACCGTATTCATCCTGACTGCTCCTGAATCAACCAGTTGCCGACGTTCACTTCGGCAACGAGCGGAGTATTCTCTGACGAGTCGCCGACATACACGGCAAGAACGGACCGGCTCCCCCGCGCCAGTCCACGGCCGCGGCCCAACGAACCGATTTGCGCAAGACAGGCAGCGGGATTCGGACCCCAGCTCGAGTTGGTTCCGGTCTTCGTATCGTTTCGATTCGAAAGTCTATTGATGGGCGGTCGCATTGTCAACGCCTTCGTCGGCGTCGTCATCCGGCCGAGCTCACCGCAAGTTGATTTCCTCGAACTCGCCCACGCTATATCGCGGAAAGCCATTCAACGATACTCGAGGGGCTGCCAGGATGACTCTGCCGGCTTGATCGCTCTCCTTCGAGCGTCAGGGCCGCTGTCAGCCCTTCGCAACCGGCGCTGTGGAATCTCGCGGACAGAGCATGGACTTGAGGAGGATTTGTCGAGGTTCGAGCGTGGTTTCGTCGCTTGCGGACTGAATCGATTGCAGCAGCAACTCCACGGCCGCCTTGCCGATCTCGTAGGTCGGCTGCTTGATCGTTGTCAGGCTGGGGTTGAATACTTCAGCCCAATCGGCGTCATCGAAGCTCATCACGCTGACCTCCTCCGGACAAGGAATCTGCAACTCCCTCAGTGCGCGGAGAATTCCCAGTGCCATGCGATTGTTCAGAGTAAAAATCGCTGTTGGAGGATCGGACGATTGAAACAGCGTGAGGCCGATGCGATAGCCGCTCTCGATGTGTGAATCGCCCTCACGGAGCGACTCCTCCCACACGGGGAGATTGGCCTCCTGCATCGCCTTGCGGCACCCCTCGACACGGGCGATGCTGGTGGAATGCACCAGCCGGCCGGAAATGACCGCAATCCGCTCATGCCCAAGACCAATCAGGTAGCGGATTGCGTTGTAACAGGAGTCAAAGTTGTCCGTCACAACGCAATTCACCTCCGCCTTCATGGGAACGCAGTCGATGAACACGATCGGTGCGCGATCCCGCACCAACGCCTGCCGGGCTGCATACGAGTCGCAGGTGGCCAGCAGAACACCGTCCACCCTCTGCGTATACAAAGCATTCAGGTGGCGCAGTTCAAGATCGGGCTGATCGTTGGAGTTGCAGACCAGCACTTCATACCCATGCTTGATCGCCTCATCCTCGACGCCGCGCAGCGCCTCTACAAAAAATGGATTGGTAATATCCTGCACCACCAGGCCAAGAATATTGGTCTTCCCGATCCGCAGCCCGCGTGCGCCGGCATGCGGAGAAAAGTTCATCGCCGTGATTGCTTTTTGAACCACAGCGGTAAGCTCAGGGCCGACGATGCCTTTGTTATTGACAACAGCCGACACCGTGGAAATGGACACGCCGGCAAGCCTGGCCACATCGCGCATTGTGTAAGTATTTCGCTTCGTCATCTCAATTGCCTTCTCCAGCCTCGCCGGAATCTCCGTTCTTTCACTCTTCGCTGTCTTCGAACATGTGGACGAGTCCGGTCAGCGGCTCGCAACTCGAAATCGGTTGAGGCCCAGGCCGTTTACAGAACCAACTCCGAAAAGTCCTTTGGGGATCGAACTGCCCAAAGGTTCCGATGAATGGACGATTGCCGAACGAAAACTTCAGTTTACTATATAAAATCGTTTCGACAGCGTCGATTACAGGCATGGAGAGGCTCGGCCTGCCTTCGCAGTCGTGCGACGAAAGCGCAATTCCACTCTTAGGTCTCAACCCGCTTTGGGAATAGAATCCGCAGTCGCGTTTCGAAGCAGACGATTGAGTTGCGATTCGCGGATGGAAGGCGCGTTCGGTCCCCCGCCCCTTCATTGCTGAGGGTGACTTTCACGCCGGGAAGAGAGCTTCCTCCCGGATCGGCCACTTGACCTGGGACCGCGCCGGTGCTGTCCCGCTCGGCAGGGGCACAAAGACCGGAGGGAACAGGCCCGGGCCAGGTTGCGAGCGCACGGAAGAGTCTCGCGATCTTACATATCATACCTCTTGACTGAACGCAAAAGAGTCCCCCGCCGCACCCTTAGGTCGGCGCACGCCGAAACTGGTGGCGAACAGTTCCCTGTCGGTTCGCATGGATGAGATCTGGCTTGCCCATTCAGATGATTTCAATCCATCTTCGGCTCTGCAGCGGCTCTTCTCGCATTGCCGAAGGCATCCTGCTCTTCGCCTATATCTGGTCCCGGTGGAGTTTGGGGCTGCAAAGAGCGCCTCGATGTGTCGCGGAAACTGCGGGAAGTTCTTCCGCGCTGGCGCTGGAGGCGCACCGGTCTAAATTGGCAGCCAGCCTTTGCTGAAAGCGATTCCGGGAACGATTCCTTTACAGAACGTACCGGTATGATATGCTGTGTTCCAACTTCATGGATTGTGCTCCACGCGAGCTCGAAGAATACTTCTTCGGCTCCTGGCCAAATGTCGGAGGGGGTGTAGGATGACTAGTTCCAATCGAAACAAGAGGATCGTCCGGACAGCCGGCATCACTGCCGTCACGATGCTGGCGGCACTGGTTGCGTGGGCGGGAATTACCGGCCTGATTTCAGGCCTCATTGCAGACCAGAGCGGCGCTATTGTCCCTGGAGTCGGCGTGGTGGCGACCAACGAGGAAACCGGGGTGCAGAGCGCTGCGGTCTCCGACAACAGGGGCCTGTACAGTTTCCCAGCCCTTGCAGTCGGCACATACGATCTAACCGTCTCTCACCCTGGGTTCCGCGATTTTGTCGAGAAGAGCATCAAGATCGACGCCAACTCCGCGATTCGTATCGATATCAAGCTGGAATTGGGAGCGGTCACAAACACGGTCACGGTGAATAGCGAAGAGTTGAGGATTGAAACACAGAGCACTCAGATGGGCGAGGTCATCGAAGGCGACCAGATCACCTCTGTCCCCCTCAACGGCCGCTCCTATCTCGACCTGCTGACGCTCCAGCCCGGCGTGAACCCCTACCAGGGAAACTCCACCACGGGCGGCGGAGAGGGCGTTCAATCGATGAACGGCGGCCGGCCCAACTCGAATGGGTTCATGGTAAACGGAGCGGACGCCGAGGAGAAGATGCAGAATGCTCCTGGCATCGTGCCCAATCTCGATTCCATCGCCGAATTCCGCATCATCACCAACAACTTCAATGCGGAATATGGAAACTACAGCGGCGGCCAGGTCAACGTTGTCACCAAATCCGGAACCAATCAGTATCATGGAGACGTCTTCGACTTTCTGCGCAATACCGATCTTGACGCGAAGAACTTTTTTTCCGCAAACCGGGGCGTCTTCATTCAGAACCAGTTTGGCGGAACCGTAGGCGGACCGATCAAGAGGAACAAGGTGTTCTGGTTTGCCGACTTCGAGGGAACGCGGCAGATCATTGGCGCGGCGCAATATTTCCCGGTTCCATCGTCTGACGATCGCGGCGGCAATCTATCCGACTTCGTCGATAGCAACGGGAACAGCCTGCTGACGGGTTCGGTGAACGGCACGTACTTTGCCAATCTCCTGTCTCAGGAACTGAACTACCCTGTAACTTCAGGCGAGGCCTATTACGCGCCGGGCTGCACGAGCGCCACATGCGTCTTTCCCAATGCGACAGTTCCCACTACCGCCTGGTCGCCGGTGGCCGTGGCCACGCTCAAGTACATTCCCACGGCGAATGTGCCAGGGCAATCCTACTTTCAGACTTCGGCTTTCAACCAGACCTTGACCGACAACAAGACTGCATTCCGCATCGATACGAAGACGCGCTTCGGAGGCCTGTTCGGTTACTACTTCTTCGACCAGCCTTCCACGAATAATCCGTATTACTCTGACAATATTCCCGGCTTCAACGCGAAGAACAATGCCCGGAATCAGGTGGCGAACCTGGGGCTGACCAGCACGCTGAACAACACCACGGTCAACGATTTTCGCCTGGTTTATCTGCGCAATTCCGCTGAGACCGGGATCCCTGTCGGAGGCCTGGGCGTGACCCTGGCTTCTCTGGGCTTCAACACGCCGTGGAACAGTACGGGAGGCATCGGACCCGTGAACCCGTCGCTGCAAGGCGTGCCGTCGATGGGTTTCAATAATTACAGTTTTGGATTACCGCCGAGCGGCAGAAATCAGTACGACAACACGGCGCAGGTTGTCGACAACTTCACCAAGGTCCTCGGCGCCCACAATCTTCAATTCGGCGGGAACTTTCACTACGACCAGATCAACGTTCGCCTGAATCCCGCAGCCAACGGACAATTCAACTTTAGCGGCGAGGAAACCGGGATTGATTTCGCCGACTTCCTCATCGGCGCTCCCGCCCAGCTTACCCAGGCCAGTTACCAGATACTCGATTCGCGCGGCAAGTACTACGGCGCTTATGCCCAGGACAGTTGGCGCGCGACCTCGACAGTCACCTTGAACTACGGACTGCGCTGGGAAGTGAGCACGCCGTGGTTCGACACCCAAAACAAATTGGAGACGCTCATCCCTGGTGAACAATCGACAGTGTTTCCTGGAGCGCCCACTGGACTCGTGGTGCCAGGCGACGCCGGCGTGCCCAGGACTCTATCGCCGATCCTTTACCACAACTTCGCTCCCCGGTTCGGAGTGGCTTTCACGCCCAGTCAATCGGAGGGTCTCCTTGGCAAGATCCTGGGCGGTGCAGGCCAAACCAGCATTCGCGCAGGCTACGGCCTTTTCTACACCTCCATTGAGGATGTGGGATACTTCTACGCCACCGGGTCGGCTCCCTACGGCCTGTACTATCAATCGCCGACACCTCCTGTGCTGGCTTCGCCTTATATCGATCGCTCGACCGGCCACTTTGAAGGCATCAAGTTCCCGTTCAAGTTTCCGCCCACCAACGTCTCTCCCAGCAACCCCGATACCAGCTTCAACTGGGCACAGGTCATCCCGCTCACCGGCGGCAATTACATCAATCCGAAGAACAAGCTCCCCTACATGCAGGACTTCGAACTGTCCGTCGAGCGGCAATTGGGCGCGGGCACCGTGTTGAGCCTGAGCTATGTGGGGACCGTGGGGCGGAAAATGCTCGCATTTGTCGAATCGAACCCCGGAGATCCGGCTCTCTGTCTGCAATTGAGCAACCCTGCGATCCTGGCTCCCACTTCTCCGGTTTGCGGGCCATTTGGAGAACAGAACGTCTACACCCTCGCCAACGGAACGGTGGTGAACGGCACCCGCCCGCTCTTCGGCAACGACTTTGGCAGCAACCCCTTCACCCAGACCATTGCGAGCTCGAGCTACAACTCCCTGCAGGCTGGTCTGAAGCACACCGACAGGTACACGAATATTCTTGTCGCTTACACCTACTCCAAGTCGATCGACAACGGTTCAGGCATGGCCGACCCGGTGGATAACTACGACCCGGCAAAGAGCCGCGGCCTGTCGATCTTCGACATGCCCCAGGACCTTACCGTCAGCTATACCTTCCAGTTGCCGTTTAGCCGGTTTGCCGGAGGTGGCGAAGCGGCAAAATTTGCGCTGGCAGGTTGGGCGATTTCGGGCATATCGACCTTCGCGAGCGGCGAGCCAATTCAGCTATCGGAAAGCGACGATAACTCGCTGAGCGGAACATTTGGCGGTCCCATCGACACGCCCAGCGCCGCCAACAATGGAAGCCACTTGTATGTGGATCGCAATCCGCGCAACCCTAACAACCCTTACTTCAACCCCAACTATTTTGTCGCCGAGACGCCGGGCCAGATTGGGAACATCTCGCGCCGGTTCTTTACCGGACCCGGCATCCTGAACACCGACATGGCGCTGCTGAAGACAACCGGAATTTGGGAATCGACCAAGATTCAGTTCCGGGCAGAGGCGTTCAACGTATTCAATCACGCACAGTTCAACAATCCTTCGGGTAACTTCAGCAATTCCGGGCAGGGCGGATTCGGGTATGTCACATCCGCGCGCGACCCGCGCATCATGCAGGTGGCGTTGAAACTCTTGTTCTAGAACCGGCTCCGAGTTTCTAGGATGCGGCCGATGGCAGCTTGAAGCGACTTCCCGTTTGAGAGAAGCCGCTCCGGCCCGATTGGCTCCTGTTCTCGCGCATCGCAAGCAGGCTCTCGATGGATCAAGATAACATCAGGCAATGGTGAGACCTGAAGGAGAAAGTCATGGCAACCCACGATCGCCTGCGGGGATTGACGCCTCGGGGCACACTTACGCTTCGAGTCACCCGGCAGTTTCCATTGCTGAGCGCAGTTTGTCTTTTCTGCGCCGCGCTGGCGATTACCGTACCCCGCCCCGCGGCCGCGCAGCAAAGTTCCGATCCTTCGGCGTGGACCATCTACATCAGCAACGATGCGTGTTCCGATTACACCTGGGGATGGGATGAGGAGCAGACGCGCAAGGCATACGCCGATGTGATTCTCTCTCACCTCGACGAGATGAATGCCACGGACAAGGAGAAGCCTGAGAATCAGGATCACTATAATCTTTCGATTACCCAAGAAGGCCTCGTCTTTCTCGAACGCTATCCAGAGCGCAAGGATGAATTCCTTCGCCGCGTGCACGAAGGACGCATCTCCGTCGGGGCCTTTCTAAATAACAACCTGTGGGGCTTTCAAAGCGTGGAGAGTGAACTCCGGGACCTCTACACGGCCCGGCGTCTGGAGGAACAGTGGGGCATTTCCATCCGCACCGCGGAGCACATTGAAGAGCCGGCAGTGCCCTGGGGAGCCGCGACGATCCTATCGGCCAGCGGATTCAAATGGCTGGTCATTCCCTTTCTTGACTACGATTCGACCTTCTCAAAGCTGGAGAATCCGCCGTTTTTTGTTTGGCAAGGCGCCGACGGCAGCCGCATTCGCGTGCTGATGGACAAATGGGCTTCAGAAACGCTGGCCTACGAGCAAGGCGGCCGTTTACTGAAGAAGCCCGAGATGATCGAAGAGAAATGGCTGCCGCACTACGAGCAGGCTGGATCTGCTTATCCGCTGCATATCATCCTTGCCAGCGGGACACACAACGACAATGGCCCGGCAAGCAGCAAGCTCACTCCCGGGTTTGCCGAGGGGATCATCCAATACAATGCACGGCCCGGAGCCCACGCACACTTGATCAACGGGACGCTGCCTCAGTTTGTCGATGAGGTCGACAAGGTAGAAGACCGGCAGCACTTCATGCCCACCCTGCGCGGAGACTTCGGCCAGTCCTGGGATGTTTGGCCGGTTACGCTGGCCGATCATGCCATGCGCATGCGGACCGGGGAACGTTCTTTCCTGGCGGCGGAGACGCTGCTGGCAGTCGCTGGCCGCACCAATCCTTCCATTGCGGAAGCAACGCGCGAGACGCACCACGACGCGGAATGGAACCTGGCGATGCTGGCCGATCATGCCTGGAACGGCGCCAATGACGCGAACCGCAAGGTCAATGCCGACCTCCGGCAAAACTGGGGCGAGACACTGGTCAAGCTCGACGATCGCCTGCAGCAGCAAGGCTGGAATGCCGCGGGCCTGGCGCCTGAAGCAACTGCGGTTTCCTTGTTCAACAGCCTCAGCATGGAGCGCGCCGGCCTGGTGACTGTCCCGGTGCCTGCAACTGTCGGCGGCGCGCGCGGAAGACCCTCACAGGTTGTGGTAGACCAGGGGCAGCGAACCCTTTACTTCGTTTCGCCGAGAATGCCTGGATTCTCTTTCTCAACGGTTCAGCTCGCGGCCAAAGCCGCATCCAATCCCCCGCAAGGCAAACTGCGTTCATCGGCGCTGGAACTCGAAAGCCCGTTTTACCGGTTGCGCATCGACTCGCAAACAGGCGGCATCGCCAGCCTGATTCAGAAATCCACAAACACTGAGTTGCGTGTGCCGGGAGAAAGAACCATCGGCCAGACTATCTTCTTCGATGGCAAGGAGCACATCCTCTCCGATGTCCACTCCGAGGTCGTTGCCCAGGGCTCCGTTCTCGCCCGGCTCAAGATTTCCGGAACTACCGAGGGCATTGCGGTGACCACTCTCGTGACTGTCTATGCGGAGTTGGACCGCGTCGATCTCGATATTGCCATTCACAAGCCCGTCACCCTGCAGGAACAGCGCCTCACCCAGTATTTTCCTGTCATGCGGGAAGGCGCGATTGAGCGGATGGAGACCACCGGCGCCGTCGAAATCCCCTTTCCCGCGCCATCCGGCGATCTGTTGCCGGGCGCCAATCCAAAGCAATTCGCCGTGCAGAACTTCGTCGATGTTTCTTCTCCCCAAGGGGGCGGCGTCACCATTGCGCCCATCGATGCGTTCGTCCTTCGCCAGGACCTGGGACCGGTTACCTTCGAGGCCATTGGCAACGATCAGAATTACAAGGAGGCCACACACAACCAGCACGGAGCGACAGATTTTCGCGTGCGCTATTCCCTGCACGCGCACCAATCCGGTTATGACGGCGCAGAGGCTTTCCCCTGGAGCCGCTCCGTCGCGACGCCCATCATGGCGCAGCTTGGCGCTTTGCCCAAGGCGACTCTGACACAGCCTTCGGTGAGGGTCGAGTCTTCAAGAGCCATAGCAACCGCGTTCAAGAAAGCAGACGGAGCCGGCAATTTGCTGCGCGTCTGGGAGGTGGCAGGCCAACCGGGACCGCTCACTGTATCCGTCCCTGGCTATAGCCGCGCAATTCGAACCGATCTGCTCGAGCGCGACCTTGAACCACTCCCGATTGAAAACGGCGAGGTCAAACTTCCGCTGCTCGCCAACGGCTTTTCTGCCGTGAGATTGATACCCTGAGAGCGAGCTTTGATCGATAGGCCCTGGATTGACCGGCCCATGCGGGCACAAGCTCGCCGAAGGAGGACAAACTGCGATTTCCCAAAGCGCTGACGCAACGCTGGTTTTGGTGTTGCATCTTCTGCATCGTTTGCTACATCCCGTGGGTGTTTCTCTCCAAGATCGGCGGCAACGAGATTCCCCCTCGAACCATGCAGTATCTGTTCAATTGGGGAGGTCTGCCCGTAGGCCTGGTGTTTCTGGCCTTCAGACGCTTTCGCATGGAAAAAAGCTTTGCCGGGATCAGCTATGGAATGATCGTGGGAGTCCTGTCGGGCCTGGGGCAGCTGGCGCTCTTTGCAGCTTTCCGTGGCCCTGCCAACACCTCCGTGGTGACCGTCATCAGCGCCCTCTATCCGCTGGTGACGGTGATTCTCGCGGTGATCTTCTTGCGCGAGCGGCTTACCAAAGTCCAAATGGCTGGCCTCGGCTTCGCCGCGGCGGCCTTCATTGCTTTCTCATTCTGAAGGGAGATCCTTCTGCATATCACGTGGCTTGGCTTTGCGATCGCCGCGCTCCTCGCCTGGGGAGTTACCGGAGTGTTCCAGAAGATGTCCACGAATCGGATATCCGCGGAGTCCCTGATGGTTCTTCTGGTGCTGGGCACGTTTGCCACCCAGCCCCTGGTCATCCCGCATGAGTCGATATTCATCTATTCTCACCGCGCCATCCTTTACGGCCTGTTGAGCGGCCTGTTCAGCAACCTCGGCTCCTGGGGAATCTTCGAAGCCATGCGTGTGGGCGGCTCCGCTTCCATTGTCACCGTCTTTACGGCGCTTTATCCGTTGCCCGTTGTCCTGCTTGCTCCGCTGGTTTTGCACGAGTACATCACGCCGCTCCAGAGCGTGGGCATCGCCTGTGCCATTGCGGCCATCGTGCTGCTGTCGCTGCCGTCTAAAATGGGCAACTCGCCGGCTGCGAATGGGGATGCGGGAACTGGCGTTCTAACCTCGTCTTCATAACACCAACGTGACCTCGACGCCGCAGCGGGAAGTTGAATGAACGGCCCGCAACGAGGTAATGCGAGTTTTCTTCCGACATAGGCTCCCAGGGCGCTTTCCGCGACCTGCATGTGCGGTATGATGAGTCAGGGCTTTATCAATTCGAGGAATTCAAGTGACGATCGACTCCGCACGCGTTCCCGCTTCCGCTCCTCCTAGAGAAAGTCTGTCTACCCAGACGCTCGATCAGATGATTGGTTGGTTAAAGGACGGTACCTTTAAGCCGGGCAGCAAAATGCCCTCCCAGAACGAGCTTGTGGATCACTTTGGCGTAAGCCGCACAGGCATCCGCGAGGCTCTCCAGATGATGGCCGTTCTCAACCTGATTGACATCCGGCCCGGCTCGGGCTGCTTTGTCAAGACGGTCTCGACGGAGTACATTGTCCATGCCGATGTGCTGGCCCTTCTTCTCGAAAAAGAAGCTTTGTTGGATGTAATCGAGGCGCGGAAGCTTGTGGAGTCCGGCATTGCTGCGTTGGCCACCGAGCGAGCCGTCTCCGAGGATTTCTGGAAGATGGAAGACGTGCTGATTGCCATCGACCGGTCAATCCAGAAAAATGAGAGCATCGCCACCATATCCACTGAATTCCATTGTGCCCTGGCAGAGGCCAGCCACAACGCGGTGCTGGCAAAACTGGTCAGGTCATTCACGCGGCTAATGGCCCGGGCAGGGGAACTGCTTGAGAGCAGCATAGACGATCTGGAAGCGTTCAAGCGCTATGAATTGACATCTCACCAGGATCTTCTGCTTGTCATCAAGCAGCGCGATCCGGAAAAATCCAGGAAGGCCATGATCGACCACATCTCCTACTCCGAGGGGTTGATCGTGGGAGCCTTGAAGAAGGCCGAAGTGGCAGAGATAGAAGTTCTCGAGGCTTCCGCGGCAAGCTCCCGATGATAGAGTCTAAACACTGATCGACGATTTGGCCAGGATTCCTCCGTCAACCACGAAGTGAGCCCCGGTGGCATAGTTGGCCTCATCTGAGAGCAGCCAGACAACCATGCGCGCCTGGTCCTCCGGCTGTGCCAGGCGGCCCAGTGGAATCTCTCCTGAGAGTTGCGCCCGCATCGCCTCCACCTCGGCAGCGGGAACATTATTCCAACACATTCCGGTTTCCGTGGCTCCAGGCACAACGGCGTTAACCCGTATGCCGTGCGGTGCGTAGTCGATCGCCATGCAGCGCACCAGCGACGAGATTCCACCCTTGGTGGCGCTGTAAGCAGCGGCCCTGCCCGCCGCCTGGGCGACAAACCCGGCCGGCGACGAGGTACACACGATCGAGCCGGCAACCTTCGCCTCCAGCATCTGCCGCAGGCCATGTTTGCAGGTCAGAAAAATGCCTGTCAGGTTGGTGTCCACGATCAGTTTCCAGCGCTCAACCGGCATCTCGTGAATCAGTCCCCCAATATCGAGTCCCGCGTTCGCGAAGATGCCATAAGGCGCTCCAAAGCGGGCACGAATCAAGGCAAAGGATCGCGCCACTTGCTCCTCGGCGGAGACATCGCAAGCCAGACCCATGGCGCCGCTGGCGCCGCGCTCCAGTGCATCCTTCGCGGTCTTTTCGGCACTCTCCGCGTTCTTGTCCAGAATCGCAATCGCATCGCCACGTTGCGCACACAACAGAGCGGTTGCCCGGCCGATGCCGGCGCCTCCACCCGTGATAACGATCAGCCGGCCATCGCCTCTCGATAATCCCATCTTCTCTCCAATACCTGTCCTGCACAACCGGTCATACAGGTATGCTCTAGGCGCGATACTATCATCCTTGAGCGGATGTGGTTCGCCGCGGGCAAAGCCGCATGTCCGGTGCATCTCTGCCCTACCGTCGGAGTACGCATGATCGCATTTCAGGGTCGCCGCGCATGGCGCATCGAGAACGAACAGCTTCGCATAACCATCCTCGAATGCGGTGGCCACATCGCCGAGATCGTCTGCAAATCCGCCGCGGAGATCAATCCACTGTGGACTCAGGATCGCCCGACCATCGACTCCGACCAGTTCGATCCGGATGTGCACGGACCGATCTACGGCATCGATGCGGAAGCGCGGTTGATCAGCGGATTAATGGGCCACAACCTCTGCTTTCCATCCTGGGGCGCTCCCTCCGCATCGGAGCACGCCGCGGGAATGACCTTCCATGGAGAGAGCAACATTCTGCGCTGGGAACAGTTGGCCGGTGCCGCGGATTCACTGCGGCTCGGGGTGACCACGCCCAACTGCTCCATTCGTTTTGAGCGAGAGCTCCAGTGCGCGGGCAACGTGGTCTATGTCTCGGAGACTGCAACGAATCTGAGTGCATGGGACCGTCCGGTTGGCTGGTGCGAGCATGTGTCCCTGGGTCCGCCTTTCGTTGAGGCCCGCTGGACCAGGTTTGAGTCCAATCTCACCCGTGGTTTCCGCACCGCGGACCCATCCCTCGCGGAGTTTGCGTGGCCGCAGGGCCGCGGAACCACTCCCTGCGTGCTCACGGAATTCAGCACCACGCAGCATGCCGACCTCGTGAATTCATTCCTCATCGACCCCAGCAGCGAACTCGGGTACTTTGTGGCCTGGCATCCGCGCCTGTCGCTGCTGTTCGGCTACGTCTTCCTGCGGCGCGAGTTTCCCTGGATGAATGTCTGGGAAGACCATTCGATTTCGCGCCAGGTGCGTGGCATGGAATTCAGCAACACACCCATCGATGGAACTCTGCGGCAATTCGCTGAGAAGCCCCGCATCTGGGGTGTTCCGGCGTTTGACTGGCTCGACGCGAAGGGCATCCTGCGCAAGAGTTACGCGGCCTTTGCCATCGGCGTCCCGGCAGATTTCAAAGGCGTCGCGGAGGTTGCCATTGCCGGCGCAAAGCTCACCATCAGGGAAAAGCTGACCGGCGGCGCGCTCGTGCTGGACTGGGCGCCGTATGCATGCCACGGCATGGCGGGCCTCTAATCCGTGCCGGAAGCCGGGCGCGCCACGTAGGCCACGCAATCGATCTCGACTTTCATTCCTTCCGCCGCCATCCCGGTCGCGACCGTGGTACGAGCGGGCTTGTCGTGCCCAAAAAACTCGCCATACACCGTGTTCATCGCGCTGAAGTCATTTGCATCCAGCAGGAACACGGAGCATTTCACAACACTCTTCAGGTCAGCCCCGCAGCCGAGAAGAATCGTTACCAGGTTCTTCAAGACCAGCCGTGTCTGATCCTCGATGGTCGCGGCCGACTGCATGGCGCCCGTGGCGGGATCGACAGGCCCCTGACCCGATACAAAGACAAAATCCCCGGCTCGAACCGCGGAGGAGTAAGGACCTGAAGGTTTCGGAGCACCCGGTATCTGCATTCTCTCAATCAAGACGATTTTTTCCTCCATGAGCAAGCATGGTTTGGATGATAGCAGACAGGTATGATATGTTAAGGTCACTTCACGACCGATATCCATGTTTCGTGGTTTTTCCCTGAAGACGGGGACTTGCCGGCTAACTGAGATTTCTGTGTCCGATTCGATTCAATTGACCCCCGGTTCCACCGGCAGTGATGGCGCGCAGGGCCTGCGAACCGATGCCCTGGCTCTCACCTCGGTGCTGACCCAAGGCATCACGCACATCGCGCCGGCCGTCGGCCTGGTGCTTTCGCTGCAATTCGTCACGGTCACGGCTGGCATCGCGGCTCCGCTGGCCTTTGCGCTCGCTTTCCTGATTGTCCTTGTGCTTGGAATCTGCCTCACCCAACTGGCGCGTCACCTCCCCTCGGCGGGTGGCTACTTCACCTACATCGGCCACACCCTGCACCACCGGGCCGGTTTCCTCACGGCATGGATGTACTTCCTCTACGATCCGCTGACCGCGGCTCTGAATCTGGCGTTTATGGGCTTTCTCCTGCAGGGAACGGTCAAGATGGAAACCGGTATGACCTGTCCCTGGTATGTCTTCTTCCTCGCCGGTGCACTCTTGATTACCGTGTTCGCCTATCGCGGCATCGAGATTTCAGCGCGCATCATGGTTTTTCTTACCGCAATTGAGATTCTGATTATCGTCGCGCTCTGCTGCGCCAGCCTCGCGCAGCCCGGCGATGGCTCGATCCAGGTCCGGGCCTTCGCCTCGCTGCACAACTTCCATCGCAAAGGGCTGTCTCTTGCAATCGTGTTTGCGATCTTCAGCTTCACCGGCTTTGAGTCGGTGGCGCCCCTGGCAGAGGAGACACGAAACCCCAGGCGGGTGCTTCCCCGCGCCATCCTGCTCTCCATCACTCTGATGGGCATTTTCTTTGTAGGCGGGTCATGGGCAGTCTTGACCGGCTGGGGCAGCACTCGCGTGGACAGCTTTGCGCATTCGGCGGAGAACCCGATCTTCATTCTGGCCAGGCATCTCTGGGGACCGGCGTGGATGCTGGTGCTCGTCGCCGTGGTCAACTCGATTCTCGCCGTGTCCATCGCGGGCACAAACTCAAGCACGCGCGTCTTTTTCGCCATGGGCAGGGCGCGGGCCTTGCCGGCCGCGCTCGCCTCCGTTCACCCGCGCTTTCGCACTCCGGTGAACGCCATCTGGCTGCAGACCTTGATGACTCTGGCCATCGGCCTCGGCCTTGGCGGATGGATTGGACCCGACCAGGAATACTATTTCCTCGGCATAGCCTGCACGCTCGGTCTCCTCTTCATCTACGCGGCCGGCAACCTCGGCGTCTTCGTCTACTACATACGCACGCGGAAGAACGAGTTCAATCCGCTCCTCCATTTTCTCTTGCCGCTTCTTTCCACCATCTCCCTTGTCTGGGTGTTTTACGCATCGATTGTGCCGTTACCGGATCCTCCGCTTCGCTATGCGCCCCTTGTCGTGGCCATCTGGCTGGCTACGGGCTTGCTGTTGCTGTGCACGGGCCGGGGAGCAACTTTGATTCCACTCCTGTCGCAAGCCTCGATTCCGAGTCCGGATTCCGTGGCTTCGGCCATCGACTCGTTGACTCGTTGGAATGCCGTGAAAGGATGAATCATGGATCCAAAGAACTCCCCGGCCGGAGGAAGCCCGCATGAGCAGACGCAAGCACTATGACGTAGCGATTATCGGCCTTGGAACCATGGGCAGCTTCGCCGCCCTGGAGTTGGCGCGCCGCGGCTTCTCCGTTGTCGGCATCGATCGATTCACGCCCCCGCACGGCCGCGGCAGCCACTCCGGCGCCACGCGCATCTACCGCATCGCCTATCCCGAGGGCACTGGCTACGTGCAGCTTGCGCAACGCGCCGGCGAACTGTGGGACCAGGCCTCTGAGCAACTCGGCACGCAACTGCTGCACCGCACGGGCATGCTGTACATGGGACCTCCCAGCGAGCCATTCCTCCAAGGCGTCCAAGACAGCGCATCCTTCAACCGGCTGCATGTCGAAACCCTCTCTGCCAGCGAAGTCTCTCGCCGCTATCCGGCTTTCGTGATTCCTGAGCACTTCGGCGGAATCTTCGATCCCAGGGCGGGCTGGATCGATGTGGATGCCTCGATCCGATCCACCCAGGCACACGCCGCCAGCCTGGGCGTCGACTGCCTGCTGGACCAGCCGGTCACTGCATGGGACGCCGGCGGCGATCGTGTTCGCGTGCACCTCGAGCGCGAAACGGTGACCGCGCAAAGCCTCATCGTGACTGCCGGAGCCTGGGCCGGCAAAATGTTGCGCGACCTCGATCTGCCGCTCACGGTGCGGCGAAAAGTCATCGCCTGGTTCGATCCGGTCGACACGGAGTTATTCGGCGCAGGCCGCATTCCCGTCTTCACATTTCCTGAAAACTTCCTCTATGGATTCCCCAACATGCCGGGCCTTGGTGTCAAGATGGCCGAGCACTATGGCGGCGTCGACCTCAAGGACGCCGATGGCCCCGTCGCCCCGCCCGGCGCAGGCGATCTGGATCCGATACGCGCCGTTGCTGCCCGGTATATGCCGGGGTTAGCCTCGGCTCGTCTCGATCGCGCGGTAACTTGCCTTTACACGCTTACCCCGGATGAGCACTTCATCGTCGATCGCCATCCGCAATTCAATCATGTCGTCTTTGCCGCGGGATTTTCCGGCCATGGCTTCAAATTTGCTCCCCTGATCGCCGTCGCTCTTGCCGACCTGGTGCAGCAGGGCTCGACTTCCCTGCCCATCGATTTCCTGTCGCTCAAGCGCTTTGCCAACCAGACCGCGCAGATGGAGAGTGAGCCTCATGTTTGACGCGCGTTTATCCCGGCTCGAGGCAGTGCTGGCCGCAAGCGCGCTGGATGGCGCACTGCTTACCTCCGCGGAAAGCCTGGCCTATTTCGCCGGCTTTGAGCCCCAGGTTGAATGGGGATCGATGCCCTGGTTACCTTGCCCTGCGGCATTCCTGTGGCTGCCGGGAGAACGGCCGGTCTTGTTTCTCGCTGAGGGTGAAACCGCGCATCCGGAGTTGGACCTTGAGACGATTCCATTCACCGGCTACACCTACACCGAGTGTTTTCCGGGAGTGTCGTCGCTGACTGCGCCGCTGCTCAGCCGCCTCAAAAAAATCGCTCGCGCAAGAGTTGGCGCTGAACTCCCCTGGCTCCCGTCCGCCGTGTTCGTGTCTGTCATGGAGGCTTGTCCTCAACTTCACTTTGCCGATATTCACACGAAAATAGCGGAGCTTCGCCAAGTCAAATCGCCGTCGGAGTTGCAGCGTCTGCGCCGGGCTGTTCACCTTTGCGACTGCGGCCAGCGCGCCGCCAGGGATCTGGCTCAGCCCGGCATGACCGAGGTGGAGCTATTCAGCCAGATCCATGGCGCAATGGAAAAAGAGGCTGGATGCCGCGTGCCGCTGCTGGCCGATGTCCTTTCCGGTCCGCGCACAGCGCAAGCAGGCGGTCCACCGACCTCGCGAAAGTTGTGCCAGGGGGACCTGCTCCTGGTCGACCTGGTCGCTCGCCGGGATGGCTATTGGGGAGATTCCTGCAACACGCTGGCAATCGGTACGCCAAGCAGCTGGCAGCAGGCGCTCTTCGATCGCGTTCACAGCGCCCTGAGCGATGCGATTGCCCAGGTAAAGCCCGGGCTGCCGGCTTCGGAACTGGACCGCTTCCTTCGGCAAAGGACGGATGAGGGCGGCGGAAGCTTTCCTCATCACGCCGGGCATGGTATCGGAGTCAGCTGGCATGAGGAGCCGCGCATCGTGCCCTATAACTCTAGAGAGCTGGTTGAAGGGATGGTCATCGCCCTTGAACCCGGCATCTACGTCAATGGCCAATACGGCCTCCGCCTCGAATCGGTGGTGGCCGTCACATCGACGGGTGCGGAGTTGCTCACTGGGTTTACGCACACACTCCAGGTTGGCTCTTGAACACGAATTGGATTCCGCACTGATCGCATGATCGGCAAGAAGGAGAATACAAGAATGAAGATTACCAAGGTGGAGACCCACGTTCTCCTCGTCCCTGACTACGACGCAGCAGCCTGCTCCTCGGCGCAGGACGATATTGTCGTGATCGTTCATACCGACGAAGGGTTCGCCGGCATCGGCGAAACCGACACCAATCCATGGGTCGCACAGGCCATGATCCACGCGCGCGGAACCCACAGCCTCGGACTTGGCCTGGAAGAGATGCTGATCGGTGAGAACCCGCTTAACGTCGAAGCCATCTGGGAAAAGCTCTACGTCGGCAGCATCATGACCGGACGTCGTGGCCTGGGTATTTGCGCAATCGGCGCCATCGACATGGCCCTGTGGGATCTGCGCGGCAAGATCCTCGGACTGCCCTGCTGGCAGACGCTCGGCGGAGCCCGCAAGACCCACGTGACCGCCTATGCCTCGCTGCTTCCCGTCGGTTCAACACCTCGCGAATTCCTCGATTCGTTGACGGCCAAGAGTAAAGAAGCCAGGCGCCTCGGGTTTCGAGCCGCCAAGATTGAAGCCGGCGTCAAAGGACCCTATAGTCACCAGGGGCTGCAGGCTCCGGATGAACTCGTGGTCGAGTTGACAGCCGCATGCCGCGAAGCTGTCGGTCCCGATTTCACTCTCATGGTCGATGCGGTTTACAACTGGAACAACGCCAAACAGGCGCTGCGCACCATCAATCGGCTTGAGCCCTACGACATCTTCTTTGTCGAAACTCCGCTCCAGGTGGACGATCACGAAGGATACGCATTCCTCCACGATCATTCCCCCATACGGATCGCCACGGGAGAATTGCAAAACACGCGATTCGAATTCCTTGACTTGCTCGATCGCGCCAAGGTAGACGTCGTGCAGCCGGACGTCGGTCGCGTCGGAGGCCTGACGGAAGCACGGCGCGTTTGCGACATGGCCGCGGACCGCGGACGGCTCGTCGTTCCCCATTGCTGGAAGACCGGCATCGGGATTGCCGCATCCGCTCACCTTTGCTTTGCCAATGCGCATTGCCCCTATATTGAATTCCTGCCCGCCGCTCTCTCCGAATCGGGATTGCGCAGAGAACTGGTTCGCGACGAACTGGAACTGGTCGATGGACAGATTGCTCTGCCCCAGAAGCCAGGCCTGGGCATCGAACTCAACGAAGATGCATTGGAACGCTTTCGCGCGGATCGCACGGTTGTTGAAGTGACCAGATAAAAACATCGCAAGCAGCTTGCCGGCGCAACTGACGCTCGCGGGAGATTGCCGGCGGTCCCTCGCCGTCTTCGACCGGTTCCAACCGATCACGCCATTTGCAGAGCAGGCGCCGATGCTCGCCCAACTCCTCAGAACCTGTCCAAAAACTGCAATTCGCCCACCGTCAACCCGCCACAAACGCTGGGTGCCCCATCCATTCGCGCTTTTTTGCGAATGGGTGGGAGACCATGAACCCCAAACTGCCCTTCTCGAACTCGGTTTTTATACAGGTTCTCAGAGAGTGTAACGATGTTGCCGCAACTCCCCAACCGCTCAACGGCCACCTTCCCGAATGTGCTCGTTGCTTCAACTTCTAATCCAGCCCTCGATTGTCATCGGATTCAGTGTGGCAATCTTGACCGGAGCAATCCATAGGTCCAGGTTCCCACGAGCGCGCTCAGAACTGCCACAATCATCACGGACACACCATTGCCGATCAGCGCAAAGAGAGGCCCGGGGCATGCTCCCGTCAGGGCCCATCCAAGTCCGAAGATCGTGCCGCCGATCGCGTATCGCAATCCGCCGCCTAACGCCTTCTTTTGAATTGAAATAGCCTCTCCTGAAACGGAGGTCAGCCCCAACTTCTTGATGAGCGCGATAGATAGTGCGGCCGTTGCAATAGCCGAGCCAATAATGCCGTACATGCGAAACGACTGGAATCGGAACATCTCCTGGATGCGGAACCAGGAGAGCACCTCCGACCGGGTCAGCACGACTCCGAACGCGATGCCCAGCAGCAGGTACACGGCCAGAAAAGCCGGCCGGGCCTCAGGCGCGTCTTCGCTGCCCGCACCACAGCCCTGGAATTCCGAAACAGATGTATTCGTCATAGTCTGCCAATCACAAACGGGAGAATGAACCAGGTCGCGGCCAGACCGCCGGCAAAGAATCCAACAACCGCAATCAGCGACGGCAGTTCAAAGTTAGCCAGGCCGCTGATGGCGTGCCCTGACGTGCATCCTCCCGCATACGCTGTGCCGAAACCCACCAGGAATCCACCAACCACGACCGACACAAATCCTCTCGCCGTCAAGAGTGCGTGCCAGGTGAACAACTCATGTGGCGCCACGCCTGAAAAGTCGTGAATCCCCAGCCTCGCAAGGGCCCCTTTGGTTTCCGCGCTTATGGCAATGTCATGCGTTGCTCCAGCATGGGAAGCTAGAAACCCGCCGATCACAACGCCGGCCAGAAACACCAGGTTCCACAGTCCCACCCGCCGCCAATCGTAGCGGAAAAACTCCACCTTGCCGGGAAGAATTGCCGCGCACAGATGGCTCAAATTTCCCGAGACGCCAAACACCTTGTTGCCGGCAAGCAGCAGCGCCGGAACGAAGAGTCCAATCATCGGACCGGCCATATACCACGGCCAGGTTTCGGTGAGCAAGTTTCTCATGCTGTCATGCAATTCCCGGATTGCGGCCCTGGCGCAGATCCCAAAGTGCCGCAATGAGAGCATCGATCTCTTCGCAGGTGTTATAGAGCGCCAGCGTGGCACGAAGTGTGCTCTCTACGCCGAAGCGGCGCAGGATGGGTTGCGCGCAGTGATGGCCGCCGCGCACCGCGATGCCCTTGCGGTTCAGGTAGTCGCCGATCTCTTCGGTGCGGAATCCATCCATCACAAAGGAGAGGACGCCGGCCTTTTCTTTTGCCGTTCCGATGAGGTGAAGCCCCGGGATGCGTTCGAGCGCCTCCGTTGCATACAGCAGTAACGAGTGCTCATGGCGCGCGACGTTCGCGATGCCAACCCGATCCAGGTAATCGATTGCCGCGCCCAGGCCGACAGCGTCGGCAATGTTTCCCGTGCCGGCTTCAAAGCGCTGCGGAGGCGGCTGGTAGAGCGTCTTCTCAAAGGTCACGTCCTGGATCATGTTTCCGCCGCCCTGCCAGGGGGGCATGTTGTCCAGCACTTCCGACTTTCCATAGACCACACCAATGCCGGTGGGCGCAAATACCTTGTGTCCTGAAAAAACGTAGAAGTCGCAATTGATGGCCTGCACATCGACGCGCATGTGCGAGACGGCCTGTGCGCCGTCAACCAGCACGCGTGCGCCGTGACGGTGCGCCGCTTCAACCATCTCCTTCACGGGCACCACTGTGCCCAGTGCATTCGAGACGTGCGCAATCGAGACAAGCCGTGTCTTCGGCCCCAGCAGCTTTTCGTACTCATCCAGCAACACCTGGCCGGAATCATCCACCGGGACAACGCGAAGCCGCGCGCCCTTTTCCGCGCAGAGCATCTGCCACGGCACAATGTTGGCGTGATGCTCGAGCCAGGTGATGACGATCTCGTCGTCCTTCTGAACGTTCTGGCGTCCCCAGCTTTGCGCCACCAGGTTGATGGCCTCCGTTGCCCCGCGGACAAAGACAATCTCGCGTGGGGCTCCGGCGTTGAGGAAGCGGCGCGTCTTCTCGCGCGCCGTCTCGTAGGCATCAGTGGCGCGTGCCGCCAACTCGTGCGCCGCTCGATGCACATTCGAGTTTTCGTGTTCGTAGAAATAACTGAGACGGTCAATAACCGACTGCGGCTTCTGCGTGGTAGCGCCGTTATCAAGCCAGATCAGCGGACGACCGTTGACGACTTCGCGAAGGATGGGAAAATCGCGGCGAATTGCCTCCACATCGAACGCATACGATGAGAGGCCGAGATCCTGCGGCAATTCAGGTTGGCCGCCGATGGGAGCCACGACCGGGACGCCGTCAAATGCGTAGAGCGGCCGCGGCTGGCTCGTGCCGTCGGAAGATGCCGGCGCGCGAAAACCGTGCGCATGGGCAACTGCTCCCAACAGCTGAGGTGCGTTCCGATCGAGCGGCTCTGCGAAAGGATTGCCATTGCTGGCAGAGCTTTTCTCAGCGCGCGATGCCTTCTGCGGCTTGGCGTCGGCCGGAACAGGGCCAGGGATCGCTGCCGGCGCGGAAAACAGCGGGCGCGCCTCTTCAAGAAAGCTGAACGCCGGGATCACCGAGGAGTCGACGAAACCGAACGCACCGGGAGCTGCCGGGGCGGGAGGCTGCGCAGTTGCCGCCAGTTGCGACGGTTGTACGTCGGTAAAAAGCGAAGAAGGAATTGCAGCAAATCCGTCTTCGCTCGGTACTGGGCTCCCAAAAGCCTGTGAGGGTGTGTGAGCACCCGTCGGTTCCGCCTCGCCGGGTTCGGCGTAGAGTGGCCGCGCATCGGTAAGAAACGCAAAAGCCGGCTCCACTGGTGGGGCAACGCTTGCGGCAGACCCACCGCGCGAAGCGGCCGGAGCACCGGTCGCAGCAGGAGCCGAGACGTTGGAACGTACATCCGGCGCCACGCTTCGGTCAGGCGTTGCGACAAACGTACCTGGCTGTGTTTCCGCCAGGCCTGCCGCGATTCCCGGAACCGCAGGCGCGGTAGGGCTGGGAACCGCCGCATAGGGATTACCGCTGAAAGCGGAGTTCGGCGGCAGCGCCGCGCGAGCCGCCGTCACGGCCGGATGCTGGAGTTCCTCAGGCAGCGCATTGAACATCTCGTTGGCCATGCGCGCCAACTCAGCCGGGGAGAGAAAGCCGGGACCCAGGCTTTGGCTCTGCGCCAATCCCAAAGCTCCGCTGGCAGCCTCGGGAGCCGCAGGGGTGACAAGTGCTTGCTCACTTGTACTCATGATATTGTCCTACGTCTACGTCTTCGAGCAGGGCAATTGCATCGTCTGTCAATATGGCAGCCGAGCAGTACAGCGACACCAGGTAGGAAGCAAGCGATCTCTGGTCGATTCCCATGAAACGAACCGACAAGCCAGGGCTCTGCTCTCCGGGCAGTCCCGGCTGGAAGAGGCCCACCACTCCCTGTTTCTTTTCACCGACGCGCAGCAGCAGGATCTTGGACTTATGATCCTTGCTTCCGATGTTGATCTTGTTGGTGGGAATCAGCGGAACTCCGCGCCAGGTGAGGAACGGTGTTCCGAAGAGCGTCACTGTCGGTGGAGGAACGCCGCGGCGCGTGCATTCGCGTCCGAAGGCTGCAATGGCGCGCGGATGCGCCAGGAAAAACGATGGCTCTTTCCATACCTTCGTCAATAACTCGTCCAGATCGTCCGGGGTCGGCGCGCCCTTCCGCGTCTTTATCTTCTGTGAGGCGACGACGTTATTTAGAAGTCCGTATTCATGGTTCGAGAGCAGCTCGCTTTCCTGCTTCTCCTTAACGCTCTCGATGAGTAACCGCAATTGCTCACGCACTTGATCGTAGGGATTGCTGAGAAGATCGGAAACACGAGTGTGAACATTGAGCACCGCGTTGATGCTGCTCAGCCGGTATTCCCGCGGCTCGTCCTGGTAATCGACGAAAGTAGAAGCCAGAGTCGACTCGTCCTCGTGTTCGCAGGTCGACTCGATCACTTTGCTCTCATCCACTTTGTTGAGGCGGAAGGTTCCAGACTCAAGCGGCTTCCAGTCCAGCAGGCGAACCAGCCAACGCGGTGTGATCGCGCCGAACTGCGGTGCAGTCTTGGTAACACTTGCAAGTTGAAATGCCGCTTCCTCGCGCAACGAAACGCGATCGCCTTCTTCAGCCACAGGTGGCCTCCTTATTGAATGGACTGCAAACGGATTCTAGAACCCGCAGATGAACTCTGCAAGTGAACAGGCTCAACTGCAAACCTGAGTCTCGTACCGAAAACTCAACCCGAGCCGGCGCGTATTCCGCAAGGCCGATGAACTGATCTGAAGCGACAGACTCTTAACGCGATGGCTAGTACTTCCGAACACCGTGATCGACGCGATCAGACCAGGCATGAATGCCGCCTGTAAGGTTCCACACCTGATGAAAGCCTGCCTTATGAAGGAGCTGCACGGCCTTGGCGCCGCGTTGCCCCATCTTGCAAACCGCCACAATCTTTCGTGTCGAGTCGAGTTCATTCACCCGGCCTTGCAGTTCGGCGAGCGGGATCAGGTGGCCGCCAATGTTAGAGGTTTCAAACTCGAACTCATCGCGTACGTCGAGCAAGAAGAGATTCTCACCGGCATCGAGCCGCTTCTTCAGGTCTTCCGCTCTAATCTCAGGGACGCCCATTGTCTTCTCCATATCAGGAAGCGGTTCGCCGAATGTTCCTTGGCTGCACCCGCCTCGATTTCAGCCCAAAACAGAAAACCCACCTGCCAGTTCGATTCCTGGCGGTGGGTCCAATTGAGGTGCCGGCTTGTAACTTACTCTAGCCCAGCCATTTCCTCACGCCAGAAGACTTGCGTACGCAACACATCATTGCGCAACAACATGCTCCGGCGTTCTTGGCGGTGATATCAGTCACGAGAAAAGCATACCATCCGCGTCTCGTATCCGCAATCCCTACTTTTCGCCAAGGCCATTTTATGGATCGGCTGAATTTTGACAAGGAAGTGCGTGAGCGCTGTGTTCCATATCGGAGAATGCCCTGCATGAATGGAACGCCGGGCCATTCAGAAGAGCCGGGAAGCACGCGCAATCCCGCTCCTGCTGCGGTCCCGCCTGAAGGTCGCGCCGTTCGATATTGCCGAAGCAATCATTCCTCCAGGGCATCTTTGCAACCCGGCCGCCCTCGCCTCCGGGGCTGGCCCGCCTCCGGCAATGGAAGGAATGATGGACAGCGTGTCATCAGGGGAAACAGCCGTCGCTTCCTTTGCCGGCAGATAGCGCACATCTTCGTCGTTCAGATAAAGGTTCACAAAGGCGCGCACCTTGCCCTCGCCGGTAAACAAGTGCTTGCGCAGGTCAGGGTGTGCCTGCGTCAGCTCGTCGAGCGCGCCGGCAACGGTGGCTGCCTCCACTTCCACGGCGTCTTTACCCGCCGCGAAGGGGCGCAGCGGTGTTGGTATGTAGATCGTCATTCTCTTCAACGCCTTTCTCACATCTTCCAGGATTTACTTTGATGGCCGGCCTGCGCCGCCATCAATCGTCTACTCGCTCACCTCGATGGACTCCAGCTCGAATCGCTTGTTCTCTTCGGTTTCTCCTGCCAGCAAAAATGAGTTGGTAACGGCTGCCTTGCCCTGGGCCACCGCCGTGATGACATACGAGCAACCCAGCCAGTGCGCCTCGGCAAGGTCCGTCGCCGACCATTGCGCGGGATGGTCCGGATGCGAGTGATAGAACCCGCCGATGCTCAACCCCTGCTTACGCGCTTCGCGTTCAATTTTGACCAGTTCACCGGGAGAAATCTGATAGCGATTATGCGCCGAGTCGGTGCGCGTATTCCCTGCCTTGACCGATGAGTCGATCGACCATCCCTCAGGCGTGGTTCGCCCCAGCAGCGCGCCGCAGCACTCGTGCGGGTATGTCTCCTCGCCGTGGGCGCGGATCGCATCCATGACCGCCTTGCTCAGCCGCAGCGTGCTCATGCTTCCTCCCAGAACCGCTCGCTTAGATACTTGTCCGCCGAATCCGGCAACACCGTGACGATCACCGCACGACGTCCGTTCGCGGCCTCTTCGCGGGCAATCTCCAGGCAGGCGGCAACCGCTGCCGCAGCCGATATACCCACGAGCAAGCCTTGTTCGCGGCCAAGTTGTTTCGCCATTGCGTACGCTGCTTCGGTTTCCACCGTCACTTGGGCGTCGGCAAGGCGCGGATCGTAAATGGCCGGCACAATCGATGTGGCCATGTACTTCAGTCCCTCAAGGCCATGAAAGGGCGAATCGGGCTGCATGCTGATGGCCTGCACGGCAGGGTTCAGCTCCTTGAGCCTGCGCGTTGTACCCATGAAGGTCCCGCTTGTACCCAGCCCCGCCACAAAATGAGTCACGCGGCCTTCGGTCTGCCGCCAGATTTCCTGCCCTGTGCCCTCATAGTGGGCCCTCCAGTTCGCGTCGCTCGAGTATTGATCCACATAACAAAAGCGCTCAGGCTGGTTGCCAGCCAATTCACGCGCGCGGCGGATAGCCCCATCCGAGCCCTTGTCCGGGTCGGTCCAATCCACTTGAGCCCCATACGCCTTGAGAATGTGCTTCCGTTCCGGCGAAACATTGGCGGGCATGGCCAGCTGCACTGGAAAGCCTTGCGCGGCGCCCAGCATGGCAAGCGCGATTCCGGTGTTGCCGCTGGTTGCGTCCAGCAGAATCTTGCCAGGCCCAAGCTTCCCTTCCTCCCGTGCCTTGCGAACCATGGCCGCTGCGGCGCGATCCTTCACGCTGCCGCCGGGATTGAGCCATTCGGCCTTGCCCAGCAACGTCACCCCCGCAAGTCCGCGAACCAACTTGTCCAGTCGAATGAGCGGTGTTCCGCCGATCCGCGCAGCCAGCGCTACGCCAAGTTCAACGTCTGGGCATTCTGTCTGCATGGATGATTGCCGCCGCTCTTGATACTGGGTTGATGATTCTGGCGCCTGACCCGCCTCGAATCCAATGAGGTTCACGCACAAGGGGAAACGCACCGTGCGTGTGGCTCGAATGATTGTCTGTAACGGAGTGAAAGCCGGAAGGATCAGCTGAAAAATGAATTTGGCGCCACGGCCCTCAACTCCGCAGGACAAGCCCGGAAGGAGCGACAACAACAAAATCGGCACTTCATTCGCATGCAGAAAGTATAGGAGACCATCGAAGTGGCGTCAATTTCGCATCGATGGGCCAGCCTTGCAAAGCAAGGAACGCCGCGGCTCCCGGCAGAAACGCTCTATGGAACCGGCAGTTTGACCGTGTTGCTGGTTACCGTCTCGCCGTTGCCGCCTGTGACCGCCACTCTGAATTGCAAGCCATTGAGTGCTGCGGTGATGGTGCCTGTGCCCGCCGCGAACGTCTTCCAAGTGGTGGTGGGCGCAGGCCGATTATCAAGGAGGGGGCATCTGGTGGCATGAATTCCATCTCCGCGGCCGGCGCATTTGCGAGAGCAGCGATTCCGGCAATAAGAATCTGGCGCAGAGGCGAATACTCAAAACACTCTGGACTCACGCATTGGAGATCACATCCTGAATCGTCCACGCCGTGTTATGCTGCGACGATCTTCAGGTACATACGACTCCAGGACGCCAACTCCGCAACGCGGTGTGCGAAATCGGCTACGGAGTCCTGTTGCTCGGGGAGATGTACCTCTCGAGCCTTGAAACCCGTTTTTTCTGGAGTAATTCTGCCATGTCTTCAAATTCCTTTCCTGCATCTCCTTCGATTGTTGCCGTTCCTTTCCAAATTCTTATCAGCCATCCGCGCAGCCGGAGCAGAATGATTGCGTTGTGCGCTGTTCTTGCGCCGATTCTTTGCGGGGTATGGAACGCCCCGATGGCGCATGCGGCCACTGCAACCACGACCGCGCTCGCGGTGACCTCTGGAGGCGGCGGGGTAACCACGGTGGCGGCGGGAAGTGTGGTGACGCTGACCGCGGCGGTACGTGCAGGTTCCACGGCAATTACAACCGGTCAGGTGAATTTCTGCGACGCCTCGGCGAAATACTGCACAGACATCCATCTGCTGGGAACGGCGCAACTAACCAGCGCCGGAACGGCAGTGCTGAGGTTCCGGCCCGGGATTGGCAGCCATAGCTACAAGGCGCTCTTTGCGGGGACGAATGTGTATGCAGGCAGCTCATCCAGCTCGTCAGCGCTGGCGGCGACCGGCGCCATTCCGCCACTCCCGACTGCGGCAACAATCAATCAGACAGGAAGCTGGGGAGCGTATACACTCTCGGCCACCGTGACGGAAACGGGAAATACCGCCGCGCCCACTGGTACTCTCTCGTTCTTGGATACGAATCACGGAAATGCAGTCCTTGGCTCGGGAGTGCTGGGCGCCGCGACGCGCGGCGTGGCCTGGTCAACTGTGAACACCAGCGCCCCCAGCGTTACCGGCGTCACTTACGCTGTAGCGGACCTGAACGGAGACGGAATTCCCGATCTATTCGTCAAAGATTACTTCGGCACCTACGACGTGCTGCTCGGGAGTGGAGACGGCACTTTCACGGTAGTGGGATCGCCCTTCGGCCCTTCCAGTGAAACCGGCTCATTCATCGTCGGCGATTTCAACAACGATGGAATTCCAGATGTCGCAGCCATCAATGCGGCGGAGTACGCGCCCACAGGCAACATAACGATCTTTCTGGGCAATGGCGACGGCACCTTTACCGTCGCAGGCTCCAGTCCCGCCCTGGACTATAATCCAACCGCGATTGCCACTGCCGATGTGAATGGGGACGGCAACGCCGATCTGATCGTCGTTCAGCAAGGTTCTTCAACTTCTTCAAACGAACAGGTTGTGATTTTTTTGGGTAACGGCGACGGCACCTTTACCCAGGCATCATCCACGACGTCGATAACCTCCTTCGGCAACTCAGTCATTCCGGCAGACCTGAACGGAGATGGGCATGTGGATCTGGTACTGAGCGGGGGCGGCGTCACCATTCTACTTGGCAAAGGAGATGGTACCTTTACGACCGTTGCTGGCCCTTCGCAGGCGGGTGAAGCCACCGTCGCAGTTGCGGATGTAAACAACGACGGTTTTCCAGACCTGGTGTTCGGAGCTGCCGGCACTTCCTACCTGACAGTCTTCCTCGGCAATGGCGACGGCACCTTCACCGAGGCGCCGTCGAGTCCGAATGTCAACATAAAGATCAGCGGCCTGGCCATCGCGGATTTCAATCAGGACGGGATTCCGGATATCGCGTACACATACGGCCAGGCCGGGGTATTGTTTGGAAACGGCGACGGGACGTTTGTCCAATCGCCCGCAACTCTCACTTATCCCTACGATTTCAGCGGCACGATTGTGGTTGCGGATTTCAATGGGGATGGCTGGCCTGACGTGCTGACCGAGGATGGGAACTCCCGGACGGTAATCGATTCGCTGACCCAGCCCACGGAGACCGCCGCCGCCTCAGCGGCAGTGTCCATCGCCGTCGCAGGTACGCATCTTGCGGACGCCAGTTACCCAGGAGACTCGAATTACGACGCGAGCGCCTCCGGCACCGTCTCGTTATGGGGCGTGCCGCCTGCGACCACGACATCCCTGACCATGACCTCGGGCGGAGCTTCAGTCACATCCGTTCCTCCAGGCAGCGTGGTTACGCTCACCGCGACGGTGCTCGCCGGGGCGAATCCGGTGACAAAAGGCCAGGTGAACTTCTGCGACGCCTCGGCAAGCCAATGCACGGATATCCATCTGCTGGCGACGGTCGCTCTCGCAAGCAGCGGAAAGGCGACGTTCAAGTTCGTACCGGGGCCGGGTGTGCACAGCTACAAGGCCGAGTTTGTCCAGGATGGCTATGGCCTGAACGGTTCCTCCTCAGCTTTAGCGCTTACGGTTGGACCTGCTCCCAGCCCGGTGTACTCAGACACAACGACAATTACGGCGAGCGGGTTCCCTGGAGATTACTCGTTGACGGGGACAGTAGTGGGCTATGGCGGATCGGCTGCGCCCACCGGTGATATTTCATTTCTGGATACGAGCTTCAGCAACACGGTGTTGGGAACCGCCGCACTGGGGCCAAGTACCGCCGGAGTGGGTTGGCTCATTTCGCAAACCCCGGCTGTAAGCGACAGCCCCACTACAGAGGTGAGTGGGGACTTTAATGAAGACGGCATCCCCGACCTGGCTCTTCTCTGGTCTGGCGGCATCTGCTGCGGCCCACCCTCAGTCACAATCCTCTTCGGAAAGGGCGATGGCACGTTTTCGACAGGCCCAACCACTCAAGTGACTGGCGCTCAAGCGTACCCAACAATGATTTCCGGGGATTTCAACGGCGACGGCAAGACGGATCTGGTCCTATGGAGTACCAATAGCTACTCCACTACCTACGTCACGGTCATGCTGAGCAACGGCGATGGAACATTCGGTGCGCCGCAAACGAGCACGGCTTATGACCAGGCCAATGTGGGCGGAGACGGCGTTGTGGGATCGTTGGTTGCCAACGATTTCAATGGGGACGGAAAGTTGGATCTGGCTGTCGTGAACGATTATGTCTCTCCAGGCGGAGTGACCATTCTTCTTGGAAACGGGGACGGAACGTTCGCAGCGCCGAAGACGACTCTTGCCTTGAGCGGGGATCTCGGTGTAATAGCTGCCGGAGACTTCAATGGGGATGGCATTCCGGACCTGGTTGTGACGAACTATTCCCAATTCGGGGGCAGCCCAACCATTTTTCTGGGGAAAGGGGACGGGACGTTTACCGCAGCGAACGCGTCCCTCACCTTGGACTACTTCCCGACTTCCGTCCTAGTTGGAGACTTCAATGGCGATGGCGTTCTCGATCTGGCGTTCTCGGACTTGAATGGCGTTGAGATCGCCCTGGGCCAGGGAGACGGAACATTCAAGGAGACCGCAGCCAGCCCGATTGCGGTTCCCAGCGAACTCTATAGCCTCATTGCGGGGGACTTCAACCACGATGGAAAGCTGGATATTGCAGGAGTAGACAATTATAACGATCGGATCGATCTTCTCATCGGCGCTGGAGACGGCACGTTCACTGTTACAGCGACTACTCCCGCCGTGAGCCAGGATTGGCTTGGTCCTTTTGCCATCGTAGCGGCCGACTTCAACGAGGACGGCGTCCCCGATCTGGCGATGTTGACCAAAAACGTCGACACGGCGACGATCCTGCTGACCGAACCCATACAGACGGCAACCGCAACCGTAGCCGGGCTGGCTCCGATAGGCGCTGGCACGCACAATGTGGAGGCCAGTTATCCCGGAGACAGCCACTATCCTTCCAGCGTCTCCGGCACCGTTGCGCTCACCGCGGGGCTTGCCCCACTGGTGATTTCGCCCGCTCCAGGACGCTATTCCACCCAGCAAGCGATCACCATCAGCGAATCAATCCCCGGCGCCACGATCTTTTACTCTGCCTACGGAATCGTCAATACCAACGGCTATGTAACGTATACGGCCCCGATCCAGCTCAAGGAGGGTGGCGTTGAAACCATCCAGGCCTACGCTACCGAGACCGGTTATCAGCAAAGCAACTACGCGAATGGTACCTACACGATCAATCTGCCCGCCATCCCCACGCCGGTGTTCTCGCCAGTTCCGGGGAGTTATCCGGGCGCGCAGACGGTGACGATCTCCGATTCAGTGCAAGGCGCGACCATCTACTACACCACCAACGGAACGCCGCCGACGTCCTTCTCCCCGGTCTATTCTGGTCCGATCACGGTGTCTTCGTCGGAGACGCTGGTAGCTACAGCGATCGCCGACGGATACTCGGTCAGTGCCATCGCCTCGGCGCAATACCTCATTGATTCGTCCTCCACTTCCTTGATCTACACCATCGCCGGCAATGGATTGGCCGGTTACAGCGGGGATGGCGGACCGGCAACGGTTGCCACTCTGAATGACCCCGAAGGAGCCATTTGGGACAGCGCGGGCAACCTTTACATCTCCGATTCCTTCAATAATGTCGTGCGCAAGGTCGCGGCGGGCACCGGAGTCATCACCACCATAGCCGGAAACGGAACTGCCGGCTACAGCGGCGACAGCGGCGCGGCAACCAGCGCGGAACTAAGCTACCCGTTTGGCCTGGCGCTTGACGGCTCCGGCAATCTCTACATCGCGGATGCTGGAAACAACGTCATTCGCGAGGTGAACGCACTTACAGGAGTGATCACCACCTTTGCAGGCAACGGGACCGCGGGCTTCGCTGGCAATAGCGGCCCGGCAACCAGTGCCAAATTGAACTTCCCCACTGGCATCGCCTTCGACCGCACCGGCAACCTGTACATTGCCGATACATCGAATCAACAAATCAGAAAAGTGACCGCGGCTACCGGAACGATAACGACGGTGGCGGGCAGCGGTACCTATGGCTACGGCGGCGATGGCGGGCCGGCAACAGCCGCCACCTTCTCCAGTCCTTATGGTGTCTCGGTCGATAGCGCAGGCAATCTGTATATCGCGGACACCGGTGACAGCGTCATTCGCAAGGTAAATGCAAATACCGGCGTGATCACGACGGTTGCGGGGACCGCTCCGAGCCAGTACAGCGCTAACTCCGGCTACAGCGGCGATGGAGGCCCGGCAACCAGCGCCAGGCTTGCCGATCCCTACGGCGTGACGGTGGACAGCGCTGGCAATCTATACATCGCCGACACCTCGAACAGCGCCATTCGCAAGGTAACTGCCGGCAGCGGGGTGATCGGCACGATTGCCGGAAACGGGATGCTCTGCTACGCGTTGAGCGGAGATGGCGGTGCTGCGACGAGTGCCGCGCTGTGCTATCCCGAGTCGGTATCTCTCGACAGCACTGGCGACCTGAGTGTTGCCGACACCTTCGGGAGTCGAATCCGCGAGATCGCGGCAGCCGGCGCACCTCCGTCAAAGGCAACGGCTCAGCCAACCTTCAATGCGCAAGCCGGAACCTACGTCGGCACGCAAACCGTAGCTATCGGCAGCACCACACCCGGAGCAGCGACCTACGTCACACTGAACGGCGCCACGCCCACTACTCTTTCACCCATCTACAACGGCCCCATCAGCGTGACCGGATCGGTCACCATCCATGCAATCGCGCTCGCGCCCGGATATCTGGCGAGCGCTCCGGCAACGGCGGCCTACACCATCACCACCCCGCCAACAGCGGTCATCTCCACGGTAGCCGGCAACGGTACCTTCGGCTTCTCCGGCGCAGGCGGCCCGGCCACAAGCGCCGAGATTGGCATCGCCCAGCTCGCGCCGCCCTATACGCAAGGCATTGGGCTCGACAAATCAGGCAACTTGTACATCGCCGATGGAGGAAACAACGTGGTGTGGATGGTTGCTGCCAAGCCCGGAACCATCTCGATCGTGGCAGGCAACGGCAGCCAGAGCTACTCCTCCGTGCAGGGCCCGGTCGGAGATGGTGGTCCGGCGACCAGTGCCGAAGTGAACGCGCCGAGCGGACTTGCGCTGGATGGCGCAGGCAACCTTTACATCTCCGATCCGTACATCAATGTCGTTCGCAAGGTCACGGCAAGCACCGGGATCATTTCTACCGTCGCCGGGAACGGGCGAAGCGGCCAGGGCGGCCCTCCCTCCCAGTGGGGCGATGGAGGCCCTGCAACTTCGGCGAACCTCTATCAACCCGCCGGCCTGGCTGTCGATGGCGCTGGAAACTTGTACATCGCGGACTACGGCCACAATGCGGTCCGCGAGGTTTCCGCTGCCACCGGAATCATCACGACCGTTGCCGGCAACGGCGCCTATGGCACAACCGTCACGGGCGGCGCCGCCACGGGCACAAGCCTCGTGAACCCCAACGCCGTGGCGCTAGACAGCGCAGGCAATCTCTACGTTGCTCAGCAGAGCTTCGGTTTCGTCCGCGAGGTGTCGGCGACCACCGGAATAATCTCGACGGTGGCCGGAAACGGAAAATTTGACCAGAACAACGCCGACCGAGTCCTGGCAACCAGCACCGCCGTACAGTCCACTGGTATTGGGTTAGACAGTGCGGGCAATCTTTACATCGCCGATCCGCCGGACGAAATTCGGGTGGTCTCTGCCGCCACCGGCATCATCACGAGAGTTGCGGGAAACGGATACCCCAGTTACAGCGGCGATGGCGGCTCGGCAACGGTTGCCGGACTCAATGACCCCATCGGACTTGCGCTCGATGCGGCGGGCAATGTCTATTTCGGGGATATTGTGAACAACAGAGTTCGCGAAGTCACTTTCCCAGGGCCTGCGGCAACGCCGGTCATCAGCCTTGCGGCAGGCGCCTACACCAGCGCCCAGTCCTTGACCATCACGGACAGCACACAGGGCGCGGTCATCTATTACACCACCGATGGAACCGCGCCAACGCCGGCTTCCAGCGTGTACAACGGCACCATCACGATCTCTCAAACCGAAACCGTGCAAGCCATCGCCATTGCCACGGGTTACACGGAGAGTACTGTGGCATCTGCTGCTTACACCGTGAACATCCCGCCAGGCATCACGGTAAGTGGCGCGGCGGTCACCGTCGCGCCGGGCGCGAACACGGCGAATACATCCGCCATCGCGGTGACTCCGTCCGGCGGCTTCACCGGCAGCGTGTCCCTGACGGCCGCCCTCACGGCCAGCCCAAGTGGTGCACATGACCTGCCTACATTCTCCTTCGGCACAACCTCCCCGGTGAGCATCACCGCCGCCGGCGCCGCGACGGCGACACTCACCATAAGCACCACAGCAGCTACAAACAGCGCTCTGAAATATCCCCGGCGTCCCGGTGTTCCCTGGTACGCGACGGGCGGCTCGGTTCTGGCCTGTCTGCTGCTTCTTGGAATTCCGGCAAACCGGCGCAGGGGTGGGAGCTTCCTCGGGTTGCTGTTGCTGCTTGTCGCTCTCGCGGGCGGCATGGTCAGTTGCGGCGGCGGCGGCGGTGGTGGTGGAGGCGGTGGCGGCGGCAATCCCGGCACGACTGCCGGGACGTACACCATCACAGTGACGGGTACTTCGGGCGCCATTACGCAAACAGGCACGGTCACTCTCACCGTCCAGTAGCTCGGGTAGAGTTTGGCGGACGCATATTTTTCATGGAGCGGCGGCGATTCCCAAGCGCTGGGAGTCGATGGGCTCCCTTGGCATTCGACGACTCTTATTCCGATTTCGAATCCTTTAGAACTTGTCCAAAAACTGGAATTTGCCCTCTGTCAACCCGCCCCAAACGCTCCGTGCCCCATCCATTCGCGCTCTTGCGAATGGGTGGGAGACCACGAGCCCCAGCCGGCTCTCCTCTCACCCGGTGATTGGACAGATTCTTGAAAATGAAGAAATCCCCGGTACACACCGGGGATTTCGTACTTTCGTGCCCAGATTTGTATTACGGAAGCCAAGCGCCGCTAGGTTTTTTTGAGAGAGTTCCATTTGATACGCAGGACTGCTCGTCCATCACCCGGGCCTCAGCCACCTTCAAGTGGCCGGCTGGAGGTGACCATGGAGCAGTCCTGCGTTGCCGCTTGAGAGCCCTTGGCCCGATCTGCCGGCTTACTGAACGACAGGACCGAACGTAACTCCGGCTGGGGCGTTGAGGGTGGTGATGGTGCCGGCCAGGAACGTCGAGGGCGACGGGCCGGCCGCAGGGTCGGGAACCAGTTGTTCCTTGGCGAAATCGGCGATGCCGAAGGGAGCAGCGGAGCTGGCCGCGGCCAGGTCGCCGAGGTTGTCGAAGGCGATGCCGTTGGGCGCCACGAGGGTCTGGTTGCCATCGACGGCGACGCTGGAGAGCGTGATGGCGGGTGCGGGCTTGCCGGTTTTCGCAAGCTGCGCGGGCGTGAACTCGACCAGCGTATTGGGCGCGTTGGCGTTGGAGGACCAGAGGTTGCCGGAAGCATCGAAGGCGAGGGCCCAGGGCGCCTGGATCGAGCCTTTGCCGTCGTCGGAGAGGACAGCGCTGGGAGTGAGAGTGTGGGCGCCGGCCGAGGTCGGCAGGATGGAGGCGTTGAAACGGTCGATGCTGGTGCCCCCGTTGTTGGCGATGTAGAGATTGCCGGTTGAGTCAAAGGCAATGCCGAGCGGGCCAGTGAAGGCGACCGATGAAGTAATGGAAACGGTGGGATCGGCGGTAAGGTCGGTGGCCGAGAGCTGGGCGGGTGTGAAGACGTAGACGGCATTGGCTCCGTTATCGGAGACCCAGAGGTTGCCGGCTGCGTCGAAGACCGCCTGCTGCGGGAAGGTGAAGCTGGTGGAGTTGATGGTGACATTCGGAGCGGGGTTGTTGACGGTGCCGAGGTCGGCAAGCTGGGTGCTGGAGAACTCGTAGAGTGCGGGAGGGATGGTACCGCCGGCAGCTACGGTGCCACCGTCGATGACCCAGAGATTACCGTTGGCGTCGAAGGTGACGCCCTGCGGCGCGCCAAAAACGGTGGAGTTGATGGCCAGGTGCGGCGCCGGGTCAGCAGCGCCAGCGGCGAGCTGGGAGGGAATGAACTCCACGACGTTGGCCCCGTTGGCGACCCAGAGGGCTTTGTCCAGAACGGGGGTGACTGGGGTGGCGATTGCAGGGCTGACGCGGCCGCCGCAGCCGACACAACCGACGGCGACGGTGAGGGCCAGCAGGGCAAGGAAGGCGAGGGAGTTGCGGGAAGGCTGATTCATGGGATTCTCCTGGGTGAAATGAGTTGAGCCATACTGGCCTCTGTGGGTATAAGCGACGCCTGCGCGGCGATTCCCTCATCGATTTTCAGCAGCCGGATCATCGCGTGCCGAAAGCGGCTCTCCGCACACGCAAGGTTTCGGCCCGATGAAATCCCGGTATGGCGATTGAATTCAGTGATTGCCTGCAAGGGAGGTCGCCCGTAGAATCGGAGCCAGCGGGAACGGAGGGGGTCGCATGGAGGTCAACCCAGCCGCGCCGGCCAGGTCGCCGGCCGCGATCACGCAGTTGCTGCATCTGTCGCACGGCGGGAACAAGGCTGCGTTCGATGAGCTGATTCCCGTGGTCTACGACGAGCTGTACCGCCTGGCTTCGCGGCGGTTGTCGTCGGAACGCAGGGAGCACACCCTGCACACCACCGATATTGTGCATGAGAGCTATCTGCGCCTGGTGGGCGCGGATGTGGACTGGAACGACCGCTCGCATTTCTATGCCATTGCTGCCCAGGTGATGCGCAGGATCCTGATCGACTATGCAAAGAACCGCAACCGGGACAAGCGCGGCGGGCAAATGGAGCGCGTCCAGCTGGATACGGCCTTTGAGCTGAGCGCGCCGGGACACAGCAATCTGCTCGAGGTGAATGAGGCGCTGGAGCGGCTCACGCGGCGGGACCAGCGCAAGGGCAGCATTATCGAGTTGATTGTCTTTGGCGGCCTGACTTATGACGAGGCAGCCCAGGCATTGGGCATCAGTGCGGCCACGCTGCATCGCGAACTGAAGCTCGCCAAGGCATTCCTGCAGCGTGAGCTGACCGCAAAGCGGCAGCCAGGCAAAGCGGGCGCGGGGACCCATGCCGGCCAGGATGCGAGTGCTGGAGCCGGCGCGGAGAAGGCGAATTGAATCCGCAGGCCGGGTCGGAGATGGCCCAGGAGCCGGAATCTGCGCGCGGCTCCGAGCCGGGCCCGGTAGCCGGACCGGAGACGGTGCGCTGGCAGCGCATCGAGGCCCTCTTCCACCAGGCGCTGGAGGTTGACGCAAAGGACCGGGCGGCCTGGGTGCGAGAGACCTGCGGTGACGATGCAGAATTGCGGGCCGAGCTGGAGTCTTTGCTGGCCCCTTCCGAGATGACCCTGGGGAGTTTCAAGGGAGCGGTAGCGGATGCGGCGGAGGCCATCCTCGAAGCAGACACTGGGCAGCCGGAGCGCATCGGCGCCTACCGAATCGTGCGCACGCTCGGCCAGGGCGGCATGGGGACGGTGTACCTTGCCGAGCGGGACGATGCGCAGTACAAGCGCCTGGTCGCCATCAAGGTGCTGCGTTCTGCGCTGAGCCGAAGCCCGGCATTTCAGGTGCTCTTTCGCAGCGAGCGCCAGATCCTGGCGGACCTGGACCACCCCAATATTGCCCGCATGCTGGATGGCGGAATCACGGAGCAAGGCGCGCCGTACCTGGTGATGGAGTACATCGACGGGATTACCCTCGACCTCTATTGCCGTGAGCATAAGGTGGGCCTGGCGGCGCGACTGGCGTTATTCAAGGCGCTCTGCTCAGCCGTTGCCTATGCCCATAGCCACATGGTGATTCATCGGGATTTGAAGCCGATGAACGTGCTGGTGGGCGCGGACGGAACGCCCAAACTGCTCGATTTCGGGATTGCCAGGTTGATGAATCCCTATGACACGCTTGACCCGGACGATGCAGTTGCCCACGAGAATACGGAGCGGATGCTCACTCCGGATTACGCCAGCCCGGAGCAGTTGCTGGGCCAGCCGATCTCCACCGCGACAGACGTCTATGCCCTCGGCGTGTTGCTCTATGAGCTTCTGACCGGTGAGTTGCCCTTTGGCGGAATACGCGCCGACATGGGGCCTCGGGAGAGCGAGCAGAGCCGCCGCGAACAAGCGCGCGCAATTTGCCATGAGCCCCCGCGGAGGCCCAGCGAGGTCTGCCTGCGGACCCAGGCATTGGCTTCGTCCGAGGCAACGAAATTGCGCGGAGACCTGGATAGTGTGGTGCTCAAGGCGCTGCGCAAGCTGCCCTCGGAGCGCTACGCGGGCGCGGCGCAGATGTTGAACGATCTCGATCGCCACGCGAAGGGGCAGCCCTTGGACGCGGTCGAGCCGAGCCTGGCCTACAGCGTCGGCAAGTTTGTCGAGCGCCATCGGGTGGGTGTGTGGCTGGCCGGCCTTGTTGCTGTGCTGGTGGTGGTTTTTGCGGTGAGCATGGGCTTCCTGGCGCGGCGCGCAACCCGCGGCGAGGCAAGGGCGCGCCGGGAAGAGGCCTTTCTCGCAAGCATCTTCCAAACCGCAACGCCGGAGGGCGCCAAAGGGGACAAGCTGACCACGCGTCAACTGCTGGACCAGGCGGTGGGCAGGGTCGATACCGAACTGGCCGACGATCCGCAGTTGCAGGGGTCGATTGCGGAGAACATTGCCGAGGCCTACATGGCGCAGGGATTGTACGACCAGGCAGAGCCGCTGCTGCAACGGGCGTTGAAAGTGTCTGAGACTTACGAGGGCAAGCGCAGCAGCACCTACCGCGACGACCTGGCAAACCTGGCCAACGAATACCGGCTCAAGGGGCAGTATGAGCGGGCTGAGCCGCTGCTGCGCGAGGCGCTTTCGCTTGCCCAGGCCAACTACTCCGCGCGCAGCCTCGAAGTGGCCCATGCCCAGAGTATGCTGGGCGAGTGTCTCTATCTCGAAGACCGCAACGCGGACTCTGAGACGCTATTGCGCCAGGCGCTTGCCACCGAGCGCTCCGTTGACGCCAACCTGCAGGACGGAACTCGCAGCTACCTGGCCCTGGTCCTGGAACGGCGCGGCGCCTTTGTCGAGGCCGCGCAACTGTTGCGGGAATCAACCGAAATCAGTGCGCGGCTCCAGGGCCGGGAGAGTGCGGACTACCTGGTCTCCCTCCATAACCTGGCCGGCGCGGAGATCGATGCCGGCGATCTGGACGGCGCTGCCCGGTCTGATCGGGAGGTGCTCACAACGCGGCGGAAGATATGGGGCAGCGAGCACCCGGACACGGCGTATTCGCTCAATAACCTCGGGTTCATTTACCTGGAGCAGGGCCGCTGGCAGCAGGCCGAGCCGCTGCTGCTTCAAAACGTCGCCATTACCGCGAAGCTGGCCAATGGAACCAGTCCCCGCTATGCAATCGCCCTGGCCAACATGGGCCGGGTCGAGGAACAGAAGGGTGATTTCGCCTCGGCGGCCGACCACTACGAGCGAGGGCTGCGGGTGCTGGCAGCGGGCGGAAAGATGGGGAGCCTGATGGAAGCCAAGATCGAGGTGTACCAGGCTCAGCTCTCCAACGATCGCGGAGACCCTGCTACAGGCCAGCGCACCGCGGAGCGCGCCCTGGATCTGGAAAGGAAACTTGGCGGCACAACAAATCCGATGGTGGCGTCGGGGTTGTTGACGCTGGGCGAAGCCAGGCTGCTGGCAAGCGATGGAGCCGGCGCGGAGAGCGCATTTCGCGAGGCGCTGCAAATACGGCAGGGCATCTACCCGCCCACACATCCGGAGTTCCTGCTGGCGGAGGTAAGGGTGGCAGAGGCCCTGCTGGCCGAGGGGCGCGGCAACGATGCATTCGCGCTGGCCGACACCGCGCTGAATGCGGCTCAAACCGCGCCTTTCGCTCTCCCCACGTGGAGGATCGCGGAGTTGAAGGCGGTGAAAGGGCTGGCTCTCAACGTTGCAGGACGCGAGAACGAGTCAAGCCCACTTCTGGCGGGCAGAGGCGCCGAATTGGCCAGCTACAATCAGCCGGCCATGCGGCAATATCTCTTGAAGTTCGTGCAAGGGTCCGATACGAAGCGACAGTGACGGCGGACGAAGGCTGACAGCAGCGATTGCCGCATGAACGCGGAAGGGGAGCGGGGCGAAATCGCTCCCCCCGCTCCCCATCCCCCGATCCAGGCTGCTACTGACTCAAACCCGTCAGAATCTGCGACGATGTCGATGCTCCCCCATTCTCCGTGTTGGTGATGGACAGCGAAAACACTGCGTTGGAGGGGCAGGTGGAAAAGTCGATTGAGACATTGGCGCCGATGGCGCCGCCTGGAGCCAGGCTTCCCACACCAAGCGGCAGCTTCGAGATGAGCGACGGCTTGCATGCGGTTCCAGCGGTCTGGGTCAACGCAAACTTGCTCACCTCCACGCCGTTGGCCTGTCCTGGCCCCTCGTTGGTGAATATAAAGGCCCAGATGCGCCCACTTGACGGCCCGGCCTCGGTGACAAGTGCCTCGGTCACTGTGGTGGGCAGCGGCACAAAGTTCGCCCTCACCGTCTCCGGCGCAACCATCGCAATGTTCGTTGTGGCGCTGGTCGTGCTCGCCACATTGCCCGTCCAGCTTGAGAAGGCATAACCGGCCGCTGGAGTGGTCGTGAGATTCACCGTGCTTCCATAAAGGTAGTACGCCGCCGCGCCCGGTGCCACCGTTCCTGATCCTGTCGGCGAAACCTCCGGAGTCAGCTCATACTCCAGGTTGAAGATTGCGCTGTACGTGTTTCCTCCGCTCGCCATCTTGATGTTGTGCGAATCCGCCCCGCCATCAGACCAGCTTGCAAACTTGAACACCGATCCTGTGCCCCCAGCCTGCACCGAAGGCGTCCCCAGGGTCACTTCGCTCCCCACCGGAAACTGGCCGCTATAAGGAGCCGCCACGTCAATCGACTGCCCAGAACCGCTCGCCGTAACCTTCAGACCCGCCGGCACAGTACCGATCGTCAGCGGCTGATAGCACCCCGCCAGCGTGAAATCCTCAATCTGTGTCGACCAGTTGTCCGTCCCATCCATGGGTTGATACTGCTCGGTGTAGTAGAAGGTGCAATCGTCCACCGGATCCAGCGTCAGCGAGGCGCGGGCATCCCACTCCGGCGTGGTTTGCGAGCCGTTTCCGGGGTTGAGCAGGGTTTCATTGCCGAGCGTGTTCATCGCATCTCCCGGCGCCCTGCTCGACACATACTGGCTCGGATATAGCTCCAGGTTCGACGAGGTATAAGCGGTTGCGATGTTCCCCGCGCGGTCCTCGGCGATACTGGGGTTGAAGCGGTACGACGGCGAAGCTGATTGAAGTTCACCCTCCTGGTACATGTACAGGTCGCCGGTTGAAGTCACGCGCACCTCATAGAAAATCGGCGTTGTCACCGTCTCCGTATTCTCCACGGCCACCATCGACTGATAGCTGCCGTAGTTGCGGTAGGGCATGCGGCCCAGAACATGGCTTCCGTGAGGATTCAAATCCATCTGGTTCGGCTGCGGGATGCACGGCGAGCCGCAGGAGATGCCGTAGTTGGGCTGGGGCAGCATGATCACGAAGCTCAGCGCCGAATCCTGCGCGTCGGTCCAGTTCACATGAAGCTTCCAGAAATCGAGCGCGTAGAAGCCCAGGTCGTCCGCGGCAAAGTATGCCGGCGCGCCTGCGGGCGGAGCCGTGGCGCCGTCCACGTCGGAGATGACCGGGCTGTAATACTCCGTGTCCAGTTGGATGCACTGAATGCCGGCCCCCTCGCCAAGCAGCATCTTGCTCCGGTTCAAGGCGCAGAACTTCGGCCCCATGAAGGTGGTGCCTGCGTACATATCGAAGCCCATGTAGTAGCCATCCGTCCACACGCCCAGCTTGGCGTTCTGGTTCTCCCATCCGGCGTTGACGTCACTGATCGCAAACGAATAGCGATTCCAGTCTCCGGTAGCATCGTCCGTGACGGAAACGCCGACGCACTGGTAATAGGGACCGCCCGCCGCGGCTGCGCGCTGGCTGACCACCCAGCGATTCGCCATCCGGTCAAAATTAACCGTGGGCTGCCCGTCGCTGTCGGTCTCGCATGGGCCGCCAAAGCCGCTCCACACGTTGTTGATCGGCACCGGGCCATAGAGCACTGCGCCGGTAGATTTGGAGTAGACAGCGAAAGAGTCGTCCACCATTTGCAGATACTGCGTTGCGCCCACCGCGCCGGTCGCGTCCGATGGCGTACTCGTCGGCGTATAGCTCCCGTCGGGCCCCGTGAAGTAGTTGCCCACCCCGGCGACATTGAAGAACCCAGGCGTGGTCGCGGCCCCGGTGCCGCCATTCACCATCTCGGGTGTGGCCTTGGCGCCTCTTGCGTCGGCCGCCATTCCTTTTGCCCCGGTCGGAGCTTCAATGCTTACCCGCCGCCGGTGCGGTGGAGCGGGAGCGGATGTGGTTTCGCGCAGCGGCCTGGAAACATCGTGGTGAACATCGGTGCCCACTGTGAACTGGCCGTAGCCCGGACCCTGGCCACCTGGCTTGGTTTGAGCCGTCATGAGGCAGGTCAAGGTGAGTGCTGCCAGGGTGAGGGACAGTGAGTGGCGGGTGATGGGTTGAATACGAGTCATCGAAAAGAACCTCCACACGGTTAAGCGACAGTTGTGGAGGTTCTCCCTCATTCTTTTTTTGGTGGCTCGTTCCCGCCCTGGATCGAACCAGCGATTCTGCCCGGAATCCCGCCGTCAGCCGCAGACCACATTTTTTGCGGCAGACCCCGGCCCTGCAGAGATTTTCAGGGTCGTTGCGGGAGTTGTGATGCATCCCAACCACCCCCAAAAGCCTTGACCAGCAGGACGCTGGCTTCGAATCGTCGCTGTGTTATTTCAATGTCGTTACGCTCGTTTGCGAGCAACAAACAGTTCCCGGCCGATTCTGCATTGATCCGCATCGACCTAATATGGCAATCTACGTGCAGCGCATGGTTGAGAGTCGGTTGCGCCAAGGGGCGATGAGATAGCCTGACGACGAGGAGATCACGTCAAACAAATGCCAATAACAAAACTCAACAAACTTCACACCCAGATTGGATTCATCGGCCTGGGGCTCATGGGAAGCCACCTTGCGCGGCGCTTGCATGCGGACGGTTGGAAAATTCAAGCATGGAACCGTAGTCCCCAGCCGGCGGAAGAGATCAAAAAAGAGGGGATAGCCATCGCAGTATCGGCTGCGGAACTCGTTTCTAGCTCCGATGTGATTCTCTCCTCCCTGGCAAACGATGCTGCGGTTCAATCCGTCTACCTCGACAAGGGTGGCGTCTTTTCCACCGCGGAGCCGGGGACCGTCATCCTGGAAATGAGCACGATCTCGCCGGAATTGTCGCGCACCCTGCACGAAAGGGCGCGCACGGGAGGTGTCAACTTTCTTGATGTGGCCATCTCGGGATCGACGCCGGCGGTCGATGCCGGAACGATCACTCTGCTTGCGGGTGGCGACAAGGTTACGTTCGAGCAATGTGTCCCCCTCTACGAGTCCATTGCCAGGCAGTGGTTTTTGATTGGACCGGGGTCTTCTGGAATTCAGATGAAATTGGTCGTCAACCTTCTCCTGGGTCTAGATATGCTGGCAATGGCAGAAGCAGTTTCGCTCGGAGAGCATCTTCAGATTGATCGGAATGTTTTGCTCGACGTCCTCTCCAAATCGGCGGTGATTGCTCCCGCGATGCTGGGGAAGATCGGCAAGATCGAGGACGGTGACTATTCTCCGGAATTCCCTCTGCGCTTGATGAGCAAAGACATGGATCTGGTGATGGATGCCGCGAGGACGGTCGGCGCTGAATTGCCTGCGGCCTCCGTCGCCCAATCCGTATTCGCTTCCAATGTCCCCGCAAGTGGCAATCTGGACCTGTCCGCGATTACCCCGTTTGTCATTGGTCAAAAAAAGAAGGCCGGGGGTTAGCTGGCATCGGAGACCTCGGCACTCAAGAGAACCTTCGGCAAGACATCGCAAAACGCCCCTGCCACTGGCAACTCGGAGACCGTCCTGGATTCACTTGGGTGTGTTGGTTCGAGTCTTTTGCGATAGTTGGTGAATCGAATGGACGCTGACTTTCTTGTGGAGGATACTGTGGACCTGAGGCTCACTGATAAGGTTGTGTTGGTAACCGGATCGACAGCAGGGATTGGATTTGCGATTGCCCGGTCGCTCGCTGCCGAAGGTGCGTACGTGTATGTGAACGGACGCACGCAGAAGCGCGTGGATGCGGCCGTT